>WNGA01000006.1_pt1 | contig 268253 bp, 207 predicted proteins | sample 5400061 | NCBI WGS metagenome assembly WNGA01 (sample SAMN13153366, study PRJNA577476) | soil metagenome | isolation source: 100 cm soil or saprolite under grassland replicate 2 | place: USA:California | collected 2016-06-15 | reverse complement strand
CCCGGCCAAGGAGGCGGGGCTTCCAAGAACTCCCCAGAACTAGACGCTCCCGATCCAGGCCCCCCCATCCCTAGCCACCCCGCCCCGAGCCGAAGGCCACGAGGGCTCGACTGTGCCCCGGCTCGTGCGGAACTCCTGCGGTCGCGATCCCTCCCTTGACACCAGCCCGCATGCCCTGCCACACTCCCCTCGAACGTCAGGGTGCCTCCCGCTTCGGGGGGGTAATAGGGAAGCAGGTTCGAGGCCTGCGCGGTCCCGCCACTGTAGCCGGCGAGCCCGCCTCTTTCAGGCGCAAGACGCGCCGCCACTCGGGGAGACCCGGGGAAGGTTGGAGGCGAGGCGACGAGCCGGGAGCCAGGAAACCTGCCCTGACCGACAGACCTCGAGGCTTCCTCGCGTGAAGGAGCTCCAGGACGTCGGGCCAGCCCTCAAGGGCCTTCCCGCCTCCCCGCCCTCCGGTCGCGTCGGGCCTCCGCAAGGAGGAATCGTGCAAACCCTCGCCCTGGCCGTCTCGCTCGCTCTTTCGCTCACTCCCCCGCTCTTCCCGGCCGCCTTGGCGGCCGGGCCTGGAGTTCTCTCCGGTTCGGTACGGACGTCCGATGGCCGGCCTGTGCCTGCCCTCGCCCTCACCCTGGTCGGCCCGTCCGGCCCACGCACGTTGATCACGGGCCCGGAAGGGCGCTATCAAGTGACAGGCTTGGCTGCCGGCGAGTACATCCTGATCGTGTCCGCCCCCGGCTTCGTTCTCTTGCCCGAGCCGCGGGTCCGGGTCGACGCCGGCCCCGCCCGCCTCGATCTCGTGCTCGCGCCGGCGCCGCTGCGCGAGCAGGTGGTGGTCACGGCCACCCGGGGCGAGGCTGCGCTCTCCACCCTCGGGACCAGCGCCTCCGCCTGGGACCGCGACCGGATCGCCGAGCGCGCGCCGTCCTCGTTCCTCCAGCTCCTCCAGGAGACGCCGGGGGTCGCCACTGCGCGCGCGGGGGGAGCGGGCCTGCAGGCGTCGGCCTTCGTGCGCGGCGGCGAATCGCGCTTCGCCCGCATCCTGGTGGACGGGGTCCCGGTGAACCAGGCCGGCGGCAGCTTCGACTTCGGCAGCCTGCTGCCCCTCGAGCTGGAGCGGGTCGAGGTGGTGCGCGGCGCCGCGAGCAGCCTCTACGGCACCGACGCCCTGGCGGGCGTCATCCAGGTCTTCACCCGGCGGGCGGAAGCCGGAGAGAGCCTCGGCCTGCGGGCGGAAGGCGAGGGCGGGAGCTTCGATGAGCGTCGCTTCCAGGGCGGGGCCTCGGGCAACCACGGCCGGCTGGACTGGAACGCCGGGGTCGTGCGCTTCACCACCGACAACCAGCAGCCGAACAGCGCCTTCGCGGAGACGGCGGGAGCCGCGACCCTCGGGCTGCGCCTCGACGACCGCAGCCGCCTGCGGTTCCTGGTGCGCGCCGAGGACAGCACGGTCGGTACGCCCGGCCCCACCGCCTTCGGCCGGCCCGACCTCGACGCCTCCTTTGACCGCAACGACCTCGTGCTCGGGGCCCAGCTCCGCCACACGGGCACGCGGGTGGCCCACGACCTGCGCCTGGGCTACGCCCGCACCGACCAGCTCTCGAAAGACCCGCTCGACTCCGGTACCTGGGTGCCAGCCTCCGGCGGCCTCGTGGGGCCCTTCCCCGTCTCGGACACTCCGAACCCCGAAGGCTTCCAGAATCGCACCGCGCGCCTCTCGGCGTCCTACCAGGCCGAGGCGGCGCTGGGCGCGCGCCACCTGGTGACCGCGGGGGCCGAGATGGAACGCGAGACCGGCGAGCTGGGCAACCGCAGCGAGGACCGGCTCGAGCCCTCGCGGACCAACGCCGGGGTCTACGTGCAGGACCAGCTCCTGGTCGGCAGCCGGGCGCACCTGACCGGGGGCGGGCGGCTGGAGAGGAACGGGAGCTTCGGCTGGCGGGCCGTCCCCCGCGCCGCCCTCGCCCTCCAGCTCCGCGGCGGGGCCGACGCCACCACCGTGCGGGCCAGCGCGGGGATGGGGATCAAGGAGCCGAACTTCTTCGAGTCCTACGGCATTTCGTTCTACGCCAAGGGCAACCCCGACCTCAAGCCGGAGCGGAGCCGCACCTTCGACGCCGGGCTCGAGCAGCGTCTCTTCGGCGGCCGCGCGCGCGCCAGCGCCACTTTTTTCCACCACGACTACCGCGACCAGATCACCTACGCCGTCCTCGACTACACGACCTTCCAGGGGACCTACGTCAACCTGGGCCGGACGCGGGCCCGTGGTCTGGAGCTCGCGGTGGAAGCGAGGCCGGCCGGCGGGCTGGCCGTCTGGGGCAACTACACGTTCCTCGACGGCAAGATCACGAAGAGCGGGATCACCTTCGACCCCGTGTACGAGGAGGGCCAGGCCCTGCTCCGCCGGCCCCGGCACCAGGGCACGCTCTCGCTGCATCTGGGGGAGGGCCGGGTGAGCGGCGGCGCCACCTGGGTCGTGGTCGGACGCCGGGCGGACAGCGACTTCTTCGGCCTCGGCCTCGCCTCGAACGAGGGCTATTCCCGCGTGGACGCCCGCCTGCGGGTGCGGATCAGCCGCACGCTCGAGGCGTTCGTGGTCGGCGAGAACGTCTTCGACGAGCGCTACCAGGAGGTGCTGGGCTATCCCGCGCTGGGCCGGTCGGCTCGGGTCGGCCTGCGCCTTCGGACGGGCGGACGGCCGTGAAGGCCTGGCTCGCCTGGAGCAGCGGCAAGGACAGCGCCTGGGCCCTCCACGTGTTGCGCCGGGAAGCCCGCGTCGAAGTGGCCGGCTTCCTCACGACCCTCAGCGCCGCGCGCTGCCGCGTGGCCATGCACGACGTGCGCGTCGAGCTGCTCCTTGCCCAGGCCGACTCCGCCGGCCTGCCGCTCCACGTGGTGCGGCTGCCCGACCCCTGCCCGAACGATGCCTACGCGGTGGCGATGCGGGCGGCCCTCCTGGCCGCCCGCAGCCAGGGCGTGGAGGCGGTCGCGTTCGGCGACCTCTTCCTCGAGGACATCCGGAGGTATCGCGAGACGCAGATGGCGGGGACCGGGCTCGCTCCCCTCTTTCCCTTATGGGGTCGGCCGACGCGGGAGCTCGCGCGCGAAATGGTCGCGGGCGGGCTGCGCGCACGCCTCACCTGCGTGGACCCGCGGCGGCTCGACGCCTCGTTCGCGGGACGCGAGTTCGATCAGTCTCTGCTCGATGCCTTCCCGTCGGGGGTCGACCCCTGCGGTGAGAACGGCGAGTTCCACACCTTCGCGTGGGACGGTCCCATGTTCGCCCGGCCGATCCGCGTGCACCCGCTCGGGGTGACGGAGCGCGGGGGCTTCGTCTACGCCGATCTCGCGGCGGGAAACGCGGCATGAGGGGGATGGTTGCGGGCCTCCTCTTCGCGTTCACACCGGCCCTTTATTCATCGACCCCCCCTCCTAACCTCCCCCACGTAGGGGGAGGGGACCGCCCTGCCGCGCCTCGCTCCGCCTCTTCGGCTTCGCAAGCACCGTTACGCGTGGCTTCCTTGAACCTCACCGCGGACGAGGTCCTGGTGGACATCCTGCCTCCGGATCGGCTGATCGCGGTGACCCGCTGGGCCGACGACCCCTCGACGTCCAACGTGGCTGGGCGCGTGCCCGCCGGGGCCTTCCGGTTCCCCAAGGCCGACCTGGAGCGGCTGGTCGCGCTCGGCCCCGACCTCGTCGTGGTGTCCGAGTACACCGACGCCGACTTCCTGCGCCTTCTCGAACGCTCCGGCCTGCGCTACCACCGCATGGCCGGCCTCGACACCCTGGCCGGCCAACGCCAGGCCCTCCTGGATCTCGGCCGTGCCGTGGGAGCGCCGGAGGCGGCGGCGCGCCTGGCGGCGCAGCACGAAGCGACGCTCCGCGAGCTCGGCCGGCGGCTCGAGGGAGCGCCCCGGCCGAGGGTGCTGTACTGGGCCAACCCGCACACGGCCGGGGCCGGCACCGCGATCGGGGCCTTGATCGAGGCGGCGGGGGCGGAGAACCTCGGCCGCACCCTGGGGCTCCAGGGGATCGTGCCCTTGAACTCGGAGCGCGCGTTCATGGCCGATCCCGATGTCATCCTCCTCGGCCGCTGGCCCGGGGCGCTGGCCGCCTTGAAGGCGGAGCCGCTCCTGTCGCGCCTGCGGGCCGTCCGGGAGGGGCGCATCGTGCAGATGCCGGACGAGCTCCTCGTCACCCTGAGTCATCACTCCGCCGACGCGTGCTGGTATCTCGCGGCGGCCCTCCACCCGGACCGGGTGCCGTCCGCGCGCGAGGTCCCGTCCCTGGTCGATCACCGACGGTGACGGAAAAGGGCGGTCCCTCCCCGATCGCCGAAGCTCGGCGGCGTCGCCGCACGTTCCTCGCCCTGGCCGTCGCCCTGCCGGTGGTCGTCACCCTCGGGGTGTCGATGGGAAGCGTGTCCCTGCCGCCTCTCGGAGTGGCCCGCTCGCTCCTGGCCGCGGCCGGCCTCCCCCTGGGCGCGACGCCCCCCCTCACGCCCTCGGGCGAGGCCATCCTCTGGTCGGTGAGACTCCCCAGGGTCCTGCTCGCCGGGCTCGTCGGGGGCGGACTCGCCGTGGTGGGCGCGGCCCTGCAGTCGCTCTTCCGCAATCCGATGGCCGATGCCGGCCTCCTCGGGGTCGGCCCGGGGGCGGCGCTGGGCGCCGTGCTGGCCGTGCATCTCGGTTGGGCCCACCAGGTGTTCCTCGCCCTCCCCCTCTGCGCGTTCGCGGGAGCCATGGCGGCGGTGATCGCGGTCTACCTCCTCGCTCACGCCGGGGGCCGGCCCTCCCTCCACGGCCTGCTCCTGACCGGGCTCGCGGTTGCGGCCCTGGCGGCGGCCGGAACGTCCGTACTGCTCGTGGCCACCGAGGAGTTCCGCGTGCGGACGGTCCTCTTCTGGCTGGCGGGCGGCCTGGAGGGCCGCGGGTGGGAGCACCTGCGCCTGGGCGCCGTCTTCATCCTGGCGGGCGGGGCCGCGCTCGTCGCCCTCGCGCGGCCCATAGACGTCCTCTCGCTCGGGGAGGACGAAGCGGCCGCCCTGTCCCTGCCCGTGCATGCGACCCGGATGGGCATCTTCGTCCTCGCCTCGCTGGTGGCGGGGCCCGCCACCGCCCTGGCAGGCTCCGTCCCCTTCGTCGGGCTCGTGGCGCCCCATGCCCTCCGTCCCCTCGTGGGGGGCCTCGCCCGGCGCCTGCTGCCCGCGTCCTTCCTCGCGGGGGCCGTGCTCGTGGTCGTGGCCGACCTCGCGGCCCGGACGGTCAGCGATCGCCTCGACCTGCCGCTCGGCTCGGTCACCGCGTTCGTGGGGGCGCCGTACTTCCTCTTCGCCCTCCGCACCCAGGAAGGCCGCTCGTGAGCACCCCTCTTCTGGAAGCGAGCGGCCTCGCGGTCGAGCGCGGGGGCCGACCCGTTCTTCACGGAGTCGACCTGACGCTCGGGCACGGCGAGGGGATCGCCCTCGTGGGTCCCAACGCCGCCGGCAAGTCCACCCTCGTGCGCGCCCTGGCGGGTCTGCTTCGCCCCCGGCACGGCACGGTCCGGCTCAAGGGGCGCCTCCTGTCCGAGTGGCCGCGCGAGGCGCTCGCCCGCACCGTCGCCCTCGTCACCCCCGAGGACGAAGCGCCTCCCATGCTGACCGTCGCCGACCGCGTGATGCTGGGACGGTATCCCCACCGCGGGCCGCTCCGACCGTTCACCCGCGAGGACGAGGACGCCGTCGCCCGGGCCCTGCGCCAGACCGGGATCGAGCCCCTCTCCGGGCGCCGCCTGGGAACCCTGTCCGCGGGGGAGCGCCAGCTCGTGCTCCTCGCCCGGGGCCTGGCCCAGGAGCCGGAGGTGCTGCTCCTGGACGAGCCCGCGGCCCACCTGGACATCGGCCACCAGCTGCAGCTCTTCCGGGTGGTGGACCAGGTGCGTGAGTGCGGCGTCTGCGTGCTCGCCGTGATCCACGACCTCCAGCGGGCCGCGGCCTGGGCCCCCCGCATGGCGCTTCTTCACGAGGGCCGCCTGGTCGCCGACGGCCGGCCCCGGGAGGTCCTCGTGGGCGAGGCCGCCTCGCGCAGCTTCGGCGTCACCATCCGGGCCCACGAGGTGCCGGAGGCCGCGGAGGTCGTGTTCCGCTTCCTCGACCGGGCCTGAGCGGATCTCATGAGACGAGAGGATAGCCGGCTCGCGTGAGGTGACGCTGGACCTTCCGGTGGTGCCAGGCCGGCAGGGGCAGCGCGATCTCCCGGGCGGCCTCTCTCTCTAAGGTCATCACCAGGCCCCGCCACCGGGAGATCTGCACGCGGGCGATCATCCGGCGCGGGAAGAACGTGACGGGGCGGAAGCCCTCCACTCTCGGCCAGGCCGCCAGCGTGGAAAGCTCGGCCGGGACGTCGGAGGCCCACCACGTCTTCACGTCCATCATTTCCGCGAGGGGAGGCGGGCCCTGGGAGCGCAGGTAGAGCTTGGTCGGACCGCCCGGCATCCCCATCCGGTCGGCCAGCGCCGCCAGCACGGGGCCCACGATGCCGCCCACCACGAACACGATCGTGGACAGCCGGCGCCTCTCCTCCTCCGACCGCCGCTCGACGCGGACGATGGCGTCGTCCGTGACCAGGATGTAGTGCTCGAACGCCTCGGCGACGGTCACATCCATCCGCTCACCACCCGCGGCTCCTCAGGCGGGAGGGCCCCCCGGCCCCCAAGGGGTCCGGGGGCCGTCGGGTGGCCGGCTAGTGCCGGCGATCGTACTGGATCCCCCGCTCCACCTGCACGATGGCCTGCCGCACCAGGTCCTGGGCCTTCGCCCGGTGTCCGCCCTTGTCGGCGCTCGCCGCGGCGAGCTCCCGATCGGCCAGCTTGAGGGCGTCGAGGGCGGCCTGCATGTGGGGTTGATCCGCACGGGCGCGCCCTCCGCTCAAGAGCGCCGCGAGCGCCCCCAGCACCGAAGCTCCGAACACGGCCTCACGTCGCGAGAGGCACCCCATGCTTCCTCCTTGGATGCACCATCATACGTCGCCCTCACTCGAGCCGCCGGACGAGGCTCTTCGGGGCCACGGCTCGATAGCTTTCGTCGATCCATTGCTTCAGCACGGCCACGGGGGGGCGATCCTTGGGGCCAAAGGTCGCCGTCACCCATCCGCTCCTGGCCAGACCGTACCCGGTCGGCGACACGAAGGGGAGACCGAGAGCGACCGTGGCCGAGCTCGGCAGCTTGACCGTCACGGTGAGCTCCCGGCCCGGAACGTGGAAGAAGACGAACACCTTCTTCTTCACCTTCGCGACGCGCTCCCCCCAAGGGGAGTCCTGGTAGGCCTCGGGATAACCCAGCGCGAACTTCAGGAGCTCGGTCTCGGCTCGCTTGATGGCGGTCTGCATCCGAAGGTCCTACCGGAGGCGCTCCCGCTTGAACGTCGCGACGAAGCAGTCTCCACGTCCACCGGGGAAGGTGGCGACGAAGCTGACGAGCTCCCACCCCTTCTCGCCCTCGTCGTTCAACTCGGTTTGCAGCTCTTCGGATTGCCGAGGGATCTCGGATCGCTTGCACGGCCAGACCTGCTTGTACTCCCACTGCCGGCGGGCCTCCTTCGGACTCCTCGGCTGCGAGACGCCTGCGTCCAGCTTGCCCTCCTGCGAGGCGCCCGGGGGGGTGGGGCACAAGAGGAGGAGAGGGACGAGGGCCAGGAGGGGCCTCCACCAGCGGATCCTGAACCGAAGCTGCGCACCGGGGCGCCTGCTCATATCGCACCTCCGTCCGGAGATCGTCGGGCCGGCGCGAGGGTGGCCTGGTAGAACGCGGCCAGGCCTTCCCTCGCCTCGCCATTGAACCGCTCGAACACCTTCCCGATGGGATTGCACCCTATGCCGCCCGGCAGGGCGACCACGATCGTGAACTTGCACGCCTTGGCCATTCTCATCTCGGCGGTGAGCCGCCAGGAGGCCCTGGCGTTTCGCACGAACACCTCACCGACATAGCACCCGAGGCCGAGCAGCAGGCCCGAGGCCTGATGCTCCGAAGCCCCCGTTTCCTTGATCTTGTCGACGATGGCGTCGACCAGGATGAGGCTCGGCGGGTTGTAGAGCAGCAGAGTGCTGAATTTGCGCTCGACGAAGGCCACCGCCCCTTCGGCAATCTGCGCCGCCGTCTCGGGAGACGGTCGGATCATCGGCCCGGCTTCCGGAGATTCGGCAGGCAGTTCCGACCGAAGCCGTACCGGGCAAAGAAGGCTTCCGCCGCGGGATCTCGCTCCACGGCCCAGATCACGTGCTGCCCCCACGGCCCCGCCGCCGCACGCGTAGTAGCCAGCCGCCCCTCCCCCGACCGCGCCGCCTCCGACCGCGCCCCCGTCACCACGAAGCGTCCAGTCCCCGGGCGCTCCGTCCCGGATGATGGTACACCCGTGGTGACCCGCGTCACGCCGGGCCCCCGCGCTCCGAACCTCCGGGGAGCGGCGTGTTATGATCGCGGTCTTCCTGGGAGGCGGGACGATGGCCTACTTCGACGTGGACCCCCTGCTCGAAGCCATGTTGGACGCGGCGCCCGGGATATCCGACCTCAATCTGTCGGTGGGTCGGCCGCCCCAGGTGGAGGTGGACGGCCTGCTGCGGCCGGTGTCCTTCGCGGGCATCGAGCGCCTGCTGCCCTACCAGACCGAGCTGATCGCGATGCGGCTGCTCGCCAACAAGCGCGACCAGGCCGACCGGCTGATCCGCACGGGCTCGGCCGACCTCTCCTACAGCCTGTCCCGCCGGACCCGCTTCCGCGTGAACGTGTTCAGCCAGCGGGGTAGCTACTCGATCGTTCTCCGGGTGATCCCCAACAAGGTCCCCACCATCCAGGAGCTGGGACTGCCCCCGCACCTGGGGGAGATTCCCTCCGAGCGGAACGGGATCGTGCTGGTGACGGGCCCCACCGGCTCGGGCAAGTCCACCACCCTGGCCGCCCTCATCAACCAGATGAACCAGGAGGCGAACATCCACATCATCACCATCGAAGATCCGATCGAGTACCTGCACCCCCACAACAAGGCGACCATCAACCAGCGCGAGGTGGGCTCCGACACCCAGACCTTCGCCCTCGCCCTGCGGGCCGCCCTGCGCCAGGCCCCCAAGGTGATCCTGGTGGGCGAGATGCGCGACGTGGAGACGATACAGATCGCCCTCGAGGCCTCGGAGACGGGCCACCTCGTGCTCTCGACCCTGCACACCATCGACGCCACCAAGACCATCGACCGCATCGTGGGGGTGTTCCCCAAGAACGAAGAGCGCCAGATCCGGACGCGCTTCTCGCAGTCGTTCAAGTGGATCGTGAGCCAGCGCCTGGTGCCGAAGCATGGAGGGGGCCGGCTCGCCCTCTGCGAGGTCCTGCGCTCGAGCTCGCGGACCCGGGAATACATCCAGGAGGGCGAGCGCGAGGGGAAGAGCCTGGCCGACGCCATGGAGGACGGCGTCCTCGAAGGGATGCAGAGCTTCGATCAGGAGCTGGAGCGCTTGATCAACGCGGGGGTGGTGGACCGCGAGGTAGGGCTCTCCTACGCCACGAACCGCACGAACCTGCAGCTCCGGCTCGACACCCAGGGGGCGGGGGCCACGGAGAAGATGGCGGCGATCAAGGCTCCCGCCAGGAGCGGGCCCCCGTCGGGCCCGCCCGCGCACGGAGCGCGCAAGCCGAGCCCGAGCGGGGGGGGCGGGCAGGGCTCGGAATTCGACGACCTGATCGAGAGGTAGAGCGTGCAGGCCCTGTGTCCGCAATGCTCGCAGAAGATCGCCATCGACGACGCCAAGGTGCCGGGCCGGCCGTTCAACGTCCGCTGCCCGCGCTGCCAGAGCGTGGTGCGCCTGGCCGGCAAGGGCGCGGCGGCGAGCGCGCCGCCCGCTCCCACGCCTCCCCCGCCCACCCCGGTGGACGTGCGGCCCGTGCCCGACCCGCTCGGCGGCAGCCCGCCGAGCGAGGAGATGCGGGCGCACATGATGGCTCAGGTCCGCCGAGAGATGGCCACGGGTGAGGGGAGCCAGGGCCCCCAGGCCCTGGTGGCCTTTCCTGACCCCGGGCCGGCGGCCGCCATCACCCTGACCCTGACGCGCATGGGCTATCACGTCGAGACCGTGGGCGAGTTCGAGGAAGGGGCGCGCCTCCTCGAGCAGGGGGTGTTCCAGGTGGTGGCCACGGCACGGGTCTCGGCAGGGCCGGGACGGCCCGAGAGCCTCTATCAGCGGCTCGCCCGGCTCCCTCCCGACGCCCGCCGGCGCCTGTTCGTGATCCTGGTGGGCGACGAGTTCAAGACCGGCGAGGGGACCCAGGCCTTCCTGGTGCTGGCCGACCTGGTGCTGCACTCGCGCGACGCGGGGACGGCGGACCAGGTCATCCGCAGCACGGTCGCGGAGAAAAAGCGCCTCTACCAGGCCTACGACGAGGCGCGGAAGCGGTTCGACGAGTCCCCGGTGGGGCCGAGCTAGCCACCCACGGACGGGAGCGCTCCGGCCCTCACTCGCGCCGCTGGGCCGCCGGCAGGTAGCTCATCAGCACGTAGTCGCGCACCATGCGGTGCGCGCTGAACGGGGCCACCACCGACTCGATCGAAGCCTTCATGGTCTCGATCCACCGGTGCGGCAGGCCGTGCTCGTCGCGGTCGAAGAAGCGCGGCACCACCTCGTCGGCCAGCGCGCGATGGAGCGAGCTCGCGTCGGCCAGGTCCTGGGCCGCGGTGTCGGGGTCGAGGCGCCCCTCCCCGATGGCCCAGCCGTTGTCCCCCCGGAAGCCCTCGGCCCACCAGCCGTCGAGGATGCTCACGTTCACCCCGCCGTTGACCGGCACCTTCTGGCCGCTGGTTCCGCTGGCCTCCTGGGGCCGGCGCGGGGTGTTGAGCCAGACGTCGCAGCCCTGGACGAGGGCCCGCCCCATCTCGATGTCGTAGTCCTCGAGGAAGACCAGCTTGCCGCGGAACTCGCGCTGGGTGAGGAGCACGAGCTGGCGGATCACCTCCTGCCCGTCGCGGTCCGCCGGGTGGGCCTTCCCGGCGAAGATGAACTGCACGGGCCGCGCGGCGTCGGAGACCAGGGCGCGCAGGCGGTCGAGGTCGGTCATCAGCAGGAAGGCCCGCTTGTAGGTGGCGAAGCGGCGGGCGAAGCCGATGGTGAGGGCGTGGGGGTCGAGCAGGCCCTCCACCTGCCGCAGCTCGTCGGGCGAGAGGCCGTGCCGGGCGGACTGCAGGCGCACCCGCTCCCGCACGAAGCGGATGAGCCGCTCCTTCTGCGACCGATGGGCGGCCCAGAGGGCGGCGTCCGACACCTGGCGGACGCGCGCCCAGAAGTCAGGCTCCAGGAGGTGCTGCTCCCAGTGGGGGTCGAGGTGCTGGGCGTAGAAGGCCCGCATCTCGGGGCCCACCCAGCTCTCGGTGTGGACGCCGTTCGTGATGGCGCCCACCGGCTGGGGGTTGTCGCCGTCGAAGAGGTGGCGCCACATGGCGGAGGAGACCTGCCCGTGCAGCTTGCTCACCCCGTTCGTCCTCGAGGAGTGCCGGATGGCGAGGGCGGTCATGTTGAAGCTGCCGTTGTCGGCTCCCAGAGCGAGCGCGTCGTCGGGGTCGCAGCCGACCTCCCGCGTCCAGAACTCCAGGTAGCGCCGGACGAGCTTCTTGTCGAAGGTCTCGTTGCCCGCGGGGACCGGGGTGTGGGTGGTGAAGACGGTGTTGCGGGCCACCGCCTTCAGGGCGTCGGCCAGGCCGTCTCCCTCGCGCACCCGCTCGCGGACCCGCTCGAGGTTCAAGAACGCGACGTGCCCCTCGTTCATGTGCCAGACCGCGGGATGGATGCCGAGGGCGGAGAGAGCGCGCACCCCGCCCACCCCGAGCACGATCTCCTGGCAAAGACGCATCTCGCGCCCCCGCACGTACAGCACGCCGGTGATGGGCCGGTCCGCGGGATCGTTGAGCGGGATGTCGGTGTCCAGCATCAGGACCGGCACCAGGCCAACCTGGGCCTTCCAGACCGCGGCCTGCACGATGCGGCCGGGCAGGTCGATGGGCACCGTCAGCACCCCGCCCCCCGGAGCCTGCACGGGCTGGACGGGCAGCCGGGCGAAGTCGTAGTCCGGGTAGATGTGCTGCTGGTAGCCGTCGGCGTCCACCGTCTGGCGGAAGTAGCCGGAGCGGTAGAGCAGCCCCACCCCCACCAGGGGGACCCCGAGGTCGCTGGCCGCCTTGCAGTGATCGCCCGCCAGGACGCCCAGGCCGCCCGAATAGACGCCGAGCGACTCGTGGATCCCGAACTCCATCGAGAAGTAGGCGACGGGGCCGGGAAGCAGGCGGCCCTCCTGGTCGAACCAGCGCGAGCGCGAGCGGTACTCGTCGAGGGCCAGGATCACGTTCTCGTAGGTGCGGCGGAACTCGGGATCGGAGAGAAGCCGCATCCACTGCTGGGGCTCGATGTTGATGAGGAGCTGGACGGGGTTGTGGTAGCGGCGCCAGTGCTCGGGGTCGATCCACGCGAAGAGCCGGGTGGCGAGGGGCGACCAGCTCCACCACAGGTCATAAGCCAGGTCGCGCAGGCGCTCCAGGCTGGGGGGGAGCTCGATGTCGGCCGTGTGAAGGGTACGGATCTCCATGTCGCGGGCGTTCCTGGTTTCTCTAGGGATTTGAGCGGGTTCCGGGGAATCGCTTGGCCGGATTATAACGCGATTGGCCGGCTCAGTCGTTCCCGGACTCCACGAAGTTCTTGATCCGCACCCGGCCGTCCCCCTGCACGTGGGTCAGCTCGATCCCGAACTGGTTGGAGCCGTCGGCTTGGCGCACCACGGTCCCCGTGCCGGCCACCGCTTCCGAGGAGTCCGGCAGGTGGAACGTGAACTGCACGTCCTCCCCGAGGGCGAGCGGCTGGGTCGACTCGACGAGCATGCCGTTCACGCTCAGGTTCAGGGCCACCACCGGCACCATCTGCCCGGGGGCATCGTAGCTCTCCTGGACGAGCAGATGGACGGGCAGGCGCACGGCTCTGCGCGGCGGCACGTGGATCAGGCGCGCCAGGCGGTCGTCCCAGTCGGGATCCGGCGGCAGGCGCAGGATCGCGTTGACCCCGGCCTGGATGAGCTCGATCTCGGACGAGTCGAAGTCGCCGCGGGCCAGGGCCACCATCGAGACCGAGCGGGTCCGCGCGTCCTGGCGCAGCTCAGCCACCGCGGCCGCCGCATCCGGGAAGCTCTGATCGACCACGATGATGTCCGGGCGCTGGGCGGCGACGTGGCGGCGGGCCTCGTCGAGGGTCTGGGCGAGCCGCCTCTCCGTGTTGCGGCGCCAGAGCACGGTCTGGCCCAGCTCTTGCTCCAGGGAGTCCCTCGACAGGATGAGGGCTAGGGGCATGTGAGGCCCTACGGCGGGCCCTCCAGCTCCCGCAGCCACGCCTCCTTCGAGGCGTCGCTGGGCATGCGCCAGTCGCCCCGGGGCGAGAGGCTCACGGAGCCCACCTTCGGCCCGTCGGGCATCACCGAGCGCTTGAACTGCTGGTCGAAGAAGCGGGTCAGGAAGACCCGCAGCCAGCGCCGGATGGTGGCCGGGTCGTAGGCGGAGGCGAAGGCGTGCCCGGCCAGGAAGAGGATCTTGCCCGGACCCGCGCCCAGGCGAATCAGGCAGAAGAGGAAGAAGTCGTGGAGCTCGTAGGGTCCCACGATCTCCTCGGTGCGCTGGGCGATGGCCCCGTCGCGGCCGGGAGGGACGAGCTCCGGTGACACCGGGGTGTCCAGGACCTCGCGGAGGACCGCGCGCTCCTCCGCCCCCCCGTGGTGGTCGGCCACCCAGCCCACGAGCTTCCGCACCAGGGTCTTCGGCACCGAGGCGTTCACGTCGTACATGGAGATGTGGTCCCCGGCGAACGTGCAGAAGCCGAGGGCCAGCTCCGAGAGGTCGCCCGTTCCCACCACCAGCCCCCCCTCCTTGTTGGAGAGGTCCATCAGGATCTGGGTGCGCTCGCGGGCCTGGAGGTTCTGGTAGGTCACGCTCGCCCGGTCCTCGGGGTCGAGCCCGATGTCCCGGATGTGCAGCTCGCAGGCGGCCCGGATGTCGATCTCGCGCAGGCTGGCCCGGGCGGCCGCGGCCAGGCGGCGGGCGCTTGCGAGCGTGCGCTCGCTGGTGCCGAAGCCGGGCATGGTGACGGCCAGGATGCCGTCGCGGGGGAGGCCCAGCAGGTCGAAGGTGCGAACGCAGACGAGCAGGGCGAGGGTCGAGTCGAGGCCGCCCGAGAGACCGAGCACCACGCGCCGGAGGCCGGTGTGCTCGAGGCGGCGGGCGAGCCCGGCGGTCTGGATCGAGAAGATCTCGTGGCAGCGCTCGTCCAGGGTGGCGGGGTCGCTCGGGACGAAGGGATGGGGGTCGATCGGCCGGCGGAGGCGGTGGGGGCTCGGGGCGGCGATCCCTTCCAGGGCCAGCCGGCGGTAGGCGCCCCCCGGAGGGTAGACCGCGTCCGCGAAGGAGGTGAGCCGCGTCCGTTCCACCCGAAGGCGCTCCGTATCGACGTCGGTCACCACGAGGTCGCCGTCACGCCGGAAGCGCTCCCCCTCGGCGAGGAGGGTGCCGTTCTCGGCCACCAGCAGGTGGCCGCCGAAGACGAGGTCGGTGGTGGACTCGTGCACGCCCGCGTTGGCGAACACGTAGGCGGAAAGGGTCCGCCCCGACTGCTGGCGGACCAGCTCGCGGCGGTACTCCGCCTTGGCCACGAGGTCGGGCGAGGCCGAGGGGTTCAGGATCACGGTCGCCCCCGCCACCGCGTGGCGGCTGCTGGGCGGGATGGGGGCCCAAAGGTCCTCGCAGACCTCGACCGCAAGGGTCACCCCGGGCTCGTCGGAAACCCCGAAGAGCAGGTCGGTGCCGAAGGGCGCGGCCGTGCCGGCCAGGCGCACCTCGCCCTGCTGGACCTCGCGGGCCGAGGAGAACCAGCGCTCCTCGTAGAACTCGTTGTACCCGGGCAGGAAGGTTTTCGGCACCACCCCGAGCAGCCGGCCCTTCTGCAGCACGGCGGCGCCGTTGAAGAGCCGCCCGTCCTGGGCCACGGGCAGGCCGACCGCGATCACCATGGGCAGGCTCGCGGTCTCGCGCAGCAGGCGCGCGAGGGCCCGTTCCGCGCCCGCGACCAGGGTGGAGAGGCTGAAGAACAGGTCCCCGCAGGTGTAGCCGGTGAGGGCCAGCTCCGGCAGGACGAGCACCTGCACCCCTTCGGCGTGGGCCCGCCGGGCGAAGGCCAGGCAGCCCTCGGCGTTCCGCTCGGGGTCCGCCACCGCCACCGGCGGGCAGGCCGCGCCGACCCGCAGGAAGCCGTGGGGCGCGGTGGTCATGCGGCCAGCATACCCCCCGGCTCGATCAGAAGGTAATCTTCCCCGCCAGCTGGACGACCCGGGAGTTAGGCTCGAAGAGGAGCTGGGCGTTCGCGTCTGCCCCGAAGTTGAGGCGCGGGTTCGACAGGTTCTGCTGGGGCACGAGCACGCCGTTCGTGAAGTTGAAGAAGGCGTCCCGCCGCGAGTTGACGTTCGTGCGGTTGAGCAGGTTGAAGGCCTCGCCGATCAGCTCGAGCCGGGCCTTGCCCCCGAGGGGGACGCGCTTCACGAGCCGAAGGTCCACGTTCTGCTGGGTGGGGAGCCGCTGGGTGTTGCGGCTTCCGGGGACGATGTCGTTCGCGGTGTTGCCATCGCGGTTCACGTCGTTCACGATCTTCTGCGAGTACGGCAGGCCGCTCTCGATGGTGGCGATCGCGGAGAGGACCCAGCCGTCGAGGACCGCCCTGGTGAAGCCGGAGGCATCCTTCCAGTAGCCGAGGTCCCAGACGCCGCTCAGGACCAGTCGGTGCCGCTGGTCGATGTCGCCCGGGGCATAGTCCGCGTCGAGGTCGAACGGGTTGGAGGCGTACTTCGCGTCGTCCGTGCCCGGCACGACCGCGGTGGCATCCGGCTTGTTGTCCTTGACCTTGCCGAGGGTGTAGGCGAGGGAGGCCTGGAGGCGGCCGCCGAAACGCTTGCGGACCTCGGCGGTGAGGCCGTTGTAGTTGGATCGGCCCGTGCCCTCGAAGCGCAGGATACGCGTGAAGTTCGCGAAGGGCCGAACGAGCGGGAACTGCTGGATGGTGAGCGGGCCAGCGCCCTGCACCGGGATCGCGGTCGGCACCGGGGCCGCGATGTTGAAGTCGCGGGTACGCTGGAGGTTGCGGCCGGCTACGAACAGGTAGCTGACCGCGACCGCGAGGTCCGTGCCGATCTGGCGGTCGACCCCGACGCTCGCCTGGTGCACCTCGGGGTTCTGATAGTCGGGATCGAAGAAGAAGATGGTCGGCTTGACGCTCACTCCTCCGGGCGGCGCGTCCAGCTTGTTCGGCCACTTCGGCACCTGGCTCCCGGTGAAGCGGAGCGCGATCACGTTGATCCCGTTGTTGGAGTGCGCGGTCCCCACCATGATCGAGGGGGTGCGGCCGTAGAAGAGACCGTAGCCGGCCCGCACCACCGTCTTGCTGTTCGGGGACCAGGCCAGGCCCAGGCGGGGCGCGATGTTGTTCTTGTCCGTCTTGAGGAAGCTGGTGTCGATGCCGGCGGCGGCAAGCTGCGGGTCGGGGTTCTTCACCGGCGGCTGCGCGAAGGACTGGATGTCGTAGCGGACGCCCAGCGCGAGCGTCACCCGCTTGCCGAGCTTCCACTCGTCCTGCGCGAAGGCCGCGAACTCGAAGATGTCCGGATGGGTTTCCCCGCCCGTCGTGCCCACCCCCGCGAAGTTCTGCGAGTAGGACTCGCCGGACCCGTTCGGAAAGCCGTTGTTGAAGCTCGCCAGGGAGTTGAAGGTGTAGGAGCCGGAGAAGAAGCCGGGGAAGAAGTTGAGGATGGAGTCACGGTTCACGTCCAGCCCAAGCTTGAGGGCATGCGCGCCGCGGATCCAGCTGACCGCGTCCGCGACCTGGAAGCGCTTGATCGTGGTCTCGCGGGGGCTGAAGTTGTTCCGCCCGAACGTCAGCACCCGCTGCCCGCCCTGGTTCACGATCGTCTCCGGGTCGGTGGAGTTGGACTCGCCGGGCTCCTGGTCCCGCGCGAACTGGAACCGGAGCTCGTTGAAGAGGGTGGAGCGGAACACGGAGCTGAGGGAGGCGTTCAGGGTGCGCGTGCGGACGAGGGAATTGCCGGTGTGCTCCAGGGCGTTCGTGACCCCGCTGTTCTCGTTGTTGCCGCCCGTGAAGTTCTGGTGGTTGTAGCGCACGCTCAACCGATGGCGCGGGTCGATCTGCCAGTCCATCTTGGCCAGGAAGACGTTCTGGTCGCGGCTCAGCGCATAGCTGTCCGCCTTCCCCCGGATGGTGGCGAGGCCGGCCTGGGTGTCGGGGTCGGTGGGCAGGTTGCCGGGCAGGGTCAGCACCACGTCGTTGGGGATCGTCCGTCGCTGGCCGTCGTAGGATACGAAGAAGAAGGCCTTGTCCTTGACCAGGGGGCCGCCCAGCGAGCCCCCGAACTGGTTCACCCGGAAGGGTGAGCGGGGACGGATCGGGGTCGTGGTCTTGTTGGTGTAGCTGTTCGCGTTCAAGCTCTTGTCGCGGTAGAACTCGAAGCCGGAGCCGTGGAAGTCGTTGGTCCCCGACTTGGTCACCACGTTGATGACCGCTCCCCCCGCGCGGCCGTACTCCGCGGAGTAGGCGTTGCGGTTCACCTGGAACTCCTGCACCGCGTCCTGGCTGAACTGGTAGGGCGCGCGGCCGGAGCCGGTGCGGCCCAGGGTCTGGCCGAAGAACGTGTTGTTGTTGTCGGCCCCGTCGATCACCAGGCTGTTCAGGGTCCCCCGCTGGCCGGCGAAGCTGATGTCGCCCGCGCGGGTGTCCCGGGTGACGCCGGGGGTGGTGAGGACGAAGTCGATGAAGTTCCGCCCGTTCACGGGCAGGTTGGAGACGGCGCGCTCGTTGACGATGGAGGACTGCTGCGTGCGGGCGGTCTCGATGACGGGGGCCTCGGCGGTTACCGTGACCTCCTCCTGGGTCGCCGCCACCTTGAGGGCGATGTCGATCGAGAGCACCGAGCCGATGTTGAGCACCAGGCTTGGCCGCTTGGTGGTGGCGAAGCCCGCGAGCGCCGCCGTCACCTCGTAGGCGCCCACCGGCAGGAGGGGGGCGCGGAAGAGGCCCACCGGGTCGGTCCGGGTCTCGCGGACGACCCCCGTCCCCAGGTTGCGAACCGTGACCGCGACCCCGGGCAGCACCGCCCCGGACTCGTCGGTGACGGTCCCCTGGATGGCGCCCCCCGCGGCCTGGGACTGGGCGAAGGCGGGGGGTGCGAGCACGGCCATCAGGACGACGACCAAGAGACCCTTGAGCGGGCTCATCCTCGGCATGGGCTTTTCTCCTGAGATGTGGGCACGTCCAACGAGGCCCCGAGTCTGACGGCGCCGGGAGTCGGGGCGATGACGCTCGTGTGACGACAGGGTATTTCAGCCTGTGGAGGCCTGTCAACGAACGTGGGAACGGACGTGGGGAACGGATATACTTCGGCCGGCGCCATGAAGCCGTGGACGAAGCACTTCCGGCCGGTGCCGGCTCTGGGCCGGCTCGAGCAGCAGGTCATGGACGACCTCTGGGGACGTGGCCGGCCCGCGAGCGTGCGCGACGTGCGGGAGGGGCTCGGGGCCGCCCTCGCGTACACCACCCTCATGACCACCCTGGACCGGCTCTACAAGAAGGGGCTGCTCGAGCGGACCAAGGACGGGCGCGCGTTCCTCTACGCGCCCCGGGTCAGCCGGGAGCAGCTTCAGCGCGGCCTCCTCACGCGTGTCCTGGACGAGCTGCTCGGGCGCGGCACCGAGAGCGCGCGGCCGGTGCTCTCGACCCTGGTCGAGGCGGTGAGTCAGCACGACCGGCAGCTCCTCGACGAGCTCGAGCGGATCGTGGCCGACGAGCGGCGGCGCGGCGGGAAAGGCCGGCGCTGATGTACGCGGGGCTCGGCGCCACCCTGGTCCTGGCGGCGTTCGCGGCCGCGAGCGCGGCGGCCGCCCTGGCGCTGCGGGTGCTGGGGCCCCGGCTGCGCGTGGGCACGGCCGGGCTGCCGGCGGCCCGCCGCTCCCACAACCTGGCCACCCTGCGCCTCCTCCCGTCGGCCCTTTCTTTGCTCCTTGCAGGTGGCCTGGTGGCGCCGGCCTACCTGGCTCGCGAGCCGCGGGATGCCGGCGAGACGCCCGGCCTCCTTCTCGGCATCCTCGCGGCCCTGGGCACCTTGCTGGTCGTGACGTCGGCCGCCCGCATCCTCGCCTCGTGGCGGGCGACGCGACGCCTCGTCGTCGAATGGCGGTCGGCCGCCCGGCCGCTCGACCTGCCGGGCGCCCCCGCCCCGATCTTCCGCACCCGGAGCGCCTTCCCGGTCGTGGCCGCCGTCGGCGTTCTGCGCCCCCGCTTGTTCGTGGCCGCGCAGGTCCTGGAGGGACTGGCCGAAGACGAGCGCGACGCGGTGCTGGCCCACGAGGCCGCCCACCTCCGAGCCCGCGACAACCTGACGGGCCTGCTCCTGCGCGCATGTCCGGACGGCTTCGTATGGGGCCGGGAGGCCGGCGTCCTCGAGCGGGCGTGGAGGGAGGCCGCGGAGCAGGCGGCGGACGAGCACGCCGCCCTCGGTGCGCCGGGCCGGGCGGCCAGCCTGGCCGCCGCCCTGGTCAAGGTCGCGCGCATGGTCCCCCAGGGTGCGCACCTGGGACTGCCCGCGGCCGCGCTGCACGGAGGCGAGGCGGTGGCGGACCGGGTGGCGCGGCTCCTTCGCTTGTCGCGGGCGGGCCGGCCGCGCACGGAAGCCCGCGGCCGGCGGACGCGCAACCCGCGCTACGTCCTGCTCGGAGCCTCTCTCCTGTTGGGCCTGGCCGCGCACGCGCCCGTCCTCGCCCTCGTCCACGCCGCGATCGAGCGGGTCGTCCGCTCGCTGCCCTGACGGCGATCCGCTCCAAGCGAACTCCGTGCCGGCGTGGCCCGCCCATGTAATGCGGTGATAACGGACGACTTATGGAGCGGGGACCGGGGACGCACTGTTCGCCCGCGGCACGAGGCCGTGCCACCGCCGGACAAGACCGTGCGACGCTCCGCGGGCTTCCGACCCATCTGTGATGGGAGTCACAGCGGGAGAGGCCTCCCGGGACCATCATAGCAGGCCCGCGCCGCTGGCTTCGCGTGGGCCCAGATGCTCGAGCGGTACAAGCTGCGCCTCCGTGATGGCACCGTCCTGGTGGTCGACCACGACGCCTTGAGCTCGTGGCTCGTGGACGGCCGGGCGATGGTGCAGCCCGTCGGCTCCGAGCGCTGGCAATCGCTGAAGGCGTTCCTCGCGAGGGAGCGCGTGGAGGCCCGATCCGAGGCGTGGCGCAACCCAGCACCCGAGACCCCTGTCCCGGTCACCCCCCCGAGGCCTCGCGACGACGAGAGGGCCTTCCGGCCCGTTCGGATCCCCCCATTGCCCCCGATCAGCGAGCCGCCGAGCGTGCCCGTCCCGACCGACGAAGCCCCCGTGCCGTCCTTCGAACCCGCCTCGCTTGCGCCGGAGCCGGTGCTCGCCGTCAGCGAGCCGCCGAGCATCGATGTCCCGGAGGAGGAGCCCGCCGCCCTGTACGCCGAGTCCCCCCCGCCGACAACGGACGAGGAAGTCTCGATCACGGTGCCGGTCGCCGAGGAGCTCGAAGCGCCCCCGTTCCCCGACCTCGCGTCGGCGAGCAGCGCGCCGGAGCCCCCGCCGGCCGCCGACGAGCCGCCCGAAGTCTGGGTCCCGTCCGAGGAGGCCGCCACCCTTTACTCCGAATCGTTCCCGCCCGCGCCCGAAAACGCCCCTTCAGTCGTCCCTCTGAAGCTGCTCGACGAGGAGGACGTGACGCCCTGGCGCACCGCGCCCGCGATGCGAGGCGCGCCTGCGGAACCGCCGCCCTCTCTCAATCCCCGGAGCCTCCAAGTCCTCGCGGAGGAGACGCGGGGGCCACGCGGCAGGGGAAGGCAGCCGAGGTCGGAATCGACCCAAGGGCTCCCGATCATCGGGCTGAAACCGCTCGCCCACGAGGACGAAGCCTCGTTCCGTGCGGCCCTGCAACCCGAGACCTACGAAACGTACGAAGAAGGTCAGCCGGAGGAACGAGCCCCGCTCCTCGAGAGCAGCTTCCTCGGCTTGTCGCCCACCTGGGACGCTCGCCTCAAGGGCTGGTTCGATCTCCTCAGCCGGGGACTCAGCCTCGTCGGCAGAGGAATCGATCGCCTCACCCCGCCGGCTCGCCCGTCGCCGCCCGCCCTCACCATGACCCCGCCCGTGCGGCCTTTCGCGGAGGAGCCCGCGGCCCCGCGCAGCGTCGCGCGACCCGCCGCCGACGTGGCGAACGCGATCGCGGGGGCGGCCTCGCGGGGCCGAGCCCTCTTCGCACGCTTTCGCGGCGTGGCCTCCGCCTGGGCGTACCGCGTCCGCGGCTGGGTCGAGCGCTACACGCGGCGGGACCCCTCTGGGCCGTCGCTCTCATTCGACGACGCGCCGGGCGCGGGCACCCCTGGAGCCGCCCTGCGCAAGCCGCTGATGCCGCCGCCCCAGATCAACGAGCTCCCGGTACTGCGCCTCAAGGCCGACGACTCCGAGAGCGAGCGCGTGGACCACGACGTCTACGAGGGAAGCGCCTCCCTCGGTGTCGCCTGGCTCTGGCTGAAGCGCGCCGCCCTGATCGCAGGCCTCCTGGCGGGCGGGATCGTCGCCGCCGGCACCTGGGAGACCTGGGTGCCGGTGGCCGCGCGGTTAGGCCGGGTGATCGTCATGGAGATCGACCGGCGCGCGCACCAGTCCGCTCCGAGCCGGGACGAGGAGCGTCCGCAACCGGCCGCCGACGCGCTGCCGGCGGGCCGCGACCAGCTGCCCCACCTCGCTCCCCAGACGATTGCCCTCGTGATGTCCAGCAGCCGGAGCGGCGCTCTCGATCCGCCGGAGGTGTTCGCGCGCGCCTACGATGCGACGGAACGCGGCATGTCCGCGCTGACATCCGCGGAAACGCAGGAGCTGGGCGTGCTCCGGCGCGCGGTGCTCGCCGCGCTCCCCGCCGCCGACCGGCAGCGCCTCCGCGAGTACGACCTCCTGCGGGGCCGACGCGCCCCCCTCCCGACCGAGAACCGCGAGGTGCTCCGATCGGTCGCGCGCGGAGCGCGCGCCCTGCCGCCCTGGGCCCGCGAGCGGCTCCAGGAGCTGCTCGGCAAGGCCATCGCGGCCGCCCCCGCCGTCCCTTCGGGCGAGGTCCCGTGGGCGACGGCCACGCGCTGACCTGTCCGCGTTGCAAATTCTGCCCGGGGTGTACCTCTTACATCGACCGCACGCCTAAGTCGTAGAAGAAGGCACGGCGTCCCCCGTGGCACGGCGGTTGCTCGTGCAGGATCGACCGGCCCCGGCGGTCGCCCCGAAGGAGGCGCCATGAAGCGGAACCTGGGAATGAAGCTGCTGGGCGTCTGGCTGATCCTCACGTGCCTCTCTCCGTTCGTGGTCATCACCGTCCAGGGGTTCGCCGTGTTGACGGCGCTCCTCGGGATCGCCGCGGGACTGCTGATCCTCGTGGGACGCTGAGCCGTCCGCCGGGAAGGCTCAGGGCAGGGCGACCGCCTTGACGCCTCCCTCGGTGATGTCGAACTCGGGCTGGAGCCCGCCGTCGACCGCGAGCGAGTAGTGCCCGGGGACGACGTTCTCGAAGCGCGGTGGCACGGGAGTGAGGCTGAAGCTTGGGTCGGGGGGCGGGAAAAGCCCCGGGTGGTAGGGCTGCCCGTCCGCGCCGAGCAGGCGGGCCTTCACGCCGGTGTGCGCCGCGGTTTCGGGTCCCACCTGGATCTCGAGGGTGCCGCCCGGGGTGAGGCTGACCGCGAGGGTCGGGGCGGGGACCGCGACCCCGTGCAGCGCCACCGCGGCGTATCCGCCCGCGCCGATCCGCATCTCGTACTGGCCGGGCCGGAGGGACGGGATCTCTCCGCGCCCGTCGCTGTCGAGGGAGACGCCGCCGCTGAAGACCATGGTCCCCGCGCCGTCGGTCACCCGCACCATGAGACCGCGCAGCGGGGTGCCGAAGATCCCGTCGCGGGCCACGATCCCGATCCCTTCCCCGCGGCGCAGCTCGATCTGCACCTCGGCGTCCTCGCTGGCCGTGACGTCGCGGGCCTCCGTCTGGTACGCGGCCTTGCGGACGACCAGGTGGTAGGGCTTCGGGTCGAGGCCGTCGAGGACGAACCGCCCGGCGCTGTCCGTGAGGGCCATCGTCCGTCCGCGGAACGGACCGGGCTCCGGGTCCTCGGCCTCGACCGCGGCCTCGGCCACGGGGCGGGCCGACTCCACCTCGACCACCGCCCCCGCGATGCGCGCGACCGGGGCCTCGAGATCCACCGTGGTGTCGCCGGTGACCTGCACCTTGCGCTGGATGGGCGCGCCGCCCGACATGGAGGACGCGTTGATCACGTACGTCCCCTCCTGCAGGCCTTCCAGGGTGAAGGCCCCGTTCTCGTCGGTCCGGTCGCTGGCGCCCCCGCCGGAGCCCCCCGGGGCGAACGCGTTCACGAACGCGTCCGTGACCGGCCTTCCACCGCGGGTGACGCGCCCATCCACGCGGAAGCCCGCCTCAAAGAAAATCTCGGCCGCCACCTCCGTCTGGCCCTCGCCCACCGTGACCTGGCCGGCGGCGGTCCGGCTCCCGCTCATGAAGTCGCCCGTCCGCGCGTTGAGCGCGATGGAGCCACGGGGGGCCCCCGTCAGCTCGAACGTGCCGTCGGACCCGGTGCGGGTGGAGGCGAAGTAGGACTCGGGGCCGCGGGCGCTCACGCTCACGTTTGCCCGAGCCGCCTCGGGCAGGCCGGAGACCCGGCCGCGGATGGTGGCCCCTTCCGCGAGGACCAGGCTCACGTCCTGGGCGGCGTCGGCCGTGGGCAGGGCCACGTCCACCGGCGGGCTCGACTGCCCGCGCAGCGACGCGGTCGCGGCGTAGCGGCCGGGGGTGAGGCGCTCGAAGAGGAAGCGGCCCGCGTCGTCGCTGATCGCCTCCTGCTCGCCACCGAAGGGACCCCGGAACCCCTCCCCCGCCGCCGCCAGCACCACCGACGCCCCCGCCACGGGGTGCGCCCCGCTCACCACCGTGCCCGTGAGAGTCCCTCCCCGGCCCAGGCGGATCTCGACGCTGACCGGCGCTTCCTTCAGGTCCACGCTGGTCGTGGTCTCGGTCCAGCTCGGGTGGGACGCGGTCACCCTGTAGGGGCCGGGGCCGAGGCCCGTGATCTCGAAGCGACCGTCGGCGTCGCTGGAGGCCTCGTTGTCGCCCGGCTCGAGGCCCATCCGGGGAAACCGCGGGCCGCCGGTGGCAGCGTCGGCCCGCACGGAGGCGTCGAGAACGGGACGGCCCGAGCGCGCCTCGAGCACGCGCCCGAGGATGGCCGCCCCTCGGGTGAGCCGGACCTCGACCCCTTCCGCGCTCCCGCCCTCTTCCACGCCGATGCCGGCCGCGCGACCGCGCTGATAGCCGGAGGCGCTCACCTCCACGTCCCACTTTCCGGCGGGGACGTCTTCGAGCTCGAAGCGGCCGTCCTCGGCGTGGACGGGGACCATCTGGCCGGGGCCCCGCCCGCGCCCCGGGCCGACGCGGACGGAGAAGCGCATGCCTCCTCCAGCGGCGGCCGGGGTGTAGGCAACCCCGAAGTCGGTCACCGCATGGCCGTCGGCGTCGGCCACCTGACCCCGAATGCGCCCTTTGCCGGTGACCGTGATCTCGACTCCCTCGGCGGGCGCCGTGACTCCGGCCCGGCGGGGGCCCGGGCCGGTCTCCGACATCACCTGCAGCTCGTACGACTCGCCCATGGCGAGCCCTTCGATCAGGAAGCTCCCGTCGGCCCCGGTGGGCTCTTCGGTGAAGGCGCCGCCGAGGGGTCCCATGTTGCCGGGGGCGGCTCCCGACGGCCGGGCAGCCAGTTGATGGCCGGGGACGCCGTTGCCCCCGCGGTCCTTCACGAAGCCGCTGATCGTGGCCCCTGGCTTCAGCACCACCTCGAGGGGCTCGCCCGCGCGCCCCTCCACCACCTTGACCGGGTCGATCCGGTCCCGGGAGTAGCCCCGCTTGCTGGCCACGAGCGTATAGTCGCCGGAGGCAAGGCCGCGGAACTCGAACCGCCCGTCGGGGCCGGTCTGCTTCCGGGGCCGGCTCGTCGGCGCACCCACGAACGAGAACTGCGACGCGCCGCGGCCGGACTGGAAGGTGAACGCGCGGACCATCTCGACGTCCGCCCCGGGCAAAGGCAGACCGTTCTCGTCCTTGACGATGCCGCGCACGCCCAGGCCCTTCGGCAGGACCACGATGAGCCCGGACTTCGTCGCCCCGGCGGTGAGGACGATGCCGCCGACGGTGTGGGCTTCGTAGTCCTCGTGGCTCACGGTGAGCCGCTGGTTCGCGCCGGGCAGCCGCCGCGTGGCGTTGAACGAACCGTCCCGGGCTGTCCGGAAGGCCCCGATCCCGCCGCCGGTCCGGAAGAAGAAGCGCACGGGGTGCTCGCCGCTCGTGGCCAGGATGCCCATGGCACCTTCGATCGGCCGGCCTTCCTCGTCCACCACCCGGCCGGCGAGGCCCGCGCCCCGGACGAGGGGGACGTCCTGGGCGGCCGCCTGGCCCGCGGTCACTGCAACCGCCTGCCGGCTCCAGGGCACGTAGCGTGGGTCGTCGGCCGAGAGCCGGTAGGCCCGAGGGGCGAGGCCGCGGATCTCGTAGCGTCCGTCCCGGCCCGAGCGGTCCCAGAAGGTTCCGCCCTCGCCACGGGCTATCACCCGGATCCCCGCGATGGGCGCGGCGGTGTCGGCGTCGACCACCCGGCCTCGGACCGCCCCGGTGGGGGCGAGCACGATCACCGCCCGGGCCCCCCCCGCCGGCGCGGGAGTCGTGCCGCGGCCCCTCTCGCCGGCGTCGGCCAGGACCGTCCCCCCCTCCCGGGGCAGGCCCTCCAGGACGAAAGCGCCGTCGGCCCGCGCTTCCGCCCAGCGGCCGGTGACCGAAGGCGCCTCGAATCGCACGAGCGCGCCGGGCGCCGGAGTCTTTCGATCCGGCAGGGTCACGACCCCCGTCACCGCGCGGCCCAGGGCCAGGGTCACGGGCCGCCGCAGGGCGCCCGAGCGCAGGCCCGTGAGCTCGGCCGCCGCGAAGCCGGGGGCCTCGATGCGCAGGCGGTTGCCCCGCTCCGCGGCCTCGGTGAAGCGGAACAACCCGTCGGCGCCGGTGGTGGCCGTGGCGGGCACGGGCTCGCTCGGTGCCGCGGCCCGGAATCCGCGGGCGGCCCCGCCCCAGAGCGTGACCGTGGCCCCCACGACCGGGCCGCCGCTCCCGTCCACCACGCGGCCGGCCAGCGCCTCCCCGCGGCCGACCTCGAAGTCGCCCACGTCGTCGGTCTCGGCAGGCTCGAAGACCCGATCGAGCCGCACCGGCCTCACCCCGCCCCCGACCTGGAGCTGGAAGGGCGGGGTCGGGGGCGCGCTCGGGACCGCGAGCAGGAACGTGCCGTCCGCCTTCGTGGTGGCCATGGCGAGGGGCTTGGGAGCCTCCTCCCGGCGCGCCTCGCGGCGCGCGGCCTCGAGCGGGGACTCCAGGGCCACCGCCGACACCGTCGCTCCGGCCACCGGCTTGTCCTCGGCCTTCACCCTGCCGCGGAGCTCGCCGGCTCCCGCGGGTGCCGCCACGAGGCACACCACGGCCCCGGCTACGACAAAACGGGTCGTCATCCCGCCTCCCCGCCCCCCGCCACAAGTATGGCCCAAGGTCCCGGGTCTTGTGACGCGGACCGCCGCGGGAAGGTCTCAGACCGGACGGGTCGCGTTTGACAGGTCCGGCCCCGGGTGCCTACGATCGCCGCGCCATGCAGCTCGCGAAGACCTCGACCCTCGTCCTGGCGATCGGCGCCGCCCTCGGCCTCGCCGCCTGCGCTTCGGTCAAGCCCCCGACCCTGCGCGTCCAGGGCCTGGGCGTGGGCCGGGTCGGCATCACCGGCGCCAACCTCCACGTCACGTTCGGAGTGAGGAACCCGAACCCCGAGGACCTGCTGATCGAGCGCTTCGAGTACGAGCTGGTCCTGAACGGGCACCGACTCGGCCGCGGCTACGTCGCCGATCCCGTGAGCCTGAAGGGCTTCGGCGAGGAGCGGGTCTCCTCGGACTTCAACCTGAACTTCCTGAACGTGCCCGGGACCGTGAAGGCCATCCTGGACCGGGACCGCGCCCGGGCCCGGGCCCGGGGCCACTTCTACGTCCGGGAGGGCAGCGGCCTCAAGAAGATCGGCTTCGACAGCGACGCCGAGGTCGACCTCCGAAAGTAGCCCGGCGCCTCACGGCCGGGAAGATGCTGCCGGATGCCGTCTTCCTCGATCCGAGGCCCCTGACGAAGAAGGCCTCGACCAGCCGGTCCACCAGCCTCCCTGCTATGATCATCGGCGCCATGCTGGCCTCGCGGCCGACGCGGACGGACGCATGATCGGCGCCTTCGGGCTGACCCTGGTCTCCGGACTGGCCGCAGGGGCGCTGCACGTGGTGGGCGGAGTCGACCACCTGGCCGCGCTCCTGCCCCTCTCGGTGGGCCAGCGCGGGAAAGCCTTCGGCCTGGGCGCGCGCTGGGGGCTGGGCCACAGCGCGGGCGTGCTCGTGATCGGGGCCCTGGGCGTCCTGCTCAAGCAGCGCCTCGACCTCGAAGCGGTGGGAGGCTGGGGCGAACGGATGGTGGGGGTGATGCTGATCGCGATCGGCCTCCTGGGCATCCGCCGCGCCTTGCGCCTGGAGGTGCACGCACACCAGCACGAGCACGACGGGGTGGCCCACGCCCACCTCCACGTGCACGGGCCTCCGGGGGCGCATGCGGTGGCGCCGGGGGCAGGGGTGCACCAGCACCGCCACACCGCCTTCTGGGCGGGCACCGTGCACGGCGTCGCGGGAACGGCTCACGTGCTGGGCGTCCTGCCCGCCCTCGCCCTGGGCAGCGCGGCCGCTTCCGGCGCCTACCTGCTCTCCTTCGCGGCGGGGACCGTGCTCGCGATGGGCGCCTTCACGGGCCTCGTGGGCGCGGGCAGCTCCCGCGCGGCCGGGCGCGCTCCCCGGCGGCTGCGGAGGCTCCTGGAGGCGGCGGGCGCGGCGGCGGTGCTCGTGGGGCTGGCCTGGCTGCGCTGAGCGCGCGAGCCCGGGCCCGGGCTCAGCCCGCCTCGGCCGGACGCTCCGACGGGGACGCGGGACCCGAGAAGGGCCGGCCCGGCAGCGGACGCCGCGGGGCCCGGATGCGCATCGGCGACCGGAGGTACGCCCGCGGGTCACGCACCTCCTTCACCGCGCCGTAGACCCTGCGCATCACCCAGAAGCTGCCGCCGAGGGCGAGTTGCACCGCGCGCCGGACCATGGCGAAGCTGGGGCGCGTGTCGCGCAGCGCGTGGCGGTAGAGCCCCGCGAAGCGCTCGTAGAAGCGCTCGAGGGGGAGCTTCGCGGGGAGCACGCAGTGCATCACGTCGAAGTAGCCGTAGTCGAGGGTGGTGAGCTCGTGCTTGCGCGCGGCGTAGAGCTCCGTCCCCGGCAGCGGGGTAAGGATGGTGAAGGAGGCGTTGGGCAGGCGCAGACGGGTGATGAACTCCTCCAGCCGGTCGAAGTCGGCCTCGTCCCACGTGGGGTCCGTGATGAACGTGGTCATGGGGGTGATCCCCTCCTCGCGCAGGATGTGGATCGCCTCCACGTTCGTGTTCACGCCGCCCTTGGTCCGCTTGCGCACCTCGGCCAGGCCCGCGTCGTCGACCTTCTCCACCCCGAGGAAGATCGTGGTCAGCCCGACCCGGCGCCACGCGCGGAAGAGGTCGCGGTAGCGGACCACCAGGTCGCTCCGCGTCTCGCAGGCGTACATCTTCTCGATCCCCGACGCCGCGATGCGCTCCCCCAGCTCCTTGTAGGCGTCGTGGTTCAGGAACGCGATGTCGTCGGTGAAGAAGACGTGCTGCTCCTCGAGGGTCTCGATCTCGCGGACCAGGGAGGCGGGCGAGCGGCGCCCCGCCCGCCGGTCGTAGAAGACCCACACGCTGCAGAAGTTGCAGTCGAAGGGACAGCCGCGGGAGGTCTCCAGGGAGGCCGAGCGCGGCTGAAGCCCGTGGTGGTACCAGCGCCTATAGGGCGCGGAGAGCGATCGGTCGGCGCGGGGCAGCTCGTCGAGCTCGCGGGTGAAGGGCCGGGAGCGGAAGCCGTTGCCCCGGTTCCGGAGGGTCAGGATGCCCGGGACGCCCTCCGGCGCCTGGCCGCGCTCCCGGGCCTCGGCGAACTCGATGGTCGTGAACTCCCCCTCGCCCACCGCCACCGCGTCGACCGGGGAGTCCGGGTAGATGAAGTCGTCGGGCAGCAGCGAGGCGTGATGGCCCCCCACCAGCACCGGCAGCTCCGGCCAGCGCTCCTTGACGAAGGAGGCGACTTCCCGCACGGGCAGGACGTCGGTGGTGAACGCGCAGGTGATCCCCACCGCGCGCGGAGGATCGTCCAGGGCGCGCTCGAGGCTCTCCCAGGAGTCGACACGCAGATCGATCAGGCTCGCGTCGTGCCCTCGGGTGCGGAGGGCGCCCCCCACGCACTCGAGGCCGAGCGGCTCGCTGGTGAGGATCCGGGTGAGGCCGAAGCTCGTCCCCTGCGGCGGCTGCACCAGGAGCATCCGCATGGTCGGTCCTCTCCTTGCGGGGCCGCAAACGGACGGGGAGGCGCCGCCGCCGCGGCCCCGCCGGGGACGGCGACCCGTCGGTTCGTCGCTAGTGGCAGCCGCAGCCGGAGCCGCAGCCTTCCGCCTTCACTCCCTCCTGCACCACCGGGAGCTGCCGCTTCAGCGACTTCGGCAGCGGCATGGGGCGGTCGCCCGCGTAGATCTGGTGGCGCCCCTTCTGGGCGAACCAGTCCTTGGTGGTGGCCACCATGTGCATGTTCTCCACGATCTGGCGCCACCCCACCCCGGTGTTGTACGCGCAGAACGAGATCTCCCCCTCCTGGGTGGCGTAGGGAATCACGCACATCTCGGTCCGCCGGAAGTCGTAGGTCCAGAGGTCCTGGAACCACATCCCTCCCACCCACATCAGCTTCCACTCCTCCTGCGGCGGCTTCTCCCCGTCCGTCAAGGCTCCCCCCATCCGCCGGTTCACCACCTTCAGGAGCTTCTCCAGGGTCAGCCCCGGGGGCGCCTTGCGCTGGTCGTAGTTCCTCAGGAAGGCCAGCACCACCTGGGCCAGCGACAGCTTCTTCCCCCGCGCCGTGTCCACGATCACCGTGATGTCCTTCACGAAGCGGTCCAGGTCGAAAAACGCCGTGATGGGCGCCCACGCCTTGGTCCGGTCGTTCACCGCCAGCAGCACCGAGGAGCCGCAGTTGGGATGGCAGGAGCAGTTCAGACCCCCGAAGCTCACCTCGGGGCCCCGCAGGTGGTCGGCCAGGGCGGTGAACGACCCCATCGCCCCCAGCGGGTACCAGTCCCGATAGGGGTCGATCTTCCCCTCGAAGTAGCGCTTGAACTCGTGGGCCAGGTGGCTGATCGTGTACCGCTGGCGCTTGCGCCGCTCGTCCGTGATGTCCTCGTCCCGCCCCGTGAACGACACCGGCTGGAACGAGATCCCTCCGATCTTGTCCGAGTTCTCGATGCAGAACTGCAGGAGCGGCCCCACCCCCTGCTCGTTCACCGTGTTCACCACCGTGGTCACCGGCGTGATCGAGATCCCCGCCTTGAAGAGGTTCTCGATGGCCAGGAGCTTCGCGTCGAAGAGATTCGTGATGTGGCGGTGCGAGTTCGCCTCGTTGGTCACCCCGTCGAACTGCAGGTACGCCATGTCGAAGCCCGCCTCCTTCGCCTGGTAGGCGAACTCCGGCTCCAGGGCGAACCGCAACCCGTTCGTCGCCGCCTGCACCTGGTAGTACCCGATCTTCTTCGCGTAGGCGCAGGCCTCCAGGAAGTGCGGCGAGATCGTGGGCTCCCCCCCCGAGAACTGCACCGACATCTGCCGCCGCGGCTTGAACGAGATCGAGTCGTCCAGGATCTTCTTGACCTCGTCCAGGCGCAGCTCGTGCACGTACCCCACCTGGTTCGCGTCCATGAAGCAGGGGTTGCACATCATGTTGCACCGGTTCGTGAGGTCGATGGTCAGCACCGCTCCCCGGCCGTACTTGATGGTCGAAGTCCCGTGCCGGTGCACGAGCTCGTCCCCCCAGGTCCTGAAGTCCCGCCCCGGGTAGCGCCCCTCGATCACCCGGCTGAACTCCGGGTCGATCGAGAGCAGATCGTCGAACGACCCGTGCTCGGGGCAGCTCTTCTTGATGACGAGCTTCCCGCCCTCCTCCTCGATCCGGGCCCGGATCTCCCCCCGCCGCCCGCTCACCAGCTCCGACAGGTCCCGCTCCCCGCGGATGATCGCCTCCCGGGTCGCCACCACGCACCGCGGACACAGAGAATCCGTCTCCCGCGGCCAACCCAGCGGCGGATGCGTGCGCTGGTGGCTCTTCAAGAGAGGCCCCGGCGCCCAGTTCGGTGCGACCGACTCGCTCTCGGCTATACGCCGGTTCACCGCCTGGAAGGCGTTCCATCCGAGCTCGCCCACCTGACGGAGCGCGTCGCTCAGGATCTGCATGTGCGTCCTCCCTCGCCCGCCGCCCCCACCCCCGACCCTTCCCGTGCGGCCAGACCTCAGGGGTCGGCCGGACTATAGGCCAGGGCGCGAAACCAAGTCAACGGGTTCCCGCACGATCGGTGCGATCGAGTGCGATCATGAACGGGATGGCGATCGAGGAAGCTCCGCCCCTGCCCCCCGTCTCGCGCCGGCGCTTCCTCGCCTCCGCGGCGCTGCCGTTCCTCCGCCCGCGCCCTCCCGCGGGGGCCACGGCCCCCGACCGCCGCGTGGTCGTGGTCGGGGCGGGCCTGGCCGGCCTGTCCGCGGCCTACCTCCTGGGCGAGCGCGGGTACGAGGTGACCCTCGTCGAGGCCCGCGATCGGCCGGGCGGGCGGATCTGGACCTGGCGCGAGCCATTCAAGGACGGCCAATGGCTGGAGGCGGGAGCTCCCTCGGGCGACGACGGCGGCAAACGCCTGCTGAAGTGGTGCCAGGCCTTTGGCCTGGATGTCGAGGCGCCCCCGCGGCCGGGTGCCTCCCCCGAGGTGCTGCTGCACCTCAAGGGAGAGACGTTCCCCGCCCGCGAGCTGATCCTGCGCAACCCCTACGGCCTGCCCCTCGAGCTGGCCAAGGTGCCCCCGAACGCCCTCCTGGCCCGCTACCTCGCTCCCCTGGCCGCGAAGCTCCCCGACCGCGCGGCCTGGACGCGACCCGAGTGGGCCCCCTACGACGGCAAGTCGCTGGCCACGCTCTTGCGCGAGGTGGGGGCACCCTCCGCCGCCCGCGTGCTCATGGCCCAGGCCGCGGAGGGCGGCGACCTGACGTCCACCTCGGCGCTGTGGGCCATCCGCGACGCGGCGCGCGCCCGGCTGGCGGGAGTCACGAAGGCGCTCGGCGTGAAGGGCGGGATGGACCGCCTGCCCCAGGCCTTCGCGGCGCGCCTCAAGGGACGCATCCTCCATGACACCGCGCTGGTCGCGGTGCGGGTGAGCGGCCAGCGCGTCACCGCGTTCGTCGAGAGCAAGGGCCGCGCGGCGCCCCTCGAAGCCCGCCACCTCGTGCTCACCGCGCCCTTCGGGGCCCTGCAGGACGTGGAGTTCGATCCCGCCCTGCCCGCGGGCAAGGCCCGCGCGATCCGGGAGCTGCCCTACGCGCAGGTCTCGCACGTCTACATCCAGACCAGGAGCCGCTCCTACGAGAGGCGGGGGCTGCAGAGCCTGCTCTGGACCGACACTCCGATCGGGCGCGTCCTCGTGGCCACCCCTCCCGATTCACCGAGCGGCCGGGGACTGCTTCGGGTCTCGATGCAGGGCGAGTCCGCCAGCGAGATCGACGGGATGGCCGAGGAGAAGCGCATCCCCTACGTCCTGGCCCTGCTGGACCTCGTCCTGCCGGGAGCGAGGGAGAACGCCGAGACCGTGCGCTTCCACTCCTGGAACCTCGACCCCTGGGCGAAGGGCGCCTGGTGCCATTTCGCCCCCGGCCAGGGAGCCTCGCTTCATCCCCACCTCGCACCCCCGGTCGGGCCCCTTCACTTCGGGGGCGAGCACACCAGCACCGTCGAAGCCGGCCTGGAGGCGGCCCTCGAGTCGGGGGAGCGCGTGGTGGCCGAAATCGCGGGAGCCTGACGAGCCGGGTCTCGAGCCCTCCGCACGGCGGCCCCCGAACCTGGGAGACAATGGGCCGGGAGGGACGGACCGTGCCGCGTCCGCTGCAAGGCATCCGCGTCCTCGAGGTGGGCCAGCTCATGGCCGGCCCCTTCGCGGGGACGATCCTGGCCTACTTCGGGGCCGAGGTGATCAAGGTCGAGCCCCCCCGCACCGGCGATCCCGTGCGGGCCTGGCGCCTGATGGAGAACGGCACGTCGCTCTGGTGGGCGAGCCTGGGCCGCAACAAGAAGTGCATCACGATGGACCTGCGCAAGGAGGAGGGCCGGGCCCTGGCCCGCCGGATCGCCGAGAAGTGCGACGTGGTGCTGGAGAACTTCCGGCCGGGGACCATGGAGAAGTGGGGCCTCGGACCCGAGGGCCTCCGCCGGACCAATCCCGGCGTCATCTATGCCCGCGTCTCGGGCTACGGCCAGACCGGCCCGTACTCGGGGAAGCCCGGTTACGCCTCGGTCTGCGAGGGAGTGGGCGGCTTCCGCTACGTGACCGGCTTCCCCGATCGCCCGCCGGTCCGGCCGAACCTGAGCCTGGGGGACAGCCTGGCCGGGCTCCACGCGGCCTTCGGGATCGTGATGGCGCTCTACGCGCGCGACGCCCGGGAGCCGCCGGTCGGCCGGCGCGGGCAGACCATCGACGTGGCCCTCTACGAGAGCGTCTTCAACATGATGGAGTCGCTCCTGCCCGAGTACGACCGCCTGGGCGTGGTCCGCGAGCGGGAGGGGACGCGCGTCACCGGCATCGTCCCCAGCAACACCTACCTGTGCAAGGACGGCCAGCACGTGATCATCGGCGGCAACGGCGATTCGATCTACAAGCGCTTGATGCGCGCGGCGGGCCGGCCGGACATGGCCGACGACCCGCGCTTCGCGACCAACACCGACCGGGTGAAGCACGAGGCGCTGGTCGATGGCGCGATCTCCGCCTGGACGGCCACCAGGACGGCGGCCGAGGCGGTGGAGATCCTGGAGAAGGCGGAGGTCCCGGTGGGCCGGCTCTACAGCGCGGCCGACATCGCGGGCGACCCCCACTACCAGGCCCGCGGCATGTTCGAGGAGGTCCGGGTCGGCGGCCGTCCCCTCAAGGTCCCGGCCGTCCCCCCCAAGCTCTCCGACACCCCGGGGGGCACGGACTGGCCGGGCCCGCCGATGGGCGCCCACAACCGCGAGGTCCTGGGCGGCTTGCTGGGCCTCTCCGACCACGAGATCGACGAGCTCGCGGCGAGTGGGGTGATTTGACAATCACCTCAGCGGGCGGATCTTGACGTTCCGGAACCAGAAGGCGCTGCCGTGGTCCTGGAGCACGATGGGGCCCCTCGCGGCGAGCCCGTAGTCCGGCGCGTCCTTCCACTTGCCGGAGTCGCGCAGCTTCTTCCACTCCTCGTTCCAGCGCTCGAACTCGAGGATCTTCCGGCCGTTCAGCCAATGCTCCACGTGGGTGCCGTTCACCACGATCTTGGTGTTGTTCCACTCTCCCACCGGCTTCAGCTTCTTCTGGTCGTTCGGAAGATGCATCGCGTAGTTGGCGCCCGCCTTCTGCCACTCCTCGAGCTTCTGCGGGAACCCGACGTCGTCGATGAACTGGTACTCGGGACCGGTCATCCACGCCGCCTTGTACTTGGGGTCCTCCACCACCCCGTACATGAGGCCGCTGTTCCCTCCTTTCGACGCCTTCCAGTCGATGCTGATCTCGAAGGCCTCGTATTTCCGGTCGGTGACCAGGTCGGCCCGCAGGTCGCTGCCGTAGTTGCCCTCGGTCCCCACGGACTCGAGGGCACAGCCCTCCACCTTCCACGAGCCGGTGCCCTGGCCGTTGTACGCGTGCCATCCCTTCAGGCTCCGGCCGTCGAACAGGAGCTCCCAGCCCGCCGCCTTCTCCGCGCCGGTCAGGGCATTCATCCCCTCGCACGGAGACCCGGCCGGCGCCGCCCGCGCGGCCTGCCCCGAGGCCAGGAACCCCACGAGGGTGAACGACGCCCGAAAAGCTCTCGCTCTCATCTGCTGCCCTCCCGCCTCCGCGAGGCTACATACACCCGTACCGCGATCATCGCGCCGTCCAGCCTCCATCGATGAGGAGGGTGGCCCCGGTGACGAGGGAAGCCGCGGGCGAAGCGAGATAGACGACCGCCCCCGCAACCTCCATCGGCTCGCCGATGCGCCCCAGGGCGATTCGCGACAAGACGTCGGCGCGAAACGCATCGTCGGCGAGGCATTCGTCCGTGCCGGGCGTGCGGATGAAGGTGGGCGCGACCGCATTCACCGTGACGTTGTAGGGGCCCCATTCGACGGCCAGGCACCTGGTCAGGTGGCTGATCGCCGCCTTGGTCATACAGTAGACCGATTCCGTGGGCAACGCGACAAAGCCCGCCTGAGAGCCCAGGTTGATGATGCGCCCGTGCTTCTGCTTGATCATCACCCGGCCCGCCGCCTGGCTGGCAAAGAAGGTGCCCTTCAGGTTGACGGCGAGGGTCAGGTCGAAGTCTTCTTCGCGCACGTTCTCGGCGGGGTTGCCGGGCGCCAGCCCCGCGTTGTTCACCAGGACGTCGAGGCGGCCGAAATGCGCAACCGCCGCCTCCACCGCCTGCCGGATCTCGCCGAGGCGGGTGACGTCCATCTGCAATCGCAGGGCGCGTTGGCCCATCGCTTCGATCTCGCTCGCCAGGTCGCCCCCGGTCCGGGCGTCGCGCAATCCCAGGGCCACGTCCGCGCCGGCATGGGCCAGGGCCAGGGCGCACGCGCGTCCAATGCCACGTGCCGCGCCGGTCACCAGGGCCACCTGGCCTCGCAGGTCGAAACGCGGGAAGTCGTCACGGTTCATGGGGGGCGTCCTTTCGCGCTGACCGGTCGTATCTCGCCGCGCCCAAGGCGAAGAGCGAATGAGGGATTGTATCCGCGGGCCGACCTCCGGGTGAAGGCCGCCTCGCGTTCCTCAGTTCCTGGGGCCCCATCCCGCGCTCCGTCATCTCTCGGAAGAACCCCGGCATGAAGGGGCTCTCGAACGACTTGCCACACGATTTGCCACGTCCGACGAGTCGGTCCTCCCCTTTTTCCTTGACCGGTAGTGTATAGGGGAGTAGCCTGCACTGCCCAAGGAGCCCCGAAAAAAGTGTGGAGGATGGGCACGCCCAGCGCGGCTGGGAAGGTGCCCAGGACGTTATCTCACAGCGTCAAACCTGGCGTTCCCGAGGGGTCGGGTCGGTTCGGGCCGGCCCAGTACGGGGCGCGATGAGGTGAGAGCCTATGCCTATGACTACGAAAACAAAGTTGACGGTGGTGGTCGGGGCCCTCGTGCTGGTACTGGCGGCGCTCGCGACAGTGAAAGTGATCACGTTCCCTTCCCCATGCCAACTCCTGAAGTGCCAATTCAAGGAGAGCGTGGTCATTAGCGTGCGCATGCAGGGTGGCGAATGCGTGATCGCTAAACCCGAACAAATCACAACAAAGCGGGAACACGCGCTCACGTGGACGATCAAGGGGAGCTGCGACAACCACACCGTGAGCGTCGAAAAGTTCACATTCGTCAAGGACGGTCGCCCGCTCGACCCCACCGAGGAGCTCACGAAAGAGGCGAAGGCGGAAGACGGTCAGAAGATAAAGGCGAGAGTGAAAGATAACGATAACGCGGCCCCCGACGGGAAATACACCTACCAGGTTCTCGTTCGCATCGATGGCCAACCAGTCGACGGGGACCCTGCGGGGGAGCTTCTCATTTGCCCGGAGTGGCCCTGCGGATAGACTAGAATGCCCAGCGCAAGCGGCCAGTTCCCACGCCTGCAGGACCCAGGCGGGACCCGCTCACCTTCCAACCTGCTGCCATTCGGCGAGGGCCTCCCGTCGGAGCGGCAGCGCGTCAGCTCGATCCCAGACCTGCAGGAAGACCTGATAGTGGCCTCGCGCCGACTCCAGGTCGTTCAAGCGCCGCAGCACCCGACCCAAATGGAGGTGGGCCAGGACCAGGTCGGCCGGAAAGCCCGAATAAAAGGCCTGGCCACGAGCGTCGATGACCTGCTGCCACTCCGCCCGAGCGCGCGTCCAGTCGCGCTGAGCGGCATAGGCTCGGGCTAGCCCATGGTCAGACACGAACCGTTCGTATTCGGCGGTCGCACCCAGAAAGGATTCGACGGCCTGCCGCGTCCTGCCCTCGGCCAGCGCCACCTCGCCGGCCAGGTTGTGGTAACAGCTCTCGCTGTACGAGCTGGCGACACGGTTCCGGACGCGCTCGAGCTGGTTGAGGAGCCGCCGGGCTTCGGAGAGGTCCCTTAGCCAGGCGCAGAGCGTGCCCGCGCGTTGCAGCTCCTCGGGACTGAGAGATTCCGGCCCCGGCGTCACCAGGGCCCGGAGCTCGGTTCGCGCCAGGCCCGGCTCGCCACGGAGGAGGAAGATCCGCGCCAGCAGGTACCGCCGGAGCCGTTCTGGAGAACGGTTGCGCAGCTTCTGGTCCAGGCGGATACCGGCGTAGAGCTGCTCGATCGCTTCTCCGAACCTCCCTTCGTAGATGTCGGCCGCGGCCAGGTACAGCCGTGCGATCCCTTCGTATGTACCGCCCGTTTCCTGGAGCCGCCGAAACCGCTCTCGCGCATCGCTCACCTTGCCCTGGCCCAGCAAGGCCATACCGAGCCCCCACTCGAGCCCCGGACCCTGCACTCCGCGCCGCCTGGCCTCTCCGTAGACCGCCATCGCCCGATCGTTCTGGTTCAGCCGGGCGAGCAGCAGCAGCAGGTGGCCGCACGCGTCCGCGAAGAACGGATTGAGCCGCATCACCTCCTGCAGCTCCACGACGGCCTTTGGCAGACTCCCGGCGTCACGATAGGCAAGAGCCAGCGCATAGTGGGCCTCGATGTCGTCCGGATAGAGGCTCTCCAGCGTGGCCAGGCTGTCGAGCGCCTTGTCGTAGGCGCCCTGGCCGCGGTAGTAGCTCGCCTCGACGAAGTGGCGTTCGCGGTCGTTGAGGTTCTGGCGCAATGCGTAGGCACGCGCTAGGTGCTCCAGCTCCCTCTCGCGGTTCCCGAGAAGCAGGTAGACGCGCGCCATCAGGCGATGCGCCATCGCGAAGTCCGGGTCCAGCTCCAGGGCGCTGTCGAGGAGCGGTCGCACGGCATCCACATTTCCCTTGGCCATGGCGTCCGCCGCCCGGGAGTACTGGTTGAGGGCCTTGAGCGAGCGGGTGGTGACCTTGGCCAGGGACGGCCCGGCGGCGGTGAGCGGCTCACCAAGGGCTTCACGCACGCCGCGCGCCAGGCGGTTCACCGCGTCGAAGGACTCCGTCTCGCCGACGAACTGCTCGCGCACCACGAACAGGTCCGCGCGGGCGTCAGGCCGAATCCCGCGCACGGAAACCACCCTGGTCTCGCCGCTCCGTTGGATGATTCCCGTCAGGAGGAGGGAGATGTTCTCGCGCAGGCAGACCTCGAGACCCGTTGCGTCGTCGATCTTGCTGAGGTCTGCGCGCTGCATGCGTCGTAGCGCGTCGAATATCTGCTCGCGGGAGACGACGTTCACGTAGCGGGACTGCTGGAGCTGAATGGTCAGCTCGGTACGGATTGCGTGGTCCAGCGACGCGTCCCCGGTGCGGTTGTCGAAGTCGGCGATCAGCGCCCAGCCCCGCGCCGGGAACTCGGGAGGAGGGCGCCGGCGGTGGTAGCCCACCCAGCCCAGGACGAGCACGGAAGCCACTACCCCGGCCACGGTCAGGGCGCGGCGCCGGCGCCCCCGACGGCGTTTCTGCGCGACCACCATCCCCATCACGGTCGGCGCGCCCTGCCGCGCGAGATCGACGGCCAGCTCTCGCGCCGACTGGTAGCGCAGGGCCGGGTCCTTGTCGAGCGCCTTGAGGATGATGCCGTCGAGCGCTCGCGACAGCCGCGGATTGCTCGCGGAAGGCGGCGGTGGCGAGTCATGCAGGATCGCGCTGATCAGCCGCGCGCCGTGTGCGTCCGGGAACGGCCGCCGGCCCGCGGCCATCTCGTACAACACCATGCCCGCGGCGTAGATGTCGCTGCGGTGATCGGCGGGCTCGCCTCGGAGCTGCTCCGGCGCCATGTAGGGCGGGGTGCCGGCCAGGCGTTCCCCGGCCGTGTCCGTGGTGGTCTCCGACTCCAGCAACAGCGATTTGGCCAACCCGAAGTCGAGAACCTTCAACCAGCCGTCCGGCGTGACGCGGAGATTGGCGGGCTTGAGGTCGCGATGTACGACTCCGTGCTCGTGAGCCACGCCGAGGGCGCTCGCGAGCTGCACCCCGAGGTGCAGGAACTCCGGCTCGGGCAGAGGGCCCCCCGCGATCTTGTCGCTCAAGCTCACGCCGGGGATGTATTCCATGACGAGAAAATCGATCCCCTCGTGGCTGTCGAAGTCGTGGATGGTGGCGATGTTGGGATGGGTCAGCTTCGAAAGCGCCAGCGCCTCGCGCCGGAAGCGTCGGCGGGCGGCGTCACCCGCCAGCAACCCCTGCGGCAGGATCTTGAGGGCCACGTCCCGCTCCAGCCGCTCGTCCCGGGCACGGTAGACGACGCCCATGCCGCCCGACCCGATCTGTTCAAGGATGCGGTACTGTCCGAGGGTTCGACCGATCACGGGGGAGGCCATCCTTCAGGGAACCGCACGAGTCCTCGCAGCGCGTCTCTCATACCAACAGGCCGCGCCTCCGAGCCCGGCGACCGTGGAGCCGGCAGCGGACGTGTGGCGCGATATTACCACCGCTCTCCATTTTCCCTTGACATACGAGGGGCCCTGGTGGTCTAGTTCAGCCGTATTCATAGACTGGTCACGTTGATAGCAGCGTGCGGGACTGCACGATCCTGGTCCGCCTCCCCCTGGCGAAGATCGAAGGCGGCGACGTCACCGCGCAGCGGTTCGTGTGGAGGAAGAACTTCAACTTCCGGGTCGCCCAGAACTGCGGGACGACCGCCTACTTCGCCTCCCACAACACCAGCAGCCAGATCCGCGTCTTCAAGTGGGGCGAGAAGAGCGCGACCCTGGGCTTCAAGGACGTCGACGTCGCCACCTGGGACGGCGGCAACTACGTGTCCCGGACCCCCGACGACCGCAACTGGCTCGAGCGCGCCGATCCCCGCATGACCGGAGCCACCCTCGACGACGGCGTACTGTGGTTCGCCTGGGGAGCCAACCGCGGCGGCGCCAACGCCCGGCCCCAACCCTTCGTGCAGATCGCCCGGGTCAGGGCGAGCGACCGGACCCTCATCGAGAACGTCAGCCTGTGGGACCCGACTTCCGCGATCTGTTACGCGGCGCTCGGCACCAACGCCAACAAGGAGGCTGGGGTCTCCTACAGCATCGGCGGCGGGAGCCGTTTCCCCAGCCACGTCGTGGGCATCCTCACCGGCACGCACCGCGAAGGCGGTGACCTTCATGGGCACCCGCGGTCCCACGGACGACAAGTGGGGCGATTACCTCACGGTGAGGCGCATGCACCCCAACCAGAAGCTGTTCGCCGCCACCGCCTATACCCTGCAGAGCGGCGCCGGCTCGCGCGACGCCACACCGCACTTCAACGTCTTCGATCGGACCGGGCGACGTGTGAGAGGAAGCCGGAAAGTGCGCGCCCGAGTCGCCGCCGGTGGCTGCCCAGACGATGCTGCTGAGGTCGCAATGGACGTTCGGGGTGGTGGCCACCGGCGGATAGCGGGCGATCGCGGGGATCCGCAGCGGCCTTTCTCTCCGCGACGGGAAGCTGACGAGAGGCGGCGAACCCCACGGTCCTTGACGGCCGGTCGCCTTTTTTTCCGTCGACTTACAGTGCCCAGTGTGTTATACTAATAATTTGGTTTGGCTCGACACACGGAGGAGCCGAAGGAGAGATCGATGAGGAAGAGAGTGATTGGCGTCTTTGTCGTGGCCGCCGCTCTGACGGCCTTCAGCGTCACTCCAGCGAAGGTCAGCACCGAGGCCACAGCGAAAGTCACGACCGACGCCAATGGGAGCGCATTCCCCGCTCAGAACGGCCCGAAACTGCCCTGCCCGGACTGGCCCTGCAAGTGACGTCCCGTTCTTAGTCCCCAGCTTCAGTATCCGAGTCAGGAGTCCCATCGTTTACGTGACGATGCCGCTGGCGGCTCTAAGGGTTCCCCTAGGGTCGCCAGCGCGCCTTCAACGGATCTCGATCTCCCCTCTCCTCGTCCAGCAACAGCGATTTGGCCAACCCGAAGTCGAGAACCTTCAACCAGCCGTCCGGCGTGACGCGGAGATTGGCGGGCTTCAGGTCGCGATGCACGACTCCGTGCTCGTGAGCCACGCCGAGGGCGCTCGCGAGCTGCACCCCGAGGTGCAGGAACTCCGGCTCGGGCAGAGGGCCCCCCGCGATCTTGTCGCTCAAGCTCACGCCGGGGATGTATTCCATGACCAGAAAATCGATCCCCTCGTGGGTGTCGAAGTCGTGGATGGTGGCGATGTTGGGATGGGTCAGCTTGGAAAGCGCCAGCGCCTCGCGCCGGAAGCGTCGGCGGGCGACCTCACCCGCCAGCAGCCCCTGCGGCAGGATCTTGAGGGCCACGTCCCGCTCCAGCCGCTCGTCCCGGGCACGGTATACGACGCCCATGCCGCCCGACCCGATCTCTTCAAGGATGCGGTACTGTCCGAGGGTTCGACCGATCACGGGGGAGGCCATCCTTCAGGGAACCGCACGAGTCCTCGCAGCGCGTCTCTCATACCAACCGGCCGCGCCTCCGAGCCCGGCGACCGTGGAGCCGGCAGCGGACGTGTGGCGCGATGTTACCACCGCTCTCCATTTCTCCTTGACATTCGACGGGCCCTGGTGGTCTAGTTCGGCCGTATTCATAAACTGTTCACGTCGATAGCAGCGTGCGGGCCGCAGCACGCGAAGAGGGGTTGTTTTGCCCGTTCACGCGCGAGCGATAGCAGCGTGTGGGCGGGGCTGGCCGTGCCAGGAAGGCGCGAGAAGATGACGCGGAAAGGCCCGCGCAGGAGACAGGTCGCAGTGTCCCTCTGCCTTCTCTTCTTCGGGGCCTGCCGGAGGGAGGTGAAACCCGAGACCGGCAAGGTGCTCGACGAGGCGCGTCGCGCCGGGCGGGCCGTCAACACGCTCCCGGCGGCGGATGAAGACTACTTCCGCGAGATGGACGGCGGCATCCCCTTGACGCCCGACGAGGTCAAGGGCCGCAATACCTGGATCGTGTGGACCGGAGGCAACGACCGCTTCTGGAGCACGATCTCGGTCAAGAGCCTCGGGGCCCTGGATTTCCTCAAGACCCTGTCCTCGCACCCGAGCCTGAAGTTCAGCCGCGACAACCGCTGGAAGTACCTGGGCCTCGTCAACGAGCCCTGCTTCGAGAAGGCCACCGGTCCCGACCCGCAGCGCCACGGCCTCTGGCTGGACAAGCGCCGGGCGGATTGCCCTCCCGACCCCTTCGAGAAGGAGCAGAAGTACCCGGGGGTCGCCCTCGGGGCCCGGGGCAGGAACATGCCGGTGGGGTCCTACTACGGCTGGGCCAGCGGGATCGTGGGTCTCCGTCTCTTCCCGAATCCGGACTTCGACGAGTCGGCGGCTCGGAAGTGGGACCCCGTGCGGTTCTACACCGACAAAAGCTACTACCTCCGGAAGGACCTGATCGAGCCCTACCGGGTCGGGATGTCCTGCGCCTTCTGCCACGTGGGGCCGAGTCCTACCCGGCCTCCCGCCGACCCCGAGAACCCGCAGTGGGCGAACCTCGCCTCGAACGTAGGCGCCCAGTACTTCTGGATCGACCGCATCTTCTCCTGGGAGGCCGACGAGTCGAGCTTCGTCTTCCAGCTCTTCCACACCTCGCGCCCCGGAGCCCTCGACACCTCCCTCGTGTCCACGGACAGCATCAACAACCCGCGGACGATGAACGCGGTGTACGCCCTGGGCCCGCGCCTCGAACAGGCGAAACGCTGGGGGACGGAGACGCTGGGAGGCGGCAGCCTGGACAACCGTCAGTTCGACGACTACGTGCCGGCGGGTGACCCCCTGGCCCAGTTCTTCGAGAAGCCGAGCACGGTCCGGACGCCCCGCGTCCTCAAGGACGGGTCCGACTCGGTGGGGGCCCTCGGCGCCCTCAACCGCGTGTATCTCAACATCGGCCTCTTCAGCGAGGAGTGGCTGCTGCACTTCAACGCGCTCGTGGGCGGGAAGCCCACGACTGCCATCGAGATCGCGGTGGCACGGAAGAACTCCACCTACTGGGAGGCCACCGAGGCCCAGACCCCCAACCTGGCGCGCTTCTTCCTCAAGGGCTCCTATCCCCACAAGCTCAAGGACGCTCCCGGGGGCGAGGCCTATCTGACCAAGGACAAGGCCAGGCTGGCCCGGGGCAAGGAGGTCTTCGCCGACCGTTGTGCACGCTGCCACTCGAGCAAGCTGCCTCCGGCCGTGCCGGGGCTCGATCCCGGAGGCTGCGCGGGCGCGCAATACCTGGACTGCTTCAACCGGTACTGGAGCTGGACCAAGACCGACGACTTCAAGAAGAAGGTGGGGGCCATCGTGACGGCCGAAGACTTCCTCGACGGGAACTTCCTCTCCACCGACCTCCGCGTGCCGGTGACGCTCCTCGAGACGAACGCGTGCAGCCCCCTGGCCACGAACGCCCTCGCCGACAACGTCTGGGACAACTTCTCCTCGCGGTCCTACAAGGAGCTGCCCTCGGTAGGGACCATCACCGTCCACCACCCGATCACCGGGGAGCCGCGCGAGTACAGGATGCCGGCCGGCGGCCGGGGCTACACCCGCCCGGCCTCCCTGGTCAGCCTCTGGTCCACCGCCCCCTTCTTCCTGAACAACACCCTGGGCAAGTTCAATTGGAGCCCCTCCGTGGAAGCGAGGATGGACTCCTTCCAGGACTCCATCGAGAAGCTGCTGTGGCCGGAGAAGCGCGAGAGCGACCCCGACCGACCGGGGGCCGCCGGCGTGGGGGTGCCGGCCTTCCAGGTGCGCCTCGAAGACAAGGACCTCAAGCTACCCGGGGTCATCGACCGGACCACTCGCCAGAGCTACCTCCGGGTCCCCGCCGGCTACCTCCCCGACTTCCTGCGGCCGCTCCTCGGCCCCCTCGACCGCTTCGCCCCCTGGCTGGTCGGCGAGGGCGGGATCGAGATCGGGCCCCTGCCCTCCGGCACGCCGGTCAACCTCCTCGCGAACGTCGAGATGCAGCTCGACGATGCCTCCGACGCCGAGCGGATCAAGCACAAGGCCGAGCTGCTGAAGCTGTTGCTCAAGACGAAGGGCGACCTCAAGTCCCTTCCCCAGCCGGCGACCGACGAGCAGGCGCGGAAGGCGTTCGCCGACCTGGTCGAGCCGCTGCTCAAGCTCAACAAGTGCCCCGACTTCGTGGTCAACCGGGGGCACTACTTCGGGACGAGCTACTTCAAGGAAAAGGACGAAGCCGGCCTGAGCGACGGCGACAAGCTGGCCCTCATCGAGTTCCTGAAGACGTTCTGAAGGAGCGCGGGGTGCGGCGAGAGAGACGATGGGCACCCAGGTGAGGCAGGCCGACTGCGAGTACGTGGTGGTGGGCTCAGGGGCGGGCGGGGGGACGGTGGCCGCGCGCCTCGCCGAGGCGGGCCACCGGGTGGTTGTCCTCGAAGCAGGAGGCGACCCCCGGGCGCTGGCGGGCGGAGACCCCGTCGAAGCCGCCGGCAACCGCCTCCCCGACGACTACGACGTCCCGGTGTTCCACGCCATGGCGTCGGAGAACGAGGCGATGAGGTGGGACTTCTTCGTGCGGCACTACGCCGACGACGCGCGGCAGCGGCGGGACTCCAAGTACCGCGAGGAGTGGGGCGGGCGACGGGTGGACGGCGTGCTCTACCCGCGGGCGGGGACGCTCGGGGGCTGCACCGCCCACAACGCCATGATCCTGGTTTACCCGCACAACGCCGACTGGGACGGCATCGCCGAGCGGACCGGCGACCCGTCCTGGAGCGCAGAGAGCATGCGCGGCTACTTCGAGCGGCTGGAGGACTGCCGCCACCGCCCCCCGTACCGCTGGCTGGGGATGATGGGCCTGAACCCCACCCGCCACGGCTGGAGGGGGTGGCTCCGGGCCGAGAAGGCCATCCCCGCCTCCGCCCTCGGCGACGAGGACCTCGTGAGGGTCATCCTGGACGCCGCCCACGACGCCTTCGCGACGGTGGCCCAGCCGGTCGACCGCGTGAGGTGGTTCCTGCTCGGGCAGGCCGACCCCAACGACTGGCGGCTCGTGAAGGGCAACTCGGTGGGCATCCGGTACACCCCCCTCGCCACCCGCAACCACCGGCGCACGGGCGCCCGCGAACGTCTGCTCGACGTGGCTCGGCGGCACCCCGACCGGCTGCGGATCGAGCTGGATGCGCTCGCCACGCGGATCCTGTTCGAGGACGACCGAGCGGTGGGTGTCGAGTACCGCAAGGGGGCGCGCCTTTACCGGGCCCACGCGAACCCGAGCGCTGGGAACGGCGAGGCGCGGGAGGTGCGCGCCTCCCGGGAGGTGGTCCTCTCCGGGGGCGCCTTCAACACCCCGCAGCTCCTGATGCTCTCCGGGATCGGGCCCCGGGAGACCCTGGCCCGCTACGGGATCGCGGCGCGGGTCGACCTCCCGGGCGTGGGCAGGAACCTGCAGGACCGCTACGAGGTGGGCGTCGTCCACCGCATGAGCTTCCCCGCCTGGGAGGTGCTGGAAGGCGCCCGCTTCGCGAAGGGCGACCCCCAGTACCGGCAGTGGGCGGCCGGCGGCAAGGGCGTCTACGGTACGAACGGCGCGGTGCTGGCCGTGGTGAAGCGCTCGTCGCCCGGGCGCCCGCTCCCCGACCTCTTCTGCTTCGCCCTCCTCGGCCGCTTCGAAGGCTATTTCCCGAACTACTCGGCGCTGTTCCCGAAGCACCTCAACTACCTGACCTGGGCCATCCTGAAAGCCCACACGAACAACCGGGCCGGGGAGGTGACGCTGCGCTCGGCCGACCCCCGCGACACGCCGCTCATCAACTTCCGGTACTTCGAGGAGGGCAGCGACCGGGCCCGCGAAGACCTGGACTCCGTCGTGGACGGCATCCGCTTCGTGAGGAGCATGACGGCCGACCTCAAGGAGAAGAAGCTGCTGGTCGAGGAGCTGCCGGGCGACCAGGTGCGGACGGACGACGAGCTCCGGCAGTTCGTGCGCGACAACGCCTGGGGCCACCATGCCTCCTGCACCTGCCCGATCGGCCCCCGGGACAAGGGAGGAGTGCTGGCGAGCGACTTCAAGGTGCACGGCACCGACGGGCTGCGCGTGGTAGACGCCTCGGTCTTCCCGCGGATCCCCGGCTTCTTCATCGTGAGCGCGGTCTACATGATCGGGGAGAAGGCGGCCGACGTGATCCTGAAGCAAGCGGGAATCCCTTGACTGCGGCCGGCGGTCCGGACCGCCCTTTCACCTTCGCAGAGGTGCTGTGGGACGAGCTCAAGCACCTGAAGCGCCGCGAGGGAGAGGAGCCTGCCCCCGGGCTCAAGGAGATCTACGGGCGGATCGGGGCGCTCGGCGCGGGGGAGAAGGCCCTCTCCGCCCTCTGCCTGTCGGGGGGCGGCATCCGGAGCGCGACCTTCAACCTCGGGGTGATCCAGGCCCTGGCCGGGCGGGGGCTGCTCGCGGGCTTCGACTACCTGTCGAGCGTTTCCGGAGGGGGCTACATCGCGGGCTGGCTCAGGAAGTGGCTGCACGTCGTCCCTCCGGCGAAGCTGGCCGAGGCGCTGTCCCGCCCCGCGGACGCGGCGGGCTTCAATCCGCTCGCTCCCGAGCCCGGGCCCGTCGACCACCTGCGCGAGTTCAGCAACTACCTGACCCCCCGCCTCGGCCTTTTCTCGCCGGACACCTGGGCGGCGGCCGCCCTGGTCGTCCGCAACCTGATACTCAACTGGCTGGTGCTCGTCCCCGTCCTGGCCGCGCTGGTCGCGGTGCCCCAGGCCGCCCTGATCGTCGCCGGCGCCTCCCCGGCGAGAGGGAACGCCTTGACGGAGCCCTGGGGCCTTTCCGCCCTCTACGCCGCGGCCGTGCTCGCGGCCGCGGCGAGCGCGGCGATCTACCACCTGCGCCGCGAGCGCACTCGGCCGCCCACCGAGCCGAGAATCCTGGCCTTCGGCATCGCGCCCCTCTGGCTCTCCTGCCTCGCCCTCTCGCTGGCCGGCCTCTGGCTGCCGCAGAGCGCGTACGGCGACCGGGGGCTCGGGCTCTTCTGCCTCCTCTGGTGCGTCTTCATCCCGCTCCTCGGCTGGGCGCTGGCCTTCGTCTCGGCCCGCGGGCAAGCCGGGGCGCCGCCCTGGAAGGCCGACCTGGCGGGCATCGTGCTCTCCGGAGCGGTGGCCGGAGCGCTGCTGTTCTCGATCGCGCGCTCCTGGCTGCCCGCCCTCGCGGACCAGCCGCCCCTCTTCGTCGTCTTCGCCGTCCCCATCCTCCTCGGCCTCTACCTGCTGGCGCGGGCGCTCTTCGTGGCCTTCGCCAGCCTCGGCGAGGGCGGCCAGCCGTCGCCGAGCGGGGCGGTGCCCGCCAGCGAGCTGGGCTACGCCGACCGGGAGTGGTGGGCCCGGCTGTCGGGCTGGGTGCTGCTCCTGGCCGTCGCCTGGATGGCGGCGAGCTTCCTGGTCGACCTCGGGGGCTACCTGGTGGACCGGTACCTCGGGCAGGCGGTGGCGGCCATGGGCGGGATCTCCGGCCTCGTCACCGCGCTGCTGGGCGCGAGCCCGCAGACGCCGGCCAAGTGCGAAGGGGAGAGGACGCCGCCCTCGCCGTTCAAGGAATGGGCGTTGCGCCTCCTCGCTCCGGTCAGTGTGGTCTTCCTGGTCCTGCTGCTCGCCCAGCTCACGGCCTGGCTCGCCCGCCTGACCACCGGAGTGGCCGGCCTGCTGGCGGTCAACGGGCCGGCCACGCGCCTCGACCTCGGGGGGAAGGGCCTCCTCGAGGTTCTGCTCCGCTTCGGCGCCGTCCCCCTGGGCCTGACCCTGCTCTCGGGGCTCCTCGGCCGGGTCGTGAACGTGAACCGCTTCTCCGCCCATGGCCTGTACCGGAACCGGCTCATCCGCGCCTACCTGGGCGCTTCGAACCCGAGCCGCCGGCCCGACCCCTTCACGGGCTTCGACCCGCGGGACAACCTCGCGCTCCACGAGCTGGGCGGGGGGGCCTCCCCGCGGCCGTTGCCGGTCGTGAACGCGACCCTGAACCTCGTGCGGGGCCGGCGGCTGGCCTGGCAGCAGCGCAAGGCCGAGTCCTTCTCCATGACCCCCCTCTACTGCGGCAACTTTCACGAGGGCTACCGGCGCTCCAGCGAGTACGGCGGGCGGAACGGGATCTCCCTGGGCACCGCGGTCACGATCTCGGGGGCGGCGGCGAATCCCAGCGCCGGCTATCACTCCTCGCCCCTGGTGGGTTTCCTCATGACGCTCTTCAACGTCCGCCTGGGGTGCTGGCTCGGGAACCCCAACCAGCGGGGCGCGAAGGTCTACCGCAGGAGCGGTCCCCGCCACGCGTGGATGCCTCTCTTCGCCGACCTGCTCGGGCTGACCGACGCGCAGCACGCCTACGTGAGCCTGTCGGACGGCGGCCACTTCGAGAACCTGGGAGCCTACGAGATGGTCCTGCGCCGCTGCCGCCTGATCGTGGTGAGCGACGCGGGCCAGGACGGCGGGCACGACTTCGAGGACCTGGGCAACCTGATCCGCAAGGTCCGCATCGACTTCGGCGTCCCGATCCGGTTCGAGAAGCCGATCTGCATCCTCCCCCGGGCCTCGGCGGGGCCCGGGCTCCTCTGCGCCCTGGCGATCATCGACTACGACGAGGTGGACCGCGGCACCCCCAAGGGCCTGCTGCTGTACCTGAAGCCGACCCTGCGGGCGGCCGGGGCCCCCCTCCGCTACGACGTCTTCAGCTACGCGCGGGGTGCGGGGCAGTTCCCCCACGAGCCCACCGCCGATCAGTGGTTCAGCGAGGCCCAGTTCGAGAGCTACCGCGCCCTCGGACAGCACCTCGCCTCCCAGCTCGGCGGGGGGCGGGCCTTCGAGGACCTGCCGAGCTTCTTCGACACGGTGCGCCGCGAGCTCGAGACGGCGGAGGCGGGAGCGGAGTGCCCGAAGGCGCCTATCGTCTGAAGGCTTCGTCGGCCTCCGCCCCCGGCCGGGGCTTCCACTCGAGGGAGTAGTACTCGCCGCGGGCGCGCGCCCAGGGGTCGAAGACGTTGACCACCGGAGCGAGCTCGCCCGCCAGCTCCGGCACCGTCCGCAAGAGGACGCGCTTCAGGGGCGACACCTCCTGGCGGTGGCCGTTCGGCTCGCCCTGCTCCCAGACCTTGCCGTCGGGGCCGCCGTCGTTGACCCAGCGGAAGCCCAGCGTCGAGTAGAACTCCGGCCGGAAGCACGAGGTGAAGAACCGGTCGCTGAAGAGACGCCGGGAGGCGTTGAGGATGAAGACCTGGAACTGCGTCTCGGAGATGGCGAAGCCGTGGGGGCGGGTCGATTCCGCGAGCCAGCCCACGACCGCGTCCAGGTCCTCGACGTTGTCCACGAGGCTCCCGGCGGGACGTCCCAGGCAGTCGTCGATCGCCGAGCCGTCCGAGTTCACCTGCGCCTCCGTGATGGCCTTGGACGCGTCGCACACGTGGCGCCCGTAGATCTCGCGGAGGCGGCGCGCCGTCTCCTCCTGCTCCGCCCGCTCCGGCCCCGGGGGGAGGCGCCCGTCCACGAAGTCGTCGAAGCTCGCCACCTGCCGGAGCCCCAGCTGCCGCCGCAGCTCGTTGAACCGCGGCACGCCCCGCTCGCGGTCCCGGAGGAGGTCGATGGCGGCCACGTCCAACCGCCCCGTCCCCGTCCGCTCCGGGGGCATGGGCAGGGCCTGGAGGAACCCCGGGTGGTTGTTCAGGGTGAGGGCGCCCACGCGCTGCCGGCCAAGGCTGAGCGCCCAGTTCGCGAGGCCGCCCGAGCGCGTCCGCGCGGTGGCCTTGCCGCGGAAGGTCTCCACCACCGGCACCTTCCGGAGGATCACGTCCGGGTTCGCCAGCTCCCGGTACTCGAAGAGGTCGGGGACGAGCGGGTGGAGGCGGTAGACGGTGACGAACTCCTCCGGGAAGTTGAAGGGTGAGCCGAAATGGTTCACCCCCCCGTTCACATGATCGGGGTTGTGGATGTCCCACCGGTCGTGCTTGCGGTGGTCGAAGGCGGCGAACGGCCCGTCCTCGTAGACGTGGCTGCCGAGTCCGACGATGCCGGGACCGGAGGCGAGCACCGAGTACCACTTGAGTGTCCGCTTCGGGTCCGTGGAGGCGCCGAGACGCGCCACCACCTGCCGCAGGGCCTCCGCCAGCTCCCGGTGTCCACCGAGGAGGCCGTTCCAGTTCGCGTTCATGGCGAGGTAGAGCGGCTCGTCGTAGAGGAGCTGGGTCGTCCACTCCAGGGTGTGGATCTTGGCGATCTCCGCGGCCACCACCAGCCGCGCCACCTCGAACAGCTGCTGCGGGGTGACGTCACGGCAGCGCACGGGCCGGTCGGGCTCCGCCGGGTCCCGCAGACCGGAATCGGCGTCCGGCGCTCGGGCGGCCTCCCGCCGGAAAGCGTCGGCGAAGGCGTTGTGCTCCCGCGCGAAGACGTTGTGGAAGAAGCTGAGGCCGACGCTCCAGTTGTCCGGGAAGGCGGTCGCCTCCTGGCCGGCCCAAGCGGGGTTCATCGGGTCCTCCGGAGACAGCACGGGCAGGTAAGGCCCGCCGGAGCCGTCGGGCAGCAGCAGCAGCCGGGCCCGGTCTGCGGGGTCCCGCCTGACGCGCCGGCGGGAGACCGCGTCGTGGCCGTAGATCTGCGAGGCGTCCCACCAGGCCGTGACCGTGTTGCGCGTCGTCCGGTAGGCCCGGCCGATGTGGCGCCTTCCGTCGTACTCGAAGTCCGGAGGCTCATCGCCCTCCGCGACCAGGGCCCGGTCGATGCGGTCCTCCGGACGGCAGCCAAGCCGGGCGGCCTCCGCCGGGGCGAGCGGCCTCTCGGCTCCTTCCACCCGCTCCGACAGGCAGCCCGTCGGCGTTTTCTCCTCTCCATTCCGGCCCTCCTCGAGATGGGAGAACCAGTCGTGGGTCATGAACTGGATCCAGAAGGCGGCCAGGACGTTGAAGCTGTTGGCCTTCTTGTAGTCGCAGTCCGCCTCCCGGGACTCGCCGTCCAGGCCCAGCCCGGACCGGCACTTGTCCGGATGGGCCTGGGCTCGGGTGAAGAGCATCCTGCTGATGACCTGGGGATCGGGCGACAACAGGCCCAGCCGCCCGCCGTGCCGGTTCCTTGCCCGCTGGTCCCGGGCGAGATCGGGAAAAGTGGACTCGAATGGGACGAGCCGCGAGAAGCGTTGCCCCGTGGAGCCCATGGCCGGGTTCCGGATGTCGTTGCAGATCCCGGTCAGCGTGCGGTGCCGGATCAGATCGCCGCCGCAGAGCTGCTCTCCACCCCCCCCGACTGCCGCGTAGCTCGGGTGGCCCCTCGGCAGCCGCATCTCGGGCCAGGCGTCGAGGGACGGCCCGGGGAGGGGTCCCCGGCCCTTCACGTACTCCTCGTAGGTGGCGTTGTCGAACAGGTTGAAGCGGATCAGCTCGATGCGCTGGTACTCGAGGTCGAGGAGCGCACCGTCCAGGCCCCGCCGCGTCTCGGTGGTGGCGGGCCGTCCCCGGGAGCGGGCGTCGCCGGTCCCCCAGTAGTTCGCCCAGTCCACCCAGGGGGAGGCACGGTACTTGAGCGCCCTCTCGCCTCCCCGGCAACTGGCCGTGACCTCCTGGGCCTTCCCGAGGAACCGGTCACGCCGCTCGGCGGCGACGGGCCGGAAACCCGCTCGCAACTGCTTCAGGCAGTCCGCGGCGGACTTCGCCTCCTCGCCGGCCTGGCAGCCCGCGACGATGCTTCCCGCCAACGCCACCGCGAAGCGCGCGGCTCGGCTCATGGCTCGTATCCGTTCGACAAGAATACATGACCAGCGCCCCGAGGACAGCGTCCACCTCCGCGTCACGCTCCGGGCGAAGGGCGCGCCACCCGAACACGCTCAGGTCGCGTGGGACAGGCGGCTCGCCGCTTCCCCGTCGACGAAGAAGACGGCCCGACGCGCCCGGCGGGTGACCAGGGCCAGGGGCAGGGCGGAGTCGGGTTGCTCCAGGGCTTCCCGCACCACCTCCGCCTTCTCGCGGCCGAGAGCCGCCACCACGACCAGCTCCGCGGCGGCCAGCACCGGCATGGTCAGGGTGAGGCGGCGGGGCGGGGGCTTCGGCGAGTCACCCACGAAGGCCACGAATCGCGCTTCCTCACGCAGCAGGGGATGGCCCGGAAAGAGCGAGCAAACGTGGCCGTCCGGCCCCGCCCCGAGGAGCACCAGGTCGAGCCGCGGGGGCGCCCCGAGGAGCCGCGCCATCGCGTCCGAGTAGGCCCGCGCGGCCCCCTCGGGATCCGGGACGTCGGCTTCCATCCGGTGGATGCGCGAAGCCGGCACCCCGGCCGGCTCGAGCCAGAGCGACCGGGCCAGGCCGAAGTTCGACTCGGGGTCGGACGCGGGGACCGCTCGCTCGTCGCCCCAGAAGAACTCGGTCCGGGACCAGTCGACGGCGGTCCGGGCGAGGCGAGGGAAAAACGTCGTGCCCACGGACCCTCCGGGAAGGGCCACCGAGAAGAAGCCGCGGGCGGGCAGGGCACAGCGGGCCTCCTCCTCGAAGCGAGCGGCGAGCGCCTCGGCGAGGGCGGCGGGCGTGTTGACGACGACCTTCGGCGGAATGGCGTGCTCCCCCGGCAGCACGCTACTACAGGTCAGGCTCGCCGAGACGGGGACCCGGCCCAGGTCCCCCTTCCCAGGATGCGCCTCCGGTGGTACCTTGCGGTACTCCAGGTCACCTCAGGAGGTCGAGCATGCCGGAGCGCGTCATTCTCTGCATCGGGACCAGGAAGGGCCTCTTCGTCGCCCAGGCGCCGAAGGCCCGGCGCAGCTTCGCGCTGCGTGGGCCCTTCAGCTCAGGGGTCGCCGTCTACGCGGCGCTGATCGACACGCGCGGGACGCCGCGCCTCTACGCCTCGAGCTGCAACTCCTTCTTCGGCATGAAGGTCCTGCGCTCGACCGATCTCGGGAAGAGCTTCCAGGAGACGAAGTCGGCTCCCGCCTTCCCGAAGGAGGACGGGCGCGCCCTCGCCAACATCTGGTCGCTCGAAGCGGGCGCCAACCGGAACGATCTGTGGTGCGGAGTCGAGCCGGCGTCGCTCTTCAGGAGCCGCGACGCGGGCGACTCGTGGGAAATGATCCCGGGCATCAGCAACCACCCGCACGCTCGAAAGTGGAATCCCGGGGCCGGCGGGCTCTGCATGCACACGATCCTGCGCGACGGGGATCGGGTCCACCTCGGCATCTCGACCGGCGGACACTACCTGAGCGAGGACGGGGGCACCACCTTCACGGCATCGAACAAGGGCATCGGCGCCGGTTTCGTGCCCGATCCCTTCCCCGAGTTCGGCCAGTGCGTCCACAAGATCGCGCGCCACCGGAACGCGCCCGGCCGGCTCTACCTGCAGAATCACGGCGGGTGGCCCGACCGTCCGGGGATCGGGGTCGCGCGCAGCGACGACCACGGCCACACGTGGCGCTCCATCAGCAAGGGGCTGCCCTCCGATTTCGGCTTCCCGATCGTGGTCCACCCGCACGACCCCGACACGGTCTACGTGCTGCCCCTCGAGCCCCAGACCCGAACCTGTCCGGGCGGCGCGCCCGCGGTCTGGCGCAGCGAGGACGGGGGAGACTCGTGGAAGCGGCTCGCCCGCGGGCTGCCGAAGAAGGAGAGCTTCTTCACAGTCCAGCGCGACGCGATGGACGTCGACGAGCTCGGGTCGCCCGCGCTCTACTTCGGGACCACGACGGGTCAGCTCTGGATGGGCCGAGACGGGGGCGAAGACTGGAGCTGCCTGTTCGACTCGCTCCCCCCGATCCACTGCGTGAAGGTCGCGGTGGTGTGACGGGGGCGGGGCGAAGCTCCTTGTAGATCAGCGGGATGAGGCGGTCGCGCGCCCCTTCGTCGCCGTCGCTCCAAGCCCGCAGCAAAGCCGTGACTTCGTGGGGGGAAGAGCCCACAACCGCCCACAGCGACCCGATCTCCCGCCGGCCGGCCGTCAAGCGTCCTGAGCAAGGTTGCGCCTGGTTGTCGCTTTGTCAGATGAAGGCCGGTTCACACCTTCGGATTTGCCTGCGTCTCCGAGGAGCCCGGCCGGCTACGCAGTCTGACCAGAGGCGCTGCCGAAGCGCGGGGGCATCGCCGCCGTCCTCACCTTCTCGGCCGGAGAGAGCAGACCGCTGAAGGCGTACACCATCCGCTACTCCTGGGCGACCTTCGACTCGTCGGGATCGTCCTTCTTCGGCGGCTTCGGCGGGCGGGGACGGTTCAGGCTCAGGCTCACGCCGCCCCAGAAGGGCTCTGCCTTGCGCTCCACCATGTTGTTGCCGTCGACCACGTACTGCAGGATCGCCTTGTCCCACTGCAACCCGGCGGTGGCGACGAGCTTCAGCCAGTCGCCGCGCGCGGTCTCGTCTGGGGCCTCGGTCATGCCCTCCCAGATCGTCACGTTCGGGTAGCGGGTCATGAAGCTGCCGCCGCCTCCGCCACTGGCTCCGGTCCCGGCCCCTGCCCCCGCCCCGCGCGATTCCGCGCGCGCCCCCTTGATCGCGGTGTAGATGAGCACCCCGTCGGTGAAGTCGAGCTTGAAGTTCTTCTGGTCGAAGGCGAAGGTGTAGCGGGCGTACCGGTCGTAGGCGCGGCGGTTCAGCGCCACCACCTCCGGCGCCGCGTTGATGGCCGCCGTGATCATGCTCCGCAGCTTGAACTGCTCGGCCTTGTGACGTGGGTATCTCGGGTCGTCGAGATAGGCAAACCCCGGCATCCACCAGCCCCGCATCGACCAGTAGTCCCGCGTCTCCACCACCCGGTTGCGCACCCAGGCCGCGTACTCCGAGAAGAGCTGCACCCATTCGTGGGTGGGATAGCCGTGCGGGTTCAGGAAGACGTCGGGCAGCCACGTCCGCCAGATCTCCGGACGCACCTTGGTCTCGGGATAGATCGGATCGGGCTCGCCCTGCCCGGCCGTCACGTCGACGCCGAGGGCGCCGAGATAGCCGGCGTGGAGCATGTAGTGGGGCGTGATCTTCTGGAGGTCGTAGGCGAGCTGCGCGCCGTCGGGGTTCGTGATGGGATGGATGACGACGTTGGCCTTCCGCAGCTTCTCCCTGAACTCCGGGTCGGTCAGCAGCAGCTCGGCCAGCTTCAGCACGTGGCTGGTGGACGAGATCTCGTTCGCGTGCTGGCGGGCCGAATAGACGATCGTCGGCTTCGTGACCGTCGCCTTCGCCTGCGACCAGTGCGTCGCCTCGATGGGCGGCATGAGGTCCATCGCCCAGATGTCCTGGCCGAGGTAGCTCTCGCCCACCTTGTAGACGGTCGCTTCCTTGAAGGTCGACATCTTCGCGAGCAGCTCGTAGGCCTCCGGAGGTGGGATCGGAGTGTCCCACTGGACGATCGGCCCGCCGGCATAGCGGTAGCCGGCCGGCAGCAGCTTCCTGATGTCGGGAAACGGCGTCGGCGTCCCATTGGAGTCGAGGGAGACGACCGTCTCCGTCTCCGGCCTCGGCTCGTGCTCCCACGCAGCTACGATGCGCAGCGAGCCGAGGTCGTGATAGGCGAGGGCGTCCTTGTAGAGACCAGCGGCGCGCAGGCGGCCGAGGCCGGCCACCACGGCCCTGACCTGCTCGGCGGAGAGGATCTGCCGGTCTACCCGTTCCTCGGGCGCCCGCTTGACCAGCTCCGCCCGCTCGTCCTTCTCGGTCTCGACCTTTACCCGGACGTCGAGCCGCTCGAGGCCGTTCCGGCCGTCGCGGACGACGGCCGCGAGGGCCGAAGGCCGCTCCACGGCCACCTTGGGGATGTCGAGCCGCGCCTCGCCCGCCTGCCCCCCGCGCTCGGTGTACTCGACGAGGACGCCGGGCCGGGGCGAATCGAACCCCGTGAAGCTGATCCGTGCGCGCCCCGCCTTGCCGTCCGCCTTGGGATGCATGATCGGGATGACGCGCCCCGGATAGGCGAGCGCGGGGCCCCGCGCATAGCGGCCCAGCAGGTCGAAGAAGTGGAGCGTGTTGAAGTAGATCTCCTCGTGGATCGCCTCCATGGAGGCGATCAGCTCCTGGTCCACCCCGATCTGGTACTCCGGCTCGCTCAGGCTCAGCTCCACCCGCAGCTCCCCGAAGAAGGGCGCGTCCTCCGGCCGCGGCTTCCCCTTGGCGACCGCCATGACATAGTCGTAGATCGCGGGCAGCGTCTTGCCCTGGAAGTGGTCCCAGAACCGCTCGGGGTCGGTGACGATCCGCTCATCGACCACGGCCCTTCCGGCGACGTCGGCGCTCATCCATCCCGTGGTGACGCGGACCTTTTCGTAGTTCGGGAACTGGTCGAAGAAGGAGCGCACGACGAACTTCGGCTCGAACGTCCGCCGAAATACTTCCGCGCCGCCCGGGCCCGTCACCCTCACCTCGTAGGCCGGCGAGCCGACGGGCATCTTCTCGAAGGAGATCTGCTTCAGATCCAGCTTCAGCTCACGGGCGAGGACCTCGTCGATGGGATAGATCTCGAGCAGCCAGCGCGTCGGCGCGTACGTGCCCTGCTGCTTCCACTCGGGGGGCGGCCCGATCTCGGCGAAGCGGATGGTGACGTGCTCGATGGGCTGGCCGGCGATGGCCGGCCCCACGGTATCGTGGAGCCAGCTGTAGCCCTGCTTGTAGGCGCAGAGGACGGTCACGGCGGTCGCGTCCTTCGGGGCGCCCGCCGCCAGCAGCTCCGCGCGGGCGTCCTTCTCGAGCTGCGCGCGGACCTCCGGTGGCTCGGAGAGCCGCGCCTCCAGCCGCACCGGCTTCCCCTTCGACTTGCGCACCACCGGGACGACGCGAGAGCGGAGCAGCCGCCAGAAGTCGTCGACCTCCGACGGGATGTCGAACTCCTCGCTGATCGGCCGGCCCTCGACCAGGACCGGCTTCGCGTTCTGGACGTCGAGGTCCTGGACCGTCACCTCGAGCCGAGCGGCCTTGATCCGGGCCGCCGCATCGCGGCGGACGATGTCGGCGAACCCCGCCGCTGGCTTCTCCACGTAGACCTTCACGTGCGCAGCCTCGAGATCCTTGCCGCCGAGACCGGCGGCGAGGCGGTCCAGCTTGTAGAGGGCCGCCGCCGCTTGGCCCGCGGGCGACCGCGCCGACAGGAACCTGGCCACGTCCTCTTCGACGTCGGCGAGGGTGGCGCGGTCCTTCCCCCGCGCCCAAACGTGAGGGAAGCGCTCGGCCGCCTGGGCGAGCGCCCGTGCGAGGCCGCGGGCATCGCCGCCCGTGATGATGATGGCGCGCTTCCCGCTCCCCGGCTCGCCGAAGGCATTTCTGACCACCTGGATCAGGCCCTCTCCCGGCTCGAGCCGGGGCGGCTCGATCTTCTTCTCCTTGATCAACCGCTCGACGATGGGGTGCGTTCGGCCGATGAGGACGGGCGTAGGCTGCGACCCCGGAACGTTGGCCGTCTCCGTCCCCCGATCCGGACTCGAGACGGCGGAGTCGAGGGATTCCGGCGGGACGACGATGGGAAGGGAGATCCCCGTCGACTCGAGGCCGAGCCGCGCCGCGAGCTCGACCGTGCCCTCGATGCCGTCGCCGGCGGGGCTGAGCAGGAGGTCGACCCGATCGGGGATCAGGTTGTTGTCCGAGTCGCCGAGCCCCCCGTCGATCGAGTAGAGCGTCGAGAGGTCGAGGTCCTCCTTCGTCCCCCCGCCAGGGCGCCGTCCGATGGGGCCCGGCCGCTCCCGCCCGCGCTCGGGCGGCAGGTCGACCGGCGTCTCCGGCACGCCGGGGGCGGACAGCTCGAGCCGAAGAGTCTCCACGCCCGCATAGGAGAGCGGTGACGTGCTCTCCTTCGTCACCGCCGCGGTCGCGGCGACCCGTCCGGCGCCGACGGCCGAAGCGGGGGCCGGCCCAGGCGCGCGCCGCTCGGCGGCGAGCGCCCGCAGTGCGAGCCGCGCCTTGCCGGCTCCAGAGGCTGAGGCCACCTTCACCGCCACCACCAGGCGGACGTTGCCGGTGCCTCCGCTCCTCACGTAGGCGGCCGGGATCTCCACCTCCGTCACCGCCACGCCGCGGCTGGTCAGGAACTCCCGCACGTCCCGCGCGACCTTGTCGAGGGTCGGGCCCCGGACGTCCCCGGCGTGCGGCAGGCGGGCCGCGAACAGCTCGGCGGCGGCGAGCGTGCCGGCGGCGTCGGCGCCCGCGATCAAAACCGTCGGGTTGCCGTTGGCGCTCGTGACCCTTACCATGCCCTCACCCGTCTTGAGAGCGGTGAGCCCCACCTCGGCGGGGGAGAGCTTCGCGCGCCTCACGCCCGCCGACCCGATCACGATGGCCGTCCCGCCACCCGCGACGTCCCTCCGGATCGGAAGGTCCATGGCCGAGGTCTCGAAGCCCAGCCGCGCGGCGACGTTGGCGGCGGCGACGACGTCCGCCGCCTCGGGCGCCTCCCCGAGGACGAGCCGGGCGTCGACGAAGTCCACCACGCCGTCGCGGTTGCGGTCCTGGAAGAGGGCGACGGTCTTGAAGATCGCGGCGAGGTCGGTCGCTGCGACCGCCGGCGCGGTCCTCGCCGGAGCAGGCGGGAGGAGCGCGAGAGCGGCGACGCATCCGGTCCGGCGCCAGGAGCGAGCGAGCGTTCCGTTCAGAACTGGTACCGAATCGCCATCTCCGCCTGCCGCGACGGCGCGTTGATGTTCGGGAGCAGCGACGTCGCCTGACCGAAAAGCGCCGACTGCAAGCTCGTGCTCGGCACGTTGTAGTTGGCCCGGTTGAGCACGTTGAAAAGCTGCGCGATCAGCTCGATCCGGTGCGGGTGGCCTCCGGTGTGGAACAGGAACGCCTTGGAGAGGCGCACGTCCACGTTGGCGAACGCCGAGCACGCCACCGTGGAGACCGCGGCCAGGCCGCGGGCGGCGCGGAAGGCGTTCACGGCATCGAGGTTGAGGCCGCGGCAGCCGCTGCCGACGGCCACACCGGACGGCAGGTCCCCGGTGTAGCCGTCACCGTTGAGATCCACTGACGTCGTGGGTGCGAACGGCAGGCTCGAGCGGAAGTCCCCGATGCCCGAGAGCTGGACCCCCCAGGGGAACTGCACGATCCCGCTTACGACCAGCCGATGACGCCGGTCCGTCGGACGATCCACCGAGGCCGGCCACTCCACCTTCGTGAATCCATAGCTGTCGGGTGCCGTGCTCGTGAAAGCGCGGTCCATGGCTTTGCTGAGCGTGTACGAGACCAGGAACTGATACCGGTGGCTCATGCGCTTCTCCAGCTTCAGGAGCAGCGCCTTGTAGGTGTTGTCTTGACTCGACTGTATGAAGGTCACGCGGCCGAACTGCGTGTAGGGCTTCTGCTTCGTCACGCGATTAGGCACGTTGGGGTCGACGGTGTCGCGGTCGGAGTAGCGCCAGACGAACAGGCCGTCCGCGCTCACCGCGATGTCGCGGGTGATCTCTCGGTTCAGGCCGACGTCGACCTGGTGGGCGTAGGGATTGACCATCTTGTTGTCGATGACCGTGATGTTTGGCGGGGCGGTTGAAATGAACTGATCGCGCGAGCGGCCCTGCAGCGGATCGGGGAACGCGGGCCGGCTGATCACGATCGTCTTGGCTTGGGGCCAGGTCAGTTCCCCGAGTCCCTGCAGCAGCGTACGGACGTTGTCGTAGAAGAGTCCGTAGGCGCCATGGAAGTTCGTCATGCCGTCCCGCTTGGGGTCCCACGCGAAGCCGATGCGCGGCCCGAAGTTGTTGTGATCGCCACGCTGGTCCGCGCCCTGGAGCCAGGGGATGGGCAGCGGATAGCTGCCGTCGCGGCCCAGCTTCTCCTGAATGCGGCCGAGCAGGCCCGCCAGGTCTTCGTTGAACGACCCGATCTGCACGTCATAGCGCAGCCCGACATTGAACGTGAGGCCGCGCGCCGGCTCCCAGTCGTCCTGGACGTAGACGGAGAAGTGCTTGGTTGGGGTGTTGCCGTACTGCGGTAGAGAGTTGGTGTACTGCGTCGGGTACGTCGTGGGGTCGTTCGCGTTGTAGGGTGTGTCCTTCGGGAAGGTCCAGCTCCCGAGGGGCGAGCCCATGTTGTCGAACTGGAAGGGGACGTAGCTGAAGTCCGCGCCGACCTTGAGCTGGTGCTGGCCGCCCCAGTCGGGGACGAGATAGGAGAAGTCGTTCTTGACCTGCCAACGCGACTCCGGACCCATCTGGCTGTTGCCACAGCCCCCGATCTGCACCGAGGGGTAGAGGAAGATGGGCGTACAGAAGTCGAGCCGGTCCTGGCCAAAGTCGCCCGGGGCCCAGTCGCCGTGGCTGTACGGCGGCGCCACCTCGTATTTCGCGAAGGCGTACTGGGCGCGGAGCTCGTTGATCGCTCGGGGGCCCATGACCCAGGTGTGGCCGAGGACCGCCGACCTACGCGGCACCGCGAAGTCGAAGCTGTTGGTGGGATGGATGCGACCCCCCGCGGTGATGATGGGCCGGTACTCGTTCTCCGCCGCCCAGCGGAGGAAGAGCGTCTGCCCCTGTTTGAGCTGGTGGTCGATCCTGGCCATGTAGGTCCAACGGTCTTGCGCGCTCTTGTAGGTTCCGTCGTACTGAGGCCAGATGCCGCGGGTGTTAACCGTGAAGAACTGGCTCTCCTTCGTCCCCTCGTATGTGAGGAAGAAGTGCGTCTTGTCCTTGACGATGGGCCCGCCCAAGGAGCCACCATACTGGTAGCGACGGTATGGAGGCCGCGCCGTCTGGAAGGCCTCGATCGAGGTCAACGACTTGTCGCGGAAGAAGAGGAAGCCAGAGCCGTGGAGCTCGTTCGAGCCGGACTTCGACACGACGGTGACGAGCCCGCCCGTCGCCAGCCCGTACTCCGCCTTGTAGTTCGAGGTCGAGACCTTGAACTCGCGGATGGAATCCATGGCGAAGTTCTGCCGTGCCTCGCCCATCTCCGCCCACGTGTTGTTCACGCCGTCGACCAGGAACGCGTTCGAGTACTCCCGGCCGCCGGCCCCGACGTTGACGTTGCCACGATAGAAGAAGCCGCGGATGCCGTCCTGCGAGGTGCCGGGAGTGAGCATCGCGAGGTCGATCCAACGCCGCGAGGCGACGGGCAGGTCCTGGATTTGCCGGTTCGAGACGCTCGTCGAGACCGCGGATGCCGTGGTGTCGACGAGGGGCGACTCGCCGGTGACCGTCACCGTTTCCGCAACCGAAGCCGGCTTGAGCGTGAAGTCGATCGTGGCCGTCTGGTCGATCACGAGCACGATGTCGGGCCGGCTCTCGGAGCTGAAGGACGCCAGCTCCGCGGTCAGTCCGTACGTTCCCGGCGGCAGCGCGGGCAGGCGGTAGTTGCCCGCTTCATCGCTGGACGCGGCGCGGGTAAGACCGGTCTCCTGGTTCCTGGCCGTGACGGTCACGCCCGGCACTGCGCCGCCGGTCTGATCCTTGACCGTGCCTACGATCCGGGCGTTCTGTGCGTACGCCGCCTGCGAGCCTATCAGCACGGCCGTTGTCGCCACCAGGCCGGCGAGCCACTTCCGCATACTTCCCTCCCTCGTCAACGCTTCCGCAGGAAGCCTTGCTCCACGGCTGCTTGGCTGAGCTTGCGGAACAGGCTACGCCTCGAAAGCGGCGGCGGTCAACCGGATCCCGCGTCGGCGGACCCTGCGCCGCCTCGGCTCGCGCCGTCCCGAAGGCGCGAAGGGACGTTCAGTAGTTAGAGGGGACGTTCAGTAATTAACGGTGAAGTACGTCTAGCCTTCCAGGCTCGCAACCCCCGCCGTGGCCACCGACACCATGATCCCGGGCCGCGCGGCCCACAGGAGCTGTTCTTCTTCTCGCAGGTGGGGCAGAAGCCGCGACCGGGGGGCGAGGCGCGCGGCACGGCCGCCGCCAAGATCAGTTCCCGGCTCGACCGCGGCCGGGGCCAGACCGGGGTAGAACGTCACGCCCACGGACACCGCCCCCCGGGAGGGCCGCCGAAAAGAAGCCGCGCCCAGTCACCCCGTCGCAGCTCCTCGATCCGCACGGCGAGCGCTTCGGGAAGATCGGCGGGCTTGTCAACGCTGGTCTCCGGTGACATAGTGTGCTTCCCCGAAGCACGGTACTCCAGGTCAGGGGGAACCCCGCGATGCCGACGCCCGACCTCGACACGCTCTGCGTCAACACCATCCGGACGCTCTCGATGGACGCGGTTCAGCAGGCGAACTCCGGCCATCCCGGAACCCCCATGGGCATGGCGCCGGTGGCCTACGCCCTCTGGCAGCGGCACCTGCGCTTCGACCCCGACGATCCCATCTGGCCGAACCGGGACCGTTTCGTGCTCTCCATGGGCCACGCCTCGATGCTGCTCTACTCGCTGCTCCACCTGGCGGGGGTGAAGGCGGTCAACCCGAAGTACGAGACCCTCGGCCAGCTCTCCGTGAGCCTGGACGACATCAAGCGCTTCCGCCAGCTCGACAGCCGCTGCCCGGGCCATCCCGAGTACCGCTGGACCTCGGGAGTGGAGACCACCACCGGCCCCCTGGGCCAGGGGGTCGCCACCAGCGTGGGGATGGCCATCGCCGGCAAGTGGATGGCCGCCCACTTCAATCGCCCCGGCTTCGAGATGTTCTCCTTCGACGTCTACGCCATGGCGGGGGACGGGTGCCTCATGGAGGGCATCTCCCAGGAGGCGGCGTCGCTGGCCGGCCACCTGAAGCTCGACAACCTCTGCTGGATCTACGACAACAACCACATCACCATCGAAGGCCACACCGACCTCGCTTTCAGCGACGACGTGGCCACCCGCTTCATCGGCTACGGCTGGGACGTGACCCGGGTAGGGGACGCCAACGACCTGGCCATGCTGGACCGGGCCTTCGACACCGCGAAGAAGACCACGGACCGGCCCACCCTCATCATCGTGGACAGCCACATCGGCTACGGGTCCCCCACCAAGCAGGACACCCACGCCGCCCACGGGGAGCCGCTGGGCGAGGAGGAGATCAAGCTCACCAAGCGCTTCTACGGCTGGCCCGAGGACGCGAAGTTCCTGGTGCCCGAGGGCGTGCGCGAGCACTTCGCGGCCGGCATGGGCGCGCGCGGGGCCAGGCGGCGCGGCGAGTGGATGGCCCTTTTCGAGAGCTACAAGGCGAAGTACCCGGCCCAGGCGGACGCGCTCTACCGGATGCAGCACCGGCAGCTCCCGGAGGGCTGGGACAAGGGCCTCCCGAGCTTCCCCCCCGACGCGAAGGGCGTGGCCGGACGCGACGCCTCGGCCAAGGTCATGAACGCGGTGGCCCAGAACATCCCCTGGATCATCGGCGGCTCCGCCGACCTGGCGCCGTCCACGAAGACGCGCCTCACCTTCGAGGGCGCGGGCGATTTCGAGGCGGGCTCCTACGGAGGCCGGAACTTCCACTTCGGGATCCGCGAGCACGCGATGGGCGCGATCCTGAACGGCCTGTCCCTCTGCAAGGTGCGGCCCTACGGCTCGGGCTTCCTCATCTTCAGTGATTACGGGCGGGCCCCCATCCGGCTCGCCGCCATCATGGAGATCCCGGTCATCTACGTCTTCACCCACGACTCGATCGGGGTAGGCGAGGACGGGCCGACCCACCAGCCGGTGGAACAGCTGGTCTCCCTGCGCGCGGTCCCCGGGCTCGTCACCCTCCGGCCCGCCGACGCGAACGAGGTGGCCGAGGCCTGGCGCGTGATCCTGCAGTTCCGCCACGAGCCGGTCTGCCTGATCCTGACCCGACAGGCCCTGCCCACGCTGGACCGGACGAAGTACGCCTCCGCGGCCGGGGTCGCGAAGGGCGCGTACGTGCTGGCCGACGCGCCGGGCGGCAAGCCCGAGGTGCTGCTCCTGGCCACCGGCAGCGAGGTCGCGCTCTGCGTAGCCGCCCACGAGCAGCTCGGCAAGGAGGGCATCCAGAGCCGGGTGGTGAGCATGCCGTCCTGGGAGCTCTTCGAGCACCAGCCGCCGGAATACAAGCAGGCGGTCCTGCCGTCCTCGGTCAAGGCGCGGGTGTCGGTCGAGCAGGCCTCGACCCTGGGCTGGGAGCGCTACGTGGGAGCGACGGGCCGCACCATCGGCATGCGCACCTTCGGGGCCTCCGCCCCCCTCAAGGACCTGCAGAAGAAGTTCGGCTTCGACCCCGGCAACGTGGTGGCCGCCGCCCGGGAACAGCTCGGCAAGGCCTGAGGGCGACGAAGGCGCGGAGCGAGGCGCGGAACGACGTTCCCCTCCCCCAGCGTGGGGAGGGATAGGGTGGGGGGTCGATGAACGATAGGGTGGGGGGTCGATGAAGATCGTCGTCGGCTCCGACCACGCGGGCTTCCTGCTCAAGCAGGAGGTGGCGGAGTCCCTCCGCAAGGAGGGCCACGAGGTGGTCGACGTCGGCACGAGCTCGACCGCTCCCGTGGACTACCCCGACTTCGCGGAAGCGGTCGGCCTGGCCGTGCGCGAGGGACGCGGGGAGCGTGGCGTCCTCATCTGCGGCAGCGGGGTGGGGGCGGCGGTCGCCGCCAACAAGCTGCCGGGCGTGCGGGCCGCCATCTGCCACGACACCTACTCGGCCCACCAGGGGGTCGAGCACGACGACATGAACGTGCTCGTCCTGGGCGGGCGCGTCGTGGGCCCCGCCCTGGCCCACGAGCTGGTGCGCGCCTTCGTGGCCGCCCGCTACTCGGGCGAGGAGCGCCACGTCCGGCGCCTCGCCAAGATCATCGCCCTGGAGAGCCGCTACCGGTAGCCTTTCCGTCGTCATTCCGAGGAGAAGGTGTCATGAGCAGCCCGTCTTCCCGTCCCGCGGCGGTCGCCAACCCCGTGGCCGCCCTGCGCCAGTACGGCCAGTCCGTGTGGCTGGATTTCATCCGCCGCAGCCTCATCGCGGGCGGCGAGCTCAAGCGCCTGGTGGAGGACGACGCCCTGGGGGGCGTGACCTCGAACCCCGCCATCTTCGAGAAGGCCATCGACGGCAGCAACGACTACGCGACCGCGATCGAGGCCATCACCCACGACGAGCCCGGCCTGCCCGCCAAGGAGGTTTACGAGCTCCTCGCCATCAAGGACATCCAGGACGCGACCGACGTCCTGCGGCCGGTCTACGAGAAGACCAGCAAGCGCGACGGCTACGTGAGCCTCGAGGTGTCGCCCGACCTGGCGAACGACACCGACGGCACCATCAAGGAGGCCCGGCACCTCTGGAAGGCGGTGGCCCGGCCCAACGTGATGATCAAGGTCCCCGCCACCCCGGCCGGCCTCCCCGCCATCCGGACCCTGATCGGCGAGGGGATCAACGTGAACGTGACCCTGCTCTTCGCCCGCGACGCCTACGAGGCGGTGGCTCAAGCCTTCATCGAGGGCCTGGAGGCGCGGGCCAGGAAGGGCGAGCCCCTCGGGCACGTGGCGAGCGTGGCCAGCTTCTTCGTGAGCCGGATCGACACCCTGGTGGACGCGCTGATCGCCGAGAAGGTCAAGACCGCCACCGGGCCGGAAAAGGCGCGGCTCGAGGGCCTGTTGGGGAAGGTCGCGATCGCCAACGCCAAGCTCGCCTACGAGAGCTACAAGAAGATCTTCGCCGGCCCACGCTGGGGGGCCCTCGCCGCCAAGGGCGCCCAGACCCAGCGCGTGCTCTGGGCCAGCACCGGCACCAAGAACCCCCACTACCGCGACGTGCTCTACGTGGAGGAGCTGATCGGCCCCGACACGGTGAACACGGTCCCTCCCGAGACGCTCTCCGCCTTCCGCGACCACGGCCGGCCCCGGGCCAGCCTGGAAGAGGCCGTGACCGAGGCCATGGAGACCCTGGACGACCTCGAGAAGGCCGGGATCTCGCTCAAGAAGGTCACGGACGACCTGCTCGCGGACGGGGTCAAGAAGTTCGTGGAGCCGTTCGCGAAGCTGCTGAAGGCCGTGGAGCGGCGCTGCCGCGAGGCCAACAAGGCGCGGATCAACGGCCAATCGCGCTCCTTGCCCCCTGCCCTGGCGGGCGAGGTGGCGGCGAAGCTCAAGGAGTGGGACGCCCAGGGCGGCACCCATCGGCTGTGGGCCGGCGACGCCTCCCTCTGGACGGGCAGCGACGAGCCCAACTGGATTGGCTGGATCGGGATCGTCGAATCTCAGCTCGACAACCTCACCCCACTGCTCAACCTGCAGGCCGAGGTGAAGAAGGAGGGCTTCAAGCACGCGTTGCTACTCGGCATGGGCGGTTCGAGCCTCTGCCCGGAGGTCTGGAAGGAGACGTTCGGCGCCCTCCCGGGCTCCCCCGAGCTCCACGTCCTAGACTCGACCGATCCCGCGCAGGTCAGGGCCTTCGAGGAGAAGGCGGACCTTCGCAAGACGCTCTTCATCGTCTCCAGCAAGTCCGGCTCCACCCTGGAGCCGAACATCTTCAAGGCCTACTTCTTCGACCGGGTGAAGCAGGCGGTGGGGGCGGACCAGGCGGGCAGCCGGTTCATCGCCGTCACCGACCCCGGCTCGAACCTGGAGAAAGAGGCGAAGGCCGACCGCTTCCGGCACATCTTCCCCGGGGTGAGGACCATCGGGGGCCGCTACTCCGCCCTCTCGAACTTCGGGATGGTGCCGGCGGCCGTGATGGGCCTGGACGTGGAGCGCCTCCTCGACGAGGCGGAGCGCATGCTCCACGCCTGCGCTCCCGGCGTCCCCGCCGAGGAGAACCCGGGCCTCGTGCTGGGCACGATCCTGGGCCTGGCCGCCAGTCGCGGCCAGGACAAGCTGACCCTCTTCGCCTCCCCTGGCCTCCACGACCTCGGAGCCTGGCTCGAGCAGCTCCTCGCCGAGTCCACCGGCAAGGAGGGCAAGGGCATCATCCCCGTGGACCGGGAGCGCCCCGGGCCGCCCGACGCCTACGGCGACGACCGGGTGTTCGCGTACCTGCGGCTCGAGGAAGCCCCGAGCGCGGCCCAGGACGCGGCGGTCACCGCCCTCGAGAAGGCGGGCCATCCCGTGGTGCGGATCCACGTGGCCACCAAGTACGACCTGGCCGAGGAGTTCGTGCGCTGGGAGGTCGCGACCGCCATCGCGGGCGCGATCCTGCGCATCAACCCCTTCAACCAGCCCGACGTGGAGGCGAGCAAGGTCGCCACCAAGGCCCTGACCTCCGAGTACGAGAAGACGGGAAAGCTCCCGTCCGAGGCGGCGTTCTTCGAGGGCGAGGGGGTGAAGCTCTTCGCCGACGAGAAGAACCAGGCCGCCCTCAAGAAGGCGGCGGGCAGCCCGTCCCTCACCGCGTACCTGAAGGCCCACCTCGACCGCCTGGGCAAGGGCGACTACCTCGGCCTGCTCGCCTACGTCCACATGACCGCCGCGCACGAGGAGGCGCTCCAGACGGCCCGCCACCGCGTGCGCGACCGCAAGCGCGTGGCCACCTGCCTGGGCTTCGGGCCGCGCTTCCTCCACTCCACGGGCCAGGCGTACAAGGGCGGGCCGAACCGCGGCGTTTTCCTCCAGGTCACCTGCGACGACGCGAAGGACCTCGCGGTGCCCGGGCAGAAGTACACCTTCGGGGTCGTCAAGGCCGCCCAGGCCCGCGGCGACTTCCAGGTGCTGGCGGAGCGCGACCGCCGCGCCCTGCGCGTCCACCTGGGCCCCGACGTGGCGGCCGGCCTCAAAACCCTGAACGCCGCCCTCGAGAAGGCGCTCGGTTAGCCAACGGACGGCGCGCGAAGGCGGATTCACTCCGCCGTAGCGCGCGGGGGTTCCAGGGGGCGCGACGCAGCGCCCCCTGGCTCAAGGAAGAAAGGAAGACACATGCAGTTCGGGATGATCGGTCTCGGGCGGATGGGCGCCAACATGGTGCGGCGCCTGATGCGCAACGGGCACAAGTGCGTGGTCTACGACCGCGCGGCCCCGGCGGTGGAGACGCTGGTCAAGGAGGGCGCGGCCGGGAGCGCTTCCCTCGCCGAGTTCGTGAAGAAGCTCGACAAGCCCCGCGCCGCCTGCCTGATGGTCCCCGCCGCCTTCGTGGACCGGTCCATCGAGGACCTCGTGCCCCTCCTCGAGAAGGGCGACACCCTCATCGACGGCGGAAACTCCAACTACCAGGACGACATCGCGCGCGCGAAGCGCCTCGCCCCGAAGGGCCTCCACTACGTGGACATGGGGACGAGCGGGGGCGTGTGGGGCCTGGAGCGCGGCTACTGCCTGATGATCGGGGGCGAGACCGAGGTGGTGAAGCGCCTGGACCCGATCTTCGCCACCCTGGCCCCGGGGCGGGGCGACATCGCGCGCACTCCCGGCCGGGAGAAGGTCGGGGGCACCGCCGAGAGCGGCTACCTCCACTGCGGCCCCAACGGGGCCGGCCATTTCGTGAAGATGATCCACAACGGGATCGAGTACGGCCTCATGGCTGCCTATGCCGAGGGCCTGAACATCCTCAAGAACGCGAACATCGGCAAGGCGACCCACGAGGTGGATGCCGAGACCACCCCCCTCCGCAACCCCGAGCACTACCAGTACGACTTCAACCTGGCCGACATCACCGAGCTCTGGCGGCGGGGCAGCGTGGTCACCTCCTGGCTCCTCGACCTCACGGCCCAGGCGCTCGTGGGCGACCCCAACCTCGAGAAGTTCGGGGGCAAGGTGGCCGACTCCGGCGAGGGCCGCTGGACGGTGGCGGCCGCCAACGACGTGGGGGTGCCCGCTCACGTGCTGACCGCCTCGCTGTTCGAGCGCTTCGCCTCCCGGGGCCTCGACCTCTTCCAGAACAAGGTGCAGTCCGCCATGCGGTTCGGCTTCGGCGGCCACGTGGAGAAGAAGTGAAAGCGGCGGATCGAGCGCCATCCGACGCCCTCGTCTTCTTCGGCGCCACCGGAGACCTGGCCTACAAGAAGATCTTCCCGGCCCTGCAGTCGCTGGTGCGCCGGGGCCGGCTGAACTTCCCGGTGGTGGGGGTGGCCAAGTCGGGCTGGACCAGGGCGCAGCTCGTCGAGCGGGCGAAAGCCAGCGTGACGGAATACGGGGGCCTCGACCCCGAGGCCTTCGCGAAGCTGGCGGCCCAGCTCCGCTACGTGGACGGCGACTACGGCGATCCCGCGACCTTCAGCCGGCTCAAGGCCGAGCTCGAGCACGCGCAGCGCCCGGCCCACTATCTGGCCATCCCTCCGAGCCTGTTCCCCCCGGTGGTGGAGAACCTCGCCCGGGCCGGCTGCTCGGAGCAGGCACGGGTGGTCGTGGAGAAGCCCTTCGGACGCGACCTGGCCTCGGCCCGGGCTCTCAACCAGACCCTGCACGGGGCGTTCCCGGAGGAGAACATCTTTCGCATCGACCACTACCTCGGCAAGGAGGCGGTCCAGAACATCCTCTACTTCCGCTTCGCCAACGCGTTCCTGGAGCCGGTCTTCAACCGGCACTACGTGGAGAACGTGCAGATCACCATGGCGGAGAGCTTCGGGGTGAAGGGCCGGGGAAAGTTCTACGAGGAGACGGGGGTCATCCGGGACGTGATCCAGAACCACCTGCTGCAGGTCGTGAGCTACCTGGCCATGGAGGCCCCGTCCTCCACCTACGACGAGGCCATCCGCGACGAGCAGGCCAAGGTGCTGCGCACGGTCCGCCCCATGAGCACCGACCGGATGGTGCGGGGGCAGTTCCGGGGCTACCGCGACGAGCTCGGGGTGGCCAAGGACTCCTACATGGCCACCTACGCCGCCCTCCGCCTGTACGTGGACTCCTGGCGCTGGGAAGGCGTGCCGTTCTACGTCCGCGCGGGCAAGTCCCTGAAGATGACGACCACCGAGGTCTTCATCGAGTTCAGGAACCCGCCGCAGGTCGTCTTCTCCGAGCCGACCCCCTCCCTGGGCAACTACGTCCGCTTCCGCCTGAGCCCGCAGGTCGTGATCGCGATCGGGGCCCGGGCCAAGCGGCCGGGAGAGGGGATGGCGGGCCAGCCGGTGGAGCTGAGCGTGGTGGAGGGGGCGGAGCAGGGGGAAGCGGGGCGGATGGACGCCTACGAGCGCCTGCTCGGAGACGCCATGCTGGGCGACGCCACCCTCTTCGCCCGCCAGGACGTGGTCGAGGCGGCCTGGGCCATCGTGGACCCCGTGATCCACGGCCCCAGCCCGATGTTCGAGTACGAGCCCGGTAGCTGGGGCCCCGCCCAGGCCGACAAGCTGGTGGCCGACGTGGGAGGCTGGAACACGCCGCAGTGAAGACGCGGGGCAAAGCGTGCCGGAACCCTTCCCCTCCCCCTACGGGGGGAGGGATAGGGTGGGGGGTCGATGAATGAAGGTCCTCGTGATCGACGTGGGCGGCACCAACATCAAGGTCAGCGTCACCGGGCGCAAGGAGCCGATCAGGATCCCCTCGGGCCCGGAGATGAACGCGGCCCGGATGGCGGCGGCAGTGAAGAAGGCCACCGCCGGCTGGAAGTACGAGGCGGTCTCCATCGGCTACCCGGGGCCGGTGGTCAACGGCAAGCCGTCGCTCGAGCCCGCCAACCTGGGGGCGGGCTGGATCCGCTTCGACTACAAGAAGGCGTTCGGAAAGCCGGTGCGGGTGGTGAACGACGCCGCCATGCAGGCCATGGGCAGCTACCAGGGCGGGCGCATGCTCTTCCTGGGCCTGGGCACCGGCCTCGGCTCCGCCCTCGTGGCCGACGGGGTCCTGGAGCCCCTCGAGCTGGCCCACCTCCCCTACCGGAACAACCGCACCTACGAGGACTATGTGGGCCTGCGGGGATACAAGCGGATGGGCCGGAAGAAGTGGCAGCGGCACGTCGAGAAGGTGGTCGCGATCCTGAAGCAGGGGCTCCAGGTCGACTACGTCATGCTGGGCGGCGGCAACACCAAGAAGCTCAAGGGCCTGCCGCCCGGGGTGCGACTCGGCACCAACGCCCACGCGATCCTGGGCGGGTTCCGCCTCTGGAACGAGCCGTCCCCCCGGCGCCCCCACCGGTCGCACGCGGCACGCCCCCCGCGAAAGGCCAGGGTCAAGGTGGCCGCGGGAGGCGAAGCCGCTTCCCCGGTCTCGGCCTGAGCCGATGGCCACGCGCCTCTACCTCGTGCGCCACGGGGCCACCCAGCTCACGGCGGAGGACCGCTTCTCGGGCGCGGTCGGGGTGGACCTCTCCGACGAAGGCCGCATGCAGGTTCGACGGCTGGCCGAGCGCCTCGCCCACGACGGCATCGGCGCCGTCTATTGCAGCCCGCTGAGCCGGACCGTGGAGACGGCCATGATCCTGGCCAAGCCTCACCGCCTCACCCCGGTGCACCGCGATGGCCTGCGCGAGATCAGCCACGGCCGCTGGGAGGGCCTGACCCGCCTCGAGGTGGAGCAGCGCTTCCCCGAGGAGTACGCGGCCTGGGAGGCCGACCCCTTCACGTTCGCGCCCAAGGAGGGCGAGTCGGGCCTGGCGGTGCTGGCCCGGGCCCTGCCGGTGATCCGCGAGATCGTGGTGGCCCATCCCGGGGAGTCCGTGTTGGTGGCCTCCCACAAGGCCACCCTGCGCCTGATCCTGTCCAGCCTGCTCGGCTTCGACGCCCGCGGCTACCGCGACCGCCTCGACCAGTCCCCCGCCTGCCTGAACGTGGTGGACTTCAAGGACCCGGTGCGGGCGCGCCTCATGCTGTTCAACGACGTCTCCCACTACGCCGACCGGCCCCGGGCCGCGGAGAAGAACCTCTCGAAGTGGTGGGACGCGCCGGCCGCGCGCGGCTAGATCGGGCCATGGTGTCCGATCGAGGGGCCCTGCTGCTGGCGGCCGCCCTGCTCGGGGCGGTTCCGGGGCGAGCCGGCGAGCCTCAGGCGGAGGGACGGCCCCTGCGCCTCGGGCTCATCGGCCTCGACACCTCCCACGTCGTCCAGTTCACGCAGATCCTGAACGACCCCACGCGCCCGGACCACGTTCCCGGCGCACGCGTGGTCGCCGCCTTCAAGGGCGGCAGCCCCGACGTCGCGGCGAGCGCCACCCGCATCGAGCGGTTCACCGCCGAAGTGACGAGGAGGTGGGGCGTCGAGCTCACGGACACCATCGAAGAGCTCTGCGCCAGGGTGGACGCGGTCATCCTCACGAGCGTGGACGGCCGGAAGCACCTGGCGCAGGCGCGGCCCGTGCTGGCCGCGCATCGGCGCGTGTTCATCGACAAGCCCCTCGCGGGCAGCCTCCGGGAGGCGCAGGAGATCGCTCGCCTCTCGCGCGAGACGGCGACCCCCTTCTTCAGCTCCTCGAGCGAGCGCTTCCAGCCGGAGCTCTTGGCCCTCAAGGCCAGCCCGGAGCTCGGTGCGCTCGCGGGCGCCTCCACCCATGGGCCCTGCCCGATCGAGACCTACGTCCCCGACCTCTTCTGGTACGGCATCCACGCGGTCGAGATGCTGTACGCGCTCATGGGCCCGGGATGCGATACGGTGACGCGCGTCCACACCCCCGCGGCCGACGTGGTGGTCGGGAGTTGGAAGGACGGCCGCATCGGCGTGATGCGCGGCATCCGGGACGGGCCGACCAGCTTCGGGGCCGTGGCCTACGGGAGCAAGGCCATCTTGTCCTTTGGCGCGCCTCGGCCGGACCGGGGCCGGGAGCCGCTCTCGTCTTCGAGCTATTCCGAGATGCTGAAAGCCGTGCTCGCCTTCTTCCGCACGGGCGTGCCGCCGGTCGCTCCCGAGGAGACGCTCGAGATCATGGCCTTCATGCAGGCGGCGGACGTGAGCAAGGCGCGCCAGGGGGCTCCGGTCGCCCTGAAGGAGGTCGAGGAGGGGACGCGCTAGGGAAGCGGGCGGGCCCTGGTCTTGACATCTGATGCTTGCCAGCATAGCATCTGATGATGCGGACCACCCTCGACATCGAGGGCGTCGTGCTGAAGGAGCTGCGGGAGATCCAGAAGCGGGAAGGCGGCACTCTCGGCTCGATCGCTTCCCGACTCCTCGCGGAGGCCCTCGGGCGTGGTGCACGCCGTGCGGCGTCGCCGGCCTTCCGATGGACGGCGCGAAAGATGCAAGCCAGAGTGGACCTTGTGGACAAGGACGCGGTCTACGCCATCCTGGACAGGCCCGATCGCGCCGCCGATCCGTGAGTTTCTCCCTGGACGTCAACGTCCTGCTGTACGCCTCCGATGCATCGAGCCCGGTTCACGGCGCCGCCCGCCGCTTCGTCGAGGGAGCCGCCGCGGGAGGCGATCTTCTCTGCCTCGGCTGGCCGACCGTGATGTCTTACCTCAGGATGGCAACGCATCCCCGGATCTTTGCCTCGCCGCTCTCGCCCTCCGATGCTCTGGGTAACGTCGAAACGCTGGCCGGCCTTCCGCATGTCCGGCTTCTGGCGGAGGAGCCCGGCTTCCTCGACGTCTACCGCGACGTCACGAGCGGCTTCCCGGTGCGGGGCAACCTCGTGCCGGACGCGCACCTGGCCGCCCTGCTGAAGCAGCACGGTGTCCGCACCCTGTTCACCCGCGATACCGATTTCCGCAAGTTCGACTTCCTCAACCTCCGCGACCCCTTCGCCTGACGAGCCGGGGGCGGGTCCGCTTCGCGGGGTCTTCCCGGGAGCGGTAGGCGCGAATCCTGCCTCGGCGAGGGCCGGAGCAGGGCGAGCGCGAATAGCCGATCGCCGTCCGTGTACCACTCCTCCGACCGGAAGCCCGTCCCGGGCAGCAGGGCGTCGAAGGACGCGCGCGTGTACTTGCAGCTGATCTCGGTCCGGATCTCGTCGCCCGCCTCGTAACGGAGCCGAAGGCCGGCCCTCCGGATCCGGACCTCGAGGCGCCGGCGGGCCCGGAGGCGCATCTCGATCCAGGCCCGTTCCCGGTCGTAGAAGGCCACGTGCTCGAAGGCTGCGGGGTCGAAGTCGCCTTCGAGCCTCTGGTTGACCACCCGCAGGATGTTGCGGTTGAAATCGGCGGTGACGCCGGCGGCATCGTTGTAGGCGGCGTGCAGCCGGCCCTCGTCCTTGACGAGGTCGAGGCCCACGAGAAAGGCGTCCCCCGGGGCGAGGCATCGGTGGAGACCCCTCAGAAAGACGGGGACCTCGGAGGGATGCAGGTTGCCGATCGTCCCCGCGAACAAGACGGCCAGCCGACCCTTGCTCCGTCCGAGCAGGTCGAGGTCCCCCGAGGCGAAGTCCCCCACGATTCCCCCGAGCTCGAGGCCGGGGTAATCGGCGAGCAGCCGCGCTCGCGCCTCCTCGATGCTTCGTTCGTTCACGTCGAAGAGGATCACTCGCTCGAGGCCGCCCGCCCCTCGCGCGGCCTCGAGGAGCAGGCGGATCTTTCGCCCCAGGCCCGAGCCCAGCTCCACGATCTCCCGGGGCCGCGTGCGGGCGATGACGTCGGCGGCGATCCGCTCCAGGATCCGCTCCTCGGTCCGGGTCTGGTAGTACTCGGGCAGGCGAGTGATGGCGTCGAACAGCTCGCTCCCGCGGTCGTCGTAGAAGTACTTGCAGGGAAGGGAGGGGAGCGGGTGGGTCAATCCGACGCGGACCTCCTCGGCCATGCGGGCCACGAGGTCGGCCGGCCCCCCCGCGTGCGCGATCACGACCGGGGGTCTGGAAAGCTCGCGGAGGAGCCGCCTCCAGCTATCCCGCTCCCGGGCGGGCGAGACGAGGGTGGCGAGGGACCGGCCGCGGCGGCGGAGGTCGGCCAGGAAGGCGGGATCCTCCTCGGCCCGCGCGAGGAGGGCGGCCAGGCCCTCGGTGTCGCCGACCTCGAAGTAGCCGGGATGGTCGGGCCCCAGGATCCCGATGGAGCCGGGGATGCGCGAGCAGAGGATCGGCACCGCGCAGGCCAGCGCTTCCGACACCACGTTGGCGCCCCCCTCGATCTCGCTGCTCACCACCAGGGCGCGGCTGCGGGCGAGGAGGCGGAGGGCCCGCCCGCGGGGCAGCGGCCCCAGCCACCGGTACCGAGGATTTCTCGCTTGCTCGCGCCGGGCGGCCCGGGCCGCTTGGGGGGTGAGGGCGGCCCCGGCGTGGAGCACGCGGAGACGCGACGAGGCCGGCCGCAGGCCCGCCGCCGCCGCCGCCCGCAAGGGGTCCTTGACCGGCCGGAGGTGGGCGAGCACGACGACCTCGAACTCCTCCTTCTGCGACGGCACGCGTCCCCGCGGGCGGGTGGCAGACTGGTGGATGACCCGGGCCTTGGCGCGCAGCGCGGGAGGCAGCTCGTCGAGGCCGGCCGGCTGCAGAAGGACGAGCCGATCCGCGATCTCCAGCGACCTCCGGGCCCGGGCCGACGTCCGCAGGTCGCCGTAGAGATCGGTCCCGGTGAGGGCCACCACCACCGGCCGGCCCGGCCGGGCCCGACGGAAGCGAACGACGCTCGGGAAGCTCTTGCGCGCGTGAAGGGCCACGAGCACGTCGGCGGCGCGTCCGTCGTACTCGGGCTGGATGGTCACCCGGTGCCCGAGCTTGCGCAGCAGCCCCCCCCAGCGTCGCGCAGTGACCTGGTTCCCCGTGTCCAGTCCCGGGCGGCCCGGCGAGACGAGAGCGACCCTCAATGAATCGCGCTCCGCTCGGCGCCGGTTTCGATGGCACACGTCCGGAATCCCGCCCAGACGTCGCGCCGGTCGGGCGGGTAGAAGTTGCGCCATGTGTTCCGAAGAAGCCGGCCTCGGGTCACCCAGCACCCGCCGCGCAGGACCTTGTGGGTGTGGAACCAGGGCTCCGAGTATTCCTTGTAGGCGTCGGGGACGAAGCCGGGGTAGGGGACGAAGGCGCTCTCCGTCCACTCCCACACGTTGCCGATCATCTGCCGACATCCGGTGGGGCCATCGCCCTTGGGGCAGGCCGCGACATCGGCGCAGCCCAGGGCGCCCGCGTCGAGCCGGGCTTGCCCGGGCTCGGGGGCGGCGTCGCCCCAGGGGAAGCGGCGCTTCGCGCCCTTCGTGGGGTCGAGGGCCGCCGCGGCCTCCCACTCCGCCTCTGTCGGCAGGCGGCGCCGCGCCCAGCGGCAATAGGCCTGGGCCTCGTGCCAGCTCACGTGGAGGACGGGGCGATGCGGCTCGAGAGCCACCCAGCGGTCGAAATCGCGCCGCTCCCAGCCGTCGGCCGCACGACGCCAGTAGACCGGCCGCTCGGCGCCGACCATGGTGCGCCACCCCCAGCCCTCTTCGCTCCACAGCTCGCGGCGGCGGTAACCGCCGTCTTCCTCGAAGGCGGCGAACTCGCGCTGGGCGACTGGTGCGCGCGCGATCGCGAAGGGCGCGACGGTAACGGGATGCGCCCACTTCTCGTTGTCGAAGACGAACGGCTCCTCGGCCGTCGCCCCGAGGAGCATCGTCCCCCCCGGAACGAGGGCGTCGCCTGGCCATGGGCCCGCCTTGCTCGGGGTCGCCCGCGGGCCAGAGAGCCGCGGCGGCGGGTAGCCGTGCGTCTGCCGAGTATAGGTGAACGCCTCGTCGTGCATGTCTTCGTGGAACACCGTGTAGAGCGCGAAGTGGAAAAGGCGGGGGTCGCTCGGGTGACGGGCCAGCCGATCGAGGACGCGGTCACGCACTTCCGTCATGTAGGCGAGGGTGTCCCGGCGGGAGGGCAGCGGCAGGTCCCATCGCGCGTCGTGGGCTACGGCCGCGGAGTCCCAGAGCGCGTCGGCGTCCGCCCGGATCGGCGGCTCGTCGAGCGCGTGCCGGAGGACCCACTTCTCCTGAAACCAGGCCACATGGCCGATCTCCCACAAGAGGGGATTGACGATGGCGAGGCGCGGGCCGAGGAGCTGGGGATCGTCGAGGTCGGCCACCAGCTCGAACGTGCGCCGGCGCGCGTCCACGACCCACTCCCCGAGCATGGCGGGCGTGAGCATCACTGGGCTCAGACCAGCAGCCCCCCGGCCACCGCGGCCAGGAACGTCCCCACCGCGAGGGCGACCGCGTGCCGCGCGGTCGTCGTCCGGCTCACCGTGAGCAGAGAAGGCAGGTTGACGGCCGGACCGGCGATCATCAGGGCCACCGCCGCCCCGGCCGGCGCGCCGGCCGCGAGCAGGCCCAGGGCCAGTGGGATCTCCGCGAAGGTCGGGAGGGCGAGGGGCAGGCTCACCAGGGCCACCAGGAGCACCGCGGCGATGCACAAGGGCGCCTCCCGGAGACGGTCGACCGGCAGGAGGTCGATGAGCAAGGAGGACAGCAGCACTCCGGCGATGATCAGGGGCACCGTGGTCCGCGCGAGGCGCGCCACCTCGTGGCCGAAAGAGGCGAGGGCCTCCCTCGGTCCCTTCGGGCCTTCGTCTTCGAGCGGGCACGGCGCGTAGGCGCCATCAGGGCTCGGGAGGTGGCGGGCGGCCAGCGCGCTCACCCCGAACACGAGCAGCAACGCCATCACCAGCCGCGCCAGGGCCACCTCGGTGGTGAAGAGCATGAAGGTGAGCGCGAGGGCGGCCGGGTTCAGCGACGGTGAGGCCAGCATGAGGGCGCCCGCGGCGCCGCCCCGGCGGCTGCGCTCCTGCACCGCCGCGAAGACCGGCGCGACACAGCACGAGCACAGCATGAGGGGCGCACCGGCCAGGCCGCCGACGAGCTGTGACCGCAGGGAGGTGTCACCGAAGAGCCGCGCGACCCAGGCGGAGGGCACGACCGCCCGGACCGCTCCCCCGATGAGGACGCCGAAGACGAGGGCGGGCCACACGATCGCGAAGTAGTTCGCGGTGCGCAGGAGCGGTCGGACGGCGGGGGACGCCCCCGCCGGGGCCAGCCACTCCGCCCGGGGGGCGAGGGTGTGACTCCCCTGGACCCGGGCGATGGTGGCGAGCGAGCCGCTCGCCTTGTAGGTCACGAGCGCGGCCAGGAGGCCGAGTAGGATCAGGGCCCCGGCGGTCCACGGGGATACCGGGGGCGCCCGGCGCTCGTCCCTCACGCCTTCCGCCTTCACGAATCCCCTCTAGCTGCGCCAGCGCAGGGTGACGGGGCCGGGGAGCGGGTGCTGGAGCGGCTGCCCGGTGCGCTGAGCGTCCAGGCAGGCCTGCTTGAGCGCGAAGTACCATTTGGCCGGGCGGTCCGCGTCGTCGATCAGCATCAGGCCGGGGTTGTGCCGGAGGCCTTCGGCCTGCCGCTCCATCGTCCGCTGGTCCTGCCGGACGAACCTCTTGCCGAAGAAGCGCCCGATGGGAAGCACGATCGGGGTCGCCCACAAGAACAGGTTCCAGGCCGCGCGTACGTCGATCCGGCAGAGGCGGGGGGTGACCGGGGTGACGGTGGTCAGGGTGGAGAACCAGGCCGCGCCGGAGCGCACGGCCTCGAAGCGCATGTTGGGCAGGACGAAGTCGATCGTGGTCTCGATCCGGTCTCCCGGCTTCATCCCCGCGAAGCGCATGAGCCGGTAAGGGGCGCTGTTGGCGGACGGGGTGTGCGCGCTCATGCGGAAGCCGCCGGGGATCGGCTCGAAATGCTTCTGCTTCTCGTGGATGCTGCCCCGGCTGCGCCACCACCAGGATTGGTGGACGAAGGGCCCGTGGGCGGGGTCCATGAGGCCGATGATGCCGTGGTCCACGCTGCACGGCAGGTCGGCCGTCAGGTGCGTCAACACGTGGCGCTCCGAGAAGGCCGGGACGCGCGGGACCGGGGGCAGGGTGTTCGGAACTCCGGCCGCGCCCGCGGCGCGCTCCGCGCCGGGAGGGACGTAGACCCAGAAGAAGCCGTCGGCCTCCCGGCAGGGAAAGGCCGTCGCGTAGATCCGGTCGACGCGAAGGCGGGAGTTCGGGGTGAGGGAGGGGATGGCCCGGCACTGGCCGGAGGGAGGATCGAACCGCCAGCCGTGGTAGCAGCACTCCACCTCCCGGCCGTCGAAGCGCCCGTACGAGAGGGGGATCCCGCGGTGGGGGCAGGTGTCCCGCAGGGCGAAGGCCTCGCCCTGCGCGGTGCGGCCGAGCACGAGCGGGATGCCGAGGAGCATGGCCGAAGCCAACTGCGTCCCGCGGACCGCGGGGCTGCGCGCGGCCGGGTACCAGAAGCCGTAGAGCCACGGCGCGTCGGTGGCCGGGGCGGCGGGCGCGTCGACGGGAACCGGCTCGAGGCCGGGCTGGAGGACCATTCGCTCCGATTGTAGTGCGGTCACCCCGCGAGGACCCAGACCTGCATGGGCCCCGCCTCGCGGTTGTCCCAGAAGGCGTAAGGGACGGCCTTGACCGGCGCCGCCTTCGGAGAACGCGCGCGAGCCTCGCGGTAGAGCTCGCCGGAGGGGGCGGCTTCGAGAAAGGCCGCCGTCCCCACGAGGCCTCGCGCGCCGAGGAGCCGCGGCTCGGCGGGACCGGGCCGGAGCTCCGCCCCCGCGGGAATCGTGAGGGCGCTCACCGGCGCTGACTGGTCGCACTGCTCGAGGCAGTAGACGATCGGCCCCCGGGCGAGGGCCACCCGACCCGCGGCCTCGGCCACGAGAGGATGCGCCTCCAGGCGCCGGACCGGCATGGGGAGATCGACCTCGACCCGGTCGCCGTCCTTCCAGGGGCGCCGCAGGACGAGGTAGCCGCGTTCGCGAGCCGCGTCCGGCTGCGCTTGGCCGTTCACCCGCGGCACCACGGGCCCCGCGCACCAGCCGGGCACGCGCAGGCGCAGGGCGAAGCCGGAGGCCCGCGGCTCGCGCAGGGTGATCGCGATCCGGCCGTCCCACGGGTAGTCCGTCGCGACCTCCAGGCGGGCGAGGCCCGTGTCCGCGGTCCCCTGGATGAACAGGATCACGTACAGGTCCTGGTCCGTGGTCGCGTAGGCGTAGCCGCCCAGGCCCGCGATGGTGCGCGAGAGGTTCGGCGGGCAGCAGGCGGTGTCGTACCAGGGCTCGCGGTGGTGGGTGCCCACGCTGGCCAGGGGGTTCACGTAGAAGAAGCGCGTCCCTTCGAGGGAGACTCCCGCCAGCACCGCGTTGTAGAGCGCGCGCTCCGCCACGTCGACGTACCGCCCGTCGCCGTGCAGGAGCCCCAGGCGGTGGGCCAGCATGGCCAGGGAGATGGAGGCACAGCTCTCCTGGTAGGCCCCGTACGTCGGCAGGTCGTAGTCGCTCGTGAAGCCCTCGTTGTGGTACGAGGAGCCCATGCCGCCCGTCACGAAGGACCGGCGCCCGGTGGCGCTCTCGAAGACGCGCTCCAGCATGGCCAACATCCCGGGGTCGCCCGTCTCCCGCGCCACGTCGGCCACCGCGCAGAACAGGTAGCCGGCTCGGACCGCGTGGCCCGCGATGTCGCGGTGCTCCCGGATCCGGCACTGGTCGAGGAAGTAGGTGCCGTCGTAGCGGTCGAGGGGGACGCCGTGCTCGGCCGCGAAGCGCTTCTCGCCGCGGTGCTCGAGGAAGAACCGGGCCAGGTCGAAATAGCGCCGCTCCCCGGTCAGGCGGGCGAGGCGGACGAGGGCGAGCTCGATCTCGGGGTGGCCGCAGTAGCCGACCCCCTTCTCCGGTCCGTCCCCGAAGGTCCGGTCGATCCGGTCGGCGTAGCGCAGGGCGGGGTCAAGGAGGGCCCGGGAGCCGGTCGCTTCGTGGTGGGCCACCGCGGCCTCGATCAGGTGGCCGGCGCAGTAGAGCTCGTGGTCGTCCCGCAGGTTCGAGAAGGGCTTCCGGCCCTTGATCTGGTAGCCGGTGTTCACGTAGCCGTCGGGCTGCTGGGCCGCGCGCACCAGGGCGGCCAGCTCGTCCACCCGCTTCGCGATCCCGGGGTCGGCCTCCAGGCCGAGGACGAGAGCGGCCGCCTCCAGGGACTTGTAGAGGTCCGAGTCCATGTAGACCGGGCCCCGGTAGCCCTCTTTCGCCCCCGCCGCGGCGCGCTCGAAGTTCGAGACCTGGCCCGCCCGCTCGAGCTCACGGAAGAGATGCGGGACCGTGGCTTCGCGGTTGATGCGCTGCCGCGGCGCCCAGAACGAGTCGCGGAGCCGCACCTGGCGGTACGAGACCGGACGCAGGCGCGGAAGAGCGGGCGGAGACGCGATCTCGTGGAAGGGGACCGGGCGCGAGGACGACCGGGCCCGCGCGGCGCTCAGCAGGGGCAGGGCCGCCCCGGCCAGGAAGTCACGACGGCGGACGGGCATGGGCTCCTCCGGATCCCGAAACATACCACTCCAACTTCACGCTGAACACAACCCCGTCGGGCGCGACGGAAGGGCGACGGTCACGGTCGTCATCGAATAGGGCTTGAGCCGCCGGTTCCTCGAGGCGATCCTTCGGGGCCGGAGGTCAGGGAGAGGCCGGGGCGAGGAGCGCCCCCGTCACCTCCCGGTACTGCGCGCGGGTGGCCTCGTCGGGCAGGAGCAGCTCGGCCCCGGCCGGCGTCATGGCCTGCACCTTGCTGATCAGGACCACGAAGCCCACGATCGCCTCCAGCGCCTTGAACTGGCAATGGCCGTACCGGGAGACGGGCAGGATGGCGGTCCGGGCGAGGGAGCCACTCCGGAGGGCCTTGTAGAAGTACAGCACCTCGTGCCCGAAGGGAATGATGGGATCGCCGGTCGTGTGCAGGGTGACCAGGGGAGACACCAGGTCCGCGGTGGTCTCGTAGTGGGCCGCGACCTCGCTGAGGGCGGCCGGGTCGGCCCGGTAGCGCCTGACCAGGAGGTTCAGGAGGAAATCGTTGGCCGACCCGCTGTAGTAGCGGGTAGTGTTGTCGAAGGGCTGCCCACCCAGCTTCTGGATCCCGTCGTTGGTGGCGAAGACGTTGTACCAGAGGAGGCCGAGGGCCGTCTCCTGCTTGCTCGCGGGCCGGGCGGTGTCGAAGGGCGCGCGGCTGACCCCGAGCAGCCCGTCGAGGGCCGCCGGGTGGGCCTGGAAGGCCTGCTGGACCATCGGCTTGTACACCGATTCCCACTGGTCGATGACGCCGGCAGGCACGTCGATCGCGCTCCCCGGGATGAGGTTGGGGAAGTAGACGTCAAAGAGGGCGCGGAAGTCTCCCCAGTAGTTGAGCTGGCCGCGGAAGCTCCCGATGGGGCCGCAGGTGGCGAGCCCCCCCGAGAAGACGTCGGGATGCCGCTCGGTGGCGAGGGCGGTGACGATCCCGCCCTCCGAGGCGCCCACCAGGTAGGTGTGGCCGGGCGCGCCGTAGGCGCCCGAGAAGACGTCCACCAGCTCTCGAACGTCGTCGATCCCATCCTTGATGGCCAGGCCATTGGTGCGATAGCTGGTGGTGGCGAAGGCGTAGCCGAGAGCGTTCACGATCACGGGGATCGAGGTCCCGTCGGGGAGGATGAGCTGGTCCTCGGGGATCGCCACCGGCTGGTTGAAGGCCACGTAGCCGTGGGCCCAGACCACGAGGTCTCCGTTCCAGCACGAGGGCTCCGGAAGGCAGACGCGGTAGACGGCGCCGCTCGGCTGCGTGGCGTCGGGCGGGCAATTGCTCTGCTGGCAGAGTCCCTGGGCGAGCGCCGGGTGCGCGCCCAGGAGCAGGCCCGCGACCATCGCCGCCCGCTCCGTCCGCGCGCGCAGATCGAGCCTCTCCATAGCCACCTCCAGCGGGGTGCTCAACAGGACAGGGCCGAGGCTACGCCCGCTCCGGCGGGAACGTCAAGGACCGGCAAGCCGCGCAGCCTCGCCCGGGGAGCCCTCGCGGGACCGCAGGGTGCGGAGCGCCGCCACCAGGCCCACCCCGCGCTTCCGCCGGTCGTCGTTCCAGACGATCACGTCGTCGATCACGCTGTAGGCGGCGGGGACCACGAACAGGGTGAGCAGGGTGGAGACGGCCATGCCGCCCACCAGGGCGAGGGCCATGGGCCGCTGCAGCTCGGCCCCGGGGCCGAGGGCGAGGGCGGGGGGCAGGGCCCCGGCGATGGTCGCGATCGAGGTCATCAGGATGGGCCGGAGGCGCAGCGGGCAGGCCTCGAGCAGGGCGTCGTGCCGCTCGACGCCGGTGGCCCGGATCTGGTTGGTGAAGTCCACGAGCAGGATCGAGTTCTTTTTGGCGATCCCCATGAGGAGGATCATGCCCAGCAGGCTGTAGACGTTCAGGCTCTGCCCGGCGACCCAGAGCGCCATGAGGGCGCCGCTGATGCTGAAGGGCAGGGCGAGGAGGACCGTGAACGGGTGGGAGAAGGCGTTGAACTGGGTGGCCAGGACCATGTAGGCCACGATCAGCCCGAGCGCGAAGGCGAAGAACAGCGACTGGAACGACTCCTGGAAAGCCTGACTGCTGCCGGAGGCGATCGCGCGGTAGCCGTCGGGAAGGATCCGGCGGGCGATCTCGAGCGAGCGGTTGATCGCGTCGTCCTGGGAGGCCCCGGGGGCCACGTTGCCGAAGATCGTGATCGCCCGCTCGCGATCGCGGCGGGTGATGGTCTGGAGGGTGGGCCGCTGCTCGACCTTCACGATGTCGCCCAGGCGCACCAGGCCCCCCTGGCCGGTGCGGACGAGGAGCCGCTGGATGTCCTCGGGGCGCTGCCGCTGGGGGGCGAGCAGGCGCACCCGGATGTCGAAGCGGCGCCCCTTGTCCTTGAACTTGCCCACCCGCTGGCCGCCGATGGCCGAGTTCACGGTGTCCCCGATCGTGGCCATGCTGATCCCGAGGTCGGCGGCCTTGTTGCGGTCGGGGATGATCTGCACCTCGGGCATCCCCACCTGGTAGTCGCTGTCCACGTCGGTCACGTCGCCGGCCTGGCGCACCTCGTCCATGATCTGCCGGGCCGAGCGGGCCAGGAGGTCCCAGTCGCGGCCCCGGACGTTGAACTCGATCGGGAAGCCCCGGGTCGAGCTGAAGCCCATCTGGGAGATGTCCTGGAGCGACCCCCGGCTCCCGGGGATCGCGTTCACGGTGTCGCGTACCACCCCCATGAACTCCGCTTGGCTGAGGGGACGGCCCCGCTTGGGGTCGACCGGGCGCTGGCCGGGGTCCTTCATGGTGATGAAGACGATCCCCGTGTTGACCTCGCCGCCCCCGAAGCCCCCCACCGCCCCCGAGTACTTCAGAACCTCGGGCCGCGTTTCGAGGAAGGTCTCGATCTGGCGGAACACCCGGTCGGTGGCGTCCAGGCTCGTACCCACCGGGGTCTGGAAGCGGACCAGGAACCGGCTCATGTCCTGGGAGGGGATGAACTCGCTGCGCAGGAACCGCACGATGCCCAGGGAGAGGACGAAGAAGCCGACCGCGGCCACCATGACCCAGGCCCGGTGGTGGAGCGCGGGCTTCAGCCAGCGGAGGTAGGAGGCGGAGAGCCGGACGAACAGGAAATCCACCTGCTGGCCGATCCTCCCGCGCTTGCCCAGCTCGAGGAAGCGCGAGCAGCGCATGGGGGCGAGGGTGAGGGCCTCCAGAAGCGAGATCAGCACCGCCACCGAGATCGTGACCCCGAACTGGAAGAAGAACTTCCCGATGATCCCCTTCATGAAGGCGACGGGAAGGAAGATGGCCACGATGGCGAGGGTGGTCGCGGCGGCGGCGAAGGTGATCTCGCGGGCCCCTACCGAGGCGGCCCGGATCTTCCCCTCTCCGTGCTCGCGGTGCCGGTAGATGTTCTCCAGGACCATGATCGCGTCGTCGACCACGATGCCCACCACCAGGGTGAGGCCGAGCACGGTGAAGGTGTTCAGGGTGAAGCCGAACACGAAGATGACGATGAAGGTGCCGAGGATCGAGGTGGGGATCGCCAGGAGGACGTTCAAGGTGGTGGACCAGGAGCCCAGGAAGACCCAGCACACGAGGCCGGTGAGGACCGAGGCGAGGAGGAGCGTGAAGAGGATCTCGTTGATGGCGTGCTCGACGAAGATCGTGGTGTCCCAGTTGACCACCAGGCTCAAGCCTTCGGGGAGCCGCTTGCCGAGCTCCTCGGTCTTGGTGTTGATGGCCCGGCCCACCGCCACCGCGTTCGCGCCCCGGAGCTTGGTGATGCCGATCCCCACCGAGGGCTGGCCGAGGGTGCGTCCCACGCGGCGGCGGTCCTCCAGGCCGTCCTCCACCACCGCCACGTCCTTCAGGCGCACGGGAGCCCCGTTCTTGTAGGTGATGACCAGGTTGGCGAAGGCCTCGATGTCGATGGCCTCGCCCTCGGCCCGGACGTTCATCTCGCGCTCCGCGGCCTCGATCCGCCCCGCCGGCACCTCGAGGTGCTCCCGGGCGATGGCGTTGTTGACGTCGGCCACGGTCAGCCCCTGGGCCTCCATCCGCACCGCGTCGTACCAGACCCGGACCGAGCGGTCGCGGTAGCCGGTGAGCTGCACGTCCCCCACCCCCTGCACGGTCTGGAGCTGGGGCTTGATCACGTTGCGGATGTAGTCGGCCACGAAGGTGGGGGGACGGTTGCCGGCCAGGGAGAGGCGGATGATCGGCTGGTCCTCGGGGTTCCGCTTGGACACCACCGGCGGGTCGATGCCCTTGGGGAGGCGGGCGGCGGCCTGGGCGATCTTGGTCTGGACGTCCTGCAGGGCGGCGTCGATGTTGCGGGAGAGCTCGAACTCGATGTTGATGCTGGCCGCGCCCTGGCGAGAGGTGGACGAGATCTCCTTGACGCCCTCCACCGAGGTGACCACGTCCTCGATGGTGTCCACGACGTCGGTCTCCATGACCTCGGGGGACGCTCCCTCGTAGGTCACCGAGATGTTGACGAGGGGGAAGTCCACGTCGGGGTTCTGGCTGATGCCGAGGCCCCGGAAGACCGTCCCCGCCCCCGTGAAGCAAAGGAGGCCGAAGCCGATGAGGCCGAACATCAGCACCCACGCGAAGACGTGGTTGCGGATCGAGATGTCCGCCAGGGTGGAGCCGGTGGCGATCTGGCGGGCGTCCTCCTCGGGCTCCGGACCGGGGGGGCGCGAGGGGCCGCTCATGGCTTGTCCGCGGCGGCGACCGGCGAGGCGGCGACCGGTTGCACGTCGATGCCGTCGGCCAGGCGGTCGGAGCCCTCGATGACGACCATCTCCTGCGCCTTCACCCCCGAGAGGATCTCCACCACCCCGGTGCCGGTGCGCAGGCCGATCTCGATCGGCCGCAGCCGGGCCTTGCCGTTCTCGACCACGTAGGTGACGAAGCCCTGCTCGCTGGCCTGGACCGCCCCCTCCGGGACCACGATCGCCTCCTTCCGCGACTCCCCCGCCAGGGTGACCTCGGCGAAGAAGCCGGGCTTGAGCACCCCGGGGTTCTTCACCCAGGCCAGCACCTCGACCTGGCGGGTGGTGGGATCGGCCACCGAGCCCACGTGGTAGATCGAGGCCTGGAAGTCGCGGGGGCCCAGGGCGGCCACGCGGAAGATCGCGGTCCCGTTCTGCCGGGCGCGCAGCGACTCCCCCTCGGAGACCTTGAAGCGCAGGCGTAGCCGGCCCGTGTCGACCAGGGTGGCGAGGACCGTGCCCAGCTTCACGTACTGGCCGGTGTCCACGGACCGGGTATTGATCACGCCCGCGTGGGGGGCCCGGACCTCGGCCTTGTGGAAGTTCTGCTGGGCGATGCCGAGGGCGGCGCGCGCCACCGCCACCGCCGCGGAGAGGCGGGCGTTCTCGCCCTGCGAGCGCGTCATCTCCTCCGCCGCCACGAGCTGGTTCCGGGCCAGCTCCTCGCGGCGCCTCAGGTCGGCCTGGGCCCGGCCGAGCTCGGCGATGGCCTGGTCGAGCGCGGCCCGGGCGCCCTCGAGCTCGAGGCGGTAACGGTCGGGGTCGATCCGGGCGAGCAGGGTCTTCGGGTTCACGCTGTCCCCCTCGTGGAACCGCACCTCGGTCACCGCCCCTTCCACCTCCGCGGTCACCTGCACCATCTCCTCCGCTTCCAGCGAGCCGAGGGCCTTGATCTGGTACACGACCTCCCGGACGGCCGCGGGGGCGACGCGGACCATGAGGGGTGCCCGGCCGGGCTTGGCGGCGGCGGCGCCCTGGCCGCCGCCGCAGGCGCCGAGGGCGACTCCCGAGCCGAAGACGCCGACGAGCAGCGGGAGGGAGCGGGTCGAAGAGCTCACGTCCATCCTCATCATCTTGTGGAGGCGCGCCGGCGCCAAGGCAACCCTCATTGTCCGCGAGGGCTGGCCGGATTCCAAGTCAGGGAGCGTAAAATGATGTCCGCATGCATGACCCGCGCGTCCCCGAGACCATCGAAGGATGGAGCCTCCTCCATCAGATGTTCCGCATCCGCTGGAGCGAATGGAAGGCGCTGCCCGCGGACGCGCGGACCGCGAAGTCGGCCGAGGCCGCCCAGGCCCTGGCCGCCATGCAGCGCGGAGGGGAAGGCAGCACGGTGCCCGTGACCATGCTGGGCCACAAGGGCGACCTCATGCTCGTCCACTTCCGCCGCCGCTTCGAGGACCTGCAGGCGGCCCAGCTCCAGGTGGCGCGCCTCGGCCTGTCCGCCCACCTCGAGGTGGGCACGTCCTACGTCTCGATGGTCGAGCTGGGCATGTACGAGATGACCGCCCAGATCCACGCCCGGCTCCGCGAGAAGGGCCTCCTCCTCGGCTCGGAGGAGTTCGAGAAGGCCTTCGACGCCGAGATGGAGGAACAGCGCAAGCGCGTGGCCAGCCGGCTCTTCCTCGAGGCGCCCGCGCGGCGGCACGTCTGCTTCTATCCCATGAGCAAGCGCCGGGGCGAGGCGAAGAACTGGTACGCGGTGCCGGTGGAGGAGCGGGCCCGGATGATGCGCGACCACGGCATGATCGGCCGGCATTACGCGGGCGCGGTCACCCAGATCATCTCCGGCTCCATCGGCTTCGACGACTGGGAGTGGGGAGTCGACCTGTTCGCCGACGACCCCCTGGTCTTCAAGAAGCTCATCTACGACCTGCGCTTCGACGAGGCCAGCGCCTGGTACGCGGAGTTCGGGCCGTTCTACGTGGGCCTGCAGTTCTCGCCGTCCGAGCTGCCGCGCTACCTGGAGGGAGAGGTCCCGGCCTTTCATCCGCCGGCGGCGCTTTGAGGAGCTTCCCGCTCCTCGTCCGCGAGGCACCCCTGCTCGCGGCCGCTCTGGCCCTCGCGTGGTTCTACCTCTGGACGGCCTCGGGGGGCTGGCCCTTCGACATCGGGGGGCCGCATGACGGCCACTACGACCTGCTGGCGCGGGCCCTCGTGCGCGGGCAGCTCCACCTCACCGTCGAGCCGCCCCCGGCGCTGCTCGAGATGTCCGAGCCCTACGAGCCGGGGCGGAACGCCCCCTACCGTCTGCACGACGCATCGCTCTACCGGGGACGGTACTACCTCTATTTCGGCGTCGTGCCCGCGGTCCTGCTCTTCGTCCCTTGGAGGCTCCTGGGGCTGGGCGACCTCCCCCAGAACCTGGCCGCGGCCCTCTTCGCCTGGGGTGGCTTCCTCTTCTCCGCCCTCCTGCTCCGTCGTCTGCTGCGCACGCACCTTGCGACCTGGCCCCGGTGGATGGAGGGACTGGCCTACCTCACGTTGGGCCTGGCGAACGTGGCCCCGTTCATCCTGCGCGTTCCCTACGTCTACGAGGTGGCGATCGCGGGCGGCTACTTCTTCCTGACCGGCAGCGCCTGGTTCTTCGCGAGCGCGGGCGACGGGGGAGACGCGTGTGTCCGGCGGCTGTCCCTGGGGGGCCTGTTCCTGGGCCTCGCGGTTGGATGCCGCCCGAACCTGCTGGTGGCGGTCCCCTTCCTTCCGGTCCTCGCCTGGCCGGCCCTGCGAGGGGATCGGGAGCGGCGCTCGCGGGCGGCGCTGGCCGTGCTCGCGCCGCTCGGGCTGTGCGTCCTGCTGCTCGGGGTATACAACGCCCTCCGCTTCGGCTCCCCGCTGGAATTCGGGGCGCGGTACCAGCTCGCCGGGATGAGACCAGTCGCCTGGCTCGACCCCCGGGCCGTCCCGCCCACCCTCTTCTTCGACTTCCTGGCGCCGCCTTCGGCTCGGCTCGACTTCCCGTTCCTGTTTCCCGCTCGCGACTACCCGGGGACGACCCCCGCCGGCTACTTCAAGGACACGTCCACCACGGGCGCGCTCGCCCACTCGCCCTTCCTCCTCCTGCTGCTCGCCGCCCCCTTCCTGCTCCGCCGTGCCTCCGTCACGGGGCGTCGGAGTGAATCCGCCGCCCCTCTTGAGCTGGGGGGGCTCTCCGGCCCCCCCAGACCCCCCGTCGCCCAGGTCGAGCGCCTCCGCCTGGCGATCACCGTCCTCGTGACGGTCGGCCTGCTGATCCCCCTCGCCACCAGCTACGCCTTCGCCTCGGCGGCGATGCGGTTTCAAGTCGACTTCGTGAGCTTCCTGGCCGGGCCCGCGCTGCTGCTCTGGCTCCTGGGCTCCGGGCTCCCGGACGTCCGTCTCCGCCGCGCCTTCCTGTTCGGCGGGCTTCTGGCCGCCGCCTGGTCCTGGGTGGTGAGCCTGTGCCTCAGCTTGACCGGCGCGAGCGACGGGCTCCGCCGCGACAACCCGGCTCTCTTCGCGAGCCTCGAGCGGCGCTTCGAGCCCCTGCGGGTCGCCCTGGGGCGTGTCCTCGACCCCGACGGGCACGCGGTGGTGCGCTTGCGCGTGGCCTTCCCCGAGCGGCTGGCGGCCGAGGCCGAGCCCCTCCTCAGCTCGGGCACGGTGGCCGCCAGCGACATGTTGTGGGTCCGGCAGGCGGGACCCGGGAGCTTCGTTTTCGCCTTCGAGACCGCCAGGGGGGAGACGGACACGGCCCTCCCCTCCCCTCTCGAGCCGGGGCGGTTCTACGACGGCGAGGTGGATCTCGATCGGGTGGCGCGACGGGTCGTGGTGAGCCTTGACCGCGCCGAGGTCGCGCGCTTCTCGGCTCGGCTCGGGCCCGTCCGGGCGGACACGGTTTGGCTGGGCCGGGGGCCGAGGGGCAAGGGCGCGGTTGACCGGGGACGCTTCTCGGGCACCCTCATTTCGCAGGCGATGCTGTGGGCGGCCCCCCCCGGCCTGGAGTCCTTGCCCCCGATCTCGGCCGGGCCCGCTATCCACACCGAGAGCATGGACGAGCGGCCGTCCTCGGCGGTGGCCGGTCAGCTCTGGGTCCCCGCTTCCCGCGACGGGGCCTACCTCTTCGTGGGCCCCGGCTGGCGCTGGATCCCCCGCCAGTTCCTGGATCGCGTTCAGGTCCAGCGCGCGGTGCAGTTCGCCGCCCTGGCGCCGGGTACGGTGGAGCCTGTCCTCGTCTCCGGGAACGAGGCCGCCGCCGACGGCGTGTACGTGCGCCACCTGGGGCAGGGGCGCCTCGCTTTCGGGCTGGCCCGCTGGCGGGCGGGCTGGGAGCTCCGGACGGCCGGCCCGCCCACCGCTTCTCGACCGGACCGGACGCGGACGCTGAGCGTCGTCCTCGATCGTCCCGGGCGGCAGGCCCTCGTCCTGCTCGACGGGCAGGCCGTGCTCCAGGCCACCGGCGACCTCCGCGCGATCGAGCGCGGGCAGTTGTACGTGGGGAAGAGCCCGCCGGGCATGACCCTCGGCCGTCCGGCGTTCGCCGGGCGGGTCTGGCCGGGACACTGATCGCGTGGATTGCTTGAAGCGGGCGCTCTGCCTGGTCATCCTCCTCGCCCTGGTGGCGGCTTCCGGATGCGGCCCGCGCGAGAGCCGCGCGGCACGCCCCCGGCTCGTTCTTCTCTACGTGCCCTGCTCCCTGAGCCGGCACTACCTCGGCCCCTACAATCCGGCCGTGCGTTACACACCTGCGCTCTCGGCCTTCGCCCGGGAGGCGACGGTCTTTCTGCGTCACCAGACCGAGGCGGGCCAGTCCGGACCCGCCTATGCCTCGATCTTCAGCGGCACGCAGGCCGACCGCCACGGCGTCTACCGTCACCCCTCTTGGCTGCGCCACGAGGCTTACCTCATCGCCGAGGCCTTCAACGAACGGGGCTACGAGCCGCACTATTGGAATGGTCACCTCATGGCCTCGGCGGACCTCAACTTCGCCCAGGGCGTCCGACGCGAGCACGTCCACGAGCGGCCCCAGGACATGTCCGACCCGGAGGGGCTCACCGCCAACGATGCCGAGTTCGCAGCCATCCTCGACCGCCTGACCAGGGATCGCGCCTATCGCGCGTTCGTCCAGGTGAACTTCACCCTGACCCACTCGCCCTACACCGAGATCCTGCCCCGGGCGATCGAGGAGCTCCGGCGGGGCTTCCCGGAGGAATGGCCGGACCTCTCCGAAGCCGAGCTCGCCCTGTTCAGGCGGCGCTACCGCCGCCAGCAGCTGAGGCTGCAGTGGGACTTCCCAGCCCTCATCCGCGAACGGAAGTGGACGCCCGCCGAGGTGCGGGGCCTCGCCCTCACTCTCGAGGCGCACTACAAGGCCAGCGTCCTCCTTCTCGACACGCTCTTCGGGCGCCTGGTCGCCTCGATCCGGAGGGCGGGCCTGCTCGACGAGAGCCTGATCGCCTTCACCGCCGACCACGGCGAGACGCTCTATCGGGAGCATACCCTCTTCAAGTGGACGCACGGCCTCCAGCTCACGCCGGACGAGATCCAGGTCCCCCTCATCGTGCGCACTCCCGGCCCGCGGGGACTCGCCGCCTACCCGGGTGTCAGCCGGTCGATCGACGTCTACCCGACGCTCGCCGGACTGGCCGGGTTCCGGGTCCCGAACGACCAGGTCGACGGAGTCGACCTGTCGGGGGCCGTGCTCGGCCGCGTGCCCGCCCCGGCCCTGCGGGGCTTCTCCCACACCATGCCCCTGACGCCGCCCCTCGTCGAAGGGTTCCGGGGCTGGTTCGTCTCGCGCTTCCACCCGTCGACGGACGTGACCCTCATGTGGACGGCGGTGCGCGACGGCGACACCTACGTGCGCCGTTGCCGGGGCGAGGACGGGAGGTGGAGGACCGAGGCCTTCGATCTCGCGGGGGACCCGGCCGCCGAGCGCGATGTGTTCGACCCCCGGAACCCCCTCCACCGCGAGCTCGAGCGCGAGCTCGCGGCCTACAAGGGGAACCTGGTGGCCCGCCACCCCGGACACGAGCGCCCGCAGCCGTCCGAGGACGAGGCGAGGGAGCGACTCCGCGCCCTGGGGTACATCCGGTGAGCAGCCGCGACGGCGGACTGGCCCCCCCCGGCGCGCCCCGTCCAGGGCGTCGCCGCGCGGGCTCATGACCCCGGTGCAACCGCGCGCTCCTCGGGGGCGCACTCGGCGACCACCGGCACGAGATCGCACTCGGCCTGCACGGCTAGTCCGCCGACCCGCGGCCCCGGGCAAGGGGCCTCCGGTGGGGCAGAGCCTCTCGCCTCCAACGGCACGACGCGGAATCGCGCGGGGTGCCAGGCGTTGCCCGCGAACTCGTCGCGGACGATGGACTGGCGGTGGAAGAAGGGACGGACGGCCTCCGGCGCGGTGAGAGGCAGGCCTCCGGGGAGACGTCCGGCCAGGCAGCGCAGGAAACGCACCTCGCGGCTCGGCATCTCGGCGATGGCGTAGCGCCTCCCGCGGAAGAGCGCCGGCGCATCAAGGCGGGACCAGGGTGAGTAGCCACGCTGCTTCAGGAATGGAAGCTGGAACGCCCAGGAGAGGGCGATGAGGGCGCAAACCACGACCGTCATCTGGCGGGCGCCCCCCCGGTAAAGGCTCGCCGAGCCCGCACCCGCAGAGGCGAAGACGAGGCAGGCCAGGACCAGGCCCAGCAGCGTCGCCACTCGCGGCGACCAGAGCATGAGCGAGAACAGGTAACCGGCGGAGGAGATCAGAAGCACGATCAGGAGCGGGGGCGACGAGAGGAGCAGCAGCAGGAGGCCTCGCGGCAGGCGCCGCCCGAGCGGGACCAGGAGCAGGCCGGCCATGAGGGCGTAGAGGGTGAGGCCCTCCTTCATCAGGAGACGGCGGAAGGGCCGCCCGGGGCCGGTCAGCGTGCGCGCCAGTACCCTGATTGAATCGAGCACGCGCGGGGCGGAGGTGGCCTGGGTCGCCTCGAAGGCGCGACTCGCGAGGGCGAGGGCCACCATCCCGGCGGCGAAGACGAGCGTCACCGCGAAGAGGCTCAGGAAGGCGGCCGCCAGCATCCGCCGGCGCTGGGCGCGCGGCCCGTGCCGCAGCGCCCAGAGACGCAACGCGAAGTGAGCGAGGAGCACGCTGGCGCAGAGGACGGCCCCATCTTCCTTGACGAGCACCAGGAGCACGCCGGCCGTGATGGCCCGCCACCTGCGGCACGTTGCCAGCTCGGTGGCCAGCAGGACGGCGAGGGGCGGATAGCAGAGCTCCGGGTGGAAGCCCCAGTAGGGGTCGTCGAAGGCGAAGTAGGCGACCGGCGACAGGAGCCCGGCCAGGACCGCGAGGCGGCCGGACAGATCGAGGACGGCCACGGAGGCGACTCGCCAGGCGGCGAGCGCGTTGAGGAGAACGAGGCCGAGGATGAAACCGTAGGCGCCGAACGGGATGGTGAGCACGGAGAAGGCCGGCACCAGGTTGAAGTTGTGGAGGGCGTAGTGATGGCCGTAGATGTTGTCGTGCAGCCAGAGGCCGGCGTAGTGCCAGCTCCAGCTCATCTCGAGAAACGAGAAGAGGTCGCTGCCCACGTACTCGAGGTCGTGGAAGAGGAGTCCCTTGCAGAGCCCTGCGTAGAGGACGGCCAGGACGGAGGCCGCCCCGAGCGTCGTCGCGGGGGGATGGCCGCGGCCGGGCTCGGTAGGGACGGCTGCGCGGAGAGGCGGCATCACCCGCCGACTATAGCCGCCGTACCTTCAGTCGACAGTGCCCGCAGGGCTCGGTGTAGAAGGCGAGAACGGCCGCGGGGTCCCCCGCCGGCATTTCGTCGCGCCATAGCTCGCGGGCCCTTCCGGCGGCGATGTCCTCGAGGATGCGCCGGTTCGTGCCGTTGCGATTCGTGGCCACCACGTAGAACTCGCCGGAGGCTGGCCCTTTCAGTTCCAGCCGCCACCGCTTGGATGGCCCGGCGCGGAACAGCCGGCTCGTCTCCCGCCTCTCGAGCTCGAGGGTGATCGGCTCCGCCAGCGCGGCCACCACCACGTAGGCTCCGTCCGGCACGTGGTCGTATAGCGCCTGGGCCATCGCCCCGCTGGACACGCCCCAATAGTCGTCCTTGAAGTCCTGGCCCGCCGTCCCGAGCAACGGGTTCCGGTAGACGTAGGAGTATTTGCCCCAGGAAGCCAGGCTGTAGAGGGTCGAGACCAGGATGAGGGCGGCCAGCGCCACCTTCGTCCCTTCCGCCAGCCGTCGAAGGCCGAGAGCCGCGCACACTGCGAGGAGGGGCATCGCGAACAGGATGTGTCGCTCCTCGTCGTACAGGACGGGCCGAAGCGCGAGCACCGCCGCCCACGGGGCGACGGCGAAGAGGGAGGCCCATACGGGAAGAGAATCCAGAAGGACGGCGACGGACGGCGACCGGTAGCGAAGGAGGTCTTGGACGACCACGAAGAAGAAGGCGACGGCTCCGATGGCCAGGAGCGAGAGTCCCACCGGTTCCCAGGACAGGGGTATCCACACGGGCGCATACCAGCGGGGCAGCTCGCTCGCGAGGTAGGTCTGTCCGAACAGCCTCACCGTTCCCCTCCAGGGGAAACGGGAGAACAGGGTGAAGGAGGCGGCAAACCCCCGGATCCCCGTATCCCGGAGGGGGGGCCACAAGGCCCATACGAGCAACGGGCCCGAGACGAGGGGCAAGAGCGCTCCCAGCCAGCGTTGCTGCCTGGTGAGGCCCGGCGACTCCCAAAGGGCCACATGCACGCAGAGGGCGCAGAGGAGGACCCAGTGGTTGAGCACGGGAGCCTCCATGAGATACGGCAGCACGGAGAGGACGGTCAGCAGGAAGAGCCAGCCGGGCCGGGATAGGAGCCCCGCCGGGGTCGCCATCTTCTGGTGAAGAAGGCTCCACATGAGGAGCGTGCAGAGGAGGTAGTCGCAGGCGAGAGGAAAGTCCTTCACGTTGAGGATGGAATGGCCGACAAATCGCACGTTGCCCAGGAGGAGGGCCGCGGCGAGAAGGGCGGTCCCGCGCGTCTCGCCCGCCTTGCAAAGGAGGAAGACGGTGCCGGCCAGCGTCACCGGCAGAAGGGTGAAGGTGACGGCATGGCGGACGCAGAGGGGGTCGTTCAGGAATCGGAAGGCGGCGTCGAAGACCGCCAGCACGTATTCCCACAGCGGTCCCGCCCACTGCATCTCTTCGTAGGGCAGCGCAAGGTCCTTGCCCTCCCATTTGCCCACCAGCCACCGCATGTGGTCTCGATGGGCCGCCGTGTCCCAGGAGCTTGTGCCCACCCGGGTGAGGGCAAAGCCCGTGAGGAGCGACATCGCGTAGAAGAGGCCGACGAGGGAGCCCGCGCGTCGCTTCAGCTTCAGAAAGAAGGGGAGGCGCGTCTTGAAGAGGGCGCTGGACACGCTGGCTGAAGGCCCAAGGTTAGGGAGTCGGCCCGAGGCTGTCAACTTCCTGGCGACTCGTTACCCCCTCTCCGGGCGCCACGAGCCGGCCTGCGCGACTTCGCCGGCACTCCCCTAACGCCCGGGTGGCTCGTTGAGGACCGTCCAATACAGACCGAGCTGACGGGTGGCGGTCACGAAGCTCTCGAAGTCGACCGGCTTGCGGACGTAGCTGTTCGCGCCCAGCTCGTAGGTCTGGGCGACGTCCCCCTGCTCCTTCGAGCTGGTCAGCATCACGACCGGGGTCCGTCGTGTCCGCTCGTCCTCCCGCATGCGCTTCAGCACGTCGATGCCGTTCAGCAGGGGCAGCTTGATGTCCAGCAGCACCACCACCGGCTGCTCGGTCACGTCGCGCCCCGCGTGGGTCCCCGTGCCGAACAGGTAGTCGAGGGCTTCCACCCCGTTGCGGGCCACCACCACCAGGTTCGTGATCTTGGCCTCCGTGAGGGCCCGGATCGTGAGCTCGACGTCGTCGCGATTGTCTTCCACGAGGAGGATGGTCCCGCTGTGCTTCATGGCCTTTGCTCCAATGTGAAGTAGAACGTGGCGCCCTTGCCGACCTCTCCCTCGGCCCAGATCTGCCCCCCGTGGCGGGCCACGATCCGCTGGACGGTGGCGAGGCCGATCCCCGTCCCCTCGAAGTCCTCGTCGCCATGGAGGCGCTGGAAGGCCCCGAACAGCTTGTCCGCGTACGTCATGTCGAAGCCCGCCCCGTTGTCGCGCACGTAGAACGGCGCTACCCGGCCGTCCGCCTTCGAGCCGACTTCGATGAGGGCGTCGTCCCTCTTCCCGGTGAACTTCCAGGCGTTGCCCATCAGGTTCTCGAGCACGATGGTCAGGAGCTGGGAATCGGCCTGCGCGCTCAGGCCGTCGTGTATCTCGACCCGTACGGCGCGTGAGGGGTGTTGCCTCGAGAGCTCGGCCGCCACCCGGCGGGCCACCTCGCTCACGTTGACCTTTTGCCGGACCAGCTCCCGGCGGCTGAGCCGCGCCAGGCCGAGCAGGTCGTCGATCAGCCCGGACATCCGCTGGGTGCCGGCCCGAACCCGCTCCAGGTAGTGACGGGCCCGCTCGTCGAGCTGGGGTCCGTAGTCGCTCTGCAGGGCCTTGCTGAACCCGTCGATGGCCCGCAAGGGGGCTCGCAGGTCGTGGGAGACCGAGTACGAGAAGGCCTCCAGCTCCTGGTTCGCCGCGGCCAGGTCGCGGGTCCGCGTCTCCACGCGCGCCTCCAGCTCGCGGCGCGCTTCTTCGAGGTCGGAGTTCTGCCGCGCGATCTGGTCCAGCATCTCGTTGAAGGTGACGACGAGCCGGCCGATCTCGTCGCGTCCTTCGGCGACCGCCCGCACCGAGTAGTCCTTCTGCGCCGAGACCGCGCGGGCGGTCTCGGCCAGGTGCAGGATCGGCCGCGAGATCGTCTTCTCGATGAGCCGGGAGATGGCGACGGCCAGCAGGAGCGACCCCGCCAGGATGACGACCACGATCCCGGCATATCGGCGCTGCCGGTCGTGGAGCTCCCTGAGGTCGGCGCGGATGAGGAGCGAGCCGATGGGCTTCCCCTCGAAGCGGATGGGCTCGGAGACGAGCAGCTGATCGGACCGGAAGAGGGGGCCCTCCGCGAGCCCGGCGGGGACAGGAAAGAGGGTCGCCGCCGAATCCCGGTCGCGGGCATAGGTGGCGAAGGGCCGGCTCCCCTCCTGGGCGAGGACGAGGGCGGCCACGACCGCGGGCTCGGCCCGGAGGCCGCCCAGGGTGGCGGTGGCGGCTTCGGGGTCGTTGAAGAGAAGGGGGGAGATGCTGTTGAAGCTGATGATCTGCGCCTCCGTCAGGATCCGGCGCGCCATCCTCTGGCGATACGTGTAGGCGTCGTAGACGAGGAAGGCGACGCTCGCCGAGACCAGGGCCGTCAGGCTGCTCAGCATGCCGATGCTGATGAGCTTCTGCCGGATGGTCAGGCCGCGAAGGAGGCGCATCTCAGAGGGCGTCGCCCCGGGAGATGACCCGCTGGGCCAGGCGGATGAGCTGCGAGCTCATCTTCAGCCGCGCCCGCTCCACCTGGTCCAGGTTGATCTCGAAGCGGACGACGTCGTTCCTCAGCTTGAAGGCGATCATTCCCCCCCGGTCCGTGAAGCCGTCCATCTCGCCCACGGTGAGCACGGTGGTGCCCTGGAGCGCCTTCAGGATCTCCGCCAGGCGCGGCTTCTCCGAGGAGCCGACGAAGAGGATCTGGGCCCGGCTCCCCGCCTCGGAGGTGCCGATCCGCCGGACTTCCACCTTCCGGTCGAGGATGGTTTTCCCCGCGAGCATCTTGTCGAGGACGCCCCCGAAGGGGTCTTCGCCCAGGACCGCGATGACGAAGGTCGCGCCGAGCCGCCTCTCGTCGGGCCACTTCACGAACTTGGCGAAGTTGTAGAGAAAGGCCGCCTTTACCTCGTACTCGGTCGGCCGCGGCGCCTCCACCGGCTCCAGGAGGCCGGCCAGGACGAGGGTCAGCCCGAGGGCCAGGCTGGCCGTCCGGGAAACGCTCACCATCGCAGCCGGGCCTCGCCGTAGACGGAGCGCTGGATCTCGATCGGGTTCGTGCCTCCGCCCCCGAACTCGAGGTGGCGCGGGCGGAGCAGGTCTCGACCCACCACGGCGAGCTCGAGCCGAGGCACGACGAGCCAGGAAACCCTGGCGTCCAGGGCCGTGTAGGCGGGGACCTTCTGGGCCGGCAGATGGTCGAGCCACCGCAGGCTGAGGTCCAGGTCCAGATGGCCCGGCAGTCTCCAGGAGGACTGGAGGCGGGCGGCGTGCCGGGGGCTCGCGCCCTCGGCGGCGACCGACGAAGTGTCCGTGCTGCCGGGCCTGGCCTCGAGGTTGAGGTTCAGGTAGGAATACTCCCCGTTGACCACAAAGCGCGGCGAAAGGTGGGCGGCCGCGCTCAGCTCCACCCCGGAGGAGCGGCCGCGGAGCATGTTTCCGATGAGCAGGGGCAGGATCTGGCGGCCGTCTTCCGCGAACGGCCGGCCTTGCTCGATGCTGGAGAGGTTCGCGTACCGATCGTGGAAGAGGGCGACCTCGAGGCTCAGCCGGTCCGCCGGCTGGACGCGATATCCCGCCTCGTAGGCGAGCGTCCTCTCGGAGGTGAAGCCCGCGTTGCCTTCGATGCGGGCGAAAAGGGGATTCACGGGGCTCAGGGCGAACGTGAGGAACAGGTCGCGCTCGACCCGGGAGGGCGTGCGCACGGCTCGGGTCACCGCGGCCCACAGGGCCTGACGCGGGCGAGGGGCCCACAGCAGGCGGCCGCTCGGCTGAAGCTCGAACCCCGTGTACTGGTTCCGCTCCAGCTTGGTGCCGAGGCTGAGCTGGAGACGGTCCTTGACGAGGGCGATCTCGTCGTGGAGGAAGGCGCTGAAGATGTGGTCGGTGCGGTCCGGGGGGATGAAGGCCAGGGTCTCGAGCGCCCCCGTTCTGCCCGAAGAAACCCGGTACCCGAGGCCCGAGACCAGCACGTTTCGGTCACCCCAGGCCAATCGGTGTTGGAGGTCGACGTCGAAGGTGTCGCGGACCTCCCGGAAGTTGGGCTCCACGCGGCGGGTGCGGTCGTAGTAGGCGAGGACGGTCACGGCCGAGCCCTTCATCGGGTGGTCCCAGCGAGCGGTGAGGTTCCCTCCCGAGAGCTGGCCCTGGCTCTCGACGATCCGGGAGTACGGAGGATCGTAGTAGCTCAGGGTGGTGCGCTCGCCGGTCCTGCCGGAATAGAGGTCTCCCTGGACGGTCAGCCGGTCGTCGCCTCGCAGCTTCCAGTCCGTGCGGAACCCTCCCTGGGCCAGGTGCCAGGCGTCGAAGTCGTCGCCATCGGCGTGGAACTCGGCGTCGCGTTTGAAGTACTTGCCGTAGACCCGGTAATGACCCGCCTCTCCCACCTTGCCACCGTAACGGGCGTTGACGAACGCCCGCTCCTCGTTTCCGCCGCCTGCGGAAACGAACACTCCCTGGGTGTCCCTGGCCTCCTTGGTGATGATGTTGACGATCCCATTCACCGCGTTCGCCCCCCAGAGTGTCCCTCCGGGACCCCGCACCACCTCGACCCGCTCGATGTCCTCGAGGATCGTGTCCTGCACCTCCCAGTACGTGCCCGCGAACAGAGGGGTGTAGAGGCTGCGGCCGTCCATCAGGGCGAGTTGCGAGCGGGCAAGACGGCTGGTGAAGCCGCGAATTCCGATCGCCCATTGGCTAGAGTTGATGCGCGCCACGTGGAGTCCCGGCACCAGGCGGAGAGCTTCCGGGATGCTGGTGGCTCCCGAGCGGCGCATGTCTTCCGCCGTGATGACTTGAATTGCGGCCGGCGTCCGGAACCGCGGTTCTTCCGTCTTGGACACCGAGGTGACCTTCGTCTGGGCGAGCTCTTCCAGGCTGATCGACGTGAGATCCCGCTGGTCGTCGGCGGCCCGGGATGCGGACGGGCCGAGGAGGGCAAAAATCCCGAGCCAGCCCACGGGGTTGATCCAGGTGCTCCCGGTTTTCGGCTTGCTTAGATCCAATTTACCCTGCCCTGGCGGTAGCGTGGCCCATCAGAGATCTGGGAAACGTTCGTCTATAATACAAGCATTTGCAGGCGCACGAAAACATGGTCACCAGCGTCCGGATCCTCCACCTCGAGGACAACCCGACGGATTCGGAGCTCGTGGGATTGGCGCTCCGCGAGGCCGGACTGAGCTGGGACATCGTGCGGGTGGAGACCCGCGAGTCCTTCGTGGCGGCTCTCGAGAAGGGCGGCTTCGACCTCATCGTCTCCGACTACCGGCTGCCCACATTCGACGGACTGGAGGCCCTGCGCGAGACCAGGACGCGCCGGCCGGAGCTGGCCTTCGTCTTCTTCACCGCCACCCTGGGGGAAGAGCGCGCGGTCGAGGCCCTCAAGGCGGGGGCCACGGACTTCGTGGCGAAGGGGAATCGGGATCGACTCGCCCCCGCCCTCCAGCGGGCGGTGGCGGAGGCCGCGGAGCGCACCGCCCGAAGACGCGTCGAGGAGGCACTCCGGCAGAAGGAGGCGAGCTTCCGCCTGCTCTTCGACAGCAACCCGCTCCCCATGTGGGTGTTCGACCGGGAGACCTTGCGGTTCCTGGAGGTGAACGGAGCGGCCGTCGCGCATTACGGGTACGCCCGTGACGAGTTCCTGGCCATGCGGATCACCGACATTCGCCCTCCGGAAGACGTGCCCCTGGTCGAGTCCTCCGTCCGGTCCGAGGGCGCCGTGCCGATCGTCCGGCGTTCGGGGACCTGGCGCCACCGGCTCAAGGACGGCCGGGTGATCGACGTGGAGATCGTGGCCCACGATCTCGAGTTCGGGGGCCGGCAAGGGCGCCTCGTGGTCGCCCACGACGTCACCGAGCGGAAGCGGCTCGAGGGGCAGCTCCTCCAGTCCCAGAAGCTGGAAGCGATCGGGCAACTGGCGGGAGGCGTGGCCCACGACTTCAACAACCTCCTCAACGTCATCCTCGGCTACAGCGACCTCGCGCTGCGGGACCTCCCCCGGGAGGCTCCGCAGGCCGCGCGGCTCCAGCAGATCCGGCGGGCCGCCGAGCGGGGAGCCACCCTGACCCGCCAGCTCCTCGCGTTCAGCCGGAAGCAGGTGCGCGAGCCGAAGGTGCTGGACCTCAACCGCGCGCTGGCGGACGTTCAGGGGATGTTGGGGCGGTTGATCGGCGAGAACATCGAGATCGTGACCTCGCTCGAGGCGGGTCTCGGGCAAGTGGAAGCCGACCCTGGTCAGATGGAGCAGGTCCTCCTGAACCTGGCCGTCAACGCCCGGGACGCGATGCCCCAGGGGGGCAAGCTGATCCTGGAGACGACGAACGTGGACCTCGACGAGGCCTACGCGCGGACCCATACCGGGTCCCGGCCCGGGCCTCACGTGCGGCTGGCCGTGAGCGACACCGGTCACGGGATGGACGCCCCGACCCTGGCGCGCCTTTTCGAGCCGTTCTTCACCACCAAGCCGCGAGGCAAGGGGACGGGCCTCGGCCTCGCCACCGTCTACGGCATCGTGAAGCAGAGCGAGGGGCACATCGACGTCTACAGCGAGCCCGGACGCGGCTCGACCTTCAAGATCTACCTGCCGCGGGTCGATGAGAAAGGCGCCGCCCCGGTGGAGACCCGGCCCGAGAGCGGCGTCAGCCCGGGCGGCACGGAGACCATCCTTCTGGTCGAGGACGACGAGGCGCTGCGGGCGCTCATCGGGGAGATCCTGGGGGGGTACGGGTACGTCGTGCTCCAGGCCTCGGGGCCCGAGCCCGGTCTGCGCACCGCCCAATCACACCCCGGGGCGATTCATCTGCTGATGACGGACGTGATCATGCCCCAGATGAACGGGCGGGACCTGGCCGCGCGCCTGCACGCGGTCCGCCCGGACACGAAGGTCCTCTACATGTCCGGGTACACGGACGAGGCCATCGGCCACCACGGGGTCATCAGCCCCGGCACCCATTTTCTCCAGAAGCCGTTCGCGATGAAGGCCCTGCTGCGGAAGGTGCGCACGGTGCTCGAGGACGCACGGCCTCCGGAGGAGCCTTGACGAGGCTTCCCTAACGCGGCTCCGCGAACACGCGCAGGATCTCCAGCAGGAAGGCGGTGTTGGCCAGGGCCTGGAGGCCCACGAGCGCGAGCAGGCTTGCGTCGAGGGCGCGCGGGGGACTCAGCCGGTCCGTCCCCACCGCCACGAGGGCCACCACCGCGAACGTCCACTGGCAGGAGTAGAGGAAGAGCGAGGTGCCGAAGGCCAGGTGGAGCGCGGCCTGGAGGGCCAGCCACAGGAGGAGGGCGAGAGGGAGCGGCTCCCGCATGCGGAGGAGGCCCCAGCCGGCGAGGAACAGGAGGGCCGTCCAGAGGACAGCGTGGACGGCTCCCTCCGGACGCAGGGCGGCCAGAGACGGGTCGGGGAAGTCCACGGTCGTCCGTGGAGTGCCCGTCTCGGTCACGAGCAGCCGGGGAGCGGTCAGGTCGAAGAAGAAGAGGTGGGCCAGGAGGTCGCCCGTCCGCTCGGCGAGCTCGAAGTTCCGGACGAAGCTCTGCCGGTCCTCGCGGGCCAGCGGGTCGGCTCGGTAGAAAGGGCTGGCCCCGGGATACACCACGGACTGCAACGCGCTCAGGAGCGCGGTCGCGAGGAGGACGAGCAGCAGGTAGCGGGCGAGCCCGCCCACGAGACGCCCCACCCGGCCCTCGGAGACGAGCCAGCGAGCCCGCACGAGAACAGCCGCGGCCAGGTTCGTCACTGCCATCCCGAAGGCGGCCGTCCCCGCGACGACCAGGCCGTCCCGGGGCGGACGGGGCCGGGTGCCGAGAGCGAACAGGACGAGGAGACTGAGCCCCGAGAAGATCCAGCTCTCGGGGAGCGAGCCAAAGACGAACTGGCTCGCGGAGAGGCCGAAGACCAGGCTCCAGAGAACGACGCGAAGGGAGGCGAGGCCCAGCCCGCGCAGGAGGACGGAGAAGACCGCGACCCCGCCCCCACCCGCGGCCGCGCTGAGGGCGATCGCGGCCGCGCGCCCCGAGGCCTCCACTCCCAGGCCACGGAGCCCCGCCCGCAGGGCGACGCCGATCGGGTTCAGGAGCAGCACGAACAGGGGATGGAATTGCGCGCGGAGGTGGGGGCCTTGGGGGCGGGTGAGGTCCATGATCCGGCTCGGGATGTCCGCGTCGAAGGCCTCGTCGAGGTAGTAGAAGAGCCGGGGGGATCGCAGGTGGAAGGCGAGCCCCCAGCCCACGTAGAGGGCGAAGAAGCCCAGGGCGAGACCCCATTGCACCCAAGGGGGCCGGGGACCCGGAGCGGGAAGCGGTCGTCGCGTGGCGGGGCTCACAGGGTGCGGGCCGCGGCCCCGACTATACTCGGTCCCAAGGGGGCAGGGAGGTCGTCATGCGGGTACTTCACGGTGTCCGGAGGCTCGCCGCGGTGACGCTGGCTGCGCCCCTCGCCGCCTGCGGCGGGAGCGACGGACCCGCGAACCCGTCGCCGACCGCCGCAACCTGCGGCGCGGGAACGCCCGTCCAAGGCACGCCGCCCCTCACCTCGCAGCTCTTGGCCGGCGGCTTCCATAGCCCCCTCGACCTGCAGGCCGCCCCCGGCGACCGCGAGCGGCTCTACGTCGTGGAGCAGGGCGGGCGGATCCAGGTCGTGCGCAGCGGCCAGTTGGCGGGAACCCCCTTCCTCGACATCGCCTCCCGCATCAGCAGCGGCGGCGAGCGGGGCCTCCTCGGCCTCGCCTTCCACCCGCAGTTCGCCACCAACCGCCGCCTCTTCGTGAACTACACGGACCGGCAGGGGGACACCCACATCGCCGAGTTCCGCGCGGCGAGCGCCGACCAGGCCGATCCGCAGAGCGAGCGCCAACTGCTCTTCGTCTCCCAGCCCTTCGCAAACCACAACGGCGGCGGGCTCGCGTTCGGCAACGACGGGATGCTCTACATCGGCCTGGGGGACGGCGGCTCGGGGGGCGACCCCCAGGGCAACGGCCAGAGCCTGGGCAGGGCGCTCGGCAAGATGCTGCGGATCGACGTGGACCGCGGCACGCCCTACGCAGTCCCTTCCGACAACCCGTTCGTGTCGCGGCCCGGCGCCTTCCCCCCGGTGTGGGCGTACGGCCTGCGCAACCCGTTCCGCTTCTCCTTCGACCGCGCGACCGGCGACCTCTACATCGGCGACGTGGGCCAGAACCGCTTCGAGGAGGTCGACGTGGGCGTCGCCTCGCGCCGGGGAGGTGAGAACTACGGCTGGAACATCATGGAAGGCAACTCCTGCTACGCCCCGGCGAGCGGCTGCAGCATGGCCGGACTCACCCTGCCCGTGCTCGACTACGGCCACGGCGACGGCTGCTCGATCACGGGGGGCTACGTCTACCGCGGCTGCCGCATGCCCGGGTACGCAGGGACCTACTTCTACGGCGACTACTGCGCCGGCTTCGTGCGCTCCTTCCGCCTGGAGAACGGCCGGGCCGTAGACCAGCGCGACTGGACCTCCGCGATCGGCCGGGGCCTCATCCGGAACATCACGTCCTTCGGCGTGGACCTGGACGGCGAGGTCTACGTCGTGGACTACCACGGCGAGGTCTACCGGGTTGTCCCCGCGAGCTGATCACGAGGCCGCCGCCGGTGCGGCCGGCGTGGCCGCGTCCGGGGGCTCGCCGCCGACGTGCTCCTGGGCCGCCAGCAGGGCCCGGGCGGAAGGGCGCATGCCAGGAAGACGCCTGGCGAAGACGATGCCACCGAGGATCGAGACGACCCCTCCCGCGGCCACGGTGACGGGAGCGCCCAGGCGGTGGGCCGAAGCGCCCGCCCCCAGCGCCCCGAAGGGGGCCATTCCCATGAACATCATCGAGTAGGCGGCCATGATGCGCCCCCGCAAGGCGTCGGGGGTGAGCACCTGGAGCAGGGTGTTGGAAGCGGCCATCTGCATCATCATGAAAAAGCCCGTGAAGGCGAGGATCCCCGCGGAGAGCCAGAACAGGCGGGAGATGGAGAAGAGGAGCAGCGCGGCGCCGAAGCCCGTCGCGGAAACCGCGACCCAGCGCCCCAGGCCACGCGGGCTCTCCCGGAGCGCGAGGAGCAGGGCCGCCGTCAGGGCGCCCACCCCGGAGGCGCCGAGCAGGATGCCGAGGCCGCGCGCGCCACCCCCCAGGATCCGGTCCGCGAAGATCGGCATGAGGACCATGAAGGGCATCCCCGTCAGGCTCACCAGACCAAGGAGGAGGAGCAACGCCCGCACCGGCGGGTGGTCGGCCACGAAGCGCCAGGCGGCTCGGATCTCCGCGAGGGCCGAGCCGGGCCGCCTTTCCAACGGCCGGCGAGCGATCCGGATCAGGACCAGGCTCGCGATCACCGCCAGGAAGCTGAGCGCGTTCAGGACGAAGCACCAGCCCTCCCCCACCGCGGCCACCAGGATCCCGGCCAGGGCCGGGCCCAGGATCCGGGCCGCGTTCACCACCGAGGAGTTCAGGGCGATGGCGTTGGGCAGATCCTCCCGTCCCACCATCTCGACCACGAAGGACTGCCGGGTGGGGACGTCGAAGGCATTGACGACCCCGAGGAGCCCCGCCAGGACGAAGACCTGCGCGATGGTCACGTGGCCGAGGAGGGTGAGCGCGCCCAGAGCGCCCGCGAGCAGGGCGGAGGCCGATTGGGTGAAGACCAGCAGCCGGCGGCGGTCCGTGCGGTCCGCGGCCGCTCCGCCCAGGGGGGCCAGGAAGAAGACGGGCGCCTGTCCCACGAACCCGGCCAGGCCCAGCAAGAGGGGCGAATCCGTGAGTCGGTAGACGAGCCAGGCCTGGGCCACCGACTGGAGCCAGGTCCCCACGAGGGACACGAGCTGCCCGGCGATGTAGAGGCGGAAGTTGCGGTGGCGGAGAGCGCGGAAGAGCCGCGGCTCAGACATGCAGCTCGGCGCCCTCGCAGCCCTGCCGCTCGACCTGGATCGTCACGTGCCCGATCTCGAAGCGGGCGGTGATGGTCTCCCGGATGGCCCCCAGCACCTCCGAGTCGGAGGCGTCGGGCGTGATCACCGCGTGGGCGGTGAGGACGTGGCTGTGGGAGGTGAGGGTCCAGACGTGCAGATCGTGGACGCGCTCCACCCCGGTCACGCCCTCGATGGCGCGCCGCACCTCGGCCAGCTCGATGTGGGCGGGCACGCCCTCGAGCAGCACGTGCACGGCCTCGCGGAGCAGCGACCAGGTGCGGGGGAGGATGAAGAGCCCGATGCCGGCGGAGACGAGGGGGTCGGCGTAGTACCAGCCGGTCGTCCACATCACGAACGCGGCCACGATCACGCCCAGGGACGAGAGCATGTCGGAGAGGACCTCGAAGTAGGCCCCCTTGACGTTCAGGCTGTCCCGGGAGCCGGAGCGCAGGAGGACGACCCCGGCCAGGTTCACCCCCAGGCCCAGCACGCCCAGGGCGAGCATGGCGCCGCTCGCCACCACGGGCGGGTTGCGGAACCGCTCCAGGGCCTCGTACAGGATGAAGAAGCAGATGCCCACGAGGACGGCCCCGTTCACGAGGGCGGCCAGGATCTCGACCCGGTGGTAGCCGTAGGTCCGGGCCTCGGTGGGGGGCCGCTCCGCCACCTTCATCGCGAAGAGGGCGAGACCGAGGCCGACCACGTCGGTCAGCAGGTGGCCCGCGTCGGCCAGCAGGGCGAGGCTGCCCGTCAGCAGGCCGCCCACGGCCTGCACGGCCAGGAGCAGGGCGGTGAGGACCAGGACGGTCAGGAGGCGCTGTCGGCTGTGTCCGCGCGAGGGGTGCGCGTGATCGTGGCCCAAGGGCTCAGTTTAACCCCCGACCGGCAAAAAAAGGGTCGCCCTCACCGGCGATGGTGAAGGCGACCCCGTCCGAACCGGCCGGCGGATTACTTGAAGCGGACGATCAGGAAGAGCCCGCCGCTGGCCCGGCGTACTCGCAGGCGAGCCAGACCCGTGGGACGGGCCCGGTCGAGCTCGGCCTTGAAGGTCTCGACGCTCGCCACGTCGCGGCCGTTGACGCTCACGATCACGTCGCTCGGCTGGAGGCCGGCCTCTTCGGCCGGGCTGCCCGCCACCACCTCGGCCACGACCACTCCCTTCGTATCGGTGGGGATGCCGAGAGTACCGGCGAGGTCGGGGGTCAGGGTCTGGATCCTCACCCCGACCGCGCCCTTCGCGCCCGCTTCCTCGCCCTGGGCCCCCTCCTTCTCGTCGGGGAACGCCCCGAGGGTCGCGCGGACGCTCTTCGCCGAGCCTTCGCGGATCACGTCGAGCTGCACGGTCGCGCCCGGAGCCAGCACCGCCACCCGCCGGCTCAGGTCGGCGCTGGTCTCGATCGGCTTGCCGTCGAGGCGCACCACCACGTCCCCCGGCTTGAGGCCGGCTTTCTCCGCGGGGCTGCCGGCGGTCACGTCGCTGACGAGAGCGCCCCTGGTCTCGGAGAGCTTGAGCGACTTGGCCAGGTCCTCGTCGAGGCCCTGGATCTGGACGCCCAGCCAGCCGCGCACGACCCGCCCGTGGGTCCGGAGCTGGGGGAGGATCTCCTTGGCGGCGTTGATCGGCACCGCGAAGCCGACGCCGGAGGACTGGTTGGAGCCCGTGGTGATGATCAGGGTGTTGATCCCCACCGCCCGCCCCTGGGTGTCGAGGAGCGGTCCCCCGGAGTTGCCCGGATTGATCGAGGCATCGGTCTGGATCATCTCGATCGGGGTCCCGCGGGTGGTGAGGTCGAGGGGCCGGCCCTTGTAGGACACCACCCCGACGGTCACGCTGTTGCCGCCGAGGCCGAAGGGGTTGCCGATGGCCATCACCCACTCGCCCACGTCGAGGCGATCGGAGTCGCCCAGCTCGATCGCGGTCAGGGGTTCCCGAGGCTCGATCTTGAGGAGGGCCACGTCGGTGCGGGCGTCCTTCCCCACGAGCTTGGCCTCGTACTTCTTCCCGTTGGCCAGGGTCACCCGGATGGCGTCGGCGCCGTCCACCACGTGGCGGTTGGTGAGGACGTACCCCTCCTTGTCGACGATGAAGCCGGAGCCCAAGCTGCGCTGGGTCTCCTTTTCCGGGCCCTCCCCGCGGCCCTCGGGCCGGGAGAAGGGGTTGCGGGCATCGCCGAAGAAATACCGGAACGGGTCGTCCATGACCGAGTGCTTGACGACCTTGGTGGTGCTGATGTTCACGACCCCGTCGGTCTCGCGGCGCGCCACCCCCCGGAACGTGTCGGGGGTGAGCGGAGGCGCCGCCGGCGCCTGCACGGCCGGGGCCGAGCCCGCCTGGACAGAGGTGGCCGGCTGGAGCTGCAGGGCCAAAGCACCTCCCGCCACCAGGGAGAGGGCGGCCACGGAGAAGAGCGACAGGTTCGCGCGCGTGCGTGCACTCATCGAAGTTGCCTCCTGCGGGCAATTGAGCCCGTCGGTTCCAATCTGGGCCAGGAGGATTGCGGGGAGGTTGCCGGAGGATTACAGGCGTGTAAGGTCCGGGGCCGGGGGGGCGGCGGACAGGCGCAGCGAGAAGCACGAGCCGCGGCCGGGGGTGCTCTCCACCCCCACCTGACCCTGGTGCGCGGCCACGATGGCCTTGACCAGGCTCAGGCCGAGCCCCAGGCCACGCTCGGTGCGGCTGACGTCGCCGCGGTAGAGCCGGTCCCAGACCCTCGGCAGCTCCTCGGGCGGGATGCCCACCCCCGTGTCCCTGACCTCGATGCGGACGCCGCCCCCCTCCGCCCGCGCGCCGAGGTCGACCCGGCCACCGCGCGAGGTGTACTTCAGCGCGTTGTCGAGGAGGTTGGCCAGGACCTGGCGCAGGCGGCTGCGGTCGGCCGTGACCGTCAGCTCCTCCGGGCACGCCACCTCCACCGTGATCCCCTTCTCCTCGGCCAGGTCCGCATAGAGCTCCACCGCGGACCGGAGAAGGGGCAAGACCGCCACGGGCTCGAGGTTGAGGCGCATCGCTCCCGCCTCCGCTTCCGAAATGTCCATGAGGCCCTCGAGCAGGGCGACCACTTGCTCGGCCTGCTCGAGACCGTCGGCCAGGGCCTCGCGATACGCGGCCGCGTCGCCTCCCGAATGGAGGACCGCCTCCGAGATGGCCCGCAGGCGCATGACGGGCGTGCGCAGATCGTGGGTCACGTTGTCGAGGGACTCGCGCATCCCGGCCATGAGGGCCGAGATCCGTTCCAGCATCGAGTTGAAAAGCGCGCCCAGGGCGTCCAGGGGGTCCGAGGAGCCGCGCGCCGGGACGCGGGCGTCCAGGCGGCCCGTCTCCACGATCGAGCGGGCGGCGGCGGAAAGCTCGCGCAGCGGCCGGAGGGCGGCGTGGGTGAGCACCGCCCCGCCCAGCAGGCCCACCACGAGCATGGCCGCGAAGACGGTGGCGAGCACCACGCGGAAACGCTCGAGCAGCTCGTCGCGGGCGGCGGTGCTGCGGCCCACCTCGAGGATGGTGCCGTCCGCCAGCCGGACGGAAGCCACCTCGAGCACCGGGCCGCCCCCCCCGGTGGAGAGGCGGCTCCAGCGCCGCTCCCCGGGCGGCGGAGCGGCCGGGAGCCGCGAGAGGTCGAAGGAACCCCAGCGGGCGGGCAGGTTCAGGAACACGGCGATCTCCGCGTGGCCGAGCACACGCACGAACAGGTCGGCCTGGGTCCCCATCTCCTGGGCGGTGGCGAAGGTGCGCCGCAGGGCGGGCAGGCCGCCGGACTCGTAGTCCGCCACGTAGGCGGCGAGGGTCGTCACGATCGCATCGTGGTCACGCTGCTCCAGGGATGCGTCGAGGAGGACGTACGAGAGCACGAAGAGGCCGGAGGAGCCGGCCACGAACAGGGCCGCGTACCACAGGGCCACCCGGAAGCCCAGGGTGGGCCGCAGCCGCTCAAGAAGCCCGGAGGACATAGCCGACGCCCCGCACGGTGTGGATGAGCTTCTCCTCGAAGTCCCGGTCCACCTTGTCCCGCAGCCGATGCACGAGCACGTCCACCACGTTGGTGCGGGGGTCGAAGTTGTAGTCCCAGACGTGGGAGAGGATGGCCGACTTCGAGACCACCCGCCCGCTCTGCCGCATCAGGTACTCCAGGAGGGCGAACTCGCGGGGGCGCAGCTCCAGGCGCCGCCCGCCCCGCGTCACTTCCCGGGTGAGGAGGTCGAGGGTGAGGTCGGAGGCGGCGAGGCGGGTGGCCTCGGGAGCGCCGGTGGCGCGGCGGATGAGGGCATGCAGGCGGGCCACCAGCTCCGAGAGGGCGAAGGGCTTGGTGAGGTAATCGTCGCCCCCGCCCTGCAGTCCGCGCACCCGGTCGTCCACCGAGCGCTTCGCGCTGAGGATGATCACCGGCGTCCGGCGGCCCTTCTTCCGCAGCTCCTCGATCAGGCTCAGGCCGTCGCGCGCCGGGAGCATGAGGTCCACCACCGCCGCGTCGTAGGGCTCGGCGAGGGCGAGGCGCAGCCCCTCCTCGCCGTCCCGCGCATGGTCCACCGTGAAGCCCGCCTCCCGCAGGCCCTTCCGGACGAACTCCGCGATCGTCGCGTCGTCCTCGACGAGGAGGGCCCGCATCGTCGCCATGATCCCACGGCAGGCTCCGGGCGACGAGCGGGCGTCCTCGGCACGAGGGTCAGGCCACGACCGGAGCCTCGAGACCGCGGTACTAACCTGACGTCGCGATACCGCGCACCTCCCGCCCCTTCCAGAACTCGTAGATCACGGGATAGACGAGCAGCTCCATCAGGAACGACGTGAAGATTCCGCCGATCATCGGCGCCGCGATCCGGCGCATCACATCGGCGCCGGTGCCGGTGGACCACATGATGGGAACGAGGCCCATGAACATGACCGCGACCGTCATCACCTTGGGACGCAGCCGCTTGACGGCGCCTTCGACGATCGCTTCCTTGAGGTCCGCCAGGTCCCGCATCCGTCCCTCGGCCTTCGCGTTCTCGTAGGCGAGGTCGAGGTAGAGCAGCATGAAGACGCCTGTCTCCGCGTCGACTCCCAGAAGGGCGATGAGCCCGACCCACACGGCGATCGACACGTTGTAGCCGAGGAACCAGAGGAAGAAGACGGCCCCGATCGCGGAGAAGGGGACGGCAAGCAGGATGATGAGGGTCTTCGTTCCCGAGCCCGTGTTGAAGTACAGGAGCAGGAAGATGATTATCAGGGTCAGGGGGACCACCATCAGGAGCCGCTGCCGCACGCGCAGCAGGTACTCGTACTGGCCGCTCCACTGGAGCTGGTAGCCCGGCGGGACCGTGACCTTGCTTTGCACGGTCTCCTTGGCGTCTTCAACGTAGCCGCCGAGGTCGCGGCCAGTGACGTCGAGATAGACGAAGCCGGCCTTGAAGCCTTCCTCGTTCTTGATCATCGGCGGGCCCGTCACGAGCTCGAGGCTCGCGAGCTGCTCCAGCGGCACCTGCGCGCCCGACGGGGTCGGCACCAGGACCCGGCGGAGCTTGGGCAGCTCGTCGCGCAGGTCGCGCGCGTAGCGGACGTTGACCGGGTAGCGCTCGCGGCCCTCGACGGTGGTGGTGACGTTCATCCCGCCGATGGCCGATTCGACGATGTCGTTCACGTCGCCCGGGGACAGGCCGTAGCGTGCCGCCTCCACGCGCCTGACCTTGAAGTCGAGGTAGTAGCCGCCGGTGACGCGCTCGAAGAAGGCGCTCCTCGTCCCGGGCACCGCCTGCAGGACCTTCTCCAGCGCGAGCCCGACCGTCTGGATCGTGTCGAGGTCCGGGCCGAGCACCTTCACGCCCACCGGCGTCCGGACGCCGGTCGTGATCATGTCGATGCGGGTCTTGACCGGGAAGAGCCAGGCGTTGGCGAACGAGGGAACCTGGACCGCGCGGTCCATCTCCTCGATCAGCTTCTCCCAGCCGAGGCGCCGCTCCTCCGGCCAGAGCCAGCGGAACGGCGGCTTGAGGCGGTCGGGCAAGCGATTCGAGTACCAGCGCTCTACGGGCCGGCTCCCCCACTCGCGCTCGGGCTTGAGGACGACCGTCGTCTCGACCATGCTGAGCGGCGCGGGATCGGTGGAGGTCTCGGCCTTGCCGATCTTTCCGAACACGCTCTCGACCTCGGGAAACGTGCGCAGGATCTTGTCCTGGAGCTGGAGGTACTTCCCGGCTTCGGTCACGGAGATCCCCGGGAGCGTGATCGGCATGTAGAGGATCGTCCCCTCGTTGAGCGGGGGCATGAACTCTTCGCCCAGAGACAAGAACACGGGCACGGTGACCGCCATGGCGAGGAGCGCCGCCGTGACCACCAGCCAGCGGTGCCTGAGCACGAACAGCAGGGCCGGGTGGTACAGGCCCATGAGCACGCGGCTGATCCAGGTCTTTTCTTCGGGCTCCGCCTTGGACACCACGATGCGAGTCGCGAGGCCCGACAGCCAGCGTGGCCGGAACCGGAAGGGCTCCATGCGGGTGAGAAGGAGCCGCAGGGCGGGATCGAGCGTGATCGCCAGGACGGCCGCCACTGCCATCGCGGTGTTCTTCGTGAACGCCAGCGGCTTGAAGAGGCGTCCTTCCTGCGCCTGGAGCGCGAAGATCGGCAGGAAGGCGACCGCGATCACCAACAGCGAGAAGAACGACGGTCCCCCGACCTCCTTGACGGCGTCGACGATGACCCGCCGGTAGTCCCCGGGGCGGCCCTCGGCCTCCCAGTGTTCGAGCTTCTTGTGCGTCTGTTCGACGACGACGATCGCGGCGTCCACCAGGGCGCCAATCGCGATTGCGATGCCGGAGAGCGACATGATGTTGGACGTCAGGTCCATGGCGTGCATCGGGATGAACGCGATGACGACGGCCACGGGGATCGTGACGATGGGGATGGCGGCGCTCGGCAGGTGCCGCAGGAACAGGAGGATCACGAGGCTGACGATGATCAGCTCCTCGATCAGGGTGTGGATGAGGGTCGCGATCGAGCGGTGGATGAGGTCGGAGCGGTCATAGGTCGTGACCACTTCGATCCCCTCCGGGAAGCCGGGCTTCACCTCCGCGAGCTTCGCCTTCACGCGCTCGATCACGTCGAGGGCGTTCTGGTGGTGGCGCACCACGACGATGCCGCCCGTGGTCTCGCCCTCGCCGTTCAGCTCGGCGACGCCGCGCCGCATTTCCGCGCCGAGCGTCACCGTGGCGACGTTGCGAATCAGGATGGGCGTGCCCTTGTCGTCGGTCATGAGGGGCAGTTCGGCGATGTCCTCCACCGACTTGAGGTAGCCCCTGCCGCGGACCAGGTACTCCTTGCCCGTGAACTCGACCACGCGGCCGCCGACGTCGCGGTTCGTGTGGCGGATGACGTCCATGACCCTGCTCAACTGAATGTTGAAGGCGAGCAGCCGGTTCGGATCCACGTTGACCTGGTACTGCTTGACGAAGCCGCCCACGGTCGCGACCTCGGCGACCCCCGGGACCGACTCCAGCCAGTAGCGCACGTACCAGTCGTTGAAAGAGCGCAGCTCCGCGAGGTTGTGCCTGCCGCCCCTGTCCACGAGGGCATACTCGTAGGCCCAGCCGACGCCGGTGGCGTCGGGGCCGAGGGTGGGTGCGATGCCCTCGGGCAGCTTGCCCCGGATCTTGTCCAGGTATTCGAGGACGCGCGAGCGGCCCCAGTAGAGGTCCGTCCCCTCGTCGAAGATCACGTAGACGTAGGAGAAGCCGTAGTCGGAGCCGCCGCGGACGACGGAGACGTGGGGCGCCGCGAGCATGGCGGAGACGATCGGGTACGTGACCTGGTCCTCCACCAGGTCCGGGCTGCGCCCTGGCCACTCGGTGTAGATGATGACCTGGGGGTCCGAGAGGTCCGGGATCGCGTCGAGCGGCACCTGCCTCATGGAGTAAATGCCGCCCGCGACCGCCAAGGCAGTCAACAGGATGACGAGGAACTTGTTCCGGGCCGACCACTCGATGATGGCGTTGATCATGATGGCTACCTCGACGTGATCGTCGTCTGTGCCGTGCCGAGGACCTGGCCGCCTTTGCGGACGGTGAGCGTGGTGTTGAAGCTCCACGCGATCGGGATCTCGACCTCGCCCTCGTAGGCGCCGCCGCCCGCCGGCTTCAGTGACCCGCGCACGTCCACCTGGGCCATGCCCGCCATCTGTGGCATGAAGAGGCGGATGGCGACCTCGGCGTCCGGGATGGGCTGGCCCGAAGCGTCCTTGATCACGGCTCGGACGCGGTTGCGGCCGACCTTCGCGGGCGCAGGTTCCGTGCTGACCTCTGCCGTAACCGCCGACGCCGAAGCGGCCTGGGCTTCCGCCGGCACCGGCCGGCCCATCGCGTCGAGAGCGCCCTTCAGGCGGCTCTCCGAGTCCAGGATGAAGTTGGCGGCGGTGACGACGCGCTCGCCCTCGTCGAGGCCGCGCGCGATCACGCGCCCTCCCGCGACCTCGGGGCCCGCCTTGATCGCACGCGGCTCGAGATAGCCGTCGCCTTTGTCCACGAAGACGTACTGGCGGGTGCCGGTGTCGAGCACGGCGTCCTCGGGCACCAGGAGACGCTTCCCGAGATCGTGCCTGAGGACGACGTTGACGAACGCCTCGGGCCTCAGGTCGAGCTTCGGGTTGGGGAACTCCAGGCGCACCTGGATCGTCCGGGTCTTGGGGTCGACGAAGGGCGCGATGAACGTCACGCGGCCGCGGAGGAGCTTCTGCTCGGCCTCGTAGGGGAGCGAGACCTCGGCCGCTTGCCCGACCCGCACGAACGGCGCTTCGTACTCGTAGACGGAGGCCTGGACCCAGACCCGCGAGAGATCGACGATCGTGTAGAGGTCCATGTCCGGAGTGACCGTCTTGCCGTGGTGGTAGGCCATGCGCTCGGTCACGACGCCGTTCACGTGCGAGAAGACGGTAACGGTGCGCGAGACCTTCCCGTCGCGTTCGAGGGCCTGGATCTGGGACGCCGTCAGGTCCCAAAGCTCGAGACGTCGTCGAGCGGATTCAAGGAGCGCCTCGGAACCTTGCGAGACGCGCGCGAATGAGCTGCCCGCCAGCTCGCCCTTGGCCCGAAGCGCGAGCAGGTACTCCTCCTGGCTCGCCACCAGCTCGGGGCTGTAGATCGTAAAGAGCGGCTGGCCCCTCTTCACGGGAGCGCCCACGAAGTCCACGAACACGTCCTCGATCCACCCGCTTACCTTCGTGTGCACGTGGGCGAGCTGCGTCTCGTCGTAGGCGACTCGTCCAACCGCCCGCGTCTCGACCGCCGCCTGCTGGTAGGCCGCCGCGGCGAACTTGACGCCGATCTGTTGCTGGCGCTCTGGAGTGATGCGTATCCGCTGCGCGCCGTTGTTCGCCGCCGGGGTTGGCGGTGCGCCGGTCATCGCCTCGTTCCATTCCATCGGCGCCGCACCCGAGGCCTGTGGAGATCCGACCGCTGGGGAGGCCGCGGCCTCCAGCGGGACGAGCTTCATGCTGCAGATGGGACAATTCCCGGGCTTCTCCGCCCGAAAGTTGGGATGCATCGGGCAGTAGTAGGCGCCGGACCCATGTTCGCCAGCCGGTCCCCCGCGCCCGCTCATGAAGCGATAGGTCCAGACGCCGCCGGCGGCCAGGACGACGAGGACGGTGGCGATCAGCGCGGGACGGCGGCGCGGACGTACAGGGGGGCGTTCCATGATCGTTTCCATGACTTCCTCCGTTAGCGAGCCGCGGCCGGCGCGGGACCCACGTGCACGGCCAGGCGGGCCAGGGCCTTCTCGTGAGCCGCGAGCTGCTCCTGGTAGGCAAGGTCGTAGTCGAGCAGCCGGCGCCAGCTCGTGATCAGGGTGAGGAACTCCGTCTTCCCGACGCGGTACTGGGCGAGGGCGGAGTCGAGGGAAAGCCGCGCCTGCTTGAGGATCCCCTCGTCGTAGAGGCGCAGCAGGCGGTCCGCGCTCGAAGCCCTCTGATAGGCCTCGATCACGGCGTAGCGAATATCGGCGCGGGCCATGTCGACGCCGCTGCGGGCACCGCCGAGGCTTGCCACGGCCTCCTCGAGGGCGTGGCCCTGCCGGCCGTGCAGGTTCGGCAGGGTCATGGTGCCGCCGAACGAGTACATCGGATCCAGGCGGCCGCGGTTGTGGTAAGTGAAGTTGACGCTGAAATCCGGCTTGCGGTCTCGCTTGGCGAGATCCGCCTGTCGCTCGGCCTGCGCGACCATGCGCGCCTTCTCCGTGATCGCCGGAGACTGCTCTTCGGCCTGCCGCAGCAGCGCGTCGAGTGGTCCGGGAAGCGGAGTGGGAGTGACGGGCGTAGGCCGTCCGAGAGGGTCGGCCGTCCGGCGGTACAGGAGGCTTCGAAGGCGCTCTTCGAGGATCGCGCGGCGCGCGGCGTGCTCGGTGCGCCGCTCCTCCAGCCGGGACATCTCGACCTCCGCGTCGAGCACGTCCTGCTGTGACGTCTGCCCTACGGAGAGACGCGTGTGGGCTACCTTGATGAGCTGGTCCAGTAGCCGCGCGCTCTCCTCGACGAGGTCCAAGCCAGCATGCGTGGCGTAGAGGTCGTAGTAGGCCTCGGCCACCTCGGCGGCGACACGCCGTCGCGCTCCCTCATAGGCCGATTGGGCCGCTTCGACTTCCTCCTGGGCCGCTTCCTTGCGGAGGCGCCGCTTGCCGGGGAAGGGCAGATCCTGCGAGACGCCGACGTAAGCCTCGCTGAAGTCGCGCTCTCCAAGGGTCTGGAACGGGACGGGCCGGCCCTCGTTGATGACGCCGTACATCAGCATCGGGTCGGGCAGCGCCGCTGCCTGACCGACTCGCGCACGCTTGGCTTCGAGCGTGCGCGCGGCCACCTGGATCTCCGGGTTGTGCTCCAGCGCTTCGCGGACCAGGCCGGGCAACGACAGTTCTTTCGGCGCTTGCTGAGCCCGCGCCTCCGGCGACACGGCCAACCACACCAACACCAGGACCACTGCGCGCATGCTTCTCCTCCCAGCTCACGGGTGCGTTACCCGGGGAAGAGACACGTCTCCCCAGGGACGGCGAGCGCAAGGAGGAGCGGCTAGACGCGGAGGATGGAGAGAGGCGGAGGGGCGAGGTCCGCCCAGGTGTTCCGGTGCGACCGCCTGGGCGTCAAGGATGAGGTTCGCGCGACCGCCGTCGGCGTGGAGGGGAGCAGCGCGTCAAGGCTGACGACGAAGGTCCACTGGGGCTTTCCGGCCCCCTGCTGGCTCGGGCCGGCGGCGGCCTTTTCGACCGGGACATTACGGCAGCAGTCGTCGGTCTTGCCGGGCTGGTTGCACTCGGATGCCTTGGTCTGGCAGCACGCCATCGCCGCCGGCCCCGAGTCGTCGCAGTAGAGGCCCGCGAGGGGTGACCCGACAATGGCCCCCGCCAGCGCGAGCGTCGCAACCGCTCTCATGGTCACCTGCAGAATAACACGCGACAAGACCTGTGAGTAGTGGGTCAGTTTGGCAACTGACCCCGAAACGTTCCGAAATAGCCGGCGGTATTAGGCGGCGCTGTTCTTGGCCTGCTCCTTGACTTCCTCGCAGCAGCACTTCTCAACGGCCTTCTTGGCGAGGCGGCAGTAGAGTTTGCCATCGCGCTTTTCGCAGCAGCACTTGTCTACCTCCTTGCCAGTGAGCGTGCAGCGCATCCTTGTTGCGGGCTTGACGGCGGACTTGTCGTCCGTGGCCGACTTCTTGGCACAACAGGAGGGCTTCTTGGGCTCGTCCGCCGCGAACGCAAGGACGCTCAGTAGCCCAGCACAGCAGAGCGCCAGGGCGGTTCTCTTGGTCATGTATGTTCCTTCCACCCCGCCTCAGCGGGACACCCTGAAAACGAGGTCCATGACCTCGTCGTAGACTTCTTGCTCGCGACCTTCCCTAATCGCGGTGGTAGCGCACTTCTCCAGGTAGTTTCGGACCATCACCCGGCTGGCTCCACGGAGCGCCTCCTGGGCCGCGGAGATCTGCGTAAGGATATCGGCACACGGCCGGTTCTGCTCCAGCATCCGTTCCACGCCCTCGACTTGGCCCTTGAGTCGAGCCAGCCGCTTGCGAAGCTCGGCTTTGCGTTCGTCGGGAACAAACGCTTCCCTTGTCAGCCGCAGAGGCGTGCGCGCTGTCCTACGCGTCATGAGACTCATGATATACCCCACGGGGTATACCGTCAAGGCCCTCGTGGAGCAAAGCTACGATCTCGGGCAGCGCCAGACATGATCGGAGACCCCAGCCTCCATCGCGGGGGTCACGCGGAGGGCTGGTGGACGCGCCCGAGGTTGTGCCACATGAAGTGAAGGGCAACCGCTGCCTCTGGATTCTCGCCCTTCGTGGAGAAGCCGTTGGTCAGGCGGGTGAACCGCCGCATGCTCATCGGCATGGTGAGGTTCTGGCGCTCCACGCAGGACATGGAGATGGACGTGGGTCAGGGTCGCCCGTCACCAGGTCCCGCCGGCAGCCGATGGGTTGCACCTCCGCGCCTGATCCGACCCGTTCCGCTCCCGCTCGAGCCGGGAGCCCCTGCTCCGGCGTTGACACTTCACGCGCTCCGTGGTCCGATGGTCCCGGATGAGGCGCGTGTTGGCTTGGTCGAAACGGTTGTCGGTCCTGGCGTTGTGCATCGCTTTCGTCGCCGCCTTCGTCCTTCCCTGCCTCTGCGCGGCCGAGCAAACGGCGGGCCACGCCGGCCACTGTGGTGACGCCAAGAACGGCCTGAAGGCCGCCCTGGGCCGGTGTTGTTGCAGCGACCTCCCGGCCGCGACTCAGACGGCCGCCAAGCTCGCTCCGGCGGCTCCGGGCGCTCCGCTGCTGCTGGACGCACTGGCCGTCCCCTTCGTTGTTCTCCGGGCTCACGCCGTGGCGACGGCCCTCCGACTGCTCCATGGGCCGCCGGTCTCTCGAGTCCTGCGCATCTGATCCTCTCCCGATAGGGACCGACGTCCGGCTCGAAGTGGGCGCGCGAACCGGCGGCCACGACGGGCGATGTCTGCTCGCGACGCTCGCGGTTGGCGTTCCCGCGCCGGCCGCGGTGTCGTGCCGCCATTCAGCAACGAGGGTTGAGATGAGGATCAGACCGTTCGCCGCTTTGCTCATTGGATTCTTGCTGTCCGGTTGCGCGGCAACCACTCCGCCACCCCGGTTTTCCACGGTGGACCCGGCGGACGCCAGGGCCCCGGAGGGACTGGCGCCTCCGGGTGAAACGGCGGCGGCCGCGGATGTGTATTCGTGCCCCATGCACCCGCAGGTGAGGGAAAGCAAGCCCGGCACGTGCCCGATCTGCGGCGCGACCCTCGTGAAGCAGCCGGGGCAACCCAAGAGCGAGCCCAGGCCGTGAAGCGCATCCTGCTCGCGGCCGGCTCCACCGCGCTCCTGGCGGGCTGCGCGAGCGTCGACCCGCATCCCGCTTTCACCGACATGGAGAAAGCCGTGTCCGACCGGACCGGCGCCCACGCGACGTGGGTGCGGACGACCGCGGAGGGCGACAAGGTGGCAGGCGCCGTCCGCGAGCTGCTGAAGGACGATCTCACCGCGGACGCGGCCGTCCGCATCGCCCTCGTCAACAATCGTTCGCTCCAGGCCGCGTTCGAGGAGATCGGCGTCTCCCAGGCCGACCTCGCGCAATCAGCGCTCCTCAGGAACCCGGAGTTCGATGGCTTCCTGCGGTTCCCGAAAGGCGAGCCGTCCGGGAACAACGTGGAGCTGGGAGTCGTCCAGGACGTGCTGGACATCTTCACACGGCCCCTTCGGAGGAAGATCGGCGCCGCGCAACTCGAGCAGACAAAGCTCCGCGTGGGCAGCGCGGTCGTCGAGCTGGCCGCGGAGGTGAAGACCGCGTGCTTCAACTTGCAGGCGCGCCGCCAGCTCGTGGGCCGGCTCGAGCTGATCATGGAGGTCAACCGCGCCGCCGCCGAGTTCGCTCGGAAGCAGCACGATGCGGGTACGATGAACGACCTCGATCTTGCGACGCACCAGGCGACGTACAACCAGTCCAAGGTCGAGGTTGCCGTCGAGGCGGCGCGGGTGCGCAGTGACCGCGAGCGGCTCAACCGGCTGCTCGGCCTGTGGGGGGCCGACACCGGCTGGAGGATCGCGGGCCAGTTGCCGCCGATCCCCGGTGACGAGATCCCGCTCGAGGGGCTGGAGTCGCTGGCCATCTCGCAGCGCCTCGACGTCGCCGCCGCGCGCTGGGGCGTGGACGTCGTCGGACGCGCTCTCGCGCTGAAGCGAGGGACGCGGTACCTCCCGGTCGGCATCAAGGTCGGAGTCCAGACCGAGAAGGACAGTGGCGGGCGGCGAGTCACCGGCCCGTCGGTCGCGCTGCAGCTCCCCATCTTCGACACGGGAAGGGCATCGATCGCTCGTCTGGAGGCCCAGCACCGACAGGCTCAGCGACAGCTCGAGGCCCTCGCGATCAACGTCCGCTCCGAGGTGCGGGAGGCCCGGGACCTCCTCCTGGCCACGCGGGACGTGGCGCGGTACTACGGCAGCATCCTGCTGCCAGAGCGCGTGGAGATCCTGGACCTGACTCTCAAGAGCCACAACATGATGCTCAAAGGCACCTACGACCTGCTGCTGGCCAAGCAGAGCGAGGTGGCGACCGAACGTTCCTACGTCGAGGCGTGGCGGGACTACTGGATCGCCCGGACGCGGCTGGAACGGGCGGTGGGCGGACGCCTCGACGCCGGGGTCGCGCCGGCCGCGATGTCGAAGGAAGGAGGCAGCCGGTGACATTCACGAGGAGGCGATACCTGCTCGGGGGCGCTCTCGCGGCGGGCTCAGCTTTCCTGGACCGCATCACCCGCGGCTTGGGAAGCCGGGCTCTCGCGCAGGAGGATCCGCACGCGGGGCACGCGATGCCCATGGGGCGCGAGACGCCGACGCCGCCTTCCCCTCCGCCATGGGCAGGCGCCCGCGGCCGCCTGCCCTACACGCCCGTCGTTACTCCCAACGGCGCGACTCTTCCATGGGTGATGAAGAACGGCGCGAAGGAGTTCCACCTGATCGCGGAGCCGGTCAAGCGCGAGTTCGCGCCGGGCATGGTCGTGAACTGCTGGGGCTACAACGGCCTGACGCCGGGTCCGACGATCGAGGCAATCGAAGGCGACCGGGTGCGCATCCTGGTCACGAACAAGCTTCCGGAGCACACGGGCATCCACTGGCACGGGATCTTCTTGCCGAACGGCATGGACGGCGTGGCCGGCCTCAACCAGCCCCACATCAAGCCCGGGGAGACCTACGCCTACGAGTTCACGCTGCGGCAGCACGGCACGCACATGTACCACCCCCATGCCGACGAGACGGTGCAGATGGCGTTGGGGATGATGGGGTTCTTCATCATCCATCCGAAGCAGCGCACCGATCCGCCCATCGACCGGGACTTCTGTATCTTCCCCCACGAGTGGTTCGTGGACCCCGGGACCTACACCCCGAACCCGAACGTCATGACGGACTTCAACATCTTCACCTTCAACAGCCGGGCCTTCCCGGGAGCGGCGCCCCTGGTGGTCCGACGAGGTGAGCGGGTGCGCTTGCGCTTCGGCAACCTCAGCATGGACAGCCATCCCATCCACATTCACGGGCACCGCTTCTGGGTCGTCGAGACCGACGGGGGCCAGATTCCGAAGACCGCCTGGTGGCCGGAGACCACGATCAACGTGGTTCCGGGTACGACGCGCGCCGTCGAGTTCGTGGCCGACGTACCGGGGGACTGGATCCTGCACTGCCACAAGACCCACCACGCCATGAACGCCATGAACCATGCGATCCCCAACGTGATCGGCCTCGACCGGAAGGCGGTGGAGGAGAGCATCGGCTCGCTCATCCCCGGATACGTCGCGATGGGCTCGGACGGCATGGCTGAGCACGCCACCCACGCCGAGCACCTGAAGGGCGTGAAGAACACTCTTCCCATGATGACCGGCACCGGCCCTTTCGGGAACATCGAGATGGGCGGGATGTTCACGATCGTCAAGATCCGCGAAGGGATCACGAGCTACGAGGACCCGGGCTGGTACGACTACCCGAAGGGCACCGTCGCCGGGAAGGTGGACGGTCCACCCGATGAAGCGGGCGCGAAGGCGCACGAGCATCACCATGATGACCGTTAGGCGACGTCTCGAGAAAGCATGATGAACCGCTCGGCGAAGGCCATGCTCTTCGCGTTCGTCGGCGTGGCCGCCGCTGGCGGAGGAGCGCTCGCCGTGCTCGTGCAGCACGGCGTCAGCGCCCGGGACGAGCCCACCGCGATAGAGGCATGGATCGCGCGGCGGGCTCGGCGGCTCGCCACGCCCCGCAACCAGCGCGAGGCCCAGAACCCGGTGCCGGTCACGCCAGAGGTCCTCGACCGTGCCCGGGCGCACTTCGCCGACCACTGCGCCTCGTGCCACGGCAACGACGGCCGGGGCAGGACGAGCATCGGTCAGAACCTCTACCCGAAGGTTCCGGACATGTGGCACGCGGAGACTCAATCTCTGTCGGACGGCGAGCTGTTCTCGATCATCAAGAACGGCGTCCGGTTGACGGGGATGCCGGCGTGGGGAGGGGACACGCCGGAGGACGACAAGGAGACCTGGGAGCTGGTCCGTTTCATCCGACACCTGCCAACGATCTCCGAAGCGGAGCTTCAGGAGATGAAGGACCTGAACCCGAAGAGTCGCAAGGAGTACGAAGAAGAGGAGGAGACGCGGCGCTTCCTGGCCGGAAGCGCGCAGGCTCCAGCCTCGCCGCCGGAACACAAGCACTGATTGAAGGGGATCTGAAAATGCGCAAGGTTGCTGTCGCTCTGTCGCTCATCGCGCTCTCGTCGTTCGTGGGGACGGTCTCGGCTCACCCCGGCCACCAGCACAAGGGGCTCGGGACCGTCAGGGCCGTGGATGCTTCGCACGTCGAGATCAAGACCAAGGACGGCAAGACGGTCTCGATGCTGTTGAACGCCGAAACGAAATACCTGAAGGGCAAGGCGGTCGCTGCCGCGACCGACCTCAAGGTCGGGCACCGTGTCGCCGTCACATACGTGGAGAAGGACGAGAAGTACGTGGCCACAGAGGTCCTGCTTGGTGTCACGGATGATCCAGCGGACTCGAAGGCGCACGAGCACCACTGATCCAATGCGGAGGCGGGCACGCTATGATGGCTCGTTGACCGAAGAAGCCCCCCCATGCTCGCCGCCCTGACCCTCGCCCTCCTGGCATCGGCGCCCCCCGCCGCGGAGTTTCCGGGCGTGCAGCCGCAGCTCGCGGCCGCTGGCGCGAGGGTGGGCCTGGTCTTCGGCGAGGACCGCGCGATCTTCTTCGCGGGATCCCGGGATGGGGGCCGGACGTTCTCGGCGCCGGTCCTGGTACCGAGCCAGGGATGCCTGGCCCTGGGCCGCCACCGGGGCCCGCGCGTCGCCCTGACCGGGCGGGCGGTGGTGGTCACGGCGATCCTGGCCGCGGGACGTGACGACGGCGACCTGTGGGCCTGGCGCTCGACGGACGACGGCCTCACCTGGTCGGCACCGGCGCGCCTGAACGGCGCCGCGACCTCGGCCCGCGAGGGCCTGCATGGAATGGCCGCAGCCGGGGACACGGTGGCCGTGGCCTGGCTCGACCTGCGCGCGCCCGGGACCCGCATCTACGCGGCCGTGTCGCCCGACGGCGGGGCCACCTGGTCCGAGGACCGGCTCGCCTATCGATCTCCCTCGGGATCGGTCTGTCAATGCTGCCACCCCTCGGTGGCGGTGTCGGCCAAAGGGGAGATCGCGATCATGTTCCGGAACGCGGTCGAGGGCGCCCGCGACCTGTACGTGACGCGGTCCCCCGACGGCGGCCGGACGTTCGAGCCCGCGGTCAAGCTCGGGAGCGGCAGCTGGAAGCTCGAGGCCTGCCCGATGGACGGCGGGGGATTGGCGATCGACGGGCGCGGGGCCGTGGTCACCGTCTGGCGGCGCGAGACGGAGTTGTTCCTGGCCCGCCCCGGCGAGCCCGAGGAGCGCCTGGCCCCCGGCCACGATCCCGTGATCGTGGTCGGGGGCGACGGCTCCTGGTCGGTGGCGTGGCGGGGCGAGGAAGGGCTGCTGATCAGGGACGCGAGGCACCCCGAGCCGCGCCGCTTGACCGAAGGAGGCCAGGCGCCGGCCTTGCTGGCCCTGCCCGAGGGGTCGCTGCTCGCGGCCTGGGAGCGCGGGAAGCGCGTGTTCGTGGCTCCCGTCCCGCGCTAGAAGAGCGATTTCCGAAGCTCACAGACGAGCGCCCCGTAGCCGCAGGGCGTTGCCGATCACCGAGACCGAGCTCAGGCTCATGGCCGCGGCCGCGATCATGGGGGACAGAAGCAGGCCGAAGACGGGGTAGAGAGCGCCCGCCGCGATCGGTACCCCCAGCGCGTTGTAGACGAAGGCGAAGAACAGGTTCTGGCGGATGTTGCGCAGGGTGGCCCGGGAGAGGCGCACCGCGCGCGCGAGGGCCCGGAGGTCTCCCTTCACGAGGGTGATGCCCGCGCTCTCCATGGCCACGTCGGCGCCGGTGCCCATGGCGATCCCGACCTGGGCCTGGGCGAGGGCGGGCGCGTCGTTGATCCCGTCCCCGGCCATGGCCACGATCCGCCCCGTCTCCTGAAGGCGCCGGACGACCTCGGCCTTCCGCTCGGGCAGCACCTCGGCCTCGACCCGCGCGATGCCGAGGCGGCGCGCCACCGCGTCGGCGGTGGCCCAGCTGTCGCCGGTGAGCATCACCAGCTCGAGTCCCAGCTCACGCAGCCGAGCCAGGGCTTCCGGAGTGGTCTCCTTGACGGGATCGGCGAGGCCGATGAGGCCGGCGGGTTGGCCGTCGATCGTGAGGAACATGACCGTCTGCGCTTCCCGGCGCAGGGCGGCGGCCTCCTCCCGAAACGCCGGATCCCGGACCCCGAGCTCGGCGAGCAGGGACTCGTTGCCGAGGGCGACCGTCCGCCCGTCCACCGTGGCCACGACTCCTTTGCCCGTAACCGACCGGAAGGCCTCCACCGGTGCTATGGCGAGGTCGCGACGCTCCGCCTCTGCCACCACCGCGGCCGCCAGCGGGTGCTCGCTCGGGCGCTCCAGCCGCGCGGCCAGCCCGAGGACGTCGCTCTGCTTCGCCCCGGCCACCGGAAGGACCGCGACCACCCGGGGCCGGCCCTCGGTGAGGGTGCCGGTCTTGTCCATCACGAGGGTGTCGGCCCGGCCGAGCGCCTCCAGGGCGGCCGCGTCCCTCACCAGGATTCCCGCGGTCGCGCCCTTGCCCACCGCCACCATCACCGACATGGGAGTGGCCAGGCCCAGGGCGCAGGGGCAGGCGATGATGAGAACGGCCACGGCGCTCACCAGCGCGTGAGCGAAGCGCGGCTCGGGGCCGAGGCGCGCCCAGGCCGCGAAGGCGACCACCGACACCACGAGCACCCCGGGGACGAACCAGGCCGCGACCGTGTCCGCGAGACGCTGGATGGGGGCACGGCTGCGCTGGGCCTCGCCCACCAGGCGCACGATGCGGGCGAGCAGGGTTTCCGCACCCACGCGCTCCGCCCTCATGATGACGCCGCCGGTGCCGTTGAGGGTCCCCCCGGTCAGCGGTGAGCCCGGGCCCTTCTCGACCGGCATGGGCTCCCCGGTGATCATCGACTCGTCGACCCCGCTCGTTCCCTCGACGACGACTCCGTCCACCGGGACCTTCTCGCCCGGGCGAACCCGCAGGCGGTCGCCCGGCCGCAGTTCGCGGAGGAGGACGTCGCTCTCCCTCCCGTCGGGCGCGATGCGGCGCGCTGTCGTGGGGGCGAGGGCGAGCAGGGCGCGGATCGCGTCGCCCGTGCGCTGACGGGCGCGCAGCTCGAGCACCTGGCCGAGCAGCACCAGGACCGTGATCACGGCCGCCGCCTCGAAGTAGCGGGCCGCGGCTCCGTCGTGGCCGCGGAACGAGGCCGGGAAGGCCTGCGGCACCAGGGTGGCCGCCACGCTGTAGAGCCAGGCGGCCCCCGTGCCGAGGCCGATCAGGGTGAACATGTTCGGGCTCGCGTTCACGAAGGACGTCCACATCCTCCGGAAGAACGGCCACCCGGCCCAGAGCACGACCGGGGTCGCGAGCAGCAGCTCGACCCATGGCTGAACCACGGCCAGCACCCGGCTGTGAAACAGGCGCCCGGGCACCATGTCGGCCATGGCCAGGAGCAAGACGGGCACGGTGAGGACGAAGGCGACCCGCAGGCGGCGCGTCATGTCCCGCAGCTCCGGGTTGTCCTCCTGGCCGAGGGTCGTCGCCTCGGGCTCGAGGGCCATGCCGCACTTCGGGCAGGTCCCGGGCCCCGGCTGGCGCACCTCCGGGTGCATCGGGCAGGTGTAGGTGACCGCTCCCGGGTCGGCCGGCAGTGCTTGTCGCTGGCCGGCAGGGGCGTGGCCGGGGGCCCCCGAGGGCTCGAGGTACCGCTCAGGGTCGGCCGCGAACCGCTCGCGGCAGTGCGGGTTGCAGAAGTAGTACGTGCGGCCCCGGTGCTGGTGCCGGCCCGCGGCCCGCGCAGGGTCCACCCGCATCCCGCAGACCGGGTCGACTTCGGTCGGGACCTGGTCCCGCCGGCCCAGGGTGACGAGGGGAACGGCTTTACCGCGATCCATGGCCCTCACTCCGAGAAACGGCCGACGACGTCCAGCAGCTCCTCCACCTTCCGCTGCTGCTGCCCGCGGTCGCCGCTCCGGATCGCCTCCCCCACGCAGTGCTCCACATGGTCGCGCAACACCCCCTCCTCGACCCGCTTCAGGGCCGCCCGGACGGCGCGGAGCTGGGTGAGGATGTCCACGCAATAGCGCTCCTCCTCCACCATCCGGACGAGTCCCCGCACCTGGCCTTCGATCCGCCGCAGGCGTGGGCGCTGGCCGAGGTGATGGGCGTGGGCGTGCTTCATGCCAATACCATACCCTGGTATGGTATGAGAGTCAAGGGTCTCCCTTCCTGGAAGCACGGCGCGCGGAGGCGGACGCCGCCGGCTTCCCTGCTCATGCAAGCTCTATGACCTTCCGGTCCAGGAGGCGGACGAAGATCATGAGCGCCTCCTCCTCGGGCATCGGGCAGAGTTTCAGGATCGAGCGCACGTCCCACTGGCCGTTGATGCGGGACAGCACGAAGCCCTCGTGGGGATCGAACTTCTGCTGGCTGAGGGTGAGCGCGCCCATGAGCAGGATCGGCACCTTGTCGAGAGCGACCTTCTGCCGGACCTTGGCCGCCTTGCGCGCCTCGGGGACCGCGATCAGCCCCTTCTTGGCCTTCTGGTTGAGACCGTCCAGGGCCAGCACGCGCTCGTAGTAGCCGAGGGCGGCATCGAAGCGCTGCTGGGCCAGGTTCTCCTCGGCCCGGGCCAGGAAGGTGATGATCTGGCCCACGGGATCGGACTCCGCGTAAGCCGTGACCTCCTCGACCGCCAGGGCCTCGCGGTCGCAGAGGTCGGCCAGCCGCAGAGCGGTATCGAAGGTGGAGCGCCGCGTCTCCAGGCTGATCGCGGCCAGGGTCTTGCCCGCCGCGGCCAGCCCCAGGATCTGCCGCTCGAGCGGGTCCTCCACCGCGTGTCCGGCCCGCGATACCGTGAAGGTCACCTCGGGGGACGGGAAGCGCTCCTTGATCCGCTCCCAGTGCTCGAGCCGGTGCCGACCCTCCTCGACGAGGAAGCGCACCGGGAGGCCCAGCTTCGCCGAGTGGGGTGGGGGCGGCTCGTCGTCGCGGAAGTCGAAGCGGCCGTCCGGCCAGAGGAAGAGATCGCAGACGTGCTCCTCCGCGTTGGCGCGCAGGGTCTGGATGAGCTGCTCTTCGGTGAGGACCCCGTCCGCGACCAGGATCTCGCCCAGGCGTCGCCCGTCCTTCTCCTGTCGGAGGAGGGCCGAGAACAGCGCCTCCTCGCCGATGAGGAGGTTGCGCACGAGGGCCTGGCCGAGGGTCTCGCGGGGGTCGTTGGACCACGAGGCGTCGAGCTTGCCCTTCTCGACCACGAACTGCTTCTTCGTGGACTGGCGGTTGAAGTGGACCGTCCCCGTCAGCTCGTGCATGGCGATCCACGCGAGGAGCTCGGTCAGGGGGAAGGTGTGGAAGTCGCCGGCGAGCGACATCGCTCAGGGCTCGACGATCAGGGGCCGCCCGGGGGCCCGGGGACGGGCGCCCATGCGCGCCGCCATCCGCGCCGCGGTGTCCAGGAATGCGGCGGGGCCCGCTCCCTCGCGGGCCACGTCGCCGAGGGCGCCTTCGAGGGCGCGAAGCACGGCCAGGAGGTCCTTGTCCGCGGGGGCGTGGGCGATCCCCTGCTCGTCCTTCGCCTCGAAGAGGTCGCGCAGCTCCGGGACCAGACCCTGGGCGCGCAGGTCCTCGGCCGGATGCTCGTAGAGGATCCCTTTCTCCCTGGTCTCCACCGTCTTGCGGAGCGCGGCGGTCGCCTCGAGGAGGAGCTCGTCGTCGAGGTCGCGGCGCCGCCCGCGCAGCGCGGTCACCCCCACGAGGGAGAGGAAGAGGAGGCGGGCCTGGGCGTCGGAGAGCCGCTCCAGGTGCGGGGCGAGCCGCCGCAGGTCCCGGGTGCGCTCGGTCTCGCGGCCCTCCCACGCGCCCGCGTGGGCCCCCAGCCAGACGCAGTCCTCGGGGCAGTCGATCTCGATCCGCCGCTTGGCTCCGCAGCAGGCGGCGCAGATGAGCTCGCCCTTCGCGGGACAGGCACGCTTGCCCTTGCGCTGACGGCAGAGGGGACAGGCCGCCACCTCAGGCCCCGCTCTTCACCCGATCTTCACCATGTCGCGGAGTCCCGCCAGCAGCTCGTCCGCGGTGGTCAGGCGCAGATCCTGACGCGGGTGGAGGCAGCGCAGGAGGAGCTTGTCGAGGGCCTCCGGGACGCCGGTCGCGAGCGTGCTCGGCAGGGGCAGACCCACGCCCTGCGGGTGCGCCCGCGGGTGGGTCCCGGTGAGGAGGTGATAGAGGACGGCGGCGGCCGCGTAGAGGTCGCCCGCGACGTCGAGGCGGCCCGCGGGGGCGCGGTAGCTCTCGGCGGGAGTGACGGCGTGGGCGAGCCGCCCCAGGCCGAGGTCGGCCACCTTGATGACGCCCGAGGCCACCATGATGTTCGAGGGCTGGATGGAGCCGTGGACGATCCCCTTCGCGTGGATCGCGGAGAGGGTCTGGGCGAGGACCCGGCCGACGCCGTGCACCTGCTGAAAGCTCATGCGGCGGCCTGCCTTGAGCGCCTCCGCGAAGTTCTTCCCCGGGACCAGCTCGGTCACCAGGCAGCGCTGCCCCTTGACCTCCACCATGCCGAGGACCTTCGCCAGGTTCGGATGGGAGAGCCCGGCCGCGGCCTTCAGCTCCGCCACGAGGGCGGGCAGGACGCCCTCCCCCCTGAGCAGCTCGGGCGGGAGCATGCGCAGGGCAACGCTTCGCCCGTCGGCCGAGTCCTCGGCGCGGTAGACGGTGCCCAGAGGGCCGCGGCCGATCTCCTCCTTCGGCTCGAAGCGCGCCCGGGCCGCGGCGCGGGCTCCCCCCGGAGCGGAAGCGGTAGGACGGGCCGCCGGGCCGGGGGCCGCCGCCGGCCGCGAGGCGCCGCCCTGCATGCGCGCCACCCGCTGGTTCACGTCGCGGAACTGGAGGTCCTCGGACTGGATCTTCTTGTAGATGTCGAGGGCCTCGGCCCCGTGCCCCGAGGCCTCGTGGGCGAGGCCGAGCCAGTAATACAAGTCGATGTTCGCGGCCGAGACCGGCTGGCCGCCGATCGCCTTCTGCACGCGCTCCAGCGCGAGCGCGGGCATCCTCGACTCGATGAAGAGCCGGGCCAGGAGCTCGACCGCGTTCCGGTAGTTCTCGTCACTCGGCCCCACCCGCTGAAGGAGGGCGATCGCCTTTTCGCGCTCGCCCGCCTTGGCCGCGGCCTCGCCGCTCTTGAAGGTGAGCCCGGCCTTGCCGTAGAGCTCGGTGGCCTTCCGGTCGTGGCCGGACTCCTCGTACATCTTGGCCGCGGTGTCGAACTCCCCCCCCCGCTCGTAGGAAGCGGCGGCCTTCTCCTTGAGCCCCGCCCGGACGTAGACCGAGCCCGCGGCGGCCCAGCTCTCCCCCGCCTCGTAGGCCCCGGCCGCCTCGGCCAGCATGCCGACCGACTCGTAGAGCTCGGCCGCGCGCAGGAAGTCGCGCCCCTTGACGAACCAGGCGGCGGCCTCCGCGGGCCGGTCGGACTTGAAGGCCACCTCTCCTCGCAGATTCGCGGCCTTCACCGCGTCCCCCGCGGCCTCGTAAGCGGCGGCCGCGCTCTCGGGGTCCTCCGCGCGCATGAACATCTCGGCGGCCTTCGCAGGCTGGCCGAGCTTGGCCAGGGCCCCCCCGGCTTCGCTGAAGTAGCTCCCCTTGTTGTAGGCCTGGAAGGCCCGGCTCAGGTCGCCGGCCTTCTCGTAGAGCCGGCCGGCCAGGAGCGCGCTCTTGTGGTCGGCGCTCTTCGCGGTCGCGGAGTAGGTCGTGGCGTAGGTCACGTTCTCCATGAAGTGCTTCTCGTAGGCTTCCGCGGCTTTGATGAACTCCCCCTGCTTCTCGTAGGCCTCCGCCGCGCGGAGCGGATAGCCGCCCTTCGCGTAGAGCTCGGATGCCTTGTCCCACTGGTTGGCCAGGCCGTAGAGCCGCGCCGCCTCGAGGTTGTTGCCCTTCTCCTCGAACAGGACCGCCGCCTTTCCGGCCTTGCCGATCTCGATCAGGAGGGCCGCCGCCTTCTTGTAGTCGCCTGCCTGCAGGTAGAGCTCGGCCGACCGCTCGCCCTGGCCCAGCTTCTCGTAGGTGGCGGCGGCGGCCCAGAATTCCTGGCCCTCGACGTAGGCCTCGGCGGCCTCGGCCGGCCGGTTCGCGTCTTCGAGCATCTTGCCCGCGGCCAGCCAGTTCTCCTGCTTCTTGAGCTTCGCGATGGCCTTCTCGAGCTTGGCCTCGCCATAGCGAGGGCCGAGCACGCGGCCGAGCACGTCGTCCGTGGTGACGCCGGCCCCGGGGACGTGGATCTTCAGCCGGTCGCCGAACTTTCGGTAGAGCACCAGCAGGACGACCGCGCCCAGCACCCAGGGAACGTAGGGATTGTTGAAGAGGAGGTCGAAAAGCAGGTCCATTTGGGGACCGGCACGCCCGAGCGAAACGAGGCCGAGCTGGCGTGGCTCCACGAAGTGGAGGCGCGCAGCAACCCTCCCGCGCGGGCGTTTGCCGCGGGCGGATTATAGCAGACCCGGACGTGTAAGTTCCGGCGAGCGTTGACCTAAGCGCAGGGGCTGACCTATGCTGGTCCTGCGAGACTCGCCATGGCCAGCGGACGCGATCGTCGCCCGAAACGCCCCTCCGCACCTCCGGCCTCGGTGCCGGACCAGGACTACGTGACCTCCGACGAGCTCTTCGGAGAGATGGTGGACGCCCCGATGCCCAGTCCTTCATCGCCCCCGAAGTCGGCGCGGCCGGGTCCGATCAAGGTCCGGGTGACCGACCCCCGTCCGGAGCCGGGGTCGACGCCTCACCCCGCGCCGAGGCCCGCGAACGACATCGACCTGGACGCTCTCCTGTCGCGCCTCGATCCGCCCGCCCCTCCGGACCCCTTGGGTGCCGTGGGGCCCCCGGACCCCTTGGGTGCATTGGGGCCCCCCACCCCCGATTTCGAGGAGGACCTGCTTCCGCCCGTGGCGGCGCGCACCGCGACGAAGTTCCAGGCCGTGGCCCCGAAGGTCCCCCCCACGGAGGAGGGGGGCCTCGACCTGGCCGCCGTCGCCGAGAACGCGCTCGCGGAGGGCGCTCCGACCGGGCCGCCCTCCGCGACGCGCGGGAAGGGCACGGGCCGGGAGGGCTCCTGGCGCGACGACGCCTACGGGCCCTACCGCCTGCTCGACCGGATCGCGGTGGGGGGGATGGCCGAGGTCTTCAAGGCCAAGCGCAGCGGGGTCGAGGGGTTCGAGAAGATCGTCGCCATGAAGCGCATCCTCCCCCACCTCTCGGACAACAAGGAGTTCGTGGACATGTTCGTGGACGAGGCCAAGATGGTGGCCGGCCTCACCCACCCGAGCATCGTCCAGATCTTCGACCTCGGACGGATCGACAAGAGCTACTACATCGCCATGGAGTACGTCCACGGCCGCGACCTGCGCACGATCCTCAAGCGGGCCAAGGAGAAGGGGCTCCGCATGCCCCTCGACCTCTGCCTGCGGGTCGCGGGCCAGGTGTGCTCCGCCCTCGAATACGCCCACCGCAAGAAGGACGACCGGGGGCGCCCCATGGAGATCGTCCATCGCGACGTCTCCCCCCAGAACATCCTGATCTCGTTCGAGGGGCAGGTGAAGCTCACCGACTTCGGCATCGCCAAGGCCGCGACCAAGGCCTCGAGCACGGACCGGGGGGCGCTCCGCGGCAAGCTGCTCTACATGAGCCCCGAGCAGGCCTGGGGCCAGGCCATGGACCGGCGGTCCGACCTCTTCTCTCTCGGCATCGTGCTCTACGAGATGATCACGGACCAGAAGCCCTTCCTGGGCGGCGGCACCGAGATGAGCATCCTGGAGATGGTGCGGCAGTGCCGGGTCGAGCCCCCCCGCAGGGTGAACTCGCGGGTCCCAGGGTCCCTGGACGCGGTAGTCATGAAGGCGCTGGCCCGCGACCCCGACGAGCGCTTCCAGGACGCGGGAGAGATGCGCCAGGCGCTCGACAAGGTGTTGTCCGACCGCCCGCCTCCCTCCGCCAGCGACCTCGCGCGGTTCGTGGAGGTGCTGTTCGACCGCCACGAGCGCGAGGAGGCGCTGCCGGAGGATCACCCCTCGGGAGAGCACAGCAGGGGATCCGGGGAGCCCCTCGTGGGAGCGGGCGGAGAGCCTGAGTTCACGGCCGTGCCCGACCCGATGTCGGTCGACATGCTCCTGAAGCGGTTCGGCATCAAGTGACGGCGCCCCGCCGCGGGCGGGGCCGAGGAGGCAGCGAGGGATGACGCTCTCGGAGGATCAGGTCCGGTTCTACAAGCAGACCATGGAGATGACCCGCCAGCAGATCAACGACCTCAACGTCCAGATCGAGGATGAGCTGGCCAAGGTCAAGGACCGGCTGGCCGAGCTGCAAGCGGCCAAGAACGCCGCCAAGCAGATCTACGACGGGGCCTGCAAGATGCTGGGGGTGGAGAACGACCTCGAGACGAGCGAGAGCGAGACGAGGGAGACCGAGGAGTCGGAAGGGTGAGGGGCTAGGCGGCCATGGCCTGGTTCCGGCGCGAGCAGACGGCGCTCACCCCGCGGGAGACGGAGAGCCGCGTGCCCGAGGGCCTGTGGGTCAAGTGCACGAGCTGCAAGGAGATCCTCTACCGGAAGGACGTGGTCAAGAACCTCTCGGTCTGCCCGAAATGCGGCTTCCACTTCCGCATCTCTGCGCGCGAGCGGCTCGAGACGCTCTTTGACGGGCCGTGGCAGGAGTTCGACCAGAACCTGGTGAGCGCGGATCCCCTGGCCTTCCGCGACACCAAGGCCTACGCCGACCGGCTGAAGGACGGCCGGGCCAAGACCAACTCTCTCGACGCGCTCGTCTCCGCGGTGGGCGAGATGGACGGCCGCCCGGCGGTGGTGGCGGCCATGGAGTACGGCTTCATCGGCGGCTCGATGGGAGTCGTGGTGGGCGAGAAGGTGACGCGGGCCATCGAGAAGGCCCAGGCCTCCCGGCTTCCCCTGGTCGTGGTCTCCTGCTCCGGCGGAGCCCGCATGATGGAAGGAACGCTCTCCCTCATGCAGATGGCGAAGATCTCGGCCGGCCTCGCCCGGCTGCACGAGGCCCGGCTGCCCTTCCTGAGCGTGCTCACCGACCCCACCACCGGCGGCGTCACCGCCTCCTTCGCCATGCTGGGCGACTTGAACCTCGCCGAGCCGGGGGCCCTCATCGGCTTCGCCGGGCCGCGCGTGATCGAGCAGACGATCCGCCAGAAGCTCCCCGCGGGATTCCAGCGCTCGGAGTTCCTGCTCGAGCACGGGATGCTCGACCTCGTGGTGGACCGCCGAGAGCTGAAGAAAACCCTCGTACGGTGCCTGAAGTTCTTCATGGACTGAGCCCGCGGCCATGCGCATCGAAGGCAGGACCTTCCTCGTGACGGGCGGGGCCTCGGGCCTGGGCGGAGCCACCGCGCGGACGCTCGCCGCTGCGGGCGGCAACGTGGTGATCCTGGACGTCAACGCCGAGGCCGGCCAGAAGCTGGCCGGGGAGCTGGGGCCGAAGGCCCATTTCGTGCGCACCGATGTGACGAGCGAGCCCGACGTGAAGAAGGCGGTGGCCGCGGCCACCGAGCGCTTCTCGGGCTTGAACGGGGCGGTCAACGCGGCCGGGATCGGCACCGCCGAGAAGGTGCTGGGTAAGAACGGCCCTCACTCCCTCGACCTCTTCGAGAAGACGATCCGCATCAACCTGGTCGGCACCTTCAACGTGATCCGCCTGGCCGCCGGCGCCATGGCCGCGACCGCGCCCACGGAGACCGGAGAGCGCGGGGTGATCGTGAACACCGCCTCGGTGGCCGCCTTCGACGGCCAGATCGGCCAGGCCGCCTACTCGGCTTCGAAGGGCGGGATCGTGGGGATGACCCTCCCCATCGCTCGCGAGCTGGCCCGGAGCGGCATCCGGGTGATGACGATCGCACCTGGAATCTTCGATACTCCTCTGCTCGCCGGCCTGCCCGAGCCGGCGCGGATCTCCCTCGGCCAGCAGGTGCCGTTCCCCTCGCGCCTGGGCCGGCCCGACGAGTACGCGGCCCTCGTGCGCCACATCATCGAGAACGAGATGCTGAACGGCGAGGTGATCCGGCTGGACGGGGCGCTCCGCATGGCGCCGAAGTAGCCCGGTTGACCCGCCACGCTAGCTATCAGATAATCAGATCATGACAGGGGGGAAGCGGACAAAGACGAGCCGGGCCAGGCCGCGGGTGCAGACGGTCGCGCGGCGGACGCCGAGCCGTACCGTCCTGGCCACCCAGGCGGCCCGCCGGTTCTCCGACCTCCTGAACCGGGTTCAGTATCGTCGCGAGTCGTTCGTGGTCGAGCGAGGGGGGCTGCCGGTCTGCGAGGTCTCGCCGGTGGGGCCGACTCATTTCACCCTGGGGGATCTCGCCTCGCTCTTCAGCTCGCGCCCGGCCGTGGACGAAGCATACCTGAGAGACGTCGAGACGGCGGTGCGCGGCCAGCCGCCTCTGCCCCCGTCACCTTGGGAGTCCTGATCGACGCGAGCGTCCTCGTCGCGGCCGAGCGCGGCCAGCTCGACTTCCGGGAGGTCGCCAGGGGGCGAGCCGAGGAGCCGGTCGGAATCGCTACCATCACCGCTTCCGAACTTCTGCATGGGGTGCATCGGGCCGATACCGAGGCGCGGCGGCATCGTCGGGAGGCGTGGGTCGAGTCTTTGCTGGCGGCCATCCCGGCTCTACCCTTCGACCTGACCGCCGCGCGGATTCACGCCCGGCTCTGGGCCGAGCTGCTGGCCGCGGGAGTCACCGTCGGCGCTCACGACCTGCTCGTCGCTGCTACCGCCCTCTCCGCCGGGTTCTCGGTGGCTTCCCGCGACCTGCGGAGCTTCCCCCGGATCCCCGGCCTCTCGGTCGAGCACTGGTAGCGCCCAATCAGTACTGGATCCCCTGCTTGGCCGCCCGGTCGCGCAGGGCCTGCACGACCTGCTCGTCGAAGCCCTCGTTCTTGGAACCCGCCTTCACCAGGTAGTCCTCGCGCTGCTTCTGGAGGGCTCCGATCTGCGCCTGGAGCTGGGTGCGCTTCTCCTGCTGCGTCTTCAGGTAGGCGAGGGCCTCCGCCTCGGAACGGCCGCGGAGGGCCTGCGGAGCTTCGGCGGGCCGATCGGCCAGGACCTTCAACTCCTTGCGCTGGGCCTCGGCGGGCAGCGACACGAGGTCGCGCTCGGCCAGCCGGTCCGCCGTCGCGTAGTACGACGCGGCCTCCGCCGCGATCGCGGCCGGCATCGCGGCCCGGGTCTCGAGGCGCCGGCTCGTCTTTGCCTGCTCGGCGGCGCTCCCCCCCGCCACCACCGTCCCCGCCAGCTCCCTGTTCAGCCGGGCCAGCTCCGCGTCCACGGGTGTGACCAGCACGGGCATGCCGCCCTGGCCGTCGATGCGCGCATAGTGCCCGTCGCCCAGGCTCGCAATCTCCTGCCAGTAGCGGGCAGTCACGGGGTCGCCCCCGCATTGGATGGTCTCGACCGCGATCCCGCGCCCGCGGGCCGCCTTCGCGTAGCGCGCGTAATCGTGGCCGTCCTGGTAGTCGACGTGCGGCGGGGCGTCGCCCACGAGGAAGATGATCTGCAGGGCCGGCCTCTGGGACCAGGAGAGCTGCTGGACCGCGGCCCCCAGGGCGGCCGAGACGTGCTCGGGGGTGTCGCCGCCCCCGCTGGCCTGGAAGGCCATGAGCCGCTCGTGGACCTCGTCCATGTCCCGCGAGAAGTCGTGCACGCGGGTGACGTACTCGTCGCCCAGGTCACGGTACCCGACGAGGGCGATGCGCAGGTCGGGGCGGGGCCGGCCCTCGCCGATGCGTCGTGCGATCGACCAGATCTTGCGCTTGGCGCCGTCGATCAAGCCCCCCATGCTGCCCGTCGTGTCGAGGACGAAGGCCACCTCGACCCGGGGGGCGGCGGACCGGACGACGGGTGTGACCGCGGTCACCCGGGCGGGTGCGCGCTCCCCGGCCGCCGCAGAGCTGGCAAGAAGCAGGAAAGGGATCAAAGCGTGCATGGTCGACCTCCTGGGACGTGTACAGGAAGGGCGGCCGGCTTATTCCCGTAGTAACCTCGTCGGGGTGGCGGGCCGGATCGACGTCAACGCCGACCTGGGCGAGTCCTTCGGCGCCTGGACGATGGGGGCCGACGAGGAGCTGCTGGGGCTCGTCTCCTCGGCAAACGTGGCCTGCGGCTTCCACGCGGGCGACCCGGTGGTGATGGACCTTACGGTGGCGCGCGCGGTCCAGGCGGGGGTCGCGCTGGGCGCCCACCCCAGCCACTTCGACCTCCGGGGCTTCGGCCGGCGGGAGATCGCGGCCAGCCCCCACGAGGTGGAGGCGGACGTGATCTACCAGGTCGGCGCCCTCGCGGCCTTCGCCCGGAGCCACGGCGCGCGCCTGATTCACGTGAAGCCTCACGGCGCCCTCTACAACCAGGCGGCCGTGGATCAGGCACTGGCCGGCGCCATCGCGCGCGCCACCGCGCGGGTCGACCGGGAGCTGGTGCTCGTCGGCCTCGCCTCCTCGGCCACGATGCGCCGCGCGGCCGAGGAAGCCGGGCTCCGCTACGCGGCCGAGGCGTTCGCCGACCGCGCCTACGAGCCGGACGGCTCGCTCCGGCCGCGCAAGATCCCCGGCGCGGTCATCACGGACCCGGAGCAGGCGGCCGCCCAGGCGCTAGGGATCGCCCGGGACGGGCTGGTCCGGGCCGCGAGCGGCGCCGAGGTGGCCCTGCGCGCCGAGACGATCTGCCTGCACGGCGACAACCCGCACGCCCTCGCGATCGCCCGGGCGGTGCGGCGCGCCTTCGAGGCGGCCGGCATCGAGGTGCGTTCCCTCGGTCGTTGACGGACGTCCTCAGTACTCGGCGAAGGCGTCGTCGGGGTAGCAGTACAGCCAGCGCTCGCCCGGGTCCGCCGAGCAGGCCACCGGGTGGCCCGAGGCCCCCGCGTGCTTGCTGGCGTGGCGGTTCGGCGAGGAGTCGCAACCGCGCGTGCCGCCGCAGGTCTGGCAGGTCCGCAGGTGCACCCACGAGCTGCCGATCTTGACGCACTCCTCGCACTCGCGGCGCTTCGGCTTCTTGACGTCCTTGACGCTTTCGAGGTGGGCACAGCCTCCGTCGGCGGCCATCTCTGAGGCTCCTTCCGGCGTTTACCCCGACGCGGGACGCTCGAGGGCCGGCCGGTCCCACTTCGCGAGGTTCGCCCCCGCCTCGTAAGTAGTCTGGAGGAACTCGAGCAGCGCCGCCCGGGGATCCGGCGCGGCGCGCATGTCGTCGTAGCGGTAGATGAACTCCTTCAGGTCGGGGCTGTAGAAGGCGGAGCCGGGCCCGATGCGGGCCGCGGACAGGCCCGCCGGCTCGGGCGCCGCATACGCGTAGAAGGCGGGGCCGTCGATGGCGCCGCCGCCCGGCCACCATCCGGCGCTGCTGCACTCGTGGGAATAAGCCTCGCGGGCCACGGCGTCGGCGCCGGGCCGGGGCGGCGCCGGCCGGCCCGAGAAGCGGGTCACCGCGAGGTCGAAGCTCCCCCAGAAGAAATGCACCGGGCTGCTCTTGCCGATGAAGCGGGCCCGGAACTCCCCGAGGATGGCGTCCACGCGCACGAGGATACGCCGGAAGCGCTCGACGGCAGCGGCATCGTAGGCGCCGGTGGTGTCCCGGTCGAAACGGACGGGGTCGGGCACCTCCACGGGCATCGGCCAGATCCGGGTATGGATGCCGAGAATGCGGAGGGTGGCCATGAAGCGCTCGTAAAAATGGGCGATCGGCTGGGGGGCGAGCGGGATCTCGCGACGGTCGCCGCGGTCGAGGTCGACGCGCAGCACGTGGTCGACGAAGTCGAAGGCGATCGTGCACGCGCCCCTCCCGACGGGCATCGCCCTGGTCGTCAACCCGCGCGCGTCGGCGTGGAGGGTGGCGTTCCAGAAGTGGTTGGTGCGGGGCGTGAGCGCCAACTGGACCTTGCCCACCATCTGCGTCCACCGGTGCAGGGTGCGGTAGGTGTCCTTCCACTCGGCCAGGGGCAGCGGCGGCCACGCGTCCCTCTCGGCGGCGGGGCTCACCCAGCCATCCTACCCCCCTCGATACATTTCGGCATCTCCCAGGTAAGATGCGGCCCGCAGCATTGATGCGCGTCCTTCCCGTGGGCGACCGGGCGGTCACGATCGAGCTCGGTGACGCCATCGACCCGGCCCTGAACGCGCGGGTCCGAGAGCTCGAGGCCTCGCTCTTCCGAGAGCCGCTGCCCGGGCTGCTCGAGACCGTTCCGACCTACCGCTCCCTGCTCGTCCTCTACGAGCCCGCGGCTACCGGCTTTGCCGCGCTGGCGACGCGGCTGCTCGAGCGCGCCGCCGAGGCGAGGGCGGTGCCGCAGACGGGCCGCCTCCACGAGATTGCGACGTGCTACGGCGGCGAGGAAGGGCCGGACCTCCCGGAGGTCGCCCGCCGCTGCGGCGTCCCGGAGAGCGAGGTCGTCGCGCTCCACGCCTCGACCGAGTACACGGCGTTCATGCTCGGCTTCCGCCCGGGCTTCTCCTACCTTGGCCTCCTGCCCGAGGCGTTGGCCCTGCCGCGGCGGGCCACGCCTCGGGTGCGCGTCCCGCCGGGGTCGGTGGCGATCGCGGGCCGGCAGACCGCCATCTACCCGAGCCCCTCGCCGGGCGGCTGGCAATTGATCGGACGGGCCTCGCGCCGGCTGTTCGATCCCGCCGCCGAGCCACCCGCGCTCATCGCTCCCGGCGATCGCGTGCGGTTCGTGCCCGTCCGCGAGCTGCCCCCGGCCGAGGCAGAAGGGCCTGTCGCTCCCCCGCCCCTCCACCCGGCGATCGAGGTGGTCGAGCCCGGGCTGCTCACGACGATCCAGGCCAGCGGCCGCATCGGGCATCGCCGCTTCGGCGTGCCCGCCGCGGGTCCGCTCGACCTCCGGGCCCATGGGATGGCGAACCGGATCGTCGGCAATCCCGCAGATGCGGCCACCCTCGAGTGCACGGTCGCGGGACCCACCCTGCGCTTCCTCGGCCCGGCCCACTTCGCGATCGCGGGCGCCGACCTGCGGGCGGTGCTGCACCGGGCGGACCTCGGGGACTGGCCGGTGCCGCTCGGCGCGGCCGTTCGCGCGCGCCCGGGCAACCTGCTCGCCTTCACGGGCCGGGGGGCGGGAGCGCGCGCCTACCTGGCCGTGGCCGGGGGAATCGACGTTCCGCTCGTGCTGGGCTCCCGAGCGAGCGACGTCGGGGCGGGGTTCGGCGGGCTCGCGGGGCGCGCCCTGCGCGCCGGCGACGCGTTCGCCCTGGGGGGGCTCTCGGCTCCGGAGCGCGGTTCCGAAACCCCCGAGCCCCCGCCCGCCTTCCGCGTGACCGTGCGCGTCGTGCTCGGCCCGCAGGACGACCACTTCGACCCGAGCTCCCTTCGGCGCTTCCTCGAGCAGACCTGGCGCGTGGGCTCGACTTCGGACCGGATCGGCTGCCGGCTCGAGGGCCCGCCCCTCGCGCACCGCGGGCCGTCCGAGATCGTCTCCGACGGCCTCGTGCCGGGGGCGATCCAGGTGCCGCCCGACGGGTCGCCGATCGTAGTGATGGCCGACGGCCCCACGACCGGCGGTTACCCGAAGATCGCCACCGTGGTGAGCGCGGACCTGCCGCTCCTCGCCCAGCTCGTCCCCGGCGAGGGCGAGGTGCGGTTCACGGCCCTGACGGTGGAGGAAGCGCACCGCGAGGGCTGACAGGAAGTCGGGACAGGGATAGGGTGGAGGTGGGGCTCGACAAGGAGAGGACCATGATCCTGGTGACGGGAGCGGGAGGGACGGTGGGGAGCGCGCTCGTCAAGGCGCTCGGCGATGCGAGGGCCAGGTTCCGGGTCGCCTATCACTCGAAGGAGAAGGCGGAGAAGGCGCGGGCGGCGGGCCAGGACACGGCCGTTCTCGACTTCGCGAGGCCCGAGACCCTCGCCCCCGCGCTGGCGGGGGTCGACAAGGTCTTCCTGCTGGGCGCCACCACGGAAGACCAGGCGGAGCGCGAGACGAGCGCGGTTCGGGAGGCCAAGAAGGCGGGAGTCCAGCACCTGGTCAAGCTTTCGGCCTGGGAGGCCGCGAAGGAGCACTACGGGTTCGCGCGCGTGCACCGCAAGGTGGAGAAGGAGGTCGAGGCCTCGGGCCTCGCCTGGACCTTCCTCCGCCCCAACTGCTTCATGCAGAACACGGGGAACTACTTCGCGGGGACGATCAAGTCCCAGGGGGCCTTCTACCAGCCCACGGGGGACGCCCGGGTCAGCCAGGTGGACGTGCGGGACATCGCGGCGGTGGCCGCGAAGGCCCTGACCGAGGCCGGCCACGCGGGCAAGGCCTACGACCTGTCCGGTCCGAAAGCGCTGAGCTGGGGAGAGGTGGCCGAGACCATCGGCAAGGCCATCGGCAAGCCGGTCCAGTACGTGCCGGTCTCCGATGAGGACGGGCGCAAGGGGATGCTCGCTGCCGGCATCCCCGGCTTCTACGTGGAGCTCCTGCTCGATCTGTATCGCTTCTACCGCAGCAACGGCGGGGCCGACCGGGTGAGCCCAGCCGTCCCGCAGGTGGTCGGCCGGCCGCCCATCTCCTTCGAGCGCTACGTGCGGGACCACGTGGAGTTGTTCCGTTAGCTCTTGGCGCGGAACGCGCGCGGTATACTCGCGCGCCCATGCCTGACGCCTCCGGGGGACCCCGCGGGCCCGAGCCCCGCACGGTGGCCTTCGTCTATCTGGCCGGGCTCGTCCAGGGCGTGGTCATGGTGAGCTTCGCGGCGAGCAGCGCGGTGCTGCGCGGCCGCCACGGCTTCAGCGACACCGAGTACGGCTCGATCTTCCTCCCCCAGGTGGCCCTGGCCGCCCTGGGAGCGATCGGCAGCGGGGCGGTGAGCCGCGTCCTCGACCTGCGACACGTGCTCGCCCTGAGCTTCGCCGCCATGGCGCTCTCCCAGGCCGCGCTCGCGGGGAGCCACTTCCTGGCCCCGGGCCGCGCCCTGGCCGCCGTCGTGCTGGGCACGTCTCTCATGGGTCTCGGGTCGGGCCTCGGGGCGGCGCCCCTCAACACCTACCCACAGGTGTTCTACCCCGGCAGGAGCGACAGCGCGCTGGTGGCCATGCACACCGCGATGGGCGTCGGCCTGGCGGGGGGCCCGCTCTTCGTGGCGGGCGTCGTCACGGAAGGCCTCTGGCTGCTCTTCCCTCTCGCCTTCCTCGCGGCCTGCCTGGCCATGCTCGTGGCGACTCTCCAGGCAGCGCTCCCCCGTGCGGCGCCGCGCGACGAGCCCTCCTCGGCCGGCCCCTCCCCCGCCCGCTCGCTCCGCTTCTGGCTCTTCGCGGCCATCGCGCTGCTGTACGCGCTGGCCGAGGCCGGCTACGGCAACTGGGCGGTGCTCTACCTGAGCGAGGAGAAGGGGCTCGGGGTGGCGGCCGCGAGCCTGGGCCTCACCGCCTTCTGGCTGACCCTGTCCGCGGGCCGGGTGCTGGTGGGCCTCCTCGTCCTGCGCGTCTCCGCCGCGCGCGTCTACGTCGTGCTGCCGCTGCTCATGGCGGGAGCCTCGCTGCTCCTGCCCGAGGCCGACACCCCGGCGCGGGGGATCCTCTTCTTCGCCCTGGCCGGCCTGGGTTGCTCCGCGTTCTATCCCTTGACCGTGGCCCTCGCCTCGCGGCGCTTCCCGGGCCACGTGGCCTGGGTCAGCTCGATGACCTTCGCCGCCCTCGCGGCCGGCATTGGCGCGGGCTCGTTCCTCACCGGCGCCCTCCGGGCCCGCCTTCCGCTCTCCACGATCTACCGATTGGACGCGCTCTACCCGCTCCTCGCCCTCGCGCTCGCGGTCCCCGCCCTCGCCTCGCTCCCCGCGACCCGCCGGGAGTAACATCGGGGCAGTGAACGGGCTCGCCCTCGTCGGCATCCTCCTGGCCGCCGTCCCCTCCGATCTGGTCGAGATCACCGCCCTCGACCCGACCGTCCGCCTCGACGTGCGCTACGCGACCGCGGACAACTTCCTCGGGAAGCCGCTCTACCCGGTGGCCCGCGGCTTCCTGCAGCGGCCGGTGGCCGAGGCCCTGGTCCGCGTCCACCGCGCCCTCGCCGCCCAGGGCTACGGCCTGGTCGTGTTCGACGCCTACCGCCCCTGGTCGGTCACGAAGCTCATGTGGGAGCTGACCCCGCCCGGCCAGCGGGGCTTCGTGGCCAACCCCGCCCGCGGCTCGAACCACAACCGCGGCTGCGCCGTCGACTTGACCCTCGTTGCCCTCGACACCGGCCGCGCGGTCGAGATGCCGAGCGGGTACGACGAGATGTCGCCGCGGTCCGCCTCGGCCTACGCGGGCGGGAGCGCGGAATCCCGCGCCCGGCGCGACGGCCTGCGCGCGGCCATGGAAGGCCAGGGCTTCCAGGTCGAGCCCCACGAGTGGTGGCACTTCAACCACCGGAGCTGCCCCGGCTACGAGGTGTTGGACCTGCCGCTCGAAGGCCTCCCTACTTCGCGCGCTTCGCGCTGAACTCCTGGGAGCGATCCGACCACCGCCGAGCCCGCTGGCGAACCCGGCCGAGAAGTGATACCAAGGGCGCCATGAAGGCGCTCATGCTCAAGGCCTACGGGCAGCTCGAGGTGCAGGACGTCCCCCCTCCCGGGGTCGGCCCGCGCGACGTCCTCGTCCGCGTGATGGCCTGCGGCATCTGCGGCAGCGACGTGCACGGGATGGACGGCAGCACGGGACGGCGGATCCCCCCGATCGTCATGGGGCACGAGGCCGCGGGCCTGGTCGAGCGCGTGGGCGCCCACGTGACCTCTTTCGCGGCCGGCGATCGCGTCACCTTCGACTCGACGATCTACAACCCCGAGAGCTTCTTCTCGCGGCGGGGCCTGGTGAACCTGTGCGACGACCGCCGGGTGCTCGGCGTCTCCTGCGAGGACTACCGCCAGGACGGGGCTTTCGCGGAACTGGTCGCAGTACCCTCCCACATCCTCTATTCCCTGCCCCCGGGGATGACTTTCGAGCAGGCGGCCATGGTGGAGCCGGTCTCGATCGCGGTCCACGCCCGTAACCTCACGCCAATCGAGGGCGGGGACACCGCCCTCGTCTTCGGCACGGGCCTCATCGGCTTGATGATGGTCCAGGTGCTCCGGCAGACCGCGGTCGCCCGCATCGTGGCGGTCGACGTCGACGACGGCCGGCTGGCCTTGGCCGCCGAGCTGGGGGCCGACCACGTGCTCAACTCGGCCACCACCGACGTCGCGGCCGCGGTGCGGGCCCTCACCGAGGGGCGGGGGGCCGACGTGGCCTTCGAGGCGGTGGGGCTCGAGGCCACGGTGCGGGCGGCCGTCCTCGCGGTGCGCAAGGGCGGGAGCGTCACCCTGATCGGAAACCTGGCCAAGGACGTCTCCCTGCCCCTGCAGGCGGTGGTCACGCGGCAGATCCGCCTCCAGGGCTCCTGCGCCTCCAACGGCGAGTACCCCGAGTGCCTGGAGCTGATCGCGTCGGGCAAGGTGAACGTCGACCGCTTCATCTCCGCGATTGCGCCCCTCGAGGAAGGCCCCCGGTGGTTCGATCGCCTCCACCGGCGGGAGCCCGGCCTCCTGAAGGTCCTGCTCAAGCCGAACCCGTGAGCCCGCTGGACCGCGCCCGGCGGAAGGCCTACCGCCGCCTGCTCCCCCTCTGCTTCATCTGCTACGTGATCGCCTACGTCGACCGGGCGAACGTGGCCATCGCCAAGCTGACCATGACCCGCGACCTGCCCGGGTTCGACAACGCGGTCATCGGCTTCGGCGCGGGGATCTTCTTCCTGGGCTACTTCCTCCTCGAGATCCCCGGCACCTTGATCGTGGAGGCCTGGAGCGCCCGCAAGTGGATCTCCCGGATCATGATCACCTGGGGGATCACGGCCGCCCTCACCGCGGCGGTGACGACACCCTTCCAGTTCTACCTGGTGCGCTTCCTGCTCGGGCTCGCGGAGGCCGGCTTCTTTCCCGGGGTCATCGTCTACCTCACCCACTGGTTCCCGAGCCGTGACCGCGCGCGCGCCCTCGCCTACTTCTTCGTGGCCACCCCGCTGGCCCAGGTCGTGAGCCCGAAGATCTCGAACGCCCTCCTCCGGATCGGCACCGACGAAGTGGTGGGCGGCGTCCTCATCCACCACCCCGAAGTGCTCGGTCTCGAGGGCTGGCAGTGGGTCTACATCGCCTGGGGCCTCCCCGCGGTGGTGATGGGAGTGGTCGTGCTCTTCGCCCTCACCGATCGGCCGCACCAGGCCCGCTGGCTCACCCCGGAGGAGCGGGAAGCGCTCGGCGGCGAGCTCGAGCGCGAGAAGGCGGCGGGATCCGCGAGACGCCGGATGAAGGTGACCGAGGCCCTTCGCCACCCGAAGGTGCTCCTGCTCGCCCTCGTGTACTTCCTGGCGGTGACGGGCAGCTACGGGGTCGAGTTCTTCCTGCCCAGCATCCTGGAACGGTGGTACGCCCTCAAGTTCGACACCATCACCTGGCTGGTCATCCTGCCTCCCCTGCTCGCGCTCGCCGGCCAGCTCTTCGTGGGGTGGAGCTCGGACCGGACGAAGGAGCGGCGGCTCCACACGGCGGTGCCCATGGCCTGCGCCGCCCTGGGCCTGCTGCTGGCCACCCAGACGCGCGGGCACCTTCCCCTGACCGTCGCCTGCTTCATGGTGGGGTTCGCGGGCTTCAAGGCCTACCTGCCCGCGTTCTGGTCGATGCCCAGCCTCTTTCTCAGCGAAGCGGCCGCCGCGGGGAGCATCGGCCTCATCAACTCGGTGGGGAACCTGGGAGGCTTCCTGGGCCCCTACGTGCTCGGCACCGTGGAGGCCTTGACGGGATCCTTCGAGGGCGGTCTGTTCTTCCTGGTGGCGTGCATGACCGTCTCCGCGTTGACCGTCCTGAAGCTCGGGCTCGGGTCCGCCCCCACGCCGCCAGCCCCGCCAGATAGACCCCCGTCGCCGACGGATGAACCCGGCGTCACTGGACGTAGCCGTTCAAGCTGATGATCACGCTCAGAGTGCTGCTCGAGCAGTTCGTGATGGTCAGGAGGTCCTCGGGCCGCGGAGGAGGGACAGCGCGAGTACTTCCGCGCCGTCCCCATAGACAACTACATGTTTCGTGGACTGCCCGGTCGGATGCGTCCCTCCAGCTGGCGGACGAGGGCATACCTCCAAGCAAGCCCCTCGCGTACGAGGAGTGACATTGCGTACCTCAGTCAAGTAATTGATTCCACATCCCTTGACGAGGCTGCGAGGGCAAGATACCGTAGAGTGTCTAGCTGCCACGGGTGCCATCGGTACCCCGAAGCGGATGGGCGGTTTGAGGGTGGCGTAGCCCTTGGGCCGCCTATTTTTTTGCTACGCCGTTCCTCCTTCGTCAACCAGGGTATAGCCATCATCATCCTTCTCCAGTTGACCTGTCTCTTTCATCTTCCACAAATCGTTGTTTACCCTCGCATTGAGGGTCTCTGAATCCCATCCAGGGTACTTCTTGGCTCGGATCGCCTCCGTTACCTCTTTAGGACTCAGTGGTTTACCAGCTCCCCTGAGAACGGCTCGAATGCCTTCTCGGAAGCCAGTAGGGGCTAGCGGCATCGCCAGTCCTTGCCCTGGTTGCGTGGGTACGGATTGGCCGAGCAACTGTTTGATCGAGGCTATAGTGGCCTCCACCTTGATACGCTCGGCTTCCAGCCTCAGCAACTCGGCCTCCAATCCCCGGACTACCTCCGGGTTAAGCCTCATATCCCCCTCCTTCACGGCCATTATGGATAAAGGATCTTCCCCTGTCAATAGGTGGTGATGTAGATCATCTATTCAGCCCGGGGCTTCGAGCCCTGACCAGGCACCGGACAGGGCACTTGGCGCCCACAGGTGGTATTACTGTCGACGCGGATGGGAGGTGCGGCCCAGCAAGGGGGATGAAGGCTGCCTAGGGCACTGTTGCCTCCCGCCGTCTGCCATTGAATCGACCATGCGATGACGGCGTTGGTTTGCGCGCGGGTCTACTTGGCTCTCAAGGGGGCAAGGTGCCTGGGGACGACGGACACGAACGTCGGATGCGAGGATCGGCAGGAACGTCGCTCTGAGCTTGAAGGTTCCGTCCAGCCTCTCCCGACGGCGTCAGTCGCGAAGCTGGCGGCCCGTGAGGTGCAGGAAGACCTGCTCGAGGTTCGCGCGCTCGACCCGGAAGGTCGAGACGGGGCGGCCGGCGGCCAGGCGGTTCAGCTCCCGGAGCGGCTCGTCCGTCTCGACCCGGACCTCCTCGCCGCCCAGATCGGCCACGAGCACGGGGCGCGCGCCGTGGGCGGCCACGAGCTGGGGGACCGCGCCCAGGGCGAGGAGCGTGCCGTGGTCCACGATCCCCACCCGGTCGCAGAGCCGCTCCGCTTCCTCCATGTAGTGGGTCGCATAGACGATGGTCTTCCCCGCCTCGCGCAAGCGCCGGACGTTCTCGAAGATCAGGTTGCGGGACTGGGGGTCCACCCCGACCGTGGGCTCGTCGAACAGAAGCAGCTCGGGGTCGTGGACGAGGGCGACCGCGAGGTTGAGACGGCGCTTCATCCCGCCCGAGTAGGTCGCCACCCGGTCGCGCCGCCGGTCGGAGAGCCCCACGAACTCGATCGCGGCCCGCACGCGCTCGTCGAGGCGGGCGCCGGAAAGGCCGTAGACGGAGCCGAAGAAGGCGACGTTCTCCTGGCCGGTGAGGGCGTCGTAGAGGGCGAGGGCCTGGGGAGCGAGGCCGATGCGCGCTCGCACCGCGGGCTCGCGAGGCGATCCCAGGCCCGCCACGTCGACCGTCCCCTCGTCGGGCGCGAGCAGGCCCATGGCGAGCCCCACCGTGGTCGTCTTGCCCGCCCCGTTCGGCCCCAGCAGGCCGAAGATCTCGCCGCGCCGGACCGTCAGCGAGAGGCCGTCCACCGCCACGTTCGCGCCGTAGCTCTTGCGCAGCCCCTCGAGGACCAGCATCAGAAGAGGACCAGGCCCAGCAGCATCCAGGCGCCCGCGAACACCATCACGATCGCGGTGTAGCCCACGATGTCGCGGGCGCGCACCCCCACGATGGCGAGGAGGGGCAGCGCCCAGAAGGGCTGCAGCATGTCCGTGACCTCGCCGCCGTAGGCCACGGAGAGGATCATCTTGCCGGGGGCGATCCCGGCCTGGATCCCGGCTTCCAGGGCCACCGGCCCCTGCACCGCCCAATGTCCGCCCCCGGAGGGGATGAACATGTTGATCACGCAGGCGGCCAGGAACGACGAGAGGGGGACCGTGGAGGGCGGGCCGAGGACGGTGAGGCCGTTCGCGAACTGCCGCACCAGGCCCGAGCCCTCCATCATGGCCATGATCCCGGCGTACAGCGGGAACTGCAGGATGATCCCACCGCAGGCCCCCGCCCCCTCCTCGACCGCCGTCAGGTACGAGCGCGGCGAGCCGTGGAGCAGGAGGCCGAGGCCCACCATCCCGGCGATGATGGCCTTGAGGTCCAGGCTGGCCGCGCCCACGAGCGCGAGGTGGCGCAGCAGCACGAGCACGAGGGGAACGCCCAACAGCGCGGCCAGGAGCGGCGAGCGGTCCAGGTGGTCGGGAAGGGTATCGGGGGGACCATGGTCCACGCTGGTCGCTGCGGGGGGGGCTGGCCGGAACGCCTCGATCGGCAGCAGGTCCTCCTCGCGCTTCGGGGCCAGGAGGCCCATGAGGGCCGGGATGCCCGCCAGCAGACCGAGGGTCACGAACACGTTCAGGCCCGAGAACGTGGTCGCGGTGAGGGGCACCCCGTGGCCGCCCAGACGCTCCACGTATGCGGCGGGGAGGACCTTCGCGGCCTCGGCCGGGCTCGTCATGGTGAGGGTGGCCGAGCCCGAGAAGCCCCCGTGCCACACGAGCAGCCCCATGTACCCGGCCGCGCAGAGCAGCGGGTAGTGGGCGCGGATCCCCCGGCGGGCCAGGGAGCGGCCCGTCTCGCGCGCGAGCAGCGCCCCCGTGATCAGGCAGAGCCCCCAGTTGAAGACCGAGGTGAAGCAGGCCACGAAGCTCACCAGGACCGCCGCCTGCCGGGTGCTCCGCGGCCAGTCGGCGAGGCGCGCGATCACCCGGGCCGCGGGCCGGCTGGCCGCCAGGGCGTGCCCCGAGACCAGGATCAGGCACATCTGCATCCCGAAGTCGAGGAGCTTCCAGAGGCCGGCGCTGCTGCGCCACACGTCGAAGAGGGCCAGGAAGGCGGGCTGCCCGGGCGCGCGCGGGACCTCGCCGAAGCCGAGGGCCAGGAGCGCGGTGAGCAGGGTCAGGAGGATGGCGAGGACGAAGGGATCGGGGAAGGTCCGGCGGAAGATCCGGCTGATGAGGAGGCCGAGGCGGCTGATCATGCCTCGGCGAGGGCGTCCATGAACCCCGCCTGCACCTCGGCGAACCGGGCGAAGCCGGCGAGCATGGAGCGCTTCAGCTCCGCCGGATCGGAGGCGCCCGCGTAGTGGGCGGCGAGCACCGGCTTCAGGTCTTCCCGTGCGATCCGATGGCGTGGCATGGGAGGATGCGGGATTGTAGCCGATCGGGCATGATGAGGGGACCGCGCAGGGCATGGGTGCGGGGCCAATGAAGCGCGGAGCCTTTCTCGTTGCAGCGCCCCCCTCCCCCTCCGTGGGGAGGGATAGGGTGGGGGGTCGATAATGAAGAAGATCCTGTTGGCCGGCGGCGTGGTGATCGTCCTCCTGCTCCTCCTGGGGTTCGGCACCGCCGCCTACCTTCTCCGCTCGCTCAACACCCCCGAGTTCAAGAAGACGCTGCTCGAGCGTGCGAAGGCCACGGTGGGGGCCGAGGTGCTGGTGAAGGAGCTGGACATCTCGGTCCTTTCCGGGGTGACCCTGAAGGGCGTCACCATCGCGAACCCGGCGCCCTTCCCGGGCAACCTCCTGACCGCGGACGCCTTCGTGCTGCGCTATCGCCTGCGGCCGCTCCTCTCCGGCCGCCTCGAGGTGGAGCGGCTCGCCCTCGAGAGGCCGGTCGTCGCCCTGGCCATGGACTCGAGGGGCGCTTTCAACTACGAGAAGCTGGGCGGGGGCGCCAAGGCCGCTCCTCCCAAGGGCTCCCCCGCGAGCGGGCCTGCCGCCTCGCCGATCGAGCTCGTCCTCAAGAAGCTGGCGGTGGACAACGCCGAGATCCTCATGCAGGACGCGACGAAGGCCCCGCTGATGAAGGTCCAGGACTTCGATCTCGACTCGGCCTTCAAGGTCGTGGGGGCCGCCGCCCAGGGATCGGGGACGGCCCGGATCGCCACCCTGAGCCTGGCCGACCTCATGTTCGTGCGCGGGATCTCGGCTCCCATCGAGATGTCGAAGGACTCGGTCGAGCTGGCGCCGATCCGGGCCACCCTGGCGGGCGGCACCCTGGGCGGAGACGTGAAGGTCAACCTCAAGGACGGCTTCCGCTACGTGGCCAGCCTGGACGTGAAGGGGGCCCAGGTCCAGAGGTTGCTCGAAGAGGCGAAGTCCGCCCGGGCCGTCTCAGGAACCCTCCTGGCCCAGGCCAGCGTCGAGGGCTCGGGCGGCCTGCCCACCATGAAAGGCAAGGGCCGGGCCGAGATCGCCGACTGCAAGGTCTCGAACATGCCGGTGTTCGGGGTGGTGGCCGCCGCGCTGCGGGTCCCCGCGCTCTCCAGTCCGAGCTTCGACCAGTGCCTGGTGGAGTTCACGCTGGGCGCGAGCCGCCTCCAGATGACGGTGATCAGCCTCAAGGGCAAGCAGATGCAGCTCACCGGCCGCGGCACGACCAACCTCGACACCTATTCCCTCGACTACGACCTGAACCTGGCCCTGGGGACGGAGACCCTCGACAAGGTGCCGGTGCGCGAGCTGAAGGCCGCCTTCAAGGACCGCGGCGACGGCTTCTCCGCCATGGACTTCAAGGTGACGGGCACCTCGACGGCTCCCCAGACCGACCTCGCGTCCCGGGTGGGCAAGGCCGCGGCCACCGAGGCCGCGACCGCCGGCCTCAAGAAGCTGTTCGGGAAGAAGAAGCAGAACTAGACTAGGGCCGAGCCGCGCCCAGGTACTTGTCCAGGAACTCCAGGATCTGGCGGTAGCCCGAGATCTGGTTCGCGCGCTTGGCGAAGCCGTGGCCCTCGTCCGGGAACACCACGTACTCCACCGCCACCCCGTTCTTCTTGACCGCGGCCACGATGTCGTCGGACTCGGGCTTGATCACCCGCGGGTCGTTCGCTCCCTGCAGGACGATGAGCGGCTTCTTGATCTTGTCCGCGTGGAACAAAGGCGAGACCTCGCGCAGCATGTCCTTCTGGCGCACGGGATCGCCCATCTCCTTGTAGAGGGCCTGGCGCTGGGCCTCCCACCAGGCGGGGATGCCCTCCAGGGTCCGGATCCAGTTGGAGACCCCGAAGATGTCGACCCCCACCGCGAAGACGTCGGGCTGGAAGGCGAGGGCGGCCAGGACCATGTACCCGCCGTAGCTCCCCCCGATGATCCCGATCCGGTCCTTGTCCACGTAGGGCAGCGAGGCCAGGTACTTCTTCGCCTCCACGCAGTCCCAGAGCGGCTCCCTCCCGTGCTTCTGGTCGTCGGCCACGTAGAAGCTCTGGCCGTAGCCCGAGCTACCGCGGTTGTTGATCCCCAGGACCACGTAGCCGTGGTTGACCAGGTACTGGATGAGCGCGCTGTAGCCCTTGCGGGTCTGGCCTCCGGGGCCGCCGTGCACCCAGACCAGGGCCGGGGCCTTCCGGGCCTCGCTCGCCTGCTGCGGCTTCCAGAGCACGTTGGGGATCACGGTCGCGTCGAAGGACTTGAAGCGCACGACCTCGGACTCCACGAGGTCCTCGGGATCGATCTCCTTGCTCAGGGCCTCGGTGAGCCGGCGGGGGGCGGCTTCCCCGAACCCGTAGACGTAGAGGTTGCCCGGTGAGCGGTCCCCGTTCACGTAGAACGCCATCCGCTTCTCGCTGCGGGCGATCCTGACGGAGGTGATGTCGGCCGCCGGGAGCTGCGGTAGCGGAACCGGAGCGCCCGTCTTCGTGTCGTAGACCGTGATCACCGTTCGCCCGTCCTGGTTGACCGCGCTCGCCCGGTAGCGGCCGTGGTGTGAGAAGGACGTGGACATCACGTCCCACTCCGCCTTCTCGACCTCCTCGTGCTTCCCGGTGGCGAGGACGTACCGGCGGACGCGCGTGAACTCCGCCCCTTCGTTCGTCAGGTAGTAGAGGGCCCGGCTCTCGGGGTCGAAGGCCTCGGGGCTGAAGTCCGCCTGCCCCTGGTGGGCCGAGATGTGCTTCGTGTCCTTGGTGCCGGCGTTCCAGAGAAAGATGTCGCTGTCCGAGGTGCTGTTGGGCTTGGCGAGGGCGATCCACTGGCCGTCGTCGGAGATCGCGCCGGGGAGGTAGCCGGCCTCGTTCCGGTAGACGAGGGTCCGCTCGTAGCTCTTCGCGTCGTAGCGGTAGACGTCGAAGAAGCGGGGATCGCGCTCGTTGGTGGTCACGTAGAAGGCGTCGCCCGCCGGGGTCCAGCCCGCGAAGGTGGCCTTGAGCTTCTCCCCCGGGGTGAGGTCCTTCTCCTTCCCGTCCGTCTCCCGGACGTAGAGGTGGTTCAGCTCGTTGCCGCCCTGGTCGCGGGTGAAGAGGATGCGCTCGTCGCTCGGGAAATAGGAGACGGCGGCGATGGCGTCGGTGGCGGAGGCGGTGAGCGGCGTGGGCGTGCCGCCCCCTACCGGCAGCACGTAGGCGTTGAAGATGCCGGTCTGGTTCGAGGAGAAGAGGACCTTGCTCTCGTCCGGGGAGAAGGAGGCGTCCCGGACCGAGGTCGTGGCCATGAACTGCTCGATCGTGTAGAGCTTCGACGGGCGAGGCGCGGCCCCGGCGAGGCCGGCGATGAGGGCCGCCCCCAGGGCGAGAAGCGGCCGGCGGGGGTGGATGGATGTGGTCATGCGGATCCTCCTTGGGGCGAGGCGGCGATGCTACCACGCACGGGCGGGGCTTCCTTGACTTCGCCGGGGGGGATTGCTACAAGTCATCGCTCCCCCTTTCACCAGGAGCCCCAAGTCCGGGTCATGAGCAAGCTCAAGGAGCTGGTCAACCGGGGCGTTCGGCTGATCGTGACCGAGACGCCCGAGGGCGCCCCGGCCGCGGCGGCGTCGTCCGAGCGCGAGCTTCCTCCCGAGGCCTTCGCGGAGGCCGAGCCCCGCGCGGTGGGCCGCTCCCAGGTCTCGGCCGACGTGGAGGACTTCTCCGCGGTCTACGAGGAGGCGGGGATCGAGCTGCCCCTCCACGGCTACGGGGTGGACAAGGTCTCGGAGATGCTGCAGAGCAAGCACCTCCAGACCCTGGGCCGCGAGGTCAGGGCCACCGCGGTCCTGGCCGCCCTGGAAGCGGCCCAGGTCCCGGTCAAGGACGTGCTCCAGGACGGGGTGCTCCGGGACAAGGCGCTCGACGCCTTCGAGGCGGCCAAGCAGCGCGAGGTCCAGGAGCTGCGGGCCGACAGCGAGCGCCGCATCCAGGCCATCAAGGACGAGATGGAGGCGTTCCTGAAGGCCAAGAACGCGGAGCTGGAATCGCTCAAGAGAGCGGCGGAGGCGGCCGGCGAGGCGTTCGTGAAGCTCCAGGCCAGGAAGCGCCGCGAAGAGGAGCGGCTCTTCGACGTGGTCGCCCATTTCGTGGCGGGAGCCGAGAACCCCATCACGAAGTCCGCGGGCGGGCCGGCCCCTTCCCCGCCGCCCCCCCCCAAGCCGGACCAGGCATGACGCCTGGCGCCGCACGGAGGTAATCGATGGCGCGCCAACTCACGCCCTTCGGCCGTGTCCTGCTCGTCCTCTGCGGCCTGGCCCTGATCGGCTACGGGCTCTACAAGTACGGCGTCCTGGAGAAGCTCATCCCCGCCGCCAAGGAGCGTGCCTCGGTGGTCCCGGGCAAGGCGGAGCTACCCGAGGTGCGGGAAGCCTCCGCCGAGTTCCCGGGCACCGCCTCCCCGGCTCCCATGCCTGGCACGGGCCCCGGCTGCACCGACCACCCGGAGGTGCGCGCGCTCATCTGGGCCTGGAACGCCCAGATGGGGATGATGTTCGCGAACGGGGGCGCCCAGTCCACCACGGGGAGCCTCATGTGCCAGAACGGGGTCAACCTCCGCCTCATCCGCCAGGACGACGTGAGCAAGATGCAGGAGGACCTCGTCACTTTCGCCAACGAGCTGAAGGGCGGGAACCCCCACCCCTCGAAGGGCGCCCACCTTGTCTCGATCATGGGCGACGGCAGCGCCACCTTCCTGAAGGCGGTGAACGACACCCTCTCCCGCCTCGGCTCCGAGTACCGCGCGAAGGTGGTCGGGTCCACCGGCTACTCCCGTGGAGAGGACAAGTTCATGGGGCCGCCGGCCTGGAAGGCCGATCCCTCGGCCTCGCGAGGGGGCCTGGCCGCGGGAGTGCTCCGGGACGGGGACTGGAACATCGCCCAGAAGTGGCTGGGCGACAACGAGCTCTGCAACAACCCCGACGAGAAGACCTACGATCCGAACTGCCTGAACTGGGTGAACGCCTCCACCTACATCGACGCCTCCGAGAAGTATGTAGCCAACTACTGCGAGTCGCGGCCGGTGGTCTCGAAAGGCAAGCGGACCGGGGAGACCCGGAAGGTCTGCGTGGAGGGGGTGGTGACCTGGACCCCCGGCGACGTGATCGTGGCCGAGAAGCGCGGTGGCCTCGCCTCCATCGTGTCCACCCGCGAGTACAGCTCGCAGATGCCGAACACCATCATCGGAATCGACAAGTGGATGAGGGCGAACCGCAAGACGGTCGAGGGCATGCTGGGAGCGATCTTCGCGGGAGGCGACCAGGTCAAGTCGAGTCCGGCCGCCTTCAAGCGGGCGGCCGAGATCAGCGCGGCCGTCTACTACGAGCAGGGGGCGGACGCCGCTTACTGGGCCCGCTATTTCCGGGTGGTGCGGCAGCAGGACAAGACGGGCCAGATGGTCGAGCTGGGCGGGTCCTCCGTCAACAACCTGGCCGACAACCTGTTGCTCTTCGGCCTGGTGCCCGGCTCCGCCAACCTCTTCGCCGCCACCTACAAGGTGTTCGGCGACATCGTGGTGGCCCAGTACCCCGACCTCGTGCCAAGCTACGCGCCGGTGCGGGACGTCCTGGACACCTCCTACGTGGAGGCGATCGCCAAGCGGTCCGGTCCCACCACCGCCGGCGAGCAGCCGAAGTTCGAGGCGGGCCAGCGCGTGCAGCAAGTGGTGAGCCGCCGGGCCTGGCACATCAACTTCGAATCCGGGCAGGCCGCCTTCACGTCCCAGGCGCAGAAGGAGCTGGAGCAGCTCCTGCGCGACCTCCTGGTGGCGAGCGGGACCGCGGTCGAGGTCCACGGGCACACGGACAGCCAGGGCAACCCGCAGGCGAACATGCAGCTGTCGGAGGACCGCGCCTTCTCGGTGAAGAATTGGCTGGAGCGCCAGTCGTCGGTGAACTTCCCCTCTGGCCGCATCCGTGTCTTCGCCCACGGGCAGGAGAACCCGGTCGCCTCGAACAACAGCCCGGAGGGACGCGCCCAGAACCGGCGGGTGGAGATCGTCCTGGGGACGACGGGCGGTTAGTCTTCCCTCGTGGCCATGCCCTGGGCGCGCGAGATCGCCGCCGTCTTCGCCCCCAATCGGGCGGTCTCCGCGGGGGCCATGAGGGTGATCGTCGCGACCCAGGTGGCCCTCGCCCTCCTCTTCTGGTGGGGCTCGCCCCTCCCGATCCTTCCCCGGCCCGACGAGGTCTACCGGGCCCTGGGAGTTCTATGGTTCGAACAGGGCCTGGGCCGCGAGCTCTGGACGAGCGTCCTGGTCAACCTCGAGGCGCTCGCCTTCACCCTCGTCATCTCCCTCGGCCTCTCCTACCTCACCGTGCTGCCGATCTTCCGGCCGATCGCGGCCGCCGCGTCCAAGGGTCGCTTCCTCGGCCTGATCGGCCTCACCTTCGTCTTCACCCTCCTGCTGGGCGGCGGCCGGCCGCTCAAGGTCGCCCTGCTGGTCTTCGGCATGACCGTCTTCTTCGTCACCTCCATGCTCGACGTGGTCGCGGCCATCCCGAAGGAGAGCTTCGACCATGCGCGCACCCTGCGCATGAGCGAATGGCGGGCCGTCTGGGAGGTCGTGGTGCTCGGCACCGCGGAGAAGGCCATGGACGTCCTGCGCCAGAACGCGGCCATCGGCTGGATGATGCTCACCATGGTGGAGGGGATCTCGCGCTCGGAGGGGGGCGTGGGAGCCATGCTGCTCAACCAGAACCGTCACTTCCACCTGGCGGAGGTCTTCGCGATCCAGATCCTGATCCTCCTGGTGGGAGTGGCCCAGGACTACGGCCTGGGCGTCCTCCGGCGGGTGCTCTTCCCCTATGCGGACCTCGGTCTGGAGCGCCGTTGAGCGCGCCTTCGACGGAGTACTCTCTCGGGGCCACCATCCTCCGCGTGGAAGGGGTGTCACAAAAGCTGGGCGACAACCTCATCCTGCGGGACGTCAACCTCGACGTGAAGGACATCCGCCGCCCGGGCCGGGTGGCCGGGCAGGTGGTGGGCCTGCTCGGGCCCTCGGGGATCGGCAAGACGCGGCTCTTCCGCATCCTGGCCGGGCTGGACGAGCCCACTTCCGGCCGGGTACTGATCGGCGAGGGGGGCGTGCCCGTGGAGCGCGGCATGGTCGGGGTGGTCGCCCAGCGCTACCCGCTGTTCGCCCACCGCACCGTCCTCGGCAACCTGATGGTGGCCGCCCGGCAGGCCGGTTGCTCGCACGATGAGGGAGGGCAGCGGTCGTTGCGCTTGCTCAAGCGCTTCGGCCTGGAGGACCGCGCAAACCACTACCCGGCGCAGCTTTCCGGCGGCCAGCAGCAGCGCGTGGCCATCGTCCAGCAGTTCCTGTGCAGCGAGCATTTCCTGCTCATGGACGAGCCGTTCTCGGGCCTCGATCCCAACGCGGTGGAGGCCGTGGGCGAGCTCATCGCCGAAGTGGCAAACCTGGACGAGCTGAATACGATCATCGTCGTCACCCACGACATCGCGGCCGCCATCGAGGTGGCGGACACCCTCTGGCTCTTGGGCCGTGACCGCGACGGGAACGGCCGCGTCGTCCCTGGCGCGCGCATCCAGGGGACCTACAACCTCATCGAGCGGGGGCTGGCCTGGCGCAAGGGGATTACTACCTCCCCGGAATTCATGGATCTGCTGCGGGAAATCCTGGCCCGCTTCCCCACGCTTTAGGGGAGTGACGCGTGAGGCTGGTCTCGGTGAACGTAGGGAGGTATCGAGGATCGGCGACAGGCTTCGGGTGGGCTCCGTTGAGTGCGTGGTCACGCAGCCGCGAATGCCCTGCTACAAGCTCGGCATCCGTTTCTCTCGCGATGATATGGTCAAGCGCTTCCTCCAGAGTGGTCGGACCGGCTTCTACCTCGCCGTGCTGCGGGAGGGCGAATCGGGTGCTGGCGACCCGATCGAGCTCACACACCGAGACGACCACGGCGTCACGGTCGCGGACATCTCAGCCCTGTACCACAGTGATGCTGACAACCAGGCACTCCTTCGCCGAGCCATTGACGTGCCGGCGCTTCCCGAGGACTGGCGCAACTATTTCCGGAAACGCTCCTGGGAACCCGACGCATGAGAGGCGTCAGGCGCTCGGGTCTTCCGACAGGGCCCTGGCCGTCTTCTTCTGCCGGAGCAGCAGCTTCTCGGTGTCGGGGGCGGCCGCGGGGGGGCCGCAGAGGTTGCCCTGCATGCGGTCGCACTGCCAGCGCGTGAGGAGGATGCGCTGGGCCTCCGTTTCCACCCCCTCCGCCACCACCTTGATGCGGCGGGCCTTGGCGAGGGCGATGGCGGCGGTGGCCACCGCCTCGTGATTGCGATCGGTGGCCAGGTCGTGGACGATCGAGCCGTCGATCTTGAGGCTGTCCATCGGGTAGCGGTAGAGGTGGGTGAGCACGGAGTCGCCGGTGCCGAAGTCGTCGAGGGCGAGGCGGACGCCCAGCTCCTTGAGGGCGTTCAAGCGCTCGATGGCCAGCTCGGGATTGCGCACGAGTTCCGTCTCCGGCACCTCGAGCTCCAGGCAGCCGGGGATGAGACCGGTCTCGTCCAGGACGCGCCGGACGAGCTTCACCAGGGAGGGGTGCTGGAGCTGGCGCGCCGAGATGTTGACCGAGACCACGAGGCCCTGGTGCCCCGCGTCGTGCCAGGCCTTGCCCTGCAAGCAGGCGTGGCGCAGCGTCCACTGGCCGAGGGGCACCGCCAGGCCGGTGACGTCCGCCAGGGGGATGAACTCCGCGGCCGACATCAGGCGCTCGGGGTTGCGCCAGCGCAGGAGCGCTTCCACTCCCACGATCGCCCCCGTCTCGCAGTCCACCACCGGCTGGTAGTAGAGGCTGAGCTCGCCCTGGACGAGGGCGCGGCGGAGCGAGCGCTCCCGGGCCAGGCGCTCCGCGGCCAGGGCGTTGGTGCGGGGAGCGTGGATCTCGTAGGTGTCGCCGCCCTTCTCCTTCGCCCGGCGCAGGGCCACGTGCGCGCTCTGGAGCAGGCCCTCGTGGTCGGGCCCGTCTTCGGGAAAGAGGGCCACCCCCATGCTGGCGGTCACCACCAGGTCGTGGCCGCCGATGCCGAAGGGGCTGCGCAGGGCGAGCCTCAGCTTGTCCGCCACCACCCCGATGTCGTCCTCGCGCTTGATGCCGGGGAGCAGGATCGTGAACTCGTCCCTCTCCATGCGAGCGATGGTGTCGGTCTGACGGAGCGTGCTCTCCAGGGCCACCGCCACGCTCTTGAGCAGGTCGTCGCCGATCTGACGCCCGTGCTTCTCTTCGATCACCCCGAAGTTGTCGAGCCCGAGCTGGAAGATGGCGAGCCTCTGCTTGTAGCGCTGGGCGTGGATGAGGGCCACCGCGAGCCGGTCGCCGAAGCGCCGCGGGCTCGCCACCCCCGTGAGGGGATCGTGGTCGGAGAGGGCCCGGACCTCGTCCTCCGCCCGCTTCTTGGCCACGATCTGCTGCTCGAGGGCTCCCCGCAGCCAGCCGATCTCGGCCCGCAGCTCGTTGAGCTCGGCCTCCATGGCCGCGCGGGAGACCACCTCCTCCTCGTCGGCGGACGTCCCTGCTTCGTAGGAGCCGGGAAAGGAGACGTGGTCGGCCGGGGCGGGGGCGGGCACTTCGGCGAACTCGACTTGCCCTGAGGGCGGCTCGCTCGGGGCTGCCGGCGCGGCGGACAGGCCCTCGTCCGCCGGGGTGGGGGCCAGGACGGGGTCGCGGACAGCCGCAGGTACGCTCACCGGGCCTGGACGCGCGGCTTCGCCTTTGGCCGCCGGTTCGCGGTCGCGGTCCTTCGCGAGGCCCAGCAGCGAACGCCACCCGCCCTTGCGACGCGCCATGAGCTGCTCAAGCTAAGCCCCCGGGCCCCCCCCGGTCAAGAAGGGCAAACGGTGATAGCTTAGGGCGCGCGGAGGGGATCTTTGGCCGAGGAGCCCAACTACCTGGCCCACGCCTTCAAGAGCCAGTACAACCTGATCGGCCTCGGCACCGCCATCGGCTTCGCCGTCCTCTCGAGCAGCGCCCTCCCCCTCCTCCTGGCCGCGGGGATCCAGCTCGCCGTGCTGCCCCTCGTCGCGGGGAGCGACCGCTTCCAGCGCCTCGTGAGGGCGCGCCGGCTCGAGGAGGAGCGGGGAGAGCGGCAGGACAAGCAGCACGCCGAGGCCTCGGAGATGTTCCGTGCGCTCTCCGACCCGGAGCGGGTCCGCTATCGCGGCCTCGAGACCCTGGCCGCGGAGATCCGCCAGAACTACAAGGGCCTCGACGCCTCCTCCCAGGCCCTCCTCGACGAGCTCGTGCAGAAGCTCGAGTTCCTGCAGGCCTTCTACCTCCGCATGCGCTACTCCGTGGCGCGCTACGAAGCTTACTTCCAGACCACCGACCCCGAGCGCCTCCGGGAGCGCCTGGCCATGCTCGAGCACGAGATGAAGGAGGGGCCGGAGCGCGTCCGCCACATCAAGGCCCAGACCCGGGAGGTGCTCCTGAAGCGCCTCTCGCGCTACGAGAAGGCCCTGGAGAACAAGCAGCTCATCGACGCCCAGACCGAGACCGTGCTCGAGGTCACGCAGCTCCTGCGGGACCAGAGCTACTCGATGCGCGACCCCCGCACGATCACCGAGCAGCTCGACGGCCTCGTCACCTCCGCCGAGGAGACCGAGCGCGGGGTGCGGGACATGGAGGACATCCTCTCCGCCGAGCAGGACCTGCTCCTGCCGGGGAGCTTGGGGGACGACATCGAGGCCGAGCTGGGCGGGTTGGGGGTGGCCCGGGAAGCCGCCCGGCAGGCGCCGCCGCCCGTCCACCTGCCCAACCCGCCCGTGGCGTCCTCTGCCTCGCCGCCGCCCCCCCGCAAGAAGCTGACGCACTGAAGGAGGCCCTGATGAACGACGCGGTGCTGCGCCACCAGGTCGTGGAGCTGCTCACGGGGGCCCACGCCCACGTGCCGGTGTTGAAGGCGCTCACGGGCCTCGATCCGAAGCTCCGCGCCAAGCGGCCGGCCGAGGGGCTCCATTCCGTGTGGGAGGAGCTCGAGCACATGAGGATCGCCCAGGAGGACATCCTGCGCTACACCCTCGATCCCGCCTGGAAGTCCCCCGACTTTCCCGAGGGCTATTGGCCGAAGGGGTTGGAGCCCACGGAAGCCCAATGGGCCTCCTCGGTGGAGCGGTTCAAGGCCGACCTCGACGAGCTCTGCGCGATGGTGAAGGACCACGCCCGCGACCTGACCGCGAAGCTGCCCCACGGCGAAGGGCGGACCTACCTCCGGCAGGCCCTGCTCGTGGCCGACCACAACGCGTACCACGCGGGCCAGATCGTGCAGGCGCGGAAGCTGCTCGGGGCCTGGCGGTCCTGAGGCGCGGCCGAGCTCAGGAGGTCGCGGGCTGCTCGGCTCGGAGGAAGCCCACGCGCAGGTGCGGCATGGGCGCGGCCAGGGGGCGGCCGAGCAGGAAGCCCTGCCCGTAGTCGATACCGAGGTCGACGAGGGCCCGGAGCTCGCCCTCGCGCTCGATCCCCTCCGCGATGATCGTGGACCCGATCCGGTCCGCGAAGGCCTTGAGGGCCCGCGCCATCTCGCGCCGGATGTAGCTCGAGTCCACGTCCTTGATCAGCTCGCGGTCGAGCTTGAGGTAGCGCGGGTTCAGGTGCGCGATCTTCTCCAGCCCGGAGTAGCCCGCCCCCACGTCGTCCACCGCGATCTGGAAGCCCAGCCGGGTGAACTCCTCGAGCGCCTCCGCGAAGAGCGCGTAGTTCTCGATCGCGTACTTCTCCGTAATCTCGAGTACCACGCGCTCGGGCCGCAGGCCGAGGTCCTCGAGCAGCCGCAGGAGGGGCGGTCCCTGGAACTCCGGATCGTACATCGCGGAGGGCAAGACGTTGACGAAGAGCAGGGCGTCCCGCGGAAGATCCCGGGCCGCCAGGAGCGCCCGCCGCCGGCATTTCCGGTCCAGCTCGAAGACGAGGTCCGACTGCGAAGCCATCTCGAAGAGGCGCAGCGGCATGTGGAAAGCGGTGCCGCTGGGGCCGCGGGAGAGGGCCTCGTAGCCGAGCACCCTGCGGCCGGCCAGCTCGAACACGGGCTGGAAGAGGGTGGTCAGCTTGTCCTCGAGCAGAACCTCCTGGAGCCAGCAGCGCCTCAGGAGATCGCGCTGGCGGCGCTGCACCCGCACGCACTCCCAGGCCTCGTCCACCAGGCGCGAGACCAGCCGCTCCGGCATCACCAGCGGGTTGTCGAAGACCAATGAGAACCCGACCGCGACCTGGCGCGGGCCCGAGATGTAGGGCGAGGCGAGCCGGGTCAGCTTCTGGTTGAGGTGCTCCTCCACCCGCTCGGCGGCCCGGCGGAGATCCGACACCTTGAACGGGCCCTCGTGCCGCTTGGGAGAGAGGAAGACGAGCAGGGCGTCGCCCCCCTTGTCGTCCACCGCGAGGATGTCGCTCGCCCGGACGTCGGTTCCCCGCATCTCCAGCAGGAGGTCGCGGGCGATTCCCCGCACGTTCGTGAACGCGCCCGAGCCGTAGTGGTGCTCCACCGGCGTCAGCTCGGAGATGTCGACCAGCAGGAGGCCCAGGCTCCCCTGCCGCGCCAGGATCTGCTGGAGGTCGAGGACGCGCTCGCGGTAGGGGAGAGGCTCGCCCGGGAAGACGCTCCGCACTTCCCCGGTCAAGCGCGCTTCCCCGGGCCGCCGGCGTCCGTGATCGAGCGGAAGGGCGGGCTGGCCGCCCCCGCCGCGAGGCTCGCGGGGGTGGGGGCGACGGGCGCGGGGAGCCCGTTGCGGGCCGTCAGCGCCGTCACCACCCGGTTCCGGCCCTGGCGCTTGGCCTCGTAGAGGGCCGCGTCGGCCGCCCGGAGAAGGCCGACCACGTCCGTACCGTCGTGCGGGTACTCGGCCACTCCGCCGCTGATGCTGAGGATCCCCATCGGCTGTTTCTCCGCGAACGGGAACTTGCGGGCCGCGATCGCCTCCCGCACCTTGTTGGCCGCCCCCAGGGCCTGGTCCAGGGTGGTGTTGGGCAGGATCAGGAGGAACTCCTCGCCTCCGAACCGCCCGAAGATGTCGTCCTTGCGAACGCCGTCCTGGACGACCCGCACCAGCTCCTGCAGGAGCTTGTCGCCCGGAAGATGACCGTTCGTGTCGTTGTAGTGCTTGAAGTGGTCGATGTCGAAGAGGAAGATCGACACTCCGGCCAGGGCGGCGCCCCTCGAGCCCGGGCGCTCGCCGGGAGCGGCGGACGCGCGCTGGATCCAGTCCGACAGCGCGTGCTCCATGTGCCGCTTGTTGAAGGCGCGGGTGAGACCGTCCATTTCCCCGGTGGTCCGGACCCGCGCGGAGGCGGCCGCGGCGTGGAGGGCCTGGGCGGCGGTCTGGGCGATGAGCCGGAGCGCCGCCTTGCCGTCCCCCACCGCGCGGCGAGGACGGGAGAGGGCGATCATGCCGAGCGTCTCGTGGTCGAAGACGAGGGGCGCGATGAGCTGGGGCTGCAGCCCGCCCAGCGCGTCGGGCCCCGGCTTGATCCGCCGGCGCGCCTCGTCGGTGGCCAGGTCCTCGCGGCTGGCCAGGAGCTGCGACTCCGCCACGAAGCCCATCTCTCCGCGGTCGAGCCGCATCTCGGTGCCGACCTTGGGGACGCCGCCCTCCGGGTAGGCCGCCGCCACCACGAACCGCGCGTCGGTGGCCTCCTGCCCCCGGCGCACGAGCACCAGGGCCTGGGCGGGGTCGAGGCTCTTCTGCAGTACGTGGAGAAGGGTCGGAGGAAGCTGCCGTTCCGCGAAGCCGCCGAAGAGGTCCCGCGCCAGGTTCGGGAACTCCTTCAGGAACTGGAGGACCGAGCGCTGGTCCTCTTCCATCTGGGCCCGACCGCGACGAAGCTCGCCCGCTTCGCGCTCGAGGGCGGCCGCGCGGTGGTTGGCCTCTCCGGCGGACGTGCGAAAGCGGAGCAGGATCGGAAGGAGCAGTCCGGTGGTCACGAGCAGGCCGAGAAGGAACGGTGTGAGCCAGGTCGCCATGACGCCGGTCCTTAATCTAAGCAACGACCGTGCCGAGCCCGACGTTGCGTGGATCACAGTGAACCGGTCACAGAACGATCCATCGTGTCTGGCGGCCGGACGAATCCTGTCCGATTGATGGTCAGACCCTGGCGGGCGACGTCGATGGGGGGTCATCCTAGAAAACGGTTGAACTTTGCCACAGCATCCCCGCTGTAAACAAGCAAATTCTTTAGGACGGGCACCGGGGGGGCGAACCCCGGCGTGCTCGAGCGCAGCTGCAGGAACCTCGAGCGTTTCGCCGTCAAGCCGATCGAGATCCTCTTGCCCGCCCCAGGTACATCGCCGGGCCCTGGGCGCGGGCTATCGTGCGCCGGTCGGCCATCACCCACGGGGTCTCGCGGCTCACGGCCGCGGAGGAGCGGGCACCCACTGATTGAGGATGGCGGGCCCGTCTCGACGGGAGCCTTCCGTCGCCTTCGCGCCGCCCTCCGCCGAGACCAGGACCGACCGGCCGTCGTCACCCAGGTCCCAGAGCGCGCCGCGCAGGAAGACGTTGACCCCCGCCCGCGCCCCGGAGGAGGGGAAGCGGCCGACCAGCGCATAGCGCGACCACGCCCGGCCTTCCGTGAGACGGCCCACGTCGGCGGGGTCCACGTCCGGGGGGGCAGGAGCGCCGTCGTAGCCGTGCCACGGCCGGTTCCAGCAGTCGTCGTCCGCGGCATACGAGGGGACGACCAGGAGGTCGATCTTCTTCGCCCGCAGGACGCGATACGCCTCGGGGTACCACGAGTCGGCGCAGATCAGCACGCCCAGGCGGCCCGCCGGGGTCACGAACACGGGAAGGCCCGAGAGGGGGCAGGCAGCGAGGAACGCCTTCTCCTCCTCGATCGGGTAGGCCTTCCTCACCAGCGCATCCTCGATGCCTCCGTCGGGGCGGAAGACCGCCGACACGTTCTCCAGCGATCCATCGCCGGCCACCAGGCGTCCCGCCTCGACCCGCGGCGACGGCAGCACGATGGAGCCGGCCACGATCGTGATCCGCCAGCGGGCCGCGAGGCGCGCGAAGGCGTCCTGGTAGGCCGCGGCCATGGTCGGGGCCTTCATCCGGAAGAGCGCGGCCTTCGCCCGGTCGCGCTCGGGGCTCGTCAGGAGCGCGCGCACGAAGGCCGCGGGGTGCGTGAACGCCACGAGACGAAGGGCCGAGCGGATGCTCCCCGACCGGTAGACCGAGGCCTTCTCGCCGAGGGCCGCCAGCCACGTCCCGAGGTATTCCGGAAAGACCGCCACCGTCTTCTCGTTCAGGAGCCCGCGCGACGCCGCCGCGGCCAGGTAGGCGTCCAGCTTGGCCTGGAAGCGCTCCGTGAAGGCGTAGTCCGCGGGGACCATGTAGGGCTGGACGGCGAGGAGGTTGCCCGCGCCCTCGTCGCGCCCGGCGAGCGACACCTCGAGTCCGGGATCCGGCGGGCCCTCGGGCACGCTCCGCCCGGTGCGGCTCCAGATGGCGTGGGCCAGGACGAGCACGAGACCGACGACGCCCAAACGCCGGATGCCCTTCACGGCGCGTCGCCCAGGGGCGCTTCCGGCAGGTCCAAGAGCCAACAGCATAAGTCACGATAGACTGCGGCGCATGAAGACGTCCCTCAAGGTGGCCGTGCTGCTGCTGGTCGTGCTCCTGGCCGCGGTGGGAGGGGTCTTGACCTTCCGCGTGGGCCCGGCGCCCGCCCTCACCCTCAAGCCCGACGCCCCCGGCCTCGGCCACCGCACCCCGGTCCGGGTCGCGGCCGCCGCTGCTGGGCGCGGCCTGGGCCGGTTGCGCCTGGAAGTCGTGCAAGGGGACCGCGTTCACGTCGTGGCCGACAAGTCGTACGCCCCGCGCCCCGCCTGGGCCTTCTGGGGACCGCGGACCGAGCGCGCGGAGCTCCGGGCCGAGGTGGGCGCGGACAACGTCCCCGGCCTCAAGGCGGGAGACGCCGTGCTGCGCGCGGTGGCCGAGCGGGCCGGCACGTGGCTGCTTCACCCGGCGCCGGTCGTGCAAGAGCTGAAGCTGACCGTGCGTCTGTCGCCCCCCACGCTCGCGGTGGCCTCAAGCCAGCACTACGTCGCCCAGGGCGGAGCGGAGGTCGCGGTCTATCGGGTGGGCCCAACGTCGGTGCGCGACGGGGTGCGGGTCGGCGACTGGTTCTTCCCCGGCTATGCACTGCCGGGCGGCGGGCCGCAGGACCGCTTCGCCTTCTTCGCCGTCCCCTATGACATGGCAGAGGGCAACCGAGCGCGGCTCCAGGCCGAGGACGAGGTGGGGAACCTGATCGAGATTCCCATCGTGGACAAGTTCTTCCCCAAGCCCTTCGCCCGCGACCGCATCACGCTCGAACAGGCGTTCATGGGCAAGGTGGTGCCGGAGATCCGCGCGGCGACCCCCGACCTGTCGGACCGCGGCAGCCTGCTCGAGAACTTCCTCGCGATCAACCGCGAGGTGCGCGCGCAGAACGCGAAGGTCCTCGCCGACCTGGCCGGGCGGTCCCAGCCTCGCTTCCTCTGGAAGGAGGCCTTCCTCGCCATGCCCAACGGCAAGGTGATGTCGGCCTTCGCCGACCGCCGCACCTACCTCTACCAGGGCAAGGAGGTGGACCAGCAGTTCCACCTCGGCTTCGACCTCGCCTCCGTGCAGAATGCGCCCGTCCCCGCCGCCAACGCCGGGGTGGTGGCCCTCGCCCGCTATTTCGGGATCTACGGCAACACGGTCGTGGTCGACCACGGCTACGGGCTCATGAGCCTCTACGCGCACCTCTCCACGGCCTCGGTCACGCCCGGGCAGGAGGTGGCGCGGGGAGAGACCCTGGGGCAGACGGGAGCCACCGGCCTCGCCGGGGGCGACCACCTCCACTTCACGATGCTGCTGCAGGGGCTGGCGGTGAATCCCAACGAGTGGTGGGACGCCCACTGGATCGAGGACCGCCTGGCGCGGAAGCTGGGCGCGGCCCTCCCCTTCACGCCTCCCGCGGCGGAGAGCGGCAAGAAGGCCAAGGCGTCCGGGAAGAAAGCGGTGAAGAAGCCGACGCCCCCGAAGAAGACCAAGCCAAAACGGCGCTAGCGCGCTCCGCTCAGTAGAGTCCCAGGGCGGCGATCTTCTGGTCCAGGTCGGTCAGCGCCTGCTCGATCTGCTTCCGGCGGATCTCGTTCTGGGTGACCTGCTGCTGATGGGCCAGCTCGGCCCGGGCCAGGCGGAGCGAAGTCAGCTTGCGCACCTTTTCAGGGTCCGCAGGGGCGACTCCATGGCGCTGCTTCTCCTGCTCGCGCTCGGCCATCCATTGCTGAAAGCGATCCTCGGCATCGACGAGACCTTCACCGGCGTCACCCATCAGACCTCCTGCGGCTCCCGCGGGGGAATCCATCATACCCGAAGGCCGGGGGTATGCTGGGCCTCCCATGCTCTGTCCCTCCTGCCGGGGTGAGAACGACGAGGCAGCCGAGGTCTGCTTCCATTGCCGGGCGGTGCTGCTCGCGGTGACTCGCGGGGCGGTGATCGCCTCGCGCTACGAGGTCCGGAGCCCGATCGGCCGCGGCGGCATGGGCGAGGTCTACCGGGCCTACGACCGCGTGCTCGAGGAGGAGGTCGCCCTCAAGGTCCTGCGCGCGGAGGACGCGGGGGCCGAGGACTGGGCGCGCCGCTTCCGCTCCGAGATCCGCCTCGCCCGGAAGGTGACGCACGCGAACGTCTGCCGCATCCACGACTACGGCGAAGAGGGGAGCCTGCGCTGGCTGTCCATGGAGCTCGTGCGGGGCGAGAACCTCAAGCAGGCCCTGGCTAGGCGCGGGGCGCTTCCCCCCGGCGAAGCCTACGAGGTGGCGATCCAGGCGGCGGAGGGGCTGACCGCGATCCACGCGGCGGGGATCGTCCACCGCGACCTGAAGACGCTCAACCTGATGGTGGACGGGGCGGGGAAGGTTCGGGTGATGGACTTCGGGATCGCCAAGCCGGCCGCCGAGGGAGCCACCGACGGCGGCGTGACCGGCTACATCCTGGGCAGCCCCGAGTACATGAGCCCCGAGCAGGCGCGCGGCCGGGCGGTGGACCTCCGCAGCGACCTGTATTCCCTCGGCATCGTGATCTACGAGCTCTTCACGGGAGCGGTCCCCTTCCGGGCGGACACCCCCGTGACCACGCTGCTCCTCCACCTCGAGACCGATCCGCCCCTCGACCATCCCGGGCTGCCGCCCGCCCTGCGGCCGGTGCTCGAGCGGTGCCTGGCCAAGGACCCCGCGGCTCGATTCGGGTCCGCCCGCGAGCTGGTGGACGCGCTCGAGTCCGCGCGCCGAGGGCAAAGAACGACGGCCCGAGCCCGCGGCGTGCCGCCACGAGCGGTGGTCGGCCTCACGGTCGGGCTCGCGGCCGTGGCCGCAGGGATTGCGTTCGTCATGCAGTGGTCGGGGCCCTCGTCGCCAGCTCCTTCAGCCGAGCCACCCTCGACCACGGTGGAGACCGCGCTGCCCGCCCCGCCCCCCTCCTCGCCGTCCGTCCCTCCGCCGTCTGTCGCTCCAGCCGAACGGCGCACCAACGCCCCCGTCCAGAAGGCGCCCACCCCAACACCTATGCCGACCGAGGCTCCTCCCGTGAGTCTCGTTGTGCCGCAGCCCGTCGCCACCCCCACTCCGTCCCCCTCCCCAAGTCCATCGCCATCCAAGCCCGCGGAGGGAAGCCTGCTCGTGCTGGTCAGACCATGGGCCGACGTGAGCATCGACGGCGTGCCCGTCGGCCAGACCCCTCTCAAGGCCCTGCCACTCCCACCGGGCCCCCACTCGGTGCTCCTCACCCATCCCGACTACAACCCCTATCCGCGGCGCGTGACCATCCGCTCCGGGGAAACGTTCCGGTTGGTGTTGGACCTGCCCGTCGACGGCGTGCGCCGGGCCCCCTGATCGGCTTTGCTCCGGGCCCGACTTGGGGCAGGCTTGGGGAGTCCGATGCGGATACACCCTCCTGCATGGCGACGGGCGGCGGCCGCGGTCGCGCTCCTGGCTCTGCTGGCCCCGGGACCGCTCCCGGGCCAGGCCGCCGACCCTGAGCTCGCGGCCGGCCTGCGGCAGGTGCGCGAAGGCGACTTCGAGGGCGCGGTGCTGACGCTCGACGCGGTCGCGCGGAGGCTCGCCGCGGACAAGAGCCGGCGCCCCGACCTTCTCGAGGCCTACGTGAACCTCGGGGTTGCCCTCGTCGCCCTCGACCAGCGCACGGCGGCCAAGGACCGCTTCCGTCTGGCCCTCGCCCTCGACCCGAAGCTCGAGCTGCCTTCCGATCGGTACTCTCCCAAGGTTCTCGGCGCCTTCGCGGAGGCGCGGCGCGACTTGACCGCCGAGGTGGCGGCGCGTGCGGCCAAGGAAAAGGCGGAGGCGAAGCCCAAGGGCGGCTCGTCGAAGCTCCCTTTCTTGCTCCTGGGCGCGGGCGGCGCGGCCGCGGGGGTGGTGGTGCTCGCCACGAAGGGTGGAGGCGCATCGGGAGACGGGGCGACCTTCCAAGGCGCCACCTTCTCGCCGGCGGTCATCGAGTGCCCGAACGGCGATATCAAGAAGCCCTTAGCGGTTGGGATCACGATCTTCGCCGAGGGCGGGCGCAGCGCGACCACGATCACAGCCGCTTCCGTCGTGCTCAAAATCGAGACCTCGCCGGATGTACCCTCGGAGATCGGCACCGCGACCGAAGTCACCGAGGCCAGGGTCACTCCTTCGACGGTGCCCGCAGGGGCGAGCGTGACCCTGCGGGCCGACACCACGCTGCTCTGCAGCAACGCACCCGGCGACAACCGCCGCTACAACGAGTGGTCCGGTCGCATAACGCTGGTGACCGACCATGGACCGGTGCTCGTGGAGACGGTGAACCCGTTGCACGTTGACATCCCCTAGAGGCCGCGGAAACCCTACCCCTCGTCCGACCCCTTCTTGTGGACGCCGTATTCCTCGAGACGCCGGTAGAAGGTCTCGGGGGAGATGCCGAGCAGCTCGATGGCCTTGCGCCGGTTGCCGCCCGTGTGCTCGAGGACGCTCAGGAGATGGCGGCGCTCCGCCTCTTCCACCACCGCGCGCAGGGGCGCCGGCCGGCCGTGGGCCAGGGCGGCGGTCGGGCCCGCCCCCTGGCGCAGGTACTCCGGCAGGTCCTCCGGCACGATCAGGTCGTGGTCCACCAGGCAGACCGTGCGCTCCACGACCTGCTGCAGCTCGCGGACGTTGAAGGGCCAGCGGTGGGCGCGCAGGACGGCGAGGGCCTCCACCGAGAAGCGCTTCTTCCCGCGGTCGTAGCGCCGGAGGAAGTGCTCCACGAGGAGCGGCACGTCGTCGGGCCGCTCGCGCAGCGCCGGGACCTGGATGACGTGACCCAGCCGGGCCAGGAGGTCCCCCCGGAAGCGGCCGCCCTCGACGTCCTTCTCGAGCGGCCGGTTCGTGGCCGAGACCACGAGGGCGTCCACACGGCGGGCCGCGGTGTCCCCCACCCGGAACAGCTCGCCCGAGTCCAGGAACCGCAGGAGCTTGGTCTGGATGGCCGGCTCCACGTCGCCCACCTCGTCGAAGAACAAGACCCCCTTGTCGGCCAGCTCGAGGCGGCCCTTCTTGTCGCGGGTGGCCTCGGTGAAGGCGCCGCGCACGTGGCCGAACAGCTCCGACTCCACGAGCCCCGGGGCGAGGGCCGGGATGGGCACCGGCACGTAGGCCCCGCCGGCGCGGCCGCTGGCCGCGGCGTAGCCGCGGGCGAACAGCTCCTTGCCGGTGCCGGTCTCCCCCCGCAGGAGCACGCGGGCCCCCGCCCTCGCGAAGCGGGTGAGGGCGTCGTAGGCGGCGAGGAGGGCCGGCGCATGGCCCACGATCTCGTGGCGCAGCAGCTCCTCCTGGAGCACCTGCAGGCGTTCGTCGCTGCGGACGAGCGCCTCCGAGGTACGGGCGTGGTCTTCCGCCCGGCCGAGGACCTGGGACGCGTGGAGGGAGACCGCGTTCAGGAACTCCAGGTCGTCCGCGGAGAAAGCCCGGCGGTCGCCTCGGGTGTCGAGGTAGACCGCTCCCCTCACCGGCTGCGGTCCGAGGGGGACCGCGAGCACGGAGCGGATGCGAAAGCGGTGGACGCTGCCCGCGGCCTTGAAGGCGGCCGCGCTGCGGATGTCGGAGGCGAGGACGGCCAGGCCGGAGTCGCGCACGTGGCGCAGGACGGAAAGGCTCAGGGGCCACTCGTCGGGCGAGGGGCCGAGCGGGAGGTCGTGAAGGGCCAGGGGACGGAAGGCGCCGTCCGGGTCCACGGCGAAAATGGCTCCTCGCTCCGGCTTCAGGTGGCGCACGAGCGCGTCCAGGATCCCGCGGATCACCGCCCCGGGGTCGCGGGCCTCGAGGAGCTCGCGCGAGATCTGGTAGAGGGCGAGCAGGCGCTCGCGGTCCAGGGCATGAGGAGCAAGGGGCCGCGCCGGGTCGAGGGTCGCTTCGGCATGGGGCGCGTCCTCGGTGGGCCCGCGCCGGGTCACCGGCCACCTCCCGCCGCGGAGTCCGCCCAACCCGCCACCGCCACCTCGACCGCCGTCTCGCAGACGACCTCCAGCCTTCGGTTCGCGCGCTCGCCCCCATCGGCCGCGGTCTCGACCGTGGCCCAGGAGCCGCGCGTGATCCGGTACTCGAGCACCGTCCCCGCCTGGACGTCGATCTCGAGCCGGTGCGTGCCGTCGCCCTGGCGGGAGAAGGCGAACCGGGGGGCGGCCGGGTCCCAGCCGTTCAGGTTGGCCGCGATGGTGAGGGCGGCCTCGGCCGGCGTCCCCGCGGGCAGGGACGTTACCACGAGGGTCACCCGCTCGGCCCGCGCCGGGGCGGCCAGCAGGAAGCCGGCGAGGCTCAAGGAAAGGAAGCGGCACACCACGGCATGCTAGCATCCGGCCCGTGAATGCGCCGGGGGAGGTGCTTCGCCCCGAACCCGTGCGGGTCTCCGCGGAGACGTTGCTCGCCTTCCTCGCGCCCCTCCTCTCGGGGGCGCTGTCCCTCCGCCTCGGGGCCGACTTCAACTACGACCTTCGCCACTACCACTTCTACAACGGCTACGCGCTCGTCCATGGCCGCTTCGACCAGGACCTGGCCCCCGCGGGACTGCAGTCCTTCTTCAATCCGCTGCAGGATGCGCTCTACTACCTCGGCATCCGGCACCTGCCCCCGCGCCTCTTCGGGTTCCTGCTCGGGGCGGTCCACGGGCTGAACGTGGTGTTCGTCCACCGCATCGCGCGGCGCGTGCTTGCGGCGGATTCCCAGGGGCGTGCGCTCGCCCTCCTGGCCGCGGTCCTGGCCGGCATCGGCTCAAACGTGCTCTCGCTCGTGGGCACGACCACCGGGGACCTCCTGGTGATGCTGCCCGTGCTCCTCGCCCTGCTCCTCCTCTGTTCGGACCGGCCCCGGCTCCTCGCGGCCGGTCTGGCCGCGGGCGCGGCGGCCGGCCTCAAGCTGACCGTGCTCGTGCCCGGGGTGGCGCTCGCCGCGGGCCTTCTCGCGGCGGACCCGGTGCCCCTGGCCGTGCTCCCGCGCTTCGCCCTGGGGAGCGTGCTCGGCTTCCTTGCCACCGGTGGCTTCTGGTGCGAGCGCCTGCTCGAGCGCTTCGCCAACCCGGTCTTTCCGTTCCTGAACGGCCTCTTCCGCTCGCCGTTCTTCAGCGCGGGGGCCGTGTTCGAGCCCCGCTTCGTGGCGCGGCATTGGTGGGAGCCGCTGAGCCTCCCCCTCGAAATGGCGATGGGCTGGACGAGCGGCTTGCAGGAGATCCGGTTCCGCGAGCCTCGCTTCCTGCTCGTGTTCCTCGCCCTGCTCGGCTGGCTCCTCGTGCGAGCGCGCCGCCGAGGGCGCCCGTCCCCGATTCTCGGCCGACCCGCCCGCCTGCTCCTGACTTTCTGGCTCGTAGCCTGGGTCCTGTGGGCCTACAGCCTGCACTACTACCGTTACGCGGCCGCGCTCGAGCTCCTGGCCCCGGTCGTCCTGTTCGTGTTGCTGCGCGGCACGCCGTGGGACCGGACGCCCGCGATCGCCGCGGTCGTGATCGTGACCGTGCTCGCGAGCCGGCCCGTGTCCTGGGGCCGGCTGCCCTGGTCCGACGACTGGTTCGGCGCGGCCTCGCCCCCCCTCGACCTCCCGGCCGAGAGCCTGGTGATCGTGGCCGGCGAGCGCGCGGCCTACCTGGCGCCCTTCTTCCCCGAGGCCACGCGGTTCGTGGGCCTCACCCGACGAGGCTCGCCCGGGCTGGACGGCCTGATCGCGCTTCGGCTGGGAGCCCATCGCGGCCCGGTCTACCTTCTCGCCGGAGTCGGCGCCACTCCCGACGATGCGACTCGCTTCGGCCTCGTGCCCGCGCGCGGGTGCCAACGGATCGCCACCCGCGACGGCGGCCTCTGCCTCTATCCCCTGCGACGCACCGTTTCAGCCGATGGGCCGTCCCGCCGCCCCCCGAAGGGCGCGCCACAGGCCCTGAGCGAGGCCGACCGCATACGCCGCGTCGAGGAGCGGCTGGGTGAGCCAGAACCGCGCGTGCTCGACCGCGGTGAACGGCACCGCGCGCAGGTGTCGGGCGAAGAGAGCGGCCTTGGCCACGATCACGGGGAGGAGGACGGCCGCGGCCAGGCCGGGGCGGCCAAGCGCGAGGGCCACGATCGCGATGCCGCAGACCGCGGTCGAGGCGACCTGGACGAGGCGGAGCAAGGCCCTGGCCCGGCGGTTGACCCCGGCCCGCGTCCCCGCCACTCCCTCGCCGGTCCCCCGCGTGCGCATCAGGATGTACGGGTGGGCGAGACCGAAGAGCCACTGGTGGCGCGCCAGACGAAGGACCGTGTCCTGCTCGCCCGACACGGACAGCCGATAGGGCAGCGCCGGGGCCTGATAAACCTCGTAGCCCTTCGCGCGCAGCCTTGCCGCCAGCACCTGGTCCTCCCCCGCCGTGCGCAGGGTCGCGTCGTAGAAGCCGACCGCCGCCAGCGCCTCCAGGCGGAAGGCGTCGCACCGTCCCTCCGCGAAGCCCACCGGCACCAACTCCTCCCGGGTGTCCGCGGGAAAGACGTCCATCAGGTTCGTGACCACGTTCAGCTTTTCCGGGAACGCCATCTCGTGAGGGTCGCGCAGGACGGGCTGCCCGGTGATGGCGGCCGCCTTCGGGTGGCGCTCGAGCAGGTCGAGCATGGCAGCCACGTAGTCCTCGCGCCCGAAGCGGCAGTCGAGGTGGCAGGTGAGGACGTAGCGGGTGCGCACCAGCCTCAGGGCCTTGTTGAGAGTCGCCGCGAGACCCAGGTTCCTGGGGTTGGGGACGAAGCGATAATGGCCGGGGGCCCCGATCTTCCGCAGCGTCCCCTCGAGCACCTGCGGGGTGTCGTCGCCCGAGGCGTCGTCCATGAAGAGGGCTTCCAGCCACTCGGACTGCTCGGGGAGGCGCGGGTGCTTCTGGCGGACGAGCGCCTCCACGAGCCCGGGCACCTCGCGCGCGGCGCGGTACAAGAGAAAGACCACCGTGATGCGAGCGCTGGTCGGGGGATGGGGCGCGGACGTGGACATGGAAAGGCCGCACGATATGGGAATCGGCCGCTCCCGGCAAGGCGGGGGATCTCGTCATCCTGGCGGTGCACATGGTGTTCGTCGGGCTCCCCATCGCCCTGGCGGTGCGCCGCTGGGCGCCGTTCAGGCCTCCTGCTCGCGCGGCACCATGAAGCGCCCGACGTCCTGGAGGAGAGAGAGGCCGGCCGCGTAGAGGAAGCCCGCCTGGAAGATCAGGATGAAGGGCAGGGTGCCGTAGATCCCGTAGGCCGCCGCGTAGACCGCCATGGCCGTGAAGTAGAGGCCGAGGAGCAGCTCCACGAAAGGGACGAGGCTCAGGCTGCCGCGGTAGCGCTTCTGCTTCCACTCGTCGCCCGCTCCCTCGATCCGGTACTTGGGCGTGCGCTTGAACTCGGACTTCCGGCCGAAGAGCCCCTCCAGCACGGCCAGCGCGTTGTTCACGCTGAGACCGATCCCCACCGCGAGCACCGCGGGCAGGTACTTCACCCGGCTCTTCCAGGTCTCGGGGAAGACCTCCTTCTGGGAGAAGAAGTAGAACGAGCAGACGCTGGCGGTGGCCCCCAGGAACAGCGGCACGTCCACGATGATCATCTCGTACCAGCCCATGTTGTAGCGGATCACCATGGCCGGGAACATGAGGACGGAGAGGAGGACCATCAGCGGGTAGGCGAAGTTCGCGGTGAGGTGGAAGGCCGACTCGAGCTTGATGTGCCACGGCAGGCGCGAGGCCAGGACCTTCGGGAGGAGCTTCTTGCAGGTCTGCACCGACCCCTTGGCCCAGCGGTGCTGCTGGCTCTTGAAGGCGTTCATCTCCACCGGCACCTCGGCCGGGGAGACCACGTCCTGCAGGTAGACGAAGCGCCAGCCCTTCATCTGTGCCCGGTAGGAGAGGTCCAGGTCCTCGGTCAGGGTGTCGTGCTGCCAGCCCCCGGCGTCTTGGATCACCTGCCGCCGCCAGATCCCGGCCGTGCCGTTGAAGTTGAAGAAGCGGCCGGTGCGGCTGCGCCCCCCGTGCTCGAGGACGAAGTGGCCGTCGAGGAGCACCGCCTGCACCTGGGTGAGCAGCGAGTAGTCTCGGTTGATGTGGCCCCAGCGCACCTGGACCATCCCGACCTTGGGGTCCCCGAACTGGCCGATCGTCTTCTCGAGGATGTCGGGGGGGGCCACGAAGTCGGCGTCGAAGATCAGCACGAACTCGCCCCGGGCGACCCGGAGCCCTTCGTCGAGGGCGCCGGCCTTGAAGCCGCGGCGGTCTGCGCGGTGCAGGTGATGGATGTCGAACCCCTGCGCGCGGTAGCGCTCCACCGCCCGCCGGGCCAGCGCGGTGGTCTCGTCGGTCGAGTCGTCCAGCACCTGGATCTCGAGCAGCTCCTTCGGATAGCGGATGCCGCACACCGAGTCCAGCAGCCGTTCCACCACGTACATCTCGTTGAAGATGGGGAGCTGGACGGTGACCCTCGGAAGGCGCTCGGGGAGGGGAACGGGGAGGGCGCGGCGGTCCCGGTTCCGGAAATAGAGCCACACCATGAGGTACCTGTGGGTGCCGAGGATGGCCAAGATGACCAGGGTGACGAAATACAGGCCGAGGATGCCGAACTCGAGTGGGCTCATGGCTTCTTGATTGACGTCCTCCTCTAGCGGCGCTCAGGAACGGAACGCGGAGCCGCCCCTTGACACCCGCGAGGGCGCAAGGGAACATGCCCGGTTCGAAGGCGCCGCCGTCGCAGCCCCTTCTCGATGACGGGAGTCGATGCGTGCCGTCGCGGACACGAGGCTGAAGTTTAACCGAGAGCCGGGACAAGTCAATGGACCCCAAGACCCTCCGGGAGCTGCTCGAGGCCGTCCAGAAGGGCCGGGTGTCTCCCGAGCAGGCCGCCGACCAGCTCCGCACCCTGCCCTACGAGGATCTGGGCTTCGCCAAGGTCGACCACCATCGGGCTCTCCGCCGCGGCTTCCCCGAGGCGGTGTTCGGCGAGGGCAAAACGCCCGAGCAGGTCGCCGCCATCGTGGACCGCATCGCCGCCCAGGGCCAGAACGTCATCGTGACCCGGACCACGGCCGAGGTGCACCGGCGCGTCCTCGCTTCGCAACCCGCCGCGGGCTTTCACGAGGCGGCGCGCTGCCTGACCCTGGAGGTGAAGACCGCGCCCCCTTTGCCGGGACGGCTGGCGGTGGCGGCGGCGGGGACGTCCGACATGCCGATCGCCGAGGAGGCCGCGATCACCGCTTCCTTCTACGGTGCCACCGTGGACCGGATCTACGACGTCGGGGTGGCCGGACTGCACCGCCTCCTCGACCGGACGGAGACCATCCGCCAGGCCCGCGTGGTGATCGTGGTCGCGGGGATGGAAGGGGCTCTGCCGTCGGTGGTGGCGGGCCTCGTGGCCGCTCCGGTCATCGCCGTCCCCACGAGCGTCGGGTACGGCGCCTCGTTCCACGGCCTCGCCGCCCTGCTGGCCATGCTCAACTCTTGTGCTTCGGGCGTGGCCACGGTCAACATCGACAACGGTTTCGGGGCCGCCCATCTGGCCTGCCAGATCCTCAAGGGCGCCGTCCCACCGACCGGCGCGTAGAACCGGAGTCGGGACGGCGGTTTTCCTGTGCCATTTCCTTGACAAAATCGTTGATTCTCCACATCTTGTAGGTAGTCCTGTCCCGGCCCTGAGGTCCGGACGGTTTTGGACGGACGGGCGAGGGGGCAAGGGCAGGAATCGCCGTGTCCCAATCCTTCAAGGCACAGAGTGGTCTGTGTTTCCGTGAAAGGTCCCGAAAACGGGGCCAAGGAGTCGTGCGGGGTCGTGAACGCTAACACTCTACGGGCTCTGGAGTTCGACAAAATCCGGACGCTGCTCCTTCTGCAAACGGGGTCGGCCGAGGGACGGGTCCGGATCGAAGGGCTCGAGCCGCTCACCGATCCCGCCCGCGTCCGGGAGGCCCTCAAGACCACGACCGAGGGGGTGTCGCTCCTCCGGACCCTCGGGCGGCAGCCCTACCACGACCTGCCCGATCTGACAGAGACCCTGGCCGCAGCCCGAGTTTCCGGCTCTCACCTCGAGCCGAGGGCCTTGCTCGACGTCGCTTCCTTCGTCGAAGGCGGGATCGAGATCGCCCGGCGGGTGGGGGCGGCCGAGGGCGTCCCCCGCCTCAGCCACCTGGCCTCGGGCATCCGCGACGCGAGCGAGCTGGCCGGGACCATCCGCCGGGCCATCCTCGGCTCGGGCGAGGTCGCGGACGACGCCTCGCCCCGGCTGGCGGAGGCGCGCCGCGGCCTCCTTCGCCTGAGGGCGCAGCTCACGAGCGTGATGGAAGGCTTCCTGCGCGGGAAGGACGCCGACCGCGTCCTGCAGGACAAGCTCATCACGACCCGCAACGACCGCTACGTGCTGCTGCTGAAGGCGGAGCATCGCGGCCAGCTCCCCGGCATCATCCACGGCTCGTCCGGCTCGGGGGCGAGCCTGTTCGTGGAGCCGCTGCCCGCGGTCGAGCTGAATAACGACATCGTTTCCCTGCAGGACGAGGAGCGCCGCGAGGTGATCCGGATCCTGCGCGCGCTGACGGGCCGCGTGGGCGACCGGGCCGACGACCTGGGCGAAGCGGCCGCGGTCCTGGGCGAGCTGGACGCGGTCCAGGCGATGGCCCTCCTTGCCCGCGACATGGACGCGGTCGCGCCCGAGATCGTCGAAGACGGCCGGTTGGAGCTGGTCGCCGCGCGCCACCCGCTGCTCATGCCCGGCTTGGCCGAGCGCCTGGGCATCGACCGGCGGGCACGGGGCGGTCCCGTCCCCGTCAGCCTGCGCGTGGGTTTCGGCGATCCGGTGCTGGTGATCAGCGGGCCGAACACGGGCGGCAAGACCGTGGCCCTCAAGACCACCGGCCTGCTGGCCCTCATGGCCCAGTGCGGCCTGCACGTCCCCGCCGGTCCGGGCAGCCTGCTCCCGGTCTTCCGGCGCATCTACGCCGACATCGGCGACGAGCAGTCGATCGCGGCCAACCTCTCGACGTTCTCGGCCCACCTGGCGGCGATCGTGGAGATGACGCGCGACCTCGCGGCCCCTGCCCTCGTCCTGCTGGATGAGGTGGGCGCCGGAACCGATCCCACGGAGGGAGGGGCGCTGGGGGTGGCGATCGTCGACCACTTCCGGCAGCACGGGGCGATGGTCGTGGCCACCACCCACCACGGCCTGATGAAGGCCTACGCCCAGTCGACCCCGGGGGTGGCCTGCGCCTCGTTCGGCTACGAGCCGGAAACGTATGCGCCCACCTACCGTCTCACTCTAGGGGCCCCCGGCCGCAGCCTGGCTCTGGAGATGGCCGAGCGGCTGGGCTTGCCCGCGCCGGTGGTGGCCGACGCGCGGGCCCGGCGAGACGACAAGGAGGCCCAGGCCGAGGCGCTCCTGGCCCGGCTGGAGAAGGAGCAGGCCGAGCTGCTTCGCGAGCAGGCGCGGATCGAGGGCGAGCGGCGGGAGGTGGCGGCGGCCCGGGAGCGGGCGGAGACCCTGGAGCGCGAGATCCAGGCGAAGAAGCGCCGCGAAGTGGAGGTGTTCGCCCGCGAGCTGAAGCGGCGGGGCGAGGAGGCCGAGCGCAAGGCGGCGGAAGCGATCCGGGAGGCGGTCGAGCGCCTCGAGAAGGCACAGAAGGCCGCCTCGGCCGCGCCGCGCCTTCGCACCGAAGCCGTGAAGGCGATCCGCGACGGGCAGGCCGAGGTCCTGAAGGACCCCGAGCTGCGGCTGGCGGCCGAGGACCAGGAGCTTCCCGCCTCGCCCATCGCGGTGGGCACACGGGTGCGGGTGAAGAGCCTGGGCCTGGCCGGCGAGCTGATCGCCCTCCTCGCCCACGGCGAGGCCGAGGTGGCGATGAGCGGCAAGCGGCTGCGGGTGCCGATGGGCGAGCTAGTGGCACTCGGCAAGAGTGCGCAGGCAACGAGCGGCGAGCGAAGCGGGATTCATTCCCGCGGAGCGAGCGGGGGGGCTCGGGGGGGTGCGACGCAGCACCCCCCCGCTCAAACGACGGAAGTCAACCTGGTGGGGCTGACCGTCGACGAGGCGCTGCCGCGCGTGGACAAGCTGCTCGACGACGCGGCCCTGGCCGATCGGCGGCAGGTGCGGGTGATCCACGGCTTCGGCCAGGGGCGGCTGCGCAAGGCGGTGGCCGCTCTCCTGGAGGGCCATCCCCACGTGGCGGCCTGGCGGGCGGGGGGCGCGGGCGAGGGCGGGGGCGGGGTGACGGTCGTGGAGCTGAAGGAGTAGGGATGGCGTTTCCCGACGGGTTCGTGGAGGAGGTCCGGCGCGCGGCGGACATCGTGCGCGTGATCTCCGAGCACGTGGTCCTCAAGAAGATGGGGACCTCCTGGAAGGGGCTCTGCCCGTTCCACCAGGAGAAGACCCCGTCCTTCAACGTGCGCTCCGAGCCCGCGGTCTTCCACTGCTTCGGCTGCGGGGAGGGCGGGGACGTCTTCAAGTTCCTGATGCTGCGCGAGCGGGTGAGCTTCCCGGAGGCGGCGGAGACGCTGGCCCGTCGCTTCGGGGTGCCGGTTCCCGAGGGGCAGGGCCGCTTCGAGCCCGGGCCCGACCGCAAGGAGCGCGAGGAGATCCTGGCCCTCATGGAGGCGGCCGCCCAGCACTTCGCCCGGAACCTCTGGACCGCCCCGGGCGCCCAGGCCCGGGAGTACCTGCTCGGCCGCGGGTTCCAGAAGGAGACCCTGGAGCGCATCCGGGCGGGGGCGGCGCGCGACTCCTGGGACGACCTCCTGGGCGCGCTGCGCGGCAAGTTCCCGCCGAAGGTCCTCCTCGCGGCGGGGCTCGTGCTCGAGCGCCAGGGCAAGGACGGGCACTACGACCGGTTCCGCAACCGCGCGGTCTTCCCGATCCTGAGCGAGTCCGGTAAGGTGGTGGCCTTCGGCGCGCGCAGCCTGGACGGCAGCGAGCCGAAGTACCTGAACTCCCCCGAGACCGCGGTCTACCAGAAGAGCCGGACGCTCTACGGCCTGTCGTGGGCCAAGGACGCCACGAGGCGCGAGGGCCGGATCGTCCTCATGGAAGGGTACCTCGACGTGGCGCGGGCGCTGGAGGCCGGCATCGAGGAGGCGGTGGCCACCTGCGGGACCGCCCTCACGGCCGGGCACGGCCGGCTCCTCCATCGCTTCGTCGAGCGGGTGGTCCTGAACTTCGACCAGGACGAGGCGGGACAGAAGGCCGCCCGCAAGAGCTTCGAGATCTTTTTCGACGAGGGCTTGCGCGTCCAGGTCGTCGAGCTGCCGGCGGGCCACGACCCGGACACGTACCTCAAGGCCGAGGGGGCCGAAGCCTACCGCCGCCGGCTGGAGGAAGCCCCGGAGGCCATGGAATGGCTGATCCGGCGCGTGGCCGAGGAGACGAAGCCCGCGACCCCCGCCGGCAAGGCCGCCTACCTGAACGCGCTCCTGCCCTCGCTCGTCCGCATCGAGAGCTCGGTGGAGCGGGCGGCCTGGATCCCGCGGATCGTCGAGCGCGGCGGACTGGACGAGGCGGCCACTCGCGAGGAGCTGCGCCGGGCGCTCCGCACGCGGGGGCCGGTATCCGTGCGGGAGATGGCCGAGTCCAGGCCCGAGGCAAAAACGTCTCGTCCGCTGCTGACGGCCGAGAAGCTGCTGCTCGCCATGCTCGCGCACGGGACCGAGGACGCGGACGAGGCGCTCGGCGAGATCAGCGAGGCGGACTTCGCCTCCCTGCGGTCGGCCCCGGTGCTGCAGGCGGCCAAGGGCCTGTACCTGAAAGGACAGAAAGTGGACGCGGCCGCGCTGTCGGCGGCGGTGGAGGACGAGGAATCGCGGCGGCTGTTGAGCGAGGTGGCGGTGGAAACCCTTCCGGAGAACCGCCCGAGCGCCCTCGAGTGCGTGCGGGAGCTCCGGCACCGCACTCTCCTGCGGCGGCAGGCCGAGATCCAGAGGAAGCTGGAGACGGGGCCCGTAGACGACCAGCTCCTCAAGGAGAGGAACGACATCCGACGAGAGATCGCGAGCCTCTAGCGGCTCGGCGAGGGAGTGACCGAAAGGCAATGGCTCTTTCTATCGAAGAGAAGTACGACGAGGTCCGGCAGCTCATCACCATGGGCAAGGAGAAGGGGTACCTCCTCTACGAGGAGGTGAACGACATGCTCCCCTCCGAGCTCAGCTCCTCGGACGAGCTGGACGACATCTTCTCCATGTTCGGGTCCATGGGCATCGAGGTGGTGGACTCGGAGCAGAAGTACCGGGAGAAGGCCGAGGGCGAGGAGGGGGCGGAGCTGGACCTCACCCCGGGGGCCCTCGACAAGACCAACGACCCCGTGCGCATGTACCTGCGCGAGATGGGGACGGTGCCCCTGCTCACCCGCGAGGGCGAGGTGGCGATCGCCAAGCGCATCGAGCGGGGCAAGAACGCGATGCTCCGCGCGATCGCCCGTACCCCCATGGCCGCCCTGGAAGTGGCCCGGTACGGGGAGCGCCTGGGCGGCCGGGAGGTGAACCTCCGCGACGTGGTGGTCTTCAACGAGGAGGAGATCACCGAGGAGAAGCTCGAGGCCAAGATCAAGGAGACCCTGAAGCTCATCGACAAGGTGGCGGCGGCCCACCGCGACTACCTGGCCTACCGCCGGCAGTTCCTCCGGCTGGACCGGAAGTCGTCGCGCTTCTACCGGGCCAAGTGGAAGCTGGGCCGGATGAGGATCCGGGTCTCCCGGACCATCCGCCGCATCGAGTTCAGCGAGGCGGTGAAGCGGCGGCTGGTGGAGCGCATCCGGGAGTCGGTGGACCGCATCCACGACGCCGAAGACAAGATCGCCAAGCTGGAGCCGAAGCTCCGGCACAAGGTCAGCGACGAGTACAAGAAGCTGGTGCGCCACCAGATCCGCGAGCAGAAGGACATGCTGGCGGCCATCCAGGAGGAGTTCGACACCCGGCCCGAGGAGCTGAAGCGGACCCTCGACACCGTGGTCACCGGCGAGGTCCAGGCGGAGCAGGCCAAGAAGGAGCTGGTGGAGGCAAACCTCCGGCTGGTCGTCTCCATCGCCAAGAAGTACACGAACCGGGGCCTGCAGTTCCTGGACCTCATCCAGGAGGGGAACATCGGCCTCATGAAGGCGGTGGACAAGTTCGAGTACAAGCGCGGGTACAAGTTCTCGACCTACGCCACCTGGTGGATCCGCCAGGCCATCACCCGCGCCATCGCCGACCAGGCCCGCACCATCCGCATCCCGGTCCACATGATCGAGACCATCAACAAGCTCATCCGCACCTCGCGGGCCCTGGTGCAGGAGCTGGGGCGCGAGCCGACCAGCGAAGAGATCGCCAAGCGGATGGACATCCCGGTCAGCAAGGTGCGCAAGGTCCTGAAGATCGCGCAGGAGCCGATCTCCCTCGAGACCCCGATCGGGGAGGAGGAGGACTCGCATCTGGGCGACTTCATCGAGGACCGCAACGTGGTCTCGCCCTCCGAGGCCGTGATCAACATCAACCTCAAGGAGCAGACGGAGGCTCTGCTCAAGACCTTGACCCCCCGCGAGGAGCGGGTCATCAAGATGCGCTTCGGGCTGGGCGACGGCTCCGAGCACACCCTCGAGGAGGTGGGCCAGAGCTTCGCGGTCACCCGCGAGCGCATCCGCCAGATCGAGGCCAAGGCGCTGCGCAAGCTGCGGCATCCCTCGCGGTCGCGCAAGCTGAAGGCCTTCCTGGAGGGGAGCCGGATCTAACGCTTCGGCGCGGCGCAGCTTTGCGCTGTGCACGTGAAGGTGTCTCGAACCTGAGGCCGGACCGGTTACAAATCGGTCCGGCCTTACTGCTTCAAGCGAATCTCTGACACAGCCGGTAACCCTCTGCACGACGGGGGCCCAGAGGGGGCCGGCCGGGCCTTTGCTGACAAGCGCGCGTGCTACGCTCGGTCCGAACTACAAGAGAATGGGAGTGCTCAATGGCGGACAAGCTCTCTCGGCTGGAGCCGAATGGGCTCATCACGCCGGAGGTTGGCGCCTGGGGAGAGCGGAAGTATCGGCTCATCGCTACCTACGCGGCGATGTTCTCCACGTCGATGAAGGACAAGTGGGAGTGTCGCGTGTATCTCGATCTCTTTGCCAGCAGTGGGCGAGCTAAGCTCGAGGGCACGTCACAGATTGTCCCTGGATCGCCGCTCCTGGCCCTTATGCTGGACACCAAGTTCGACCAGTACGTCTTCTGCGAGAAAGACGAGGAGAGGATGGAGGCCTTGAAAGTCCGGGTAGAACGTACGGCACCGGACTTGAAACCGGCCTTCATAAGTGCCGATGCGAATGAGGCCGTCGACCAGATCCTCTCGGTCCTCCCGGCGCCGCGCAGAGGGTTTCGGGTTCTGGGCTTCTGCTTTGCAGATCCTTACAAGCTTGGGAACCTTCGTTTCGAGACCATCCGCAGGCTCGCCAAAAGGTACATGGACTTCCTCGTCCTAATCCCGTCGTACATGGATGCTCATCGCAACCGCGGGCACTACGTCCGCGAGACCAGCACGGCTGTCGAGCACTTCCTGGGAAATGCGGGGTGGCGGAAGGACTGGGCCAAGGCCGAGCGCAAGGGCCAAGACTTCGGTGCATTCGTAGCGGACGCGTTCGGTCGGCAAATGGCGAGGCTAGACTTTCTTTACGAGGGTCTCGCAGACATGGTCCACATACGGTCGACGGACAACCTTCCCCTCTACCATCTCGGTTTCTTCAGCCGAAACAAGCTGGGCGCCAAGTTTTGGCGTGAGGCAAGGAAGTACAGTAAGGATCAGATGGACCTCTTCCCTGAGACCTAGCTGATGGCCCAGCTCTCGAGCATCGAGTGGACCGACGCGACTTGGAACCCCGTCACGGGTTGCACCAAGATCAGTCCGGGCTGCAAGCACTGCTACGCGGACCGCTTGGCCAAGCGCCTTCAGGCCATGGGACAGCCACGATACCGCAACGGCTTCTCAGTGACCCTGCAACCGGATCTCCTTGAAGAACCCCTTCGCTGGACCAAACCGAGGCTTGTGTTCGTGAACTCGATGAGTGACCTCTTTCACGAGGCGGTACCCCTAGCCTTCATCCAGCGGGTGTTCGAGACCATGGAGCGGGCGGACTGGCACATCTTTCAGGTGCTCACGAAGAGGCATCAACGGCTGGCCGCTCTGGCCGAGGACCTCCACTGGCCACGCAATGTCTGGATGGGTGTCAGTGTCGAGAGTCAGGACTACGTCGAGCGGGTTGCCAGCTTGCGGAAGGTGCCGGCGGCCGTGCGGTTTCTCTCCGTAGAGCCGCTGCTGAGCCCCATTTCCTTCTTGCCTTTGAGGGGAATCCAATGGGTGATCGCTGGAGGCGAGTCCGGTCCTCGCGCTCGTCCCATGGAACCTGACTGGGTGCGGGCCATCCGTGATCGGTGCCGGGCCATGGGGGTGCCCTTCTTCTTCAAGCAGTGGGGCGGGGTGCACAAGTCGGCCTCTGGAAGAACGCTCGATGGGCGAACCTGGGACGAGATGCCAGAACTCACATATCCTCGCCACGCAGCGCTCGCGAGACGGATGGCCTAAGGGCCCCCTTTGACGTAGGGGCAGAGCCAACCTGGCTTAGAAGCGCACGCCCAAGCCCCAGGAGAAGGCCACCGCCGAGCCCCCGACGCCGCCCACGCGAAAGAGCGGCCCCAGGCTCAAGCCGACGTGCATGGCCGAGATGTCGACCTCCGGGCCCAGGTAAGTGACCCCCGAAGGAGTCCCCGGGGACGATCCCCAGGTGCGGGCCAGGGAAAGCTTGAGGCCCGCCGCGACCGAGCCCTTGAAGTCATCGGAGTGGACTCCGGCCCTGGCCCCCACGCCCAGGCTCAGCTTCCCCCCTCCCGTCCCGGCATGGAGCTGGACGAGGAGGCCGGCTCGGCCCTTGACCTGCTCTCCGTCTTCGTGGACGTCGACCCTCAGCCCGTAGAGCAGCTCCCCCATGACCGCGGCTCCCAGGGGCCCGCCATAGCCGGCCCCCCCGCCGAGGGCCCGCTCCTGGGCCGTGGCGACCCCGGCCGGCGCGGCCAAGGCCATCAGGAACGCCACCCGCCGAACGTGCCTCATGGACTCCTCCAGAAAGGTCTGAGTTTCTGACGCCCGAGGCGGCCCCGAGGTTCCCGGAATCGGAGCGGGACACTGTCGGGATCCACCCTCGCCTCTGGGCCTCCGTTGGCGGTAGACTCGCCGCAACTTCCTCGGGGCCGCGCGGGAGCTGGGACCAATGGAGACTGTGTGGTCGGAGCTGCAGTACGCCGCTCGCCGGTTGGCGCGGCAGCCGTTATTCATTGCCGTTGCGGTCGGAACCCTGGCCCTCGGCATTGGCGGCGTCACCGCAATATTCAGCGTCGCGGACGCGGTGATCCTACGGCCGCTCCCTTTCCCCGACTCCGACCGTCTGGTGGTCGTGTGGCAGCGCGACCTCCTGCGGAACCACCCCGTCGTCGCCGTCTCCTATCCGGCCTACAAATACTGGCGCGACGAGAACCGCGTGTTCCAAGACCTGGCGGGAATGCCGGAGATCAACTGGGGATGGACGCTCACCGGGCGGGGAGAGCCGGTGAAGCTCGTGGTCCGAGCGGTCACCGCGAATTTCTTCGAGGCGATGGGTGTTCAGCCCATCCAGGGACGTGTTTTCGCGCCCGCAGACGATCGAATCGGCGCGGTCCCCGTGGTCGTCTTGAGCCATGCGCTGTGGCACGACCGGTTCTCGGAAGACCCGACCATCGTTGGCCAGTCCATGGCTCTCGAAGGCCAAGCGTTCACGGTCGTGGGCGTGATGCCGAAGGGGTTCGCCTACCCTCCTGGCGCCCAGCTCTGGACACCCCTCGTGCCGGCGGTGGGGGCGGAAACCGTGGAGAGTGGCGGGGCGCAGTGGATGACCGCCCTGGGCCGCGTGAAGGACAGGGTGCCTCTCGAGCAGGCGCGCGCGGAGATGACCGGCCTGCTGGGCCGCTACCTGCGCGGCATTCGGGAGCGGCTGCCGGCTCATCTCAAGCACCTCGTCGATCCCGGGGCCTACGCCGCCGTGCTCACGCCGTTGTCCGATTCTCTCTTTGGCCCCGCGCGTCCCGCGCTCTTCACGCTCCTGGGAGCGGTCGTCCTCGTCCTTCTGATCGCCTGTGCCAACGTGGCTGGCCTCCTGCTCGTACGAACCACGGAGCGGAGCCAGGAGATGGCTGTCCGGCTGGCCCTCGGAGCGAGCCCGGGGCGGCTGGCCCGCGGGCCCTTGGCGGAGAGCCTCCTCCTGGCCGCCTTCGGCGGGGCCGCCGGCCTCCTGGCCGCCAGGATCGGCGTTCCGCTGCTCGTCCGGCTCGCGCCCGAGGACATACCGCGTCTCCAGGACGCCGCGGTCGATGCGCGGGTCTTCGGCTTCGCGCTCGTTGCGTCCGTAGCCACCGCGGTGCTCTCCGGCCTGGCACCTATGCTCCTGGTCCGAGCGGCCTCCCTCGAGGCGACGCTCCGCGAGGGCTCACGCACCGTGGCCGTCGGCCGCGGCCGGTTCCGCCCGACCCTGGTCGTCGCCCAGGTGGCGATCGCCCTCGTCCAGCTGGTGGGCGCCGGCCTCCTCGCCCGCAGCTTCGTGGAGCTTCGGCGTGTGCCCCTGGGCTTCCAGCCGGAGCACGTCTTGAGCGTCGACGCGTATGCGCCCGAGGCCCGCTACCCCGACGCGCGGCGTTGGCGGGTGTTCTACCAAGAGGTCCTCCGCCGCGTGCAAGCCCTGCCCGGAGTCGAGTCCGCCGCGACGGTCAGCGGCCGCCCGCTCTCTGGTCCGACCGGTTGGGACTTCCCCTTCACCGTGGAGGGGCAATCCGAGGCGGAAGCGGGGCGGAATCCCCTGGTGAACCTGCAAGCGGTGAGCGACGACTACTTCCGCACCATGGGCATCGTGGTGAAGAAGGGCCGGGTGTTCACCGAAGGGGATGTCGAGGGCCAGCCCGGAGTGGTGGTCGTGAGCGAGTCGCTGGCCCGGCGCTACTGGCCGGGGCAGGATCCCATCGGCAAGCAGCTCAAGGTCCCACAGTGGAAGTCGCCCTACGACAATGTGTGGTTGAGCGTGATCGGGGTGGTGGGCGACGCACGATACCGCGAGCTTCAATCAACCCGCCTGGACCTCTACATGTCGTACCTCCAGGGCGACCACCCGACCGGCAGCCTGATGGTTCGGACGCGCCAGGAACCGACCGCCGTGGCGGCCGCGGTTCGAGAAGCCGTGTGGAGCATGGACAGGGACAAGGCCCCTCCGGCTACGATCACGATGACGCGTGCGGTCTCGGAAGCGCTGGCGGGGCCGCGTTTCGCGACCCGTGTCTTCGGGGCGTTCGCCCTCGTCGCCCTCCTTCTTGCGGCCCTGGGCCTCTACGGGCTCCTCGCATACTCGGTGACGTGGCGGACCAGAGAGATCGGCCTACGCGTGGCCCTGGGGGCGCGTCCCCGGGACGTGGGGCGCCTGGTGTTGCGTGAAGGCCTGGTCTTGACCCTGAGCGGGATCGCCCTCGGCCTGGTGGTCGCAGGGGCTGCCACACGTCTTCTCGAAAGCCTGCTCTACGGGGTGAGACCAACCGACGGCCTCACCTTCGCGGCGGTCGCGGCCCTGCTGCTCGCCGTGGCCGGCTTGGCCTGCGGCCTGCCCTTGCGCCGCGCCCTCGGGGTGGATCCCGTGGTGGCGCTGCGTCACGAGTAGCCCGGGCATCGCTTGCAAGGAGGATCGATGCCGATCCACCGAACGTTCCGCCGCTTCGCCTGTCTGGTGGCGTGTCTCGGAGCCACCGGGGGCGGAACGTGTGCGGAGTCGGGCCTCCAGGTCCTGTTCGCGCCATCGCCGGGCTCCCCGCTCTCGGCGGGATCCCGGCCCAGCGACGTGCTGGTCGCGGACATCAATGGAGATGGGGCCCTGGACGTGATCACGGCCAACGCCGGCGACAGCACGCTTGGCGTTCTGCTGGGCGACGGTCACGGTGGTTTCCACGTGGCGCCCGGCGCGCCGGTCCACCTGGGAGTGCCCCCACACCTGATCGCCGTCGGTGACTTCAACTCCGACTCGCGCCTCGACCTCGCCGCCAGCAGCCACGACAGCAACGACGTGCAGGTGCTGCTGGGCGATGGCCGCGGCGGGTTTGCCGCCGCGCCGGGCTCGCCGTTCGCCGCCTACACGGGAGTCAAGGCCCACAACCATGGCCTGGCCGTGGCCGAGGTGAACGGCGACGGCCGGCTCGACATCACCGTCGGCCACCAGGAAACCGGATCGATCGCGGTGTTGCTCGGCGACGGGTCAGGGCGCTTCACGCCGGGGCCCGGCTCCCCGATTCGGCTCGGGCGCGGCTTCTACCCGCATGCTCTCGCCGACGTGGACGGCGACGGCAGGCTGGATCTCGTCGCCCCGGACATCCTCGGCTCCGCGATCGTGGTTGCCCTCGGTGACGGGCGCGGTGGCTTCTCCGCGGCGCCCGGCTCCCCCATCCACGTGAAAGCCCGCCCGTTCTTCGTCCTGCTGGAAGACCTGAACGGCGACGGAAGGACGGACATCGTGGCCACCCACGACGACAGCGATGACGTGGACGTCCTCCTGGGCGAGGGAGGCGGCCGGTTCAGGTCAACGGGTGGCTTCCATGCGGGAGGCCGCGGATGGGAGATCGCGGCGGTCGACCTGAATGCCGACGACCACAAGGACATCCTGGTGCTCGGCAACGGAGCCTTGAGGGGTTTCCTGGGCGACGGCAAAGGAGGGTTCGTCTCCGTCGGGTCACCTTATCCCACACCGCGGGACTCGTGGACGTTCGGGGTCGGCGACGTCAACAAAGACGGCGGGGTCGATGTCGTCTTCGCCGACCTGAGCACGGGCAAGCTCACGGTGTTGCTGCATCGCTGAGGGGGGAGGCCCCCGCGCCCTAGATCTGCAAGGCGAGGTCGAAGGTCGCGGCATAGCCGGTGCCCTCCGCCACCAGGGGGAGCAGGAGCTGGCTGCCCCCGTTCTGGTAGATGCCGTCCGAGGTGTTGAGCGTGTTCCGGCGGCCTTTGCTCTTGTAAGGCGCCTGGGCGTGGACGAGGTCCGTGACCGCCTCGTCGAAGAACAGCTGCGACGCGAATTGGAAGCCGCTCGAAGCTCCCGGGTTGTTGCGGATCTTGAAGTGGATGTGCACTGCGCGGCCGCTGTACCAGCCGGGATATATGGTGGTGAACTGCGCCAGACCTGCGGCGTCGGTGAGCTGGTAGCCGCGCAGGAACCTCCGGCCCACGGTGTTGAAGCCCATGTCCTGCACGTCCGAGTAGACGCCGAGGGCGTCGCAGTGCCACACGTCCACCAGGGCGCCGGCCAATGCTGTGCAGACGCTCGCCTGCGTCACTCGGAAGGCTAGCCGGAGATCGATTCCCGGCCGCACCGTTCCGTCGGACGGATCGCTGCGGAGGTCCGAGCGGTTGAGCATCTCGTCCACGTAGTAGGGACCCTCGGTGAGCTGGGGCCGTACCACGCAGGCGGATGAGGCCGGCGAGGGGGACGGCGTGGGCGTGGATGCGGCAACGGGATTCGAGGTGCCGCTCCCACATCCGAAGGCACCGGCCACGGCAAGGGAGCCGACCAGGAAGACCACCTCGCGGCGGGCCGGGTCGGGTACGACGTCGTCTTTCGAGCGCACGTGGCCTGCCGTGCAAAGCCCGTTCCGCGAGGGCCGGCGCTCAAGACAAAAGCCTTGGACAAACGTTTCCGCGGCCGCGGCGTCCTCCCCGACGTACACGGCCGTCCGTGAGCGGCGACAAACGTATGCAGGGAGGAGGACCGCCTTTACCTGGACTTCACAAAGGACAAACTTCGCCACACGGCCGTCTTCGACGGACGATGGTCGGGGTCGTCAGGGGGGCACGACGAGATCAGCGGCCCGGACCTCTTCGGGGGAGGCGGTGCCCGTTCCCGGCTTCATGATCGTGACCGAGGCGACGAGGTTGCCGAAGCGCGCCCCCGCGGCGGGGGAGCCCGTGACCGCGAGGGCGACGGCGGCACCCGCGGAGAAGGAGTCGCCGGCCCCGCAGATGTCCACGGGCTTCTCCAGGGGCCGCGTGGGCACCCAGGTCTCGCCCGCCGCCTCCACGACCAGCACGCCCCGGGGCCCGTGCGTCACGTAGAGGAATGGGCCCCCGACGCGCTCGAGCAGCGCGCGATGATCGTCCCGGCCCAGCAGGCGCTGGCACGCGGCCTCCGCCTCGTCCTGGTTGGGCTTGACCGGAACCCCCCGGAAATGCTCCACCCGGGTCCGCGAGTCGGCGAGGAAGGTCTTCGCGGGGAAGCGGCGGGCCAGGTCCGCGATCTGTTGTCGCACCGCGTCCGTGACCACGCCTCCCCACTGGGTCTCCGCCTGGTCGGCGACCAGGATCACGTCGAAGGCCGGGGCGGCCTCCCACAGCCGGTCGAGGACCTGGCGCTCGACCTTTTCCGTCAAGGGCCGGGTGTTGATGAAGTCCACGCGCGGCAGGTCCTCGACGCCCGTCCGCTCGTTCAGGAGCTTGGTGTAGGTGAAGGTCTGGACCCCGCCCCCCCACACGAGGAGGTCGGGCTCGATGCCGCGAGCGCGGAGCGCCTGCTCCAGCTCGGAGCCGTGGCCGTCGTGGCCCACGACCCCCAGCACCGCCACCCGGCCCGCCCCCAGGGCGGCGAGGTTGCTCGCCACCGTGCCCCCGGCGCCGGGGCTGACCTCGGTCGCCACCACGGCGGTGCGCGGGATGCCGGTCTCGCGGGAGGGCTCCGCCACCGAAGGCTCGTACCGGCACCAGCGGTCCAGGCAGATGTCGCCCACCACCAGGGCGGAGAGCCGGGGGATCGCGGCCAGGATCTCCGCGGTCGTCAAACCGCCTCCAGCACGGCCCGCCGCAGCGCCGGCAACGTCGCGCGGTGGTCTCCGCAGAAATAGAAGCTCTCGCCCCCGTCCGCCACCGTCCGCACCAGCATGGTCTTGTGGGGGCGGAAGAAGTAGCCGGGGTCCGTCTTCGGCAGCTCTCTCTTGAGGTCGCCCTGGATCGGCACCAGGTCGAAGACCGCGGTGGCGAAGCGGGCGATCGCGCGCCCCTCCTGATGCGCGACGTTGCGGGCCATGGCCAGGGCCTTCAGGTAGACCTCCGGAGCCATGATCGCGCTTCCGAAGCTGAGCAGGACGCCGCCCTCGAGCGACTCGACCTTGCGAGCGAAGACCAGGAAGTCGCGGTAGCTCGCGGCGCCCAGGGCGGCCCCGTCGCAGCTCGCGTGCTCGTGAAGGATGTCGTATCCGATGCCCACGTGGACGGTGGCCGGCACCGAGAGGCGGTGGGCGGCGGCGAGCACGCTCAGGTCCTGATGGGGGAAGCCGCTCTCCGAGGTCCGACGGCCGACGTTCTCCCCCAGGCCGAGCCCCCGCTCTCCTGCCTCGCGGATCCAATCGTTGAGCTCCCCCGTCTCCCGCCAGAGCCCGAACTCGCCGCTCTTGACGTAGCGGGCGACGCTCTCCGTGGTGGCTCCGATCCGGGCCAATTCGTAGTCGTGGATGACCCCCGCGCCGTTCATGGCGACGAGGTCGATCAGCCCGCGCTCCAGGAGGTCGATGAGGTGGCGGCTCACCCCCGCCCGGAGCAGGTGGGCACCCATCATCAGGATCCGGGCCGACCCGCGGCGGCGGGCCTCCAGGAGGCGCCTCGCCACCTCCGCGAGGCCGGGATGGGAGAAGGGCGGCGCCTCCTCGTCGAGACCGAGCCAGTGCTCGAGCCGCAGGTCGTGCGCGCGATCGGCGAGGGGCTGCACGCGGAGGCGCGACCGGTCGAACACCTCGTACTTCGATCTCACGACGGGAACAGCGCCCCCGAGAGCTCCTCGCGGCCGAGGAAGTTGGGGACGATGTAGTCGGCCCCCACCCCGAGGAGGCGGCGGCGCTTCCACTCGTCCACGACGCGGCACTCGGGCTCCGCGGTCGCCACCCCCACCGCGATCCCCCCCGCCTGCTTCGTGTTCTGGATCTCCACGTACCCGTCGCCGAAAGCGAGCAGCTCCTCCCCGCGGCACGCCCCGCGGGCGAGGATGCCCTCGATGAGCAGCGCCTTCGAGAAGCTCCGGTAGTCGTCTCGGGCCCCGAACAGGCCCCCGTCAAAGTAGCGCTCGACGTCGAGCAGGCGAGCCTCGTCACGCATGCAGGGCTCGTCGGTGCCGCTGGCGAGGTAGAGCCGGAGGCCCCTCTCCCGCAACGCCTCCAGCCACTCCCGGACCCCCGGAACGAGGTACTTCCCGGGCGGGCACTCCCCCTCCCGCAGCTCGCGCAGACGGTCCGCGATCCGATCGTGCAGGCGCGCCAGGTAGGCCCGCTTGTACTCGAGGGGATCGAGAGCCGCCCCGCCGCGCTGCCGCACCTGCTCCGCGAGCGCGATCATCTGGTAGATCGTCTGCTTTCCGTTCAGGCGCAGGACCGAGTCCTCGACCATGGCCTGGATCTCCGGAAGCGTCTCGCCGCTCCTGAGGTCCGCTAGGACCTCCACCATCAGGGGGACCATGACCTCGACCCAGCCCGATCGGATCAGGGACAGCGTGCCGTCGAAGTCGAAGAGGACGACCCGGGCGCCCTCGGCCGTCACCCCCGGGCGGACGCACTCGATCATGCCGATCCATTCTGCCACGGGCGATGCCGGTCGGCGCGGACGCGCCCGAGCGCGGGCGACCTGGGCGGGCGATCGGGATGCTGTAATCATGCAGTTGAAATGCATAATTGCAAGGTGCGCTGGGGACTGATCGGCTGCGGCGACATCGCGGGGAGGCGGGTGGCGGCGGCCTTGCGAAGCGCCCCCGGCTCCCGCCTGGTCGCGGTGAGCCGCCGCCGGGCGGAGCTGGCCGAGGAGGCGGCGCGTGTCCTCCAGGCCCGCCGCGGGTACGCATCGTGGACCGACCTGCTGAGGGACGGGGAGGTGGACGCGGTCTACGTCGCGACCCCCGTGTACCTCCACGCGGAGATGGCGATCGCGGCCGCGGAGGCCGGGAAGCACGTGCTGTGCGAGAAGCCCATGGCCCTCGACGTACAGCAGTGTGACCGGATGATCGAGGCGGCGGAGCGCAGCCGCGTGAAGCTGGGCATCGCCTACTACCGGCGCTTCTACCCGATCCTGGCCCGCGTGAAAGAGCTCGTGGGTGCCGGCGTCCTCGGCGAGGTGGTGGCCGCCCGGGCCGACGTGTTCGAGCCCTTCGATCCGGGGCAAGACCATCCCCGGCGATGGCTCCTCGAAAAGGGCAAGGCGGGCGGGGGGCCCATGTTCGACTTCGGCTGCCACCGCCTCGAGGTGCTGCTGAGCCTCTTCGGGCCCGTGGCCGAGGTGCTCGGCGTCCTCGCGAACACGGCCCTCGCGCGCGAGGTGGAGGACACGGCGGTGGCGGTGATGCGTTTTGCCTGCGGGCCCGTGGCCACGGTGACGGTTTCCCACGCGGCGGGCGAGGCGCGGGACACCTTCGAGGTCATCGGGCGGAAGGGGTGCATCCGGATCCCGAAGCTGAACGGTCCCGAGCTGCGCCTCGTCTCGGGAGGGGTGGAGACGGTGGAGCAGCATCCTCCGGCGGAGAACCTCCACCTGCCGCTGGTCGAGCAGTTCGTGAAGGCCGCGCTCCGGGACGAGCCGCCCGCGGTCGACGGGTCCGTCGGCCGCGAGGTCAACCGGCTGCTGGCCGAGATCGCCTAGACCAGCCCGCGGTCGCGCAGCTCTCCCTTGACGTAGGCGTACAGGATGGGCGCCGCCACCACTCCCGCCAGGCCGAAGGCTGCCTCGAAGGCGATCATGGCGAGCAGGATCTCCCACGCCGCCGCTCCCACCCGCCCGCCCACGATGCGCGCGTTCAGGAAATACTCGAGCTTGTGAACGAGCACGAGGAAGGCCAGGGACCCGAGGGCGACCCACAGCGACACCCCGGCGGAGACGGCGACGATCAGGGTGTTCGAGATCAGGTTCCCGACCACGGGCAGGAGGCCCGCCACGAAGGTCACGGCCAGGAGGGTGCCGGCGAAGGGCAGCGGGCGGCCGAAGAGGGGCAGCACGACGAACAGGAAGATCCCCGAGAGGATCGTGTTGATGGCCGAGATCTCGACCTGGGCCAGCACCACCATCTCAAACGAGGCGGCCAGGCGCCGGATCCGCTCCGCGAGGGCCACCGCGAGGGGACGCTCGGGATCGGGCCGGGGATGCTGGAAGAACACGAGAAATCCCAGGGCCGCGCCCACCAGCGCGTGGACCAGGAACCGGCCCGCCTCCCCGCCCGCGTGGGTGAGCAGGGCCGCGTGCTCGCGGAACCACTCCGAGGCTGTCTCCTGCAGCCGTTGCGCGTCCAGCAGGTCCTCGAGGAGGGGGAAGCTGACTCCCCAGGACTGCAGCCGGTCGTGCACCTGCCCGAGGATGCGCCCCACCTCCTCGAACAGCGTGGGGAGCGCGCCCACGCGGCCGCGGGCGAAGCCCACGATGAGCAGGACGATCCCGGTGAGGGCCGCCGCCGCCAGGAGGCCGAGCCCGGCCGCGGCCAGGAGCTTGGCCGCGCCGTGTGACAGGCGCCCGCCCTGGATCAGCCGGAAGGCCAGGGCGAGGAGCGTGTAGGCGAGGAGGCCCGCGATGAGCGAGACCCCGAGGCGGAACTGGAAGACGAAGAGAAGGCCGCCGGCGACCAGGACGAACGCGGCCGTCTCGGCGCCGGTGGCCCGAGGCTCCATGAGCGGCCCCTATTCTAGGCGGATTCTCATCACATGCGCTCCCACCCGAGACCGACCCAGAACGAGCGCTTCGGCCCCGGGAAGCCGATGAGGGTTGCGTAGGCGCGATCGCCGAGGTTGTCGACTCGAGCCCGCAGCGTCCACCGCGGGCGCCAGCGCCAGGAGCCCGCGAAGGCAAAGAGCCGGTAACCCGCCACCGTGTCCCGGTCCGGGACCGGGAGCTGCTCGTCCAGGTAACGCGAGACTCCCCGGCTCTCGAGGCGCAGGTCCAGCCGGTCCGTCGGCCGCCAGACCAGGCGGCCGCCCCCCAGCCATCGCGGCCGGTGCAGGAGCGCGACGCTGGAGAGGTCGCGCGCGTCGAGCCAGGTCGCCTCCCCCTGGACCTCGAGCTTCGCGAGCGGACGCCAGCGGGCCTGCAGCTCGGCGCCGCGGGCCCTCACCCGGGAGCGGTTGACGTGGGTGAAGGCCTCGAAATCGAAGTCCACGAGGTCGCGATACTCGTGCTGGAAATGGGTGGCCCCGAGCTCGAGGTGGGCGCGGTGGAACGAATGGTCGAGGCCGATCTCGCCTCCCACCGTCCGCTCCGGCCGCAGCTCGGGGTTGCCGCCGAGGGCCCGCGGGCTGGCCAGGGCGAAGAAGCTCGGGAGCTTGGAGGCGCGGCCGGCCGCGGCCCGCAGCCGAGTCCCTCCCCCGGCGGGACGCCACAGCAGGCCCAGGCGTGGGTTGATCTGGAGCGAGTCGGTGGTGGCCGCGTCCGCCCGGAGGGCGGCCTCCAGGAGAAAAGGGCCCCGCTCCTGGCGCAGCTCCAGGTAGCCGCCGCCCGTGGCCCGAGTCTTCCCGTAATCCCCCGGCACGTCTCCGCCCAGGAAGGGCGGCAGGCGCAGAACGCTGGTGTTGTCGGCCCGCTCGGCTTCGCCGGAAAGGCCGAGGTCGAGCTGGGTGCGGGCGGTGCGGCGCAGGGGCGCGGACCAGGCCAGTCGAAGCCGGCTGTACCCGGTCTGCTCCTCCGAGGCCGGGACGAGCGGCGGCACCGCCGGGCTCGTGCGGTCGAGGCCGCGGTGCGAGAAGCCCAGGGCCACGCGATGCTGGAAGCCATCGGGTCCCCCGGATTGGAGCTCCGCCCCCAGCGAGAAGTCGCGGTGGTCCGTGGTCCGCAGGAGACCCGAGCCGTAGAGGGGCCCGCCGGAGGCGTCGGGGTAGTCGTCGGCGTGGCCCGAGGCGAAGCGCGCGGTGAGAAGGAGGTCGGTCGTGGCGCCCACGCCGAGGCGGGCGCCCGCGTGCAGGTCGAGCTGGCGGAATCCCTCCTCGGCCACGCGGTGGCGCTCCCGCTCGAAAGCCACCTCGGCCGAGTAGCCGCCGCGGCCCGCCGGCCCGGAGACCGTTCCCGACCCGCGGACGAGGGAGGCGTTGCCCACCTCCCCGCGCAGGCCCGCCCGCACCGGGCCAGGCTCCCCACGCCGCGTGAAGAGCTGGACCACGCCAGCCAGCCCGCTCGGCCCGTAGAACGAGCAGAGGGGCCCGCGCACTACCTCCAGGCGCTCCACCAGCCCCGCCGGCAGCTCTTCGAGGTTCACCGCCCCGCCCTGCGGGTCGGTGGGGTCGTTCAGGGGAACACCGTCGAGCAGCACGAGCGTGAAGTTCGGGTCGCCGCCCCGGATGCCGGCGTAGGTCACGCCCCCGCGGCCGCCGCTGCGCAGGACGTGCAGGCCCGGCATCGTCTGCAGCAGATCCCCGACGCTGCGCGCACCGGAGGCCTCGATCTCCGCCGCCTCGATCACGGTCACCGAGGCCGACGCCGACGGGACCGGTCGCGCGACCACGGTGGCGGTCTCGTAGAAGACCGGCTTGGCAGGCTCCGCTTCGTCCGAGACCGCAAGGAGCGCCGTCAGCAGGAACAAGGAAGACACGACGGCTCGCCTAGGGCTTCGATCGCCGTGCGGCCACCCAGGCCTGGAACTCGGCCTCCATCTGCGGAGACTAGCACAGGGTCGCGTGACACGAGGGGCTGCACGCTTGACCGTCGCGCCCGGCGGGGCGTAGGTTGGAAACCGAATGGCTCGTCGCAGGCGCTCGGTCTGAGGGTGGCCGAAGAGCCGCCGTTCTGGCAGCAGAACCCCACCGGGAGGTTCACCGATCGCGCCTCGGACTACGCGAGCTCCCGGCCGGACTATCCGCGCGAGGCCGTACGAGCGGCCTTGGAAGGCCTGGGCGAGGCCGATGCGCTGACCGCGGCCGACGTGGGGGCGGGCACGGGGATCGCCTCCCGGTTGCTCGCCGACGAGGGGGTGTCGGTCCTCGCCATCGAGCCGAACCCCGCCATGCGCGCAGCCGCGCTCCCCCACCCGGGTGTCACGTTCCGTGAGGGCACGGCGGAGCGCACCGGGCTCCCCGACGGGCACGTCGAACTCGTGCTGTGCGCCCAGGCCTTCCATTGGTTCGAGCCGCGCGCCGCCCTCGCCGAGCTCCGCCGCATCCTGAAGCCGGACGGCCGGCTGGCGCTCCTCTGGAACGAGCGCGACCAAGAGGACGGCTTCACCGCCGAATACTCCTGTCTCGTGCGCGACGCGGCCGGAGGGCACGTCACCGAGGCCCGCCGGGAGGGCGTGGATGACCTGCTGCGTGCGGCGGGCTACCATGACGTGCGCGTGCTTTCGTTCCGCCATGAGCAGTCCCTGACTGCCGACGGCCTCGTCGCGCGCGCCACGAGCGCGTCCTATGTCCCGCGCCACGGTCCGGCCCGGGAGGCCCTGGTGCAGGGCCTGCGGCAGCTCCACGCCCGCTCGGCCGACGTGACGGGTCGGGCAACCCTCGTCTACCGCACGGTCCTGCTTCTGTCCCGGCGGCCGGATTAGGATTGCGAGGGTGATCTCCTCGCTGGCCCTTGTGGTTCTCGCCGCCGCCGGCTGGGCCACGGGCGACCCCGCGCGCCTCGCGAAGGGACGGGAGGTCTACCTGCAGGGCTGCGTCCTCTGCCATGGCCAGGACGGGCGGGGCAACCCGGAATGGGAAAGCGCAGTGCGGCCCGTCGAGTTCAGCGACTGCGGGACCACCGCCGAGCCCACCGAGCAGTGGGAGACCATCGTCAAGAAGGGCGGGCCCGCCCGGGGCCTGGCTTCCGTCATGCCCGCCTTCGGCGACGCCTACGGCGACGAGGAGATCGCCGCGGTCGTTGCCTACATCCGCACGTTCTGCGCGACGGCCGACGCCTACCCGCCGGGCGACCTGAACTTCCGGCGGCTCCTTGAGACCGGCAAGGCCTTTCCGGAAGCCGAGGTCGTCCTGCGCTCGTCCCACCGGCCCCAAAGCGGCCGCCGCGAGACGGACCTCGAGGTGCAATACGAGAACCGCCTGGGCCCCCGCTTCCAGTACGAGCTGGTCCTCCCCCTGCGGGCCCAGGCCAGCCCGGGCGAGGGGCGCGGGCTGGGGGACGTGGAGGTGGAAGCGAAGCAGGTCCTCCGCTTCGATGCCGCGCGCCGGCAGATCCTCTCGGGCGGGCTCGGCGTGACCCTGCCCACGGGCAGCGAATCCAAAGGGCTCGGGAGCGGCACCGTCTTCCTGGCCCCCTTCGTCGCCCACGGCAAGGGCTGGGACCGGACGTTCCTCCAGACGAAGGTCGGGCTCGAGGTCCCCCTCGACGCCGGCAAGGCGGACAAGGAGCTGACTTATGCCGTCGGCCTGTCGCGCTCCGTCGGTCCGCCACGCACGGCCTGGACACCCGCCCTCGAGCTCACGGGCAACTGGAACACGCGCACCCATCGCCTCGAGTACGCGCTGTGGGTCGAGACCTCGAAGCCCCTGAACCGCCTCGGCCACGTCCTGGGCGCCGTGGGGGCGCAGGTTCCCATCCGCCCGCGCGGGGAGACCTGGCGGATCGAGGCCTACCTGCTATGGGACTTCGGCGACGGGCCTTTCTGGCTGGGCTGGTAGGATGCGCACCGACGTCCCATCGGGCAGGCCGTAGCCTCCTTCGACGACCACTGCCTCGCCGCCCTTCAGGCCCTCGACGATCTGCACCTTGCCGTCGAACACCTCCCCCCCCGCGACCTCCCTCCGGTGCGCGACCTTCTGGTCGTCCACCACCAGCACCGACCCCTTCCGCGTCCCCTCGGCGAACTGCACGGCGGCCAGGGGCACGACCACGCTCTTCGGCGACGTGGCGGTGAGGATCCGGAGCTCGCCGAAAGCGCCGGGAAGGAGGCGGGTCTTCGCGTTCGGGATCTCGCACCAGACCTCGATCGCCTGTCTCGAGGGATCGACGGCACGGTTGACCACGGTCACCCGCCCCTCGTAGGACTCCCCGGGCGAGTCCGCCGGGACGAAGAGGCCGGACTGGCCGGCTCGGATCGCCGCGGCCTCCGATTCCGGCACCTGGGCCCGGGCGACGGCCAGGGAGAGGTCCGCGACGGTGAAGACCGGGCTGCTGGGCTGGGCCATGTCCCCGGGGTAGAGGAACTGCTCTGTGATCAGCCCGTCGAAGGGGCCCAGAAGCTCCGTGAAGCGGAGCTGGGCCTCGATCCCCTCGAGGCGGGCCTTCGTCTGGAGCAGCTCGGTCTGGGTGGCCAGGAGGTCGCGTTGCGGGATGGCGCCCTCCTCGAAAAGGCGGGTCCGGCTCGCGGCCAGGGCCTGGGCCTGGTGGAGAGCGGCCTCCGCCTCGGCGCGCTGGGCCAGGATGTCGCGGTTCTCGAGCCGGGCCAGGAGCTGGCCGGCCCTCACGCGGTCGCCCTTCCTGACCTGCAGCTCGCGGACGGCGGCGGTCAGCCGCGAGGCGATGGCGGCCTGCTGGCGGGGATGGATGAGCGCCGGCGCGCGCACGCTCCGCCGGACGTCCTCGAGGGTGGCCGGCGCCACCTTGACCGCCACCACGGGCCGAGGCTCCGGCTCCTCGCGAGGGGAGCAGCCCAGGAGGGCGACCAGGGATGCGAGGACCGCCGGGATTCGGGTCATGCCTTCACTCTCCGGAGGCGACTTTCAGGTCCGCCCAGCTCTCCAGGTAGCGGACGAGGGCCGTGTAGTGGTTGGTGTGCGCCTGGGCCAGCTGGTTCTGGGCCGCGACCACGTCCAGGGCCGAGCCTTCGCCCCCGTCGTAGCGAAGGCGGCTCAAGCGGAGGTTCTCCTCCGAGAGCTGGACTTGGGTTCGCGTGGTCGCGATCTGGCCGTGGATCCTCCGCGCGCGGGAGAGCGCGTCCTGGTATTCCCGGGAAAACGTGCGCTCCGCGACCTGCCGATGGACATCTACCTGACCCGCTTGAAGCTCGAACTGACGCGCCGCCCGCCGCCCCTTGAACCAGTCGAACACGGGGATGTCCAGGCCGAAGAAGGCGGCGTAGCCGCGATCCCCCCATCGGAGGTGCAGGGAGTCGAGGCCGTACTGGAGCATCACGCTCGCCTGGGGCCGTCGCTCCGCGCGCGCCCGGCTCGCGTCCGCCAGGAAGCCGCGACGCTGGGCCTCCAGGAGGGTCAGCTCCGGGCGCCGCGCGATGCGCTCGCCCGCGGCGAGAGCGAGGGCGGGCTCTGGGGGATCGGGGACGGGATCGTCGAGGACGTCCCGCAGGGGGAGCGGGGCCGCCACCTCCGTGGTCCAGAAGGAGGCCAGGTCGTGGCTCGCCACCTCGGCCTCCAGGTCCGCCGCGCTCGTCGACTGCTCGAGCAGGGCCGTCTCCGCCGCCGCCTTGACCACGTCCGCCCGCGCCGCCTCGCCCTTCTCGAACAGGAGCCTGGTCCGCGCCTCGAAGGCCCGGGACTCCGCGAGCGCGTCCCGGGCCGCCTGGGCCAGGCGCCGGGCGAGAATCACGCGGTAGTAGCTGGCCGTCACCTGGCGCCGGAGGTCTCGCTCCGTGAGGCCCAGGGTCGCGGCCGCGGCGTCCCGGTCCGCCCGGGCGCGGGCCTGCGTGGCGCGGAGCCGCCCCGAGGTGTCCACCTCCTGGACCACCGTGAAGAGCGCGCTGTACTCGCGGGCGCCGTTCAGGGCGACGAAGGCCGGCGCGTCGCCCCCCGCCGCGGTCGGGCTGTTGTAGGCGAAGGCCGCGTTCGCGCGGGCCTGGGGCAGGAGCGCCGACCGCGCCTGCGCGAGCCCCAGGGAGGCGATCTCGCTCTGGTGCCGCGCTGCGTTGAGCGCCGATGCGCTCGACGATGCCAGCCGGATGCAGTCGTCCAGGGTGAGCGCGGGCGCCTGGCCACGGGCGCTTGCCGGCGCCACGGCCAGGCCGAAGGTCAGGACCACGAGGGTGTTCTTCAATCGACCGTCCTCCGAGAGCGGGAGCATCCCCTGCGCCGCGCGACTGCCGGATCACACCACGATTCAGGTTCCTCTGCCAGCGGCGCCCGAAGCCTTCGGTTCCCGATGCGGGTTGTCAGCCGAGCCGCCAGCGGGTAGGTTTGAGCCCATGAGATTCCGTCTGCCGGCGGCCGCCCTGCTCGTCCTCGTCGCCCCCGCCCTGTCCGCGCCCGGCCCGGAAGCCGCCTCTCGCCCTCGGCTCTCCGCGCAGGACGACGCGGTCCGGCCCCTCCTCGCGAAGATGACCCTCGACGAGAAGATCGGCCAGATGACGCAGGCCGACCAGCAGTTCCTGGTCGAGGAGCGGGACATCGAGACCTACTTCCTGGGCTCGCTCCTCTCCGGCGGGGACTCGGACCCGAAGACGAACCGCCTCGATGACTGGACCGAGATGGTCGAGCGCTACCAGTCCCACACCGGGAGGACGCGCCTCAAGATCCCGCTCCTCTACGGCGTGGACGCGGTGCACGGCCACAACAACGTGCTGGGGGCGGTCATCTTCCCCCACAACCTGGGACTGGGCGCCACCCGCGATCCCGCCCTGGTCGAAGAGATCGGGCGCCTCACCGCCGAGGAGGTGCGGGCCACCGCCATCAACTGGACGTTCGCCCCCTGCGTGACCGTCCCCCGCGACGAGCGGTGGGGGCGCACCTACGAGGGCTTCTCCGAGGACCCGAAGCTGGTCGCGGAGCTGGGCGAGGCGGCGGTGCGCGGGCTCCAGGGACGGGACCTGAGGGACCCCCGGCGCGTCCTCGCCTGTGCCAAGCACTACGTGGGTGACGGGGGGACGAGCTTCGGGACCGGACGGCGCGACGAGAAGGGCCAGAGCTCCCCCCTCGACCGCGGTGAGACCCGGATGGACGAGGCGACGCTCCGCCGGATCCACCTGCCGGGTTACCGGACCGCCATCGAGGCGGGAGTGGGCTCGATCATGCCGTCCTACAGCTCCTGGAACGGCGTCAAGTGCTCGGGGAGCCGACGCCTCCTGACCGAGATCCTCAAGGAGGAGCTGGGCTTCGAGGGCTTCGTGATCTCCGACTACGACGCGATCGACGAGCTGCCCGGGGACTACCGCAGCGACATCAAGCAGTCGATCAACGCCGGGATGGACATGGTCATGGTCCCGCAGAAGTACCGGGAGTTCTTCGCCACCCTGAAGAGCCTGGTGGAGGCGGGCGAGGTGCCGTTGTCACGCATCGACGACGCGGTGACCCGCATCCTGCGGGTGAAGGCGGCGATGGGGCTCCTCGAAGCGGGCCGATCGCTGGGGGCGGACCGCAGCCTCCAGAAGGGCTTCGGCTCCCGGGAGCACCGCGACGTGGGGCGGCGGGCGGTGCGCGAGTCGCTGGTCCTGCTGAAGAACGAGAAGCGGGCCCTGCCCCTCTCCCGGCAGGCCGCGCGGATCCACGTGGCCGGCAAGAGCGCGGACGACCTCGGCAACCAGTGCGGGGGATGGACGATCACCTGGCAGGGCAAGAGCGGAGCCCCCACGACCGGCACCACGGTCCTGGCCGCCATCCGCGACACGGTCTCGAAGCAGACGAAGGTCACGTTCTCGATAGACGGCAATGGGGCGGCGGGAGCGGACGTCGGGGTGGTCGTGGTCGGAGAGACGCCCTACGCCGAGTGGTTCGGGGACCGCCGGGACCTCGCGCTGTCGAAGGACGACCAGGAGGCCATCGCGAGCGTGAAGAAGGCGGGGATGCCGGTCGTGGTCGTGCTCCTCTCGGGCCGGCCCATGATCATCAACGACGCCCTGCCCATGGCCGATGCCTTCGTGGCCGCCTGGCTGCCCGGGACGGAGGGTCAGGGAGTGGCGGACGTCCTGTTCGGCGACTACAAGCCCACCGGCAAGCTGGCCTTCACCTGGCCGAGCTCGACGGCGCAGCTCCCGATCAACCTGGGCGACGCGAGCTACGATCCGCTCTTCCCCTACGGCTTCGGCCTGTCCTACTGACGGCGGCGCCGCCAGGATCCATCGGGGTTACGGGGTCGCCCACAAGAGGGGGCGCATCGCGACGGAGTGGTCGGAATCCAACAATTTGGACTAGGACTGAGGCGGGGAGCCCCGTCGGCCCGGCGAGAGGAATAGTGTTCGAGTCAACTCCTTGAATAGAATGCGGCTCCAGGGCCTGAGCTTCAGCCGGAGTATGCGTACAAAGCCCCGAACGTACGCGCGGGTCTCTCCAAATTGGTGGATTGATCTCCTCCTCGTCGCCGCTCACGCATCTCATTGTGGAAGAATGAGTTAGGCGGGTGGAGGGCAGCGGGGCGCGACTGGCGAGTCATCTCCCCAAAGATGTCAGCCATCTATCTTACTGTATGGCAATGGCTTGGAGCTCAGGCACAGACTGTGCTTGGTGAAGTGTACAGCTTGGAGGGGTTGTTGCGTGTTCTCCACTGCCGCTCGGCCGGCGGCTTCGCCCATCCACCATCCGCACTTGATCAAGGAGGCGTACAGCGCATGCGACACTTGGCAAAGGCGTGGGTCGCGGTAGGTATCGTCCTGCTGATCGGCACCCCGCTGATGGCCCAGACGACGGGCCGGATCACCGGGCAGGTCATCGATAGTTCGGGCGCACCCGTGTCCGGGGCTAGCGTGAGCATCACCAGCCCTAACCTTCAGGGCACGCTCTCGGGCACGACCGACTCCAAGGGCGAGTTCCGATTCCTCAGTGTGCCGCCGGGGAATTATCACCTCAAGGTGGACCTTGCCGGCTTCAAGACCGTCGAGCAGAACAACATCCAGGTTGGCCTGGACCGCACGGTCAACCTCAGCTTCAAGCTGGCGGTGGCCTCGGTCGTGGAGACGGTCACCGTGACCGGCGAGGCGCCCGTCATCGATACCAGCAGCTCCACCACGGGCGTGAACGCCACCGCCGACCTGTTCACGCGGATCCCGGTGCAGCGTGACTTCTACGCCATCGCGCGCGTGGCACCCGGCACTCAGGAAGACGCCGTGGGCTCGGTCTTCTACGGGTCCAGCGGCGCCGAGAACTCGTACATCATCGAGGGCCTCAACACCACCGGGGTGCAGCTGGGAGACAAGGGCAAGACCCTGAACTTCGACTTCGTCCAGGAGATCGAGGTCAAGACGGGCGGTCTTCCTGCGGAGTACGGCCGCATGACCGGGGGCGTGATCAACGTCCTCACCAAATCCGGCGGCAACGAGTTCCGTGGCTCCGTCTTCGGCTTCTCCCAGGAGCCCAGCCTGACGAGCGACAACAAGACCGCCGGCCTTCGGCCGGCCACCACGACCCAGGTGACGGACGTCGCCCACAAGCGCGACTTCGGCGGCGAGCTGGGGGGTTACCTCCTGAAGGACAAGGTCTGGTTCTTCGGCGCCTACAACCGCGTGAATGAGCTGCGGAACATAACCCTCGTCCGAAGCCTGGCCGATTCGAAGGGGAACCCGATCCCCGGCGCGCCCACCAAGGGCAGCGTGATCCCCGCCGACATCACGAGCGACCTCTTCGCGGGCAAGCTGACTTGGCGCCTCAACGCCGACAACACGCTCACCGCGTCCATATTCGGCGACCCCAAGACGCGCGACGGCAACATCTTCACCATCCGCGGACCCGAGAGCACCTGGAAGGGCACGCAGGACACCGGCAGCACGGACCTCGTGGCGCGCTACGACGGCACTTTCGGCAACTCCTTCCTGATCCGGGCGACCTACGGCCGCCACAAGGAGAAGATCACCGACGGAGGCCCGGGACGAGACATCCCCCAGACCCAGGACTTCACGGTCGTTCCCGAGGCCTACACGGGCGGCTTCGGGTTCTTCCAAGACCAGGAGTTCAAGCGCGACGTGTACAAGCTCGACCTCAGCAAGTTCCTGGGCACCCACGAGATCAAGCTGGGGGGAGACATCGAGAGGGTCGACACCGTCACCGAGAACTACCAGGGCGGGGCCGGCCAGCGCATCTACAAGTTCAAGACGAGCAGCGGAGTGGTCTATTACCGTCACCGCTACTACGTCAACGACCTGGCGCCGGGCTACGTCCGCACCGACCCCAACAGCTGGCAGATCGCCTTGCCCCAGATCGCCAAGCCCAACAGCGACGGCTTCTCCGCCTACCTGCAGGACTCGTGGAAGGTCGTCAAGGGCTTCACCCTCAACCTGGGCGTGCGCTGGGAACGGCAGAACATCAAGAACCGGTTCGGAGACAGCGTGATCGACCTCAAGAAGAACTGGGCGCCCCGAATCGGCTTCGTCTGGGATGTGAGCAACAACGGCAAGTCGAAGCTGTACGCCAACTACGGCCGCTTCTTCGAGAACATCCCCCAGGACATCAACATCCGGTCCTTCGGCGGAGAGGCGGTCTGCTTCTGCTACAACTTCTCCCCGAGCCCGAACGACATCCGGCCCGATGCCAACGCTCCCCGCAAGTCCGCCCTTCTGGGCGGCAAGGAGCCCGTGGATCCGAGCCTGAAGGGCCAATACATGGACGAGTACCTGGCGGGCTTCGAGTACGAAGTGGCCCCCAACTTCGCGCTCGGCATCAAGGGCAGCTACCGGACCCTGGGGCGGGTGATCGAGGACTTCCTGGTTCCTTCCAGCGGGGACTACTTCATCGCGAACCCGGCCGAGGGCACCCTTGGTCAGCAGCTCGCCTTCTACGACGGCAGCGCTCCTGCCGCGGCCCCCAAGGCCCAGCGGAAGAACTACAGCGTGGAGCTGACGGCCCGCAAGCGCTTCAGCAACAACTGGCAGCTCCTGGCCAGCTACGTCTGGCAGAAGCTCGAAGGCAACTATGACGGGACCTTCCAGAACTCCACCGGGCAGCTCGATCCCAACATCAACTCCGCCTTCGACTACGCGGACTTCCTGGTCAATTCCCAGGGCCTTCTCACCGCCGAGCGGCGGCACCAGCTCAAGTTCGACGGCAGCTACCAGTTCAAGGGCGCGCTCGACGGCTTGAACGTGGGCCTTTCCACGTACTGGTACTCCGGGCTCCCCCTCAACGCCTACGGTTACTCGTTCGCCTACTCCAACTGGGAATACTACCTGGCGCCCCGGGGCAGCGTCGGCCGCGGGCCGTCCGACTACGAGGCCAACCTTCACGTGAACTACCCGGTGAAGCTCGGAGCCCGGGCGCGGCTGAACCTCATAGTGGACGTGTTCAACCTGCTCAACCGTCAGGCCATCACCCAGCTCGACGAGCGCTACAACCTGATCCAGGACGGGCCCTGCGCCGGCGTCCCCGACGCGGGCTGCAACGGGGACGGCGGAATCAAGACCGCCCCCGGGACGCTCACCCCGCTGATCGCTTTGAATCCGCGGGCGACCGCAACCAACCCGGACTACCTCAAGCAAGGCGTCCAGACCACCAGCCTGCTTGCCGGTTACACCCAGCCGCGCGCCATCCGCTTTGGCGTGCGTCTCTCGTTCTAGTCGCAGACTCAAAACCGTGAGCCGGGGAAGGGCCTCGCATTGCGAGGCCCTTCCTTTTTCGCGGTGGCCTATACTTTCACCTGGTATCGATGAAGCGCCCTTCGCTGGTCGTGCTGGCTGGCTTGGGCATCGTCGCCCTGGGCCTCCTGGTCTGGCTCCGCCGGCGCCCGGGCCAGGCGGAGGCGCCTCCCCCTCGGGCGGTGCCCGAGGTGGCGGCCGCCGCGACGGGGGGCCGGCCGGTCATCTTCGTTGGTCTCGACGGCGGGGACTGGGAGCTGCTCGACCGCTACCGGGCGGCCGGCTCCATGCCCAACCTGGAACGGCTGACCGGCGAGGGTGCGGGGGGTGTCCTCGACACCATCCACCCTCCCCTCTCCCCGCTCGTGTGGACGACCATGATGACGGGGAAGAGCCCGCTCGACCACGGGATCCTGGACTTCACCCGCTTCAACCCCGCAACCGGCCGCAAGGAGCCGATCACGAGCGACGAGCGGCGGGAGCCCGCGGTGTGGAACATGGCGACCTACGCCGGCAAGCGCGTGGCCGCTTTCGGCCTCTGGGCCACCTATCCCTGCGAGCCGGTGAACGGGCTCATGGTCTCGGACCGGCTGTTCTCCTTCCTCTACAAGGAAGAGGCCCCGCCCCCCGGCGTGGTCTCGCCCGCCAGCCGCGAGCCCTGGGCGCGGGACAGCTTACGGCGGGCGGAGCAGACGGTGGGGCTCGCGGAGCTGAAAGCCTATCTGCCCTGGCTCGAGGCCTCGGAGTACGAGCCGCGATCACGCGCCGAGGATCCCTACGCACACCCCGTGAGCGCGCTGCGGCGGATCCTCGTCGAGACCCGGGTCTTCGACGAGCTCGGCACGGAATGGATCTCTCGCGAGAAGCCCGATCTGGCCATCGTCTACCTGCAGGGGACGGACAGCATCGGCCACGTGTTCGCGCCCTACGCCCCGCCGCGACAATCGGCGGTGTCCGACGAAGACTTCCGGCGGTACAGCCCGGTGCCCGAGCGGTACTTCCGGTACGTGGACCGGCTGCTCGGTGGCTACCGGCGCCTGGCCGAGGCGTCGGGCGCGGTGCTGATGCTGGCCTCCGATCACGGCTTCAAGTGGAGCGAAGGCCGGCCCACCGAGCTCTCCAGCGTCGCCCATGCCACCGCCGCGAAGTGGCACCGCAAGGAGGGGCTCTTCCTCCTGTGGGGACCTGGCATCGAGCCGGCGCCTGGCCATCCCTACCGAGGGAGGGTAGCGCAGGTGTGCGCGACGCTGCTCGCATTGCTGGGTCTTCCGTCCGGAACCAGCTTGGCGGGGCCGCCGTTACCCGGGGTGACGCCGCGCGCCGGGGCGCCCGTGGATTATCGGGCCCACTATGCACCCGCGGCGCCCGCGCCCGCCGGCCGCGCGGGAGCCGGAGCCGACGCGGAGGCGCTCGAGAAGCTGCGAGCCCTGGGTTACGTGGGCGCGGGGGAGACGGCCGCCGCCCCCGCCGCGAGCCGGCGCGCGGGCTCCACGCGCACCGCCGGCTCGTACAACAACGAAGGCCTCATCCGGCAGGAGCAGGGCCGGACGGACAAGGCGATCGAGGCCTACGAAAAGGCCTTGGGGATCGATCCGGATCTGGCCTCGGCCCTCTGGAACCTGAGCGATCTCCTCTTCGCCGGCGAGCGGGACCTGGAGCGGTCGGACCAGCTGCTGGTGCGGGCGTTCGGCCATGGCCTGCCCGAGGGGATGAAGTACCTGGTCGGGCGCGCCATCGGCTACCAGCGGGTGGGCAAGGTCGCGCGCAGCCTGAAGCTCATGACGGAAGCGGCGAAGGCGCGGCCCGACGAGCCCCAGATCTGGCTCTTCAGCGGGCGCTACAGGATCGAGGACGGCAACTGCGCCGGCGCGCTCGCCGACTTCAAGACCGCGGTGCGGCTGGCGCCCCAGGACCCGGCGGCGCACGTCTCGGAGGGGCTCGCGCGGCTCTGTCTGGGCGATCGGGGAGGAGCCCGGCAGAGCTTCCTGCGCTCGCTGGAGCTGGACCCGCGGCAGCCCAGGGTCAGGGAGTACCTGCAGCGGCTCTGAGAGCATGGGATGCGGACTTCCTGCGCTCGGGAGGTGTTCCATGAAATGGCCCTTGGCCCGTCTGGCGGCTCTGCTCTGCGTCGCAGGGAGTCTCGCCGCGGTCGACCTGGTCGACGAGAAGAGCCGAAGGGAGGCCCTCCGTCACTATCGGGAGGGACAGAATGCGCTCTCCGCCGAGTCCTGGGACAAGGCGGAGCGTGAGTTCCAGGTGGCGGTCCGCCTCGATCCGAACCTGAGTCCCGCCCACTACGGCCTGGGCCAGGTCTACATGGCGACGAAGCGCTATCCGGAGGCCGTGCGGGCCTATACGCGCTGCCAGGAGGCTTTCCAGGCCGAGGTCGCCATGGGCTTGATGGACCGGGCGGCCGCCGAGCGGCGGATGGACGAGCAGAGCGAGGCGACGAAAGCGGTGCTCCAGCAGCTGACCACCGGCCGGGTCAGCACGGCGAACACGTCCAACACCATCCAACGCCTGGAGGACCAGGTCAGCGAGCTCGAGCGCCGGCGACAGCGCGGGAACACCACCCCCCCGCCCATGCCGCCCGGAGTCTCACTGGCCCTCGGGAGCGCCCATTTCCGCAACGGCGCATTCGGGGACGCCGAGCGGGAGTACCGGGCAGCCCTCGAGGTGAATTCCGGTCTCGGCGAGGCCCACAACAACCTGGCCGTCGTCTACATGCTGACGGGACGGCTCGACGAGGCCGACAAGGAAGTCGCCCTCGCGGAGAGGGCTGGCTTCAAGGTCCACGCCGGACTCAAGCAGGACATCGAGAAGCGCCGCGCCGGCCAGGGAACGTCGAAGCCATAGCGACGGGCGACATCGTCTGCTAGGCTTACGGTCGGGCCTGTAGTTCAGCTGGTTAGAACGGCCGGCTCATAACCGGCTAGTCGAAGGTTCGAGTCCTTCCAGGCCCACCAAGCGCCCTTTGCACTGCGGCCTAGGGCAGGGTCACGCTCCGGAACACGCCGCCCGACACCCACTCGCGGAACCATCGGAACAGCTCGTGCTCGGTGGGCGCCCGGCGGCCACCCGCCCGGACCGCTCGCGTCACGGCCTCGCCGAGAGGCCGGGCGGCCGCGAGGTCGGCCAAGAGGTCGTGGGCGGGACGGCTCACCTCCAGCCGGTAGACCCCGTAGTCGCGGCGGTAGACCGCCACCCAGGTGTCCTTGAGCCGTGCCTTCGGGTGGTCGTGCTGGTCGTCCTTGACCGTCTGCAGGTAGGCGTTCACCGGATAGCGAAAGGCCAGGAGCCGGAAGGCGGCCACCGGGGCGAGCATCGCGTGCTCCCAGGCCTCGGGGGAGACGGCGGCGATCGCCTTCTCGGAGAGGGGCGGCGTCTCCGGCGCGTCGAACACCTCGCTGACCGCGAGCTCGAGCCGCGCGAGGTCGTGGCAGAACGCGGGCCGGTGCACTCCGGGCGCCGTCTTCACGTACTCGGGAAGGTGCTCGCCCAGGCTGTTCAGGGTGTAGCTCCGCGAGGGGAAAGCCTGCACGTAGCCCCGCACGAGGTAACGAAAGCCATCGTCGCCCAGGTAGTGGGCGAGGGCCGGGTAGTCGGACTGCAGCGCTTCCGTCATCCGAAGCGGGTACATGCCGTGGTAGATCCCGATTCGCTCGGCGGCGGTGAGGGTCTTCGACGGGAGGACCACGTCTCCGATGCGGCCGGCCGGAACTTCGGCCTCCGCCACGCGGAGCGCCTCCTCCACCGGCCCCGGATGGACCACGAGGCCCAGCATCCAGCGCTGCAGCCGGTCGAGGGGAACGTGGAGAGTGCTCACCTCGTGGCCACGGCCGCGGTGGCCGTGCCCTCCTCCGGCCGCCGCACCGGCGAGGCATCGCGGTGCGCGAGAGCCTTCCGGGCCTCGGCGTGGACGACCTCGAACTCGGGGATGTTCTCGTCCCACTCGTAGAGGGTCGCGGTGGGGCCGGTGCGCGCCCAGGCCTGCCGGTAGAGGTCCCACACCTCGGGCAGCGCGTGGTCGCTGTGGGAGTCGAGAATGTGGGTCCCCTTGTTGGTGTGTCCGGCCACGTGGTACTGCACGACCCGGTCGGCGGGGATCCCCGCGATGTACTCCCGGGGGTCGAAGCCGTGGTTGAAGGCGCTCACGTAGACGTTGTTCACGTCGAGCAGCAGACCGCAGTCGGCTTCCGCGGCCAGGTGGGCGAGGAACTCCCACTCGGTCAGGGTCGAGGCCGCGAACTCGACGTACGAGGACGGGTTCTCGAGGACGAGGGGCCGCTCCAGGCGCTCCGAGACCTCGCGCACCCGCGCGATCGTGTGGCGGAGGGCCTCTTCGGTATACGGCATGGGGAGCAGGTCGTGGGTGTTGCGGCCCAGGACCCCCGTCCAGCAGAGGTGGTCGGAGACCCAGCGGGCCCGGGTCCGGTCGGCCAGGCTCTTGAGCTCCTTCAGGTACTCGAGGTCGAGGGGGTCGGTGCTCCCGATGGACAGGGAGACCCCGTGAAGCGCCACCGGGTAGCGCTCCACAACCTGGTCGAGGACGTGCAGGGGGCGGCCGCCAGTGTTGAGGAAGTTCTCGGACAGGACCTCGAACCAGTCGACGGGCGGATGCTGGGAGAGGATGTGGCCGAAGTGGACGGTGCGGAGGCCCACCCCGATCCCGAGGTCCGGCAGATCCCAGCGGTTGGACATTGGCGTGGCCCGTGGCCTGCCCGGCAGGCAGGGAGCCCGCGCGGGGAGAGGCCACGGGCGGCACGCGCCCGTGGCCCCTCGTTCACGGTGGACCTACTTCTTCTTCTCTTCCTTCTTTACAGGGACCCCGCAGCCCCCCTTGCCTTTGCAGGAGTTCTTGCCGGCGCACCCCTTGTCGCCCGTCTTGCAGCCGCCCTGGCCCTTGCACTCGTTCTTGCCGCTGCAGCCGTGCTTGGCCACGGTGGCGCAGCCACCCTTGCCCTTGCAGGAGTTCTTCCCGGCGCAGCCGGCGTCGCCGGTCTTGCAGCCGCCATTGCCCTTACACGAGTTCATGCCCTTACACGCGTGCTTTTCCTTCGTATCCGCCTTCTTCTCGTCGGCGGACAGCCGCGATCCGGCCGCCATGCCGGCGACCACGGCGCCCATGATCTTCGTGAACTCTCTACGATCCATGCTCGGTCTCCTTGGGACACTTGGCACGTCCCTTGGTCTCCAGAACGGGTCCGCGGACGGGCTTATTCCCGTTTTCGCAAAACGTCACCACGGACGATCCATAGAATGGGTCAGGCTTCCGGTTATGCATCCAATCGCCGACTCCTGTCAAGGGCGCATAGAGAACAGGCAGACGGCGCTGTGGCCAGGATGCGTCGCTCGAGGCCGAGCAGTGTCGTGTTCAAGATTTCGTATTTCCATCCAGCCTCTTGGATCGAAGAGGGCGGCACCAGCCACGGCTCCGAGCGAACTCCATGGGGCTCAGCGCGGGAGCAGCCTGGGAGCCCTGGCACCCCGCTTGCTCAAGAAGGGGTCGGTCTTTCTTAACCTGCCGAAGAGTTCGGTCCAGCGACTTTCAGACAATTAGCGAGGGAGGCGAAATGTACAAGCGTTTTTCAGCCACCGCCACCATCGTCCTGTGCGCGGCGCTGTGGAGCGTGACGCTGTACGCGCAAACAACCGGGAGCGTCGCGGGCACGGTGACCGACGCGACGGGTGCCGTCCTGCCGGGCGTCACCGTCGAGTTGTCCGGCCCGAGCCTGCAGGGCCTGCGGTCGACGGTGACCGACGGCGCAGGGGCCTACCGCTTCCGCAACGTGCCCCCCGGCGACAACTACAAGGTCAAGGCGACTCTGACCGGGTTCCAATCGCTGACCAAGGAGGGGATCCACGTCTACCTCGGACAAGAGGGGACCGTGAACCTCTCCATCAAGGCGGCCATAACCGAGGCGATCACCGTGGTCGGCGAGGCCCCGCTCGTCGACGTCACCAAGACGACGACCGGCGTCAACATCACCGCGAACCAGTTCGAGTCGCTCCCCACCGCCCGGAACTTCCAGCAGCTCACCACGATCGCTCCGGGAGTGACCCTCGAGATGGGCGACCACGACACGCGTTTCGCGACGAGTCCGAACGTCGGGGCCTCGTCGGCGCCCGAGAACAACTACATCATCGACGGCCTCTCGGCCACCGATCCCCGGTTCGGCACCTCCGGCGCGAACGTCACCATGAACTTCGTCCAGGAGGTCCAGGTCATGACCGGCGGCTACGCGGCGGAGTACGGCCGCTCCACCGGCGGGGTGTTCAACGTGGTCACGAAGTCGGGCGGCAACAGCTTCCACGGAGATTTGTTCTCCTACTTCCGGAAGCACGACATCGGGACCCCGGACAACGTCCTTCGCCGCCGGAACAAGGAGCTGGGCTACCTCTTCAGCGGCGACGACATCAAGGACTTCGGCGCGTCGCTGGGGGGGCCCATCGTGAAGGACAAGCTGTGGTTCTTCGCCGCCGTGGACCCGACCCGCAAGACGACGTTCGTCGGCGGCTCCCCCACCTGCGAACCGAGCGGATGCGGCTCCGATTTCAGCGGCACCGGGCACCAGTACGACACGGACACCAACATCTACTCCGGCAAGCTGTCGTGGACCATCACCCCGAACCACACCGTGGTGGCCACGGCTTTCGGCGATCCCGCGTCACTGAGCGGCTGGCTGGGTGACGCCAACTCCGAACCCGGGGCGGCGATACGCCAGCAGAAGATCGGCGGCCACAACTTCAGCCTGCGCTACTCCGGCATCCTGACCTCGAAGTGGCTGCTCGACGTCAGCGGCGGCCGGCACCACCAGAGGGCCGAGCTGGCTCCGGACACCCCCACCGGCACGAACGTGCCGCGACAGATCGACGAGACCAATGGCGGCTTCCAGCACGGCGGCTTCCAGCGCTTCCAGAACGACAAGGCGGACCGCGACTCCTTCGCGGTGAAGTTCTCGAACTTCGTGGGCAACCACGAGTTCCGGTACGGGATCGACACCGAGATCAACCACTACGACGGCGACCTGCGCGAGCAGTGGTACCGCTACTTCGGCCGCACCAAGTTCTCCTCGGGGGTGGGCGCGAACGTCCCGGTCGACTACATCCAGGACCGCAGCTACTTCGTGCAGGGCAAGGGGACGACCACCAACGGCGCCCTGTTCGCCCAGGACTCGTGGAAGATCACGCCGCACCTGCAGCTCAACCTGGGGGTCCGTTACGAAGAGCAGTGGATCACGGCGGGGGCGAACGGCAACAGCGTGGCCGTGGCTCACCCCGGTGAGGACGAGTGCGTCGTGGACCTGAACTGCCGGACCGTCCAGAAGCTGAAGCTCAAGAACAACTGGTCGCCGCGCCTCGGCCTGGTGTGGGACCCGGCGCAGAACGGGAAGAGCAAGGTCTACGGCTTCTACGGCCGGTTCTACGAGGCCATCCCCCTCGACATGAACATCCGGGCCATCAACGGCGAGCGGTACATCATCAAGCGTTGGGGGAACACCGCCGACCTGTCGGGCGGAAGCTGGATCAACCCGAACGGCAGCCCCCTCGCCATCAACGGCACCTGGACGCTGAACCGCACCTCCAACCTCACCGCGGTGACGCCCCTGGACGACAACCTGAGGGCGCAGTACCAGAACGAGTTCGTGCTGGGCGGCGAGTACCAGTTCGGGAGCCAGTGGAGCGCGGGCGTGCGGTTCGTGGACCGCGAGCTGAAGCGGGTCATCGAGGACATGGGCACCTTCACGGATCCCAGTGACCCCACGGCGCTCACGGGCTACGTCATCGGCAATCCGGGCGAGACCGGGTTCGGGAGCGTCTTCGAGGCGCCGAAGCGGTACTACCGCGCGGTCGAAGTGACCTTGCAGCGCGCCCGGGCCAACAACTGGCAGCTCTACTCGTCGTTCGTCTACGCCAGGGCCCAGGGCAACTACGAGGGCCTGTACATCAGCGGCTACGACCAGCTCGATCCCAACATCACGGCGCTGTACGACATCCCCTCGTTCCTCAACAACGCCGAAGGCAAGCTCCGGGCCGACAAGCCCTACCAGTTCAAGGTGCACGGCTCCTACAGCTTCCCCTTCGGCCTGACCCTCTCCGAGGGCTTCTTCCTGTCGGCGGGGGTTCCCGTCTCCGCCCAGGGCCCCGAGATCGTCAACGGCTACGGCGACGGCACCATCTGGCTCAAGCCGCGTGGCTCCGAGGGCCGGACGCCCGCGTACTGGACGCTGGACCTGCATGCGGACTACGCCATCCCGCTCTTCAAGAAGGGCGACAACAAGCACCTGAACGTCATCGTGGACGCCTTCAACGTGCTCAACCGGCACCAGGTCCTGGAATTCGACCAGGACTACGTGTACGAGGGCATGGCGGGGATCGAGGCCTGGGAGGATCCGGCCAACCTGGACAGCTTCGGCAACCCGAAGTTCAACCCGAACCTTTCGCCCAGCCCGTTCTACAAGACGCCGATCCTGTACCAGACCCCGCGCTCGGTGCAGTTGGGGATCAAGTTCACGTTCTAGGCCGCTCGTCTTCGGTCGTGGGAGAGGCGGCTCCGGCCGCCTCTCCTCGTTTTCGGGGGTGCTCATGCGGGTTGGAGGGGCCGTCCTTGCCGCGGGGCTGTTGACCGCACAGACCCGGCCGACCGCGGATCCCCTCGCGGAGCAGCAGCACCGGATGGCGGTCGCGCACTACGAGGCGGGTCGCGACGCTTTCTACGCCGAGAAGCTCGAGGAGGCGGAGCGTGAGTTCTCGGAGGCCATCAAGCTCGACCCCTTGCTCACGCTCGCTCACTACGGCCTCGGCCAGGTCGAGATGGGCCGCAAGCGCTATCCGGAGGCGGTCCGGGCCTTCGCGGGCTGCCGGGAGGCCTACCGGCAGATCGCGACCCTCGCGCTCAAGAACGCCGGGGCCGCGGAGGAGCATCGGCAGCAGGAGATCCAGGCTCTGCGGAGCGACATCACGACCCTGCAGGCGTCCCCCAACCTGGCGGTTCGGAATCAGATGACGATCCGGCGGCTGGAGGACCGCGTCCGTGACCTCGAGCGCAAGCGGACCGGGCCGGACGCGGACTTCGAGCCGCCCGCGGGGCTGTCCCTTGCCCTCGGGAGCGCCCACTTCCGCAGGGGATCGTTCCCCGACGCGGAGCGCGAGTACGCGGCGGCGATCAGGGGCAATCCCAAGCTGGGAGAGGCCCACAACAACCTCGCCGTCGTGTACATGCTGACCGGCCGGTTTGACGACGCAGCGAAGGAGATCAAGCTGGCCGAGAAGAACGGCTTCAGCGTGGATCCGCGCTTCAAGGAGGACCTGAAGCGGAGGTCCTCCGTCACGCCGTAGCCCGGCGGACCCGAGGTCCTTCCGGATGACCAGGCCCGGGCGGCCCGGGCCGCGCCGTTGTAGAATCATGCCGAAAGGGAACCGCCTTCCTGATGAACCCCGACCTCGAACGGCTGGTCCAGCTCCAACACGCGGAAAGTGAACTCAAGCGGGTGGAAGCCGACCGGGAGGCCGTGCCGCGGGTCCGGGGGGAGCTCGTGGGAAAGCTGGCCGAGGAGCGGGGCCGCCTCGACGCCGCCCGGTCCGGCCTCGACGCCTGCCAGAAGGCCCGCCGCCAGCATGAGCAGGGCCTGCAGGACCTGGAGGCCAAGCGTTCCAAGTACAAGGGCCAGCTCATGGACGTGAAGACCAACAAGGAGTACACCGCGATGCTCCATGAGATCGAGGCCGTGGAGCGCGAGATCCGGGTCCTGGAGGACCAGATCCTGTCCGAGATGGAGCGGGCGGAGGCCCTGGCCGCCGAAGTGAAGCGCGAGGAGGCGCTCTACAAAGCGGTGGAGGAGCACAGCCGGCGCGAGACACAGGCCCTCGACGAGCGCGACCGGAAGCTGGAGGAGGAAGCGGCGCGGCTCCGGCGTGAGCGGGACCAGGTCGCGGGGACGGTGCCCGAGGAGGCGCTGGCCCTTTTCCAGCGGGTGGCCCGCCTGCGGGGCACCGCGGTGGCGGAAGCACGGGACGGCATGTGCCAGCTCTGCCACATGAAGCTCCGCCTGCAGATGTACGTCGAGCTGAAGCGCAACGAGGTCATCGTGCAGTGCCCGTCGTGCAGCCGCATCCTCTATTACGAGCCTCCGGTCCCGACCGTCGCTCCCGAGCCGTGACCTCCCGCCGGGAGAGAGCACCCGCCGAGGGCCCGGACGCGGGGGCCATCCTCCACCTCCACATCGATGGGGCGAGCCGGGGCAACCCCGGCGAGGCCGGCTTCGGCGTCCACGTGACCCGGCCCGACGGCTCCGAAGTGGCCGGCCTCTACGGCTACCTCGGCCGGGCCACCAACAACGTGGCCGAGTACGAGGCCCTGCTCCACGCGCTCCGCTACGCGCTGGGCCGGGGGGCGCGCCGCGTGCGGGTCTTCTCGGACTCGGAGCTGGTGGTGCGGCAGATGGAAGGCCGCTACCGGGTGAAACACCCCGACATGATCCCCCTGCATTCCGAGGCCCGGTCGTTGCTCGCGCGCTTCGACGAGGTGCTCCTCACCCACGTGCCGCGGGAGCAGAACCGCGAGGCCGACCGCCTGGCCAACCGCGCTCTCGACGAACGGGCCTCGAAGCTGCAATAAGCCTACGCTTCCCACCCGACGAAGTTGATCATGCGGCCGGCCCCGGGGCCGTCACGCCGGTAGGAGTGGTACAGGTCCGCCCGGCAGGCCGTGCAGTCGCGGACGTGGTGGATGCGGTGCGGGCGCAGGCCGGCCGCCGCGAGCTGCTCGAGGTTGGCGGCGCGCACGTCGAGATGGGGCCGGCCGCGCGGGCCGGGGCAGAAGAAGGCGGCGCCCCCGGGCCCGAAGGCCTCGCGCAGCTCCTCCCCGACCTCGTAGCAGCAGGGACCGATGGACGGCCCGAGGGCGGCCAGCAGGTCCTCCCGGGCGGAGCCGGCGGCCACGAGCGCCTCCACCGCCCGGGCGGCGACCCCGGACGCCGTCCCCCGCCATCCCGCGTGGGCCGCGGCCACCGTCCGGCGCCGCGGGTCCACGATCAGGATGGGCAGGCAGTCGGCGGTCTCGATCCCGAGGAGCAGCCTCGGGCCCGTGGCCACCGCGGCGTCCGCCTCGGGCCTCTCTTCCCACGGGGCCACGGCCACCGCGGCGCCGTGCACCTGCTTCAGCAGCAGCAGGCGGCCCCGTCCCTCGAGGGCCCGGCCGACGCGCCGCCGCGACTCCTCGCGGTCCTCGCCGCGGGCGAGGCCAAGGCGCTGCTCGAAGCCGTGGACCAGGTCCGGAACGCCGTCGAGGGCGGGAGCGGTGATCGCGCGCAGCATCCGCCGATCGTAACCCGGACCCGGCCCGACCCTCTCCGCGGGTTACACTTGCCCATGGCGGTCGAGGACGAGGGCGTGGTCGCGAGCACGGTTGAGGTGCTCGAGATCGACGAGGTGAAGCGCCGCCTGGCCCAGGGGGAGGACAGCGTCTTCACGGAGGCGGAGCGGGCCTACGCGCGTTCCAAGTCCGATCCCGAGCGGCGGCTGGCCGCCCGCCTGGCGGCCAAGCGCGCGGCCTGCCGGCTGCTGGGGGGAGACGTGACCCCCGCCGACATCGAGGTGGTCCGCGACTGCGCAGGGCCGCCCGGCCTCCGGTTCTCGGCCCGGGCGCGTCGGCGAATGGAATCGCTGGGGGCTGCCCGCGCGCTCGTCAGCCTCTCCCACGAACGCCGCCACGCGGCGGCGGCGGTGGTGCTGCTTCGCGGGACCGAGTGAAGCGCCTCGGGACGACCGCGCGGATCCTGGCCGTGCTCGCGGTCCTGGCCGCGGCCGGCCTGCTCTACCTCGGCTACGCGCCCGCGGGTGACGCGGCGCCCCATCCCTTCAACCACGACCGCAACGCGGTCTGGCTGGAGCACCGGTGGTTGGAGCGCGATCAACCGGACGGGGAGATGGCGGCGCTGCTCGCCACCCTGGCGAGCCGCGGCATCGTCTACGTCTACCCCCACCTGATCCCGTTCAACCCCGCGGGCCGGCTCCCCGAGCACAGCCGCGACCAGATGCGCGCGTTCCTGGCCACCGCCCGCAGGGTCGCGCCGGAGATGAAGGTCCTGCCCTGGGTCGGGGGCCTCCGCGCGGGCTGGCGACGGCAGCGTCCGGGCACCGTGGACCTGGCCGACCTCGGGCAGCGCCAGCGCATCGTCGCCGAGTGCCGCGGCCTGATCGACGAAGGCTTCGACGGCATCCACCTGGACGTGGAGCCGGTGGACGACGGCAACGACGACTTCCTGGCCCTGCTGCGGGCGCTCCAGCCCGCGGTGGGACCGGGCCGCGTGCTCTCGCTCTCGGCCATCCGGCCGGCCCCCTTCGCCTTCCCCCTGGCCCCCAACTTCGTCTGGAGCCCGGCCTACTACGCGCGGGTGGCGGCGGCGGCCGACCAGATCGTGATCATGGCGTACGATACGGCCCTCCCCACCTCGGCCCTCTACCGCCGCTACGTGGCTTGGTCGACCTCGTCCGTGACGAGAGCCCTCGCCCAGTCGCGTGCACGGGCGCGCGTCCTCCTGGGGGTCCCGACCTACGACGACACCGGCTTCATGCACCGCGCCGGGGTGGAGACCACGGAGAACGCGCTCCTGGGCGTGGTCGCCGGGTTGCGCGGCCTGGGGGCGGGCGGAACCTTCGAAGGCGTGGCCCTCTACGCGGAGTGGACCACCGACGCGAAGGACTGGGCCGTTTACGAACGCGTCTGGCGCGGCCGGGACGGAGGCTGACGAGAAGGGGGCCAGTACCCGGCAGCAAGCGCCGCGGCATTCCTTCACGCGGGTGAGCCGCTCGACCGCCAGCGGCCAAGTGGTCGTCGGACTATCGCGGCACGCGACCGGCGAGATCTCAGTTGCCACGCTTCCCAGGTCGCGATCTTGGAAGCCCTTGTAGATGGCCAGCTCTGGCCCGGACCTTGAGGTCCGCTGGATCCTCCACTCCCGGGCTGCACTGCCGTGCGCGCCGGGCGGCGTCGCAGCCCGAGGACGTAGTCTCGCCTTCTTCGACCACCCCCTGTACGAGCGGGTCGGCTGCTGGGCCTACGGTCGGCCGATCAGGGAAAATTCCCTATCGTAGATTCAGGAAATCCCTGTTACCTCGGGTGACTTTTGAGCAGTTAGAGAAATTCCCCTATTGACGCTGCGGGTCGGTCCACCTAAGATTCGCGGGCGTCGCTTCATTGGGTCGGCGCGACACGCTAAGCGGCAAGAGTGGCATCGCGCTCGGACCAGTCTTAGTCGTTGCCGCTCCCGCCTCGAGGCTCACGCGTGGCGCTGGGCGAGCGACCCGGACGAAGGAGATCCCAGTGGCCTTGGCCAGATCGACGAGCAGGACAGGGTGCGTCGCTGGGCTCGCGGTGCTCGCCACTTTGGCGTCGGGGGTAGCCTCCGCCTCTCCACTGGCTGCGGGTTACTACCACACCCTGGTCGTCTCTTCCGACGGAACCGTTTGGGCGTTCGGCAGCAACTCGAACGGCCAGCTCGGGGACAACACGACCACCCAGCGCAAGACTCCGGTCCAGGTCAGCGGGCTGAGCGCCGTTACCGCCGTGGCTGCGGGCGCGTATCACAGCCTGGCCCTCAAGACCGACGGAACGGTCTGGGCCTGGGGTTATAACTACTATGGTCAGCTTGGCGACAATACGACGACCCAGAGGCTTGTTCCGGTCCAGGTCCTGACGGGGGCGGTCGCCATTGCGGCCGGAGACAACCATTCCCTTGCTCTGCTGAGCACTGGCTTGGTCATGGGATGGGGATACAACGCCAACGGACAGGTTGGAGACGGCACTCAGCTCCAGAGGAACGTTCCTACCCAGGTCTCGACGATTTCGTCGGTGAGCGGGATCGGCGCGGGCGCCAGCCACTCGCTCGCGGTCAAGACGGACGGAACTGCCTGGGCCTGGGGCGACAACCTGAAGGGTCAACTCGGCGACGACACGACGACCCAAAGGCTTGCCCCTGTCCAGGTAACCGGCCTCACGAGCGTCGCCTCGGTGAGCGGGGGCTCCGCCCATAGCCTCGCCGTCCAGTCCGGCGGCACGGTGTGGGCTTGGGGCTCCAATGACTATGGTCAACTGGGCGATTCGACGAACACGCAGCGCCTCACGCCGGTCCAGGTCGCAGCGCTTCCTGGCTGCTCGTACGCGAGCGCCGGCCACAGCCACTCCCTGGCTCTCGAGTGCGAGGGGACGAGCTCATCCTGGGGATACAACTACTACGGTCAGCTTGGTGACGGGACGGCGACCGACCGGAATGCTCCCGCGCCGGTCAACATCCTCTCGAGCCTGTCCGCGATCGCCGCTAGCCGCCGACACCACAGCGTCGCGGTTACGACTGACGGTGTGGTCTGGACCTGGGGACACAACGACTCAGGGCAACTGGGCGACGGAACGACCCAGGATCGGAACGATCCGATAGCGATCAGCGAACCCGGGTTCAACTGGAAGGTGGCCACTCCCGCCTTCAACCCGCCGGCCGGGACGTACGCGGCGAATCAGAGCGTTGCGATCTCGTCTGTCACCTCCGGCGCCACGATCTACTACACGACCGACGGCACGAACCCGACCGTTTCGTCGCCCGTCTACTCGAGAGCGATTTCCGTAACCGCGACCACCTTGGTGAAGGCCATGGCCACGAAGGCCGGGCTGCCCTCCAGCAACGTGGGCGTCGGACAGTACACCCTCAAGGTCGCCACTCCGACGTTCAGCCCCGAGGGCGGCACGTACGCGAAGGCCCAGACGGTGACCATCTCCACGGTCACCGCAGCCGCGACGCTGCGCTACACCACCGATGGATCGGAGCCGACGGCTACGTCGCCCCCCTATGACGCTCCCCTTTCCATCGGGGCGACGACGGTCCTCAAGGCCAAGGGGTTCAAGTCGGGCTGGGTGGACAGCGATACCCATTCGGGCGCCTACACGATGAACGTCGGCGCCCTGGCTGCTCCCAGCACGAGCCAGCCCGATCCTTACTTGGTGGTGGCCACTCCAACCTTCACACCCGACGCGGGAACCTACGCGGCCGGGCAGACGATCACGGTGAGCACGGCGACGGCGGGCGCTACCATCTACTACACGATCAACGGCGTCGACCCGACGACGAGCGATCCTATCATCCCCAGCGGCGGCACGCTCGTCGCGGGCAACTACACGCTCAAGGCCAAGGCCATCAAGACAGGCGACACGGACAGCGGCATCAAGTCGGCCGCCTACACGGTCACCGGCAGCTTCACGCCGGGGGCACTGGCGCGAGGAGACCGGCACGCACTCGCGGTGCAGTCCGACGGCACCGTGTACGCCTGGGGCTACGACTACTACGGCGCGCTCGGCGACGGCCCGGGCAGCCCGTCCGGCTATCGCTTCTGGGCCGACCGCGTCGGGGGCCTGACGGGAGTGACCGCGGTCGGGGCGGGGGCGTATTCCAGCGTGGCCCTTCGGAGCGATGGCACGGTTTGGACTTGGGGCTTGAATAGCAGTGGCCAGCTCGGAGGCGGCCCCGCGCCCGGCGGGGAGCGGGCCTTGCCGTATCAGATCGACCTTTCGGGCATCGTCTCCGTCGCTGTCGGAGAGAGCCATATGCTGGCCGCGAAGTCCGACGGCACCGTTTGGGCCTGGGGCAACAACGGCAACGGTCAACTCGGCGACGGGACGACCACGCAGCAGAACACGCCCATCCAGGTGCCGGGGCTCTCGAACGTCATCGCGGTGGCGGCGGGCCGGTTTCACTCGCTGGCCCTCAAGAGCGATGGAACCGTCTGGAGCTGGGGCTGGAACTTCTATTCGCAACTGGGTGACGGAACCACGGTGGAGCGCCACTCCCCGGTCGCAGTCGATGGCCTCACCTCCATAACCGCAATCGCGGCCGGGACGCAGCACTCCCTCGCGCTGCGCAGCGACGGGACGGTCTGGGGATGGGGGTCGAACGGGTCCGGCGAAATCGGGGACGGCGCCACTCTCCAGCGCTACACGCCCAGCCGGACGTACGGGCTCACCGGTGCCACCGCGATCACCGCCGGCACTGGCAACTCCGCCGCGATCAAGGCCGACGGGACGCTGTGGGCCTGGGGCACGGGCAACGAGCTCGGCTATGGCAGCTCCACCGACAGCACTGTCCCCGTCCAGGTCGTGGCGTTGTCCAACGTGGTGCGGATCGCGGCCCAACACGCGATCACCTCCGACGGAAGCGTGTGGGGGTGGGGAGTCAATCCCGTCGGGACGGTCGGCGATGGCACCAACATTACGCGGCTGGTTCCCGTCCGCGTGAGCGACCCGGCTTTCCTCTGGAAAGTGCCCACGCCGACCTACGGCACCGCGGCGGGCCTCTACTACACCAACCAGAACGTCGCCGTCTCCTGTGCCATGGCCGGCGCGGCGATCCACTACACGACGAACGGTGTGGAGCCCACGGAGAGCGACCCGGTCGTCACGTCTGGCTCCACCGTCCTGGTGGACCACAGCTTGACCCTGAAGGCAAAAGCCTGGATGACCGGGCGGGCTCCGAGCAACGTCGATGCTCCGGCCTACACGCTCAAGGCCACGACCCCCGCGTTCAGCCCTGGCGGCGGCACCTACACGGTTGCCCAGAACGTGACCATCACCACCACGACGTCGGGGGCGGACATCCGATACACGACGAACGGCAGCGACCCGACCGCATCATCGACGCTGTACACCGATCCCGTGGCGATCAGCACCACGACGACCCTCAGGGCCAAGGCGTTCAAGACGAACTGGACGGACAGCGACCCCCAGACCGCTACGTACACCATGAACCTCGGCGCGGCGGCCGCGCCCGCGATGAGCCCGCCCGCGGGAACGTACGTGGACTCGGTCGCAGTGACGCTCACTGGACCCACAGGGGCGACGATCCGTTACTCGACGGACACATCCGATCCGACGGCGACGTCAACTGTCTACACAGGGCCGATCACCTTCACCGTGACCACGACGCTCAAGGCCAAGAGCTTCCACCCGGACTATTCCCCGAGTGCGACGACAACCGGTGTCTACACGATCAAACCGGCTCCGCCCTCGGTGACCCCCGGGACGGGAACCTACGCGGCCGGTCAGACGGTGACCCTGACGAGCTCAACCTCCGGAGCCACGATCCGTTACACGCTTGGTGGAGCGGATCCCACCGACACCGACCCCGGCCTCACCACGGGGTCCACGTTGACTCTTCTTGCCAGCGTCACCCTCAAGGCCAAGGCCTTCAAAGCCGGCTGCTCGCCCAGTGATACGGTGACCGCCGTCTACACGGTGACCGGTCAGTTGACCAACGGCGCGGTGGCGGCCGGGGGGCAGCACTCCTTTGCCCTGAAGCCGGACGGCTCCGTCTGGGCCTGGGGCAAGAACAGCTTCGGACAGGTGGGCGACAACTCGACGACCCCCCGGCCCTCGCCGGTTCTGATTACGCTGTCGTCGATCACACGGTTGAGCGGCGGCGACACGCACTCGCTCGCCCGGAGCTCCTCCAACAGCGTCTACGCCTGGGGGGACAACACCAACGGCCGCCTCGGCGACGGGACGACGCAGGCTCGCTGGACGCCGGTCCAGGTCCTGACGGACGCGACCACCGCGGCGGGGGGCTTGGAACACAGCCTCGCGGTCAAGACGGACGGGACCGTGTGGACCTGGGGCCGGAACAACCGCGGCCAGCTCGGCGACGGAAGCACGGCCCCCGAACGTCTCACTCCCGCGCAGATCGGCACCGTCAGCGGAGCGGTTGCGGTGGCGGGCGGAGGCGCGCACAGCCTGGCCCTCAAGTCCGACGGAACGCTCTATGCCTGGGGCAACAACGACAGCGGACAGCTGGGCGACGGCTCGATCATTCAGAGGAACACCCCGGTTCCGCTGAACGGGTTCCTCGGCGTCAGCGCGGTGGCGGCGGGGAACAACCACAGCCTGGCCTTGAAGTCCGACGGTACCGTGTGGACCTGGGGAAAGAACGACTACGGCCAGCTGGGCGACGGGACGACCGTGGCGTACCGCTCGGCGCCCGTCCAAGTCCTCACGGTGCGCGGCGCGATCGCGATCGCCGCGGGAAGCAACCACAGCCTGGCCGTCACCGCCGACGGCTCCGTCTGGGCCTGGGGCTGGGGCGTGGACGGCCAGCTCGGGGATGGGACGAGCAGCAATCGCTCGACGCCCATCCGGCTGACCGACATCGGCGCCATCATCGGCGTGGCGGCGGGCACCTACCACAGCCTCGCGCTGGCCTCCGACGGAACCGTGTGGGGCTGGGGGCATAGCTACGACGGCGGGCAGGTGGGAGACGGCACGATCTACACGATCCGCACCCGGCCGGTCAAGGTCAGCGAAGCGGCATTCGCGTGGAAAGCGGGCACGCCGACCTTCAGCGTGCCGGACAGCACCTACAACGCGCCGTTCAACGTGGCTCTCAGCTCCACGACTTCGGGAGCGACGATCCACTACACCACGAACGGCCTCGACCCCACGACCAGCGACCCCTCCGTGACGTCTGGCGGCACGGTCTTCGTCGATCAGAGCGGCCCCGTCAAGGCAATGGCGGTCAAGGCCGGCCTGGCCCCGAGCAACGTCGCCACGGCCACCTATGTGATGAACCTCCCGACACCGGCCTTCTCGCCGCCGGGCGCCACGTACGCGACGGACCAGAGCGTGACGATCTCCGTGGGGAGCGTCACCGGGGCGACGATCCGTTACACCACCGACGGCACCGCGGTGACGCAGACCTCGCCCGTCTACACGGCGCCCATCACCGTGGATCGCACGACCACGATCAAGGCCCAGGCCTGGAAGGCCGGTTGGGGGACGAGCTATGAGACCGCGGCTTATTACACGATGAAGGTCGGCACTCCCGCGCTCAGCCCCGGCGGAGGTTCCTACGGAGCCGCCCAGAGTGTGGTCGTCAGCACGGTGACGCCCGGGGCCAGCCTGCACTACACGACGACCGGTCTCGATCCGACGGAGAGCGATCCCGTGGTGGAGAGCGGCGCGGCGGTCACCGTCGACAAGTCGGCCACGCTGCGGGTCAGAGGATGGAAGGACGGTGGCTGGACTCCCAGTGATGCCACGGTGGCCAGCTACTCGATCACGCTCGGCGTCGCAGCGATCCCCACCTTCTCGCCCCCCGCGGGGACCTACACGTCGGCGCAACTCGTCACGATCTCGAGCGCGACCGCCGGGTGCGCCATCCGCTACACGACGGACGGATCCGAGCCGGCACCTACGTCCAGGCCATATCTCGCGCCGATCACGGTGGACTGGACGAGCACGGTCAAGGCCAAGGCGTTCAAGCGGGACTGGACGGAGAGCGCGACCGCGACCGCCGACTACGTCGTGAACCTCAGCAACACCGTGGCGCCCGTCGCGTTCAGCCCCGCGCCGGGCGCGTACCCGACCACCCAGGTCGTGACCCTCACGACGGCCACCTCGGGGGCCACCATCCACTACACGACGAACGGCAACGATCCGACGGAGGCCGATCCCTCGGGCGGAGCCGTGAACGTCGACCGGGCCCTCTCGCTCAAGGCCCGGGCCTTCAAGACCGGCATGACCGCGAGCCCGGCGCGAGGAGCCGACTATGCCATCACGGGCGCCGTCGCCGCGGCCTGGCAGCACGGCTTCGGCCTGAAGGTGGACGGGACCCTGTGGGGCTGGGGGGTCAACGGCAACGGGCAGGTGGGCAACAACAGCACCACCGACGTCACTTCGCCGGTCCAGGTCCTCTCGGGCGTTCGCGGCGTCTCGGCCGTCGGGGACATCTACCGCGGTCACACCCTGGCCGTGAAGGCGGACGGGACGGTCTGGGGCTGGGGAGAGAACGGCAGTGCCCAGCTCGGAGACGGCTCCACGACACAACAGCTCGCGCCCGTCCCGACGAGCGGCCTCGGCGGTGTCACTGTCATCGCGGTGGCGGCCGGCAGGTTCCACAGCCTCGCCCTCACCAGTGATGGCCGCGTCTACGGCTGGGGATACAACGGCAACGGTCAGGTCGGCGATGGGTCTACCACACAGCGCCTGACGCCGGTGCCGTTGACGTCGCTCACGGACGCCGTCGTCGCGATCGCCGCAGGCGATTCCCACTCCCTTGCCGTGACGCGAGATGGAACCGTCTACGCTTGGGGATTCAACTACTACGGCCAGCTCGGGGACGGCACGACGATGGAACAGCACAGCCCGGTCCAGGTCAGCTCATTGCGGGGGGTGATGGCCATCGCCGCCGGAGCCAGCCACTCCCTCGCCCTGCGAACGGACGGCTCCCTGTCGGGAGACGTCTGGGCGTGGGGCCAGAACTCGAACGGCCTGTTCGGCGACGGGACTACCCTGAACGCAATCTTGCCGGTGCGGGCCTTGAGCGGTGCAAACGCGGTGAGCACCGCCACGTCCCAGTCGCTGTACCTGCGCACGGACGCCTCGGCACAGGGCTCGATCTGGGGGAGCGGTCTCCACTACGGCGACCGGCTCACTTCCGGCGCGCCCAACTCGAGCACCTCTCCCCGGCGAATCGGCAGCGGAGACTTCGTTGCCCTGGCCGCCGGCGACGGCTTTTCCCTCGCCCTGCGCCGCGACACGAGCCTGCTGTCATGGGGCCCGAACAGCTATGCGGCGGCGAACGGCTTCGTCCTGGGATCCGGCACGGGCACGGATGACCCGGACCACGACGGCCTTTCTACTTGGGACGAGCTGAGGCACGGGTGCGACCCCTTCAACCCCGACACCAACGGCGATGGGATCCTCGACGGGCCGGCCATCGCGGCCGGCCTCAGCTGCTCCAACCCCGACATGGACGGAGACGGGGTGCTCAACTGGGTGGAGATCGCCCAGGGAACGGACCCGTTCAACGCCGACACCGACGGGGACGGAGTTCCCGACGGTGCGGACTGCTTCCCTCTCGACCCGACGCGCTGGGAGTGCCCGGCACCCGTCCCGGGGGATACCACTCCCCCCGTCATCACCCTCACCGAGCCCGCGAACGCCACGCTCATCTCCGTGGTGCCACCCCTGTGAGGGCCCTGGGTGTAACCCGTCATCTGGCCGAGAACGGAAAAGTGCCGAAGCAGAGGTTGACCTTGAGGAACGACACGCTGTACCTGGGGGTCCGGCGCGCCCTCGCGGTGGTGCTGATGCCGCTTCTCGTCCTCACCTCGGTTCCTGTGTCTGCGGCTCCGGGGAGCCCGCGCTCTGCCACCTACGCCGCACCGCCATCGACCACCGACAGCAGCATGGCACCCCCGGCGCCCCAGGTCACGGTGAACAAGACCCCGCCCAAGGTGGAGCCCGTGCCGCTCCGGCCCGTGTTCTCCGACCCCCCGAAGGATGAAGAGTTCTTCCGGGCCCGCGTCTTCGGCGAGCCCTTCGTGCCGATCGGGGGGCCGACGAGCGTCGAGGAGAACCGGGCCTTTGCGCGGGCGCTCCTCGCCTTCCACGCGGCCGGAGACAACGAGGAGGTGACCGCGCTCGGGCTCTTCCTGAACGACCACCCCAGGACCGCGTGGCGGGCCTCCCTGGTCGCGAACCTTGGCAGCCACTACTCCCGCACGGGTTACTACAGCCGCGCCCTCGCCACCCTCACCGAGGCGTGGAACCTGGCCAAGGGAGCCCCGGAGCCCCTTGCCCGGGCCATCGCCGACCACGCGCTCGGCGAGCTTCTCGACCTGCACGGCAAGTTCGGACAAGTGGAGAAACTGGAGGGGCTGATCGCGGAATCGAAGGATCGCGATCTGCACGGCGACGCCGTGGAGAAGGCGTCGAATGCCCGCAGGGCCATCTACATCTTGCGAGAGAAGCACGAGGAGGCGTTCGCCTCGGGCGCCGTCGCGGTGGATCGGTACCTGGGGCATGGGAAGCCCGGCTACACTCAGCATCCCGAGATCGCCCAGTTCCATGCAACGCCCCAGGGTGCTTCGCTGGCGGACATCCAGGCCCTGACGGCGCGGACGGGAATCGGGATGGAAATGGCCTTCCGCGGCCCCGGCGGGAACGACCTGGTGGTGCCCTCGATCGTTCATCTCAAGCAGGGCCACTTCGCCGCTCTGGTCAAGGAAGAGAACGGCCGCTACGTGCTCGCCGATCCCATCCTGGGAGGAGAGGAAGTCTGGCTGAGCCGGTCCGCGCTTCTCGAGGAAGCGAGCGGTTACTTCCTCGTTCCCGTGGGCCTGGTTCCGCAGGGCTGGTCCAAGCCAACGGCAGCGGAGGTTGGCAACGTGCGGGGCAAGTGCGTGGCTGCGGTCTATGACCCCCGGGCGACATTCTGCAGTGTCGGCGGTGCGGGCGGCAATGGCGGCGGTTCGGGCGGGAGTGGTGGGGGTTCGAGCTGCGGCCCGAACGGTTGCGGAATGGCGACGTACAGTTTCAACAGAGGCCTCGCGAGCCTTCAGATCAGCGACAGCCCCGTCGGGCATTCGCCCCCCCGAGGTCCGGCCGTCGAGTTCAGGGTCAGCTATGACCAGCGTGAAGCCTACCAGCCGGCCGTGTTCACATTTTCCAATCTCGGACCGCGCTGGAGCCACGCCTGGCTCTCCTACGTCGAGGACGACCCTTCCAACCCGAGCGGGCCGGTGTATGCCTTCCTCCGCGGCGGCGGCAGCGAAGTCCACTCCGGGCTGGTGGGGATTAGCTACCCTCCCCACCTGCTCAGCCGGGCGGTGGTGGTGCGCACGTCATCGTCGCCGATCACCTACGAGCGACGGCTGCCCGACGGATCGGTCGAGGCGTTCAGCCAATCCGACGGTGCGGTCTCACCCCGCCGGGTCTTCTTGAGCCAGTTGCGCGACCCTCAGGGAAACAGCCTCAGCCTGACCTATGACTCCCAGCTCCGCATCGTGGCCGTGACCGATGCCCTGGGTCAGGTGACCACGCTGAGCTACGGCCTGTTGTCGGATCCTTTGAAAGTGACGAAAGTCACGGACCCCTTCGGCCGCTCCGCCAAGCTGGAGTACGATGCCTCCGGGGCCCTGCTGCGGATCACCGACGTGATCGGCATCGTGTCGGAGATGGAATACGGGAACGGGGACTTCATTCGGGCGCTCACGACCCCCTATGGGACGACGACCTTCTCGTACGCCACGCCCCAGGGTGAGCCTGGTGTGTACTATCCCGACCGCTGGGTGGAGGCCATCGACCCTCTCGGGGGCAAGGAGCGGATCGAGTACCGCTGGGGGACGGCCGCCCTTCCCGCCTCAGACCCCCCGAACACCGTTCCCACCGCCTTCATCAACAACGTGAACCTCAACGCCCGAAACACCTTCTATTGGGACAAGCGGGCGATGGCCCTCTATCCGGGCGACTTCACCAAGGCTCAGGCTTGGCACTGGCTGTGGTCCAGCAGCATGATGGTGACGCCCATACTCCATAGCGAGAAAAAGCCGTTGGAAGGCCGGATCTGGTACGGGCAGAGGGGCGAGTCCTTCGCGGAGCAGGCCGGTCCCGATGGCAAGGCCGCCAAGGTTGGTCGTGTGCTCGACGACGGGACGTCGCAAATCTGGCGCTATGAGTACGAATCACAGACCGGGAAAGTAATGCGCCAGACCGATCCCCTCGGAAGGACGACTACTTACACGTACGCTCCTAACGGGATCGACCTCCTCGAAGTCCGCCAAGTCAACGGGCAGAATACTGAACTCCTCCAGAGCTTCACGTACAACACGCAGCACCGGCCGCTGACGGTCACGGACGCCGCGGGGCAAACGACGACGTACACCTACAACGCGGCCGGCCAGGTGCTCACCGTCACGACGCCGCCAAGGGCCGGCATCACCGAGAACCGCACGACGACGTTCACCTACGACACGAACGGCTACCTCCAGAGCGCACTTGGGCCGGCAGCGGGAGCGACGGTGGGCCTCACTTACGACGGCTACGGCCGCGTCAGGACGTGGACCGATCAGAGCGGCCACACGCTGACCTATGACTACGACGCCTTGGACCGAACAACGAAGATCACCCATCCGGACGGGACGTACGAAGAGACGGTCTACAACCGACTCGACCCCGAGAAACAGCGAGACCGGCTCGGACGGTGGAGCCAAACCTTCTACGACGCCCTGCGGCGGCCGGTGGCGATGCGCGATCCGCTGGGGCGTACGACGACGCAGCAGTGGTGCAGCTGCGGAAGCCTAGACAAGGTCATCGACGGCAACAACAACGCGACGACGTGGGAGCGGGACCTTCAGGGAAGGATCACGAAGGAGACGCGGGCGGACGCGAGCTTCACCCAGTTTGTCTACGAGAACACGACGAGCCGCCTCAAGCAGCGGATCGACCGAAAGAACCAGACCACGACATACAGCTACTTCCTCGACGACAGCTTGCAGCAGACCGTGTACACGAACGCCCAGAACCCCACACCCACGGTCAGCTACACCTACGACCCCGTGTATCCGCGCAAGGCGACGATGACGGACGGGACGGGGACGACCACCTGGAGCTACAACCCGATCACGACGACGCCGAGCCTCGGCGCGGGACTCCTCGCAAGCGCCTCGGGGCCGGTCGGCAGCTCGACCTACACCACGACCTTCGCCTACGACGAGCTGACCAGAGTCACCAGCCGCTCGGTCGACGGCGCGGCTGCGACGGCCTCTTACGACGCGCTCGGGCGTGTGTCTAGCGAAACGGACCCGCTCGGGGCCGTCAGCTACACCTACGTGGGTGCTACGAGTCGCCTGAGCAGCGTCTCCTTACCGAACGGGCAAACGACGAGCTTCCTCTACTTCGACAGCCTTGGGGACAACCGGCTGCAGGAGATCAAGCACCTGGACCCGGGCGCGGCCATCCTCTCGAAATTCAACTACACCTACGATGCGGCCGGGAACATCAAGACCTGGAGTCAGCAGGCCGGGACTAACCCGGCGAAGCTCTACGCCTTCGATTACGACGGCGCGCGCCAGCTGACTCGGGCTGTGATCTCGGGCGTGACCCCGCTGCCCGTGCCGAGCCGTTTCGGCTACGGCTACGACAACGCGGGCAACCGCACCGCCGAGCAGCTCGACGACGCGGTGACGGGCGCGACGTACGACAACATGAACCACCTTGTGTCGACGCAAGCGGGCGGCACGCTGGCCTTCCGGGGCTCGGTGAACGAGCTGGCCACAGTCACCGTGGGAGGCAAGCCGGCGCAGGTGGCAGGGGACAACTCCTTCCAGGGCACGGCCACCGTCCCGTCAGGGACGAGCAACGTGGTGGTGGCCGCTACCGACCCCAGCGGGAATGTGCGGACGAACGCCTACCAGCTCAGCCAGAGCGGGACCCCGAAGGCGCTGAGCTACGACCTCGACGGCAACCTGACGAACGACGAGACGCGGAGCTACGAATGGGATGCCGAGAACCGACTCACCGCGGTCAACCAGGGGATGAACCGCAGCGAATTCACCTACGACGGTCACGGTCGGCGGGTGAGGATCGTCGAGAAGGTCAACGGCACGCCGACGAGCGACAAGCGTTACGTGTGGTGTGGGATCAAGCCGTGCCAGGAGCGGGACGCGAGCGGCGCCACGGTCACGAAGGCCTTCTATCGCCACGGCATCATGGACGGCAGCATCAAGTTACTTCACGACCGTGGATCACCTGGGTAGCACGCGCGAGATCACAAACAACTCGGGCGCCGTGGTGGCGCGCTTCGACTTCGACCCCTACGGCCGGATGACGAAGGTCAGCGGGACCTACAACACGGTGTTTGGATTCACCGGTCACTATCACCACGCGCCGAGCGGCCTTGCGCTCCCTCTCTATCGGGCGTATGCGGCAGACTTGGGGCAATGGACGAGCGAGGACCCTGAGGGCTTCGTGGATGGGGTGAACCTCTACCGCTACGTGCGCGGCAACCCGGTGACCCTCATGGACCTGACGGGCGAGATGACGGCGATGCAGGGCGCCTGCCTCGCGTCGGTCATCTTCCTCTTAACGACAGTGGTCGTGGTGGTGACGGTGACTACGGCCGGCGCCGGAACCGCTGCGCTGGCTGCGGCTGGGGCGAGTGGGGCTGCGACAACTGGTGGTATCGCTGTGCTCACGGGGGTCACCGCCACGATCCTCTTCTGCTCACCTCCCACGGCGGCGTGCATGAAACGTGAGCCAGAGATCATCCCCTTCCCGCCGCCGCCGCCGCCAGGGCACGCAATTTGTCATCGGTTCAAGCGCACCGATACCTACTGTAAGTACAGGTGTAAGTCGTCAAGTGGGGCAACCTGGGAGGAGCAAACAGCGCAGCCCTTCTGCCCGGCGTGGTATATTCAAAGAGGTAGGTGAGCGTGACTGACGAGATAGGTGAGGTCTGCTCGTTCTGCGGTCGCAGTGCTTCTCAGGCAGGCACGCTAGTAAGGGGCCAACGAGGCGCGATATGCGAAGAGTGCAGCCGGATCGCGTTGAACCTCGCTGAAGATCGACGAGAAGGACTGATTGATCGTGATGGAAGGCTTGAGATAGGTCAATTCCCTGCGGATCTTGGATTGGCACAGCGTATCGGGCAAGCTACTCTTGCACGACATGCGTTTGTGCCGCTCAATGTGCGGGATGACCACGTGGTCCTAGCAGTTGCAGGTTTGGATGCTCTGAACGACCTCAAGCAGATTGTCTTGGATGCACATAGGCAGATGGCTGCAGATGAACGCCAGAGGGACGTTGTTGACTTCGTATTGGCGCGGCCAGAGGCGATCATGGACAAGATCGCATCGATCTTCACTGCGGATCCGGAGCCGGAACGGTAATTGGTTGTTTGGGCACTGGCCAGCCGGGTTCCCGCCGCGCCTCATGCTAGACATCGAATCGATAGCGTTGCGCGCCGCTGCTCTCAATGAACATCTCGGTGGGTCTCCATCGACGCGCCAGGTGCGGTCCAGGGCGCCGGCTTGCGTTCTACAAGGTAGCTATAGGGAGCAGGGATGGAGGCTGCCGAGACATCGCGGTGCTTGAAGGGATCACCTGGGGCTGCTACCGCGCGGAGTGTGTTCGCCGATGCCTCGCCAGAGGGCCTTGAACGATCCGGCCGAAGGGATGAAGGCGCTCCGGAACAGCACGACGCGCTCGCTTCGAGTCCCGGGCGCCCCCGTTAATAGACCCGCGGAATCGCTGGCCCCGCAGCGCGGAGGCGATGCGACCCTGGTCACCGTGTTCTTCTACTGCCTGGCTGATCTGCTGCTGCGGCGTGAGTCGCCGATCTGAATCCACATGAAGACAGGAGCACTGAGGCGAGTCCTCTCCCTGGCGCTGCTCGTGGTGCTGGCGGTTGTGCTGGCCGGGCTTGTGTGGTCCCGCTGGGGCAGCTTGGCCGCCCCGGAGGCCGCCCTTGAGGGCCGCTACCGTACGGAAGAGCAGTGGATCGCCGCCGAGATCGCCCAGGACATCCTGGAGATGGCGCAGTACGCGAAGGATCCCCGTTCGTCATCGGAGGTCGGTCGCTTCGCCGTAGAGCCGCTGGCCGCCGCGGAAGGCGGCCCTGGAGTGACGGTCTCTTTCACGCTCCCGGGCGGGCTGCAGCGACGCCAGGCAATCGCGTGGAAGCGGCACATCTGGTCACCGGAAGACTATGAGCCGCTGGCGCGGAACGCCCTCGACGCATCAGGCGAGGTGCGAAGTGCCGTCGCACCCTCGAACGACGAGACGACGCTGGCGGCACTGACCTCGCCCTTGGCGGACGTCATCGAGGCCCAGAACCAGCGCGTGTCGCAGCATCTCACGGCGTCCATGGCCGATGCGGATGCTGACGAGGAAGCAGCATTGGTGGTGGGCGCGCTCGTTGTGCGCGAGGCGTCCGAAGTGTTCTGGGATGTCCGTCAGCTCCTGTGTCGGATGGCGGCCCATTTGTCCATGGCGCGCGCCCTGCGGCATACGCCTGAGCACGGCCTCAACGGTCGCTACGCTGACGCGATCCTGGCGGCGTATGCGAGCCGCTCGCGCGAAGCGATGAAGAAGCTGGACGCCCTGGAGGCGTCGGCGGGAGGCTCCCAGGGCCAGCGAGCCTGGGTGCGCGCGTTGAGGATCTGGCTGACGGCTGACTGGAGACCGCTGGCCAGCCCGTCACAGGGTACGCTCATCGAGAGACTTCTCTACTTCCGCGCCCTGGGCTGGACTCTGGGCGGTGCGTCCGCCGTCCAGTTCTACCAGAGCTTCGAGGCGGAACCGATCCCGGACTGGGGGAGGATCGCGCTCGAGAACCTCAGCGGGACAGAGGTCGGAGGCTTCGCAGAGGAAGGAGCCGAGCCCGAGCAGGCGGAGGCCCGCGACATCTGGCGGCGCATCCACGGCCGCGACCTGGCCGGCTCCGATCTGGTTGCCGCGCTGAACCGCCCGGCTTCGCGCTGTATCACGCCCACCGGACCGCGCGTCCTGGCCTGGGGCACCTGGGCCGCCGGCCTGCAACGACACGTGTGCCATCGCGTGCTCCGGATCAACCGGTACTGGGAGCAGGTGGTGGCCCTCCCCGAGCAGGCACAGGCGACGCGGGCGGCATTCGACGACCGGTTTGGCGGGCTGGTGCTTTATCCCTTTGTCCAGGGCCTGCGCTGGCACCATGGCCGGATCCACCTTGAGAGTTTCGGCAGCGCGCTCAACAGGGGAGTGTCCACGGCGGCCGAGCATCCGGAGCTCCTTACGGCGTTCGTTTGGGACAGGATGGCGCAGACGGCACGTTACGCGGTGACGCGCCGGCGGATGCCGCCGCTTCTGCCCTGGTTCGCCGCTTGGGTGCCTTCGGGAACTGCCTATGCGGCGGGCAGCCGCGTGTACCTGCCCGGGTTCGAGCAGGCTGCCACCGAGCCGTTGACCGCGTTGTGGGAGCGGAACCCATGGAACTACAGCCTGAACAGCCGGATCGTCGAGGCGCGGTTCGGCCAACAGCCGACGCCCGATCAGATCCATGGCGTCTTTGCTCAGCGGGCCAACTACGACGTGGGCGTGCTGCGGTGGATGGCTGGCGCGGCGGGCGGCCGCTCGCCGGAGCGGGCGCGGCTGCTGGAAGACGCCTGCAAGCTCCTGGCGGACAGCTGTGTCGACCTGGCCCGCCACCTCGTGGCCGCAAGGCACGACGAGGAGGCCGTTCCGGCCCTTCAGCGTGCGTTCGAGCGGGCCAAGGACCGGGTGGCCCTGACGCACGGCATCCTGGCCCTAGTGGCCCACTATCATGATCGTGGCCAGCACGCGGAAGCCTCTCGAGTGGCGCAGGAGGCCGCCGACACCGGGTCGAGCGCCGGGCTGGCGCTCATGGGCCGCCTCAAGGAGTGGCGTGGCGAGCTGGAGGGAGCGGAGGACTACTTCCAGCAGGTCGAGAGCCGATACAAGGAGCCCGAGGAACTGGCGGCCTTCTATCGCCGCATGGTCGACGCCGGGCGGTCCGGCTACCAGTCGAAGTTCCAGCACGCCATCAGCGCGGCCTTCCCGAACGGCCTCGAGCGGCTGGACCCGAAGCAGCTACCGCCCATACCCACGGACGGCGTCGGGCTGTCCAATCCAGGACCGGACGCGCCGCTGGCGGGGCTCGAGGCCGGTGACATCGTGGTCGGCCTGGATGGGTTGCGGGTGCACGACCGCCGGCAGTACATGTACGTGGTGAACTTCGACTCGCGCCCCGACATGACGATGCACCTGTGGCGGAAGGGTCGCTACCTGGAGGTGCCTGTGCACGTCATGAACCGCTACCTTCCCCTGGATCTCCACACGTACCCAACAACCGAGCGCTGAGAGGGCTTGCGCGCTCTTGGTTTGCTGACCATGGTAAAGCTGTAAAGCTGTGATACGCGCTGACCTGCCCCCCATTTCAGTCGCACTCATAACGTCAGCTCCGGGCCTATTAGGCGGCCGCCTTCCGGTCTTCGACGATTTCCCCGTCGCGGATCTGCACGATCCGCGAGGCCAGCTTGGCCACATTCATGTCGTGGGTGATCATGACGATGGTCTGGCCGGCCCCGTACAGCTCCTGGAAGAGGCCAACGATCCCCTTGCCGGAGGCGGTGTCGAGGTTCCCGGTGGGCTCGTCGGCCAGGACCATGGCGGGGCGGTTCACCAGGGCGCGGGCGATGGCCACCCGCTGCATCTGGCCTCCCGAGAGCTCGGTGGGCTTGTGGTCCATGCGGTCCGCCAGGTCCACCCGCTCGAGCATGGCCGCGGCCCGCTCTCTCCGCTCCCGGGTGGGGACGCCCGCGAAGAGCAGGGGCAGCTCCACGTTCTCGAGGGCGGTCGCGTAGGGCAGCAGGTTGAAGTTCTGGAAGACGAAGCCGACGTGCCGGTTGCGGATCTCGGCCAGGCGGTTGCGGTCCAGTCCCCCCACGCTCTCCCCGGAGAGCACGTACTCGCCGGAGGTCGGGGTGTCCAGGCAGCCCAGGATGTTCATGAGGGTCGACTTGCCGGAGCCGGAGGGCCCGACCACGGCCAGGTACTCGTTGGCCCCCACGTCGAGGTCGACTCCCTTGAGGGCGGTCACTTCGACTCGGCCCGTGCTGTAGACCTTGCGGATGCCGCGCATGCGGATCATTCTTCGACCCCCCCTCCTATCCTCCCCCACGTAGGGGGGAGGAAATGCTGTTGCACGACAGGCTCCGCTCATTCATCGACCCCCACCCTCCTCCACCTAGGGGGGAGGGAATGCTGCTCCACGTTCGGCTCCGCCCTTCACTCGTACCTCAGCGAAACCGCGGGGTGGATGGAGGCCGCGCGGCGCGCGGGGAAGTAGCCGGCGGCGGTGCCGATCGTCCCCAGGACGATCGCGGTGGCGGCCCCGATAGCCGGGGAGAAGGTCGGGGTGCCGAGGAACTGGAGGGCCTCCCCCTGGAGGGGCAGGGCGGCCACCAGGGTGATGAGGCCGAGGGAGACCGCGGTCCCCAGGACGCCGCCGATCAAGGTCATGAGGAGCGCCTCGATCACGAAGGGCGCCATCACCTGGCGGACCTTGGCCCCCAGGGCCATCTTCACCCCGATCTCCCGCGTCCTCTCCTTCACCACCGCGTACATGATGTTGGCCACTCCCATCCCCCCCACGAAGAGAGTGAGGGTCCCGATGATCCCCAGGAACATCTGGATCCCGAGGGCGATGTTGCCCGTGATGCGCTGGTTCTCCCGGGTGTCCCAGATCCCGAGGGCCCGGGTGTCCGCGGGGTCGAAGTGGTACTTGCGTCCGAGCACGCGGTAGATCTCGGCCTTGGCCTGGTCGCCCAGCTCCAGGCTCACCGGCTTGTAGATGAAGTTGTTGAGCTTGGCGTCGGTGAACATGGACTTGAAGGTGGTGGCGGGGATGGTGGCCTGGTTCTTGTCGGGGCCGCTGTACATTCCCATCATGATCTTGGTCTGCATCACGCCCACCACGAGGAACGTGGACTGGTTGATCAGGACGGTCTTGCCCGTCACGTCCTCGCGCCCGAAGAGGTCCCGGGCCAGCTCCTCGCCCAGGAAGACGACCCGGCGCTTCTCCCGCAGGTCCAGCTCGTTCAGGAAGCGCCCGCCCGCCTGCGGGATCAGGTTCCGCAGCTCGCCGAACTCCGGGTCCACGCCGCGCACGCGGGCGTTCACGGTCTTGGTTCCCGCGGTGAGGCCGATCCGACGGCTGTACTCGCAGGAGAGGGCCTGGATCTCGGGGACGCGCGCGCGCAGCAGGATCACGTCCTCGTCCGTGAACTGGATGGGCCGGCCGGAGGGGAGGCCCATGAACGCCTTCGTGGTGGCCCCCGTCCACACCACTCCGATACCCTCCCCCATGCCCCGGGAGCCCTTGTGGAACGAGCGCTTCATGCCCTCGCCGAAGGAGAGCAGCAGCACGATGGAGAGCGTCCCCCACGCGATGGCCAGTATGGTCAGGGCGATGCGCTTCCGCTGATGGGCGACGTCGTGCTGGAACAGCTTCCAGACGAGGGCGATCTCGGCCTGGGCGAGCATCAGGCGAGCTTCAGGGCCACCACGGGGTCGAGCATGGAGGCCCGGCGGGCGGGGAAGTAGCCGGCCACGAAGCCGATCAGGCCGAGCAGGGCGACGGTCACGAGGATCACCAGGGGCGAGGCCTCGGGCGTCCCCACGAACTCGTCGAAGCCGAGGAACGGAAAGATCCACATCACGCCCAGGGTGATGAGGAAGCCGAGGGCGCCCCCGACCGCGGTCAGGGTCAGGGTCTCGACCAGGAACTGCCCCTGGATGAAGCGGGGCTTGGCCCCTACCGCGAGCTTCACCCCGATCTCACGCGTCCGCTCCTCCACCACCACGTACATGATGTTCGAGACTCCGATCCCCCCCACGATCAGGGTGAAGGAGCCGATGATCCCCAGGAAGGCCCGGAAGGTGCCGAAGAAGACGCGGAAGAACTTCTCGGCCTCGGTGGTGTCCCACATGCCGATCGCTTCCTTGTCCTTGGGGTCGAACTGGTGGCGGCGGGAGAGGACCTCGTAGACGCGCCGGGTGACCGCAGGGGTGGCCGCGCGGCTTCGGGCCTGGAAGATGAAGTTGCTGACGTAGCGCTCGCTGAAGAGGCCCCGGAAGGTGGAGTCCGGCACGAAGGCCTTGTCCTGGTCGCGCCCGCTGTAGCTCGAGTCCTGGGCCTTCTTCGCCATGACCCCGACCACCAGGAACGGGGTGTTGTCGATCATGACCGTCCGGCCCACCGCGTCGGCCTCGCCGAAGAGGTCCGTCTTGAGCTTGTCGCCCAGGAAGACCACGCGCCGCCGGCGGTTGATGTCGAGGTCGTTCACGTAGCGGCCCCCCGCCGCGGGGATGATGTTGCGCATGACCGCGAAGATCGGGCTGTTGGCCGAGATCTCGGGGGTGAGGCGGACCCGCTCCCGCCGGAAGGCGCTCTTGTCGCGCTCCATCTCCCCGGAGAAGCTGGCCTCCGGGATCTCCCGGCGCAGCACCTCGATGTCCTCCTCGGTGAGGCGGATCCGCCGTCCCTTGCCGAGACCCTGGTAGGGGATCGATGTCCGCGAGGGCCAGGCGATCACGATGTCCTCGCCGAGACCCGCCTGGTTCTTGCGGATGCGCTTCTCCAGCCCCTCGCCGAAGGCCACGAGCAGGGAGACGGAGACGGTTCCCCAGGTGATCCCGAACAGGGTGAGGAGCGTCCGCATCTTCTGGTGGCGGATGTCCTGGAGCATCTGGCGGAGAAACGACAGGGAAGTCACGAGGGGGCCTTGGGGGCGGTCCGCTACTCGATCTTCTTGGGCGGGCGCTCGACCACCAGGTCCTTCTCCTTGAGGCCCTCGACCACCTCGATGTTCATCCCGTCGGAGAGGCCGACCTTGATCTCCCTCTTTGCGGGCGGGGCCTCGCCCAGCCCCGGCAGCTCGACCGTGGCCTTGCCGTCGGCGAAGGCCACGAGGCGCTCCGGGACGAGGAGCACGTCCTGCTTCTCGCGCACCGCGACGTCGGCGTTGGCCGAATAGCCGGCGCGGAGGACCACGTCCTTGGCGGGGAGGAGCTCGATCTCCACGTCGAACAGGGTTGCCCCCTCCGCGGTCTTCGACTTGGGGGCGATCTTCGATACCTTGCCGTCCACCTTGGCGTCGGGCAGGGCGCCGATCTTGATCCTGGCCGCCATCCCCTCGCGCAGCTTGCCCACGTCGATCTCATCCACTGTCCCCTTGAAGATGAGGGTGGTCATGTCGGCCAGGTTGGTGAGCGCGGTCCCCGCCTGGTAGGAGGTGAGGGGCACCACCGGGTCGCCCTCGTTGACGAGCAGCTCGAGGACGGTGCCGGTCGTGGGGGCGCGGATGATCGACTCGACGTCCAGGCGCTCGGTCTTCACCCTTCCCTTCTCGATGAGGGCCAGACGCTCGGTGGACAGGTTGAGGCGGATCTGCGAGTCCTGGATGTCCTTCTCGGCCTGCTCCCAGTCCTGGCTGGAGAGGATGCCCTGCTCCCGCAGGGTCTTGGCGCGGTCGTACTTCTTGCGCGCCTGGTCGTACACGTTCCTCGCGATCTCGACCTCGCGCCGCGCCTCGGTCAGCTCCATGGGCGTGGGGTCGGGGAGGATCTCGAACAGGGGATCGCCGGCCCTCACCACGTCCCCCACCTGGCGGAACGAGGTCTTCACGATGCCCGAGATCTTGCTCTTGACCGCGATCTCCCGCTTGGGCCGGATGGCCCCCACCGCCAGGGCCTTCTCCACCACCGCCCCCCGGGAGACGGGCACCGTCTTGAAGCCCTTGTCCTTCTGTGAGTTGGACTTGCTGTAGAGGGCCGCGCTGACCCCTCCCGCGAGCACGAGCACGCCCACCGCGATCAATCCCTTGCGCACAGAGGACATCCTTTCGTCAACCCCCCACCCTGTCCCTCCCCACGTGGGGGGAGGGGAACGCGGGTGCAGGTCGGGCTCCGCGTGTAGTCTGTAACCAGCCACTCGCTAAGACGCACGAGCCCCGGGCTGGGGTTCAAAAAAGTCAAAAAAGAAGGTGAGCCGGAGGCACTATTCTACGGAACTATTTCCAGTCCGCCTGGTTGCGGTAGCTGTCGCCCTTGGCGGAGGAGATCTGCACGTCCAGGGTCCAGGACGTGGTCCCCTCTTTCCAGACCCCTTGGGTCTCGTGCACGAGGGCGCGACCCTTGGAAGCGATCTCCCCGGGACGTCCCGGCACCGCCGCGGTGGCCGCGTTTCCATTGACCGTGGTCGTGACCTTCATGGACGCGATGCGGATCGGCTTCGTCCCCTCGTTCTGGAGGTAGACCTTGACCGCGTAGGGGTCGCCCCCGAGGAGCCGGCCGGGGGAGATCTCGAAGACGATGCTACCGGGAACCTCGGGAGCCTTGCGCATGGCCACTTCGCGGGTGTCGAACTCCTTGAAGTTGCCGCGGGCCACCGTGGGGCCCTCCACGAGCGTCTTGCCCGGGTGGAAGGTCTTGCTGAGGGCGGCCGCGGCACCCTGGGCGGTCTTGCGCGCGGCCTGGGCCTTGGCGTTCCCTGGCTCGACCGCGAGCACTTTCTCGTAGAGAGCGACCGCGTCGTGGTAGCGACGCGCCGACTCGGCGGTCGCGGCCTCGGCGAAGAGGTCGGCCACGCGCGGGCTGGCGAGAGTCACGCTGGGCGCCGGTCGAGGAGGGCGGGCCAGCGTGGATGGCGGCGGCGAGGCGGGCGCAGGCGTGGTGATGGTGGTGGGGAGCGGCGGGGTCGGCTCGGGCGAGGGAGCCGCGGCCACGGAGGGGGCGAGCGTGATCTCGAACGGCGCCGAGACCCGCCCTCCGACCACCACCCGGACCACGGCGTGGGTCGGTCCCGCACCGCCCCCCGTGGGCGGCGGCAGCTCGACCTCGATCGTGCTCGCGGTGGTCCTCGTGACCTTGCCCGACTGGTTGCCGAAGAGCACCGCGTTGTCCCAGGCGTCCGAGGCGAAATTGGTCCCGTGGATCGTGATCACGCTACCCGCCCGGGCGGGGTTCGGAAGGACGTTCGCGACCGTCGGGGCCAGGTAGAGGCCGATCCCCACATAGGCTCCCTGAGCCAGCACCAGGAGCAGCAGGAAGAGGACAAAGTACGAGGAGGTGGCGCCGCGTTCGGGCATGGGTGGGCTGATGATAGCGCGTTACGGGGCGACGGGGACGCGGAGGTATCGGGGCGGGACGCCCAGCTCCTTCCACTTCTCGGGCAGCGCGTAGAAGGGATTGGGCGTCTCGACGCAGACGCCGCAGCGGATGCACCCCTGGACCTCCGGACAGTGCGGGGAGAGCTTCTCCTGAAGGCTCTTGTCCAGCTCGCGCAGGTAGTAGGCCTTGCTCACGCCGTTGTCGACGACGTCCCAGGGCAGGACCTCGTCCCGGCCGCGCCCGCGGAAAAGGTAGAAGCCCGGATCGAGCCCCGAATCCCTCACCGCGCGCTTGAAGTCCATGCGCCGCTCCACCGCGATCTCCAGGGCGTCGGCCACCCGCCGATCGCCGAGGGCGAGGATGGACTGGGCCACCCCGGTGCGCGCGCTCTTGATCACCGCGTCCACGTTCGGCATCCGGCCGAAGGCCTTGCGCAGGAACTGGAGCTTGCGGTCGGTCTCCCGGGGATCCTCCATGGGCAGCCACTGGTAGGGCGTCCCCGGCTTCGGCACGAACGGGTTGACGGAAGGGTGGATCCGGCCGATGCGCCCGCGGCCCCGGGCCACCGCCAGCATCCGCTCGCGGATCGCGTCGGTGAGGGTGACGATCGCCTCCACGTCCCCGTGGTCCTCCCCGGGCAGCCCGACCATGTAGTAGAGCTTGAGGTTCTGGATGCCGTTCTCGAAGATCCAGGTGGCCTTCTCGAGGATCTCCGCGTTGGTGAACTGCTTGTTGAGGACCCGCCGCATGCGGTCGGAGCCGCATTCGGGGGCGAGGGTGAGACCCTGTACCCCGGTGTCTGCGAGCTTGAAGACGAAGCCCGGGGTGAGGTCGTCGAGGCGGAGGGAGGCCACCGAGACCTCGTAGTCGAGGCCGGCCAGGTCGTCCACGATGCCGTCGATCTCAGGGTGGTCGCAGACCGCGGTGGAGACGAGCCCGATCCGGTCCGTGTGGGCCCGCACCTCCCGCGCCCGCCCCACGATCTCCTCGCGGGAGAATCCGCGCACGGGGAGGTAGTTGTACCCGGCCCAGCAGAAGCGGCACATGCAGGGGCAGCCCCGCGAGATCTCCACCATGAACTTCATGGACATCTCGGTGTGAGCCGTGAGGACGATCGATTGGGGCAGGGCCATCTTCCCGGGCCAGCCGCGCTGACGCACGACGGGGCCCGGCCCGTCGTACGCGGCCACCGTCCCGTCCCCGTGGTAGCGCACCTCGTAACGCGACGGCACGTAGAATCCGTCCTTCGGGGCGAGGGCGTCGAGGCCGGCTCGGGCGTCGGAGGCCCCCAGGAGCGCGTCCATCATCCGCGGCACGAGCGCCTCGCCCTCGCCCACCGCGATCAAGTCCGCGAAGGGGGCGAGGGGCTCCGGGTTCAGGAACGACGCGGCACCTCCCAGGATCACGATGGGGTCGCGGGGACCGCGGTCGCGGACGCGCAGGGGGATCCCGGCCAGCCGCAGGACCTTGAGGACGAACAGGTAGTCGTTCTCGAAGGAGACCGAGAAGGCGAGGGCGTCGAAGTCGCGGAGGGGCGTGCCCGACTCGAAGCTCCCCAGCGGGCGCCCCGTGCGCTCGAGCTCCTCCGCGTCCCGGTCGTCGGGAAGGAAGGCGCGCTCGCAGAGCACGTCGGCCAGGGCGTTGAGCCCCTGGTAGACGGACTGGAAGCCCAGGTTGGACATTCCGACGAAGTAGAGGTTCGGGTAGACGAGGGCCACCCGGAACGAGCCCTCGCGGGTCACGTCCTGCAGGAAGACCTCCGACTCGCGGAGGGTGCGGTGATGCTCGGAGAGGCGACGTGCCATAAGGGCTTCCCGGAACCTCCGGGAAACCCTTATTCTAGCCCGAAACTACCAATCGACCGAGAATCCGGCGCCCACTCCCGCGCCCGAGGCGGGAGCGGAGGGGACGATCTGGAAGTGGGCCTTCCGCTGCGGCGTGCCGTCGTGCTTCACGACCGTCCGGCCCACGACGTAGCCGAGGGTGGCTCCCGCGAGCACGTCCGAGAGGTTGTGGACGTTCTTGTCGACCCGGGCGGCGCCGATCGCGACCGCCGCCAGATAGGCCGGGACCCCGATCTTCGGGCCGAAGTGGGCGTTCGCCACGGTGGCCAGGGCGAAGGCGTTCGAGGTGTGACCGGAGGGGAAGGAGCGGTTGTCCGAGAGGTCGGGCCGCGGGCGTCCCACCGCCCGCTTGAGGATCTCGGTGTAGGTGGCGGTGACGATGAAGGCCTGGGCCATGTCGTAGCTGGCGGCCCGGAAGGTCTCGCTGTGGGCGACGCGACCGGTGAGGAACATCGCGCCGACGAAAGGCAGCATGACCGAGCCGCCGCCCGCGGTGGAGCCGGGGTTGGCCAGGAGCCCGCCGGAGTTCGTCCCGTACTGGGTCGCGATCCTCTTGTCGAAGAACGAGCCGGCGCCGGTGACAGAGGCGCCGATGAGGAACGGGGCCAGGTTGTCCTTCGAGAAGACGCCCACGAAGTTACGCCCGAGGTTCTGTGCGAAGGCGCCCATCGTGCGGCGGCCGTCCTCCCGGAAGCCGTCCCGGGGCAGGAAGCGCGAGAGGTCACCGCCGCTCGGCGGCAGGAGAGAGGGGGGGCCGGGCTCCTCGGAGGTCTGGGCGGAAAGAGGCGCGGCCAGCAAGAGGCCCGCCATCACGAGCACCCCGAAGCGCTTGACGCTCATCACACCACCTCCGCGCGACACGGCGACAACCCGCAGCGTAACAGTTCCTGAGCCTAGCACAGAGGCTCGACGTTCGCCCCCTTTGGTTCTGTGAAACGTTGTCAGAAGGAGAGGGTGACGGAAAGGCCCGCACCCGTACCGTCCAGAGCCCTCGCGGGTTGGATCGACAGGGTGGTGGCGCGCGGCTCCTCGGGCTCTGTGTCCCGGCGCACAACCGTCCGCCCCACCAGGATGCCCAGGGTGGCTCCGGCCAGGACGTCGGTGAGCCAGTGTTCGTCTTTTTCCATTCTCCCGACTCCGATCGCGCCGGCCAGGAGGTAGGAGGGCAGGCCGAGCTTCCAGCCGTAGTGGTGTGCCGCCACCGTGGCCCAGGCGAACGCATTCGAGGCATGACCGGAGGGGAAGGACAGGTAGTTCCCATCGTTCGGGCGGCGCCGGTGGGTAGGGTACTTGATGGCGGTGGTCCAGACGGCGTTGACCAGGAAGACCTGGCCGATGTCATAGGTGGCGTCGCGGAACCGGCCGTCGTGCGCAAGCCGCCCGAAGCCATAGAGCGCGCCCGCCAACGGAGTGAGGACGATGGGCTGCCCCAGGCTATCGGCGAAATCGCCGAGCGCCTTGAAGCGCCGCTTCTCCGCGAAGTAGTCGCGGACGTTGCCGTCGAGAGGCGCGCCGGCGGCCGTGACCGCTCCGCCCACGAGCAGCGGGACGAGGGATTCGCGGGACACCACCCCCACGACGCCGCGGCCCAGATTCCCCAGGAAATGCCCGGTCGTGCGCCGGCCGTCGTCGTGTCGCCGCGGGTCGGGCACGATGATCGCGGGCGGGGAAGCGGGCGCGGGCTCGTCCGCCCACCCGATCCGGGCGAGGCTGACCAGCAACAGGACGGGCGCCATCACACGGCGAGGACGGTTCATGGTCGACGCGAAGCCTCCGCAGGGAACGATAGCTCCGACAGGGGGCCGGTACTAGTCGCCCCCGCCGCCGCCCCCCTGCTTGCGCAGGAAGGCGGGCACGTCCAGGTCGAAGCGCCCCGCCCCCGCCGCGGCCGCCTTGGGGTTCGGGGTCTTCCGGTAGAAGCCGCCCGCATCCCCCGAGGCCATGGAGGACGCGGAAGGCACCGGCGGGTTCTTGAAGTTGGCGAGGTCGACCGGGGTGCTGGCGGCCTTCCGCGGTCCCTTGCTGAAGCCGGTGGCGATCACCGTGACCTTGACCGCGTTGCCCATCGCCTCGTCGGTCACGATCCCGTAGATGACGTTGGCCTCGGGGTCGGACACCTTGGTGATGAGGGCGGTCGCCTCCGCCGCCTCGGCCAGCGAGAGGTCGGAGCCACCGGTGATGTTCACGATCACGCCCTTGGCGCCCTCGATCGAGCTGTCCTCGAGCAGGGGGTTCGAGATCGCGCGCTGGGCCGCCTCGGTGGCGCGGTTCTCCCCCTGGCCGATGCCGGTTCCCATGACCGCCTGGCCCATCCCCTTCATCACCGCGCGCACGTCCGCGAAGTCCAGGTTGATCTGGCCGGGGACGGTGATGATGTCGCTGATCCCCTGCACGGCCTGGCGCAGCACGTCGTCCGCCACCCGGAAGGCCTCGGAGACCGGCGTGTTGCGGGCCACGCTCTGGAGCAGCCGGTCGTTGGGGATCGCGATCACGGAGTCGACGCATTCGCGGAGCTGGGCGAGGCCCTCCGTGGCCTGGGCCATGCGCCGCTTCCCTTCCAGGCCGAAGGGCAGGGTGACCACGGCCACGGTCAAGACGTTGCCCGCGTCGCCCCCGAGCTGGCTGGCGATGGAGGCCACGACCGGGGCCGCCCCCGTGCCCGTCCCGCCCCCGAGGCCGGTGGTGATGAAGACCATGTCGGAGCCCTCGAGGGCGTCGCAGATCTTCTCCGTGTCCTCCACCGCGGCCTGGCGACCCACGTCGGGGTTTGCCCCCGCCCCCAGGCCCTTGGTGAGCTTGTGGCCGATCTGGATCTTGATCGGCGCGCGGTTGGCGCGCAGGGCCTGGAGGTCGGTGTTGATCGCGATGAACTCCACCCCCTGGAGGCCGGAGGCGATCATGCGGGAGACCGCGTTGCCGCCGCCCCCCCCGACCCCGACCACCTTGATCCGGGCCCCCTGGGTCTCCTCTTCGGCGAACGTGATGCGGCCGGGCTTGTCGTTCTGATTGCTCATTCTCAAATTCCTTCCGAGCAGCCGGTCATGAACCCGCAGCGCAGGCAGATCCGCTTGCAGTGGTAGGCGACCACCGGGGATCCGCACATCTCGCAGGGGAGCTCCCCGGCGTCACGGGAGAGGAACTCCCCCCGGCGCGCGTCGCGGACGCGCGCGCCGGTGATGGGCACGGGCGGAAATGCGGCGCCTTCGGACTTCACGTCCATGTTCCCCTCCTATTCATCGACCCCCCACCCTGCCCCTCCCCACGTAGGGGGAGGGGACCGCCACTGCTCGTGCTGCCCCGCGCGTTTCTAGAAAAAGTCGGACAGCCATCCCATGAGACGCCCGGTGACCTTGCCGAAGGTCCCCGTCGCCGCGGGCCGGGGAGAGCCGAGACCACGGCCCGCCCGGTTGCGATATCCGCAGAGCACGAGGCCGACCGCGGTGGAGTAGACGGGGCTCGCCACCACGTCCACCAGCCCGCCGATCCCCGCCGGGGTGCCCCGGCGGACCGGCATGTCGAAGATCTGCTCCGCGATCTCCGGCATCCCCTCGAGGATCCCCCCGCCCCCGGTGAGGACGACCCCGCTGTTGAGGCTGCGCTCGAAGCCGGCGCGGCGGATCTCGGTGAGCACGAGCTGGCAGATCTCCTCCGCCCGGGCCTGGACCACGTCCCCCAGCACCTGGCGGGCCATGATCCGGGGCTTGCGCCCGCCCACGCTGGGCACCTCGATCGCGTCCTCTTCCGGGATCATCGAGGTGAGGGCGCAGCCGTTCTTCTTCTTGATCTTCTCCGCCTCGTTGACGGGGGTGCGCAGGGCCACCGCCACGTCGTTGGTGAAGTGCTCGCCCCCCACCTGGAGGACCGCGGTGTGCCAGAGGGAGCCCTTCTCGAAGATCGCGAGGTCGGTGGTGCCGCCCCCGATGTCCACCAGGGCCACCCCCAGCTCCTTCTCGTCCGGGGTCAGGCAGGCCTCGGCGGCCGCCATCTGGGTGAGCACGGTGTCGATGACCTCGAGCCCCGCGCGGTTCGCGCAGGTGATGGTGTTCTGGGCCGCGGTCGACGAGCAGGTGATGACGTGGACGTTCACCTCCAGGCGCGTCCCCGTCATCCCGGTGGGGTCGCCGATGCCGTCCTGGTCGTCCACCACGAACTCCTGGGCGAGCACGTGGAGGATCTCGCGGTCCATGGGGATGGAGACCGCCTTGGCGGCCTCGATCACCCGGCGTACGTCCTCCCGGTCGATGACGCGGTTTTTGTTCGAGACCGCGATCACCCCCCGGGAGTTGAAGCCCTTGATGTGGGTCCCCGCGATCCCCACGTAGGCGGAGCCGATCTCCACCCCCGCCATCAGCTCGGCCTCTTCGAGGACGCGCTTGATGGCGTCCACGGTGGCCTCGAGGTTGATCACCACACCCTTGCGCAGGCCCTTGGACTCGGTCTGGCCGATGCCGATGATGTCGAGGCGGCCCTCGTCGGTGATCTCCGCGACGATCGCGCAGATCTTGTGGGTCCCGATGTCGAGGCCGACGATGTAACGGTCTTTCTTCTTGGCCAGGGGCTACCTCCTGTAGCGGGACTCCGCGGGGGCACGGCGCTCCGCGGACACCCGGGTGACGGGCGGCCCTGGCTCCGCGGTGCGCGCGTAGATGCGCCCGCGGAAGCGCAGGTCGAAGTACTCCGCCCCCGGCGCCCTCTCCACGAGGTCTTTCCGGAGGCTCAGGAACGTGGCGAAGCGCTTGCGGTACGGGGGCTCGCCCAGGAGCAGCACCTCGCCGGGGCCGCGCAGGACCACCCGCAGGTCGCCGGAGGGCTCGACGTAGACCTCGGAGATCTCCGAGGCCTGGTCGCCCAGGTCGCGCAGGAGGGCGCCCGCGCGCTCGGCCCGCCCGCGCCGCGCTTCCGCTTCCACTCCCTGCAGGCCCCGCACGATCGGCAGGTCGAAGGCGGCGGTCTGGGGGCCGTAGACGTCGATGAGCCCGCCGTCGCCGTCCATCAGGTAGAGGCGCTCCATCTCGGCGAGGGCGAGGGGGACGCGCTCGCGGATCTCGACCTTGAGGGTGTCGGGCAGGGTCCGGCCCACCACCGCGTCCGCCACCCAGGGCGAGGCCCGCAGCCGCGCCTTCAGGGCATCGATGTCGAGGCCGAGGATGTTCTCGCCCACCGCGGGGCCGAGCAGCTCGCGGACCTCCCCCTCGGAGAGGAAGTGGCACCCGCGCACCTCGACCTTGCCGACCTTCAGCCGCTCGCTCGCCATCACCTTCGCGTACCCCGTCCAGGCCGCGGCCACCGCGAGGAGGCCGGCCCCCGCGAGCTGCAGCACGAGGATGGCCCGGGCGGTGAAGCCGCGGCGCACCCGGCGCACCCGCGTGCGCTGCTTCGGCCGGAGGAAGGCCGGCTCTTCGGCCAGCGGGTTCAGGGGCAGGTCGAGCAGCTCGGGGGGCGGCGGTCCCACGGGAAGCCCCCGGCCCCTCATGCGCGCGGCCTCCACACCTTCACTTCCAGCTCCAGGTCCACCCCGGTCTCGCGCTGGACCCGCTCGCGCAGCAGGTCGAGAAGGGCGAGCACGTCCGTCGCGGTGGCTCTCCCTTCGTTGACCACGAAGTTCGCGTGGCGGGGGCTCACCACCGCCCCCCCGACGCGCGTTCCCTTGAGCCCCAGCTCGTCGAGGATCCGGCCCGCGGGGGTGCCCGCCGGGTTCTTGAAGACGCAGCCCGCGTTGCGCCCGCCGGGCTGGCTTTTCGCCCGCTGCTGCGTCAGCTCCCGCGTCTCCTTCTCGAGGGCGGACGGGTCGTCGCGCCGCAGCCCGACCGTGATGCGGGCCACCGCCGCCCCCTCCGGGATCGACGACCCCCGGTAGTGGAAGCGCCAGCCCTCGGGGGGCTCGGTGCGCTCGCCCTCCGCATCGTAGACCACGATCTCGCGCAGGACGTCGCTGATCGAGAAGCCGTAGGCCCCCGCGTTCATGACCGCCGCGCCCCCAATCGAGCCCGGGATGCCCACCGCGCTCTCCATCCCGCGCCAGCCCGCCCGGCAGCAGCGAACCACGGTGAAGATCAGGTTGGCCCCGCCTTCCGCCGTGACCTCGCCGTCTTCCCGGATCTCGATTCGACGCAGCTCCTCCGTGTTCACCACCAGCTCGTCGAGGCCCTCGTCCGCCGCCACCAGGTTCGAGCCCCCCCCCAGCACGCGGTGCGCCACCCCGAGCTCGCGGCGCAGCCGCAGGGTCTGCCGCAGCTCCTCGGGCGAGCGCGGGAAGGCCATGACCGCGGCCGGGCCGCCCACCCCCATGGTGGTGTGGCGGGCCAGGGGCTCGTTCTCGCGGAAGGGCACCGCGGCTTCGCGCAGGGCGGCCGTCATGCGGGGATCCATGTCAAGCGCCGCGCCTCCGCAGCAGCTCCTCCCCCGCCGTCCAGACGCTCCCCGCTCCCAGGGTGAGCACCACGTCCCCCTCCAGCACCTCCGCGGCCAGCCTCTCCGTGGCCGCCTTCAGGTCGCCCGCGTAGGCCGCGTGCCGATGGCCCCGCTCCGCGATCGCGAGGGCCAGGGTCTCGGCCGTGATTCCGGCGATCGGCTCCTCGGAGGCGGGATAGATGTCGGTCACGAGCAGGAGGTCGGCCAGGTGGAAGGAGCGGCAGAAGTCGTCCCACAGGGCCTGGGTGCGCGTGAAGCGGTGCGGCTGGAACAGCACCACCATGCGCCGGCCGCCCGCCCGAGCCTTGAGGGCCTCCAGGGTGACCTTCACCTCGGTCGGATGGTGGCCGTAGTCGTCGATCACGGTCACGCCCTTCGCCTCACCCCGGAGCTGGAAGCGCCGGTCGACCCCGGTGAAGGTCCGAAGCCCCTCGCGGATCGCGTCGAAGGAGACCCCGAGGTCGGCCCCCACCGCCACCGCGGCCAGCGAGTTCGCGACGTTGTGCGCTCCCGGGACGGCCAGGGTGATCGGCCCCTGGGGCTCGCCGCCCACGGTCGCGGTGTAGGTCGAGCCGAGGGGTCCCACGCGCAAATCCCGAGCCGAGACGTGGGCCTGGGGCGACAGGCCGTAGGTCACGATCCGGCGCTCCACCCGGGGCAGGATGTCCTGCACCGGCGCGTCGTCCAGGCAGAGGACCGCGGCCCCGTAGAACGGGACCTTGTTGACGAAGCCCAGGAACGCCTCCTGGAGGTCGAGGAGGTCGCGGTAGGTGTCGAGGTGCTCGCGGTCGATGTTGGTGACCACCGCCATGGTGGGCGAGAGCTTGAGGAACGAGCGGTCGGACTCGTCGGCCTCCGCCACCATGAAGTCCCCGCGGCCGAGGCGCGCCCCCGAGCCGAGGACGCCCAGCCGGCCGCCCACCACTACCGTGGGGTCGAGGCCGCCCGTGTCGAGGACGAGCGCGACCATCGAGGTGGTGGTCGTCTTGCCGTGGCTCCCCGCCACCGCGACCCCGTATTTGAGGCGCATCAGCTCGGCCAGCATCTCGGCCCGCGGGATCACCGGGATGCCGAGCCGGCGGGCCTCCACGACCTCGGGGTTCTCGGGCTTCACCGCGGTCGAGGTCACGACCACGTGGGCGCCGCGGAGACGCACGGCGGCATGGCCTTCCGCGAAGCGCGCGCCCAGGGACACCAGGCGGTCGGTCACGCTCGAGCGCCTCAGGTCCGAGCCGGAGACCGTGTAGCCGAGGTTCAGGAGCACTTCTGCGATCCCGCTCATCCCGGAGCCGCCGATCCCCACGAAGTGGATGTGCTGGATCTTCCTGAGCACGGGTTCATGCCTTCCCTTCGAGCAGGTCCGCCACCCGGGCCGCCGCGTCGGGGCGGCCGAGCTTCCGGGCCGCATCTTCCATCGCCTCGATCCGCTCGGGTTGGTCGACCAGGTCGCCGATCGTGCGGGCCAGCGACCCGCCGGTCAGATCCCCCTCCTCGACCACGCGGGCGGCGCCCGCCGCCTCGAGCGCCTGCGCGTTCCGGCGCTGGTGGTCGTCCGCCGCCCGCGCGAACGGCACCAGCACCGCCGCCTTCCCGGCGGCGGTGAGCTCGGCGCAGGTCGTGGCCCCGCTCCGCGAGCAGACGAGGTCCGCCTCTGCAAAGCGCCGCTCCATGTCGTCGAGGAACGGCAGGACCTCGGCTTCCCGCCCCGCCGCCGCGTAGGCCGCCGTCATCTCCCCGTGCATGTCCTCACCGGTCTGATGGACGATGCGCAGGCGATCGGCCGCCGGGAGGCGGGGCAGCGCGGCCAGGAGGGCCCGGTTGAGGACCCGGGAGCCCTGGCTGCCGCCGAAAGCCAGGAGGGTGAAGGGCGGCGCGTGGACCTTGCGGGGGAGGGAAGCGAAGCCTCCCCGCACGGGGTTGCCCGTGAGCACGCCCTTCCCCCCGAACGCGCGCAGGGTCTCGGGATATCCGCAGGCCGCGCGGTCCACCACCGGCCGCAGGACGCGGTTCGTGAAGCCGGGCTTCGCGTTCGGCTCCAGGATCACCGTGCGCACTCCCAGGAGGGCGGCCACGAGCACGACCGGGCCCCCTGCGTAGCCGCCCACCCCGAGGACCGCCTCCGGACGCAGGCGCCGGACGAGCGCGGCCGCGCGCAGAAGCCCCCGGGGCAGCGCGAGGAGGCCCTGGAACATCCGCAGGAAGCCCACCGCGTTGAGGGGCAGGATGGGCAGCAGCTCGAGGAGGTAGCCGGCGCGCGGGACGAGGCGCGACTCGAGCCCCCGCGGGGTCCCCGCGAAGACGACCCGGCGGCTCCCGTCGCGGCGCGCGAGCTCGTCCGCCACCGCGAGGCCGGGGAACAGGTGCCCCCCGGTTCCCCCCGCCGCGATGAGGATGGGCCGCGCCATTCAGTCCGCATGCTGGGAGACGTTGAGCACGAGGCCCACGCCGAAGAGGGCGAAGACGAGCGAGGATCCGCCCGCGCTGATGAAGGGCAGGGGGATCCCCTTGGTGGGAAGGAGGCCCAGGACCACGCTGATGTTGATGAAGGCCTGGATCACGATGGACAGGGTCAGGCCGGCGGCCAGGAACATCCCGAAGGCGTCGGGGGCGTTCCAGGCCGCGCGCAGGCCGCGCCAGAGCAGGAGGACGAAGGCCAGCAGCACCAGGAGCGCCCCCAGGAGGCCCAGCTCCTCTCCGATCACGGCAAAGATGAAGTCGCTGTACGGGTAGGGCAGGTAGAAGAGCTTCTGCCGACCCTCCATGAGGCCCACTCCGGACACCCCGCCCGTCCCCACCGCGATCAGGCTCTGGATGATCTGGTATCCGGCGCCGCGGGCGTCGGACCACGGGTTCAGGAAGACCTCGATGCGGTCGCGGCGGTAGGCGACCGTCATCACCGCCTGGTAGAGGAGCGCGCTGCCGGGGACGGCGAGGGCCGCGAAGTAGCGCAACCGGACCCCCGCCAGGTACAGCATCACCCCCGCGGTCATCACGATGGTGGCCGCGGTCCCCAGGTCGGGCTGGATGTAGACGAGGAAGGCGAACCAGCCGATGAGGAGGAGGGCGGGGAAGAGCGAGGGCAGGAAGTCGTTCACCCGCTCGGCCCGCCGCTCGATGTGATAGGAGAGGTAAAGGATCACCGCCAGCTTGGCCAGCTCGGCCGGCTGGAAGGAGAGCGCGCCCAGGCGGATCCAGCGGTGGGCGTCGTTCACCGGCTTCAGGAAGAGCACCACGATCAGGAGCAGGGTCGAGAGGATCACCACCGGGTAGACGACGGCGGGGGCGCGCAGCTTCCGATAGTCGATCTTGAGCGCGGTCACCAGGCCGGCGAGGCCGATGGCGGACCAGACCGCCTGCTTGACCAGGAAGAAGTAGGCGCTGCCGTGCCGCTCCTGGGCGAGGGCCGAGGACGCGCTCCACACCATGACCAGGCCGAACCCGAGGAGGGCCACCGTGACCGTGAACAGCGTGAGGTCGGAGGACAATCTCTTAGCCACGGTCCACCTTGGGGTGCTGCAGGCGCCCTACTTCCTCCTTGAATGCGCGCCCGCGATGCGCGTAGTCCGAGAACATGTCGAAGGAGGAGCAGGCGGGGGCCAGGAGCACGGTGTCGCCCGGCAAGGCGGCGGCCCGGGCCCGCTCCACCGCCTCCCGGAGCGTCGCGCAGCGGTCCACGGGCAGCACGCCCCCGAGGCTGGCCGCGATCCGCTCCTGGGCCTCGCCGATCGCCAGCACGCGCTTGCCGCGCTCGCGCAGCAGGGGCGCGAGGCCTCCGAAGTCGCCTCCCTTGTAGCGGCCGCCCAGGATCAGGAGGGTCGGCCCGGGGAAGGCGAGGAGGCTCTGTCGGGCCGCCTCCAGGTTCGTAGCCTTCGAGTCGTTGTAGAAGGCCACCCCGTTGATCGTGGCCACGCGCTCGAGCACGTGCTCGACTCCCCGGAACGCGGCCACCGCCCGCGCGATGTGCTCGGGCTCGGCCCCCCGGACGCGCGCGGCGGCGGCCGCGGCGAGCAGGTCCCCCGCCAGGTGGGCCCCCGGCAGGCGGACGGAGGACAGGGTAAAGAGCGTCTCCGTGCGGCCGTCGCGGACGAGGCGCGCCTCCCCCTCCGCGAAGAACGCCCCGTCGCCCTCGGCGATCGGCTCCCCGGTGGCGCGGAAGGGCAGCACCCGGGGCCGCGCCCGTCGGGCCAGCGCGAGCACGGCCGGGTCGTCGGCGTTCACCACCGCCCAGTCCGCCTCGGTCTGGTTCGCGAAGACCCTGGCCTTGGCCCGGGCGTAGTCCTCGAAAGTGGGATGGCGGTCCAGGTGGTCGGCGGAGAGGTTCAGGAAGACGGCCACATGGGCACGGAAGGTTTCAGTGCCTTCGAGCTGGAAGCTCGACACCTCCACTGCGTAGTCGGTGGCCTCGGTGGAGCCCTCGACGAGGCCGATCAGCGCCTCCCCGATGTTGCCCCCCACCCGCACGTCGCCCCCGCGCTCGCGCAGCATCGCCCCGAGGGCAGCGGTGGTGGTGGACTTGCCCTTGGTGCCGGTCACCGCGGTCACCGTTCCCTTCAGGTGGCGGAAGGCCAGCTCGACCTCGGCCAGGACAGGGACCCCCGCCCCCCGCGCGGCGGAGAGCTCGGGCAGGTCCCAGGGGACGCCGGGAGACACCACGACCATGGAGGCGCCGGCGAAGGTCTCGCGCCGGTGCCCGCCGAGCTCGAGGCGGACGCCCTGGGCTTCGAGTCTCATGACCTCCGCTGGAAGCTCCCCCGCCGGCTTGCGGTCCGTTGCCACCACCGCTTCCCCCCGCCGCGCGAGGAACTCCGCGGCCGCGATCCCCGACCGCGCGAGCCCGACGACCACGACGGGATGCCTCTCCACAGCCACGGCGTCCTCAACTCACCTGGCCCTTCATTCATCGACCCCCCACCCTATCCCTCCGATACATCGGAATGCAGCGCTGCCGGTCGAACCTGGGCCAACTCCGACGCATTCCGATGTATCGCCCCACGTAGGGGGAGGGGAACGCTGCTGCACGTCCGGCTCCGCATCGACCCCCCACCCTGTCGGTCACCTCAGCTTGAGCGTCGTGAGAGAAAACAGCGCGAAGACGACGGCCACGATCCAGAACCTGATGACGATCTCGGGCTCCTTCCATCCGATCAGCTCGAAGTGGTGGTGGAGCGGCGACATGCGGAAGACGCGCCGGCCGGTCAGCTTGAAGGAAGCCACCTGCAGGATCACGGAGAGCGCTTCGATCACGAAGAGCCCCATCACGGAAAAGAGGAGGAGCTCCTGCTTGATCAGGATGGCGACGGTTCCGAGGGCGCCGCCCAGGGCCAGGCTGCCCGTGTCGCCCATGAACACCTGGGCCGGGTAGCAGTTCCACCAGAGGAAGCCCATGGAGGCCCCGACCATGGCCCCGCAGAAGACCGTGACCTCGCCCGCCCCCGGTTGGAAGAGGAGGTCGAGGTAGTTCGAGAAGACGCGGTGCCCGGAGACGTAGGCGAGAACGGTGAAGGCGGCGGCCGCGATGAGGGTCGCCCCGATGGCGAGGCCGTCGAGGCCGTCGGTCAGGTTCACCGCGTTCGTGGAGCCCACGAGCACCGTGACCGCGAAGAGGATGTAGAAGGCGGAAAGGTCCGGGGTCAGGGTCTTCAGGAACGGGAAGACGACCCGGGTCGAGTATTGCGTGGGGTCGATCAGGGAGAGCAGATAGAGCGCCGTCCCGATGAGCAGGGCCACGACCACCTGGGCCCAGAGCTTCCGGCGCGCGGTGAGGCCCAGGCTCCGCTTCCTCGCCACCTTCTGGAAGTCGTCCACGAAGCCGATGGCCCCGAAAGCGAGGGTGGCCAGGATGAGGATCCACACGTTCCGGTTCGTCAGGTCCCCCCACAGGAGGGTCGGGACCAGGATTCCCGCCACGATCAGGACTCCGCCCATGGTGGGCGTCCCCGCCTTGGCCTGGTGGGCCTTCGGGCCCTCGTCGCGGATGTACTGGCCGATCTGCAGCCGGCGCAGGCGCTCGATCATCCAAGGGCCGAGCACGAGGACCAGGAAGAGCGCGGTCAGGCTCGCCACCGCGGTGCGGAACGTGATGTAACGGAGGACGTTCAGCCCCGAGACCTCGTGGCGGAAGGAGTAGAGGAAATGGAAGAGCATGCGGGCTCAGCCCTCCCTCTCCCCGAAGCGGGCGAGGAGCGCGTCCACCACCGCTTCCAGCCGGACGCCGCGTGAGCCCTTGACGAGCACCGCGTCGCCCGGCTCCACGATCGTGCCGATGGCGGCGGCGGCGCCGGCGGAATCCGGGAAGGAGTGGAGGCTCGCGGCCGGGATGCCGCCCTTCCGCGCGCCCTCCAGGAGCTCCTTCGCCAACGTCCCCACCGCCACCACGACGTCGACCCGGCCGGGCAGAGTGGCCCCGCGCTCGCGGTGAAGGGCGGGGCCGGTCGGCCCCAGCTCGAGCATGTCGCCCAGGACGGCCACCCGCCGGCGACCCGGAGCCATGCCAAGCGTGACCACCGCCGCTTCGAGGGCGTCCGGGCTCGAGTTGTAGCAGTCGTCGAGGAGGGTGATCCCCTCCCCCAGCCGCCGCACCTCGCCGCGGTGGCGGGCCGCGGTCATTCGGAGGGCCGCCTCCGCCATCACCTCGGGGGCGATCCCCTGCACGTGGGCCACCGCGGCCGCGGCCAGGAAGTTGCTGACGAAGTGGGGACCCGGCAGGGGCAGGGCCACCTCCACGGACTTACCGCCGACCCGGAGGTCGAAGCGCATGCCGAACGGGGTCCCGCGCACGCCCTCCGCGGAGACGTCGTAGCGCGGGTCGCGGCCGAACCAGACGATCCGGCGCTTCCGGGCCTCGCCCATAAGGCGCACCCGGGGGTCGTCGCCGTTCAGGACGGCCACGCCTCCCTCGGGCAAGCCGTCCAGCACCTCCGCCTTGGCCTCGGCGATGGCGTCGACGGAAGGGAAGAACTCGAGGTGGACGGGCGCCACCTTCGTGATGACCGCGATGTCCGGCCGGGCGATCCGGCTCAGCGCGAGCAGCTCCCCCGGAGCCGACATGCCGAGCTCGAGCACGGCCGCGGTGTGCTCCGGCCGCAGCCGGAGCAGCGTGAGGGGCAGGCCGTACACGTTGTTGAGGTTGCCCTCGGTCTTCAGCACGGGACCACGGGTGGCGAGGAGCGCCGCCGTCATCTCCTTGGTCGTGGTCTTGCCCACCGAGCCGGTGATCGCGATCACGGGGAGGCCGGCCGAGAGGCGGACGTGCCGGGCGAGATCACCGAGCGCGCGGGTGGTGTCCGCCACGCGGACGAGGGGCAGCGCGGGAGTCGCGGCCGCCTCGCGATGGACGACCGCCGCCAGAGCGCCCTTGCTGGCCGCTTCCCCCAGGAAGTCGTGGCCATCGAAGCGCGGGCCCCTGATGGCGAAGAAGACCTGCCCGGGCTCGATCGTCCGCGAATCGATCGACACCCCGGCCACCTCACGGCGCCCCGGGGCGGCGGGCGCCCCCCGGAGGGCCCCGCCGGTCCCCCGGAGGAGCTCGTCGATGGTCAGCGCGAAAGCCAAGGCGACATCCTCATCGACCCCCCACCCTGTCCCTCCGATACATCGGAATGCGTCGGAGTTGATTGTGGCTCGACCGGCCGCACTGCATTCCGATGTATCGCCCCACGTAGGGGGAGGGAAACGCTGTGTCACGTCCGGCTCCGCTCCTCTCACCGTTTCCCGTTGGGTGTCGCGAGGCGGTGCAGGATCTCGCGCGCCACCTGACGGTCGTCGAAGGGCACCGTGCGATCACGGACCACCTGGTACGCCTCGTGCCCCTTGCCCGCGATGACCACCACCACGCCTTCGCGCCCCATCTCCAGGGCCTTCGCGATCGCCTCCCGCCGGTCCACGATCACGTGGCCGTCGTCCACCCGTCCGCGGGGGATGCCCCGCCGGATCTCCTCGAGGATGGCCTCCGGGGGCTCGCTGCGCGGGTTGTCCGAGGTCAGGATCACCACGTCCGAGAGGCGCGCGGCGACCGCCCCCATGAGGGGCCGCTTGGTCCGGTCGCGGTCGCCGCCGCAGCCGAAGACCGTGATGAGCGTGCGCGGGCGCAGCTCGCGGACCGTCTCCAGCAGGTTCTTGAGGGCGTCGTCCGTGTGAGCGTAGTCGACGATGACCGTGAAGTCCTGGCCGGCCACCACGCGCTCCAGCCGCCCGGGGACGCCCTTGAGCGAGCCCAGGCCGCGCAGGAGCGCCTCTGCGGGGATGCCGAGGGCGAGGCCGGCCCCCAGGGCGGCCAGCAGGTTCTGGACGTTGAAGCGGCCGATCAGCGGAGAGCGCACCTCGAGGGGCCCGACGGGCGTCCGCACCCGCGCCCGGGTGCCGTCCAGGGAGAGGGTCAGCTCCTCGACCGAAAGGTCGGCGGGCTGGGACAGGGAGAAGGTCCAGGCCCGGCCCTTGCAGGCCCGCAGGATCTGGTCGGCCCGGTCGTCGTCCCGGTTGACGATCGCGTGTCCGTCCTCCCGCAGGAGCGTGTCGAAAAGGAGGCGCTTGGCCCCGAAGTAGGCGTCCATGTCTCCGTGGAAGTCCAGGTGGTCGCGGGTCAGGTTCGTGAACACCGCCACCTTGAACGGGCAGCCGTGGACGCGCTTCAGGGCCAGGGAGTGCGAGGAGACCTCGAGGATCGCTCGGCGGCAGCCGGCGTCGACCATCTGCCGGAGCAGGGCCTGCAGGTCGGAGGACTCTGGGGTCGTGCGGGCCGCCTCGAGCAGCCGGTCGCCGATCCGGTACTCGACGGTGCCGACGAGGCCGACGGTTTCCCCGGCCGCGCGCAGGGCGGCGTCGATCAGGTAGGTCGTGGTGGTCTTGCCGTTCGTGCCCGTCACCCCCACGAGGTCGAGAGAGAGAGCGGGGTTGCCGAGGGCGGCGGCGGAGAAGACGGCCAGGGCCACCCGTGCGTCCGCCACCTGGACCCAGGGCGTGTCGGGAGCGGGCGGCTGCTCCGAGCAGACCGCGACCGCGCCCTTCTTCCGGGCCGCCCCCACGAAGCTGTTTCCGTCCGTGGCGAAGCCGTGGATGGCCACGAACAGGGCGCCGGGGCCCGAGCGGCGCGAGTCGTGCGTCACCTCGGAGACGCGGAGGCCGGGATCGCCCGTGAGGACGGCGCCGGGCAGGCGGGCCACCAGCTCGCCGAGGGTCATGGCGCGGTCCCCCCGGACCGGCGATCGCGGGCCAGCGTGAGCACACAAGGGTTGCCCGCTTCAATCTCCGTGCCCGGCGGGAGGCTCTGCGCCACCACGCGGCCCGAGCCCACGAGCTCCACGATCAGGCCCCGGCGGGCGGCGGCGATGGCGGCCTCCCGGGCGGGCTGGCCGCGGAGGTCGGGCATGATCCCGGGCTCCTCGGCGACGTCCGGGAGCGGAGTGGGCGCCCGTGCAGGCCGCCAGGCGGCGCGCACCACTCCCTCGACCGGCTCCGCCACCGCGCGCAGGACGCGTCCCGGGTCGTCGGGGGGGACCGCCAGCTGGCGAAGGGCCGCTTCCGCGATGCGGGCGAAGAGGGGGGCCGCCACGTCCCCCCCCTGGTTCTTCGCCCCCCGCGGGGAGTCGAGGGAGACCAGGATCAGCAGGGCCGGATGCGAGGCGGGGGCGAAACCCACGAAGGACGCCACGTGGTCGGCCATCGAGTAGTGGCCCGAGGCGTCGACCTTCTGGGCCGTTCCGGTCTTGCCCGCCACCACGTAGCCGGGTATGGCGGCGTGCCGGCCGGTGCCGCTCTTCACGACTTCCTTCAGGAAGTCGGTCAGCACGTCCACCGTCTCCGTCGCGAGCAGGCGGCGGACCACCACCGGCTTGTACTCCTTCACCACCCGGCCTTCCGCGTCCTCCACCCGGCGCACCACGAGCGGCTTCATCAGGTAGCCGCCGTTGGCCACCGCCGCCGCCGCCATGGCCATCTGGATCGCGGTCACCCCCACCTCTTGGCCGAACGACATCGAGGGCAGGGAGAGCGCGCTCCACTTCGCGGTCGCGCGCAGCAGACCGCTCGACTCGCCGGGGAGGTCGACCCCGGTGGGGGTGCCGAAGCCGAAGTCCCGGACGTAGCGGCTGAAGTTCTCGCGCCCCACGCGTTGGGCCACCCGGATCATCCCGATGTCGCTGGAGCGGGCCACCGCGTTGCGGAAGGTGAGCTTGTCGAAGACCTCGTGATCGTTGATCCGGACCCCCGCGATCTCGATCGCGCCGTGGCCGCAGTCGAGCACCTCCTGCGGCTCCACCACCCGCTCCTGGATCCCGGCCGCGGCGGTGACGATCTTGAAGATGCTGCCGGGCTCGAAGGCGTCCGTCACCGCCCGGTTCCGCCAGCGCGCGCTCGGGGAGGCGGCGAAGCGGTTCGGGTTGAAGGCGGGCCGATTGGCCATGGCCAGGACCTCGCCGGTGAGCGGGTCGAGCACGATGGCCACCCCGGCCGCGGACTGGGTCTCGAGGAGCACGCGCTCCAGCTCGCGCTCGGCCACGTACTGGACCGCCTCGTCGAGGCTCAGCACCACGGTGTGCCCGTCCGTGGAGGGCTTCTCGGTGTGCCCCACGGGGCGGCGGCGGGCGTCGGTGTGGACCACCACCTTGGCCGCGCGCCCGCGGATCAGCTCCTCGAAGGCGTACTCGACCCCGCTCATCCCCGTGTTGTCGAGGCCCACGTAGCCGAGCACCTGGCTGGCCAGCTCGCGCTTGGGGTAGTAGCGCCGGTTCTCGGTGAGGAAGCCGATCCCGTCGAGCTGCAGCGCGCGCACCCTCTGGGCGGTCGGGGGATCGACCTTCCGCTTGACCCACACGAAGGCGCGGCTGCGCCCGAGCTGGGCCGCAAGGTCCTTCCGCTCGGCCGCCTCCAGGCCCAGCGCGCGCGCCAGGGCCTGGGCGGTGGCCGCGGGGTTCTCGATGTCCTGGGGGACCGCGTAGAGGCTCTCCGCATCCACCGAGACCGCGAGCGGCTTCCCGTTCCGGTCGAGAATGGGCCCGCGACGGGGGTCGAGGTTGATCGTGCGCTCGCTCTGGCGGGCCCCCTGGTGCTCGAAGAACGGGTGCCCCAGCACCTGCAGGTGGAAGAGGCGGATCGCGATCACGAGCGCCCACAGGGAGACGGAGAGCGCCAGGAGCATGAGCCGGAGGCGGGTCATGCGCTCCCGCGCCGTCCGTCCCTCGGTCCCGATCACCTGCGGGGAGAGCGTGCCTTGGTCCATGGTCAGTTGGACGGGCTCCCCTCCGTCTTGCCGCTCGCCACCTGGGCGCCCGGGGGGAGCGGCTTCTGCGTCTCCACCACCACCGAGCTCTCGGGGGAGGGCGGGGCGAGGCCGAGGTCCCGGGTGGCGATCGCCTCCACGCGCTTCAGGTTCTCCAGGGCGGCCTTCTCGAGGCGCAGCTTCCGGTTCTCCTCCAGGAGGCGCTCCTTCTCCCGGGAGAGCTGGACCGCGGTCATCCCGGTATTGCGGATCTGCAGGGCCGGCCATGCGTAGAGGACGAGGCCGCCCACCAGCAGGGCCACCAGGATCAGCAGGAACCAGATCTCCCGGCTCACCCGCGGATCGACCTGGCGCACGACCTGCGAGTTGTCGATGGGCTTGCCGAGGAAGAAGGCCGCGCTCTCTTCCCTCATCGAACCCCCACCCTGGATCCTCATGCCGCTTCCTGATCCGGCTGCGCCACCGCTTCTTCGCGGGCGACCGCGCGCAGCCGTGCGCTGCGGGCCCGGGGGTTAAGGCGCAGCTCCTCCGCGCCGGGCCGGACCGGCTTCTTCGTGAGGAGCCGGAAGCCCCGGGTGGCGAGCTCGCGGAAGGTGTGCTTGACCTCGCGGTCCTCGAGGCTGTGGAAGGCGATGACCGCCAGCCGCCCCCCCGGGGCGAGGCATTCCGCGAGGGCGCAGAGCGCGGGCGAGAGGCCCTCCAGCTCGCGGTTCACGCGGATGCGCAGGGCCTGGAAGGTGCGGGTGGCCGGGTGGAGGCCGGGGCGGCGGCGGGGGGCCGCGCGCCGCACGACCTCGGCCAGCTCGCCGGTGGTGCGGATCGGCCCCCGCTCCCGGGCGCGGGCGATCGCGCGCGCGATGCGCCGCGACCCCGGCTCCTCGCCGAAGCGGAAGATGAGGTCGGCGAGGTCTCGCTCCCGCGTCCGGTTCACGACCTCGGCCGCGGTCTCGCCCCGCGTGCGGTCCATGCGCATGTCGAGGGGGCCGTCGGCCTGGAAGCTGAAGCCGCGATCGGCGGTGTCGAGCTGGACCGAGGAGACGCCGAGGTCGAGCAGGATGCCGTCGGCGCGGGCACCTCCCAGGAGCTCCGGAATCTCGCGGAAGTCGGCCCGCGCGAAGCGGACGCGCGGGCCGAAGGGGGCGAGGCGCGCCATCGCCCGTTCGAGGGTCTCCCCGTCCTTGTCGACGCCGAGGAGGCGCCCGTCGGGCGCGCTCCTCCGCAGCACCTCGGCCGCGTGGCCGCCCAGGCCGAGGGTGCCGTCCACGTAGAGGCCGCCGGGCTTCACCGCGAGCAGCTCCAGGCTCTCCGCGAGCAGCACAGGGAGGTGGCCCACATCAGATCCCGTACTCCGAGAGCACGCGGCCGTCCTCCTCGGTGAAGGGCTCCTTCTTGAAGCGCTCGTCGAGCCGCTTCTGGTTCCAGACCGCGAGGTGGTTCTGCAGGCCGAGGACGCTCACCTCCCCCGCCATGGCCGCCGACGCGCGCAGGAGCTGCGGCAGGAGCACCCGCCCCTGGCGGTCCATGGTCACCGCCTGCCCGAAGAAGTTGACCCGGTTGAGGAAGCGGAGCTTGGCGGGGCTGGTGGAGGGGACGCCGGCCAGCTTGCGCTCGATCTCGAGCCAGACCGCCATGGGGTAGATCCAGACGTAGTCCCCGCTCAGGCTGGTCACGAACAGCTCGGAGCCCCACTGCTGCTCCACGAAGGCGCGGAAGCCGTTCGGCACCTTGAGGCGGCCCTTGTCGTCGATGCGCGCCGGATGGTTGCCCCGTAGCATCGAGTCCACGCTCGCTCCTGGCGCCGCCTCGGCGAGGCGACACCGATGTCATCAAAGTGCCTCGAGAGGCCCCCAAGGGGACAAACTCTCGACCACTTTTTTCCACAAAATTCCACAGGGAGTCTAGACGGGGTCCCGGAGCCTGTCAAGCCGAAAATGAACTAGCGGTTGGGTTTCGCCTGTGGATGACGGGCCGCGGGGGGGCCGGCGGAGGGGGCCGGGCCGGGGGGCGACGGGGACAGCGGCCACTGGACATCGAGCGCGACGTCGTCGAGCAGCCGCTCGGACTCGTGGAGGAACGAGGACCAGGTCTCCGGCGACCAGAGCTCGAAGCGATTGAGGACGCCGATCACCACCGCATCGCGCTCTATTCCTGCGGACTGGCGCAGGAGCGGGGGCAGCCGGATCCGTCCCTGCACGTCGATCTCGCAGTCGGTGGCACGGCTCACCAGCAAGCGGGTCAGGGCCTTGACCGGCTTGCTGAACGCCGGGAGCGCCCCGAGCTGGGCCTCCAGGCGAGCCCACTCGGCCGGCGGCCAGGCGGCCAGGCACTGGTCGATGAGCGTGACCACCAGGGTCCCCGCTCCCTTGTCGGCGAGGGCGCGGCGGAAGGCGGCGGGCACCGGGAGGCGCCCCTTCGTATCGATCCGGTGGTGATAAGTCCCTTTGAACACAGCGGGCTGGAAGTATTCCACACTTTCTTCCACCTTTCCACACAATCGAGGGAAGGGTTTTTCCTGTATCCTCCGCTCCCGCGATGCCGCGCTCCAGGGGCTTGCTGGCCGGAACCTACCTCGCCGCCCGCACGCGCTTCGGGATCAAGTTCGGGCTGGAGACGATCCGGGCCCTCGTGGCCGAGATGGGCCATCCGGAGCGGGCCTTTCCGTCCCTCCTCGTGGCGGGGACGAACGGGAAGGGTTCGGTGGTCGCCTACGTCGACGCCGCCCTGCGCGCGTCGGGGCTGCGCACGGGCCGGTACACCTCCCCCCACCTCGTGCGCGTCCACGAGCGCATCGCGGTGGGCGGGCGCGAGATCACCGAGCGGGGACTGGAGGCGGCGGTGGCCCGGGTGCGCGACGCGGCGACGCGCCTGGTGCGGGACGGCGTGATCTCCCAGCACCCGACCTACTTCGAGGCCTTGACCGCGGCCGCCTTCGAGCACTTCCGCCGGAGCGGGGTGGAGGTGGCCGTGCTCGAGGTCGGGATGGGGGGGCGGCTCGACGCCACCAACGTCGCCGAGCCCCTCGCCTCCGCCATCGTCAGCATCGACTTCGACCACCAGGCCTACCTGGGCCGGACCCTCGCCGCGATCGCGCGGGAGAAGGCGGGAGTGCTGCGCGGCGGGCGCACCACGGTCCTCGGTCCCCTGACCGCGCAGGCGCGGCGGGCGATCGCGGCCGGGGCCCGAGTGGCGGGGGCACGGCTCGTCGACGCGAGTCGCGGGGTGACCCTGCGCGTCGGTGCGGGCGGGCTGGAGGTGAGCACTTCCCGCGGCCGCTACCGCGGGCTGCGGCCCCTGCCCGGTGCGCACCAGCGCGACAACCTGCTCGTGGCCCTCCGCCTCGTCGAGGAGGCGAGGGCGGCGGGGCTTCCCGTGAACCTGCGGCGGGTGGCGGCGGGAATCGCGGGAACCCGCTGGCCCGGACGCCTGCAGTGGATCGCCGGCCGCCCGCCCCTGCTCCTGGACGGCGCCCACAACCCCGCGGGGGCGCGGGCCCTGGCCGCCTACCTGCGCGGCGGGCCGCGCTTCGTCCTGCTCTTCGGGGTGATGGCGGACAAGGACGTGCCCGCGCTCGCGCGTCGCCTCTTTCCCCTCGCGGCCGAGGTCGTGCTGACCCGGCCCCGGGTCAGCCGGGCGGCCAGCCCGGCCACCATCGCCCGGCGGGCCGGAAGCCACGCCCGGGGCGCCCGCCGCGTGGCCGATCCGCGCGCGGCCTTCACCCTCGCCTGTCGCCGGGCCCGGGCTCTCGCCCCCGGCACGCCCGTGGTCGTGGCCGGAAGCCTCTACCTCGTGGGCGAGGTGCTGGCTCTCCTCCGCGGCGAGCGGCGGCGCTGAGGCGCGAAGGCCCGCCGCCGGCGTCTCGCTTCAGCGGGGACCCGGCATCGGCGAGAGCAACTGACGGAAGTGGGCGAGCGCTTCGGGGGTGTCCCACTCGGCGGGGCCCCCGTACTGCTCCTTGATCAGGCCGGCCGGATCGATCACGAACGTCTCCGGATAGCCCGTGGTCCGGTAGGCCCCCGCCGCCACCCGGCCCCCCGGGTCGCGCAGGATGGGAAAGGTGACGCCCCGCGCGGCCACGAAGCGGCGCAGGGCGGCCTCGTCTTCGTCCGTGGAGACGCCGAGCACCTGCACGCCCTCCCGGCCGAGCGTCCGGTGGAGCCGCTCGAGGGACGGCATCTCGGCCACGCAGGGCGGACACCAGGTGGCCCAGAAGTTCACCACCACCAGCCGGCCCCGGTAGGCCGAGAGGTCCACCTCACCCCCGTCGAGCGAAGGAAGGCGGAAGGCGGGGGCCGCGGTCCCCGGCTTCAACGCGTAGCCCTTGTTCTCGAGCAGTTGAACGTAGCCGAAGGCCGCGCCCACGACCGCCACTACCACGAGGAGCGGGCGCAGCAGGTTGTTCATTCGTCGACCCCCCACCCTGTCCCTCCCCCCGTAGGGGGAGGGGAACGCTGCGACACGCTCTGCTCCGCCCTCTCGGCTCAGCGGCCTCGACCGATTCTACGCTTACAATTCCGCGTGCCCGCGATCTCGCCGGAGGTAGCCGATCTGCGCGCGGAGATGATCGCGCTCCGCCGCGACCTGCACGCCCACCCCGAGCTGGCCTTCGAGGAGACGCGCACCGCGGGCAGGGTCCTCGAGTACCTCGAGGGAAGCGGGCTGCGCGTGCGCACAGGGGTCGGGCGCACCGGGGTGGTGGCCACGACCGGCGGGGACGCGGGACGGACCGTCCTCCTCCGCGTCGACCTCGACGGCCTGCCCATCCAGGAGCAGAACGAGGTGCCGTACGCCTCCCGCTCCCCGGGCGTGATGCACGCCTGCGGCCACGACGGCCACGTGGCCATGGGCGCGACCGCCGCCCGTGTCCTCGCCCGGCGGAAGCTCGGGGGGAGCGTGCGCCTGCTCTTCCAGCCGGCGGAGGAGGGCGAGGGCGGGGCGCAGTCCGTCATCGAAGCCGGCGTGCTCGAGGGAGTGGACGTCGCCATCGGCATTCACCTCTGGAACGAGCAGCCGGTGGGGACGATCGGGGTCAGGGCAGGCCCGCTCATGGCGGCGGTGGACCGCCTGAAGATCGTGGTGCGCGGCCGCGGGGGCCACGGCGCGATGCCGGATCGCGGCGCGGACCCGGTGGTGGCGGCGGCGCACGTGGTGACGGGCCTCCAGACCCTGGTCTCTCGCGAGGTGCCTCCCCTGGAGCCGGCGGTGGTCACGATCGGCGCCGTCCACGGGGGCGCCGCCTTCAACGTCATCCCGGAGGAGGTCTCGCTCCTGGGGACGATCCGCACTTTCGACGCGGCGATACGACGGGAGATGCCGGCCCGGGTGCGGCGCATCGCGGGCGGGATTGCCGAGGCCCTCGGCTGTCGAGCCGAGGTCGACATCGCGCACGGTCACCCGGCGGTGGTGAACGACCCAGAGGTGGCGGAGATCGCGTGGCGGGCCGCCGCCTCCGTGGTGGGCGAGGCGGGCGTGGTCGTCCCGAAGCCGACCATGGGCGGGGAGGACATGGCGCTCTACCTCGAGCGCGTCCCCGGCTGCTACGTGTTCATCGGCTCCGCCAACCCGGTCCGCGGCCTCACCCGGTCGCACCACAGCCCCCTCTTCGACTTCGACGAGGAGGCGCTGGCCATCGGCTGTGAGTTTCTCGTGCGCGTCACGGAAGAGGCTTTGAGGGGTCCTTAGGGCCGCCACTCCTCCCGGAACGTGGTGGCCCGTTCGACCCGGGGCCAGACGATGGCGTGGCCGATGCCGGGGCCCTCGGGGACGGCGATTTTCCCTTCCTTCGAGACCACGACCGGGGGGTCGATCAGGTCCTCCTCGAAGTAGCGCGCGCTGGCCGCGGTGTCGCCGGGGAGGGTGAAGCCCGGCAGGGTCTGGAGGTGCACGTTGGCCAGCCGCCCGATTCCCGACTCGAGCATCCCCCCGCACCAGACGGGGACGCCGCGGGCGCGGCAGGTGTCGTGCACGGCCAGGGCGGCCGCGAAGCCACCCACCCGCCCCACCTTGACGTTCACGATGCGGCAGGCCCCCAGGTCGAGAGCGCGGCGCGCGTCGTCCGCCGAGCGGATCGACTCGTCGAGGCAGACCGGGGTGCGGATCTCCCGCTGCAGGGCCGCGTGGTCGACCATGTCGTCCCAGGCGAGCGGCTGCTCGACCATCATCAGGTCGAAGGCGTCGAGCTCGCGGAAGAGCGGCAGGTCGGTCAGGGTGTAGGCGCTGTTCGCGTCGACCATGAGGGGGAGGTTGGGAAAGCGGGCCCGCAGCGCGGCCACGAGCAGGCGGTCGCGTCCCGGCTTGATCTTGACCTTCACCCGGCGGTACCCCGCCGCCACTTCGGTCTCGACCTTCTCGAGAAGAGCCGCGCTGTCGTCCTGGAGGCCGACCGACACCCCGGAGGCCACCTCTCCCCCTCGCCCGCCCAGCACCCGCCACAGGGGCGCGCCCTCCCGCCGGGCGTAGAGCTCGAAGACCGCCATCTCGAGGGCGGCCTTGGCCATCTCGTGGCCACGGACGCGGGCAAGGGCGGGGTGGACCTCGCGCGGGTGGGTAAGGCCGAGGCCGAAGGCGAGGGGGACCAGGAAGTCGCGGAGGACGTGCAGGACCGTGCCGTTCGTCTCCGGGAGGTAGAAGGGGTCGGGGTCGGCCACGCACTCGCCGTAGCCGGTGAGGCCGTCGGCCGAGACGGCGACGAGCAGGAACTCCTTGGCGGTGGTCCGGCCGAACGAGGTCTCGAAGGGGAAGCGAAGAGGAAGGCGGAGCTGCCGGACCTCGATGCGCTCCAGCCTCAGGGGACGTTCCCGCGGGACGGCACTTGGCCCTGGCGGGAGGCGCCGGGACGGGCCACGCAGCGGCGGCAGAAGCCGAAGATGTGGTGGCGGTGCCCGTCGATCACGAAGCCGATCCCCGTCGCAATCTCCTCCTGGAGGCGCTCGATCTCCGGGCTCGAGAACTCGAAGATATCCCCGCAGGACTTGCAGAAGAAGTGGTCGTGGTGCGCGCGCTTGTAATCGAGCTCGAAGCGGGTCTGGCCGTCGAGGGCGAGCTCGCTCGCGAGGCCCGCCGCGGCCAGGAGCTTGAGCGTGCGGTAGACGGTGGTGCGTCCGACGTCGGGGCGCTTCTTCTGCACGATCTGCAGGAGGTCGTCCACCGAGAGGTGGCGCTCCGACCGGAGGAACGCGTCCAGGATGACTTCGCGCTGCTCGCTGCGCTTCAAGTGGTTCTTCGCGAGGTACGCGGCGAAGACCTCCTTCTCCTCCTGCCCGAGCGCGCCTGCCATGGCCATCCCTTGGGGCAGACTAGCGTCGGGAAATCGGGCTGTCAACGGAAGGAAGGGGCGCGCAGGGGTTCCGCATCCATCCAGAGAGGTATGGGCCGACTGGGCTTTCAGGGGGTGCAGATTCGCGGCGCCTGGGTCCGCGACCAGGGCCGGGGAGGCCTCAGAGGGCGCGGTAGCGGCGGGAAGAGGCCGGGATCGGG
>WNGA01000010.1_pt1 | contig 269868 bp, 246 predicted proteins | sample 5400061 | NCBI WGS metagenome assembly WNGA01 (sample SAMN13153366, study PRJNA577476) | soil metagenome | isolation source: 100 cm soil or saprolite under grassland replicate 2 | place: USA:California | collected 2016-06-15 | reverse complement strand
CGCCTTGAGGCCGTAGTGTGGTGACTTCTGCTGGAAACTCACGCGCGATTGCGCTGAGCATGATATCGCGCTTATGCCGATACAGCGCGATCAGCTCTTGGATATGCATTTCCAACCGACCCTCGGCGCAATAGCGCGCAATGACCTGGGTCAGAAATGGCCCGCTCGATCCTTCAGCCTTGAATTTGGCCAGCCGCGCGATCACCTCAGGGCGCGCATAAGCCCAGCCCATCCGCACGCCTGGGGCGAGTATTTTAGAGAAGAATCAAAATCACCCCCGGCGCCGTTCTCGCCGATATACAGCGGAAATTCATAGCTGTGCCACATGACATATACTATCTGCTTGCTATCTTCAAAGGCAAACTCGAATGTAAAGCGCAGCGCTTTGATAATATCACGTTTATCCTGAAACGTTGCGTGCGGCAGACGCGGTCGCACTTCTTCGGCAAACGTTTCAAGGGCTGCTATCTCTTCGTTGGAGATGGTTTGAAGCTGAAAGTGTTAGCGAAAGGGAAGAGTAAGATGACAACGTACGACTTTTCCAAGGTTGATTTCACAAACCCGGAGGTTCGAGCAAGCCTCGCCCGCGCGTATGCTGTCGTGATGCGGATTACGGTAGCTAAGACGTTTGGAGGGACGGGCTACCTTTGCCGCGCCGCTAATCGGTCGAGATGGCTTCACGCGTGAGGTGGCTCTCGACATTGACCAGGGTGGGGAAGTGGCTGTTCTTGTCGGCTTGCAAGTGGCATCTGAACTGGGGTTTAGCGCGTATGGACTTGTGAGCCCAACCGTGGTGGGCGGGCACGATGGCGGGCACATTCGCATCCCGCTCGCCGATGTAGCAGCGCCGGAGCGGGCACGATTGCTCGCCGAGCAGATAAAGCAGGCAGTGCTGATCCGTTGTAACCTGCCGGAAAACGTCATCGAGGTCTATCCAACCCAAAAAGGGGTGCGCCTGCCGTTTGGTATCCATACGCATACCGGCAAGCGTGGTACGCTGCTTTGACTTTAGGTGTACAATAAAGCTATAGGGCATCCGTTCACACACCCATGCTTATTCTTACACATCGTCCTCTTACACATCAACCTGTTCTACAATTCACGACTTGACTGCTGATGTGGCTCAGAGCTATAGAAGGAGGTTGGTACATGTCACTGATGAGCCAACGGGGTGCTGGTCTCACCGGCTGGTACTGGCACCCTGGTGCTCAGCAACCGGTGTACATATTTTGGCAGGACGGACACTGGTGGGTGCGCTGGTACGAGCCACCAGCAACGAGTGGAACCGCGCTGGATGAGCCTTTGACCCCAGGCTTACTGCTCGACTTGCATCCACTCGGCGATACGAGCAGCCACGCACGCCACGTCGGAGCCTGACTGTGCGGCTCATCCGCAACATGGTCAACCACGAGACCAACGAGCTATTCTTAACAACTTCGAAATGCCCGCCACGAACCGGAGAATCCTCGAAGGAGATTGATCTTAAGCAGATAGGACAGCGTGACACCAAAACGCCCCTGGCCTAATCGAAAGGCAGGACCTATGAAAACCTTTCGCGTTTTCTTTCTCATCATACTTGTCGCAGGCCTGATTTCGACGATGCCAGTGCAGGTTCGAGCCGAACACTTTGCGCCATCCCAGGCCCAGGAACCAGAGAAACGGGAACTTACGGACCCCGCCGAACTGGAATCCTTCATCGATCATTTCATGGCAGCGCAGATGGAGCCGAATCACGTCCCAGGCGCAACCATCTCTGTCGTAAAGGATGGCCAGGTGTTTTTTGCCAAAGGCTACTTTATACAGCCTCTATAGGAAAATTGGCCAGGTTCAAACTTCACAAAAGAGGGTATTATTTTGGGCAAGTATGTAACACACCAAAACTAATGCTTTGGTAAGGAAATACGCCTCTGAGGATTGACCGTTCAGAATGCCTTCTTTGTAGCATGAGTGTCAAGATATACAAAGGCGAAAAAGGCGCGGCGGACGACCGAAGAAGATGAGTAGGCCACAGGAAACGAGAGATTATCGTATGAGCCGTCCGTGGCGGCGGCTTTTGTATCAGAATACCACCCCAGCCGCATGAAGCGCCGCTTCCAATTGTAGAGCATCAGTGAATCGGATTGCGTGCATTCCCAGAATGCCGGCGACCTCTACGTTCATTGGCCGGTCATCAATATATAGGCACTCATCCGGCACCCGCTGGGTAATCTGTAAGGCACGCCGGTAGTGCTCAGGCTGTGGCTTCGTGAGGCCAAGGTAGCATGAAGTAAAAAATGCGGTGAACAGGTTGCGCAAACCAAACTGCTCGATGCGGTACTCGTTCAGTTCACGGGCCTCGTTGTTAATCGTCGCCAGCAAGTACCTGCCGGTCTGCTGTACTGCTTGTACAAGATGGAGCGTTTCGGAGAAAGCGGTAGAAAGCTGCTGGATTTCGTGAATTACCTCGTCAGGGGTGAATGGCCGTGGCTCGTAAAAGAGGGTCCACTTGAGATAGTCATCTAGGGCAAGCTGCCCGCGCTCCAGTGCGTCAACTACCTGCCGGTGGCGGCTGTCGAACGACTCGTAATCGAAGCCGAACTTTTGGGCAACCATCTGACGCTGCTCGTGATCCCACCCGTTACTGATGCACACTCCACCGAGATCGAAAAAGAGTGTGGTTATAGAAGTCATTGTGAGACCTCCGTTCTTCTATAGTCAGCAGGTACCTACTTTTGTCGTACAGCATACCAGGGCTGTCAATGAAGATGTGGGGAGAGGTTGTCTAGGCATCACTTTTTTGCAAAATGTGAGGTCTATGAGAGGCGTCAGAATCATTCCTCTACCTCATCGTTCCCACCGCCGTGATTCATAGCGCCGTCCTACCATCGCGGCGATACCACTCTGCAGGGTAGAGTGAGTCACGATGCCCTTGAGATCAACGTCGAGATCGACCAGCGTTTGGGCCACTTCGGGGCGAATGCCAGTCAGGACCGCTTGCGCACCAAGCAACTTCACCGCTTGCGCCGCTTGAACCAGCACATTAGCGATCTGCGTATCCACCACCGGTACACCCGTTATGTCCAAGATCGCGACCTGGGCTCCACTCGCTGCGACACCGTGTAACAACGTCTCCATCACATCCTGCGCCCGTCGCGTGTCCACTTTGCCGACAAGCGGCATCACCACCACTTGATCGTTGATCGGAATGAGCGGCGTGGAGAGCTCTGCCAGCGCTGCGGCCTGAGCGTGGATCGTCTCTTCTTGCATAATACTCCGGCGCAACGCTTCCTCAGCCTGCTTGCGCTCGCTGATATCGCGGACGATACACACAACCCCTTCTATCTGACCATTCGCACCATGCATAGCGGATGTAGAAAGGGACACTGGAAAGACCTGACCATCTTTCGTTCGGCACTCCGTCTCCTCGATGCTATGCCCCTTTTTGGACGTGATCGCAGTGAACTTTTCACCGGCCAATCCTTCGGAAGCAAAGAGCAGATCAAGCGACTGACCGATGATCGCTTCCTTTGGATACCCGAACAGCCGGAGCACTGCGTGATTAACGGTCCTGATCACATGCTGCGGATCGATCACGACGAGCGCGTCATTCATCGATTCGAGGATGTTATCAACATACGCTCGCGAAACGGTTGAGACGGCCAACTCCTCGCTGAGCATGTTAATACCACTGGCGAATGCGTCGAGGAGCGTCCCGTTGTCGCTCACCGATGCTTTTTTGCTGAAATCAAGCGCCGCCATCGCGCTGATCACATCCAAGCACTCCTCGAAGCGCTTCTCGCTCTCAACCAGAATGGCATATCGCTGAGCGAGTGCCTCGGCGAGGCCGTTCAGTCCGCCCATAATCCGGTCGAGCTCATCATCCTGTCCCGACGGAGGGACTCGCTCCTCCCAATTCCCTGATGCGAGTTGTGAAAAGATACCCAGGATCTGCCCAACACGTGGATCGCTGGCTGGCGCTTGGCTGTTCATCTCAAGAATTCCTTCAACCACTCGAGCGCTTCAGGCTCCGATGTGAACAGTTTGGTTGGCATCGGCGATTTATTGAAACCGATAAAGAAATTTCCGATAACCCGACTGAGCGGCGAGCCGATCAGGAGTGCAATGGCAGATTGATATTTCGCAGCTTCCTCCCCGGCATAATAGGCCCGAGCGTCGCGATCGAACGATTTCATTCCTGTTAAGTTAAATCAACCAATATAGGGCGGCGCTTTCCACGACTCAGCTGCACTTCGACGGACATGTTCTCGTGCGCCTGTGCCAGCGTCTGTGTTGCCCCAGGTAGGCAAGTGACCCGCAGGATGCCATTTTCGTCCAACCGTACCTTTGCAGTTTGCGTGACGATTTCTTCAGTTGTCATGTCGAGCGCCTCCTTTAACGATCGAGGTCGGTGTCCGATGTGAATAGCTGAGTGGGTGCAAATAGCCACTTGAGGCGCAAAAACCCCCAATCAAGCGGCAGTGTACCATGGCCGGGGTCGGCGAACCATGACAGAATAATAGCAACCCGAGGATACTTCTGTACCACTAGCCTTCTGAGTAGATACAGTGCTCGTTGTCAAGCGCTTGTATTTCAAATCGTTTCGGCCGCCCGGCGCAGAGACGGGCGTGTGGAGCCTACCACGCCGGTCAAGACCAAGACAAGTGCGTCTGCCAGTAGCGGTAGCGTTTCGTGCACCACTGGTGGGCTGGGCACAAGCGTGACTCGGCGTGGTGATGGATGCCATCCCGTTCTGCGCTCCCGGCTCTTCCTCCACCAACGGCACCCCCTTGAGCTGCCACATCGGACGCCCGTCCAACCCATGCCTCAGCCAACCGCCTTCGGCGCTCTCCAAAACTCTTTGAACGATCACTGCCGCTTCTCATAAATCCGTAGCCTCCATCACCGCTTGCTTCGCCCGGTCGAAATCGAACTCCTCTTTCGAGATGGTTGCAAGGATCTGCTCGGCGTAGCCCAGGACTGCTGCCGATTGTTCAGGGTTGCTCTGTGGTACAACCTTTGTCAGACGATGGGCAAGCTGCTCGTCATAGAAGAGAAGTAACAACGCCTCTTGGTCAGCAAGAGCGGCAAAATCGCTTCGCTGGATCTCGTCCTCAATATTGGTAAATGTCTCACAGGCGAATGGTCTAGCCGGCTGGTCGTACAGGGTAAGAAGTGTACGAATGATCGGAGCGGCTGGATGAGCATAGAGTTCGTGGCGCAACTGGATGGCGATTCGACCGCGCGCACTCTCTATATCTTGTGCGGGGAGTTTGAGAACAAATGCGGTTCCCTGGTCAGTTCCTTGCATCAGACAGGCGACATCTTTATCACGCAAGAATTCTGCCAATTCTGCTGGTAAGGGTGATGGTTCGAGCGGTTCACCTGAGATCCTACCTTGCCAGTCTCGTTCTCCTGCCATCGTTTATTATACACAAGCAGGCTCCAGGTACACGTGCGCTTACGCTCACTCTCTACAAGGACAAAAATAACTCCATCGACACCATTTGCAAACGCCCAAAGTCTCACGGGCTACGCTGTATCGGTATATTTCAGTACCACAGGCCCGCTAGTATCTCCTCATATACCACCCTCACATTGTGTACCAAAGTCGCCTGGCGTTTCAGATAGGTCAAAGTGCTTCAAGTACATACCTTATATCGGCTCATCCAAGCGGGGTTGTCAATGCCAGGTAAGAGGGTATGGTTGGGGTAGTTCGGGGTTAATGTATCAGGTAGTGGTTCGTGGTTCTGAAGTACAGGCCCACTTCAGAACCTATCATCGAATTCGCGCTTTACCACATCACAAATCGGAATGTGATGCTTTATGCACTGTCTTGCCTTAGGGATGGCAAACCAACAACGCCTTGAGGCCGTAGTGTGGTGACTTCTGCTGGAAACTCACGCGCGATTGCGCTGAGCATGATATCGCGCTTATGCCGATACAGCGCGATCAGCTCTTGGATATGCATTTCCAACCGACCCTCGGCGCAATAGCGCGCGATGACCTGGGTCAGAAATGGCCCGCTCGATCCTTCAGCCTTGAATTTGGCCAGCCGCGCGATCACCTCAGGGCGCGCATAAGCCCAGCCCATCCGCACGCCTGGGGCGAGTATTTTAGAAAACGTGCCGATCCTGATGACCCAGCCCTCCTGGTCGAGCGCGGCCAGATTGGGCAGCGGCTGGCCCTCGAAGCGCAGATCGCCATAGGCATCGTCCTCGACAACCGCAACCCCGTACGCGGCGCCGAGTGCAACCAGCTTCTGGCGCCGCGCGAGCGGCATCGTCGTGCCCGTCGGGTTATGAAAGGTCGGTATGGTATAGATAAACTTCGGCCGGGCGCCCTGGCGACGGAGATCGCTTAGAATACTCTCCAGCGCATCGGCATCCATTCCGTGATCATCGGTGGGCACAGTTACGAGCCGCGCGCCGGCATCAGCGAAATGGCGCACCGCACCCATGAAGCTCGGCCCTTCGATCAGCACGATATCGCCGCGATCGACAAACACGTCGGGCAGCAGCGCCAGGATCTGGCTCGAGCCATAGCTCACCAGTACATTCTCATCTTCGGCCTCGGCACCCTGAGCACGCAGGCGCGCGACGATCTGTTCACGCAGGCCGGCGTACGTCGGCCCGTAGTTCAGCGCGGCGGCGGCATCTTGTTCAAGAACGGCTGCGGTAGCGGCCAGCAGATCCGCCCGCGGGAACAGGTCGGGGTCGGCCAGGCCATAGGCGAAGCTGATCATATCGAGGTTGCGCGGCTGCACTGGGCCATACATGGGGGCCGGTACGTTGCGCGCGCGGACCGTAAACAGGTCGTCTAGTCGCATAGAAGTCTTTCTTTCAGTGCGCTACGGCTCCAGCAGTAGCCGATCGACCGCCGCCTCCTCGACGCGGGCGCGGCTCCAGAGCATGGGATGGTACTGCACATTCAGGTACGGCTGCACGAAGTCGGCGTAGTGTGGGCTGCTGGGTTGGCCCGATTGCCCAACCGGGTGAATGCTTTGGCTCTTGTCCCAGTTCGAGGTATCGCAGATCTGGCGGTACGATGGCGCGACATACGACGGCTGGATCGCACACTGGCGCGGCGCATAGCCCATCCTCACCGTGTCGGCGTCGCCGCCGGTCGGGTACGGGCCGCGGTTGAACAGCGGCGCCAGCGCTGGCACGCTGCCAAGCGGGTGGCGCAGCGTCAGCGTGTGGAAACGGCCATAGCGCCACTCGCGTACGTCGTCGCCTAACTCATCACGCAGCTCGACGATCGTCGCCGCCCAGGCCTCGCGCAGCAGCGCGTCGGTGGTACGCCCTGGCGGCAGCCAGCTGTCGTCGCGCGCGGCCACGCGCTTGAACAGCAGCGGCAGCGCGCGCCATAGGTAGGTGTCGCCCAGCAGTCCGGCGAATGCGCCCAATCCGCCGACCTGGCGCAGCGGGCTGGCGACCTCGTTATAGGCGGCTTCGAGCAGTTTCTCGCGCAACCGCGCATAGATTGCGCCGCCGACGCTATCGGCGGTCAGCTCGCCATCCCACACCGCCAGCGCGTCGCGGGCCTGCTGGGCAATCGGCGCCATCGCCGGCAGCCGACCAGCCAGCGCCGCGAGATCCAAACCCGGCAAGCTGCGCTGGTCGCCTTGGATACCCGCAAATGAGCGCGCATCGTGCCGCAGCGTTTGGTCGAGAAGCTGGCGGATGCGCGCTGCCCGGTAGCCTGGTAGATACTCGGAGGGCATTGGATAAGGATATTCGTCGCCGATAATCCGGTTGTTGGCCGTGACCAGCACGTCGTCTTCGGGATCGAGCGCATAGGGCAGCTCGCCGGGCGGAATCAGGCCAGTCCACTCGTACTCGCCGGTCCAGCCGGGCGATGGCAACCGCCCGTCGCCGCGCGCGCGGATGGGCATCTGGCCGCCAAACACGTAGCCGAAATGCCCTTCGACGTCGGCATAAACGAAATTAAGCGTGGGCGACGTCCAGCGCATGACTGCGGAACGGAAACGTGACCAATCGGTAGCGCGATTCAGCTCCAGCGCGGCGTCGAGCGCCTGGCTGGGGTCGAGCGCGGTCCAGCGGAGCGCCAGCTCCTCCGTGGAGGATCGAGGATCGAGGATGGAAGATCGAATTTCTCCATCTTCTATCTTCGATCTTCCATCCTCAGTGGTTGGGATGAGCGAGGAAATCACTGGCCCGTGCCGCGTGATCCGCACCTCTTCGATATGCGGCGCGGCGCGGCCCTTGACCCGAATCTCCTCGCGCACGACGGTGGCCTGTTCCCACGTGCCGCGAAACTCATAGCGCGTCGGGTCGGACGGGTCGAAGCGCTCGATGAAGAGATCCTGCACGTCGTTCTCACCGTTAGTCACACCCCAGGCGATGCGCTCGTTATGGCCGATCACTACCCCCGGCGTGCCCGGCAGGCTCGCGCCGGTCACATGATAGTCGCCGCCGCTCAGATGGTTCTCGTACCAAAGTGACGGCAGCTGCAGAATCAGATGTACGTCGTTGGCCAGCAGCGGCTGGCCGCTAGCCGAGCGCTCGCCACCGACGACCCAAGCGTTGCTGCCCTGGCCTACCTCGCCGTTGCCAATAAACGGCGCGGCGGCTTGAGCCGTCTGCAAGGCATCCATTCCGATCGCGGCATGGTAGCGCGCGCCGTGTGGCAGCGTCAGCGGGTGCCCGGCCAGATATTCGGGCTCCAGCGCCGACGCCCGCTGCACTCCAACCGCCGCGACGAGCTGGGCGCGCAGCACCTCGGTGATCCAGCTGCGCGCCAGGTTCTGCGCGAGCATCTTGCCCCACACTAGCACATCAACCGGCCGCCACGGCTCCGGCGTGAAGCGCAGGATCGTAAACTCGATCGGCAGACGGCGGGCGTTCTGGTCGGCAAACGCATTGACGCCACGCACATACGCCTCGATAACCGAGTGCGACGCATCCGTGAGAGTATCAAGCTCGCGCTGGGCCACCCGGCTGAAGCCCATCACGCGCACAAATCGATCGGTGTCGAGCGCGATTTCGCCAAAGATCTCGGCCAGGCGGCCATGGCCGGTACGGCGCTGGAGCTCCATTTGCCAGAGGCGATCTTGAGCGTGCACATAGCCCTGCGCCATAAACAGATCGGCTGAGGAGTTCGCGTAGATATGCGGCACACCCCAGCGGTCGCGCAGCACCCGCACCGGCGCGCTTAGCCCTGGCAGCCGGAGCGTGCCCGCCGTGCGCGGCAGCGGCCGGCGCAACCCAGTATATAGCGCGGCGCCAGCCAGCCCGGCCAAGCCGGCCACTCCGGCCAGGGCCGTCCCGGCGATCTTACCAATCTTCACTCCAGAAGCCATAACACCTCTTCATAAAGTTTTGAGTTTTGAGTTACGCTTGATCTCCACTTAAAATTCAAAACCCCTACTGGTCAGGCGGCAGCGAGGTAGCGATATCGTACACCAGCACTTGCACATCCAGGCCCTCGCCGGTCAGGAGGCTTAGCGTCTGCTCCTGCGTCGCGGACTTAATCGCGTCTTCGTGATCGGCCGGTGCATAGACACGAATCGCAGCCTCTTCAGCCGAGCGCCGCTTCACCCTAATGACTGCATCAGAACTAGCGCCCTTGATGCGTGCGGTGAGGTCGGCAATTGCATCGTCAATCGTCATACCAGAATCCTCCTAAGCATGGATATCGTCATTACTCCCCATGTAGAACGTAAAAGTGCCGGCGGCACGACCTTATGCTTTACGTTTTACACCAATAGCGATACACAACGTACATGGCCCATTAGCCAGACTGTCCGAGCGCCCGTTGCGCCTGCCGCATCCGCGCGACAAACTCGCTGAGCACCACGGCCGTCGCACCCCACACTTTATGGCCAGCAATCGCGAAATACGGCACAATCACGTCAATGCCACGTAATTGCCGCTGCTCCACGAGCACCATGGCCGGGTCGAGCAATTCACGCAGCGTCACGGTGATGACCGCGCTCACCTCGGCATGATTAGGGGTTAGCTTGGGCGCCCGCTCGCAGAAGCCAACCACCGGGGTGATCTGAAAATTACTGGGCTGGATATAGAACGACGAAAGAGTGCCCCACACTGCAACCTGCGCAGGATCAACGCCAAGTTCTTCGTGGCATTCGCGCAGCGCTGCGGCGGTCGGGCCATCCTCATCTGGGTCGATCGCCCCGCCCGGCAGCGACACCTCACCACGATGGCTTCGCAAATGCTCACTGCGCACCGTCAGCGGCAACCGCAGATCTTCGCCATCGGGGTAGAGCAGCGCCAGTACCGCGCCCAGCCGGGGCACGGCACCTTCCGGCGGCTCGAAGCGCCGCACGAAATGGCCGGCGCGATCGCGCACCAGCAGCAACTGATCGAGCGGCACGCTAATCTCCGGTTGCAATGCGGCTTGGACGAGCTGCGCCCACAACATCGCGTGGTATGAAAGATTCGCCGGCACGCCCGTGCGCTCCTCATGGCTGGCGCCTCGACAGCGCTATGCTACCATAGAACATAGCACAGACCGGCGTGGCGCGCAAGCGCTGATATGAAGATAACTAGGCACTATTGGGCTAATAGGACGCGGACGAACACGGATGAACGCAGAAATGAGCCAGTTGACCGCGTTTGTCTGCGTTCATGCGCGTCCAATTCCTAGGGAAATCTATACAGTCACAAAGTACGTTCCAACACAAAAGCTCACGCAAAGCTGCCAAGTGCCCAATGAGTGTCTGGCGGCTTTGCGTGAGCTTTTGCTATATTCCGCTACCTACTAGGCGTATTCGCCAGCGGCGTCGGCGTGACATTCGGCACCAAGCATGTCACCTGGCGCAGCGCCTGTGAGGTGCCGCGCACGCGCACTGTCACCTTGTACTCGCCGGCGCGCTCCTGCCCAACAATCAGCTTCAGGGCGAAGCGCCCGTTCGCCGCGACGCTGCCGCCACCCACCGGCCGCTCACCAAAATAGAGCAGTAATGGCGCGCGAGGCGGACCATCGCCAGCGATCTCGACTGGTACGCCGGGCGCACAGGTGATCGCATCGGTCGGCGTTGGGGAAAGTGTTGCTGTCGCCTCGTCAGGCTGTGTCGTGCCGCTAGGAGCAGACGATGTAGCACCTGTATTCGTCGAGCCAGCGACGGTTGGCGTTCCACGTATTGGCGTGGGCGTCCCGCGTGCTGGCGCAGTGCCGGTAACGGCGGTGATTGTCGTCGTACCGGTTACAACGTTCGTACCGCCCGATGGCGGATAGGCAGATGATGAGGGCTCGGCCGGGTAAGCACTGGCTGTCTCGGTCAGGATCTGGGCTGACGCAGTCGCGTTGTCCTGGAAATCGATACAATCATTATCAGCATCATCGCATGGTGTCCAAGTAGGCGTGCCGCTTTGCTGGCGGGTGATCGCGCTCGTATTCGCACCCGAGCTGGCCAACAACAGAATTATCACGATCACGCCGGCAAGCAGGACGCTGATGGGGCTAGTCATGTTTTGCCGGGACATCGTACAACATCTCCTTCATCGACGCCGACGAGGATAGGCCCGCCGGCGCGTTTGCCAGGTAGACTATACCACAACCATCAAGGCGCCGCCAATTGTACGCGCCAAGGCTGACTATTTTTGCTCATGTAGTAGAGTCTAATCGCGTTATAATGCTGTGCGCGTTTGCCCGCACCGGCGGCCCATGTTACTTTGGCAGCGCCGCATCGATCTGCTTCTGGAACGCCCTAAATGGCTGGGCGCCTGTCAGCTTCGCGCCGTTGATGTCGAATGTTGGCCGAAATTGTATTCCGGCCGCCACAGCAGCACGATAGTCGTCCTGCACGAATTGCTGGTGTTTGTGTGTCTGCATACAGCTGCTGAAGGTCGCGGCGTCGAGGCCAAGATCTTTGGCGAATCCCGCAAGCGTCACATCAAGATCCGCGCCACTGTACACGCTATCCTGGCGTGCATACAGCATTTCACGCATTGGCCAGAACTTGCCCTGATCGGCGGCGCATTCGGAAGCCTCGCCAGTGCGCAGCGAGCCGTCGCCAAGCTGAAGCAGGTGGCGATATACCAGTTTGACCTTGCCAGTCGCGATATAATTCCCGATAATCTGGGGTTCAGTTTCCACAACGTGGAAAGCGCAGGTCGTTCAAAGGAAATCTGAGTACATCGTCAACGTCACCGGCGCATCGTCGCGCCCAAGCGTGTGGTAGCCTTCCGCAGTGGTACCCTCGGGGATGTCCCGATCGACTGCGGGCGACGCGGCGGTCTGATCTGCGCTGGCCGAAGCGATCGGCTGGGCGGCCAGGGTGGGTGCGGGCTGAACAGCCGCCGGGGAGGCAATTGCGGCGGCGGCCGGCGGCGCTGGGGTGGCCGGCGATTGGCTGGGCGTCAGCGCGGCTGGCGCGGCAGCATTGCCACAGGCCGAAAGTATGCTCAAGGCCAACAACGCCCAGAAACCGAGTATCGTACCACGAAACATAGCGCTCCTTGCGATTGCGAAAAGTCTCTACTAATACAACGGAGTGAACCCGATCTATGGATGTATCTTCTGTCTCACTCGTGTGCACCGTGCGCGACGAAGCCGATAACATTGCCGCATTGCTCGATTCGATGCTGGCGCAAAGCCGCCCAGCCGATGAGATTGTCGTTAACGATTGTGGCAGCCGCGATGGCACCGCGGCAATCGTCGAGCAGTATATCGCCGCGGGTCATCGCATCCGCCTGGTGAGCGGCGGCCACAACATCCCATCTGGGCGCAACAATGCCATTCGCCACACGCGCGGCCCGTTGATCGCCTGCACCGACGCGGGGCTGACGCTCGACCGACACTGGCTGGAGCGGATCGTCGCGCCGCTGGAACACGGCGCGGCCGATGTGGTCGGTGGCTTCTTTCGTCCGGCGCCGCGTAGCCTGTTCGAGCTGGCGCTAGCGGCCGCCAACTACCGCGACGCCGAAGAGGTCGACGCAGCCACATTCTTGCCGTTCGGCCAATCGGTGGCGTTTCGCAAGCAGGCGTGGGCGCAGGCAGGCGGCTACCCCGAGTGGACCAGCCACTGCGAGGACATTCTGTTTGATCTAGCACTGCGGCGCAGTGGCGCGCGCTTCGCGTTCGTGCCCAATGCGCTGGTGCACTTTCGCCCGCGCTCGTCGTTCCAAGCATTCGCACGGCAGTATTTTCTGTACGCCCGCGGCGATGGTATCGCCAACCTATGGCCGCGCCGCCACGCAATTCGCTATACCACCTATGGCGGCGCTGTGTTGCTGCTGTTCGTGGCGCGCCGCTGGCCCTGGGCGCTCACTCTGTTGCTGCTGGGGGCAATCGCATATTCGCAGGCGCCCATCCGCCGGCTGCTCCGGCGAGCGCCGGCGCTGGCGGGCCGGGAGATGGCCCAATCCGTGGCGCTGATTCCAGCGATCCGCCTGGTGGGCGACATGGCCAAGATGGCCGGCTACCCGGTCGGAGTGTGGCGGCGGCTGCGTTCCGCCGATTTGCAGGGGGAGATTCGGGCGTATCAGCGGGAAGATCAGCAATAGCGATAGTAGCAGAGCCTATCCGCTGACGTGCACTAGAGCGGCACGATTCGCCCAATCCGAGTAACGCCGGCCTTCACATGGCTGCCAATCGCTGGGAGTTCGTGGACGACATCATAAGGTACAAGCAGATCGACCCGCGCGCCTAAGCGCACCGTGCCAAGCCGCGTGCCGGCGTCGACCCACTCACCCCTGCTGACGCGCGAGGCCACCCGCCGCGCCAGCGGCCCGCCGATGATTTGCAGCAGCAGCGGCCCCCATTCGGTTTGAATGCCAATATACTGCCGCTCGTTGTAGTCGGCGGCGCGCATATCCCAGATTGGCCGATATTCGCCAAATGCGTGCTCGAGGTACGCAATTGTGCCCGCGGCGGGACTGCGATGCACAGGGACATCGAAAGGCGACGCGGCGATGGCCACTCGTACGGCATCGGTATGCAGGTAGCGGTGCTCATACAGCTCCTCAATGCCGATCACCGTGCCGTCGGCAGGGGCGAAGAGCGCGTCCGGACGCGTGATCGTGGTTCGCTCGGGGTCGCGGTAGAACAACGCCGCGACCGCCGTTAGTGCGAGTGGCCAGGCGGCTAGCCGCGGCCGCAGACCGAGCAGCAGGCCGGTGAGACCCAGCCCAACCCCAAGCAGCGGTGTTGCCTCGGAGTCTAAGCCCGGCAGTTTGGTTTTTCGAGTGGTTGAAGCGGTTTGCTGAGGCATGAATTCTTTCTCGTACGCGCTAATCAACGGACGACGGAGATTGCCTGTGGGCTCATCCAGGCTGAGCAGAAGCAAGGCGCAAAAGCCTTCATTTCGATTCTAGCATGCAAGAGTCTAAAAAGCAACCAAATGCGTAGGGCTACGCCAGTTTGGCGCCAAAACGACGGAGGACTGGTCGCGGGCCAATCCTCCGCCGTTCGTCATTCGTTTTCGCAATGCCCAGGAGCGCGCGGTTAGTCCAGCAGGCCCGCAATCGGATGGATGACGATGCGGCCGCTGGCCGGATCGAGCTCCTGCACGACATCGTGAATCATCGGGATCAGGCCATCGGGCTTGCCGGGCCGAGTGACCACCAGCACTTCGTTCGCGCCGGTTTCCAGCACTTCGCGAACCTTGCCAATCTCTTCACCCTGATCGGTGACAACCATCAAACCATACAATTGGTGGATGAAATACTCGCCTTCTTCCAGCGGTGCAGCCTGGCTTTCAAGAATCGCGACATCCTGGCCGCGCAGTTCCTCGGCCTGCTCGCGCGTCGTCACATTGGCCAGCGTCAGAATCAACAGGCCAGGCTTATGCTCGATCAGGCCCTTCAGGGCGTACTCTTGCAACTTGGGGCCAAGATACAGCGTACGAATACGCCGGCGCAAATGGTCGATCTGCGCTGTCATCGCCTTCATCTTCACCTGGCCGCGCACGCCGAACGCCGTGACGATCTGACCGATCAGGATGGTGTTGTCGGAGGTGGGGGATGGTTCTGTCATTGCAAATTGCAAATTGCAAATTGTAGACTGTAGATTCCGCAATCTGCAATCGGGTACCCTCTGGGTGAATCTACAATCTGCAATGTTATTCGATATCTATGTGGACGCGCTTGTTCTGGCGCGCCGCCGCAACACTCATGAGGTCGCGGATCGACTTGGCCACCCGGCCGCTACGCCCGATCACCTTGCCGGTCTCTTCCGGTGCGACGGTCAGCTCCAAGGTAACGGTATAGCGGCCAACCCGCTCTCTGATCTGCACTGCTTCGGGGTTGTCGACCAAATTGCGGGCCATATACTCGAGCAAAGCTTTCATAGACCCTCGGTAAAACGTAATCCGTAAAACATAAAACATAAAGATAGCTCACCTTTACGTTTTACGTTTTGCGTTTTACGCGTCTAGCTAGCCGGCGCGGCGGCCTCGGCGATAACCTTGCCGCTCGCATCCAGCACATTCACCTGCTTCAGCAGCCGGGCGACCGTATCGGATGGCTGAGCGCCAACGCCGAGCCAATACCGGGCGCGATCACCCTTCACAACCAGCTCTTTGGGCCGCCGAATTGGATTATAGTGACCGATAATTTCGATGAACTTCCCATCGCGCGGCGAGCGCTTGTCGGTCACCACCAGGCGATAACTGGGCTGTTTGGTCTTACCGGTGCGCCGTAGACGAATCACTACCATATCGTGTGTTTGCCTCCATGAATTGCATATTTCAAATTGCAAATTGTATATTGCAGCACATTACCCTGCAATATACAATTTGCAATTTACAATTACCTGAGTCTGCGCATGAGCTCGCGCGGATCCATGCCGCCCCGGCTGCCACCTTTACCGCCGCCGGAGCTCATTTTTTTCATCATGCGCTGCATCTGCTTGAACTGGCCGACGAGCGAGGTCACATCTTGCAGCTGAGTGCCGCTGCCTTTGGCGATCCGCTCCTTGCGGCGGCCTTTGATCATATCCGGATTGCGCCGCTCTTGTCTGGTCATCGAGAAGATGATCGCCTCGATCTTCTTGAGATCCTTCTCGCTGACCAGCTCTTCGTCGCGCGCGAGCTGGCCCATGCCCGGGATCATCGCCAAGATCTGCTGCAGCGGGCCAAGCTTGCGCATCTGCTGCATGGCGCTAAGGAAATCCTCGAAGTCGAAGGAGCCCTTGACGAGCTTCTTCTGCATCTTCTTGGCCTGATCTTCGTCGTAGATCTGCTCGGCACGCTCGATCAGCGACAGCACATCGCCCATGCCAAGAATCCGCGAGGCCAGCCGCTCGGGGTGGAACGGCTCAAGCGTGCTCGCGTCGACCTTCTCGCCAGTGCCCAGGAACTTAATCGGCACGCCGGTGACCGCGCGTACCGACAGCGCCGCGCCGCCGCGCGCATCGCCGTCGACCTTGGTCATCACCACGCCGCTCAGCCCGACGCGGCGATTGAACTCCTCGGCGACCCTGACGGCTTCCTGGCCAATCATCGCGTCGACCACCAGCAGCTTCTCGGCCGGATTGACCGCCGCCACGATCTGCTCGAGCTCTTCCATCAGCCGCTCGTCGATCTGCAGGCGGCCGGCGGTGTCGATTATCACATAGTTCAAGCCTTCGAGCCGCGCGCGCTGCAGGGCGTTGCGCGCGATATCGGGCGGGCTGGCCTGGGTGCCCTCGGCATGAACCGGGATATTGAGCTGTTTGCCCAGCGATTCCAGTTGCGTAATCGCGGCGGGCCGGTAGACATCGGCGGCCACCAACAGCGGGCGCTTGCCTTTTTTGCGTAAAAACAGCGCCAGCTTGGCCGCAAGCGTGGTCTTGCCCGCGCCTTGCAGGCCAACCATCATCAGCACGGTTGGGCCGGCCTTAGCCTCCACCAGCGGCACATTCGCGCTGCCCAGCAGCTCGATCAGATGCTGGTGCACGATCTTGACGACCTGCTGGGCCGGCGTGAGGCTCTTGGTGACCTCTTCGCCGATGGCCTGCTCGGTGACTTTGGCGACAAAATCCTTGACGACCTTGAAATTGACGTCGGCCTCGAGCAGCGCCAGGCGCACCTGCTTCATGCCCTCACGAACGTCGTCCTCATTCAGCTTACCCTTGCCGCCTAATTTTTGAAAGACCGTCTGTAGACGATCGGAAAGACTCTCAAACATACGTTAACTTTGCGCTACACACAAAAAAGCGGCGATACGCGCGCTCGAACCCACACATTGTAGCGGCAAACAGAGCCTGCGTCAAATCGCTCAAACCTCTACATCCTGCTAAAATAGCATAGTGAGCATGGATAAGCGACGTTCGAAGGAGAACTTAGTACAGGCGATCGCAAGTGCGATCCTAGCTCCCATAGTTCCGATAGTTCCTTCGCATAGGAACTATAGGAGCTAGTGAAACTGGAGCTGTATGCTTAGGTTATCACCTCAAGAGATCGAGCTACTCATTATCGTCGGCTTCGCGTTGGCGCTGATTATCAGCAATCGCCTGCGGCCCGACCTTGTCGCGCTGCTGGTGCTGCTGGCATTGGGGCTGAGCGGGATTCTGCCGCCTGAGCAGGCGCTGGCCGGCTTCAGCCGCTCGGCGGTGATCGCGATCGTCGGCCTGTTTGTGATCACTGCCACGCTGGAGCACAACGGCGTGGTGCAGTGGCTCGCCGAGCACCTGGCGCGCCTCAGCGGCACCAGCGAGCCGCGCATGGTTGCGGTCTTCACGCTGGCCGGCGCGGCGCTCTCGCTGGGCATGAACAATATCGCCGCCGGCGCGGTATTGCTGCCGGCCGCGGTCAGCGTAGCCCGCCGCGCGAAGGTACCAACCTCACGAGTGCTGATCCCGCTTGGCTATGGCACGCTACTGGGCGGCATGGCTACGCTGTTTACCACCGCCAATATCGTTGTCAGCGGCGCGCTGCGCTCGCAAGACCAACGTGCCTTAATCATGCTCGACTTCTTGCCCACCGGCGGCGCGCTGCTGATCGCCGGCACGCTGTATATGGTGCTGATTGGCCGCAAGCTCCTGCCGCGCCGCGAGTCGGTTGGGCGTGCAGCCGTGGCCATCGACGACCTGGCCGAGACGTACCAGCTTGCCGAACGCCTGTGGGAGGTGCGCGTCCAGCCCGACTCTCCGCTGATTCTTCAGACGCTGGCGGAGAGTGTGATTGGTTCGCGTCTTGGCCTCGCCGTTATGGGGATCTGGCATGGGTCCGAGGCCAGAATTCCACCGGCTCCGACAGACCTGATCGAGCCAAACGATATCCTGCTGGTGCTCGGACGCGAGGAGCGCGTGCGCCAGCTTGCCACCGAGGGCATGACTATCGGGCGAGATGGAAGCCCGCGCGACCGCAGGCTTAGCCTGCCGGTGCGCCTGACTGAAGTGGTGATCGCGCCGCGATCGCCAGCGATCGGGCAGACGCTGAAGGGGCTGCGCTTCCGCACCAAATATGGCCTCACCACGGTGGCGCTATGGCGCGAGGGCCGCAGCTACCGCACCGATGTGGGCGATTTCGTGCTGCAGGCCGGCGACGCGCTACTCATGGTCGGCCCGCGTGAGGCGATCCGCTCGCTCGCCGAGGAGCCAGGCTATATCGTGCTCGACCAGAGCCATAGCGCGCCGCACACCACCCCTGGCAAAACGCGATTGACCGTGATCATCGCCGCGGCGGCGCTGCTGCTGTCGGCGCTGGGCATCGTGCCGACTGGCGAAGCGATGCTTGCCGGCGCGGCCGCACTGGTGCTGACGGCCTGCCTGAATATGGAAGAAGCCTATAATGCGATCGACTGGCGCGTCGTTGTGTTGATCGCCGGCATGCTGCCGATCGGCACTGCGCTGGTGGCTACCGGCCTGGCGGCACAGATTGGCGCGTTTTTCTCCACCACCATGGCGTCAGCAGGGCCGCTGGGGCTGATCGCCAGCCTGTATGCTGCCACCGTACTCTTGACTCAATTCGTCGGCGGACAGGTGACCGCACTGATCATGGGACCGATCGCGGTCGGCGCAGCGGTGAACTTAGGGATCAACCCGCCGGCCGTGGCGGTCGCGGTGGCGATCGGCTGCTCGACCGCTTTCATGACGCCGTTGGCGCACCCGGTGAACGTTTTAATGATGGGGCCGGGCGGTTATACATTCCGCGATTTCGTGCGCGTCGGCGCCGGGCTGATGCTGGTCTGTTTCGTGACACTGCTGCTGGTAATGCCGTTGTTCTGGCGGCTGTAAGCCCTTCGCAGGAACGAGAGGAACTGTAGGAAATGCGTAACGACATCTATTTCCCACAGTTCCCGCAGTTCCTGAAATTTCGGCCAGGCCCTACCCCAGTGGTACCCGCATCTCCACGGTCGTGCCCTCGCCCTCGGCCGAGCGAATGCGATACTCACCGCCAATCAGCCGGGCGCGCTCACGCATATTCAGCAGACCCAACGACCCGCGCGTGTTATAGGTCGACTCGACCGCGGACAAATTGAAGCCGCGGCCGCGGTCGCGCACGCTGGTGACGAGCTGGCCCTCCTCGACATATAGGTAGATGACCACCTCGGACGCACGAGCGTGCTTGCGCGCATTGTTCACCGCTTCCTGCATAATAATGAACAGCGCTGCCTCGACCTCAACCGGCAGACGTGGAATACTCGCCGGCGCCTCCAAGCGCAGACGCATCGCCCCGGAAGGATCGCGGAAACGACCGACATACTGCTGCAAGGTCGAGAGCAGGCCTTGCGTTTCAAGGCCGAGCGGGCGCAGCTCGAAGAGCAGCGTGCGGATATCTTGCGATGTTTTCTGCACCAGATCCGACAGGACATTCAGTTCGCTCTCGACGCGCTCGGGCATGGCGCGCAGCAGCTTCTTGATGAACTCGATATTCATAGAGATCGCCGCGACGCTCTGGGTGGGCCCATCGTGAAGATCGCGCGCGATCGCAGCCCGTACTTCGGCCTCTTTGGCCAGTAGCTTATCACGCTCGCTCTTGAGGCTGCGCACTAGTCGGGCGTTCTGCACCGCGATCGCCGCCTGCGAGGCCAGCGTCGTCAGCAGGCGTAGATCCTGATCGGTAAACGGCTCGCCGCTACGCTTATTCAACACTTGCATCACGCCGATAATCTGGTCGCCCTGGCGCATTGGCGCGCAGAGAATCGATTTTGTCACGAAATCAATATCGCGCGCGACGCCGTCGAACCAGCGCGGATCTTGCTCGACATCGTTGACGATCTGGCCAATGCCGTTGGTCGCCACCCAGCCGGCGATGCCGCGATCCATCGGGATGCGGAACTCGCGATGCTCGCCGGTGTGCGAGTCGGCGGTGTCGAGCAACAGTTCGCGGCTCTGCTCGTCGAGCAGCATAATCGAGCAGCGCTCGGCGCCCATCACCTCGGGCACACGCTGCTTCATGTCGTCCAGCAGGCTCGGCAAATCGAGGTTGGTCGCTAGCGCCTGACCAACCTGGTAGAGCAGATGCAATTCACGCAGGTCGTGCTCGGCATGCCGCAGCATCGCCAGCTTGTCGGCTTCGCCGCCCAGCGCCCGCACCAGCAGCACCACCATATCTTCGCCGGCGCGCACGGCCTCGGACCGCTCGACATCGCTTTCGCGCACGACTAGATGCAGCACGCCAACCGTCTGATGGCCACTGCGCAACGAGATCTCCATGAGCTGGCGGTCGTCGTCGAGCGCATAGTAGCCGATCGCCGGCTCGGCGCCTTCATCGCGGCGCGCAAACACCTCGCGCGCTTCGCCAATCATGCGCGCAGCCTCGGGATCCAGCTGGCCATGCTCCAGCTCAATCTGCTCGCCGTGCGGCGATCGATAGATCAGCGCGCCGGCCTGGGCCGGCCAAAAAGAAACCAGGCGCTCCAGCGACGCACGCAGCATCGCCGGCACATCCTGGTGCCCGCCAGCGGAGAGTAGTTGGCCGAGGGTCTGGAGCTGGCGTTGTTCGATAGTCATAGGCGGCATTGCGAACCTCTCGTGAACGTGAACTCGTGCGCGACGCATAGTTCTGCTGCTGCGCGGAAAATAACTGTACCGCATCGCCGCAGAGATGTCAACGCAGTCATACCAAGTCGCGTTCAAACGTACAGCTATCGCGTACTGCGTACTGCGTATGGGATTCGCCGCCTACGAGATACGGATTATAGAGAAAACAACCTACATTCGTGACGGCTCCCAAGCCCGAGGCTAATGAAGTGGGGCAAGAGCGTGACTATCGGGTCCGCTTTGTCCACTATCGGGGCGCAGGAAGGCTTTGGAGGCCACCTACGCACCCCAGGTGGGTAAGAAAACGGTATTTTAACCATCTCTCCGACAGGCTGCTAGAACAAGACCACAATGGGGACACGTATGCACCCGAACGCTCAAATCCTTCTCAACCAATTGACCACATTCGGAGCACATCTTGGATGTGTTGCGGGGGTTCACCAGAATGACCAACCGGCCAGCCTCTTCCGCTTTGCCGAGCGTCATGCTGACAAACTGGCTCCATGCCACATCCATGATGCTTTTGCGCATTCCCCGTCCGTGTCTCGCTCCGATCTGTTGCGGTTCAAGGTCTTCAAACACGATCACCTGATAGGCGTTGATGAGCTCGCGACTTCGCTTGTGCGCGAAGTCGCTTCGTCGGTTCGCAATCCGCTCGTGGATGTGGGCCAGCGCCTTCTTACGATGCCGGTTCTCATCCCATTTCTGGGCGTTTTTGGCCGCATCCTTGAGTTTTTGTACGCGACCCAAATCAGCCTCATCGCGGCGATAAAAGCGTGGGTTCTCGATCTGCTCGCCGTTCGAGAGGGTGGCGAACGATGCCAATCCCACATCCACGCCCACAATCTCAGCCGATCGGGACAGATGCCTGGGTTCGACCTCACACGAGAAACTGACATACCATTTGCCGGTCCGCGAGCGCCGGAGTGTGACGGTTTTGACTGTGCCCTCTATGGGACGATGCCACACAACCCGCACACGGCCGATCTTGGAGACGACCAGATTGTCGCCGCGTATCTCGACACCATTACCATACTGCGGGTAGGTGCTGCTGTCGTAGCGACCAAAGCCCTTGAAGCGCGGATAGCCAACTTCCTCTTGGCCTGCTTTCACGCGGCGAAAGAAGGCTTGAAATGCCAGATCGACTCGGACCTGAACGTTCTGCAAGACCTGGCTATGCACCACCTTGAGCGATGGCCGCTTGGCTTTCCAGCCTGGAAGCATGGCCTGCGTGTCATACAGCCCACACTTGATGCTGTTGTGATAGGCAAACTCACGCGCTTCAAGTGTCTGGTTGTAGACCCATCGGCATTCTTCCAGCATTGTATTCAGAATACGCCGCTGGCCGCCCTGCAAGTAGATGCGGTATTTGTAGGTTGTGCGCATAGTGTATGTATAGCACAAGGCTGCGTAACTAGCAAGTATGTGCGATTTTGGGCTAAAGCCGCTAAAGCAGCGCGCTTCATCCTACCGCTGAAGCTGATGGGCTTTCGCGCCTGAAGGCAAGCATTTTGTAATTCTGTAACTTGACGATCGGCAACCGGATTGTTATAATACTCTTAACACAGGTACCCTTGGTTGGCACCCGCGGAACCGAACGACAAGGGCGCGCGATTATGCGAATGGTGAAGCCAACAGAATATGGTGAGAGTTAGGGCGGCGCAGAACGTGTTCTGCTGCCGCCTTCGTTTTTATGTCGAGCTTTTTGGTACGCGCGATTGCCTAGCTCTCTGTTTCGCGAAGATGATCCAACCGATTATGGGCCATTTCGATGGATGGGGAAAGGATGTGAAAACGGTCGCATCTGGCCACCCACCACCTTACAGGAGGAGGCGCTTATGCACTCGGACCTGATTGGCAAGATTGAAAAGGCACGACGCTACGCCCAAGAACCCGAACGAATTACCATCGGCGACCTTAAAGCTACGTTTCATGGCGGCAACAGCGATCACACGATCGCGCTGAACAATAATCATTGGTCCTGCGATTGCAGCTTCTTCCGCATGTGGCAAACATGTGCGCACGTGATGGCGTTCCAGAGAATCTTCGATCCCATGCTCGCCCCCGAAGCACGCGAGGCGACCAGCCCAATTGTGGCGAATGAGGAGATGGCCGGCGCGCTTAGCTAGCTCTTTCTGATGGTGAATACTCAGCCCCCTTCCTCACCCGAAGGGGGCTTTTGAATCGTCCTTTTACAGACGGACTTATGCGGTACTTTATCTTAATTATTGTTCTCGTTTTTGCGCTCTGCGAGCGCAAAAACAAGAACAATGAATCGGGAAGTACCATGCTGCCGCCCGTCCTGAGCTTGCCGAAGGGCAGGCTAGAACAGATTAGCGGGGCAACCGCGTAGCTCCTCTTATAGAGAGATAGCATGCCTTTAGTTATCGCCCATCGCGGCGCGTCGGCCTATGCGCCCGAAAACACGATCGCGGCATTCGAACTGGCCGTGCGCCAGGGCGCCGATATGATCGAACTGGATGTGCAGCGTAGCGCCGACGGCGTGCTGGTGGTGTTCCACGACGAGACCACCGAGCGCTGGGATGGACAGAAGCGCCTCGCCACCATGTGTACGCTGGCCGAGCTGCTCGCGCTCGACATTGGCGGCGAGCGCGTCGCCACGCTGGCCGAGGTCTGTGCCTTCGCCCGCGAGCGCGGCGTGCGGCTCAATGTCGAGTTGAAAGGCGCTGGCTTCGGCGCCGACGTAGCGCGAATGTTGCGCGCCGAGCGGATCGAGGAGCTTGTGCTGATCTCGTCGTTTGTCGAGGCCGCACTGCACGAGTTCGCCGCCGCCAACCCACGGATTCCGCGCGCCTATCTGATGGGCACCGATACCTGGCGGCCCGACGTGCGCTTTCGCGAGGCCTGGCCGTTTGGCGCGCTGCGGCGCACCGGCGCGGTCGCATGGCACCCGACCGCCGAGCTGCCGTTCATCGACATGCTCGTGCCGCGCGTCCGCCGCGCCGGCTACCAAGTGAATGTCTGGACAGTCGACGATCCGGTTATGATGCGCAGGTTGATTGGGCTAAGTGTGGATGGGATTATTACGAATGTGCCGGATGTGTTGGCGAAGGTAGTACATAAAACGTAATGCGTAATCGTATAAATTACGCATTACGTTCTACGTATTACGCCTATTTCGACGCGGTCGCTTTTACCACCCGCCGGTGCGAGTCGACCGTTACGCGGGCGATCCGCGGCATGACATAGCCATCTGGGGTGTGGGTATGCCCGGCAAACGTGAAGGTATACTCAGCGCCATCCTGCGCCGGCTGCGGCGCGGGCCCGGCTGCCGTGCCCAACCGTTCGAGTTCAATCGGCGTAGGCAGGTGCTGCGCTCGCAATGTCATTGTCGGCTCAATCTCGGCCAACTCGGGCCAATGTTTGGCCACCTCGGCCCGAGCGACGGCGCGCGCCGCCGCTACTGGGTCCTTGGGAGTACGAGTTCGCTTTGCCATGATTGCCTCCTTCCAGCGGCGCCAGCATGGGCACGCAGGAATGCCACCACGGATAGTATAGCCGTTTGCGCCGCTGGTCGCGTAATCGTTGCGATCACCAGCGTGGAGATCGAACAACTCTTCCAGACGAGCTTGCCACAGACACAAAGGCCACGAAATTCGCGCCAGCCGCTATGCCGCGCGATTCCCGTGCCCTGCAAATGCCACTGGTAGATCGTTGGCTTCATACTACCACACATGTTGGGTCGCCGTAAAGCACAAATTCCAGCAACGTCTTCTGATCGTCTTCATCGAGCGTCAGCTGGCGCGCCAGCGTATCGCGCAGCATGCCCGCCCGCGCGGCCACAAACGCGGCGCCTAGCGTCACGCCGGGCTGCTTGATCGCCCGCAAGAAATGCAGCGCGATCAAGTCGGCTTCGCCGGGTGGCGGCATGGCCGGCCCATATGAGATTGCGGTCGCGCCGACAAACCCGGCCACGCCCTGCGCTAAAAACGCCAGCGCCAGCGAGCTATGCTGATCGCGCCCGCTAATCGCCGCGCCATAACAGGCCTCGCTGATCACCACCGCGCCGCGCAGATCGAGCCCCGCTAGATCGGACGGGCGCAGCGCGACCACCAGTGCGGGATGATCTTCCGACTGGCCATACCACGGCGGCCCTTCCAGCACGCCATGCAGGTTGCAATAGATCAGCCGCGCTCCGTCGAGCCGCCGCAGGTCGAGATTGGTCGCCAATGTAGGTGGGGAAAGCAGCAACTGATCGGGGCGATCGATCTCGGCATAGACGCTGGCCGACGACTGCCGCCAAACCGCGGTGGCATAGCCAAACACTTTGCGCTGGGGCGCGGGCGGCGGGGCCGGCTGCGCGGCGTATTCAAGCAGGCGCAGCAGCAAGCTGGGGTCGCCGCCAGCGGCGCCGGGGATACGACCGACCGGCCAATCGGGCAATAGTGCAAACGGGTTACACGCGCCATAGTAGCAATCGCCAGGTATCGTGTCGTCGCCATCGTAGGCAGTTGGGTTGGCGGCCGGATGGAACGGCACAATCTCGGGCCCGCCGACAATCAGCAAGCTTTCAAGCGCATCGCCGCCCCGCTCCAGCGCCTGCGCCAACGCCGCAATCTGTGCGGCGATTGTTTCCGGCGTGACCACCGCCGGCAGCACGCCCAGGCGCGGTGCGCCCTGTTCGGCCAGTACCAACGCCGAGGCCACGCCGCGGGCCGCGCGGGCGGCGCTGAGCCGCGCCACCGCCGCCAACACATCGCGCCCGCCGGCGCGACCGTACAGCGCGCGCAGCCGATCGGCCGAGGTGATAATCACATTCAAATCTATCGTATCCGCTGTAACGCACAGGCGCCGGGTACCCACCGGGTGGCGCGAAGGCGCTGATGTCTCTGCGTTATTACAACGACGGCATGCACGCATTAGTTACGCACGGCCTTCGCGCATGTGCAGAAACAGCGCTACCGCGCCCAGTATGCCGACGCGGTCGCCAAGCGCAGCGAGTTCAATCGGCACATCCTGATAGATTGCGTGTGCGCGCGCGCGGATCACCGCGCGTGCGCGATCGAGCAGCCCGGGATTGTGAATCACCACGCTGCCGCCCAGTAGGATCTGCTCGGGGGCAAACAAATGCAGCATATTTACCAGGCCGATGCCGAGCAACTCGCCCTCGCGCTCCATCAGCCGCTGCGCGAGTGGGTCGCCGGCCGCAGCTGCACGCGACACATCCGCTGCGGTGACAGTTTCGGGCGAGGCCAGGCCATGAAGCGTACTGGCCGGCTCGTCGATCATTGCAACGGCGGCCGCGCGGCCCAAGGCGGTGCCCGAGGCCAGCTCTTCCCAAAAGCGGAAGTCGATTGGGTCGATGATGTGCAGCCCGACCTCGGCGGCCGAGCCACGGTAGCCCAGCAGCAGCCGGCCATCGGCGATCACTCCGCCGCCAATGCCGGTGCTAACCGTCACATACACCAGGTTGTGCCGCCCACGGCCCGCGCCGAACATCCATTCGCCCAGCGCCGCCGAGTTCGCGTCGTTGCCAAGCTCGACCGGCAAGCCAGTCCGCTCGGACACGATCGCGCGCAGCGGCACATCCTCCCAGCCGGGAATATTCGGTGGATTGAGGACCACTCCTTCATAGGGGTCGAGCGGCCCTGGTGCGCCGATGCCGATGCCAATCAGCTCGCCGCCGGGCGGCAGCGCGGCGCGAACGTGCTCAATGCACCCAACGATCCGCTCGATCACCGCCGCGGATCCTTCTTCGATAGCCGTGCGGACTCGCACCTCGGCGTAGATCTGGCCGTGCTGATCGGCCAGCGCAGCGCGCAGCTGCGTGCCCCCAAGGTCCACCCCAATGATGTGGCGCATTCCCGCTAACTTTCTCTTTACAACCAGGTCTCGTTACAATTATAGCACGCACCGCGCGGGCGATAGGCGATGGGCAATAGGCCGTGGGAGTTTAACCGCCACCAATCACCTATCGCCTATCACCTATTACCTATTGCCCGTCACCAGTCATCTTGTCACTCTGACGCGACCATGCTATACTTGCCGCTCAGCAAGCCACCTGGTTGTTCGGGAGATACGCATGAAGCTGCGTCAGAGCGCCCGTAGCGATGTCGGCAAGACGCGCGACCATAACGAAGACAACTTCGGCATCGGCGAGGGCGAGCCCGTTGAGCAGATGGGCGAACTGCTGGTCGTCTGCGATGGCATGGGTGGTCACGCCGCCGGCGAGGTCGCCAGCCAGATCGCGGTCGAAACGATTCTGGCGGTCTATTATGGCGACACTGGCGAAAATCGCCCGCAGGCGCTTGAGCAAGCCTTCGAGCGCGCGAACGCCCAGATCTATGCGCGCGGCCAGGGCAGCATGGGCACCACTGGCGTCGCGGCGCTGCTGCATCACGATGCCCTGCACATCGCCAATGTCGGCGATAGCCGGGCCTACCTGATCCGCGACGGCGAGATTCGCCAAATTTCGCGCGATCATTCATTTGTTGGCGACCAGGTCGCCGCCGGTCTGATCACCGCCGACCAGGCGCGGCTCTCGCCGCATCGCAATGTGATCACCCGCGCGCTCGGCTATCAGCCCGAAGTTTCGGTCGACCTGTTCCGACTGCCGCTCCAGATTGGCGATATCATCGTGCTTTCTTCCGACGGCATGCACGGCCTAGTACTCGATGAGGAAATCCGCGAAACAGTTACGTCCATGCCGCCCGATCAGGCCGTCCAGCGGCTGATCGACCTCGCCAATAGCCGCGGCGGCACCGATAATATCACGGTGGTGGTAACACAAGTCGAAGCGCTGGATTGGTACAGCGCCGAGAGCATCGCGGCCGGCGATGAACCGCTCGAAGAACGTACCACCCTCAAGCTGCCGGTCACCGCGGCGCAACCGGCGATCGCCGCGCCGGTGCAGCTCGAATCGGTGGCGCCAGCGCCAGAGCCTCGTGCGGCGCCGCCGCTCGAGCGGCGCCTCAGCGTGCTCGGCGGGCTGCTGGCGCTCGCGCTGCTGGTCGTATTGATCGGTATTATCGTTTTCGCCGTCAACACCACGCCCGTGTTCGCGCCCGGCACAACGGCCACGCCGGCCGGCGCAGCGACGCTGCAAGCCACCACCGCGGCGACAAGCGCAGCCACATCCGCCGCTGCTACTAGCGCCGCCACATCCGCGCCCACTGGCAGCGCAGCCACATCCGCGCCCACTGGCGGCCCGACCAGCGCGCCGACCGCGACAGCTCCTTAACCAAGTTACGCATTTTCTTGTCTCGCCGTTTACCCACGCAGTCTGGCGAAGATCTGAACCATGCCGCCATCTTTTGCTGCCCAGCCTGCCCCGCGCTGGATCGCTACATCACCTTATACAATCAAGTGGCGCACCTGAAGAGCGCCGATCCGCAGATTGGCCTCAAGCTTCCGGAGTTATTACGTCTGGTTGGGGAGCACGCCATTCAGCTGCATGTGGTGCAACCGGCCTTCATGGACAGTGGCGCCAAACGGATCCACCAAATCACGTTGGAGAACATTACAGAGGCCATAATTGCCGGCGGCTTGGCTACCCCAGCCGAGCTTACGGCCGTTGTGGCCGAGTTGGACGCCTTTGCGCAGAATCCGCATACGTTGGTCAGTTTTCCCCGCATCTTTCAAGTGTGGGGGTATTGTGGACCACGGGCTGGATAGGAATTCTTTATACGCACTACACATTACGGCGCTCCGTATGGTACAATAGCGTTCACACATTTGTTCGCTTGGCCAATCGGAGACAAACGCATGCCCATTCGAGTGCTCGAGCCGACGGTGGCCGCCCAGATCGCCGCCGGCGAGGTGGTCGAGCGGCCAGCTTCGGTCGCCAAAGAGTTGATCGAGAACGCGCTCGACGCCGGCGCGACGCGCATCAACGTCGAGGTGCGCGGCGGCGGCTTGCACGAGCTCAAAGTTCAAGATAACGGCGGCGGCATACCCGCAGCCGAAGTCGAGCTTGCGTTTGAGCGGCATGCCACGTCGAAGCTGCGCGAGGCCGACGATCTATGGGCGATCGCGACGCTGGGTTTTCGCGGCGAGGCGCTGCCCTCAATCGCCTCGATTGCCCAGGTGGTCTGTATCACGCGCGCGGCCGACGAGGAACTGGGTACCGAGCTGCGGATCGCCGGCGGCGAGCTCCAGGCCCGCGCGCCGCGCGGTTGCTCCCCCGGCACAACCTTCAGCGTGCGCAATCTGTTCTACAACGCGCCGGTGCGGCGCGAGTTTCTGCGCTCGGAGGCCACCGAGGCTAGCGCGATCACCGCGGTGGTCACACAATATGCGCTGGCCTATCCCGAGGTGCGCTTCACGATGTTGCTCGAAGGGCGCTTGGCGATCCAGACCAGCGGCGGCGGCGATTTGCGCGAGGCGCTGATCAACCTGTATGGCCTCGACGTCGCGCGCCAGTTGCTGCCGGTTGAGTCGATCTATGGCGAGGGGCGCGACGAGATTCGCGTGCGCGGGCTGGTGTCGCCGCCGGGCCTGACGCGCAGCTCACGCGGCTATATTCATCTATTCGTCAACCGGCGGGCCATCCAGCCACGCGGGCAGATCGCGCTGGTGCTCGAGGAGGCCTACCACACGCTGATGATGAAGGGCCGACACCCAGTCGCGGCGCTTGATATCCGCGTGCACCCCGCGTCAGTCGACGTCAACGTCCACCCAACCAAGAGCGAGGTTAAGTTTCGCGACACACCCAAGGTGATGGGAGTGATTGGCCGGGCGGTGCGCGAGGCGTTGATCGAGGGCGGCGTGCGCCCGTGGACCGACGCGGCGACGCCAGCGCCGGGCGAAGTCGCCCAGCGGCGCTTTGAGCTGCGGCGCATGGGCGATCGCTGGGATCAGCGCAGTCGCGAGGTCGGACAACAAGAGTCCGTTGTCAGTGGTCCGTTGTCCGTTGCATCTGGCGACTGGAATGACAACGAGCCGCGAACCACAGACGAAAGCCTCTGGCCGATCGATGATCGACAAAAGGCTATCGAGCATGGATCACCGACCATTGATGAAGGACCACGGACCATAGACCACGGACCATGGACAAGATTGCCGCCGCTACGCGTGGTCGGCCAGGTCGGGCAGACATATATCATCGCCGAATCGCCCGACGGTATGTACCTGATCGACCAGCACGCCGCCCATGAACGCGTGACCTACGAGCGGCTGATGGCCCGACGCGCTGAGGTCGGGTTCGACCATCAAAACTTGCTCATCCCCCAGACGATCGAGCTGCCACCGGCTGCGCACGGGTTGCTGCTAAGCAATGCCGACGTGTTGGCTGAGTGGGGATTTACGATCGAGGACTTCGGCATGCGCTTGAAAGTCCGCTCGATGCCGGCTGGTTTGCATGAGAGTAGCCTGGGCACCGCGCTGCTGGAAGTCGCCGATCATCTCAATGGTCGCGGCGGCAGCACCCCGGACGACTGGCGCGAGGCCATGCTGACCACGCTGGCCTGCCATAGCTCGATCCGCGCCGGCCAGACGCTCTCGCTTGAAGAGATGCGCGAGCTGCTTATCCAGCTCGAACGCTGCAACGCGCCGCGCACCTGCCCACACGGCCGCCCCACGATGATCTTGCTTACCACCACCCAGCTCGAGCGCCAGTTCGGGCGAATTAAATAACGGGACTGACGCAGTGGGCGCGAACATTGGACCACCACGGGTTTTTGTTGCTCATATCGAACGAAAAACATTCGATATGAGCAACAAAACCCGTGTTTTGCGAGTGACCCTCACATTCGGGCGACCGGGCTAGCGCGCCGCTGCGGCGCGACGCCGCCACAAACTGATGCCCAAGGTTAGCGCCACCGCCGCCGCGAAGACCAGCGGAATATCGAAGAATAGAAAATCCCAGCTAATAAACAGTTCGCCGCTAATAAAGCTAGCCGTTACGCCGGCAAGCACGCTCAGCGCAAATAATGCCAGCGCGCGACGCCGCGGGCTTTTAATCCGCTGCACCAACAGGCCGATCGCCAGGCCGGCCAAAATTGGAAAAAGCTCTGACATGTGATACTCCCCTCACACTAAAGTTCTTCCAGCGAAATTCAGGACTTACCCAATGGACGCCAACATTGGACCACCACGGATTAATAATCTCTCGTATTGAACGTTTTTCGTTTGCAGAACGAAAAACGTTCAATACGAACAAGAAAAATCCGTGTTTTGCGACTGGCCGCGTAAGCCCTGATCAGTGTATTCCAACATATAGATGGCTTGGCATAATAATGCGGTAAAAACGCCCAGGACGTCAGGCGCGCTCGCCCCACAGCGCGCCGGCGATCTGCGCGGAGAGCGTGATCATCTGCCCGTCGCGACGCAGCGTGACCCCATAGGACGGCGACTGATCGGCGATCTCGAAGGTCGAACCAGGCGTTAGCCCATTGACCTGAAGATAGCGCATCAGATCCGAGTCTTCCTCGGCTTCCTCGACAATCCGCCGCAGCGTGAAGCGCATACCCACATCGGCCCGATCGAGCCGCACGTCGCCACTGTAGCCCACACCACTGCCGGGAATCGGGTTGCCATGCGGGCATGTGGTCGAGTGGCCAACCAGCGCGGCGATGCGCTCTTCCATGAGTGGCGAAAGATTATGCTCGAGTCGCACAGCTTCTTCATGAATCATATGCCACGGCACGCCCATGACATCCACCAGGAAACGCTCCAAAACGCGGTGGCGCTTGACCATCGCCTCGGCCAGCGTAAACCCTTCGTCGGTGAATCGAATATCGCCGCGCCCGTCGCGAGTAATATAGCCTTGCTCTTCCATCCGCTGGACGATATTGGTGACGGTGGGCGGTGTAACATTCATCCACTCGGCCAGCCGCGCCCCAATCACGGGTTCGTTTCGCGCGGAAAGATAGTAGATCACCTCAAGATACTCGCGCATCTTCTCGGTTGGGCCCGCTTGCCCATGGCGCCGCCGGACAGTTGGATGTTTCTGTGGTTCAGTCATGCCATCGATATCCCCAGCTATCCTGTTGGAGTTTTGAAAGTATAAGGTTGACAAACTGTAAATATTAGACTATATTAACCTCGTCGCGACATATATGCGAATAGATGATATTCGTATATAAGAACATTTGTTGCCCTGTGCGGCTATTATAGCCGAGCGCAGCATGCTACGCAAATCAGATCTATCGAAGGCGAAAACGCCAACTGCATAAGCCCCGTGTTCGCACTGGCCCATAGAATAGAAAAGGAATGAGATCGGCTATGAGTCGCAACATCCGCTGCGTATGTCTGCTTGTGCTGTTGCTTGGCTTGGCGCTCGCCGCGCCGGCCCATGCCCAAGAGCAGCCGCTTCCCGATCAGGTGCGTGGCTTGATTCGTCACGCTGAAGAAGGCATGGAGGCGGCCGGTGCCAACCAGCCAGAGCGGATGCTAGCCGAGTATCAAGAGCTGCACGCCATTTGGGAAACATTCGAAGACCAAGTGCGCGCGCAAGACCCCAAAGGCTATGTCGACTTGGAAGCGGCGCTCGATCGAATCAAGGACGCGGTCAACGCCAAACCGCTCGACCCAGCCGCCGCCAACGCGGCCTATGATCACCTGAAGGACGAGGCCGCTGAAGTGGCCGACCGTCTCGCCGCCGCGCCCAACAGCGGTGCTGCGGCTCCCACATTGCAACACGAGGTCACGCCGGCCGATCTGCTCAAGCTGCTCGACACAACCGCGGAGAGCATCGCGCGCGGCGCGGTTGCCGATGCGCGCAGCCAATTCGACGGCTTCATCCGCGCCTGGCCCGCCGCGGAAGACGCGATTGCGACGCGTTCCAACGACGACTACGATGCGATCGAGAGCGGCATGGGCCGCGTGGCCGCCGCGCTGCGCGCCGAGCCGGCCGATCTACCTGCCGCCGCGGCCGCGATCGAGCAGATCGAAACCACACTGGAGCGCTACACTGTCGCCACCAGCTACACCGCCTTAGATGCGGCGGTGATCATTCTGCGCGAAGGGTTGGAAGCGCTGCTGGTGATCGTCGCGCTGCTGGCGTTCCTACGTCAATCGGGCAACAACGACAAACGCGGATGGATCTGGATCGGCGGCGCGCTGGGCATTCTGGCAAGTGTTATTACCGCATTGATCATGCAAGCAATCTTCAACCAGGTCGCCGCCGGGCGCAACCGCGAACTGATTGAGGGCATCACCGGGCTGGTCGCCGCGGCGCTGCTGTTCTATGTCTCTTATTGGCTGCACAGCAAAGCCAGCCTGCACGCCTGGCAAAAGTATATCAATCAGCAGACGACTCAGGCGCTGGCGCGCGGCAGCATGGCCGGCCTGGCACTGCTGGCATTCTTAGCGGTCTTCCGCGAGGGTGCTGAGACGGCAGTCTTCTATCTGGGCATGGCGCCGGCGATCGAGCTGCGCGATCTGCTGCTAGGCATCGGCGGCGGCGCGCTGGTGTTGATGATCGCGGCGGTGCTGATGCTGGTGGTCGGCGTGAGGCTGCCCCTCCGCCCATTCTTCCGCGTGGCCGGGCTGCTGGTCTACTACCTCGGCTTCAAGTTCGTCGGCACCGGCATCCACGCGCTCCAGGTCGCAGGCATTATTCCCACTTCGCCGATCGGCTCGGCCGGCGCGATCCCGACGCTGGAATTCTTTGGCATCTATCTGACCTGGCAGACGCTCCTGCCGCAAATCGCTCTGCTGATCGGCGCGGTGGCAGCGTTTATATACCTGCGCACGGTTGATCGCCGTAGCCGGGGGTTGAGCACCGCGGCGACAGTATAGAGGATAGTGTGGCCTGGGCCAGATCGGGGGCTCGGCCGATTCCAGGCACAACAAAAGGGCCGCGCCATTTGGCGCGACCCTTTTGTTGTTGGAACACAGTTGTTATGTGCCCAGGCCGCTATTGATCGTGCTGAAGACCGTGCTGACCTTGCCGCCGAGCAGCGACAGAATACCAATAACAACAATAGCGATAAGCACCAGAATGAGCGCGTACTCAACCAGGCCCTGGCCGTATTCCTTAGCGAAGAAGCTACGAAGCATTGCGTTCACCCCCTTTTATGTGGTTTGATGCGCGCTAAGTATACGCCCGGTAGGTACGTAGCTCAATAGTCAGATAGTCCTACAAATCATGGGACCTTGGCTCACATTTTTGTCATATAAAAAGTCAACCGCTCGCTATGGCAACGGCACCACCGCAGCGACCCGTGTGCCGCGCCCGACTGCGCTCTCGATCCCGAACTCGCCGCGCAACAATGTCTCGGCCTGCTGACGCAGCGTCTCGATGCCGAGGTTGCGCCGGCCGCTCTCAGGAGAGAGCACCTCATTAATATGGAAACCGCTCCCATCGTCCTCGACCGAAACGTGGATGCTGCCGCCGCTATTGTCGAGCAGCACGCGCGCCTGGCCAGCATTGGCATGCCGGGCGACATTATTGAGCGCTTCCTGAATGAAACGGAAGATAGCCACCTCATAATGGTTCGGCAGACGAGCATCCATATTTTGGACCATCAGATTGACTTCGAGCTTATTCTTATCGCTAAACTGTTGGACATATCGCCGCAGCGTCGGTACCAAGCCGAGATCATCAAGAATCATTGGGCGCAAGTCGAAGATAAAGCGCCGAGTATCTTGCAGCGTGGTGTTGATCGCACTCTTGAGTGCAAGCAGCTCGGCACGCGTCTGCTCGACATCACGATCGAGCAGCCGCTGACAAATCTCGACGCGCAGCACGAGGTTGCTCATCGACTGAGCCGGGCCGTCGTGCATTTGCAACGAAATCCGCAGTCGCTCGTTCTCCTGCGCCTGAATAATACTGGCGATCCGATCCGCGCCATCATCCGAGGCGCGGTTAGCGCCGCCACCGCCCAGATCCGTGCCGATCAGCGGCTCCAGCACCGTGGCAACTTCGAAGAGCTGCGATTGCCGCGCCTTCAAAGCCTGCTGGCGAAATTGAAGCTGCTCGAACTGCCCGCGCATCATCAGCAAACGCATCTGCACCTCTTGCGCCGAGGTATAAAAGTTCTTGATGTCGGCCTTGTTATACTTATCGAGGTTCACTTCGAGATCGCGCAGCCGGTTCGCAACCGTCATCTCGCGCTGGGCCAACTTCTCGACTTCGGAGTTGGTCTGCCGCAGAATCGTTTCCATCTCGATAAGCTCGCGCCGGATCTTCTCAAGATCGGCGCTGACCGTGCCGTGCAATTCTTTAAGCTGTTGCTGTGCTTCACTCGCGGCCACGACAGACCCCCTTGCCGATTTCAGTTGCGTATGGCTGAGATTCGTTTCCTACACGCAAAATTATAGCACAATCTGTCCAACGTATTCTACTCAGTCGAATAGCGGATTGCGCCACAAATCAGCACATGTTATAATCGTTCAAATGACGTCGACGGAGCCAATGCGATCGCCAACTTACAGAGAGCCGCCGGTTGCTGCAAGGCGGTAGCGCGGCGAGCGCTCATCCACTCCCGAGTCGCCGGGGACGCCAGCACCAACAACAAAGGATAAAGAGCAAAGAACAATGGTGGTTTGAACATATGTTGTTCTTTGTTTTATGTTCTTTGTTCTGGCAGATGGCCCAACCCACGCCGGGCGCGCCCGTTACAGCGTAGTCGTGATCGATGTGCGCCTGTGGCTCGACGCCGCGCCGCTGCACCGCACGAACGAGGCCGCGCCAATCGGTGCGGCGAACGAAGGTGGCACCACGGGAAGCTTGCGCCTCTCGTCCTTCTACGAAGTTTTGAGTTCTATATTCTGAGTTTTGAGTTACGGATTTCAGATCAACTCATCACTCAGAACTTTAAACTCATAACTGATTGGAGGACGGGGGGTTTTTGATTCCGGTTCCAAAACGAGGCGCTGATGACATTTCGCGAACACCTCGAGCAGGCGACACTCGCGCTGGTCTATGCACTTGTCATGTGGCTGCGCAACATTTTTTGGCGCGTCCGCCGGCCAATACTTGTTGGTGTCCGGGCGCTGATCGTCCGCGATCAGCTGGTGCTGTTGATCCGCCATCGCTATGGCCGGCAGCCTTGGGGCCTGCCGGGCGGCGGCGTCGAACGCAACGAGCCGCTGGTTGAAGCGGTGCGTCGTGAAGCAAGCGAGGAGAGCGGCGTACATATTGAGATTCGGCATTTGCTTGGTATGTACGACCGATTCAAGGGTGGTGTCAGCAACTATGTCGGCGTGTTTGTCTGCACGCCCTTGAACGAGCCGAAGCCACCGCATTCGCTCGAGATCGCCGAGGCGCGCTTTTTTCCGTTCAACCAATTGCCCACGGGCATCGACGATGGCTCGCGCCGCCGGATCGCCGAATATTTGCGCGGCGAGCGCGGTCTGTCACGTCCATGGTGAATTGCAAATTGCAAATTGCAAATTGCAGCCACTTATCTACAATCGGCAATCTGCACTTTGCAATCTGGAGGAATACATGGCGCCTTATACTCCGATTCTGGCGACACTGGGGTATGTTATGTCGCCTGATGGCATGAGCGTGTTAATGATCCATCGGAACACGCGCCGAGATGATCTGCACTATGGCAAGTACAATGGCCTGGGCGGCAAGCTGGACAGTGGTGAGGATGTGATCAGTGGTATGCGCCGCGAGATCCGCGAAGAGGCCGGGATCGAGTCCGAAGAGTTGGTGTTGCGTGGTACGATCAGCTGGCCAGGCTTTGGCAAGAATGAAGAAGACTGGTTCGCTTTTATCTTCCGGATCGATTGCTGGAGCGGCACGCCGCTCACCGGCAACCACGAGGGCACGCTGGAGTGGGTGCCGCTGGAGCGCCTGCACGATCTGAATATGTGGGACAGCGACCGTATGTGGATCGACATGGTATTCGAGCGAACGCCGCAGGTATTCTATGGAATCGCACCATATAAAAACGGCAAGCTGGTGTCGTGGAGCTATACGCTGATGTAGGCAACTGCCGAGTGCTTACTGCTGACTGTGAATGACAGGACTTACGCAGTGGACGCGAACAGTGCATCTCCACGGATTAAAAAATCTCTCGTATCGAACGTTTTTTCGTTCTGAGAACGAAAAAACGTTCGATACGAAGAGGAAAAATCGGTGTTTTGTGAGTGACCGCGTAAGTCGTGTGAATGAGGCGGATATGGATACGATGACCTTGATCATTATCGGCGGGCTGGCGATTATCGCGATCGCCGCGACGCTCTACGCCTTGAACCGCAGCTGGGGTAGTTTCCCGAAAGATGCGCGCTATCAGCCGCGCACTGGCACCTCGGCGCCGGGGATATCGCCGAGCGCGAGCACGCCACCCGGTTCGAGTACGCTCTGGGACGACCGGCCGAGCGCTGGCGAGATACTTGCATCGCCGCTGGAGGCGCCAGAGCCAACCAGCTGGCGCGTGCCGATCACTCATCCGTTCATGCGCCGCGCCGCCGAGCAAGCGCTCCAGCGCGGCGACGCGACCGCACGCTATATCGTGCGCCAGGGCGATCAGCTGGCCTTCGACTTCAGCCAGATCAGCGATCCAGCGCAGCGCCGGCAAGCCTATGCGGTGATGCGCCGCTTCGCCGATGGTGAAAATGTCGATATTGGCGCGATGATGCAAGTGATGCGAGAGTTGTTTAAAACATACTGAGCGCTGCATGAAGAGTTAAACCTTGTATTGCGTATTGCGTATTGCGTAGCGGCGCGATGACGCAATACGTAATATATTTAGCACACAGTGCAGCGGTCGATAGGAGGAATGATGCTAGATATTAAACTCATCCGTGAGCAAACCGACTACGTCAAGACGCAGCTGGCGCGCGCCGGCGTCGAGCCGGCAGCGATTGACGTGGTGCTGACGTACGACGAGCAGCGCCGAGCGCTTTTGAAAGAGGTCGAGACGCTCAAAGCCACGCGCAACGCCGTCTCAAAAGAGATTGGTAAAATGAAGGACGCCGCCGCTCGCGATGCTAAAATTGCCGAGATGCGTGGAGTCGGCGACCGGATCGCCGAACTAGATAAGCAGGTGACCGTGGTTGAAGAACAGCAGCGCACCGCCCTGCTGGAGTTGCGCAACCTGCCGCATCCGGACGTGCCCGACGGCCCCGACGAAGAGCATAATGTCGTGATTTCACAGGAGGGCGAGCCGCGCCAGTTCGATTTCACGCCCAAGCCGCACTGGGAGCTGGGCGAGGCGCTTGGAATCATCGATTTCGAGCGCGGCGTCAAAATCTCAGGCTCACGTTTCTACGTGCTTAAGGGCCAGGGCGCCAAGCTCCAGCGCGCGCTGATTCAGTGGCTGCTCGACCTGCATGGCCAACAGGGCTACACCGAGGTCTACACGCCGTTCGTGGTGAAGGAAGAGACTGTCTGGGCCTCAGGCCAACTGCCGAAGTTCCGCGACAACCTGTACCGCGATGTGGAGGATGATCTCTGGCTGGTGCCAACCGCCGAGGTGCCGCTGACCAGCTTGCACCGCGACGAGATTCTCGATGCCGCCCAACTGCCGCTGTACTACTGCGCCTACACCCCCTGCTTCCGGCGCGAGAAAATGAGCGCCGGCCGCGATGTGCGTGGAATCAAGCGTGGCCACCAGTTCGACAAAGTCGAGATGTACAAGTTCGTCGCTCCCGACACGAGCTACGCTGAGCTCGAACGGCTGCGCGCGGACGCCGAGGAGACCTGCCGGCTACTGAAGATCGCGTTTCGCACCAAGGTGCTCTGCACTGGTGACCTGGGCGTCGCCGCGGCAAAGACCTACGATGTCGAGCTGTGGGCGCCCGGCCAAGATGAGTGGCTGGAGGTCAGCTCATGCTCAAACGTCGAGGCGTTTCAGGCCCGCCGCGCGAATGTGCGTTTTCGCCCAGAGCCAGGCGCTAAGCCGGAGTATGCGCATACGCTGAATGGCTCGGGCCTAGGCATGCCGCGCACGGTGATCGCGATCATGGAGAACTATCAACGGGCCGACGGCAGCATCGCCATTCCCGACGTGCTGAAGCCGTATATGGGCGGGATCGACGTGATAAGGTAAAAGGCAAAAGGAATAAAGTAAAAGGTAAAATGCACAAGCTGTCGGCTTTCCTTTTACCTTATTCCTTTTACCTTCGCGGAGCGATACGATGGGCGACATCGACGAGCGGATCGAGCGGGGCGTCGATATCTACCGGCGTGCCGGCGACGACAGCGCGCTGCTTGGCGCGGCGCTACTGGCGTTCCATGGCGCGCTTGAGCTTCAGATCGACGCGGATCTGGCCGATCAATCCATGCTAGGCGAGCGCGAGCGCGGGCTATTGGAACAGGGCCGGCTTGGCTGGCTGACTCGCGCGAAGCTGGCCGAACAGTTCGGCCTGCTCAGCCGCGAGCAATGCGATCTGGCGCTAGAGGCCGCCAAGACACGCCTGGCGGTCGCGCGCGGCGATCGGTGCGACTGGAGCGCCGACGAGCTCCAAACCTACGGCCGGACCGTCGCGCTGGTCTGCGGGCGGCGCGAGCTGATCCGCCAGATCGATCAGCGGGCCGAGCGCGCTAAAACCACAGTCGCCCAGCCCGCGCCGCAGATCTGGGATGTGCCTGCCACCCAGCGGCGCCATTTCCCAGCGGTACGCGCGATCGTGACCGCCGTGTTTCTGCTGACGTTCGCGGCAGTGGTGTGGACGATCTACATTCAGATCGACGGGCCGCGGCTGCTGCGCGCCTTCGGCGCGCTCACGGCGCCGACCGCCGCGCCCATCCCGCTCGAGGACGCGCCGACGCCAACGCCGCCGCAGCGCCGCGCCACCATCACCGGCCTGGGCGGCGGGCCGGGATGGCTGCACGCCACCCCGTCGTTCGACAGCCCAACCCGCGCGATCAAGCTCGCCGACGGCATGGAGGTGACGCTGCGCGAGCAACGCCAGGTCGACAACAACGGCCTGCGCTGGCAGCTCGTGGAAGCTGGCGGGTACGAGGGTTGGGTGCCCGAGAATAACCTTGCGGGACACTGATTAGGCCACAGATTACACAGATACGGTTTATCCGTGTAATCCGTGGCCTAATCAATGTCAAAAACGTCGCATAATCAGCGCAGAGTTGTGGCCACCCAGCCCGATTGAGTTCGACAGCGCGACATCGACGCGCGCCTCACGGGCCACGTTCGGCACATAGTCGAGATCGCAGATCGGGTCGGGCTGATCCAGGTTGATCGTCGGCGGGACGCGGCCGTCGTGCACCGCCAGCGCGCAGATCAGCGCCTCGACCGAGCCGGCCGCGCCCATCATATGGCCGATCATCGACTTGGTCGAGCTGACCAGCAGGCGGTAGGCGTGCTCGCCAAACACCGTCTTGATCGCCTGAGTCTCGGCGGCGTCGTTCAATGGCGTGCCGGTGCCGTGCGCATTAATGTAATCGACCTGCTCTGGGCGCAGGCCGGCCTTGCGCAGTGCCATCTTCATCGCGCGCGCCGCGCCGGCGCCGGTCTCGTCGGCGGCAACCATGTCGAGCGCGTCGGCGCTATTGCCATAGCCGACGAGCTCGGCCACGATCGGCGCGCCGCGGGCCAGCGCGTGGTCGAGGCTTTCCAGCACCAGCGCGGCAGCGCCCTCGGAGAGAATGAAGCCACTGCGCCGCGCGTCAAACGGCTTGCAGGCCAACTCGGGATGCTCGTTGTCCTCGGCCAGGCCGCGCATTGTGGTAAATGATGCGACGATCGTCGGGTGAATCGGCGCCTCGCTACTGCCGGTGATAATCACCTCGGCATCGCCGCGCCGTACCGTCTCGAACGCCTCGCCGACATTATGCCCGCCGGTTGAACAGGCGGCGGTGACGGCCATGTTCGGCCCCTGGGCATTGAGCTGAATCGCGATATAGCCGCTGGCCGCGTCGGGGATCATATTGGCGATCAGCGTTGGCGATACTCGGCGGTAGCCGCGCTCGCGATACACATCGTGATTGTCGAAGATCAAATCGAGCCCGCCCGATCCGGTGCCATAGATCACGCCAACCTGCTCCGGATCTTCCCGCGACATATCAAGCCTGGCCGCGCGGGTGGCTTCCAACACCGCATTGAGCGCATAACGCGTGTAGATCGACTGGCGGCGCGCCTCACGCGGATCGACGGCCGGGTCGAGCACAAAATCCTTGACCTCGCCGGCGATCCGGTTCGGCAGCGCCGACGCATCGAAGCGCGTGATCGGACCTACGCCACTCTTGCCGCTCAGCAGCGCGCGCCATGTCGTGGGCACGTCGTTGCCGACGGGAGTGACGGCGCCCAGGCCAGTGATGACGACTCGTCGCATATTTGCCTCTAAGAAGGCAAAAGATAAAAGGTAAAAGGTAAAAGCTAGCGCGGCATCATTTTTACCTTTTGCCTTTTACCTTTTACCTTTGGTCATCCAATATCATGTTTCCATACTGGTCAACAGCCGTACCACTTCGGCGTCGGTGAGGTTAATCGGGCGCGAGTCCGGGGTAATGCGCTTGATCAGGCCGGTCAGCACCTGCTTGGGGCCAATCTCGACAAACGTATCGACCCCATCGGCGACCATAGTCTGAACCGAGCGGGTCCATTGCACCGGGCGCGTCAGCTGCTCGGACAATTCAGCGCGCAGATCCTCGACGGTGGTGAGTGCCTTGGCGCTGATATTGGCGATCAGCGGCACCTGCGGCGGGCGCAGGTTGATCCGGCTGACCATCTCGTTGAAGTGCTGCGAGGCTTGCTGCATCAGCGGCGAGTGCGAGGCGATGCTGATCGCCAGGCGCTGCACCAGCCGCGCCCCGCGGGCCTTCGCCAGCTCCATCGCGCGCTGAAGCGCGACGACCTCGCCGGAGAGCACCGTCTGGCCCGGCGAGTTGGCGTTCGCCAGCGTCACGACGCCCTCCGACTGAGCCTCTTGGACAACCTCTTCGAGCGTTTTTTCGTCGAGACCAACCACCGCGGCCATGCCGCCGGGGCGCTGCTCGCCGGTCTCTTTCATCAGCCGACCGCGCTCGCGTACCAGCTTGAGTGCATCCTCGAAATCGAGCACACCGGCGGCGACCAGTGCGGTAAACTCGCCCATGCTATGGCCGGCAACCAGCGACGGCGCGCCGATATAGCCCAACGGCCCAAAGCGCTCTTTCAAGGCCTCGAGGCAGGCGATACTCACCGTCAGGATCGCGGGCTGAGCATTGAACGTATCGTCAAGCTCTTCCTGTGGACCTTCGAAACAGAGTGTCGAAAGTGAAAAGCCGAGGACTGCGTCGGCTTGTTCAAAGACACGTCGTGCAGCAGGTGAGGCTTTGTAGAGCTGCTTACCCATCCCCACGTATTGCGATCCCTGTCCGGGGAAGACAAAGGCAATCCGGGCCTTCATCGTATTGAGAATATCCAAACGTTCCCCTCCTGAGTAATACTAGCCAATAAGCCGTGAGCCAGATCGTAGCAAAGCGCAACCTGCATTACAACGCTGTAAACACTTGGATCAAGTGCGGCTGAGAGAGTATAGCAAGGGGGCCGGTGCTTGTCAAATGCGAGAACGCTGGGCCAGATCTTGCAGAGCCGCTATACCATCATTTTGAGGTATAATCGGCCAAATATCGCATGCTGGCGCCGGGCCGGCACCACGCCAGCATCCTGGCCTCGGCACGTAAAAAGAGCATGCTACTGCAGGGAAAGAAGGAGCAACGATGCTGACACCAGCAGCCACGGCAGGAAATACCACCTGGTTCACCCACGACCGCTTTGGGATGTTTATTCACTGGGGCCTCTACGCGCTGGCGGCGCGCCACGAGTGGGTCAAGAGCCGCGAATTGATCGACGACGCCGACTACCAGAAGTATTTCGATCACTTCGACCCGGACCTGTACGATCCCCGCGAATGGGCCGCCACCGCGCGTGCCGCCGGCATGAAATATGTGGTGCTGACCGCTAAGCATCACGAGGGCTTCTGCCTATGGGACAGCCAGGCCACCGATTATAAGGCGCCGAACACGCCATACGGCAAAGATCTGCTGCGGCCATTCGTCGAGGCGTTCCGCGAGGCCGGCCTGCGCGTTGGGTTCTACTACTCGCTGATCGACTGGCACCACCCCGAGTTCCCAATCGACATCTATCACCCGCTGCGCGACCAGGCCGATGTAGCCGCGCTGAACGAGCGCCGCGACATGCGCAAGTACGCCGCCTATATGCGCGAGCAGGTGCGCGAGCTGCTCAGCAACTATGGCAAAATCGATATTATCTGGTTCGATTTCTCGTACCCCGAGCGCGGCTACCATGGGCTACCCGGCAAGGGCCGCGCCGACTGGCAGAGCGAGGAGTTGCTGGCGCTGGTACGCGAATTGCAGCCCGAGATCATTGTCGATAATCGCCTGGATCTTGCGCCCGAGAACGCCGATGTGTATACTCCCGAGCAGTTCCAACCGCGCGAGTGGGTCCATGTCGGCGGCAAACCGGTGGTGTGGGAGGCTTGCCAGACATTCAGCGGCTCGTGGGGCTACCATCGCGACGAGACAAGCTGGAAGAGCCCTGAGCAGCTGATTCAGATGCTCGTCAACACGGTGGCGTGTGGCGGCAATCTACTCATGAACGTCGGCCCGACGGCGCGCGGTGTCTTCGATGGGCGGGCACTGAACGCGCTCGCGGTCTATGGCGATTGGATGCGGCTGCACAGCCGGGCGATCTACGGCTGCACCCAGAGCGCGTACAGCGCGCCAGCCGACTGCCGCTTCACGCAGCGCGGCAACCGGCTGTATCTGCATATCTTCAGCTGGCCGTTCCGCCATCTGCATCTCGACGGCTTCGCCGGCAAGGTTGCCTATGCCCAGCTGCTGAACGACGCCAGCGAGATTCGCCTGCTCGAGCCGGGCAAACACAGCGAGTGGAGCATCGCCGAAGTGCAGAGCGACACGCTCACGCTCGAATTGCCGGTGGTGAAGCCGAATGTGGTCGTCCCGGTGATTGAGCTATTTTTGAAGGATTGACTTTCTGTGTTGCTTGTTTTTCGCTCTGTGAGCGAAAAAACGAACAAGATTGAATGATAAAATACCATGCTGCCGTCTATCCTGAGCCTGCCTGCCCTGAGCTTGTCGAAGGGTCGAAGGGCAGGCTATAATATCCGATCGCGTAATTCTTGGCAGCGAGAAGAGAGAGGGAGCAAAATATGCAATTCACCCATCTTGGCCGCACCGGCCTGAGCGTCAGCCGGCTGTGCCTGGGAACGATGAATTTTGGCCCGCAGGCCAGCGAGGCCGACAGCTTCGCGATTATGGATAAGGCGCTGGAGCTGGGAATTAACTTCTTCGACACCGCCAACCGCTATGGTGGGAACCTGGGCGTCGGGGCGACCGAGCAGATCATTGGGCGCTGGCTGGCGCAGGGTGGCCGGCGCGGGCAGATCGTGCTGGCGACCAAGGTGTATGGCCCGATGGGCGAAGGTAAGAACGACCGCGGGCTTTCGGCGTATCACATCCGCCAGGCATGCGAAGCTAGTCTGCGCCGGTTGCAGACCGACCACATCGACCTGTACCAGATGCACCACATCGACCGCAGCACGCCCTGGGAGGAGATCTGGCAGGCGATGGAACAATTGGTGCGCGAAGGCAAGGTGCTCTACGTCGGCAGCAGCAACTTCGCCGGCTGGCAGATCGCGCAGGCCAATAGCATCGCCGCCAATCGCCACTTCCTTGGCTTGGTGTCGGAGCAGAGCCTCTACAACCTGAACGCGCGCATGATTGAGTTGGAGGTCATTCCAGCCTGCCGTGCGTTTGGGCTGGGGCTGATTCCATGGAGTCCATTAGGCGGCGGGCTGCTGGGCGGCGCACTCCAGAAAGCCAACACCGGCCGGCGCTCCAGCGAGCAGGCGCAAAAGAATATCGAGCAGCACCGCGCCAAGCTGGAAACCTACGAGGACTTTTGCCGCGAACTGGGCGAGCAGCCGGCCGACGTGGCGCTGGCGTGGCTGCTGCGAAACCCGGTTGTGACCGCGCCGATCATCGGGCCGCGCACGATCGAGCAGCTTAGTGGCAGCCTGCGCGCGCTGGAGATTCAGCTTTCCGACGAGCAAGCCGGGCAGCTCGACCAGATCTGGCCCGGCCCCGGCGGCGAGGCGCCCGAAGCGTACGCCTGGTAGGTATCCAGGCTAAAACATGGGACAAAACCATCAAGACACCAAGGCGCCAAGTTTCATTAAAATATTCGTCTGCTTTCAATTCTTGGAGTCACCCAGAGGGTACCCGGTGCCTTGGTGGTTTGGCCTCAGGCAGTCTCGAAGGAGATTTGAACGGTCAGTACAGCCGCCAGAAGGCGGGCAGCTTGCCCGCACTGGCACCGCTGTTGGCAGTGACAGTCGGGCTTCGAGGGCGACTGACGGGCGCCCCACTGCGCCGCAGCGCAGTACAGTGAGCGACGGCAAAGCGTCACACCGGGAGTGTTTTACCTGGCGGCGGCTTCTCCGCCAGAACCACCCGAACACTCAATTGTGTAGGTACAGCCGTTTCCGCTCGGTGTCGAGCTTTGTGCCTTAGCAGTATTGTAGTACAATGCGAACGGATGTGCGATGTGCCACATGACTGCATTCCCCGCCGCCAAAAAGCGGCGGTCCCCCTACGGAGGTTTTTATGGGCGAAATAACCGTACCAGGTGGAACCGTCTACCCACGCTCGATCGTCGAGCACGACGGCATTACGTACTTCTTATGCAAATTAGACGCCGATCGCGCGCGCCGGCTGGGGATCATCGGCGCCGCCACGGGATTCGTTAGAGCAGAGCCAGGCGGTGTTGCTCAGCTGTACCCGTGCTCGGCTGAAAATGCCGCAGTGTTGCGCGAGCGACTACCATGGCTGAGGCCGGTGGCGCTTGGCCTACAGACCTCGTTCGGCTTCGGCGATCGGATGGGTTCGGCCACGCCCGGGCACATCCAGGCGATGCGCGCCACCGGCGCCGACGCGACGATCGCGCCGATCTACGCCCAGCAGTCGGTCCGCGAGAATACCCGCACCGGCCGCACGCCACAGCAGGTGCTCGACGATGCCATGTGGGGCATCTTCCAGGAAGGCTGGCGCGCGCCGTGGGGCGCTGACGCCGATCATGTGAAGGAAGTCGCCGACTTGGCGCCGTTCGTGGCCGCCGGCTACACCTTCTACACTATCGATCCGAGCGATTATGTCGACAACGACGCTCAGACCGACACAACCGAGAGCTTGCACACCAAAGTCGCCAGCTTGCCGTGGGAGCGCTTGGGCGCCAGCTACGACGCGCTGCGCAAGCGCTACTGCGGTGCGCCGTTCGAGCTTGGCGCGCTGACGATCGAGTTCGGCGAGGCCGATCTGCTGCGCGCGCTGGCGAAGTACGGCCGTGCGATCGCGCACACGGCGGCGATTGCTGCGGCGCTCACCGCGCAGCGCGGCACGCCCTACGACGTCGAGATGTCGGTCGACGAAACCGACACCCCAACGTCGATCCAAGAGCATTACTTCATCGCGAACGAGCTGCGCGCGCGCGACATTCCGCTGGTGAGCCTGGCGCCGCGCTTCGTCGGCAAATTTCAGAAGGGTGTCGACTACATGGGCAATATCGCGCTGTTCGAAGCCGAGCTGGCCAAGCACGCGGCGATTATGGATCACTTCGACAGCTATAAGCTGAGCATCCACACCGGCTCGGATAAGTTCAGCATCTACCCAATCATCGCGCGCTACACTCATGGCCGCGTACATGTCAAGACCGCCGGCACGAGCTACCTGGAGGTGCTGCGCATGGCCGCTAAGCATGATCCGAATGTTTTCCGAGCCATGCTCGACGACGCCCGCACCCACTTTGCACACGATCGCAAGACCTACTATCTCGACGCGCAGCTCGACAAGCTGCCGGCGAATGGCGCGCTGTCCGATGCGGACTTGCCCGACCTGCTGGAGCAGTTCGACGCGCGTCAGGTATTGCATGTCACCTTTGGCACGCTGCTCGACATCCATGGTGCCGCGCTGCGCAGCCTGATTGCCGCGCACGAAGACGACTACCGCACTGGCTTGGAACACCATTTCAACCGCCATTTGAGGCCCTTTGTCTAATTCTCGCTTGCTCCTGTGACCGAACGGCGGCCTACAGGAGCAGCATTACCAGCTACGCGGTGAGAAGATTTTGTCTTCGGTAGAGTGGTACTTTACGTTTTTGTTTTCGTTTTTTCGCTCGTAGAGCGAAAAAACGAAAAACCGGGTATCCTCTGAGTGAATCAGGTAGTACCTTGCTGCCGTCTATCCTGAGCCTGTCGAAGGGCAGGCTAAAGCCACCTTGAGAGAAAATCTAAAGCCGCATGTGATTGGAAGTCGGAACAAGGAGAAACGATGAGCCTTGCGCAACTATTTTCGCTCGAAAGCAAAGTCGCGATCGTCACTGGCGGGACGGGCGTGCTGGGCGGTGCGCTGGCGCGCGGGTTGGCGGCCGCCGGGGCACGCGTCGGCATCCTGGGGCGGCGGACCCAGCAGGCGGCACTGGTCGCCAACGCAATCGAGCAGGGCGGCCGCGCGGCGCTGCCGCTCGCGGCCGATGTGCTCGACCGCACACAGCTCGAAGCGGCTCGCGACCTGGTGCTGGAGCGCTGGGGTAGGATCGATATTCTGATCAACGCGGCCGGCGGCAACAGCCCCGCGGCGACGGTGGTCGGCGAGCGAACCTTTTTCGACCTGAGCGAGGCCGCGTTCGATCAGGTCGTACGCCTAAACCTGAACGGCTCGCTGCTGCCGACGCAGGTGTTCGGCAAGGTGATGGCCGAGCGCGGCGCCGGGTCGATCATCAACATCTCGTCGATGGCCGCCCAGAAGACGCTGACCAGAGTGATCGGCTATGCCGCGGCCAAAGCGGCGATCGACAACTTCACTAAATGGCTGGCGGTCGAGCTGGCGCAAAAATACGGGCCAGGCCTGCGCGTAAACGCGCTCGCGCCGGGCTTCTTCATCGGCGAGCAGAACCGCGCGCTGCTGCTCAACGACGACGATACGCTCACGCCGCGCGGCCAGCTGATTGTCGACCATACGCCGATGCGGCGCTTTGGCGAGCCGGATGAATTGGCCGGCGCCGCGGTGTGGCTGGCCAGCGACGCGGCCCGCTTCATCACCGGGATCGTCGTGCCAGTCGATGGTGGCTTCTCGGCCTTCAGCGGCATTTAGCTTTCCCTATGAGATAACCGTATACAGCGCGTTACCGACACGCTGTATGCGATGCTTGATTAGATGCCATCTTAGCCTACGGCAGTGTGGTACTTTATTATCTTATTGTTTTCGATTTTTGCGCTCTACGAGCGCAAAAATCGAAAACAGAAAATGAGTAAGTACCATGCTGCAGTCTATCCTGAGCCTGCCTGCCCTGAGCTTGTCGAAGGGTCGAAGGGCAGGCTAAAACCACGTTGCATATGTCAGCGCGTAAACTCACTTAGAAAAGAGCCTATTACATGAATATGCAAACCATTATCCTCGATCAGCCCGGCCAACTTCGCCTGACCAGCACCGCCGCGCCCAACGCGCCCGGCCCTGGCGAGGCGCTGGTACGCGTGCGGCGCGTCGGCATCTGCGGCACGGATATCCATGCCTTTCATGGGCGCCAGCCTTTCTTTAGCTACCCGCGTATCCTGGGCCACGAACTGGGCGTCGAAGTCGTCGCGCTTGGCCCGGATGTCGCCGTGCCGCGCACCGGCGCGCGCTGCGCGGTCGAGCCGTACCTGAACTGCGGGCAGTGCATCGCCTGCCGGCGCGGCCGGCCAAACTGCTGCGTGAGCCTAGAGGTGCTGGGCGTGCACGCCGACGGCGGCATGCGCGAGCTGATCATCGTTCCGGCCGCAAAGCTGCACCAATCGGAGCAGTTATCGTTCGAGCAGTTGGCTTTGGTCGAGACGCTTGGCATCGGCGCGCACGCGGTGCAGCGCGCCCAACTCGCGCCGGGCGAGTCGGCGCTGGTGATCGGCGCCGGCCCGATCGGCCTGGCGGTGATGCAGTTCGCGAAGCTGGCCGGCACGCGAGTGATTGTGCTCGACATCAGCGAGCAGCGCCTGGCGTTCGCCCGCGCACAAGGCATCGCCGATGCGACGGTGGTCGCGGGCGACACTACGCTGGCGCAGGTGCAGGAATTGACCGGCGGCGACCTGCCGACGGCGGTGTTCGACGCCACCGGCAATGCCAGCTCGATGATGCAGGCGTTTGAATATGTGGCGCACGGCGGCCGGCTGATCTTCGTGGGTCTGATGCAGGGCGACATCACCTTCAACGATCCCTTTTTCCACCGCCGCGAAATAACGCTGCTGGCGAGCCGCAACGCAACCGCAGACGACATGCGTGGTATCATTGCTCAGATCGAGGCGGGGGCGATCGACACCATACCATGGATCACCCACCGCGCTGGGTGCGATACCTTGATCGAGCGGTTTCCAGGCTGGCTGCAACCTGGCTCGGGGCTGATCAAGGGCATGCTGAGCTTCGGCGATGATGAGGGAGAGCAGAGTTGATTTCTTACGGCGGCTCCGCCCCCGAATAAAAGGAGCAAACAAATGATTATCGGAAAAGGATCGACAACCGAGCCGTTGACACCCGCCGAGGCGCAGCTGCTGGTGGCGGCGGCCTGCGACCCGCTACCGCTGGACGGCAAGCGGGTGCTGGTGATCATCCCCGACGGCACGCGCACCGCGCCAATCCCATTGATGTTCGGCCTGCTCTGCGAGCAGCTCGCGGCGCGTGTAGCGCGGCTCGACTACCTGATTGCGCTGGGGACGCACCCGCTGATGTCTGAGCAGGCGATCGATCGGCTGGTGGGCATGCCGGCGGCCGAGCGCGCCGAGCGCTACCCGAATGTCACGGTGTTCAACCACCGCTGGGATCTGCCTGCGACGCTGAAGCAGATCGGCACGATCCCGGCGCGCGAGCTGCGGCAGATCACTGGTGGCCTGATCGAGGCCGACGTGCCGGTGACGCTCAACCGCGCGATCTTCGAGTACGACCAGATCGTGATCTGCGGCCCGGTGTTCCCGCACGAGGTCGCCGGCTTCTCCGGCGGCGCCAAGTACCTGTTTCCCGGCATCGCGGCCGGCGCAATCATCAACACGACCCACTGGCTGGGCGCGCTGGTCACCAGCTACCATACGATCGGCGTGAAGGACACACCGATTCGCCGCGTGATCCACCGCGCGGCCGAGTTCGTCGATCGCCCGATCCTGTGCCTGGCGATGGTGATGCGCGGGCATGCGTTTCATGGCCTGTACGCCGGCCCGCACCAGGAGGCCTGGAGCGCCGCCGCCGATCTTTCGGCCCAGCTCAATATCTTCACGGTGCCGCGCGCGTTTCGGCAGGTGCTGGCGATGCCCTCGACCATGTACGCCGATCTCTGGACCGCCGCCAAGGCCATGTACAAGACCGAGCCGGCGATCGCCGACGGCGGCGAGGTGATTATCTACGCGCCGCACCTGACCGAGATCTCGTATAGCCACGGCACGCTGCTCGAAGAAATCGGCTATCACGTGCGCGACTATTTTGTGAAACAGTGGGACCGCTTCAAAGATGTACCGGGTAGTATCCTGGCACACAGCACGCACGTCAAAGGCGCCGGCAGCTACGATCCCGCCACGGGCGTCGAGCGACCACGAATTCAGGTGACATTGGCGACCGGCATCCCCGCGGAGCGCTGCCGCCGCGTCAACTTGGGCTATGCCGACTATCGCACAATCGACCCGCAGAGCTGGGCCAATCGCGAAGACGAAGGGCTGCTATTTGTGCCGCACGCCGGCGAGGTGCTGTATCGTGCCGCCGATCTGCATGTGGAATAGGCGTCATCTTCAGAAAGGCGCTTGCGTGGCTGAGACACCTTTTGAGCGTGAGATCGAGCGCAACTTCCGCTGGAACTTCTCGGTCAATTTAGTTGATATCTCCTTCATCATGCTCGGGCTGAGTCTGGTGTCGCGCGAGACGGTGATACCGTTGTTGGTGAGCAAGCTCACGCCTTCGCCGATCGCAATCGGTCTGGTACCGGCAATTTACAGCCTGGGCATCTACCTGCCACAGCTGCTTGGGGCGAGCGTCGCCGAGGGCATGCCGCGCAAAAAAAGATTCGTGGCGCTGATCGGCGGCTTCGGTGAGCGCCTGCCCTTTTTGCTCGCCAGTCTGGTGGTGCTCTGGCTGGCCGTGCCAAAGCCGGGTGCGGCGCTAATCGGATTGATCGTGCTGTTCGGAATCTCGGGAGCTTCGGCTGGCTTCGCCACACCGGCATGGTTCGATTTGATCTCCAAGGTGATCCCGCTGCGCCGGCGCGGTTTATTCACTGGCAGCGGCCACGGGCTGGGCGCACTGATGGGAGTGGCCGGAGCGTTCGCGATCGGCTTTGTGCTCGAGCGCTGGCCATACCCGCAGAGCTTCGCCCTGCTGTTCGCGCTGGCCTCCTGCGCGATGGCGATCTCGTGGGCTGGTCTGGCGCTCAACCGCGAGCCAGCCAACCCGAGCATCCGGACGCGGGCCTCGCTTGGAAACTATCTGCGGCGACTTCCGGGCACGCTGCGCGCCGACAGTAACTTCGCGCATTACATTGGCGCGATGGCGGTGGCGCGCGCGGGGACGATGGCCGGTGGTTTCTACCTGGTCTACGGCGCTGAGCGGTTTCAGATCAGCGGCGCCGAGGTCGGACTGCTCACCGGAGTGCTCATCGGCTGCCAGGCCCTGCTCAACCCGCTCTGGGGCCTGATCGGCGATCGGTATGGCCATAAGCTCGTGCTGGTCGGCGGAGCGCTGGCGCTGGCGTTGGCGGCGGCGACCGCCAGCCTGGCGCCATCCTGGCCCTGGCTGGTGCTGGTGTTCGGTTTGATCGGCGCATTTCTGTCAGCCGACACCGCCTCGTTTCTCACGATCATTCCCGAGTTTTGCGCCGACGAGGATCGCCCGACCTATATCGGTCTGACGAACACGCTGCTGGCGCCGGTCACCGCGCTGGCGCCGCTGCTTGGCGGCTGGCTCGTGGTGCAGCAGGGCTATGCGCCGATGTTCGCGCTCGCTGGGCTGCTGGCTGGGCTTGGGGCCGGGCTGCTGGCGAGTCGGGTACGCGAGCCGCGTCGGGCAAAAGCGGCAATCCAGCCAACACGCGCAGCGGCACACAAAACGCCGTAGGTATTTATCCGCAGATGACACAGATTACGCAGATATGCAGCCCAATTACAAATAGTATCTGTGTAATCTGCGCAATCTGTGGATGAACTGCGCTTGCAGTATTAATCAGCCAGCCAGAAGATCATCACTAGCGACACCGCCCAGGCAACATAGCTGGCAAGTAGTACCAGCGGAAGGTTCCATCCCGCCCGCACGGTGAGCCATGTCACGAACACAAAGATCGTGGTCGGGATAATCCCGCGCATCATCGCCGCCGCAAATTCGGTCAGCGGAGCCTGCTTGCCATCTTCGGCGCTGGCGACGATCCATAGCGAGAGCGCGATGTTGATCGGCATGGTCGAGACAATCGCAGCGAACGTTTTGGAATACGCGCGTGTGATCGCAATACAGATGATCAGCAGAATCGAGATGATCACCGGGGCGATTTTTTGCCATTCGAGTTGCATACTTCCTCGACATCTTAAGGGCTTACGCAGTCAGCCTGTTTCGTCTCGGACGCCTTTTTAGCCTTCGGCAGCCCTTCGGCAAGCTCCCCTTCGACAAGCTCAGGAACCGGAACCGCGGTACTTTATTTACTAATTGTTTTTGGTTGTTGCGCTCTACGAGCGCAACAACCAAAAACAGAAAAAAAGAGAAGTACCATGCTGCCGTCTATCCTGAGCCTGTCGAAGGGCAGGCTATAAGCTATGTTGGAGGAGCGACCGTGCGGATCTTGCCAGTGAGCATTCACCAGTAGATACACGCAGCGCGTAATCGCTATTATACTTTGCTCGCCGCGCCAATGTGCGGCGAGCTTCTGGAAAGGAAGATCGATGCGATCATTTCAACCAATCAATCCGCGCACGCCGTTCATCTGGCACGGCGGCGACTATAATCCCGAGCAGTGGCCAGCCGAGATCTGGGACGAAGATGTGGCGCTGATGCAGCAGAGTCATTTCAACATAGCGACGATCGGCGTCTTTAGCTGGGCCGAACTACAGCCATCCGAGGATCGCTTTGATTTTGGCTGGCTCGACACGGTGATCGAAAAGCTGCACGCCGCCGGGCGCGCGATCTGCCTGGCCACGCCCACGGCAGCCCAGCCGGCGTGGATGTCGCAGCGCTACCCCGACGTGCTGCGGGCCGACGCGACCGGCCAGCGCCGTCATCATGGCGGCCGCGTCAACTACTGCCCCAACTCGCCGACCTACCGCCGCTTCGCCGTTCAGATCGCCACCCGCATGGCCGAACGCTACGGCAATAACCCGGCGCTGCTGGTGTGGCATGTGTCGAATGAGTACGGCGGACAGTGCTACTGCGAGAATTGCGCCGCTGCCTTTCGCGCCTGGCTGCAGCAGCGTTACGCGTCGCTCGAGGATCTGAATCAGCGCTGGTGGACGGCCTTCTGGAGCCATACCTACACCGATTGGTCGCAGATTGAGCCGCCCTACGCCGACGGCGATCGGCTGAACCATGGGCTCGCGCTCGAATACCGGCGCTTCCAAAGCGATTCGATGCTGGAGTGCTTTAAGCTGGAGCGCGATGCCCTGCGCGCGATCACACCCGATCTGCCGATCACTACCAATATGATGGGCACCTATCCGCACCTCGACTACCGCACCTGGGCGCGCGAGGTCGACGTGATTTCGTGGGACTGCTACCCCTGGCCGAGCGCGGCGCCGAACGATATCGCCTTCTTGCATGATCTCAACCGCGGGCTGAAGGATGGGCAGCCATTCATGCTCATGGAACAAACGCCCAGCAGCCAGAACTGGCAGCCGGTCAATGCGTTGAAACGCCCGGGCATCTTGCGCCTCTGGAGCTACGCGGCGCTGGCGCACGGCGCCGACACGATTATGTATTTCCAGTGGCGGCGCGGGCGCGGCGGCTGCGAAAAGTTCCACGGTGCGGTGGTCGAGCACGGTGCCAGATCCGACACCCGCGTGTTCCGCGAGGTGACCCAACTGGGCGCCGAGCTGGAGCGCCTGGGCAGCGCCACCCTCGGCGCTACCACGCCAGCGCGCGCAGCGGTGCTGTTCGATTGGGATAACTGGTGGTCGATCGAGGCCGCGGTGGGGCCGGTCGAAGATAAGGCATATGTCGCGACGGTGCGGAAGCATTACAGTGCGTTGTGGCGGCAGAATATATCGCTGGACATCGTGTTTCGCGACTCCGACCTAAGCCGCTACGACGTCGTGATTGCACCTATGCTGCACATGGTCACACCCGCCATGGCCGAGCGGGTCGCCGAGTTGGTCGCCCGTGGCGGCACATTCGTCACCACCTACTTCAGCGGCGTGGTGGATGCGACCAATCTGGCGCACCAAGGCTACCCCGGCCCACTGCGCAACGTGCTGGGTATCTGGGTCGAGGAGATCGACGCGCTGTACCCAGGCCAGCAGAACCAGATTGTTATGGCCGCGGGCGGCGCAAGCTATACCTGCGGTCGTCTGTGCGAGATTATTCACAGCGAAGGCGCGCGCGTATTGGCGACCTACGGCGCCGATTTCTACGCCGGCACGCCGGCGCTGACCGAGCATGAGTTTGGACAAGGGCGGGCCTACTACATCGCCAGCGATCCCGACGAGCGCTTTCTCGACGACCTGTACGGCGGGCTGCTTGCCGCACACGGCATCGAGCCGCCATTGGCAACACCCGCCGGAGTCGAGGTGACCGTGCGTGAGACTGAGCAAGATCGAATCTTGTGCATCCTGAATCACGCTTCAGAAACGACAGCGGTTGCCCTGCCAACCGGCCAGCGCTACGACGATCTGCTGCGCGGCCAGGCTGTCGCCGGCACACTCACGCTGGCGGGGCACGATGTGTGTATCCTGCGCCAGCAACACAACTGATTAGAGAAGCATCGGGACTTTAGTTATCGCCGATCAATCCTCAGTAGTCCCTTTATATTATTCGATCCACCGCAACACATTTCACCGGAAACCTTGACATACTTCGATCCACCGCAACACATTGTCATGTTGAGCGAAGCGAAACATCTCACCGGAGAACCTTGACAGGCAGTGAGATGCTTCACTTCGTTCAGCATGACATCGCGGCTGAGGCACTCACGCCCCAAATGCCAGCGTCTCACCATCCTGTGGGAGACGCACGCGGTCGAGCCGGCCAGCCACGCGCAACTGCTCGCGTAGATCCGCGCGGGTGAGCAGGCAATGATTGATCGCCTCCATATGCACCGCGACAACCTGCGTGCTCGGCAGCGCGTCGCACACCTGCACGACATCACTGGCGGTCATGGTGATCGGGTCGCCGGTGAGGAACTGAGCCGAGCCGGCATTGAGCACTATGACGTCGGGCCGGTGCGCTTCGAGCGCGGCGGCGACCTCGGCGCACCAGATTGTATCGCCGGCGATATACAGGCTGGGGATTGAGGCGCCGCGAATCACGAAGCCGGAGACCGGCCCCATCTGCTGACCCATCTGGCCGGTGCCATGCTGCCCGCCGGTACGCGTGAGCTGAAGCCTATGCCACTCGTATGTCTGCTCGATCGGCTGGACCTGCGTAAAGCCGGCATCGCGAATGCCCGCGGCATCTTCCGGCTGGCAAAGAACCGGCGTTTCTTTGGCGATCAGCTCGGCGGCGCGCGCATCCCAGTGGTCGCGATGGGTATGGGTCACGAGCACGCCGTCGATCTGCGCTAGCAGCTGGGCCAAGGCGGCATCGCCAAAAGGGAGATCCACCAGCGGAATACGGCGTTGATTAGCTGCATTGGCAACTGGATCCATCGCCCTGGCCGGGCTGAGCATTGGGTCGACCAGCAGCTTGAGATCGCCAAGCGTGACGACCAGCGTGGCGTGGCGAATGAGTTGGATGTCCATATACATCACTCCTGGCTATCGGCGTGTTCAAGTGCTAGTCGGTAGACCTCGCGCAGTGGCAGGCCATGCGTGCGCGCCAAACGAGCGCAGTCCTCGTACTCGGGCGCGGCGCCCACATCCTCGCCGCGCCAGCGCTTGCGCTTGACGCGCACCCCGCCAAGCGGCGTTTGTACCACGCTGACCTCGCGCTCGCACACATGCCGCTCGACGGCGCGGCGGCGCACGCCCAACGTGGTCGTCTCGCGCATCAGCAGCGCCACGGCGGCATCCTCCAGGGTGGCCGGCACCAGCGCGGAAAGCAGCGTAGCCGCGCGGCCCTTCTTCATCTGGATCGGCGCCAGCCAGGCGTCTAGCGCGCCCAGCTCAAACAGCCGCTCGACGGTGTAGGCCAGTTGCTCGGCAGGCTGGTCGTCGATGTTCGTTTCCAGCAGAACAGGATTGTCGGCTGTCAGTTGTCTGTTGTCCGTTGTCCGTGGCTCGTAGTCTATTGCAACTGACAACGGACTACTGACTACGGACGTATCGCCAATCCAGACCCGCAGCACATTCGGCCGCTCCAGGTCGCGCATGCCGAGGCCGTAGCCGACACGATTGATTCGCATGGGCGGGCGACGGAAGCTGGCAAGGCCGGCCAGCAACGCCGCGCCCGTGGGAGTCACCAACTCGAACGGCGTGTCGTCGAACAGCGTGGGCGCGCCCGCGCCGGCCAATAGGGCCAGCACCGCGGGGGCAGGCAGTGGCAGTTGTCCATGAGCCGCGTTCACCCAGCCGGCGCCAAGCGGCAACGGCGAAGCATACACATCAGTTATGTCGAGTAAATGCAGCCCAGCAACCACGCCAACAATATCGACAATCGCGTCGAGCGCGCCGACCTCATGGAAATGCACCTGCTCGGGCGCGATGCCATGCACCTGGCCCTCTGACTCGGCCAGCAATGTAAACACCGCCAGGCTGCGCCGCTGAACCAGCGGATCGAGCGCGCTGGCCTCGATGATCGCTCGGACATCGGCGAGGTGGCGATGGGTCGGCTGCTCGGGCGCGTGCACCAGCGCGCGAGTACCGGCGATAAAGCGCCGCACCCCGCGCTCGGCGTCGAGCGACCAGCCGCTCAGATTGAGCTTGCCCAGCTCGGCCCGCAGCGCGTCGAGCGCCAGCCCAGCATCCAGCAGCGCGCCAAGCGCCATATCACCGCTAATGCCCGACAAGCAATCGAAGTAGATAGCATTTGTCATTCGCTGACGCTCATGTGTATCGCTTCTTTATACTTCCGAAAAAGCATGTACCCAATTAGAGCAAGAACGTAGCTGTAAGAATCTTTAGCCCTCGGCAGAGCGGCACGCGCGGTGTAGCGCTCAGCGGCTGAGCGCTACACCGCCACCAGATCGATGGGCACACCATGCGCCAGCGCCGGGTCAAAAGATGTTGCGCGCGCGCCGCGTAATGTCAGTGCGAATGGTCCCTCGCCATGGCGGCTGAGGCGCTCGCGCAGCGGATCTTGCTCGCTGGTGCCGGGGATTGGCGCGATCAGCGTGATCGTCGCCGCGCCCAGCGCGAAGGCCGGGCCGGCGGCATCGCTGCCGAGCAGCGCCTGATAGCGTGCGACGCTGGCCCACAGATCGTTCGCAACGACGGTCACACCGGCAATGCCGGTGACGCCATTGGCATGCGTACGCAGATCGCCTTGCGGCACGCGCAACTCGCGCGGCGTCACATCGCCGCAGAGAAACGGCAGATCGAACGTAGAGGACCGTGCGTTCTGCCACGCTACCCGCAGGCCGTCGGGGCGCAGCCGCCCGCCGGCATACGGGCCATACATTTCGAGGCCGCGCGATTGAGCCGCCGCGACATCCTCGGCGATCGCGGTTGGCAGCAGCGCGAAATCGATCAGCCCTTCGCCGGCGGCCACATGCCGCCACCAGTGATGTTCGGGCGCCTCATGGCGAAACGCAATCAGCTCTAGGTAGCTATCGTCGGCGAACACCACCAGCGCGTTGTGTGTGGCCCCGTCCGCGTGCGTGCCGCCCAGCGTCACGGTGAAGCCGAGCGCGGTGTAGTCGGCGCTCGCGGCGTCTAGGTCTTCAACCAGAATAACCAGGTGATCGATTGCACGGATCATGTGGCGCTCCTCTTTAATCCACAAAGGGATTCTAGAAGAAAAAGCGAGCCGAGGATAGTGGGTAGTGAAAACACGGATTTTTCTTCTTCGTAGCGGACGTTTTTTCGTTCTACGAACGAAAAAACGTCCGCTACGAGAGATTATTAATCCGTTTGCCTTTAACCTATCGCCCGCGCTGAAAGCGCGCTAGCGCGCCCCAACGCCGGCGAGGATGAAGCGTACCACGTGCTCGGCGATCTGGTCGGCGTGGCCGCCGGTGACGCGGGCTAAGTGCTGGAATGCTCGTGGGCTAAGCAATTCGAGGCAGAGCGCCGCCAGTGCGGCTGCGTCGTCCTGGCGGAGCGCGCCTTGGCGCTGCCCTTCGGCGATCACCTGCTGAAGCAAGCCGTGCAGCATATCGTAAAACTGCTGCTGCTCGAACGCCGCGCCGGTGCAGGCCTCGTCGCCAGTCGGGCGCAGATCCAGCAGCGCGGCCTGGCCGGCGGCATGCTGATACTGCACGAACACCAGCGCGCGAAGCTGCTGGCGCGGATCGCGCTCGGCCTGGGTGGCCTCTATCAGGCATTGGCGGGTGTCGTCGCACGCGGCATGGCTGACTGCGGCGAACAAATGCTCTTTACTGGGGAAACGGCGATAGATCGTGCCAACACCAACCCCGGCACGCCGCGCGACCTCTTCCATCGTCGCATCGGCGCCGCGCTCGGCGAACAGTTCGTGGGCCGCGCTCAACACCCGCTCGAGGTTGCGCTGAGCATCCTTACGCTCACGGCGCGCGCATTCGATTGATTCGGCCATGACTACAGGCCCCACGACGCTAGTGCAATTGCGAATTGAATCTAGCGTATGCCAATACGATTGATGCAAACCTGAAGGCTCAAAAGGCTGGTTGATTATACACAGGCTCACTATCCTCGCGCGCAGTATAGCACGTTTCGCCAAGAAACGGAAGATGGGTTCCACTTCGTATTTTGGCAGGGCGCGCAGCTCCTGAGTGCCAGTGACGACAATAGTAAGTTGCCCCGCATTTCGACTTAGGTTAAGATGGCTGTGCGTGCTTGTGGTCGACCATTATACGACGCAAAGGAGCACCTATGCCTGCCAAGCTACAGATTCGCGATGTCGAACGGATCGTCGTAGATGTACCATTTACCCCGCGCTGCCAGGAATGGAATGCGCGCGAGGTCTGGCAGTGGCGCATCTCCGAAATTATTCGGATCACCACCGACGTGCCCGATCTGGTCGGCTATGGCGAGACAATCCTGCACTACACGTGGGGCCGCGTCTCCGACGCGGCGATTGCGCGGGTGCGCGGCGGCAATCCGGCCGATTTTCTGGGCGACGACTCGCTCGGCGCCGGCTTGCAGATGGCGCTCTACGATCTGGTTGGCAAAGCGCTGGACGTACCGGCCTACCGCCTGTTCAACCTGCCGCGCGTGCGCGAGTGGTGCCCGATCTCGTGGTGGAACATCGACATGCCGCCCGAGGCGCTGGCCGCCGAGGCCCAAGATGCGCTGGCGCAAGGCTACACCTCGTACAAGATCAAGGCGCGGCCCTGGTGGGATATCTATAAGCAGGTTGCGGCGATCAGCGCGGTGACGCCGGAATACTTCCGGCTCGACCTCGACTGGAACCAGATGCTGATCAACCACGGGAACGCCGCGCTGGTGCTGGCCGAGCTCGATAAACAGCCGCGCATCGCGATCTACGAGTCGCCAATCATGCAGCGCGACGTCGAAGGCCAGCGCCTGCTGCGCCGCAAGACCAGCCGGCCGCTTGCGCTGCACTTCGGCGAGCCGCCATTCCCAACCGTCGTGCGCGAGTCGGTCTGCGATGGCTTCGTGGTCAGCGGCGGCGTGGCTAGCGTGCTGCGGCAGGGCGCGCTGGCCGCAGCCTTTGAGAAGCCATTCTGGCTCCAGCTGGTCGGCACTGGGCTCACCACCGCGCTTTCGGCGCATTTGGGCGCGGTGCTGCCCTTCGCCCAGTGGCCGAGCGTCAACTGCCTGAACAACTATGCCGACGATCTGCTGGCCGAGCCGCTGACGATCCAGGGTGGCTGCATGAAGGCGCCCGACCGCCCCGGCCTAGGCATCGAGATCGACGAAGCGGCGCTGCAGCGCTACCGCATGGCCCCACCCTACGAGCACCCCGCGCCGCGCCTGCTGATGTCGGTGGTGTGGCCCGGCGGCCGCGTGATGCACTACGCCAACATGCGGCCACAATGCTGGGACGACTTTCTGGCCGGCAATCAGCCGGCGCAGGAGCCTGGCGTGAGGATGGAGGTACACCCCGACGACGGCAGGCCCGAGTGGGCCGATCTCTACGCCCGCGCATCGATCGCCCCAGTGCGCGATCAACGCTAGGACATTCTCAAGTGGGATCATGCCATCCACCAATTACGCAGATTACACAGATTGAGTTTAGAGATATACAAACCTAATCTGCGTAATCTGTGCACTCTGTAGATAATCCCGCCCTGTCATCTTGTCACCGTGTTATCGTGTCACTCACAGTGAGGTGCATATGAACATTCTGGTTATCGGCGGCTCCGGCCATGTTGGCAGGCTAACGCTACCGCATCTGGCGCAGCGCCACACCCTGCGTGTGTTCGACTTACGCCCGCCCACCAACTCAGATTGGGAGTACATTGCCGGCAACATCAACGATCTTGCGGCGCTTTGCCAGGCCGCAGAAGGTATGGACGCACTCCTGTATATGGCGATGGGCAACAAAGAATACACTACTCCCGATGCCATCACAACAAACTTCGACGTGAATGTGAAAGGCGTGTACCTGGCGCTCTACGCCGCGCACCAGGTCGGCATCACGCATGCTGTCTACACCAGCAGTATGTCGATTTATGGCGGCAACCTGATCGAGCGTTATTTCCCCGACGAAGAGCTGACGCCCGACTCCAGCCAGCTGTATGGGTTCACGAAGCGCTTGGGTGAAGAAGTCTGCCGGAATGCCGCCCGCGAGTGGGGAATGAACGTCAATGCGCTGCGCCTGTGTTTTCCGATTTCAGAAGATGAATGGCTATCCACAACGCGCCTCGGCACCCCGACCCTCGCAACCACCGCCGGCGATGTCGCCCGTGCACTGCTCGCCGCACTTGAATATCGCGGCGGTTTCCAAGCATTCATGATCAGCGGCGACTACGAGCAAAAGTTGCTGAATATGTCCAAGGCCAAGCGCCTGCTCGGCTGGGAGCCGCTGGCACGCCCATCATCATAGTGCGTAGTGCGTATTTATATAGCTCTCCTACGCACTATCGATTGTGTTTCAATGCTTTGATAATTTGGGCTTTCAATCGAGAGGAGATGACGCATGTCACTACTTTTCGAAGAGCACACCCGCACCGAGCTGCGCGCGCTGGCGCCTGATGCGCTGCTGGTGCTGCCGGTCGGCGCGACCGAGCAGCACGGCCCGCACCTGCCAGTCGGCACCGATCGCTTCACCGCCGAGCATGTGGCGCGCGCGGCGGCCGCCGAGGCCAGTAGCCAGATCTCGCTGTTGGTCGCGCCAACGCTGCCGTTCGGCAGCTCGCAGCACCACCTGCCGTTCGGCGGCACGCTGTCGCTTGGCACCGAGACCTACTACCACGTGCTGAGCGACCTGTGCGAGTCGTTGATCACCTGCGGCTTCCGGCGAATCTTCATCCTGAATGGGCACGGCGGCAACAACGAGCTGATTCAGCTAGTGGCGCGCGACATCGCGCTGAAACACCCGGCACACCTGGGCGCGGCGGCGTACTGGACGATCGCCTGGGATGCGCTGATCGCCGAGCAGGCGCATGTACGCGCCGGGCTGCCCGGCCACGCCGGCACGTTCGAGTCATCGCTGATCATGGCGCTGCGCCCCGAGCTTGTGCGCGAGCCGCGGCCACACCATGACGACCCGGCCGGCTCGGACCCGAGCGGCTTCTACACGCCCTACCGCGCCGAAATGCACGGCGCCTGGCAGCGCATGAACGGCTACACCGACAGCCCCGACCAAGCCGACGCCGAGCGCGGTGAGCGCTACCTAGCGGCAATCGTCGGCGCGGTGGCACGGGCATTCATCGAGTTCTACCATAGCGCAAGGCTAGAAGAGTAGAAAACGTGTCTGGCGGTTGCAAAGCTGTACAGTGCCTGTTTGTTCTGCTATGTTGTAATACGCTGGTAATGTGATCATGCTAAGTTGAACTATGTCATTTTGCCTATCTGATTACTATCTACCAAGGAGTCAACCATGACGTCAGTCAATTGGGCAAGGTCGTAAAGCGAATTGTTCTTACGCTTGCGCTTGCGCTGACACTTACCAGCACATTCACTTCAGCGCCCTCCACACAGCCGGCGCCTACGCCGGTGCCGCTAGTAAATTGGAACTCCTAATCGCAGGGTCGTTTGGATGGAACCTTGGAGCTGAGCGCGATTACGTAATAGACCGAAGCCGCCCGATGAAAGATCGAGCGGCTTGTATTTTGTGCGCTGAAATGCTGTGCGAGGTGAGCCGGACGGTTGGTTGCTCGCACCGCCCGGCTCCATGAGGACAGCTCATATCAGAAGACCGCGATATGAGCTTTGCCTTTTATCGAGCATCCTCCGTGCCACGCAATCGCATAAATCCGGCCATCGATCGTGACTTTCAATCTTGGAGCGAGAATATCGAGTGTGCATCGGTGCATTGCCATCCGAAGCCCAGCACCAGAGGCGCCTTTCTTTCATCGTCATTCGCCGATAGTTGTGAATCCCTTCCGAGCGCTTCGTCGGTATCCCAACATTACCCTCGACACAATCCGACAGGAGGCCATGCCATGTACGACGCTGCGCGATTCCTGACTCCATGCCAGGACGGTCCCACGATTATCATGTGTACCAATGCCAACGCCGCCGCGCTAGTGGTCGTGGCGCTGGTCGACGACGCCCACCTCCAGCCTGGGCACGCGTTCAGTGTTACACCGGCACCCTCCTTAGATGCATCATTTACCTTCACCATCACAGCGCCGCTGCCTCTCAATGTAGCTCACCAGATTGGCACGCTTCCCGACACCACCATGACCTGATCGTACCACGCATCGATGGCTGGCAGCCTGCAAGCGGTCGGCCAGGTATGCTGCAGGTGGTTAGGTTACAACCCACAATCAATCTGATGCGTGCCGCACCCCTTTGAAGCACTTCTCAGGGGTGCGGTTCTGTGCTATGCTAGTGGCATCTTCACGCCAACCATACCGCACAGAAGATCCGCAATGGGAACAAAGGAGAACACCAATGCCCGTTGCTCTTACGGCCCAAACGGCGCTCATCCTGATCGTTGACGGCTTTTTGCTCGGCGTTGGCTTTCATTTCGCCGGGATCGTGGTGAGCGCGATTGTCGGCGCGCTCCAGCGGCGACCGTAGACAACCACCGATTCGGGAGTTCACAGCTGGCGCTAGGCATAAGCATCGTCGTTGCGCGGCTCCGCACCCATTCGTGTGCGCACCCAGCGTTCAGCGCTCACGCTGGGCACGCCACCCAGCGCTTGGCGGGCTTCTATCAATAGCTGTGCATTCGATATTCATGCCAAGTTAAACCCACAATAACACCATCAAACAGCGTGAGGAGTAAGAGTCCTACTGAGTACTGGTAACTCAGACGGTAGCATTGATAAGCAATAAATACTGCCAAGAACCCGATGGCAGCCGGGTATGCCCAGCGCTTCCCACGCAACAATCCAGCCACTAAACCGACTTTCATGAGACCGTGAACAACAAGATAGATACTGGCAAACAACTGCGTGTTCGCTGATAGCTGCGCCGTGGCGTGTCGCAGCGAAGTGGCAATCACGTCGTGCGGATCTTCAACCAGCTCGTGCTGCGTGAGGCCAATGACAAATTGGTTGAGAGTCGCCGGATTGAACACCAGCAACAAGAATCCACCGGCGATTTCCAGCACACCGTCAATAGCTTTCACCCAAATTCCAAGTACGAAAATACGATACAGGACGTTCTCACGGCGCACAGGATTGTACATGCGGTAGACTCCTATCATCACGGTTGAAACGGCTCTTCCGCTGAGTGGGAGTATACACGTAATCACAGCGGCACCGCCAATGCGCGGCCACGCTGTCCATGCCGCACAGCTATGCAGCCTCGCACTACGTAACAAATACGTAAAACGCTAAGTACAATCCTTGATGTGTTCTGGCTCAGCGCACGCTATAGTAAGCGCAACGAGTCAATCAACACATACGCGAGGAGCGTAGCTATACTACGCAACTTCTTCGCCAAAAACGCCGGCCAAGGAATGAAGGTAACACTACATTCCACGCCTCTGATGACGCATCAGGGGCGTTTTCATGGCTTGCGCAAAGTGGCGCGAGGATGCGCCTGTACGCTTACTTCGTGGCATTTGATGTGCTGCGGGCTACTCAACATCTCACCACCCCACCATACGAAAGGAGGCGACGATGGGCCTTCGTATCGCTGGCGCCGCGCTGCGCGACTGGCGGGATCGGATCGAAGGACGGTTTGCGGTCGAGACCCATCAGAGTGAGGTCCGCGCGATCTTCGCGCTGTGGCTCGTGGCGTTTCTGTTGAAGCACTCAGGCTCGGCTTGGGATGTAGCGTGGCACTTCCGCTACGTGTTCGGCGCGCTCGAGCCGCCGCACTGGCTCAATGTCTTCGGCAACGCGCTCGCCGCGCTGCTGTTCTGGTTCCAACTCAGCACCGGCAAGGCGGTCGAGCGCACGGGCTTCCTTGTGATGCAGATTGCGTTTGTAGTCTTCCTGGTTCACATGCCGCTCGACGTGCTCAACCACATGCTGTTCGGGCTGGATGTGACGGTCTGGAGCCCGACGCACGTCTTGGGCTTCGCCGCCACAGCTCTTATGATGGTTGGCCTATTGGGCAGTTGGTTGAGGCTCTCGGAGCCGGGTCGCTGGCGACTGGTGGTCGCGCTGATCTGCTGGGCGTTCCTGCTCGACGACGCGATCTTTCAGCTCGGCCAGCAGGAGTACGGTGTGATCGCGCTGGATGCCTATGCCCGCGGCTTTACGACCGCCAGCCCTGAGTTGCTGGCGCAGGCGGGCCGCAGCCCCGAGCAGTTTGTCCGCGGCGGCATCCCCGACTGGCTCTACCCTGTCTGGATGATTCTAACCGCGACCCTGGTGCAGGTAGCCGCCCGCGATATCACTGGCTGGCGCTGGACTGCGACGGCGGCGACGCTGATCTACCTGGTATTTCGAGTCGTCGGGCGCCTGCTGCTGGGCGCGTTCGACTTTCCGGTCTCGTTCATCCCCGTCATGCTGCTGCTCAGCGCGCTCGCAATCGACATAGCCGAGAGCCGTTGCTGGCCACCGCTCGCGCTCGCTGCCGTTCTGATCGGTGTGTACTACTCGATCGCCGCGCTGATCGATCGTTTCACCCTGATGCCTGTGTTCCCGATCTCGACCGCGCCGCTCGTCTTCATCGCGCTCTGGGGCGGGCTGGCGGCCGCACGGTGGTGGGGTGAGGCAAGACACCTATATGCGCACTCCGAATCGTGAGCGAATAGCGCCATTCGCGCCATTCGCGCCATTCGCGCCATTCGCGCCATTCGCACGCTTATCATCTGTTCTAGGTTTTGTCCTCAGCGATACGCGTAATCGTAGTGACAATCATATCCTCCTCCGCGCGCTCCACGCCGAGGACGATGCCGCGCCGAAAACCAACTTGAAAGCCCAAGCCGGCCGCGGCACCGAGCGCAATCAGAATAAAAATGAATGCTATGATCATCGTGTGCCCCTTTATCATTAACCCGCTGCCCTTAGTCTATCAGCTGATTGTTAAATAGTGAGTTACTTTGTAATCACTTATGGTAGCAATTTCGCAGCAATTTCTTTACGAGATGTTGGCTGGGCCAGCTACCGCTTCTGTGGGGATGCATGCCGCCAACGGTACTGCCACCAGCGTTACTAGCCGCGTGCTCAGGCTATGCGAGCTGACCCGTATATCAAAAGAGTGTCATGAAACGTTAGAGCTTCCTGGCGATCTCGTGACAACACACCCGTAACCATCACGCAACTCAGGTGTTATAGCCATACAAGAGAAGAGCGGAGTTTCACCCTGCGCCCTGACTGCCCTCACGGTCGGGGCGCCCCCTCCCCTAACCACGCCCCTGGCTTCGGCTGGGAGCGTTTTTCGTTAGACTGCGAAGCCAGCGCCCTTGATTACGCATCAGGGGCGTTTTCTTGACAGCACCGCTGGACCCGTAGTCCATCGAGGGCGATCCAGTACCGCAGCTTTTTCACTGCTTGTCCCGCGACCACCACCGCATTTTCCAACTGCCCGCCGTTGGCCTCAATTACCCTGCGTGAGCCGATATTGGTTTCATCACAGGTGAGGAGCACGCGCTGCAGGCCCCGTTCACGGGCTTTTTCCAGTCCCAGACGCAACAGCGCCGTTCCATAGCCGCAGCGCCGTTTGGATGGCCGAATCTCATAGCCAATATGCCCACCCGCGTGGAGATACTGGGCAGTGATCGTGGTGCGCAGTGTCAGCTTCCCGATCCATTCGTCGCCTTCCATCAGCCAGAAATCCTCGTAGGGCAGTTCGCCAGGCGGTGCGGTCGCGGGGTCTTTGGCGCTGTCCAAGCGACGGATCAGATCCTCGAACTGCGCCGCGAGTTGCTCGGCATCCACATCGTACTCGCCCGCAGCGTGGAACTCACGAACCGCAGCCAAACACGGGTCTTTGTACGCGAGTGCTGGTTCGACCAAGACGAGCATAACGGCCTCCTTCGCATGCGTGAGAAACGATCCAGAGACGACGCGGGACACTGCTGACCAACCGCTCAGACAGGCGGGTAAAGGCGTGGCCGGATGTTTGGTCTGCGGCGCGGGATGCAGTTGATCGAGCGCCGAACGCAGCAGGTTGATGACAACGAGGCGGGACGCAACGGCATGGTAGTCGAAGTATAGCACGCGTGTCGGTACATCGAAATGGGTCGTTAGATGTAGGCGTTGAGTGCAGCCCAACATGAAGTCGGCGGCGGTAGCGATGCGCAGGCCAGCGTTGCGAAGCCGTGTCAGCAGCCACTGCTCGACCCAAGCCGCGTCGGCTTGGTCGTAGGAGATGAAGGCATCGTAGGGTTAAGGCATGTCGCTCATAGACTCTATACCTCGCCATACTTGTACTTGGTGCTCTCCTCGATGATCGCGATCTCGGCCGGCGTGAGATCGAACAGGGCGTATACGCAGGCGTTCAGTTCGGTTTCCATGCGCACGATCGCCTCGGTGCGCTGGCGATGCTCGGCGCGGCGCGCGGCCAGCCACTCTTCCCAGTCGTCGCGATCCTTGAGCGGGATATCGCACCTAAAAGCTTTTTGAAGCTCTGCACGGAAGGCCGGGAAGTCGAGATCCCACCAGGCGGTGAGCTTTTGATTGAGCGCGCGATCGGGCGTTCCAAGATCGGCCAGGATGCGCCGCCGAGCACGCCGGTGCAGTTCGTAGCCGGCGCGGGCCTCGGCGGTGATCCGCATCGCGAGGCGAGCGTAATGGCTGCCTATGCTGCCAACGGCGCCACTTCGCGCACATGGAGGATTTCTCCAGCGGCCATCGGTCGGACATCGGCGGTGGTCAGGGTCAGCACCGCAATGGTTCGTCCCTCGGCGGTGACAAACTCGACCTCGTACGCCCCCCCCACGCCGTAGACATGGACGACAGCGCCGACATCGCCCTTCTGCAAACCATGCTCGTTGAGATCACTGGTTAGTACCACCATATCAAGCTCGCTGATCATATGGGCATCTCCTTATCCGTCAGGCTGGGTATGCTGTTACAAAGCGTGGTCGATCCTCACCAGGTTCGATAATCCAGACCGTGTCGATGATTGCCCGTCGTCCATCCGCTGCTCGCAGTATACCCTGAACCACATACTTCTCGCCATAGGGCGAACTGATCGCTTTATGCAGATCTTCGGTCTGCGCAATCGTGATGAGCTGCCGCTCCAAATCGGCCGCATTCGCCGCATCGAAGCCGAAAGCCGCGAAGAACTGGGCCTTCGATTTGCCAACTGGATGGGTCGGCGACAACAGGTAATCGACGAGCTTAGCACCTGGCACAAATGCGTGTTCTCGAAAAGGCAGCTTCATGGCGTGTGCTCCCCAGGTTGACCCACCGGCATCCGCGGCGGCGCCGTTCGCCACAGCAGCTCGTTATCCTCCGGCTTCAGCCCATAGGCCGCGTTCACCAGGTCGGCCAGGCGGCGCTCCAGGCGTAGTGCCTCGGCCTGGCGCTCTTCGGCCGGCGCTTGCGCACTTCCTCGATAAATGCGGCCTCGTCGAGCGCGGCGAAGCTCTCCAGGCGCTGCCCGGCCGACTCAACCCCAAACTCGGTGCGCAGCCAATCCAGCGTGTCGCGCCGCGCGGCCTGGTTCGCTCGGGTGATCGCGATCAGCCGCTCGCCGTAGCCGGCGCGCAGCCATTTATTTGTAACCATGTACGACATGCGCCCGCCACGCTGGAGCAGCCGCAGGCCGTGCTGGTAGAAGTAGACATACAGATCGGCCGCGCCGTGGTAGGTCTCGGCATAGGCTTCCTGGAGGTACGGCTTGATTGGCGCGGGCTGCTCCTGGCGCGCATAAGGCGGGTTGCCAATCACCGCGTCAAAGCCGGCCGCGTCGCCGAGTGGCTGGCCGTGGCGGTCGAAGAACACCTCGGGAAATTCGAGATCCCAGTGGAAGAACCGAGAGCGCTCAGCCTGATCGCCGGCGGCCTCCAGGATCGCGGCATACTGCGGCACCTCGAAGCCACGCTTGCCCAGGTAGGCGGTCAGCCCCTTCCAAAGCTTCGTATCGACCGCCAGGCCAAAGTCGCGCGCGGTCGCCACATCGGCCAGCTTCTGATATTTGCGAGTCAGCTCGGCGCGCAGATCCTCGTACAGCCGCTCCTGCTCGCGCACCTGCTCGATCGTGCTGCCGGCGCTCTCTTCGATCAGCCACATCGAGCCGACCGCGGTGCTTATGCTGCGCGCGAAGTCGGGGTCGTCGAACATTGAGGCTTGTTTCTTCCGCGACGGGCGCTGCTTCCCAAGTCCCAAGTCTCTAGCCTCTCGCCCCACGCTCCCGACTAGCGCGTTGCCGGTGCGCAGGTGGTGGTCGAGAAACGAGAGCGGCCGACCCTTGGCCGCGGTCGCCAGCCACACCGAGAGCTTGGCCAGATCGACCGCCAGCGGGTTCAGATCGACGCCGTAGATGCAGCTTTGGGCCACGCGCCGCTTCCAGTAGGCCAAGCCCGACTCGTCCGTGGTCAGTGGTCCGTGGCCGGTGATCTGTGATCTAGTGCCAGATGCAACGGACCACGGGCTACTGACAACTGACTCGCTCCGGTTCTCCGGCGTCACACCGAGATCGGTCAGGTAGCGCGCGATGTACTCCATCGCCGCGACCGGGAAATGGCCCGAACCCATGGCCGGATCGATCACATTCACCGCCGGCACCGATGCGATTTTCGCGGCATCGCTCGACTTACCGGCGACCGCCGTGTCGAGCACCGGCTTGAGCGTCTGATCGACGATATATTGGACCACAAAGTCCGGCGTGTAGTAGCTGCCGGTGCGGTGGCGCTCGCCGCGCTCGTTGAACAGGTCGATCGTCCAGCCGACGGCCGGCAGGATCGGCTGCAGGTGGTATTCCAGCAACCCCTCATAGATTGTGCCCAGGTGCCGCTCGGCCAGGGGCTCGCCGAGCAAAGACTCGAGTTCGTCGGTCGAATGCACCAGCAGGTCAAACGTGTCGTGTTTCAACATAGCAGCTCACTACCATGCAACTGCGGTCGTGTTCGGCGGGCGCTTGAAGAGCTCCAGCCGACTGCTGACCTGCTCGTAGAGCAACATGATATCACGACGGTTCTGAATTTCCAAACGCCGATTAACTATTGCCACGCGCCGCAACGGCGTGCTACTTCGTGCAACAATGTATCGTCGGTTTACGTCTCTGCTATACAAAACAGCACAAACCTGCAACAACCTACGAACCCCGTTATACTAGCGTTTCATTAGAACTGCGCCAACCCCGCCCAAAGTCTATTGACAAACCGATGGCCAGGTTCGATAATATTCTCAACGGAATGAACGTTCCGTTTTTAGTAGCCAGGTTCGACGTGGCGTTCTACGGCATCACCGTCCGCAATTCGGCCCGTCGAACGGCGAGAGATGAGGGAGCTATGAGCGAAGCATTTGAGCCTACGAATTCGCAACCAACCCTGCCGCTGATCGCGCTCGACGGGGCAGTGGTCTTTCCATATACAGTCGTCAGCCTGCCGCTCGACGCGGACACCGCGCCAATCGCCGAGGCGGCGCTGAAGGATAACCGGCTGGTGCTGCTGGCGGCCCGCCGCACCGACGCCGACGCCGACGCGCCGCTGGCGTTGCAGCTGCACCGCATCGGCACGCTGGGGCGGATCGAGCAGGCCGGCACGCTGCCGAACGGCAGCAGCGGCATCATCGTGCGCGGCATCATGCGCGCGGTGCTAGGCGAGCAGACTCAGAGCGAGCCGTTCGTGCGCTTTGCCTACATCGAGCGCCCCGACCAGTTCGAGCGCACGCCGGAGGTCGTCGAGCTGATGACCGAGGTCAAGGCCATGATCGACGCCGTGCTGGTGGCGCGCGAGGTGCCAAACGAGATCCGCAACTTCGTGCGCAGCATCGAGGATGCTGGGCACCTGGCCGATAACACCGGCTACTCGCCCGACTACACCTTTGCCGAGCGCCAGGAGCTGCTCGAGACGTTCGACATCGCCGAGCGGCTGCGCAAGGTGCGCGATTTCTATCAGAAGCAGTACGCGATGCTCGAGGTTCAGGCGCGCCTGCGCCAGGAGGTGCAGGACAGCTCGGCTAAGCAACAGCGCGAGTTCTACCTGCGCCAGCAGATGCGCGCCATCCAGAAGGAGCTCGGCGAAGACGACCCCGAGGGCGCCGGCCTCGACGACCTGCGTGAGAAGCTCGCCGCCGCAAACCTGCCCGAGGTTGCCGGCAAGGAGGCCGACCGCGAGCTGCGCCGGCTGGAGCAGATTAACAACTCGTCGCCCGAGTACCAGATGATTCGCACCTACCTGGAATGGGTCGCCGAGCTGCCATGGAGCAAGACCACCGGGGGCGCGATCGACATCGCCTTTGCGCGCGAGGTGCTCGAAGCGGATCATTACGGCCTGGGCAAGGTCAAGGAGCGCATCCTCGAGTACCTGGCTGTCAAGCAGCGCCGCGACACGATCGGCGACAGCGACAGCCGCAGCCGCGAACCGATTCTGGCATTCGTCGGCCCGCCCGGCGTGGGCAAGACCAGCCTGGGCCAGAGTATTGCCCGCGCGCTGGGCCGCCAGTTCGTGCGCATGAGCCTGGGCGGCGTGCGCGACGAGGCCGAGCTGCGCGGTTTCCGGCGCACCTATATCGGCTCGGCGCCGGGACGGATCATCCAGGAGCTGCGCCGCGCCGGCACGTCCGACCCGGTGATCCTGCTGGACGAAGTCGACAAGATCGGCAACGACTACCGCGGCGATCCGGCGGCGGCGCTGCTGGAGGTGCTCGACCCCGAGCAGAACTACACCTTCACCGATCACTACCTGAACGTGCCGTTCGACCTGAGCAAGGTGCTGTTCATCGCTACGGCCAACACGTGGGACACCGTGCCGCCGGCGTTGCGCGACCGTATGGAGGTGATCGAGCTGAGCGGCTATATCGAGGACGAGAAGGTCCATATCGCTCAGCAGCACCTGGTGCCCAAGCAGCTACGCGCCAACGGCCTGAAGCCTGAGGAGGCCACGGTCGAGGAGGCCGCGCTGCGCGACATCATCGGCAACTACACTCGCGAGGCCGGCGTGCGCAACCTCGAGCGTCAGATCGGTAATGTGCTGCGCAAGGTCACGCGGCAGCTGGCCGAAGAGTCCGTGATCAGTAGTTCGTCGTCCGTTGCCGATGACGAACACGAGGGTACGGACAACGGACAATGGGCAACGGACAACGCACAAGCCGTGGTGGTGACGTCTGATTTCGTTCGCACGTCGCTGGGCCGCCCGCGCTTCCACAACGAGGCGAAGGAGCGCATCGACCAGCCGGGCATCGCGACCGGCCTGGTCTGGACGCCGGTCGGCGGCGATATCGTCTTCATCGAGGCCGCGTCGGTTGAAGGCGCCAAGGAGCTGCGGCTGACCGGGCAGCTTGGCGATGTGATGCGCGAGAGCGCCGAGGCCGCGCTGACCTATGTGCGCTCGCGGGCCAACTCGCTCGGCATCGATCCGAAGTTCTTCGACACGCACGCCATTCACATCCACGTGCCCGGCGGCGCGGTGCCGAAGGATGGCCCTTCGGCCGGCATCACCATGGCCACCGCGCTGGCCTCGATGGCGACCGGGCGGCTGGTGCGCGACGACGTGGCGATGACCGGCGAGATCACACTGCGCGGCCGGGTGCTGCCGATCGGCGGCATCAAGGAGAAGGCGCTCGGCGCGCACCGCGCCGGCATCCGCACGATCATCCTGCCGCGCCGCAACGAGGCCGAGCTGGAGGATCTGCCGCGCGAGGTGTTCGAGGAGCTGACCTTTGTGCCGGTCGATACGCTCGACGAGGTGCTGGTGACCGCGCTGCGCAAGCCGGGCGATCTGCCCGGCGCGGCGCTCACCAGCATGCTCGACCTCGCTCGCGAGAGCGAGTCGATCCAGGCCGCCGAGTAGGCCTAGAGTTATACTGAGGTGCAATGAGCGCCGACCAGCACGGTGATGCTGATCGGCGCTCGTTTCATATTAGCGAATGTGGTATGCTACGGTCAGGCGCTCATAGCAGAAAGCAAAGAAACGCATGCGCACAAAGTTGCTCACAATCATACTGTTCACCGTATGCCTCGTCCTGGCCGGGCGCACCGCCGCCACGCCCGGCACTGGCTTGCCTTCGGCTGAGCCGACGCCACAGCCAGCGCAGTACCTGGCTGCCGTGATGAACGACGCCAAGCTCGGGCAGATCCCACCCACTCCAACAGTCACGCCGCCAATCAGCGCGACAGTCGGCATATCTGGAGCAGTGTACCTGAACCCGCGCTGGGTTATAACGCAGCAGAATACACAGCCGGTGCTCTACGAGGTGGTTCTCGACGCGGCCGGCTCCATGAGCTACGACTTCGCCGGCCATGGCACGATTGGCGGCACAGTTGGGGTTGGGCAGGATACGGTCGGCGGCACCGACTTTCAGTGCCAGCCGAACCAGCCGAGCGAGCCGCTGCCATACACCGATACCTGCGCCGGCGGCGAGAACGCGCCCTGGCGGCACTACCAGGAGCGCCGCATATATATCGCCAAGCTGGCGATCGACAAATTCATCGGCCAGATGAACGTGTACGATGCCATGCGGATCGTGGCGTTCAGCAGCGACCTGCCGGGAATGGCCGTGGCATCGGCGCACTGGAGCAGCGATAAGCAAACGCTGAAACGGGACGTCTGGACGCTCGGCTCGTACCAGAACGACCCGTATCGCACCGCCGGCTATGCGTCGATCGCGAGCGGCCTGCAGAAGACGCGCGATCTTTTGACGACCGCGCCGGCAGTAGGGCCGAATGGCCAGCCGTACAAGCTGGTTGTCATCTTGCTGACGGGCAGCGTGGCGAACGTATTCCTCGACGGGACCCTGAACACTGCGCGCGACATCTGTGGCGCTCTGACGGTGCAGCAGGCGCTCGAAACGGCTTCCTGCCAGATTGGTATGACTGCGGCGCCGGACTCGCAGCTTCGGCCAATCTCGGCAATGGTGGATGTCGCCAACACCATGAAGCAAGCAAATCCAAATCTAACAACCTATGTCGTCGGGCTGGCGAACGTCGACGCAACCGGGCTGGGGCAGGTGACCTCGGACATGAGTCACTTTTACGTTGCCACGCAGCCGAGTCTGCTCAGCGCTGTGCTCGACAATATCCAATCTCAGGTCGCCAACTCAACCTGTATCCCGGCCGGTGGTAGCCAATGGATCGACAGCGTCGACGCGGCGCACCTGCCCAGCGGATTACCTATGCCGGACGATACGGTGGTTGGTTATACGTATATCTACCAGGAAAACTCGGCGACACCACTATTTGTCCTGCCGATTCAGCGTGATCCAGCCACTGATAAAATCAGCTTCCTGCTTCCGCCACCCGACGCGAGCCATCCCACCGCCGGAATCGCGCCGGGAACGTACGAGATGATGGCATATGTCGGTTACAAAGGCGACGACCAGATAACACGCCTGTATGATTGGCTCATCAATCCGAACACGCTCAGTGGCGCCAGCCGCATAAGATTCTCTGTCACTTCAGCTGGCCTTGGCGGCCCGATTATCCCTTTGGATCCGCTGTTCCTGGATCTCCCACCTACAGCTCATGTCTGCCCGTAGCCTTACAACGAGATTTCGCTTGTCACAGACGGAAGATCGAGGATAGAGAATAGAGAATAGTACCTATCTTGCGACAACCGCTGTCTGCTATCTTCTATCCTCTGTCACCTCTGTGGCTAAAGTCTCATTAGCGTCACACTATGCCCCGGCCTTGGCCAGTGCCTGCTCGATTGCCCCGACGAAGCGGAACGCATCATCGGGCAACGCGTCGTACGTGCCCGCCACCAGCTCGCCAAAGCCGCGGATGGTGTCGGCCAGCGGCACGTACTCGCCCGGCACGGCGGTGTACGGCTCGGCGACCACGAACGGCTGGGCTTGGAAGAGCAGTGTGCGACGTGCGCGCCCATACAGTGGATCGCTTGCCTCGCCCGCACCCGCGACCGCCCCGGTGCGCTGCAGCAACTGGCGCGCTTCGCCGGCCACCCGCAGGTGCTCCGCGCTCGCCAGCCGCTCGTCGAGCAGCCGCGACGACGATTGCAGCGGATCGATCGCCGGATAGATGTTCTGCTGGCCAAGCGCCCGGTTGAACACAATCCGGCCATCGCCGTCGCGCAGCAGCGTGCCAAGCGCACCGGCCGGCGCACGATCGGCTGGGGTCTTATGCTGCAGGATAAAGATTGTCAGCGCCGCCGTGGCGCCATGCTGGCGCGCCAGCAGCCGATCGACGGTCGCGGGCGTCACCACGAGCTCATCGAGGAATAGCAGCACTTCGCGGCCATGCCTGCAGAGATCCTCGGCCAGTGCGAGGCCCAACAGCCCAACGCGCTCGGCGGTGCCGGCCGGCTCGTCGCGCCGACCCAACACCGCGGCGACATAGCGCTCGACGCCGCTGCTGCGGAATTCGGCGATCACATCATTCTTGGTAAACCCATCGTCGTCGAGCGATGCCAGCACTGCGCAGCCGCCTTGGCGCGTCGCGACGCGCTGGATCAACTCTTCTATCAGCACGGTTTTGCCCACACCCGCGCCGGCCACCAGTGAGATGATTCCGCCGCGCAACAGCGGTGCATACAGATCGACCACCTTGATACCGCTTTCGAGTTGGCGCGGCGGCATAGCGCCTGCCGGCTCAGCCGCCACTTGGGCGCGCAGGTCGGGCAGCGGCTGCGCCAGCGCTGGTCCACCATCGATCGGAGCGCCCGTCGCGTCGATATAGCGGCCAAGCAGCATCTCAGCGGCGGATAACGTGGAACTATTCGTAGACATGAGAGTCCTCCTTTTGTTAAGGGATTCACCCTTCTTCAACCATCCTTGCCTCGATAGTGCGTAGTGCGTAGTGCGAAATGCGCGACGTACTACGCACTACGAACTATATCGAGGTGTGATCGCCTCTTATGTTCAAGCCCTCAATTGCTCAACCATCGAAGCCGCGATCTCAGTCTGTCCTTTCAGCCGCGCCCAGTCGAGTGGCGTGCGGCTATAGCGATCTGCCAGAGTCGGATCGGCACCGGCCGCCAGCAGCAGCTCAGCCAGCGCGGCTCGGCCCAGCATCGCCGCGCAATGCAGCGGCGCGATGCCCTGATCGGTCGTACCATTCGGATCGGCGCCGGCCGCCAGCAGCAGCTCAGCCAGCGGCGGCCGATCGATCAGCACCGTCAGATGGAGCGGCGTCTGACCTACGCGGGTGCGAGCATTCACATCAGCCCCGTACGCCAGTAGCAACCGCGCCAGCTCGATGTCGCCGTTGTACACGGCGCGGTGCAGCGGGCTAAACGAGCTAACGAGCACCGGCAGGCCGAACTGCCGCGCGGTCGCTTCATCCCAGCGCTCCTGCGCGTTCAGCAGCGCCGGGTCGGCGTCGAGAAACGCGTGTACTTTAGCCAGATCGCCGAGGCGCACCGCGATGAAGAACTGCACCAGCCGCACGAACTGTGCGTCGTGCGAGGGGCGCTGCACCTGCAGCTGCTCGCGCACCAGATCGTCGAGTCGCGCGCGCAAGCGGCGGCGCGCGTCGAACAGGCGCTTCTTGATCGTCGTGAGTGGTAGCTCCAGTAGCGCCGCGAGCTCCGGCTGCGAGTAGCCAGCCATGTAGAACAGCAGCACTACCTGCCGATCCTGCTCGGGCAGGGCGGCGATCGCCGCATGCACGCGGCCTTGCAGCTCGCGCGCCTCGGCCACGCTGACGGGGTCGGGCATGTCGCTCGCCAGCGCGCCGGCCGCCTCAATCGGCACGACCGCGAGCGACTTACCGCGTATCAGCCGGTCACCACGCTTCACGACGATCCGCCGGAACCAGCCGGGAAACGCCGCCGGCTCGCGCAGGCTGGGCAGGCACAGATACGCCTCGATAAAGGCCTCTTGCGCGGCATCCTGGGCCAAGTGCACATCGCCGACGATCGTATAGGCAACCGCATAGGCCAGATCTTGGAACCGGCGCACTACCTGACCAAAGGCGTCGAGGTCGCCGCCCTGCGCGGCCTGTACGAGCGATGTGAGAGTCATTTCCATACAGTCGTCCGTTCGGATGTGCTTCTTATGTACAGGACCTACGCAGTGGACACGAATATTGGACCGCCACGGATTAAAAATCTCTCGTACCGAACGTTTTTCGTTCTGCGAACGAAAAACGTTCGGTACAAAGAACAAAATCCGTGTTTTCCGGGTGGCCGTGTAAGCCCTCTTGTAGAGAGGTCCCACTTCGTGACGCTAAGGTTACCGCGCGCTGGCTGTGCGCCGGCACGTTTCGCCTGCAGTAGCAGAATATGCTATCATGCCAGCATTGGCCATCATTCCTGAGAGGAGATGATTATGCTCCGCATGACCTTGCTCGGCGTCGGCACTGCCGTTCCCGATCAGGACCGTGAGAATACCCATATGGTCTGGGAAGGACCGGATGGCCTGCTGCTGATCGACGCTGGCGGCAGCACCTACCAGCGCCTGCTGCGCGCCAACCTCGACCCGCTCAAACTGCGGGGGGTGTTTCTGACGCACTCGCATACCGATCACATCAATGGCCTGCCGGCACTGATCTTTCAACTCAAGCTAGCAGGCTACCAGCGATCCTTACCAATCTATGGCAACGCGCCGGCGCTGAAACTGGTGGAGCGTATTCTCGACGCCTATGGGCTGGAGCAATACAAGGTACCAATCGATTGGATCACGGTCGCCAGCGGCGAAGAAGTGCCCCTGCACGCCGAGGGCTACCGCCTGCGCGTGGCCGACACGGTACACCCACGCCCGTGCCTGGCATTGCGCTTCGAAGACACCGCCAGCGGCCGAGCGCTGGTGTACTCGGCCGACACCGAGCCCTGCCCGAGCGTCCAGGCGCTGGCGAAAGGCGCGAGCATTCTGATTCACGAGGCCACCACCGCCGAGCCATTCGCCGGCCATACCACCCCGCGCCAGGCCGGCACGGTCGCGGCCACGGCCGGCGCCGAGCGGCTGGTGCTTGTGCATTTCAGCCCGAAATGGACAATGAGCGCGGCCCAGGCGATCGAGGCGGTCCGCGCGGGCGGATTCACCGGCGAGCCCGAGATCGGACGCGAGTTCGGGACGTATACATTGTAGTCAGGAGTCAGGAGATTGCATTGAGTAGCTTGAAAACAGCAATCAACAGCGTGTTTCTGGCTCCTAGCTTCTGGCTTCTGACTCCTAGATGCTAATAGAACGGAACCACTATGGACCAAAACCAACCTGCCCGACGGCAGAGCACAATCACATTCTATGGCAATGATATCATCGCGCTGCAGGAGCTCGACCCAAACGAGACATATGTGCCGATCGTGGCGCTGTGCGTGGCTTTAGGGATCGAGCGCGCGCCGCAAGAGCGGCGCATTCGCGCTCACGCGGTGCTGTCGGCCGGATCGCGCACGCTGCCGGTCGAGTTCGAGGACGGACGCAGCGCGCCAGCGCTGTGCCTGCGGGTCGACCTCATCCCGCTCTGGCTGGTCGATATCGACGCATCCAAAGTGAATGACGAGGCGCGCCCGCAGCTCGAGCTGTTCCAGCGCGAAAGCGCCTCGGTGCTATGGCAATCACACCGGCCGCAGGGCTTTGTGCCCGATGATGAGCTGCTGCCGACGCGCCACGAGCAGTCGCCAGCCGAACAGTCGTACGCCGCCGCGCTGGCGATGGCTACGCTGGCGCGCCACCAGATGCTGATCGAGCGCCAGCTCGACCGCCGCCGCCTGCACGATGGCCCGAATGCCGACCCGTACGCCGCAGGCAGCGCGCTCGACGACCCACAGGCCGATCTGCTGGCCCGTGCGGTGCGGCGGGTGGCGCTTGCGGCGGCCGAGCGCACGCGCCGCAACGAGTATGGCGGCGTATACCTCGGGCTGTTTCGCCAGTTCGGCATCGCCTCGTACCGGCGCATGCCGCCCGCGCGGCTGCGCGAAGCGCTCGAATGGCTGGAGCGCTGGCGCGGCGACCTGATGGGCGAGCCCGAGCCACCGCCGGATATCGAGTAGGCATTACGCTAGTAACCACCAAGGCGCCAAGGCTCCAAGATACCTTAAAAGCTTCATAATCTTGGTGTCTTGGTGTCTTGGTGGTTAGTATTTGAACAGTATTGGTTCATCGCTGCGCCTCACTCGGGTAACGCAGGCCCCACTGTGCGCGTACTTGGTCGAGCGTACGCATAATCGCCAGAGTCTCGTCGAGCGGGATCATATCGCTTTCGAGCCGGCCCGCGCGCAGGCAGCGCCCGACCTCAATCGCCTCGTAGTTGTAGCCATTGCCAATCGTGGGTGGGTCGATCAGCTGGTCGGGTTGGCCCGGCAGTGTGAGCGTCATGCGCGATGGACCCCACCACTCATGCTGGATGCGAATCTGACCGGCGGTGCCACAGATCAGCGCTTCGTGCGGCGTTGCGGTGCGCGTCGCGGCGGTCAGCACCGCCAGCTGCCCGGCCGGGTAGCCGAAGATCAGCGCTGCCTGCTCGTCGACGCCAGTCGCGCCGAGCTCGGCCATGCTGACGATCCGTTCCGGCGCGCCCAGAAGCAGCGATGCCAGCGACACCGGGTAAATGCCGACATCAAGCAGCGCGCCGCCGCCCAGTGCCGGGTCGAACAGGCGGCCCTGCGGGTTGAAATCGGTGCGAAAGCAGAAATCGGCCTTGAGCATGCGCAGCTCGCCGATCGTGCCGGCGGCCAGCAGCTCGCGCAGCCGAACAATATGTGGCAAAAAGCGCGTCCACATGGCTTCCATCAAAAACAGGCCCCGCGCGCGCGCCGCCGCGATCATCTGGGTGGCCTCGGCGGCGTTGATCGCGAACGGCTTCTCGCACAGCACCGGCTTGCCGGCCGCGAGGCATAGCAGCGTAGTATCTTTGTGAAGCGTGTGCGGCGTGGCCACATAGATCACATCAACACCGGAATCGTTCGCCAGCGCCGCGTAGCTGGCGTGGCGGCGCGCGGCCCCAAAGCGCTGGCCAAACGCCTGGGCCGCCGCATCCGTGCGCGATCCGACCGCCACAAGCTCGGCATCATCGACCGATCGCAATCCTTCGGCGAATATCCCGGCGATTCGCCCTGTTCCCAGAATTCCCCAGCGGAGCGGCGTCATGGATCCTCCCAGCGCCTCGGGTGAGGCCCAAACACTCGAAGCGTCTATGCTGAACATCACGCTGCGCATTGTACCGCGTTTTGGGTGCTAAACGACTTTCGAAAAATAAACGACGCAATTGCAATCGTAGTGCGTAGAGGCGGGACTTACGCACTACGCACTATACCTAGCTCGGTTTTTCTTCGAGAATTCCTAAGCAGCTTACACGCAGTACACAATACGCCAAACGGCGCTTGTCAAGCCGCGCGGAGACACATATAATGCTTGCGTCGCTTGGTTATTGACGATGTTACTCATCTCCGCGCCCGTGCGCCGCCACGATATGGCGGCTGCCGTCAAAGTATGTTCGGCTGCCGGGCGTCCATCAGGATCAATTTGATTCGCCACAGCTGCGCGCCGCGATGATGCGGCGGGCAAAATAGCCGTTCACTGCTGTAGAGAGGGTTGTACCCGTGCCCGCTACAATCGAGGATATCCAAACATTCGCCACCAGCGTGCGCGAGAATGTCGCACGCGTGATTGTCGGAAAAGCGCAAGCGATCGATCTACTGCTCGTGGCCCTGCTGTGCGGCGGGCACGCGCTGCTCGAAGATGTGCCGGGCGTCGGCAAGACCATGATGGCGCGGGCGCTAGCGGTCTCGCTGGGGCTCAGCTTCAAGCGGCTGCAATGCACGCCCGATCTGCTGCCGAACGATGTGCTCGGCGTGTCGATCTTCCGCCAGAACGAAGGCGCGTTTGTTTTCCAGCCCGGCCCAATCTTCGCCAATATTCTGCTGGCCGATGAGATCAACCGTGCGACGCCGCGCACACAGAGCGCACTGCTCGAGGCGATGGGCGAGGGCCAGGTGACCGTCGACGGCGTGACGCGCGCGCTACAGCAACCCTTCCTGGTGCTGGCAACCCAGAATCCGGTAGAGTTTGAAGGCACGTTTCCACTCCCCGAGGCTCAGCTCGATCGCTTTCTGATCGAAGTCGCGCTCGGCTACCCCACACCGGAAGAAGAAGCGCGCATGCTCCACGCGCTGGAAGGTGCGCATCCGATCGGCGCGATCGGCCAGGTGGTCGACGGCATGCGGCTACCGGAGCTGCAAACGGCGATCTGGGGCATCCATGTCGAGAGCTCGCTGCGCGAGTATATTATTCACCTGGCCAACGCCACCCGCCAGCACCCGGATCTGGCGCTTGGCATCAGCCCGCGGGCAACGTTTGCGCTGTTCCGCGGGGCCCAAGCCGCCGCGGCGCTCGCCGGCCGCGACTATGTGATACCCGACGATATAAAGACGCTGGCGGCGCCAGTCTGGCATCATCGGCTGCTGCTGCGGCCGGAAAGCTCGCTGCGCGGCCGCAGCGCCACCGCTGTGCTCGACAATGTGCTGGCTGTAACGACGCTGGACTTAGGTGAGACTAGAGACTAGAGGCTTGAGACTTGTTATGCATGATCTCAAGCCTCTATCCTCTAGCCTCTAGCCTCAAAGATATGAACGATCTCTTCTGGCTCATCCTGATCCTGTTCCTGGTCGCTGCCGCGTTACGCAGCGAGCTGTTCTTCTACTTGCTGTATATCGTCGTCGGTCTGCAGGTACTGGTGCGGTTCTGGCTGCGGCGCGGGGCTCGCCAGATCACCTGGCGACGCCACGCGCCGGCAGCGGCCTTCCCCGGCGAGCATACCACGATCGAGATCGAGCTGACCAACGACGGGCTGCTGCCCCTGCCTTGGCTGACGCTGACCGAAAGCGTTGCGCCAGCGCTGCACAACCCGCCGACGATTCGTGAGGTGTTTTCGCTCGGCGCGAACGAACGGTATGTGCTTACATACACCGTCGTCGGGCAGCGGCGCGGCTACTACCGGCTGGGACCGCTGACTCTGAGCACCGGCGATGTGTTGGGGCTCGACGAACGCATTCTCAGCAAGCCCGAGCGCGACGCGATGACGATCTACCCGACTACACTGCCGCTCGCCGAGCTAGGGCTGCCAGCGGCGCTGCCATACGGCACGCTTGCCACCCCGCAGCGGCTGTTCAGCGACCCAGCGCGCCCCGCCGGCGTGCGCCCGTACCAGGCCGCCGATGGCGTGCGCCGAATCGACTGGAAGACAACCGCGCACGCGGGCGAACCACAGGTGCGGCGCTACCAGCCGGCGATCGCGCTCGAGACATTGATCGCGCTGGCGTTCTCGCGCGCGGAGTTCGGCGGGCGCTTCGCCTACGACATGATGGAGCGCGCGCTGGTTGCTGCCGCCTCGATCGCCACGCAGCTCAACCAGCAGCGTCAGCCGATCGGCCTATGCACCACCGGTATCGACGCGGCGACGGGCCAGCTGGCCGGGGCGGTGCCGGTTGGGCCGGGGCGCGCCAACCTGATCGCTATGATGGGCATCCTCGGGCGGCTCGAGCTGGCCCAGACCGGCGACCTGCCCGAGGTGACCAGCCGCGCGGCAACCGGGCTGGGCTGGGGCAGCACCGTGGTGGTAATAACCGGCCAGCGCGGGCCCGAGCTGCTGGCCCGGCTGCTGCCGCTGCAGCGCCGCGGCCTGAGCGTCGCGCTGATCATCACCGAGCCGTCGCCGGCCGACCTGGGCTTGCCGCGCCAGTACGGCATCACCACCTACGGCCTGTGGCGCGATGGGCGGCCGTCGGCGGGGTAAGCGAATCGATGAACGAATAATGCCTGGTGATGCGTTATACTATGTAAAAGATCGCTCGCCATATGCCTGAAAAGGGTATTGAGATATGCCGACACAAGAAGATATCGACCAGCAGAAAACCCTGCTTAATATTCACCGACGCAATCTCGCTCACTATCTCAAACAGGCAAGCTTCCATGGGCAGGGCAATATTCCACTCGGTACACTCAATGGGATTGATTCGGAGCGCAGCGAGATCCGCCGCATCAAAGGAGTTTTGCGCGGCTGGAAGCAGCAGGTCGACGACCACATAGACGATGAGGAGACCGCCGCTTCTCAATCATCGAATATCGTCCAATACCCAACAAGCCCATCAAATCTGCCATCGCAGAAGCTGCCGGCGGACCCGGCATTTACATACGATGTGTTCATCTCCTACAGCCACACCGACGAACAATGGGTCGACAAAACCTTGCTGAAGACTCTGGAGGACGCCGGGCTGCACGTGTGCATCGACTTTCGCGACTTCATGGCCGGGCGGCCAGCGCTCATCAACATGCAAAATGCCGTTCGGCAGAGCCGCCACACCATTCTGGTTGTGACCAAGGCATGGATCGACAGCGAATGGACGCTGTTCGAGACGCTGCTAACACGCGCAAAAGATCCGGCAGGACTTACGCAACGAACAATCCCGCTTCGTCTTCAGCCGGTCGAGCTACCCGATTTCATCTCGATGCTCACCTGGGTCGATTTCACGCGCCCCGATCGGCAGGCAAACGCCTGGCGCCAGCTGTTCACATCGCTCAGCGATTCTGCACACGCCTCGGCGCCTTCTGTACCGCCTTCACAAGCGACCCCAGCCGCAAGCAGCCTGGCCCCGACGATCGACAACAGCTCGCCGAGTGGTGCTGCCGATGTGTTCATCAGCTATCATCCCGCCGACAAGGAATGGGTGCGCAAGCAGCTTCTGCCGCTGCTCGAGCAGCAGCATGGGTTGCGGGCGATCATCGATTATCGCGATTTCGAGATCGGCGTGCCAAAGGTTGTGAACATCGAGAACGCGGTTGCAAACAGCCGGCACACGTTGATCGTAATGACGCCCGACTGGGTTGCGAACGAGTGGAACAGCTTCCAGGGGCTGCTGGCAGGCAGCGAAGATCCTAGCGGTGTCCAGGCGAAATTAATGCCAGTGATGCTAAGGCCAGCCGCAATTCCAAGTCGGATTAAGTTTCTCGAACCAACCGATTTGACCGACCCAGGAGAGCGCCAGTCTCAGCTCGATCGGCTGGTACGCTCGCTGAAGCGATCACGGCCCTGAAGAGTGGGCCGGTACGCTCAAATACACCCGATGGTTTCGGGTCGGCGATCATCGCCGGCATAGACATTTCCAAGAGGGAGTGCAGCGTGCACTCGACAATGATAATCGTTGCTTACCATCGATGCAATGGAACCGCCAACTACAGTGTACCTTCATTGTAGACGACCTCACCGATTCGCCGTGATGCAATGTAACGCGATATTCCCATCAGGTCGCAGATTGCCCACCACGTATCTGGCGCGACACCCTTCCGCTCCTTCCACTTCTCCGCTCTCCCCGTTCAAAACCATGCTACAATCGCGCCATGCACTTCCTGCACGTCGTCCAGTTGTACTACCCGGTCGCCACCGGCGCAGGCCGCTACTTCGCCGAGGTGGGCGAGCGGCTGGCGCGCGAGGGCCACCGCGTGACAGTGTTGGCGACCGATGCCTACGACCTGGAGTATTTCTGGAACCCACATAAGCGCCGCGTCGAGCTGCCTGAAGAGACCCATAACGGCGTGCAGATCGTGCGCTTGCCCGTGCGGCGCATCGCCGGCCCGCCGATCGTCTACCCAATTCTCCGCCGGCTGATGGTCGAGCTGTCGCGCCTGCCCGGCAGCACTCCGCTGCTGCGCCGCATGGCCCAAATCACCCCGCGGCTGCCAGATATGCGGCGCTTCTTCGCGGCCAATGCCGGCGAGCGCTTCGACCTGGTGCATACCTGCAACATCACGCTCGACTTCGCGATCCTGCCGGCGCTCGACTTCGTGCGGCGCCGCCGTATACCGTTTCTTTGCACGCCGTTCGTGCACCTCGGCCCACCCGGCGACCGGACGATCCTGCGCTACTACAGCATGCGCCACCAGATCGATCTGCTCAAACACAGCGACCGCGTGATCACCATGACCGGGCTGGAGGCCGACGAGCTGGCCGCGCGCGGCGTGCCGCGCGAGCGCATGCGCCGGGTCGGCGTTGGCGTCACACCCGATGAGGTGCTTGGCGGCGACGGCGCGCGCTTCCGTGCGGATCACCAGGTCGGCGGGCCGCTGGTGTTGTACATCGGCGCGCTGGCCCGCGATAAAGGCGCCATCCATACGGTAGGGGCCATGCAGCGCCTATGGGCGCAGGGCTCGGACGCCACGCTGGCGCTGATCGGTGCGCCGCTCGAGCACTTCACCGTCTTCTACGCGCAGCTGCCCGCCGAGGCCAAGGCCCGCATCCGGCTGCTGCCCTACGCCCCCGATTCGGTCAAGCGCGACGCGCTGGCGGCGGCGGATGTGTTCGCCATGCCCTCGCGCACCGATTCGTTCGGGATCGCCTACCTGGAAGCGTGGTGCTACGGCGTGCCGGTGGTTGGCGCGCGGGCCGGCGGCGTGCCCGATGTGATCGCCGACGGCCAGGATGGCTTGCTCACTCCCTTCGGCGATGTAGGCGCCATCGCTGCAGCAATCGAGCGGCTGCTGCGCGACCGTGAACTGGCCCGGCACCTCGGCGCGTCCGGCCGCGCCAAAGTGCTGCGCGAGCTCACCTGGGACCGGATCTACGAGCAGGTGCGCGCGGTCTACGGCGAGGTTACCTATAAGTTATGAGTTTTGAGTAGAGCAATTCACAACTCATAACTCGCTCTATGTTGGCGGCACGACCCCGATCGTCAGTAGGATATTCGCATACACGCGCCGCTCGCCTGTGGCGACTACCAGCGCGACGTCGGGCCGCGACGCCGCCTCGTAGAACTCGAAGCGCCGCAGAATATACAGATCCAGGCCGGACAGTAACGCACGGAACTCGCTAAAAATCGGCGGCTCTTCGCCGGTGTCCGGCACCATCACATGCGCCGCCTCGATCGGAATAGCGTCGGCCAGCACCGCCAATACATCTGTCGCCGTCACCAGGCCCGGTGCAAGGTTCAGGTACACCCGGCGTGTGTTCGGATGCGAGCGTGTGGTGAACGGATAATTTCCATCGGCGATCAGAATCTGCGAGCCATGGCCAGCGCCTCCGAGAGCAGCCAGGATCTCGGGATGAAGTAGTTGGTAACGTAACATCTGTACTCCTGAGTATTGCAAATTGCAAATTGCGGATTGAAATTGCAGCCTACAATTTACAATATGCAATTTACAATTATATCTGTAGCGCCTTAAGCAGCCCCCTCGCAATCACCATCCGGTGCACTTCGGACGGGCCGTCGTAGATCCGAAACGCGCGCGCCTCGCGATAGAAATCGGCCAACGGCAGATCTTCCGAGATACCAAGCGACCCGCAAATCTGCAGCGCGCGATCGATCACCCGATTGATCGCCTCGGACACAAACACCTTACAGATCGCCGTCTCGCGGCGGGCTTCCTGGCCCTGCGTGATCAGCCAGGCTGCCTGCAGGATCATCATGCGCGCGGCGTGCAGCTCGATCTCCGAGTCGGCCAACATCCATTGCACCGCCTCGTGGCGCGCGAGCTTGGCGCCAAATGCATCGCGCTCAAGCGCCCGCGCGGCGGCGATCTCCTGCGCTCGCTGCGCCACCCCTGTCCAGCGCATACAGTGGGTCAGGCGCGCCGGGCCCAAGCGCACCTGGGTCAGCTTAAAGCCCTGGCCAACCGCGCCCAGCACCTGGCTGGCCGGAACCACGCAGTCTTCAAAGATCAGCTCGCAGTGCCCGCCAGGCGCCGCAATCGTCAGGCCCTCGATCCGCCGCTCCAGCCGCAGCCCCGGCGTCCCCGCGTCGACCAGGAACAGCGTACACCCTTCGGCCGCCGGTACGTCGGGGGTGGTGCGCGCCATGACGATGTAGAACGCGGCGCCGGCCGCACCGGTGGCGTACCATTTATGGCCGCTAATTGCCCAACTGTCGCCGCGCGGCTCGGCGCGCGTGCGAATCATGGTCGGGTCGGCGCCAGCGCCTGGTGCTGGCTCGGTCATCGCGAAACACGAGCGGATCGCGCCTTCGGCCAGCGGTCGAGCGTAGCGGCCCTGCTGCGCGGGTGAGGCAACCTTGTGCAGCAGATGGATGTTGCCTTCGTCGGGCGCGGCGCAGTTGATCGCCAGCGGGCCGAGCAAACTACGGCCGGCGGCCTCGAACACCGGGCAGCACTCCAAGAGATCCAGGCCCTGGCCGCCATACTCCGCCGGCAGCTGTGGGCCATACACGCCAGCGGCGCGCGCTTTGGCCCGCAGCTCGGCCAGTTGCTCCGGGGCGAGTCCATCCTCGTGCGTCGCGTGCCGCTCCAGCGGAACCACCTCGTCGTGTACGAACGCCTTGACCCGCTCGGCCAGCGCGGCCGCGCGAACAGAAGGGGTGAAATCCATCGTCGGACTCCTTGGCATAATGCTATCGTTTTTAACGCAAAGACGCAGAGATACAGAGGAGCGGAGATCTTTAATATCTTTGCGCCTTGGTGTCATTACGCCTTTGCGTTGATCCAGCCTATCGGCTCTCGTCACGCGGCGCGAACTCCAAGAAATACCGCTCCATCGTCGTCAGCTCAAGGCCGGCCTTGAGCGGGTTATACGGCGTGTAGTTGCACAGCCGGATGATACCATAACCTGCGTCGTTGAAGTCGATCACGTTGATGCAGCCGGCGTCCTGCTCGAAGTGACCCAGGCCGTGCAGATCGACGCCCATGACATCGGCCAGGATCACGCGATTGACCGCGCCATGCAGCACCGCCAGCATCGTGCGCCAGGAGCGATCGGCCAGCAGCGCGTGCAACGCCGGCAGCACGCGATCGCGAAAGTCGCCGAAGGCTTCGCCCAGTAGAAAGGTGTCGTGTGCCTGCAACGGGCGCGTGAGTGCCTCGACGAAGGTATGGCGCAAATCGTCGGGCGGCAGGTGGCCGAAGCGGCCGCCGCGGATCTCGTGCAGGTCGGGCACGATCTCAATCGGCAGCGCCCGGTCACCTAATACGATCCGCGCCGTCTCGACCGTGCGCGGCAGCCCGCTAGTCACTACACGATCTAGAGAGACATCGGTCAACACGCGAGCGGCGGCGGCAGCTTGTGCGCGACCTTGCTCGTTCAGCGCCACGCCTTCGGGTGGCACAAAGTGACCCTGCTCAACATAGCTGACCTCGCCGTGGCGCAACAGGTACAGCCGGCGGCGAGTAGGGAATAGTTGCATGGCGAATACTTCGCTGCTATACTCAGTTTCAACCTTCGTGGGCGCAGTATAGCATAGGTCGCGCCGATGTGAACGCGGAACGGCGGAATGGCGGAGGAAGCGGAAAACCATTCCGTTTTCAGAGCTGGAAATCCGCGACGTTGGATGATGTGCAACCAATGCACGGCGCTGCCGTATTACGGGCGATGAAGACACTGATAGCATCGAATTCAATGATGCAATGATGTGGGGGCAGTACCAGCGTGTCCGCCAGCGATGTAGCCGCAGCGCGGGCGATGACCATATCGTACACCGATGGCCTCGACGCGATTCGGCGCAGACTCTCCGTGATTGCCATAACCAATCTGGGCATTAGCTGCGTTTATCATTGTGAAACCACGAATTCAATGAGGCCACATCGATGACTGCAAAGACGGGGCTTCGTAATCCATACATCGCCGGCCGGGCGCTCGGCCAGGATCGCGGCTTCTTCGGCCGCGAGGACATCCTGCGGCTGGTCGAGACCACGCTCCAGAAATTAGACCAGAACGCGCTGGTGCTGTTTGGGCAGCGCCGGATCGGCAAGACGTCGATCTTGCTCCAGCTCCAGCGCCGCCTCCCGGCGCCGCCGTTCCTGCCGGTGTACTTCGACCTGATGGATCGCGCGCGGCGCCCGCTCGGCCAGGTGCTGTTCGAGATCGCCTCGACCATTGCGGCTGAGGCGGACATGCCACCCGTTGAAAGCGATCAGTTTGACGATCAGGGGATCCATTTTCGCCGATCGTTCCTGCCGGCGCTCTATCAGGCGCTGGGCGAGGATCGCATCCCGGTGCTGCTGCTCGATGAATTCGACGTGCTCGATATCACCGAGGAGCAGCTGGCGCCTACGGCCGCCGCGCAGGCTTTTTTTCCCTATCTACGCGAGCTGCTAGCCGGCGAGCCGCGCCTGAGGTTTGTCTTTGTGGTCGGGCGGCGCGCCGAAGATCTCTCAATCAATGTTAAGGCGACCTTCAAGGCATCGCTGTACCAGCGCGTCTCGGTCTTGGATCAGCCAAGCGCGCGCGATTTGATCACAACCGCCGAGCGCCAAGGCGCGCTTGTCTTCGAGGCACCAGCGATTGATCGCATTCTGGCGCTCACAACTGCGCACCCATATTTCGTTCAGCTCTTGTGCCAGATCGTATGGGACAGCGCGCATGCCACAGATGCAGCACATGTTCCGCGCATCGATGTCGCAGCAGTCGAAGTCGCAGCGGCGAAAGCGCTGGAAGCTGGGCAGAACATTTTCGAGTGGATTTGGGACGGCCTGCCACCGGCCGAGCGGGTCATTTCCGCCGCGATCGCCGGCGCGACCGACGAGCAGTCCGTCGTATCAGAGGAGCAGATCACCCAGCTACTCCAGTCGCAGGGTATCCGCATCCTGACTCGCGAGCTCGAACTCGCGCCGGAAACACTGGTTCAGTGGGAAATGTTGCGGCGCATCGAAGGCGGCTACCGCTTCTTCAGCGAGCTGATGCGCCGCTGGGTCGCGGAGCGCAAGCCGCTGCCGCGAGTGAAGGACGAGCTCGATCGAATCGTGCCGCTGGCTGAGTCACTGTATCGAAGCGCAGAGGCCTTCTACCGGCAGCGCGACACCGAGAACGCCGCCGACCAGTTGCGCAAGGCGCTGCGCGCCAACGCGAACCACCAGAAGGCGCGCCTGCTGCTCGGGCAGATCTTGGTCGAGCAGGGCCAGCTGAGTGAGGCGATCCGCGAGATCGAAGAGGCCTATCACCGCGACGAGGACGCGGCGCGCTACCCGCTCATCCGGGCGCTGCTACTTTACGCCGAGGAGCGCGAGCGCGCCGGAGCGCTGGACGAGGCGCTCGCGCTCTACGAGCGAACGCTCAGCCTATCGCCACACGAGGCCATCGCCCAGACGCGCCAAGCGTCGATCTGGCTCGGCCGGGGCGACACCGCGCTGAGGGCAGGGCGGCTGGAGCAAGCGTTGACCGCCTATCGCCAGGCGGGAGCCCAAGAACGCGCCGCCGAGGTCGAGGAGCTGCTGCGGCAACGCGCCGGGCGGCGCACGCCGGCGTACCAGCGGTCCTGGCTCATCGTCGGCGCCCTGGCGCTGGTCGCCGCCATCGTGGGGCTGCTAGTCCGAAGCAGCCTGCTCGCCAATGTCTCGCCGGGCTCAGCCAGCACAGCCGTGCCAACGGTGACCGACCAGGCGATCACGGCCCCTGAGCCGACAACGGCGGAAGGCTTTTTGGCGCGCGGGCTGGAGCGGCTGCAGGGCAAGGATTACGACAGCGCGATCGCCGACTTCAACCAGGCGATCGCGCTCAGGCCGGATTACCCCGAGGCCTACTACAATATCGGGCAGGCGCACGCCGGCAAAAGCGGGCTGGGGCAAGGCCAGCAGGATGAACTCAACCTCGCAATCAATGCCTACTCCAAGGCGATCAGCCTCAAATCGGATTTCGCGATCGCCTACCGCGGCCGCGGCGACGCCTACGCGGCGACCGGCAACAATAGCCAGGCATTCGACGACTTCGACCAGGCGATCACGCTCGCTCCAGACGACGCGGACAACTACTACTCGCGCGGGAATCTCTTCATCGACACCGACGACTTTGCCCGCGCGATCGCCGACCTCACCCAGGCGGTGAAGCTCCGGCCGGACTTTACGCGAGCCTACTTCGAGCGCGGCAACGCGCACGCGTTCAGCGGCGACTTCGAAGTGGCAATCCCGGACTTCGACAAAGCGATTGAGCTCGATCCGAACTTCGCCCGCGCGTACAGCCGGCGCTGCCGCGCCTTCTATCGCGTCGACGACTTCGAGCACGCGATCGCGGACTGCGATCAGGCGATCAAGCTCAATCCCACCGACTCCGAGCCGATCTCCTACCGGGCCGATGTCTACCGCAAGCAGCAGAAGTATGACCAGGCGATTGCCGACTACAGCCAGACGATCACGCTCCGGCCCGACTTAGACAGGGCCTACTTCGGTCGCGGGCTGTGCTACGCCCAGCAGGGCGCAAAGGATCTGGCGATCGCCGACTTTAGGCAGGTACTCGCCATCAGCAAGGATGCCGACATGCGCAAGGATGCCGAGCAGCAGATCCAAGATCTCGGCGGAGGATAGTCGTATGAGCGCGCGCGACCACAAGGCCAACAAGCCCCATGAGCTACCTCCACCTGCATATGGGCGCTGGGAGACAGGACTATGATAGCGCACAGCTTAAACCCCTTCCGGTACGGCAAACCTGTTCCACCCGATCGCTTCATCGGACGGGAAGACGCGCTGCGAACCGTCTTCGCACGCATTAATAACGGCGAGAGCACGGCCGTGGTCGGCGCTCCGCACATTGGCAAGTCCTCATTTCTGCGCTATATCCACGATGAGCGCGTGCGCGGAAACTGGCTGGGGAAGATTGAGCGTTATGTCTTTGTCGACTTCGATTGTCACCTGCTTCCCGAAAGTTACCAGCCGGCGGATTTCTGGCGTGAGGTGCTGGATCGCGTCGCAGAGGCCTTTCCTGCTAGTCCTGTGCTTCAGCAGATCGAGGTCGTCCGCCAGAGCGGCTACGGCTCGTTTACCCTCAAGCGCTGGTTCGATCTATTTGGGCGCGCCGGAAACGCCATTGTGCTGCTGGTTGACGAGTTTGACGTGTTACTTGGGCATCCGAACTTCAACACTGCGGAGTTCTTCGGGGCGCTACGCTCGCTCGCCATCCAGACCGATGGCCTGGCGTTGGTGACATCCAGCCGCCTCCCAGTGGCCGAGATGAACCGCCGCAGCCAAGAAATCAATTCACTAGGATCGCCATTCTTCAATAATCTGATTGAGGTGCGCCTGCTCCCACTTCGCCAGGCTGAGCTGGACCTGCTGATCGACCAGGCGCTGAAAGGCAGCAGCATCAGCTTCACGCCCGACGACCGCGCGTATATCGCGAGAGCAAGTGGGCGCCATCCATTTCTCGTTCAAATTGCGTGCGCCGCGATGTTCGAGGCGATCGCACAGAGTCGCGGGGCGCCCCATCAGCGCACTGTAATCGACAGCATGTTGCAAAGTTGGGCTCTCGATCACTTTGAGGATGTGTGGCGGCACCTCACCCCAGATGCGCGTCGTGCAACGCTGTTCCTGGCGCTAATGGAGCGGCCCGCCACCTTCGACACCAGCAGACTCGGGAATTTGGCGCAGTACGATACGGATATGCGCTGGCTGACCGAAGGCGGGTTGATTGTGACCACCGACAACGTGCGCTGCGCAACCTGGCGTGGGGAGCACTGGCGCATCAACGCTGAGAGCTTCGCACACTGGATCGTTGACAATCACAAGTGGGAGGATGTCGAAGGCCAGGCTACTGTGCCCCAGCCCGACGCCACTGAACGCGCCGAGCGAGTGGCAGCATTGCGTAAGAAGCTCAACGCACTGCACAAGCGCCTAAACCAGCGTGAGCTCCAGATCGCGCTGCTTGGTATCAACGCAGACCCGATCGTTTCTACCGAGATCGAGGAGTTGAAGCGCGAGATCACTGCGAGCGAACGCGAGCTGCGACGGTTAGGTGGCCGCGTGTAGTCATGTAACGAAGAGTTTCAATGATTGTTCACCGTAACACGTCGGTCCCAGTCATCCTGAACGAAGTGAAGGATCTCAATGAAAATGCGGCGATATTACGGTGAGATCTTTCGCTTCGCTCAAGATGACAATGCAGATCGCTGGTTGGCTGCCAAACATTGCGCGGCCAAAGCGTAGCGGTGAGATCTTTTGCTTCGCTCAAGATGACAATGCAGATCGCTGGTTTGCCGCAAGGCACCGCATGCACGCGATAACACAGAAAAGAAGACGAAAGTAGCGGTTCTCGGTTCTCGGCTCACCCAGAGGGTACCCGGTTCTCTTCTCACTATAGACAGATGTGTGATGCCAGCACCTGCTGAAGATCTTGTATCTCGCCTCGCCGCCTTTCTTAACGACACGGCCGGCGCACCCGCCGAGATCACGTCGCTAAAGCCAATCGCAGGCGGGGCCTCGCTGGAGACCTGGGCGGTCGACGCGACGGTCGGCGGCGAGCCGTATGCGTTGGTGCTGCGCATGGATCTGGCCAGCAATATGAACCCCAACGCGCTCACGCGGGCGCAGGAGTTCGCGCTGCTTCAGGCGGCCTGCGACGCCGGCGTGCTGGCGCCCCGCCCGCGCTGGCTCGACGCGGAAGGCGCGGCGCTGAGGCGGCCGTTCTTCTTGATGGATCGCGTCGCGGGCGAATCGATCGGGCCGCGCGTAGTGCGGCGCCCCGAGCTGGCGGCGGCGCGCATACTGCTGCCGGCGCAGATGGCCGATCAGCTTGCGCGCATCCACGCGATCGACCCGGCGCCGCTCGGCTTCCTGCTGCGCCCGCCACCCGGCCTCACGCCGGCCCTGCACGCGCTCGCCGGTGTGCGCGCACTGCTGGACGATATTGGCATTGCCAGCCCGGCACTGGAGTTCGGCCTGCGCTGGCTGGAGCAGCGCGCCCCAGAGTGCCCACAACAGACATTTGTCCATGGTGACTTCCGGATTGGCAACCTGCTGGTTGGGCCGGATGGGCTGCGCGCGGTTATCGACTGGGAGTTCGCGCATATCGGTGACCCGCTGGAGGATCTGGCCTGGCCCTGCGTGCGCGACTGGCGCTTCGGCAATGATGTACTGCGCGTCGGCGGCGTGGGCGAGCTCGATCCGTATATCGCGGCCTACGAAGCTGCGTCCGGCCGCACGGTCGATCGCACCGCGCTGCGCTACTGGGAAATCATGGGCAACCTGCGCTGGGCCGCTACCTGCCACAGCCAGGCTCAGCGGCACCTCTCCGGCGCCGATCCCAGCGTTGAGTTCGCTAGCTTGGGCCGCCGCGCCGCCGAGATGGAATTGGAGTTTCTCATTCTAATTGAGGAGACATCTTAACGCGGAGGCGCGGAGCAGCAGAGACGCAGAGTAATAGGAGGAATGGCATGTTGCTTGAAAATGAGATCAGCACGCAAATCATCGGCTGCGCGATTGAGGTACATCGCACGCTTGGTGGGCCGGGCTTGCTCGAAAGCGTCTATGAAGAGACACTAGTCTGGGAACTTCAGCAACATGGTCTACTGATCGATCGCCAGATGTACGTACCAATTGTGTACAAAGGGCGCACAATGGCTGATCCTCTCCGCCTCGATATTCTGGTTGATAAATTGGTTATTGTCGAAGTGAAAGCGACGATTGCATACAACTCAATCTTTGAGGCGCAGATACTAACCTATCTGCGGTTGATGAACTTAAAGTTGGGACTCGTGATCAACTTCGGCGAAAAATATATCAGAGATGGTATCCATAGAGTTGCGAATAATTTAATATAATAATCTATATAACTCCGCGTCACCCAGAGGGTACCCGGCGCCTCCGCGTTAAAGGAGTCCGTGTGTACGACCACCCGACCGCCGCCGAGCTGATCGCCGCGGCACGCCTGCAGATCGAGCGCAATCTGCTCCCGACGCTGACCGAGCCGCGTCTGCGCTTTCAGACGTTGGTGGCGGCGAATGTGCTTGCGATCGTCGAGCGTGAGCTGGCCGGCGGCGAAACACACCTGGCCGCCGCATGGCAGCGCATGGCCGACCTATTGGGCGATCGCGCCAGTGCCGCACCGCCGGCCGGCGCCGAGCTAATCGCCGCGGTTGCCGCACAAAATATGGCACTGTGCAGCGCCATTCGCGCGGGCGGGTTCGACGCCGGGCCGCAGCGCCAGGCGCTGCTCGCGCACCTGCGCCGCACCGCCGAGGCCGAGTTGGCGGTCGCGAACCCGCGCTATCTCGAGCGTGTGAGCAGCGAATATTGAGGATCGAGGATGGAAGATAGAGGATAGCCGTAGCTGGACGACAAGCGCTATCCTCTATCCTCCATTCTCTATCTTCGATTCAGTATTGTGTTGGAGCGCCACCAACTCCTGCTGCACCTCGATCAGCTGCTGGCGCATGTGTAAGATGACTTCGACGCCAGCGAGATTCACCCCCAGATCGTCGACCAGCCGCTTGATAAAACGGATCTGCTCGACATCCTCATCGCTAAAGCGCCGGATATTGCCTTGGCTGCGTTGCGGCGCGATCAAGCCGCGGCGCTCGTACATGCGCAGGCTCTGCTCGTGCATACCGCACAGCTCGGCGGCGATTTTGATTGTGTATGAGCGTTTTTCCATAGTGGTCAGTTGTCAATTACTAGTTGTCCGTTGTCAGTTACGACAAACCACGGACGACGGGCAATTGGTTACGGACTATGCGCGTATCCCGCGCAGCTCTTCAAACAGCGTGCGCTCGCGATCTGAGATCTTCGCCGGCAGCTGGACATCGAGCGTGACAAATAGGTCGCCGCGCGTCTCCGGCGCGCGCAGCCGGGGCATGCCCTGCCCGGTAATCCGAAACTTCCGACCGTTTTGCGTCCCGGCCGGCACATTCAGCGAGATCGTCTTGCCGCCCATCACCGGCACGCGCACCGAGCCGCCAAGCAGCATTGTATACAGATCGACCGACACGCTGGTCTCGAGGTCGTCGCCGCGGCGCTCGAAGCGGTCGTTCGGCGCCACTCGAATAATCAGGAACAGATCGCCACGCTTGCCGCCGCCAATCCCCGGCGCGCCTTCGCCGGCCACGCGTACCCGCGAGCCGTTATCGACCCCAGCCGGAATCTTGACATTGATCGTACGCGGCTGGCCATTCGAGCTGCTGAACTGGAGCGTGCGCTGTGTGCCGCCGAAGGCCTCCTCAAGCGTGATCTCCACCTCGTGTTCGACCGACTGGCCATCCATACGGAAGCCGGCCCCGCCGCGCCCCGCCGTGCGCCCGCCGCCACCAAAGAGCGTCTCAAAGAAATCCGAGAAATCGCCGCCGCCACCGGCGCCGCCGAAAGGGCTGCCGCCGGCGTAATCGCCCCAATTCATACCGCCGCCCGGCCCGCCCTGCTGGTAGCGCTGCCAATCGCGGCCGAAGCGATCGTACTTCTCGCGCTTCTCTTTGTCGGAGAGCACCTCATAGGCCTCGTTGATCTCTTTGAATTTCGCCTCGGCGGTCGTATTGCCGGGGTTGATATCGGGATGATACTGGCGCGCCAGCTTTCGATAGGCTTTCTTGATCTCGGCCTCGCTGGCGTTGCGCTCGACCCCAAGCGTTTTATAGTAATCGTGGTAGTCCATCGAACCCTAGCTCCTAAGATTGTGCATTTAGTGGAGTGCTGGGGAGGCACCCAGAGGGAATCCAACCTCCTCCTCACCTGCCCGAACGCGCTATATCCTTTCAGAAATCATTTCGATTTCTTCTGCTTGCTATTATACAAACTTGAGTGTATCGTTGTCAAGGTTGGTGATCATTATATTGACACAACTGCAACCAGTATGCGATAATCCCAACTACTTATTCTTTGAATAGCTTCCTGGGTGCACGCATGAGTCCCATGGTCAAGCAGCCTTTGACAATCGAATACGCACTGCTTGGCTTCCTACGCCAGCGGCCGATCCATGCGTATGAGATCCATCAGCAGCTACTGCAAGCCGAGGCGCTTGGCCTAGTCTGGCACCTCAAACAGAGTCAGCTATACGCGCTGCTCAGCAGGCTGGAGCAGGCCGGCCACATCACCGCCGCAATCGAGGAGCATAGCGGCGGCCCGCCCAAGCGCATTCTGGCGCTGACGGCCAGCGGACGCGAGGCTTTCGCCACCTGGATCGCCGCGCCGGTACAACACGGGCGCGATTTCCGGATCGAATTCCTGGCCAAGCTGTTTTTCGCCCGGCAAGAAGGAACTCACACCGTTGAAGCGCTGATCGAGCATCAGCGCCAGGAATGCCGCAGTTGGCTGGCCGATCTGCAGTGGCAGGCCGAGCGGCTGGGCAGCGAAAAGCCGTACGACTGGCTGGTGCTCGAGTTCAGGATCGGCCAGATCCGCGCGACGCTTACCTGGCTCGATACCAGCGAGCTGATTCTGACATCGCAAACAGTAAGGTAATCGGTTATGAGTGCTGGCTATCGCAAATCCGTTCGTAGTTCCCCCAGTTTCTTAAGTTCCTAGCGCGGGAACTTAAGGAACTGGGGGAACTATCCATACTCGAATCGCTTTTGTGGTAGCCTGTACGTAGAACAGGAACGCCTTATGTCACGTGTGCTCACGACTCTGCTCATGCTCGCTCTGGTCATCGCCTTGAATGCTTGTGGCGGCGCACCGGCGGCCGCCCCAGCCAACGCGCCCGCTCCCACCAGCGCACCCACCACTGCGGACCTGCATGTCTTCGCGGCCGCATCGCTCACCGACGCATTCGCAGAGATCGGCAAGAACTTCGAAGCCGTCAATCCTGGGGCGAAGGTGAGCTTCAACTTTGCCGGCTCGCAGCAGCTCGCACAGCAGATCGGCCAGGGCGCGCCGGCCGACGTCTTTGCTTCGGCCAACAAAAAGCAAATCGATCTGATGATCAAATCCGGACAGGTGATCAGCGGCACCGAGCGAATCTTCGTTCGCAACCACCTCGTAGTCATTTTCCCAAAGGATAACCCGGCCGGCTTGAAGGATCTAAAGGATCTGGCCAAGCCTGGCCTTAAATTGGTGCTGGCCGCCAAAGAGGTGCCGGTCGGCGGGTATGCGCTCGACTTCCTGGCCAAGGCCGCTAAGCTGCCGGAATACACTGCCGCTTACAGCCCAACCGTGCTGTCCAACGTGGTCTCGTACGAAGAGAACGTCAAATCGGTGCTCAGTAAAGTTGCGCTGGGCGAAGCCGACGCCGGGATTGTGTACACTTCCGACATCGCGCTCGACTCCGGCAAGGTCGGGCGAATCGACATTCCCGACAATCTCAATACGATTGCGACCTACCCGATCGCGCCGATCAAGGACTCGCCGCAGGCCGACCTGGCGCAGCGCTTCGTCGACTATGTGCTCTCGGCGCCAGCGCAGCAGATTCTGGTGAAGTATGGCTTCATTGGCGCCGACGACTAGTATCATTGCAGATTGTTAGCTGATCCGCGCATCGCGCTAATCCACCGGAATGAGATCCTAAAAATTCCTGCAATTCGCGGATTCTCTCGCAGAAGTTACGCAATTATGGCCGAAACATCGCTGCGCAGCACACAAATGAGCCAATCGCCTCATATGATCGCCCTGCGAACCTGGCGGCACAACCTGGTGCTGGCGCTGGCCAGCCTACCGATGCTGTTATTTCTGCTTGTGCCGCTCGTCGCGCTGGTCGTGCGGGTATCGCCGAGCATGCTGCTGGCTACACTGGTCGGCCGCGAAGTGTCGCAGGCGCTCAGCCTCAGTATGCTCACCACCGCGATCAGCATGTCGCTGGCGGTGCTGGGCGGAACACCCGTGGCCTACCTGCTGGCGCGCCGCCAATTTCGCGGGCGCGCTGTGCTCGATACCTTGATCGATCTCCCCATGGTCCTGCCGCCTTCCGTCGCCGGTATCGCGCTGCTGATCGCGTTTGGCCGGCGCGGGCTGCTAGGCCACTACCTGAGCGACGCTTCGATTGAAGTGGCCTTTACGCAAACTGCGGTGGTGCTTGCCCAGACCTTTGTCGCCGCGCCGTTATATGTCAAATCGGCAATTGCTGGCTTCGCCAGCGTCGATCGCGAGCTCGAGCAGGCCGCCGCGCTCGACGGCGCCTCGTCGCTCGGCGTTTTTCGCTACGTCACGCTGCCTTTGGCCTGGCCGGCGCTGTTCGGCGGCGCGGTGATGACCTGGGCGCGCGCGCTGGGCGAATTCGGCGCGACGATTATTTTCGCCGGCAACTTCCCAGGTCGTACGCAGACCATGCCGCTGGCAATCTATATCGGCTTCGAGCTCGAGCTGAATGTCGCGCTTACGCTGGCGATCGTACTGCTGGCGATCTCATTTGGCGTGCTGTTCGTGGTCAAAGGGCTACTGCACCAACGCGCCAACTTCATGCGATAAATAGCCATATTCGCCCCCTAGCCCAGCGCCGCGGCCAGCATATCGAACATTTTGCCCCAACCCTCCGCAGTCGCTTCCTTATAGTCTGGTGGCAGGCCCTCCTGGGTCAGGGTCAGGATGCAGCCGACTCCGTCCGGCGCGAACTCGACGACGATGCGGTCGATATCCGGAGCGAATTGCGGCATAGCGAAGGTAAAGACCAGGCGGCGCGGCCGGTCGATTTCGAGATACTCGCCGACCCCCGTGTAGTCTGTGCCCGCTCGCCGAGCGGTGATGGTGTACCTACCGCCGACGCGCGCGTCGAGTTCGGCGGTGTACATTTCGTCGGCCGGCGTGGCGAACAGCCATTTCTTGGCCGTCTCGGGGTTCAGCCAGGCGTCGAACACACGCTCGGGCGAGGCGTTGAAGCGGCGGGTCAGGCGCAGGATCCGGTTAGGATCGACAGTCATGAAGGATTCCCTTTTGGCGAACGGTGTCGCGGCGGCCAGATCGTCGGACATACGGAGCAGCGGCGATTATACCTGAAATATCTGTATCAGGTTGCCACAGGTATCATCGAATACGGCGGCGGCTGGCCCCGGCCCCTGTGTCGGCTCGCCTTTGAAGGCGACGCCCAGCTTTTTCAGCCGCTCATACTCGCCTTGAATATCGTCAACAGCAAATGCCGTCAAAGGTATCCCTTGCGTAAACAGCGCTTCTTGGAATGTCTTGGCAGCTGGGTTGTCGTTTGGCTCAAGAATGAGCTCAGTACCGTCTGGCTCTGCGGGCGAGACAACCGTCAACCACTTGTAGTCGCCTACCGGAAAGTCCTGCTTTTTGATAAAGCCCAAAACGTCGGTGTAGAATTTCAGGGCCTTGTCCTGGTCGGCTACGAGTACGCTCGTGAGCTTAATCTTGATCATGATGACGTCCTTTCTTCTTTGGTCGGATCGGCCAGGGTATGAAACACGCCGTCGAGTGCCGCGACATTTTGTATAACCATATGGTTTAATTTTACCACGCGCCACGGAAATTATCAACCATATGGTTTAATAAGTGTCTTGAGCGGAAGTCCTGGTATAATAACAGGACCTATACGCATGAACTCAGGAAAAACCGCCCTATGAGCATCCACATCCCCGAGCAGATCCGCGCCGCGCTCGGCGCTCACCGACCGATCGTAGCACTCGAAAGCACGGTTATCTCGCACGGGCTGCCCTTCCCGCATAACCTCGACTTGGCCCGCGCGATGGAAGACGAGGTGCGCAGCCAAGGTGCCCAGTCCGCCACGATTGGCGTGGTCGCGGGCGTGCCGACAGTGGGAATGAGCGACGCTGAGGTTATGCACTTCGCGCAGGCCAGTGGCGTGCTCAAGCTTTCGCGGCGCGACATCGCCTACGCCGTCGCAATGGGGCGCGATGGCGCGACGACCGTGGCGGCAACTATGGCGCTGGCGGCAGCGGCCGGCATCCATGTATTCGCCACTGGCGGCATTGGCGGCGTCCATCGCGGCGCCGAAGAAACCTGGGATGTCTCGGGCGACCTGACCGAGCTGGCGCGCACGCCGGTGCTGGTGGTCTGCGCCGGCGCCAAGTCGATCCTCGATCTGCCGGCGACGCTCGAGTATCTCGAGACGGTCGGCGTGCCGGTGCTCGGGCTGCGGACCGACGAATTTCCGGCATTCTATAGCGCCAGCAGCGGTCTGCCGATCCCTGCACGCGTCGAAACGCCCGAGCAGGCCGCGGCGGTCTGGCGCGCGCACCGCGAGCACGGCGGCGGAGGCGGGATGCTTCTGACTGTGCCACCGCCTGCCGATCTGGCTCTGGCGCGCGATGAGATCGACGGCGCGATCGAGCGGGCGCTGGCGAAGGCCAAGGCGGCTGGTGTGCGCGGCCAAGCAGTCACGCCGTTCCTGCTCGCGGCCGTCGCCGAAGAAACGCACGGCGAGAGTATGCGCACCAATATTGCGCTGCTGCGCCAGAACGCTCGCGTCGCCGCACAGCTCGCGCGCGCGATCGCAAACATGGTATGATACTAGAAGATAGTGCGTAGTCCGTAAATCCACCGTACGCACTATGCACTATCCAATTTTTATCGCAACAAGGAGTTCTATCAGATGTCACAATCAGGCGCGCGGCGCACTAGCGGACGCGAGATCCACCGCAAATCGGGCAAAACCAACACCTCACTGATCATCGGTATCGTCGCGGGAGTTGTAATCATTATGGTCGCCGCCGGCATCGCGTTATCCAGGAGCGGCGGGGGAACCAGCCTGAATGAGCAGCAATTTCCTAATCAAGTTCCGGCGCCCACCAACCCGCACATTGTGAACGTCACCGATCAGCATCCGTCTTACAACTCAAACCCGCCGACCTCGGGGTGGCACACCGGCGGCAATATCGGCCCGTGGGGCGTGACGACTCAGCCGATTCCCGATGAGATTACGGTTCACAACCTCGAGCACGGCGGCGTGATTATTCACTACCGCCAGGATCTCGACGCGGCGACCGTCGAGCAACTGACCACGCTGACGCGCCAGCTGCAGCAGCAGAGCCCATGCGTCCTGCTCATCCCCCGCGCGCCCGACAAGCTCGACACGCCGATCGCTGTGACCGCCTGGACCTGGCTGATGAAGCTGAACAGCTTCGACGCCACCGCGATTGGCGCGTTCTTCCGCAAGCACGTCGACCAGGGGCCCGAACATGTCGGCTGCCAGCTGCGATAAATAGCCAGAACAAAGAATAGAGAACAAAGAACCAGGCGTTGATTACGCATCTTGTTCTTTGTTCTTTGTTCTTTGTTGGTCGAAGGCGAGCCAGATTCCCGCAGCCGCGGCCGCAATTCCCACCCCAGACCAGATCTTTTGCGCCCGCCGCTGGTCGCTCAGCACCACTCGCGCGGTATTGTACCCGCTCGCACCAAACACGCCGCCGCCGGGATGCATGCTTGCGCCGGTCAGATACAGACCGCGCACCGGCGTGCGGTATGACGCAAGCTCGGGGATCGGGCGGAAGAAGAACATCTGGTCGAGCGACATCTCGACATGCATTACGTTCCCGCGCAGCAGCGCCAATCGGCGCTCGAGATCGAGCGGCGACTGAATGAAACGGTCGATGATCTTGCCGCGCATGTTCGGCGCGTAGCGATACAGTACCTCCAAAATGCTATCGGCGGCCTGCTCGCGGATCACATCCCACTGTCGGCCATTCGCGAGCTCGTATGGGAAATACTGCGCCCACAGGAACACCGTGTGCTTACCGGGCGGCGCCACCGTGGGATCGATCGCCGAGAAGGTCATTGCGATCACCGCTGGGTCGCGCGAGGGCATGCCGCGCAGATAGTCGTGGTAGGCCGCGCGCACATAGTTCATACTCGGCGCGAGCAGCTGCAAGCCATGGTGGCTCTCGTGCGGACGCCCGCCCGAGGGGGCGGCCAGGTAGTCGGGAAGCTCCTCAGCGGCGCAGCGTACCGTCATGCCAAAGCCATTGCCCACCCGGATGCCGCGGATGCGCGCGGCCATGCCTGGCGGTAGATGCTCTTCGCCCAGCAGATTGAGCATCGTCGTGATCACATGCGCATTCGAGACCACCAGCGGCGCGCCGATCTTTTCGCCGCCCTCCAGCTGCACGCCGGCAACCTTGCCGCTATGCACCAGAATGCGCTCCACCGGAGATTCGAGCCGCACCGCGCCGCCGGCCGTCTGCAGCGAGCGCGCCATCGCCTGGGTCAGCATGCCGCTGCCGCCCCGCGGGTGCTTGGCGCCGCTCTGGTGAATCATGGTGTGCCAGCCAAAGAAATCGCCCGCGCCGAGCTCATCCGGCGGCGGCCCCGACTGCGCCGCGAGCCAGGTCATGGCCGCGCGCATCGCCGCGCTCTCAAATGTCTCGGCGATGAGCTGGCCGTACGAGCTGAACAGCCGCCGCACCGTCTCGACTGTGTTGCGCAATTGGCGCGCGCGCGCCTGGCCCTTGGCCACGCCGCCAAACAGCCGCAGCAGGCTCGGCGGGTTGAGAAACGCGTCGAACACGCCCTCGTTGATCGGCCGCCAGAACTGCATAAACTGCCGGTAGGCCTCGGCATCGCGCGGCGACACGCGCTCGATCGAGCGATAGGTCCGGTCGAAGTCGCGGTAGAAGCAGATCGCGCCAGATGCATCGGGCAGCGGGTAGAACGCGAACGGGTCCATGTCGATATACTCCAGCCCGTGGCGTTCCAGATCGAGATCGCGTACGATCGGCGTCAGGTGGATCATGATATGCGCCGAGGAGCCAACGTCGATCTGATACCCTGGAATGACTTCCTCAGTACACACCGCGCCGCCGACGATCGGCCGCCGTTCCAGCACCAGCACGCGCAGCCCGGCGCGCTGCAAATAGCCCGCGCAGGTCAGCCCGTTGTGCCCCCCACCAACAATGATCGCGTCGTAGTCGTAGTTGGTCATAGGTTCTCTTCTGTGTTCAATCTGCTCTTGCAAACGCGAAGCGTCTACGGCGAAGGTTCTAGCGCGTATTGTATCTGATATGCTATGATACGCTGTGCGCAAAATGCATGATGAACTGGAAAATCAGACGGGGATCGCGGTGGCTCAGATTTTAATCGATCGAGAAAAACTTGCGGCCTTCTGCCGCAAGCATCATATTCGTAAGCTGGCTTTCTTCGGCTCGGTCTTGCGCGACGATTTCGGCCCCGATAGCGATGTCGATGTTCTTGTAGAGTTTGAGCCGGGGTATGTACCCGGTCTGGCCTTTTTTTCAATGCAAGATGAACTATCCGAGCTTATAGCGCGTGAAGTTGACCTAAATACGCCACAGTTTTTGAGTCACTATTTCCGTAATGAAGTACTCGCTGAGGCCGAGGTACAGTATGAGCAAGCGTAACAGCGCCCCACTGTTGAACGACATGCTCGATTATGCTCGCGAGGCGGTCGCATTTATAGAAGGGAAGTCGCGCGCCGACTTGGACACCGATCGGCTGCTCAACCTTGGGTTGGTGCGCCTATTGGAGATCATCGGTGAAGCGGCGAGCCAGCTACCCAGGCAAGAGCAACTTCGCCATCCACAGATTCCATGGCCGCAGATTGTCAGCTTGCGCAATCGATTAATTCACGGCTACAATGCTGTGGATCTTGATATCGTATGGCAGATCATCACCTCGGATTTACCACCGCTGATCAGCGAATTAGAAGCATCGCTTGGCCGCACAAGCGACGGATGACGACCTATCTCAACTTCTGCAATTTGCCTATTACATACACCGCCGTATGAAAGGAACGCCGATGTCCGAGGCTCTGAACTATTCGAGCTACCTGCGGCTCGACGGCTTGCTGAGCCAGCAGGTGCCGCGCAGTAGTGGCGCGCACGGCCCCGAGCACGACGAGCTACTATTCATTGTGATCCACCAGGTCTACGAGCTGTGGTTCAAGCAGATTCTGCACGAGTTCGACTACCTGGCCGAGCAGCTGCGCGCCAATGCGCACCCGCGCGCCAACCATACGATCCAGCGCATCCGCACGATCTTGAAGACGATCGTCGGCCAGGTCGATATTCTGGAAACCATGACCCCGCTGGAGTTCAACGCCTTCCGCAGCCACCTCGAATCTGGCAGCGGCTTTCAGTCGGTGCAGTTCCGCGAGATCGAGTTTATGATGGGCTATAAGCGCGCCAATATCTTCAAACACTATCCAGCCAGCACATTCGGTCTCGACCGGCTGCGGCGCCGCTTCGAGCAGCCAACGCTGTGGGACGCGTTCCTGGCCTTTCTGGCGCTCAACGGCTACGCCGTGCCGGCCGCGCAGCTGCAGCGCGATGTCACCCAGCCGCTGGCGGCCGCGCCCGAGGTCCAGGCCATCCTGATCGAGGTCTACCGCAAGGACGCGGCGGTGCGCAACGTGTGCGAGCAACTGGTCGACCTCGACGAGGGCTTCATGGAGTGGCGCTACCGCCACGTCAAGATGGTCGAGCGCACGATCGGGCACAAACCCGGCACTGGCGGCTCACCTGGCGCGGCATACCTGGCCGCCACGATCAAGCCGTTCTTCCCCGACCTGTGGGAGATTCGATCGCAGTTATAGGGGGAATAATACGTAATGCGTAAAACGTAATGCGTAAACCACGAACGCGGTATTATGCATTACGTTTTTCGCATTACGCACTATGCATCAGCAAGGACATCGCATATGATCATCCGTACCGACGCCGCCTACGCCGACGAGCTCGACGCGCGGGATCCGCTGGCACCGTTCCGCGCTCGCTTCCAGATCGACGACCCCGACCTGATCTATCTCGACGGTAACTCGCTCGGCCGGCTGCCGCTGGCCACAGCCATGCTGGCCGAGCAGCTTGTGCGCGAGCAGTGGGGCGGCCGCCTGATCCGCGGCTGGAACGAAAGCTGGTTCACCGCCCCCGAGCGCGTCGGCGCCAAGATTGCCCGGCTGATCGGCGCCCAACCCGACGAAGTGATCGTCGCCGATTCGACTTCGGTTAACCTGTTCAAGCTGGCGGTCGCGGCGCTGCGCGCGCGCCCTGGGCGCAGCCAGATTCTGAGCGACGACCTGAACTTTCCCTCCGATCTCTACATCCTTCAGGGGGCGATCGATCTGCTCGGCCACCAGCGCCAGCTCGAGATCATCCCCTCCGCCGACGGCATCCATGGCCCCACTGCCCCGCTCGCCGCGCGGCTGGGCGAACAGACGGCGCTGGTCACGCTTTCGCACACGGTCTTCAAGAGCGGCTATGTCTACGACATGGCCGCCCTCACCGCCGCCGCGCACGACGCCGGCGCGCTGGTGTTGTGGGATCTGAGCCACTCGATCGGCAGTGTGCCGGTCGATCTGAACGGCGCGGACGCCGACCTGGCGATCGGCTGTTGCTACAAATACCTGAACGGCGGGCCGGGCGCGCCCGCGTTCCTGTACATCCGCCGCGATTTGCAGGAGCAGCTGCGCAACCCGCTCTCGGGCTGGATGGGCCAAAAGAACCTGTTCCAGTTCAACCTCGAATACCAGCCGGCACCTGGGCTGCGCCGGTTCCTGACTGGCACGCCGCCCGTGCTCTCGCTGGCGCTGGTCGAGCCCGGCGTCGATCTGTTGTTGGAAGCGGGCATTGAGGCGCTGCGCGCGAAATCGCTCCAGCAGACCGAGTACCTGGTTGCCTTATGGGAGGTCTTGCTAAAGCCGCTTGGCTTCGCGCTCAACTCGCCGCGCGACCCGGCCCAACGCGGATCGCACATCTCGCTCGGCCACGCCGAGGGGCTGCGCATCGACCTGGTGCTGATCAACGACCTGAACGTGCTGCCCGACTTCCGCGCTCCCGACAATATTCGGCTCGGTATCGCGCCGCTCTACAGCTCGTACCGCGATATTCACACCGCCGTCACGCGCATGCAGCGCATCGTTGCCGAGCGGCTGTATGAGAAATATGCTAATGATGCGCCGGTAGTCACATAAGATATTCGCCCAGAAGCAGAAATGCGTAGTAGGGACGCGATATATCGCGTCGCGTCCCTACTACCCTCCCACCTTATCGGGCGCCGGTCGCGAATCGTCGGCCAGCGTGGGTAGATACATCGCGCGCACTGCTTCGTCAAACGTCCGGCGCTGGCCCAATGCATGCACCAGCCATTCTGGCGTCGTGCAGGTGTAGCCGGCACGGTCGAAGAATGCGAAAAACGAGAAGAAACCACTTAGTTCTGGCAATACCGGCTTTGCCAGCATGCCGCCAAGCGCCAGCAGCGGGCGCGGAATTGACACCACCGTGATTCGCCTACCGGTGATCTGCGCAATCCGATGGTATGCCTCGCGATAGCTTAGGTCTTCTGGCCCGCCCATCGGCACGATCTGATTGCGCGCTTCAGGGGCCCTCAGCGCCAGCGCCGCCGCGCGCGCCACATCCTGGATGCTCACGAATGAATACTTGCCACGCCCATTGCCGAGCGTCATCCCAATACCAGCGGTTTCGATCAGCCGCTTGAATGGCGCAAAGCCATCGCCAAAGGTTTCCTGAAACGACGACGGTCGGATGACCGTATAGCTCATACCGCTGGTCCGCAGTGCGCACTCGGCCGCAAGCTTATAGGCGAGCTGCGGTACCGTGGCCGCGCCTGCATCGGCTTTCAGCGCCGAAATAAACACAAACTGGGGCACATGCAGCTGGCAGGCCAGATCAATCAGCTGCTGGTTACCCTGGCCATCCACGCGGCGCATCGGCTGCCCGCGGTTCAGCGGGTTGCCCTGCGCGGTCGTCACGACGGCATGCGCGTCGCGCAGCGCCCGCCGCAGCGCACGCAGGTCGAGCATATCGCCAACTTCAAGCTCGACCCCCAGCCCGCGCAGCCGCGCCACACGCTTGCCCGAGCGCACCAACGCCCGCACTCGCTCGCCACGCGCGATCAATTCCTCGGCGATGGCCCCGCCGAGCATGCCCGTCCCGCCGATAAGTAAAACCGTCATCGTAATACTTTTGCTCTTGTCAATTGCAAATTGCAAATTGCAAATTGTAGTCGGCTTTCACAATTTACAATCAAACCAGGCGCTCGACCATCGTGCGCTGGGCGACGATCTCAAGCCGATCGTCAAGCGGCGCGAGCGTGGCCTCGGGGCCATACCTACGCCGAAGCGCAAGACTAATCAGGTGATCGGCCAGCTGCGGGTTCTTCGGCAGCAGCGAGCCATGCATGTAGCAGCCAAACGCGTTGCAGTAGACCGCGCCCTCGGTGCCATCTTCGCCATTATTGCCGTGCCCGGCCAGCACGCGCCCAAGCGGCCGCACCCACGTACCCAGATACGTCCGCCCACTGTGGTTCTCGAAGCCGACCAGTTTCGTCCGTGATCCGTGGTCCGTGGTCGGTGGTCCCTGGTTGGTCGCCATCCGCAACTGACTACTCACTACTGGCAACGGACTCAGATCGGCGTCCACGACGATATTGCCAATCAGCCGGACATCGCCGCCAACCGTGTGCACATCCATCGCGCCGACCCCTGGTAGTCGTTCGCCGGTGTGGGTGAGAAAATAGTGCCCCAACAGTTGGTAGCCGCCACAGATTGCTAAGATCACTAGATTGTTATCGATCGCTGCGCGCAGTGCTGGACCTTGGCGCCGCACAAAATCGTCGGCGATCAGCGCCTGGCCGCTATCCTGCCCGCCGCCAAAGAATGCGATGTCGATCGATGGCCAATCCACCTCCGCGCCAACGCCCACCGGCACAAGCTCGACGGCAATACCGCGCCAGGCACAGCGTTGAGATAACGTCAGAATATTACCGCGATCACCATAGATATTCATCTGCTCGGGATACAGATGCGCCAGCCGTAATCGATAGTTCATGGGCAACTCCCAGCGTGCACGAATGTGAGAATTGTACCACGTCGCCACAGATAGAGCGCAGGCACCAGCCAGCAAACGCGCCTATCTGAAACGAGCGATCGCCGATGAAAAAGCGGGAGCGCGAAAGGCGTTAGCCTCGCGAACCCCCGCCGTATTCGGCATCGTCATCCACAGCTATTTGGCGACAGCAACTGCTCGCTCGATTTCATGCGTATCGCCCAACCGCAGATCCAGCCAATCATATAAGCGTGGATAGCGCAACTCTAACCCTAACGCGTCTTTCACTCGCTGATTGCTGAGCCGAAGCGACGACGAAGCCATGCCTACCACCGAGGGGTCGAGACCAGATAACAGCGCTGTAGCGCTCGAGAAGGTGCGCGGCACCACCATGCCAAGGCGTTGGCGTATGGCACTATACAGCTCCAGCACGCGCAGCGGCTCGTCGTCGGCAACGTTGTAAATCGCGCCAGGCTGGCCGTCGTGTACTACGCGCTCCAGCACAGTGATCAAATCATTAATATGAATGTATGATATAAAGTTTCGTCCGTCGCCAATCAGCGTGGCAGTGCCACTGAGAACGGCATCGACGGGATCGCGCTCGGGCCCATAGATAGTGCCGACCCGTAAGATCATGGCCGGAAAGTGGTGCACCCGCACCATCTCCATGATTGCTTGCTCGGCCTCAATCATCACCTGGCCGAGTGGGTAGCAGGGTTCCGGCGGCGTGTCCTCGTCAACCCAGGTGTCGCCGCGATCGCCGTACGGCGCCATATTACTGGTAAAGACATACGCGCGTACGGTTCGCGAGCGCGAACACGCCGCGATCAAATGACGATTGCCTTCGACGAAAACGCGCTGAACTGTGCCATTTTGCAGAACTGAGCGCGAGGTGAGATTATAGACATACTCGATTCCGTTCGCGATACCGACCAAACTCTCCGGATCGGTCAGATCGCCCTGCCAGACCGCCATGCCTAAGCCAGCTAACCGTTGGGGCGTATCCTGATCGGTGTCGCGTACCAGCCCACGTACGGAATGCCCTTGCTCGAGAAGCTGAGCCGCCAGCCGCGAGCCGACATAGCCCGCCGCACCGGCAATCAGATATCGCGCCATAGTCCACCTCACATATTACGCGAGCAGGCCCGGCGGGCGACTCCGCCAGCCGGCGCAGATGCGCACAAAATCGCCGCCTCACGGTGTAGCGCATCTTATTCCTGCTTGACCTTCTACGATCTACCCCGTTGGCGGCGTTGAGCTAGCAACGTGTTCTGCATGTTCAAGAACAGAGGCTTTGATTATTCTATCACTGCTTCATACACTTGCCTAGACGGCAAAATGCGGATACTATTGCGCATTTTAATTGCAATCCATCGACAATATCTGTGTGCGTTACCGGGCTTGTAGACATTTACACTTATTATCCCAAATATATCCCAACTTATCCCACACTATCCCACATGTTTTCCCCATCCGGATGAGATAGAACATGTGTCTAACCTGATATGACTGTCAAGCCTTTTGTGCCTAGTTTGGCAACATTTTTAGAAAATATGTTCTACTAGAGTTCCGCAGTGGACGCGAACGATGGACCACCACGGATTAAAATCTCTCGTATCGAACGTTTTTTCGTTCTACAAACGAAAACCGTTCGATACGAAGAAGAAAAATCTGTGTTTTGCGAGTGACCGCCGAAGTCCGGTTTTATATTTGACGAGGTGTGCGTTCACTCGTACAATGATGCGACAATGATTAAACTGCTGCATCTGGCCGATTTACACATCGGCATGGAAAACTACGGGCGACTCGATCCAACCACCGGCATGCACACGCGGCTACTCGATTATCTTGAACGCCTCGATGAGGCGATCGACTACGGGTTGGCCGAAGGCGCCGATGTCGTACTCATCGCCGGCGACATCTATAAGAATCGCATGCCCAATCCGACGCATCAACGCGAGTTCGCCCGCCGCGTTCGCCGCATTCGTAAGGCTGGGCTGCCGATCTTCATCCTGATCGGTAATCACGACGTGTCGCCGGCCGCGGGGCGGGCCCACTCGATCGAGATCTTCGACACCCTCGATGTCGAGGGTGTCACAATCGCCGAGCGCGCCGGGCTACACACGATCGACACCCGCGCCGGCCCGCTCCAAATGATCGCGCTGCCCTGGATCACCCGTCACAATCTCCTGACTAAGGAGGAGCTGCGACTGGCCTCGTTTCTCGAAATTGAGACGATGCTGATCGAGCGGATCGACAATTTCTTGCGGCGAACCGCCGAGGCGCTCGACCCCGATATTCCAGCGGTGCTGACAATACACGGTACGATCGACGGCGCGACGGTCGGCGCCGAGCGGCAGATTATGCTCGGCAAGGATCTCGTGCTGCCTAAGAGCTTCGTCGCGCTCCCCGGCGTCGACTATGTCGCAATGGGGCACATCCACAAACACCAGGCGCTCGGCAGCCACCCGCCAGTAGTGTATTCTGGCAGCATCGAGCGGATCGACTTTGGCGAAGAGCACGAAGACAAAGGCTGCGTGTTGGTCGAGCTCGAGCGCGGAAATGTCAACTGGCGCTTTCACAAGCTGGCCGCGCGCCCATTTGTGACAATCGACGTCGACGTGCGAAATAGTTCTGATCCGCAGGCGCGCGTCGCCACCGCGATCGAGAAACACTCGCTCGGCAACGCTGTCGTGCGCGTGCAGATCGAGGCAACCCAAGAACAGGCGGCGCTGCTGCGCGCCGAGGAGATTCAGCAACTGCTGGAAGCTGCCGGTGCATTTCAGATCGCCGCGATCACCACCGAGGTCGAGCGCGCCAGCCGCGGGCGCCTGGCTGGCGAGCGCAATATCCTCGATGGGCTAACCCCGCGCAAAGCGTTGGAGCTGTACCTGCGCTCAAAAAACACGGCTGAGGATCGCATTGCCGCGCTCCTCGAGGCCGCCGAAGAGTTGTTTGTCGAGCAGGGCAATTGAAGATCGAGGATAGAGGATAGATGATAGCGTCGTCGAGCGATCGGCGCTATTTTCTATCCTCTATCCTCGATTCTCTATAACCTAGCGCCGGCGCGCGCCGGCCGCCAGCACCTGGGCGCGGCGCTCACGCCAGAGCATATTGCCGCCAAATCCGGCGATGAATACACCAACCAGCGCATTCAATGTCATCGTATACAGCACGGGAATGCCTTGGGTTGGGGTGCGCCAATTAGGCGTCAACACCGACACGAGCTGAACGATCGTGATGAACAGCGCCAGTCCAAGGCCAAAGCGCATCATAAAGCGCGCCAGCGGATCGTGAATCGTCGCCAAGCCGCGGCCAAGAAATACCCCCCATGCAAGCAGCAATACGATCGACGCACCGCCGTACAGCAGAGTCGAGGGCGAGTTCAGAAACCCCGAGATGATCCAGAAGTTCAGCGCCATCCAGCCCAAAAACGTCAGCGCTGCGATTATAATCAACTGCGGAAATACGCGGCGTTCCTCAGGCGATGTGGCACTTACGAGCGCATAGATCAACGATAACAGATAGAGGGCGCCGGTGACCACGAACTTGCTCACGCTCTGAGTTGGCAGATTTCCAAGCAGTGGAATACCCGCCGCAACCGCGTCGGTATCCGCCAGGCTTCGGTCGCCGGCAAGCGGGATGACGGTCCACAGAAGCCAGATCACCAGATAGATGCCCGCACAAACGGCGAACAGCACAACATCCTTGCGATTGGCACGGAGGAAATCACGCATATTGAGTCCTGCGAGCGACACACCGCACAACCAGTGGCAAACCCGAGCCGGCGCTATGTCACACTAGAGATGAATACTACCATTCGTACTGTATTACGGAGCCGGTGCGCTCGTCGGGCTATTCGGCGCGGTGCGATTTGCCTCAGCCGGCAGCGGTTTGCCATCGGTGCCGAGCGCTGGCAGCGACGTATTGCCATCGCGAGCGTGCGTGCTCAAGAACGCCAGCAGATCCGCGATCTGCTTATCGTCGAGCTGCGGGAACGGCGGCATCGCGCTGATCTGGTATGGGCCAAAGCCGCTCGCCGGCTGCTGCTGCTGGCCGCCAGCGAACGCCGCGCCGCCCTTCTTGACCCACTCCATCCAGTTCTCGACCGTCACATCTTTGGTGTTCGGTAATTTCTTACCAAGCGCCGCCGTGCCATCTGGGCCAAACAGGCCGCCAAGGCCCGGCGCGGGAACGCCGCTATCTTTATTATTCAGGTTATGGCAACTGGCACAGTTCGCCGTGAAGATCGCGCCGCCGCGCCCGACTGGCGTATCAGGCGCGCCAGCCGCAGCCGCCGCCTGCTGCACTTTTTTATAAGCTGCGGCTGCGGCTGCAGCGTCGGCGCTGATGTTCGGGCTCGTGCTGCCCTGCGGGCCCCACCAACTCGAAACATACGCGGCGATATTTTGGATCTGGTCGTCGCGCAGCGGGCCGCCCAGGCGCGCGCTCCAGCGCGGCATGGCCGTGCCGCGCACACCCGATGTAATCGTAGCCTCGACAAAGTTGCGAACCGTGCCATACTTCGCGACAATACCAGTCGACCCATCCAGCCGATCGCCGAGTGTGTTCGGCAGATTGTTAATCTGGGGTGCGGCGTTCGCCACGCCACCCTCACCCGTCAGGCCGTGGCAGGCAGCGCAGTATTGCTCGTAGTCGCGCGCGCCGCGTGTGAGCAGCGCCCCATTGAAGCGCTCCTCGCGTGCGGCCAGCACGTAGTTCTCGCGCACCCAAATATAACCCAGCAGCAGCGTCGAGGCGAGTAAGAAGAACGTCGCGATCATCAAATTACGCGTCATTGTTAGTATCCATCATCCAGCCGGCCGGGCCGCGGGTGTGCGATCCAACCGCACGCTATGCTACTGCCGCACATAATCCTTGAAGCGACTCAGGAACCGCACCGAAGCTGGTTGCTGCTTGCCACCGACCGTAATCACCAGCGTTACCTTCTGGAGATTCACCTGGCCCTGCTGGTCGAGCTGCCATGGCTCAACCGTCAGCGTGGCATCGCCGCCCTGCTCGGCAAATGGCCGATCGAGCTCTTTCCAGCGCTTGACATCGGCCAGGAAGTCGTCGAACATCTGCTTGGCCTCGGGGCTCAGCGCAGCCTGATCGCATGCGGTGAACGTGCCGGTGAATGAGTCGACCGTGCAGGCCGATTGCGGCAGCTGACCGAATGGAACCTCGTCGACCCTGCCCTCGCCCTCGCCGGGCACCCACTCGAACACCAACTCGCTCGTCGCGGTCTCCTGGATGCCATACGCCGGTAGACCCGCGTAGGTCAGGAAGCTAATCAGCACGATCCCCACCACCATGCCGACCAGCGCAACTTTACGATCCTTGAGCTTGCGGCTAGGGTTCCGATCGATATACGGCAGCAGGAACAGACCGCCAAACATCACGCCCGCCAATAGCAAGCCGAAGAAAAATTTGTCGCCGACCTTGAGCATGCCCTGGAGCCAGAGGAAATACCAGGGCGCCTTGGTATGCTGAGGCGTCACAAACGAGTTGGCATGGCCTTCCAGGGCCGCGTTCCAGAAGAATTGGTTGATCGCAATCAGCCCGAAGGTCAAGAAAGCAATCGCCGCGACCTCCAGGTACACCTGATCGGGCAAGAATGGAATCTTGCGCTTCGTCGGCGGCATGTTGTCGAACAGCTCGTGGATCGGCGAGATCTCCTGCTTGCGCACGGCATAGTAGTGAATGCTGATCACCGCAAGCGCTACGCTCGGCAGTAAGAAGATGTGCAGCAAGTAGAAGCGCAACAGCGTCTGCCCGCCGACGTCGACCGCGCCGCGCAGCAGCTTGTTGATCGCATCGCCAAGTCCCGGCGTCGCATCGGCCATCGAGCTACCGATCGTCACCGCCCAGTAGGCCAGCTGATCCCACGGCAGCAGGTAGCCGCTGAACGACAGTACCAGCGTCGTCAGCAGCAGAATCACGCCGGTGACCCAGATAAACTGGCGTGGGGCCTTATACGAAGCGGTGATAAAAGTACGGATCATGTGCAGCGCGACGACGGCGACCATTAAGTGCGCGCCGAGGCGATGCACATTGCGCATCAGGTTTCCCAACGGCACGTCGGTCATGATCTTGACCATGCTGGGGTAGGCCTCGCTGGCCGAGGGTATATAGAAGACCATGAGAATCAGGCCGGTTATCGACTCGACCATAAAAAGGAAGAAACTAAACCAGCCTAGGCCGACGGTGTAATACCATGCCGTAGACTCTTCGGGCAGGGCGCGCGGGCGGATATGATACCAGAAACTGTTGTTATGCACCCGCATACGCGGGTTCGGTCTGGGGGCCGGCTCTCCGCGCAGCACCGAGCGCCAATCCGCCATCCCCATGCTGGGGAAAAACGAGCGCCCAACCTCCGAGACCCAGGCCATCAGTCGCCGCATCCCGCCGGGTCGCTCGACTTGCTGTGTGGCCATCTGTCGTTGCTCCCTCTAGCTTTAGTTAAGGTAAAATGCAAAAGGTAAACGGTCAAAGAGGCCAACCGAATTGACTTTTACCTCTTACCTTTTTACTTTTATCTTTCGTTAGGCGTGTGGTTGGCCAAAGACGCGCTGGCCGGTATTTACGACGATCCGATCATTCGCCACTTTGACGCGGAACTGATCCAGGTTGCGCGGCGCCGGACCGCGGACATATTTCGTGTCGCGCTCGTAGGTTGAGCCGTGGCATGGGCAGATGAAGCGCTTCTCGGAGGCAATGTACGGAACCAGACATCCTAGGTGCACACACACCTGGTAGATCGCCATGAGCCCCGAGGTATTCTGGTTGCCGTCTTCATCTTCCACCGGCTGAATCGGATCACCGGGCGCGACCTTGACGACAAAGAACTTGCCATCGGCGACCGGAAATGGATCATCCGTATCCTTGAATTCGCTGGCTTGCTTGTCGAGCGTGAACTTTCCGCCGAAGGTGCCGGCCTTGATGCGCGGGTAGGCGAACCCACCGGCGACCGGGTAGGTGCGTTCGAGGGTATTGGGATCTTCGGCGGAAACAAACTTGAGCAATGGCCCAAGCAGTGGGTCGGCGGCTGGATCGGGCGAGGTAATGAACACGAGGCTGCCAACCGTCAACAACGCAGTCGATCCGGCCATCGCAAACGCCAGAAGCTCGCGTCGGTTGATTCCCAAACCCTTCTGCCGGACCGCTGGCACGGGCTTTTGAATGCCCGACTTCGCAGCGATGGCATCCGCATCGGCTTGCGAGATCACTCGCCGGCCCGCGTTACGCTGTTCTGCCATACGCGTACTCCTCAATCTCTAGCGGCGTCTCCACAACGCCAGATCATTTCTACGTGCCTATACGAACTACCGTTGGGTCGATTGATGAGCCGCACAAACCTACATGATATGTGCAGCCGGCGCCTGATACTGCACAAACGCCGCTCAAGCTCGTGTTCTTCGCATTCTAATGGGGCAATTTAAACCTTGTGTATTGTAGCACAATCACCAAAGAGCGTCAATTTTAGGATTCTTCCTCGCCAACTTCCAGATAGTACATCGACGGATAGCGCTCATCTTGGATCGCCGGGTAGGCGAAGACTTGGCCGAGATATGAGACGGCGGTGAAGTGATCGCAAGCGTGGCATGCATAGATATCGTAGTGATGGCGCGCGCTGGCGGGATTGCCGACCGTTGCGTTTATATCTTCAGGCTCGATCAGGTCGCCGCGGCCGCACCAGGAGCAGACGATCTCATACACCAGTACATAGATAGGACTACGAAATGCGCGCGGATATTCCAGCGCTTTATACACAAACTGCTGGTTACCCCAGCGCGCCTCGGCAGTTAGTTTCTTGCAGCTGTTACAGCGGTAGATTTGATGCGCGAAATCCACCTGCGGATTGGCGACTTTCGCATCAAAGTCGGCCAACTCAAGGTCATTCGCTATACCGCACCAGCAGCAGATCGGCCCGGAATCGACGGCCATCGCTTATACTCCAACACCGATATCAAACCAGCTCAATTATAGCACGCAGATCTCGGCATACCATACTACATGATGCTGTAAAACATTAATGAAATTCCAACTTTCTACTTGACAGACCGATATGTCTGTGCTAAACTACCTCTGCCTATATTTAGGACTAAAAGTGCCTTGACTATACAAGATGTGGAATGTTTGTGGATAAGTACACAAGCAAAACAAGTACCTTCCTCTTAACGTCTACAGGCGAAGTTGACTTAACGCAACCTTTACTTTACATACTGTTATAATTCTCGCGTCGACACCGAGTTGCCAGCCACGCCTCGCCTGAGCAGCCCGGTGCTTTTTTATCCCATATTCCGCATCACGTCGATCCGTGAGCCGAACCGGCTCTTAGCATAATCTAAAGGAGAAGGTCAATGACTGTTCTGGATCAGAAACCGGTGGCGTTGAGCGATATTGCGCTGACGGTGCTGCAAAAACGCTACCTGATCAAAGATGATCACGGTCGCGTCGCCGAGACGCCGGAAACGATGTTCCGCCGCGTCGCCGACACGATCGCCGATGTCGATCGCCGCTACGGCGCATCGGCCGACGAGGTTCGCACACGCTCCGACCAGTTCTACCGCCTCATGACCGGAGGCTACTTCGAGCCCAACAGCCCCACGCTGATGAACGCTGGCCGGCCGTTGGGAATGTTGTCAGCTTGCTTTGTGCTCCCTGTTGAAGACGATCTTAGTGGCATTTACGAGACACTAAAGCATCAAGCGCTCGTGCACCAGGGAGGTGGCGGCACGGGATTCAGCTTCTCACGACTACGCCCGCGCGGCGATGTCGTCCGTTCAACGATGGGCGTGGCGTCGGGACCGGTTAGCTTCATGGATGTGTATAACCATTCCACCGAAGCGATCAAGCAAGGCGGAACCCGTTTCTAAACTGTGGCGGGTTTAAAATCTCGCGAATTGCTGGGATCTCCTAAAGCTCTACTGACCACAACGTAGCTGGTAACGGCAGGCGTGATGGTTCGAAAACAGTAGAGATGAAACAATGGACAATCAGCAACCAAGCTGCTCCGGTGACGGAGTAGAAGGCCCAGAGACTACCGAACCCTTGCCCTTTTAGCTCAAGCGTGCTATTATTCGAAAGCGGATAATAGAGCGCGCGAGGGCAACGATGAGCAAGCAAGTAGGGCCTGATGGCGAGCAATCCCGTCAGGTGGCGCGAGACCGGGCATTTCGTCGGTATCCGAACATTAACAAGCAGCTACTAACAGACCTGTACTATACACAGGGTTTGTCAACCGTCGATATCGCCAAGCAGCTTGGTGTAAGCCGTAATCTTATCTGGGAGTACATGGTGATGTATGACCTAGAGAGGCGAGCACCGGGACAAGCTGGAGCGCTGAGATCGCGGATCTATCCCATCAATGAGCAGTACTTGCAGTGCATTGATGAGCCGGACAAAGCCTATATCGTAGGTTTTATCCTGGGAGATGGCACTCTCAGCGACCGAAGAAAGTCAAAACGACTCATCCTCGCTGTAGCAGATAAAGATGGTGTGCTTTTGGAACAAATCGCAGAGCGACTCAATTGTCGCGATCTGGTGCGGCGCGGACAACCTGCGGCTTTCCCACAGAACAACCCAAGGCACGAATTGCCATCAACAGCACTAAATTGATCAATGACCTCGTCGCCCTAGGAGTTCCGCTGAGTCCAAAGTCGGGCAAGGAACCATTCATCGAATTCGCAACCACAGAATTGACTTGGGCGTTCATCAGAGGTGTTAGCGATGCTGATGGCTGTATCCGCGTGTACGAGCGTTCTGGCCTGGTCAAAGGGAAACTCTACGGCCCCTATCGCCGCGCAAGATGGTCGATAACAGTTGGCACTTCCTTTGTGTACGGCCTGCGCGATTTCCTGGAACGTGAAGGAATCCGGCTTAGCGCAAAGTGCGTCCAACCCAAGCAAGGCACTGGATTGCTAGAAGTTGCCGACCAGGACAAAATCCGCGAGATCGCTCGGCATATGTATCAGTATGGGACATTGTGGCTGCAACGTAAAAAAGATACCTTCGATTTGCTTGGATGATAGAGTTCCGACCTCACGCCGAAAGGGTGAGAGCCAGGCAGAAATGACCTGGCCCCGCGCAAGCGGAGTAACAATGTGCGTGGCGCGAACATGGGTATCCTGCGGGTGGATCATCCGGACATTCTGGAGTTCATTACCTGCAAGACCGACCTTTCGAAGATCACCAACTTCAATATCTCAGTCGCGATCACCGATGTCTTCATGGATGCGGTGGCGAACGACACGACGTATGATCTAATCAGCCCGCGCACCGGCGAGCCGTATGTCGCCAACCGCGAGGGATTGAAGAACCCGCTCACCGGCGAGGTGCTGGTCGAAAAAGGCCAGGTCTGCCGCCTGCGCGCGCGCTATGTGTTCGACTTGATCGTGCAGTGCGCGCATGCTACAGGCGAGCCGGGGCTGTTCTTTATCGACCAGGCCAATAGGTACAACCCGGTGCCCGCGCTTGGGAGTTACGAGGCTACGAACCCGTGTGGCGAACAACCACTTCTCGCATTCGACGTCTGCAATCTTGGCTCGCTCAACCTGGGCAAATTCGTGACTGAGGCGGGCGCGATCGATTGGGATGGGCTGCGCGAGGTCGTGCACCAAAGCACGCGCTTCCTAGACAATGTGATCGACGCCAATCACTACCCGCTGCCGCAGATCAGCGAGCTTTCGCAGCGCATCCGCCGGATCGGTTTGGGCGTGATGGGCTGGGCCGATATGCTGATCCAACTCGGCGTGCCCTATAGCTCCGACGAAGGTATCGAGCTTGGGCGCAATGTGATGCAGTTCGTCGATGAAGAAAGCAAGGTCGCATCGGAGCAGATCGCCGCCGAGCGCGGCGTCTTCCCGGAATGGGAACGCAGCATCTGGGGCCCCGACGCCACATGCGCACGCGATGCGCAGGGCCAGCGCATCCGGCCCGAGCGGCGGCTGCGCAACTGCAATGTCACCACCGTCGCGCCAACCGGCACGATCTCGATCATCGCCGGCTGCTCGTCGGGCATCGAGCCGATCTTCGCGGTCGCGTTCTGGCGCTACCAGGCCGATGCGCGCATGCTCGACATTAACCCCGACTTTGTGGCGCGGGCGCAGCGCGAGGGTTGGTACTCCGAGGAACTCATGGCGCGGATCGCCGACAGTGGCCACATCCACCATCCCGAGGTCCCCGAGGCGGTTCAGCGCGCATTCGTCACCGCGCACGATATCGTACCGGAATGGCACGTGCGGATGCAGAGTGCGTTCCAGGAGTACACCGACAGTGCGATTTCGAAGACAATCAATTTCTCGAACGAGGCCACGCCCGAGCAGGTGCGCGAAGCCTACGAGCTAGCCTACAGCCTGGGTTGCAAGGGTATCACCGTCTATCGCGACGGCTCGCGCTCGAACCAGGTGCTCTCGACCGGGTCGACCGCCGATCCGAAGGTAAAGCCGACTGAAGCTCCGGCGGCGCCCGGGCCAGCCGCGCCGGTGGCATTAGCGCCGCAAGCGGTCAAGCCGCGCCGTGTGCCCGACGGGCTGCCGAGCCACTCATACGGGGTCGTCACGCCGCTGGGTAAGTTGCGGCTATTTGTCACCGAATACGAGCAGGAGCCGTTCGAAGTGTTCGCAATTATCGGGCGCGCAGGCAGCGATGTGATGGCCTTTACCGAGGCGATCGGCCGGCTGCTCTCGCTGGCGCTGCGCTGCGGCATCCCGGTGAAGCTGCTGGCCGAGCAGTTGCGCGGCATCGGCGGCCCGCGCAGCGCCGGCTTTGGCCCATCGCGCGTGCGCTCGGTGCCGGACGCGATTGGTAAATTGCTGCAAGATCACTATGTCAACCAGCATGAAGGACATACCACTGGCGAGATGTATGGCACTAGTCATGGCAACAGCGGTAGCAACGGCTTCGCGGAGATTCAGCCCAGCTCGTATGTGCAGTTCGAACAGCACACCGATCCGCTGGCCGTCGGCGAGATTTGCCCCGATTGCCAGAACGCGACGCTGATGAACGAGGAAGGCTGCCGCAAATGCCACTCCTGCGGGTATGCGGAGTGCTGACGTGACAAGATGACAAGATGACCAGGTGACAATTCGTCTTGTCATCTTGCTATTGGCTGGAGGCCAGGGAGTGTCAGACATGCCAGAACCGCCTGAGAAGCCTAAACAGCCCAAGTCCGACCCGCCCGAGGAGGCCGAGTGCCCACGATGCCACGGGACTATGCGGCTGTGGGCCGGCTTTTATCGTTGCACAAATTGTGGCTATAAAGAAAGCTGCTGCTTTTAGACAGCTTGGTGAACACGCTCCTGGCGCCGTTCTTTTGCAGCTTGCGCGTGCCGGTGCTACACTACTCGTATAGTGTTTGAGTGAGAAGGAGCAGTTCCATGGCAGTCAAATTCGGCGTGTTTGTTCCACAGGGCTGGAAGATGGATCTGGTCGAGATCGACGATCCGGTCGAGCAATACGAGGCCATGACCCGTGTCGCGCAAGTGGCCGACGAGCTCGAAGGTATCGACTCGATCTGGGTTTATGATCACTTTCATACCGTGCCGACGCCAACAATCGAGACGACCTTCGAGAGTTGGACGATCACCGCTGGCCTGGCGCGCGATACCAAGCGCGTGAAAGTTGGCCAAATGGTCACCTGCAACGGCTATCGCAACCCGGCGCTGCTCGCCAAAATCGCCTCGACGACTGATGTGATGAGCCACGGCCGGCTGATCTGCGGGTTGGGCGCCGGCTGGTACGAGCACGAGTGGCGCGCTTATGGCTACGGCTTCCCCGAGGTGCCCGAGCGTATGGGCATGTTCCGCGAGGCCTGCGAGATTGTGTATCGTATGTGGACCGAAGACAGGCCAACCTTCCATGGGAAATACTACACGATCGACGGCCCGATCAACGAGCCGAAAGGCGCTCGCAGGCCACACCCCGAATTCTGGCTCGGCGGCGGCGGCGAGAAGGTCACGCTCAAGCTGGTGGCCAAGTGGGCCGACGGCTGCAACATCGGCGGCGGCAACCCCGACATCATCCGCCAAAAGCTCGAGGTGCTGCGCGGCCACTGCGCGGCCGTCGGGCGCGACATCAACGCAATTGTGATCAGCACTGGCATGGATCTGTACCTGCTGAACGACGGCGAGGATCCGGCCAAAGCCGGTAAAGCACCACTTATCGGCACGCCCGACCAGATAACGGAGAAGCTCCAGGCGATTGTCGATGCCGGCGCCAACTATATTATTGTCTACCTGCCAGGGCTGGCCTACGACCAGAGCATGCTGCGGCGCTTCGCCGAGACGGTGATCCCGCGCTTCAGGTAAGTGCTCCTGAGATACTCTCCCCGAAGATCTTTTTCAAGTGTTTTGGCGGCAAAGCCGCCAAAACACTTGAAAAGATAAACTTAATCGTATCCTCATTCAGCAATGGTATAACTCATCGTATCGCCGGCCTGCCATGGCCGATTTCTTCGTATCACACCGCGGCGTGCAACGGTAATATAGTGCTATGAGAATTCTGATCGTTGAAGATGAGCAGGCAATCGCCACATTTATACTCCAAGGCCTCACCGAAGCCGGTTATGCGGTCGATCTGGCAAGCGAGGGCGCCGAGGCGCTCCATTGGATCGCAATCGCCGAGTATGATCTGATTGTTCTCGACTTGATGCTGCCGGATACCGACGGTATCTCGCTCTGCGATCAAATCCGCAAGCATGGGCTGCATACCCCCGTGCTGATGGTCACCGCGCGTGACACGGTCGACGATCGTGTGGCCGGCCTCGACAGCGGCGCCGACGATTATCTGATCAAGCCGTTCGCGTTCGCCGAACTGCTGGCGCGCATTCGCGCGTTGCTGCGCCGCGAGCCGGTCTTCAAAGGCAGGGTGCTCCAGATCGCCGATCTTACGCTCGACACGGTGAGTCGCACCGTACGTCGCGCCAACCAGATCATAACGCTCACGACGAAAGAGTATAGTTTGCTCGAGTTCCTGATGCGCCATCCCAATCAAACACTTACGCGCACGGCGATCGGCGAGCATGTCTGGAACTATGATTTTGATAATGTATCGAATCTGATCGACGTGCATATATTCGGACTGCGCCGTAAGATCGACGACCTACACGAGATCAAACTCTTGCATACGGTTCGCGGAGTCGGTTACCGGCTCGGCACTGAAACAACCGCGTAACGCCTATGAATAGCATGAGCAAGCGCTTAATCCTCAACATACTGTCAATGTTCCGCTCGCTTCGCTGGCGGCTGACCGCCTGGTATGTCGCGCTCCTGTGCGGCTTGCTACTGATTTTCAGCACCGGCACCTATATTGCGGTCAGTAAGCTCCTGCTCGATAATCTCGACGACCTATTGGCCAGCCAAGCCAAGCTGATTGTAGAGACAATTAATCTTAACGATCGCGAGCTGGCAATTCAGAATGACGCGCTCCAGATCGGCCGCAATACAGACGATCATTTGACGCGGCTGTATGGCGCCGACGGCACGCGCCTGTTCGATAACGACGCGAACATCAATTCTGCAGAGCTGAACGGGGCTGTACACGAGGCGCTGGACGGCAAGCAAGACTACGACCTTATTTCGGATCATGGCGGCCTGCGCGTTCTGACATTCCCAATTAAAAGGGGCAGTCAGGTGGTCGGCGTATTACAAGTTGGTCTCTCGCTCGAAGATGTCAACGACACCATGCATGCACTACTGCGAGGCATGCTGGTGTTGGCCCCGGCGATGTTACTGCTGGCCAGCGGTGGCGGGTTCTTCCTGGCCAACCGCGCGCTCGCCCCGATCGACAATATCACCCGCACGGCCCAGCAGATCAGCGCCGAAGACTTCAACCGGCGAATCGGACTGCGCGGCCTCGACGAGGTCGGCCGCTTGGCGCATACGTTCGACGATATGATCGCGCGCCTTCAGTTGGCATTCGAACAGCAGCGCCGCTTCACTGCCGATGCCTCGCACGAACTACGCACGCCACTCACCGCAATGATTGGGCAGATCGATGTGGCGCTCGAACGACAGCGCGACGCCGATAGCTATCGCGCCACACTGACCACCGTGCGCGAGCAAGCGCAACGACTAGGACGTCTGGCGAATGACCTGCTGTTCCTGGCACGCTCCGATACGCATCCCAAACCAGCCGCACGCGAGACGATCGACTTAGCCCAGCTGCTGCCGGCAATCGTCGCGCAGGTCGAGCCGCTGGCGCAAGCGCGCGATCAGCGGCTCGACTTGCATCAAACCTCGCCGTCGTCGATCGTCCAAGGAAATGAAGACGATCTGATTCGCCTGTTCTTAAACTTGCTCGACAATGCCATCCGCTACACGCCGTCGGGCGGGCGGATCTGTGTGCGATGCGATCAACAGGATACCCAAGTGATGGTTAGCGTCGCCGATACCGGTCAGGGGATCGCGCCGGAGCATCTGCCACATCTGTTCGATCGCTTCTTCCGAGTCGATCGCGGGCGCAGCCGTGCCCACGGCGGCAGCGGGCTGGGCCTGGCGATAGCACAGAATATCGTTCGCGCCCACGGCGGCAAGCTGTTGGTCGAAAGCGCACTCGGCCAGGGCAGCACCTTTACCGCCGTTCTGCCCGAAGTAGGCTAATAGACCACGGATTGGACGGATACCCCGCGGGTTCTAAATGTAATCCGTGAAAATCTGTTCAAACCGTCGTATCCGTGGCCTATTCCTCTGCCGGATACCTGAGGAGTGTCGGTATAGTGTGAGCACAGGGTGCGGGCCAAAGACAAGCCTCGACCCGCACGTGCGTGAGGCTGCGAACGTGGCAGCCGGGAGAGTTAAAAGTTATGAGTTATGAGATATGAGTTGGAGGATACTTCCAACTCATATCTCATAACTCATAACTCATAACTATTCAAGCGTTGTTGCCCTGATAGAGCCGGTCGCGGATCGTCACGACCTCCTGGCGTAGGCGCGAGTCGGCATTGATCTCTTCGCCGATCTTTTCGCAGCCATAGATCACGGTGGTGTGGTCGCGGCCACCCAGCAGCTGCCCAATGTCCATGAGGCTGGAGTCGGTCTCCTCGCGCAGCAGGTACATGGCCACCTGGCGCGGCACAACGATATTGCGGCTGCGACCACGCCCCTGCATCGCCCGTAGTTCTACGCCATAGAAATCGGCGACCTCTCGCAGAATGGCATCGGAGGTCACACGCTTGCGCCGGCTGGTGTCAAGCAACTCGTTGAGCGCAGCGGTGGCGACCTCGACGCTGACCGACGTTCCATACATCTGCGCATACGCCGCCACCCGATTGAGGCAGCCCTCCAGCTCGCGAATGTTACTCTGGATGCGATGTGCCAGGAAATCAATCACCTCGGGTGGAATATGCATCGCCATCTGTTCGGCCTTGGCGCGCAGAATCGCCGTGCGCGTTTCCAGATCGGGCGTTTGTACGTCCACGATCAAGCCCCACTCGAAGCGTGAGCGCAACCGCTCCTCCAGCGTCAAAATAGCCTTCGGCGGGCGATCCGAGGAGATCACGATCTGCTTGCCGGCAGAGTGCAGTGTGTTAAAGGTATGAAAGAACTCTTCCTGAGTGCTTTCCTTGCCTGCGATAAACTGTATATCGTCGATAAGCAGGATATCAATATTGCGATAGCGCATTCGAAACTCTTCGGTCTGCTGACGTCGAATCGAGTTAATCAGATCATTGGTAAATTTTTCCGACGAAACATACAAAACATTGATTTCCGGGTCGCGATCGAGCGCGTAGTTGCCGATCGCATGCAGAAGGTGCGTCTTTCCCAACCCGACGCCGCCGTACAAGAACAGCGGGTTGTATGCTTGGGCTGGATGCTCGGCCACCGCCATACAGGCGGCGTTCGCCAGCCGATTGCTTGATCCCACGATAAATCGATCAAAAGTATAGCGAGCGTTCAGCATACCCGAGCGCACTGCGCTCGAGAATTCAAGCTGCTGCATACCCAGCCGATCGTAGCTGTTACCATTACCATTGCCCTTGCTATAGCCATTGTTATGGGCATAGCCGTTCGACACGCCGTTGTGGGAGCTGGGAAGATCGTCATAATCGTCCATATCGTCTTCCTTGCCATATTCGCGGCTAGCCAGCCTCCCTTCGGCTAGAACCGCCTGCGGTGCGGCGATCACCACACGCACCTGCACCGGAAAGCCGACTAGGGTGCTAATGAGCTCGCGCAGGGGGCCAATATAACGATTCTCAAGCCCTTCTTTGAAAAATGCACTTGGCGCGCCTATCGTCGCAACGCCGTTCTCGATGGAAAGCAGCGTTGCACGCCGCAACCATGTATTGAACTCATGGCGTGAGATCTGCACTTGCATGGTACCAAGTGTCGAATTCCAGATTTTCGTGAGGTTCACACGGACCTCCATTTGGAGCAAATATAGACTATGAGCGCGTGCCCATGAGCGGCACGCACCTTTCGATCGACATCACTGGCGAACGTCTGTCATCAAACTTGTGGGCTAAACGACCGGTGACAATGATTGTGTAGCGAGGCTGATCATACTCCATGCAACCCATCTTTTCAAGCCAATTACAACCGCTTTTCTATTACGATTGCTTATACAAGGCGGGCTTCGTATACAGGTAGTGTTTGCGATAACCATACCTTCATCAGCGAGATATACCGCCCAAGTGGTAGTGATCATGTGGATAACTCGTTGAACATACGTTCGCCTATCTCGCCAATTCGCGCGCTAGGAGCGCGGATTCCGTTCCTGTGATCCTGTCAAATCTTTTCCACAATGCTGTGGATAAAATTGCGCCGATGTGGACAACTTTGGGGATGGATTTGCGCTTAGCTTGGAACATCATTCGCGGGCGGCGTTCGCCGGCTCACTCGGCAATTCCGGCAAATCCAGCGGTGGCAACTCGGCCAAGTTGCTAAGCCCAAACTGCCGCAGGAACTCACCAGTCGTCGCATACAGAATCGGCCGGCCGACAGTCTCCAACCGCCCGGCTTCGGCGATCAGGTCGCGCCCCAGCAGCGCGCGAATGACCCCACTACTGTCCACACCACGCAGCGCATCCACCTGGGCACGCGTGATCGGCTGGCGATAGGCGATGATCGCCAACGCCTCCAACGCTGCCGGCGAAAGCTTCGGCTGCGGCTGGATGCCCAGAAAGCGCTCGATCACACCAGCCGCCTCCGGCGCCGAGACCATCTGAATACTATCGCCCTGACGCTGCACACGCACTCCACGCGTCTGGCACTCTGCGCTCAGACGCTCCAACGCCGCCTCAATCGCATCGGCCGGCAACTCGAGCGCTTGGGCTAGTTGCGCGACCGTCAGCGGTTCGCCGGCAATAAACAGCAGGCTTTCGAGCAATTGGGTCGCCGAAGGAGCCGGCGGAATGGGCAGGTCAAAGAGTAGTGGCTGTTCCATAAACAAGGCAAAAAGTTAAAGGTAAAAGGCAAAAATGCATATCGTTTTGCCTTTTACCTTTTACCTTTTTACTTTATGACAAGCAGATTACGCTCAAACGTCGTCAGGCTCTCGGCGCCAGCGGCGGTGATAACCAGATCGTCTTCGATCCGCACGCCGCCAATGCCGGCGACATAGATGCCCGGCTCGACGGTAAAAGTCATACCCGGCGCCAGCGAGTCGGCACTGCCGGCCACGATATACGGTGGCTCGTGGATCTCCAGGCCAAGGCCGTGGCCGGTGCGATGCAGGAACTGGGCGCCATAGCCGCCATCGGCAATAACCTTGCGGGCGGCCTGGTCGATCGTTTCGCCGCTTGCGCCTGGCCGTGCCGCCGCCCGCCCAGCGGCATTCGCGGCCAGTACGAGATCGTAGATCCGCCGCGCCTCGGCGCTGGGTTCGCCCAGTGCGATAGTGCGGGTGATATCGGAAGCATAGCCATCATACCACGCGCCGCCATCCATAATAATCAGGTCGCCCGGCTGAAACGCCCGATCAGTATTCGAGTGATGCGGGTTGGCCGCGTTCGGCCCGCTCGCGACGATCGTCCCAAACGACGGACCACTGCCGGCTGCGCGCATGGCGCCCTCCCAGATATCGGCCAGTTGGCGCTCGGTCATACCGGCACGAATCTGTGCGATTGCCGTCCGCAGCGCATCCTCGACAATCCGCACCGCGGCGCGCATCGCAGCCAGTTCGCCAGCATCCTTGGTCATCCGCAAGGCGGACAGCAGCGCTGTCGCGTCGCCAACCACCACCTCGGGCGCGGCTTGCTCGATTCCGCGCAGTTCCAGCACGCGCATCGCCGTGTACTCAACACCCAGCCGCGTGCCATCGAGCCTCAGGTCGGCGGCCGCCTGGCGTAGCGCATCCGCCGGGCCCGTATCATCTTTCCAAGGGTAAAAGTGGATCGGGAAGCGCGCCTGTGCCTCGGCGCGCGGCGCCTCCAGCGCCGGCAGGACCATTGCAGGCGTGCCATTGGCGGGAAACAATGCGACAGTCAGCCGCTCGTTCATATGCATATCGAGGCCGGCGATATAAGTGAGATTGGCGCCCGGCACAATTGCAACGGTTGACACGCCGGCCGCGCGCATCACCGCCCGCAGGCGTTCTAGGCGCTGGGATACCACATTGGTCATAGCTTCTCCTCACTCGTTACGAGGTTTTGTATTGCGACGGGCGACCGGCATCGCGCATACAATCTGCGCAAACGCCTAGCTACTCACTCTCGATACGTTGCGGGAAGCGTACCCGCGCGCACATCCAACCCTCTAGCTCGCACAGCTCGAACTTGCCGGCTAAATCCTCGGTCACCAGCGTACGGATAATCTGCAGGCCCAAGCCGCTGCTTGGCCCGTCCGAATCGGCCTGGCCATGCGATGGGCCATCATCGCGCACCTCTACAATAATCGATCCATGTTCTCGGCAGGTTTCGATCACCACATTGCCGCCTTCAAGCGTCAAACCATGCGACATTGAGTTGACGATCAGCTCGTTGAGCACAATCGCCAGCACTGTCGCCTCGCGCGACTCAACTTCGACAGCATCGCCGCGAATATCAAAATAGATTGGCCGCTCGGGGTTTGCCAGGCTGACGCGCGCGCTATCGGCGATTTGACGCACAACCGCATCGACCGTCGTCACACCGACATCTTCGCGACACAGCAGGTTATGGACGCCGGCGATCGCCTGAATGCGCGCCACGCTGTCGCGCAGCGCCTCAGCGCCCTTACCGCTCGGGTCGAGCCGCCGCTGTTGCATCGCCAGCAGCGCCGAGATCGTCTGTAAGTTGTTGCGCACGCGGTGGTGCATCTCCTGCAGCATGGCCGACTTAATCATGAGCGCGCGCTGACTTTCGTCGTACAGCCGGGCATTCTCAATCGCGATCGCCGCCTCATCGGCAAAAGTCGAGAGCAGCCGCACCTGTTCGTAATCGAAGTGCCGCGCCTCGATCGTGTACAGGCAAATGCCGCCGATAATCCGATTCTGCTGCACCTTCAGCGGCATACAGAAGAGTGAGTGAAAGCCCTCATCGGCCGCGACTTGCGCCAGATCGGGGAAGCGTGAGTCGCTGTAGGCATTCAACACCGCCAGCGGGCGCCCTTCGCGCACCGCCTGCTCTATGAAGCCCAGTACGCCATTCGACTGACCGCCGCCACGCGTCGCTGCCAGCTCCAGCCGATCATCCTCGCCAACGCGGAAGATATCGGCACGGTCGACCCGCGCCAGCTCAACCGCCTTGGCGACGATCATCTTCAACACTTCCTTGAGATCGAGTTGCTCGGCAATGCGCTTTGAAACTTGCTGGAGCGTCGTCAGCTCCTGCACCTTCTGATGCAGTTGATCGCCGGTCTGCTGATACAACTGAGCGTTGACAATGAAAAAGGCCAGCTCGCCGGCCACGGTCTCGATGAAATTGATCTCTTCAGGGGTAAAATCGCGCGGCCCGAACGTCTGTATCGTAATCACACCTTGCAGCTTGTCGGCGCCCACTTGGAAGCGCTCGGCGCTGAACAGCACGATCGGCACCGCCAGGATCGAGCGGAACGGCTCCTCGTCGAGCATTGGCTCGCGACGAAAACGCGGCTCGCGCTGGACATCGTCGACCGAGATCGGGCGGCCTTCTTTTGCGGCCACGCCGGTAACGCCATCGCCCATGGCGATGCGAATCTGGCCGATCGCCGCATTGTTCAGCCCGCGCGTGGCGCGGAGTGTCAGGTCGTCGCTGTTCTTGTCGTAGAGATAGACCGAGCAGACCTCCACGCCAATCACCTCGGCGACCGTCTCGACGACCATTTGCATGGATGTGTCGAGATCGAGGGTCGAGTTGGCGGCCGAGATCACCCGGTGCAAGCCGCTGAGTTCGGCCATGCGTCGCACGAGGTTGTTTTCCCATTCGCTGGTACGCTTTTCTTCGCGCGCCGCGCCAAAGGCCATCAACAGTTCCGCGAGCGCAACGCCTGGATCGAGCCCAAGCTGATCGGCCAGGCCCAACCCGAACTCAGCCAGCACTTCCGGCTCGCCATTCTGGTGATACCATAGCGAACCGAGCTGGCGCAAGAAGATCCGCTGGCGTTCGAGTGTGCGCTCGTTCGACAGTTGGTCCAACAACTCTGCGACTTGGGGCAACGATGCGCGCAATTCCTCGACCAACATCGGGAGGATTGCCGATTGGGCCGTAAACATAATGTTCATCCGGTAGTAACGTTCAAACGTTCAAACAGCTTGCCTTGAGCCTGTCGAAGGGTTCAACTGTTCCAACGTTCGGCTATTCTGTTGTCTTATATCTGGCCTTATTATATCAGGCTCTCCTGGCAACCGGCAACCTCACGTCGCCGGCAACCACATCACTGCATCCGCCCAGACGCTGCGCTGGCCATCTTCGGCGATATTGCTGGTCGAAACGGCCGGATGGTCATTTGGATCGAAATGATATGTCCCTAAATCGACCCAATCATTCGCAGCAATTGGCTCGTTAATCAACACCTCAGCCTCGCCACCGCTGTAGCGCACTCGGTAGCGCACGCGAGTCGCATCTTCCAGGCCACTGAGCGCATAGGGCACGTACACCAGCACGCGATAGCGCCCAGCAGCCGGCAGCGTGGGGCGCCAGACGGCGACAGACGGCAGAGTGAGCGGGCGCACATCCAGCGGGCCATTCGCATCGGCGCCACGGAGCGATGGCACGAACAGCGCCTCGCCACCATAGCCAACCGGCACGGTCTGCCAGCCGTCGCCTTCTTTTGCGAAGCCGGTCGAGTTTGCGTCGACCACCACGGCGTCGGGTGGCGGCGGCGCACAAGGTGAGGGCCGATCGGCCCACAGCCAAACGCTGACACTCCCGGCGGCGTTCTGCTGCCACGGGTCGGGCGCCGCGCCGCACCAGCCGTATGGATCGGTGTTGCGCCCAAGATATTGCACGCCAAAGTGCAGGTGCGGGCCATTTGCACAGCCGCTTTCGCCGATCATGCCAATCGGCTGGCCGCGCGCGACATGCTGGCCAAGCTCCGCATCAATCCGGCTCAGATGCCAGTAGAGCGTGCGGTAGCCATTGCCGTGATCGACGATCACCGCACGGGTGGCGCAGTTGTCGTCGGCATTACCGGCGAATACCACTTCGCCCGCGGCCGCGGCCAGAGCCAGATCGGGCGGCGCGGCGGCGTAATCCCAGCCGTCATGGCCATTATAGGAAAACGCGATATCGGTCTCGGTGCGGCCCCAATAGGTCGTCACACCGGCCAAGGCATTGCGTGTCAAAAACGGACCGCCGTGATCGAAGAATGATGTCACCGCCGCACGTTTTTCTAATGGCCAGGCGAGAAACGGCGCAGCCGGCGCGGGCCAATCGGTGGGCGGCGGGCGCGGATCGCCAAAGAGCCGGGTGTAGGTTTGCAAAAAACCCTGCAGCAGCGCCGGCAGGCGATCGGGCGAGGTCGTGGGGGCCAGCACGCGGGCAATGACATATTCGCTCATGCCCATGCCAGGCGGCGGCGGCGTGCTGGAGTTATCGGCATAGGTCAGCGGCACGTACTGCGGGTAGTCGCGCTTAGCCAGCAGAATCTGCTTTATCGCCCAGCGCACCTGCGCCTGCAGACCGCGTTTGTTGCCATTTTCGCCCTGATAGCCCAGCGCCCAGCCAACCTGGTCGGCTGAGGGGCTGGCGATCGAAAGCAGGCTGCTGCGCTGTTCTAACAATGCCAGAATAACCTTGGGATTAACACTATAGTAGCTCGTTTGCCCTACCAGCACTTCGGCGAAACTGTAGCGCCCTTCGCCAACCTGGAATTGGAGCCGTTTGAGCAGACTCGGCTGCGAATCGAGAAACGCCTGGATCTGCGGGCTGTAGAAGCCCGGCTCATAGGTGATGCGCCGATCGTCGAAGAACGCCGCCGGCACTGGCGGCACCGCAGTGTCCCGACCCACTGGATTCGGCCTGCCGGCTACAGTGGCCAGCTGCGCAGCCGCCGTTGGCGCATCCACGCCGCCGGCGCTGGTGGGTTGAAGTGCCGGCGTAGCCGCCAACGCCGCTTGGGTTGGCAGCGCGACCGGCGGGTTCGCCGAACGGCGCACGGCCCAGCCAATCGCAAGGAGTACAAGCGCCGCCGCGCCCGCCAGCAGCGCAAATCTGCGCCGCCGCGCGGCGATCGCCTGGCGACGACCACGATACCGATGGCGTGATGAGTAGTTCACGTTTGAATCCCTAAGCGAGCACCCGGCCAGTATACCGAAAGGATCCTAAATTCGCAAGCGATCAGCTGTTCGCACCACTTGCATATATAGAACACTTGTGCTATACTATGACCACGACGATACGAATACAGAATAAGGCTTGTAGAGCCGGAAAAGAGGCACGAGTATGTACCGGAAAGAAATCGTCTACAACCGCGAAACCCGCGACTACGCCATGTACCTCGACGGCGAATTAGTTGGCTTCGCCCGAACGTACCATGAGGCCGAAGTCACGCTCGACCAGCTTGTCTTCGAATTGATGAGCGGCCAGTATTTTCGCGAAGCAGCCTGAACGCGCGATCCGCACAATCAGAGCGACTGATTAGAGATATAAACGTCACCTACGTCTTGCTGTGAAAGGCGTAGGTGACATTGCGTCTACGACTCGAAAAGGCGTGGCTGTTTGATGCCGCTTGACCAGCGGATCTGCCACGGAGTGGCGAAAACGCAAACGGCCGCGCTGGCCCACGGCATCAACTGTCTAAACGCCAGGCCTTCAATGCGCGCTCCGGCTATCGCAGCTCGCCCTGAATCTCTCTGGCGCTGCGAATGAACCAATGTGTTACATTCCGAAAGCGCGCCTCGCGACCCAACAGCAACTGGCTGTTTGCGACGTCGGCCGGGCCAGTACTCTGATCGAGATCCAAGCCGGACAGCTGATTGATCGCGGCATAGATGTACAGTGGCTGATAGAGCATAATACTGGGCGCAAGCTCGACCCAGCGCCGCTGAAATGCCTCGTATGATGGCGATCTCGTCGCAATATCGCGGTCGCGGCGAGCGTTCTGCAGCAGCTCATCGATTTCGTCATCCTTCAATCCAGCGTAGTTATTACCGCTATCGGCCTTGGACGAATACCATAGCTCATACACATCGGGATCGGCACCCAGCCGCTGCAAACCATACAATGCCAGCGTAAAATCATGGTCATTCAAGCGCTGGCGCAGCGTGTCGCCATCGAGCGGCTGCACCTCAACCTTCACGCCAATCTGGCCCCACTGCCGCGCAATCTCATTTGCAACCGCGACACGATCGGGATCGTTGGCAGTAATCAGCGGCAGCCTCAGCGGCTGGCCATCGCGCGAGCGCATGCCATCGCTGCCAAGGGTATAACCAAGCGACGTCAACGTATCGGCGGCGCGTTGCGGGTTGGCAGCATACCAATCAGGATGTTCCACCGCCGCCCACCATCCTGGCAGAATCGGCGTGTCAAGCCGTGCCACCTGGCCCTCGAGAGTCCGCTTGATCAGCTCATCTTTATCAAGGCCCTCGGCCAACGCTCGACGCAGACCCTGATCGGTCAACGGCCCCTGGCGGAGGTTGAAACTCAACAGTACAGCGCTATCCAAGGGGATGGCATGGCGCACGACGCCGCGCGGCAGATTGAGCCCTTCGCCAGCGCCGACAAACCCAAGCCCTTGAATCTCGCCGCGGGCGAGCGCATTACGCGCGGTCTGAGTATTCGGGAAAAAGCGCAGTTCAATACTGTCGATAAACGGCCGGCCGCCGAAATAATGCGGGTTGGCGTTCAGAAGCGCATGATCGCCGGTTATCTCGGCAAGCTGGTAGGGGCCGGTGCCGATTGGCCTTTGATTGAATGGCGCACTGAGCCATCCCGCCGCCGACTGATCGCCCAACAGGTGCGCCGGTAAAATCGGGAAGGTTGCCAGGCTAAGGAATGGCGCAAACGGCGCGGCCAACTTGCAGCGAATACTGTGATCGCCGACTTTATCAATCAGCACATCGCGCCAGATAGCGCTAATGGTTGGATCGCCCGCAAAACCGCGGTTCTGGATGGCCCGTAGGGTGAACAGCGCATCGTCGACGGTGAGCGGGGTACCGTCGTGCCAGGTAACATCGGTGCGCAACGTAAAGGTGTAGACCTGGCCGGCGTCATCGACGTTCCAAGACTGCGCAAGCGCCGGCTCAGGCAAGCCATCGACGCCAATACGCATCAGGCCATCGAAGATCAACGCGCGCACATCCTCGGCCACGGGATCGCGCGCCGGGTCGCTCAGGAGCGGATTGAGGGAGCGAGGCGTGCCGGCCACACCCTCGATATACGCGCCGCCGGCGAGCGGCCGCGGCACGGCTGCATTGGTCACAGCCAAGTAGCCCATCAGCCCGAGTACAAGCGCCGAGCTAAGGACGGCAATCAGGATCTGCCAGCGGATGCGACGTGCCACGCGCGCTTAAACCAAGCCAGACCAACCGGACATGCCTGTTGGAGTGGTGACAGGCGTACCAAAGATCGGTAAACTCGAAATGAGCGCAAGCAGCAAGAAGGCGACCGCAAGCACGATCGTCGCCTGATGCAAGGTCTTCTCCAGGCCGCGCTTCGTGCGGTAGATCGAGCTGCTATCGCGGCTTTGTAGCCCGGCAGTGCGACCTTGGAGAATAACCAAGCCGATCAGCGTGAAACTGATAATAATCAGTGCAATGTAAAGCGCGGTTTCCAATGGGCCTCCTCGCAGGCGATTTCGTTCACGGCCGGGAATTATAGCATCGCTCGCGCGGCGGCGCAAGAATAAGAAGTAATCGGACGCGGACGAACGCGGACCAGTCTCTTCTTGTCTGCGTTTGTCCGCGGCCTTCCGCGTCCAATCCCGTGGCAAAAGTGAACGTTACCCCTCAGGCGGCGTTCGACAGTGGAGCGACCATGACCTGATTTTTGCCGTTGCGCTTGGCTTGGTATGCCGCGTCGTCGGCAATATCGAGGAGATCGCGCGGGCTTCTCGCGCCATGGTTGGGGTGAATCACCAGCCCAAAACTCGCCGAGATACGGACGCGCACCAGGCTATTGATCGTCAATTCCCGATCGAGCGCCGCGCGCAGCCGCTCGGCGATCGAGGTCACGACCTGCAAATCAACCACATCGGCCATCAACACGCCAAATTCCTCGCCACCATACCGAAAAATGCTATCATCCTCCCGCAATGTTTCCCATAGGATGCGAGTGACCTGCTGCAGCACGTGGTCGCCGGTGGTGTGGCCCAGCCGATCGTTGATCTGCTTAAAGTCATCGAGATCCAGCAGAATGAGCGCAAACCCTTTGCCTGTGTCTTCGCAAGCCGTCCAATATTCTTGCAGCGTATTATCGAACGCGCCGCGATTGTAGGCGCCGGTCAAAGCATCGCGAATGGCACGTTGATACAGCCGCGCATTCGCAATCATCACGGCTATGGTGCTGGCCACGGTCGTCAACAGGCGGAGGTCCTCGTCGAGGAAATCCGGGCCATCAGGCTGGTTGATCAACATCAGGGCACCTAAGGTCCGATTGGAATGTTTCAGCGGCACGCAGATCAGCTTACCAATGGCGTGCCCGGCCTCTTCCTCGGTAACAACTAGATCATCCGTTTCCTGTTGGTTGCGAATAAGCGCTAGCCCTTCCTGCACAACTTTGCCGGCGATCGTGCCATTCATTGGTACGCGTGGCGTCGCCGGCAGGCTTGCCTTGGTCATGGGCCCAAACGACATCACGAGATCGCCAGCGCGCTCGTCGAATAAAAAAATGCGACTTGACGTCGCCGCGAAGGTTGTGGCTGTAAGTGCTAAGACATCCTGGAGCAGCTGCGGCAGATCAAGCGTATTGCTGAGGCGCAAGCTGATCTCGTAGAGCAGGCGCGTCTCGGTCAGCCGCCGCAATCGCTGGACCGTTTGCACAAATGCCAATTCAAAAATCGCGAAATAGGCGCTATTTGCAACCAAGTTTTCCGCGCAATTCAATGTGCAGATTGCGCCGAGCACCTGATTATCATCGCGGAAAGTGATCCGAAAGACTGGGCAAGGCTGCAACAGATCTAGATGGCGCTGCGAGTCAGCCAACAGACGCGGATCGACTGTATGCAGCGCTTCGACGAACAACGGCGCAATATCTTGATCTTGCCCTTGCCTAGCGACGCTACTCAGGTGTTCGGAGCGCCCTTTCAAAATTCCAACCGTCGGCGTGTTCAACAGATCGGCAATCGTGCATACCGCCGCTTCTAGGGCGGCCTGCTCCGTTTCCGCCGCCAGCAGCGCACTCAAGCCGTTTTGCCAACACTCCGGTAATTCCGCACTCATGGCTCAATCCTTAGGCAAGAGCTATCGTCTTCTCAGTATCAAGATACGTATTCGTGAGACTGGGAGGTACGGATGTTTATGTCAAGCGACGCTCGAGGATCGGCATCTGCGTGGAATGGATGGCGCCGATCTGGCGAGACTAGTGTAAACGATCTAGCGTCTACGCATGCCCTTTTCGCAATCGAGGAGGCAACTGTGGAGAACATGCTCAACAGATATGTGTATAATAACCAATGTGCTATTAGAAGTCTACCCTACGTTAGTACCGTTTTTACAATGGCCGAGGTCACTTATGCCAGACACCCCACATGAACCATTCTGCCGAACGAATTTCACCGCCGCCGATCGTGCCCGTGAAGCCAATCGCGCAGTGTTGTATGGCGCCGTGCTGGCGGCGCAGCGCCCGGGCGTGAGACTGAAGCCCGCGATTGCCGACGCGGCCGACGCGCTCGTGCCGGCGGTGCGCGCCTTCCTGGAAGGCCGCGACGACGATCAGGCCGCTGATGCGCTGGCCTACGCGCGCGCCTGTGGCGCCGAGGCATTCTTGGTCGGGAAGCGCGCCGCCCGCACTCGCGTCTGAAACGCTCAATCGCGCGATATACAAACGCCCCGGCCTCATACCGGCCGGGGCGCTCGCAAACCTCAAAATCTACAATTCGGCCATGATTTTCGCAAAGGCCTCGCGCGTGGGCCGTAGCTTCGACTCTGGCAGCTGGGCCAGCGGCGTCTCCGAGATGCGCATCACTTCGGGCAGCGTCGCACGGTCCTCATTGAAATACAGCAGGCCGGTGATAAACTCTTGCTTCTCGCGCGCCTCTTCCAGCAGTTGCAGCGCGCGCCACTTACTGGTCGGGTCGTAGTCGCGCTCGAGTTTCTTCAGTTTGATCGTCGGGCCGTCGTGCATCTTGACGATCTGTGCGGTGCCTGGCTCGTAGTCCACACGGATCTCGTCGTACTCCTGGATAAACTCAATCTCCTGGATGCGCTCTTCATGCTCTTTGCCGTAGCCGTAGCTCTTGGTGGATTCGTCCTGGTTATTAAATGTCACACACGGGCTAATGATGTCGAGCACGGCGGTGCCCTTGAAGCTCATCGCGGCCTTGAGCAACTCGCGCACCTGCTTGGCGTCGCCGGCGAATGAGCGCGCCACGAAACCACAGTCGGCCACCAGCGCCTCGAGGCACACGTCGATCGGCGGCAACTCATTGATTCCGGCATACTTCAGCTTCTGACCTTTATCGGCGGTGGCCGAGAACTGCCCTTTGGTCAAACCATACACGCCATTATTTTCCACGATGTAAACCATCGGGACATTCCGGCGCATCATATGCTTGAACTGGCCCACGCCAATGCTGCCGGTATCGCCGTCGCCGCTCACGCCGATAGCCAGCACCGAGCGATTCGCCAAAATCGCGCCGGTAGCAACCGAGGGCATGCGGCCATGCAGCGTATTGAAGCCATGCGAGCGGTTCAAGAAATACGCCGGCGTTTTGCTGGAACAACCGATCCCGCTCACTTTGATAATCTGGTTCGGCTGGAGCGACAGATCGTACGCCGCGGCGATGATCTGGCTGGTAATCGAGTTATGCCCACAGCCCTGGCACAGCGTCGATTCGCCGCCACGATACTCCTGCTGAGTCAGGCCGATCCGGTTGACATTTGCCGGCTTGCCGTTGGTTGGCTTTGTATCGATGGTCATCTTTATATCTCCTCGTCCGTTGTCTGTTGTCCGTCGTCCGTTGCAATTGACCACGGACAACAGACAACCGGCCACAGACAAATCAGTGCTCCTGCTCCAAAATCGACTCGAACACAAATCGGGCGCTGAGCGGCAGGCCATTGCAGTTCCGCACCGAGCGCAGTTTCGTCGCGTACTCTGGCATATGCAACTGAATCAGCTGGTGCATCTGGCCATCCTGATTCAGCTCTACGACGTACACGCGGTCGTACTTCGCCACGAAGGCGCGCGTCGCCTCGCCCAGCGGCAAGGCGCGTAGCCGTAGGTAACTGGTCTCCACGCTGTGCGTGCGTAGCCGGTCGCGGCCCTCTTGAACGCCGCTATCGGCTGAGCCATAGGCGATGATGCCGATCGTGGCGCCATCAACCTCGTCGGCCACCGGCGCCGGCACCAGCGTGCGCGCGGTGTTGTGCTTGCGGGTCAAGCGATCGAGGTTGTTCTGCCAGTCGGCCGGCCGCTCGCTGTAGATGCCAAACTCATTATGTCCGGTCCCGCGCGTCAGGTAGGCCGCGCGCGCATTCGGATTGCCAGGCAGCGTGCGGTAGGGAATGCCGTCGCCGTCGATATCCATGTAGCGGCCCCACTCTTCGAACTGCTTGAGCTGCTCGGCGTCGAGCACCTTGCCGCGATCCAGCGGCTCAGCCGGGTATTCGAATGGATCGGTCATCCAGTTATTCATACCCAGGTCGAGGTCGCTGAGCACAAATACGGGCGTCTGCAAGCGCTCGGCCAGGTCGAACGCTTTATAGCCAAACTCGAAGCACTCTTGCATGTTGCCCGGCAGCAAACAAATGTGGCGCGTATCGCCATGGCCCAGATAGTAGGTCTTCAGCACATCGCCCTGCGAGACGCGGGTTGGCAGGCCGGTGCTGGGGCCCATACGCTGGATATCCCAGATCACCGCCGGCACCTCGGCAAAGTAGGCCATGCCGGCAAACTCGGTCATCAGCGAAATGCCCGGGCCCGAGGTCGCCGTCATTGCGCGCGCGCCGGCCCAGCCCGCGCCGACGACCATGCCGATCGCGGCTAGCTCGTCTTCGGCCTGAACAATCGCGTAAGTTGGCGCGCCAGTCTCGGGGTCGAGCCGCAGCTGCGGCGCATACTCGTTGATCGCGTCGACCAGGCTGGTGGAAGGAGTGATCGGATACCACGCGACGACCGAGACGCCGCCAACCAGCGCGCCGAGCCCCGCGGCCGAGTTACCATCGATCAAGATCTTGCCGTCGGTCAAGCTGATGCGCTCGACACGGTATGGATCGGTCTTGGTAAGGTTCTCGTGCACCCAGCCGCGCGCCGCCTCGACCATGCTGAGATTGAGCTTCACCGCCGAGGCCTTGCCCTTGAAGTGATAGTTCAACGCGGCGACGATCTCATCCATGTCGATCGCGAGCAGTTCGATCAGCGCGCCCACATAGGCCATGTTTGCGACATAATCCTTGAGCTTGGGCGGCGGGGCCACCTGTTTGAGCAGATCTTTCAGCGGAATGGGGTAGTAGGTCACATCGGCACGCTGATTAGCGAACTTCAGATCGTTGGGATAAACACAAACGCCACCAGACGGCAGCGCCGCCAAATCCTCGTCAGCAGTCTTAGGGTTAAATGCGACCAAGATTTCCGTGCCCTCACGCCGGGCAACATAGCCCTGTTTGCTAATACGAATGGTATACCAGGTCGGCAGGCCGGCAATATTCGAAGGAAAAAGGTTTTTGCCACTGACCGGGATGCCCATTTTGAAGACCGCACGGATCAGCGTGTTGTTGGCGGTCTGACTGCCAGATCCATTGACGGTGGCCGCCACAATCGCGAAATCGTTGACGATCGGTGGCCGGTTCAGTGGATCTGTTTCCGACGAGCTTACCTGAATGTCTATAAGACTCATGATTCCTGACTCCACGAATACGAATCAATTGAGGGTTCCGATTAGCGACGGTCAATCGACCGACCAGCACCTCGAGACCCTCTACCTGCTGGCCGCCATGGCCTTTGTACTATACTAATATAACGCCTCAACAGATCACAAAGGTGCGCCGAAATGCACACACAACGCTTATTATATCACTTTTGCTCCACCGGCACACGATCGCCGGCACGATAGATCGCCCGCCGGCCGTCGCCATCAAAGACCGACACTGTCTGGCGGCCCAGCACGCGCCAGCTTGCCGCCTCGCCGTCGAAGACCGCGCGCACCAGCGCGGTATCCTCGTCGACACCGATCAGCACCGCATTCTCAGGCGCGCTAGCCACGATCGCGCGGAACATCTCCTGGCCGGCGAAATCGGCCACCCGATCGAAGTGCGGCATCACCGCAATCCCCGGCACCACACCCATGGCCGGCACCCAGCGCGGCGCCGCGCCGCCGATCACCGAGCGAATGCTGAGCGTATAGCTGCCGAGCATCATCGCGCCGGCGCTGCACCCGGCCAACACCGCGCCATGGCAATAACCGGAATAGATCGCTTGCCATGCCGGCGTATCACGCAGCGTTTCGATCAGATGTTCGGGATTGCCGCCGGAGAAATAATACAGATCGGCGCCGCTGAGCGCCGCGACCACCTGCTGATGCTGCGCATCGGCAAGGTTGATCAGCGCGACCGGGGTGACGTCGGCACCCAGGGCGCCGAAGTGCTCGACGCCCATCGTGTTCCAGCGCTCGGGCATGCCCAGCTCCAGCCCGCTCGCGGTTGGCAACAGCGCGACGCGCGCTGGCGAAGCGCCCAGCGTGCCCAGCAGAAAGCGATCGATCTCGCTCATCTGCGGCAAATATTCGCCCGAGCCAACCAGCGCGATTGCGCCCGGCCTTGTGCGGGTTGCAGTATGCATTGCCTCTTTCAGTTATGCCACAGAGACCACAGAGGCCACCGAGCGAGATAATGACTTCAAGAAATAAAATGTGATCTCTGTGATCCCTGTGGCTGAATCTTGTTACTCCGCCGCCGCGAGCGCGCCCATTGGGTCCCAAGGCGGCAACACGATCGGGTCGGTCTCGAGCAGCGGCAGCAGCTCAGCGGGGATGAAACGCTTGTCGACGACTACTTCATACATATACGCGTCGAACCACCCGTCGCTCATTATCAGGTAGCCCTTGTCGCCGATCTTATCGCCCCAGCTATTCTCGACGCGCCACTTGCGCGGTGTGCCGTCGTCGGCCAGATCCACGCCGGTGAACACCATGGCATGAGTCATCAGGCTATGGCCGTAATCGACGCGCTCGGCTTTATCGGCCTTGAACTCGAAGCCATACACCGATGAATAATCGTACAGGTCGAGGTCGAGAATGCCCAGCTCGCGCTCAAGCATCTTGCCGACATCACAGCCAAACCAGACCGGGCGCTCGTTTTTCAGCATCTCGATCGCCGCGTGCTTAAAGACCGATATGTCGACATTCAGATAGCGCACGATATGACCTTCGACGACATTGCCAAGATGCTGAATCGTATAGAGTTTATTCAGCGGTTTATCTGCGGTTGGGCAATGAATCAGGCAGGCCATCGAGTCGAGATCGTAGTCGACATAGCGCCGGTAGAACTCCTGCGGCGTCAGCTCGCCATCGCGATGAAATTGGTTATCTTTGTCGCGCCATTGCCAGCTGAATGTCCGCGGCGGCTCGCCCAGATGCACGCACAGCATGCGGTAAAAATTGCCCAACATGGTCGTTTTGCGATCGCACAGCGTCTGCTGATCCATGCCGGCCACATGCATGCGGCGCAGCTCGGCGGCATTTTCGCGCAGGAGCGTGGTCATCAGATGAGTCATCGCGCCGGTGTTGCCGCTGCTCTCGGTCTCGGGCATCACCGACTTCGGCGCTACACCATACTTGCCAATCAAATTGACGAACATATCCCACTGGCCGCCGTCCTGCAGTGGATTCTGCATCAGAAACATGATCAGGCGTCCATCGGTCGGCTCGTCGAGCGTCGCCAGGATCGTTTCCAGAAAGTAGTTGGCCTTCTCCAATTTATCCCAGAACAGCAGGTAGTTCTGCGACAACTCGAACGTATCGATATTCAAGCGCTCCATCGCCACAACCCGAAACAGGTTGAGACCGGCGAACAACCAGCAGCGCCCGCTGTTATTCTGTGCGGTTGCCGGGTTGCTCTTGAGCAACTGTGAGTAGGTATGATCGCTGTTCGTCACGACCGCGCGATTCAGTGCGACCGCACGGACCGGATTTTTCGTCACCGCATTGAGCGCCAGGCGCGCCTGCGGATCACGACAAAATGTTTCCTGGAAGGCTGCGATCTGCTCGTGGCTGATGCTCTGAGCTGGCATATATAGGTCTCCTCCTTCTGTGATAAGCTGACTGACAAGATGACAAGATGAACCGTCATCTTATCATCTTGTCATCTTGTCAATGATGAACGTGCATATGCTCATGGTCGTGATCGGCCCAGTGCTGGTGCCGGTGGTTATGCGCCGTTCCTGGCGGCGGCAGTTCCTCGGCCGCATGGGTATGGGCGCCCAGGTGGTGTGGGTGATCGTGACCAAACCAGCGCGCGCTCGGCACAAAGTTCGCCACCAATAGGCTCTGGCCATGGTGCCAGCGGCGTTTATAGATATCGAAATTCTTCTTACTCTTGGTCGCGCGCTCGTCCTCGGTCAGGCTGTACCACTCACGGTGGGGATGCTTCTCAATGACCGCGGCGACTACCGGCACGGCGACGACGCGATAGCCGGAGGTCTTGAACATAAAGCTTTCATACACGTCGAGCAGCCGGTAGAAGCGGAACTTTTCTTCAAACCAGCCAATTTCGGGCAATAGCGCGCGGCGAAACGCCATCATATAGCCTTCAATTGCATCGACATCTGGCCCCGTGTGTTCGCTGAACTCCTTCAGGTCGTCAGTCACCAGGCCATACGGTCCAACGACGCCGATCTGCTCGTCGGCCAGCGCGCGCTCCAACGGCGCCCAGATATCGCCGCACAGCTCGATCGAGGTATCGAGTAGCACGACGACACGGCCGCGGCTCGCGCGCATGGTCGCGTTGCGCCCGGCGGCAAAGCCCATATTGTGATCGGTGAACAGCACCTGGAGCGGAATGGTGGCGCCGTGCGCGTCGCGCAGGCCGCCACGCGCGAGCTGCTGCAAGTAGCCGATTGTGTCATCGGTCGATCCGTTGTCGAGGATCACAAGCTCGAGCTTGCGCCCGCCCGCATGCCGCGCGACGCTCTCGACACAACGCTGTAGGTCGGCGCGGCTATCGTGCGCCAATAGATTGATCGAGAACTCATAGAGATCCGGCGCGGATATCCTGTTCGGCACATCGGTCGAGCGCGAGATGCTGCCGAACTCCTCTTCGGCGCTGCACGCCTCGGCCACCGGGCCGCCGGGCGTGTCGCGGATGGTGTAGCCCGCAGCGCGGATCTGCGCGCGCAATTCGTCGGCCTCGGTATAGCGGCGTTCGCGCCGCAGATGCTCGCGCTGCTGCACCAGCGCCGTCACTAACTCGGGTTCGACGACTGACCACTGACCACCGACCACAGCCGCCGTCGACTCGGTCGCAGGTCGTTGGTCGCCTGCCCTGAGTGTAGTCGCAGGGTCGGTCGTCTGATGCAGCCATTCCCCTAGCCCTAACCCCAGCACCTCGTCAAAATCGAGCAGCAGCGCCAGTTTGAGCGCTGGAGCGGTATCGGAGCCGCGCCGCAGCATGTTCCACACCACCGCGAGCGCCTGCGGCAGGTTCAAATTATTCTCGAGCGCAGCCATGAACTGCTGATGCCAGGGAGTGTCGCGCAACTGTTGGCCGGAAAAGGCCTCACCCTCCGTCCGGCTTGACTGCGCCACAGCTAAGCGGATCACATGCCCACGCAGCCGGTGCAGCGCCGTTTGCGCGGCCCGCAGCGCCGAGAAGGTGAAATTCAGCCGGCTGCGATAATGCACAGTCGCGAAAAGTAATCGAAGCGCCATTGGCTCAAAGCCGCGCGCCTCGATGTCGGAGCGAGTATAGGCGTTGCCGGTCGACTTGGCCATTTTTTGACCATCGGCCAGCAGGTGCTGCGCATGCAGCCAATAGTTGACATAGCGCTTGCCGGTATATCCCTCGCTCTGGGCAATCTCGTCCTCGTGGTGGGGAAAAATATTGTCGACGCCGCCGGTATGAATATCGAACTGCTCGCCAAGATGCTTGATCGCCATGGCGCTGCACTCGATATGCCAGCCGGGGAAACCGCGGCCCCACGGGCTTTCCCAGGCCATCTCACGGCCCGGCTCAGCCTCCTTCCACAGCGGAAAATCCTCGGGGTTGCGGCGATTGGTATCTACAGCATCGCGGGCGCCGGCCAGCATTTGTGGCAGCAAATTGCCCGAAAGCTTGCCATAGCCCGCAAAACGACGCACCTCGAAGAAGACGTTGCCGCCGACCGCATACGCCAGCTCCTTACGCTGGAGACCCTGGATAATCTCAAGCATCTCAGGGATATGCTCGGTTGCCTTAGGAAACAGATGCGCCGGCAAGATATTCAGCGCGGCCTCGTCGTCGTGAAACGCGGCGGTATAAAAGGCCGCGATTTCGGCCGAACTCTTCCCTTCCTTGCGCGCCTGGGCAATCAGCTTATCCTCGCCGCGGTCGAGCATCTCCACACGCATATGGCCCACGTCGGTGATATTCTTGACATGGCGTACCTCGAACCCCTGATACGTCAGCGTGCGGCGCAACCAATCGGCCATCAGGAACGTTCGCAGATTGCCGATGTGGATATAGCGATACACGGTTGGCCCACAGCTGTAGATTTTAACCTGACCCGGCTCGATCGGCTCAAACGGCTCGACCCGGCGCGTAAGCGTATTGTACAGCTTCATCATCAAAAACCTCCAAGGAAACCGCCGCCGAGAGAAGCGCGGAGGAATTGGAGCGCGGCGCATGGATGTAATCCACGTTTACAAGCGCGCCGCCAGTGATTGCATTTCATGCAGATTTAACGCTTCCTATTAGACTTGTAATTCCTCCATTGCCCCGCCACGCCGCGCCGAGCGGCCGGCGGCCTCGAGCACCGCTACGACGCGCGCCGACGATGCGGCGCTGACCGCCAGCGGCTCACCGGTGAGCAGATAATCGGCGAGATTGAAGTGATACGGATGCTGCACGCGCTCGGGCAGCGCCAACTGCTGCTCGACCATGCGCCCGGACGCATGCCGGCGCCGCAGCGCCAAATGCGGTATCGTCTCGGTGGTGGGTATTTCTTCTTCACGCAAGAAATACAGCGGGTCGGACTCACGCACCGTAACCACGTTCCAATGGCCGATAATCGCGCCCTCGGTGCCCAGCAGGTACCACTTTGGCTTACGCAGCGCAGCGATATCGGAATATAAGAACTCCGCCTCCTGGCCGCCTTCAAAGCGCACCTGCACCCGCGCCTGATCGGCATTGGTCACATCGTGCCATACGCGCTTATGCTCGGTACTGACCACCGAGGCAGTCGGGCCCGAAAACAGATTCAGCACCCAATCGAGATAATGCGCGCCCCAATCGTACAGCGTGCCGCCAGAGATTGGCTCGTGCGAATGCCAGAATTGGCAGGGATGGCTGTAATCGCCGATGAAGAGCTCAAGATGAAACGGATCGCCGATCAGACCCTCGTGCAGCGCCTGGCGAATTGCCAGGAAATCGACATCCCAACGCCGATTTTGATGGCAACTGAGCAGCCGGCCGTAGCGCTCGGCCGTCTCGATCATCGTCTCGGCCTCGGCTTGGGTAAAGCAGAGTGGTTTCTCGCAAACGACATGCTTACCCTCGCGCAGCAGCATCGTCGCCAGCTCGGCATGGGTATTCGGCGGCGTCGCGACGATCACCACGTCGACTTCTGGATCACGCGCCAGCTCGTGCGCCGATTGGTAGGTGCGCAGGCCGGGGAAATCGGCGCGCGCCTGTGCCAGCCGCCGCAGATCGAGGTCGCAGATCGCCCGCAATTCCATACCAGCCACCGACTGTGTCGCCGCGCCATGGAGTTGCGCGATTGGGCCATAGCCGATCACGGCAACGCCCAGCGGCGCCGGCTCCACGATCTGCGCCAGGTGCAGCACCATACGGTAGAGCAGCTGCTGGACGAATCGATCGCCAAACGCGCGCAGCGATACACAGCCCACGCGACCATCGCCATGTCGGCGAACCAGCGCTACTGGTATGCGGCGCATGTGCCAGCCGGCGTGTATGATGGGCTGAACATCATTGTGCAGCGCTTCGAGCGGCAAAAACGTGTCGCGCAGATAGCGCGACGAGGGCAACCGGCGCGCGATTGGATGCTCGGCGTCGGCAAAGCTCAGCAGCAGCTCGCTCATGGGGCCGGATGGCCCAAGGCGTGCGCCAAACAGCGGCGGCAGTGGATCGGTGGCGCGTGCCAACGCCAGGCAGCCGCCGCCGCGATCGACATAAACTGCCAGGCGCTGCAGATCATCGGCCGTGAGGCACACCGGGTCGTCGATCACGACCACATGATACGCACCAAGATGATCGGGCAGCTGCGACTGCGAACGCAACTGCAAATTAATCGATTGGGTGGAGCGCAGGTATTCCCAAAGCGGCTCCGTATGCAACGTGTCCTCGCCGACCAGCCCCAAGACCTCAACACGTGTCTCCGATAGCATAGGAGCGGCTCTCCCTCCAAAGATGCTGCACTCGGTGTTATGGTTATTGTAACACGTCACCGCCGCTGTTTGTCATCCAAATTGCGATCAGCTGGAGTGCGCTGGCGAATTCACTTAGGGACTTTAATAAGTGTACGTCGTGCCAGCAGGGATTGGATGACTGAGAGGATTTGAGGAGCAAAAACAGCCGCGATGCAACTGAGATTCAACATTACACGACATGGTGCAAGGCCAACGTTCAGTTGCCTGGCGGCTGCTCAGCACGGCGATGGCTGAAGCGCTAATCGCCCATGCTACTGTAAAACTCGACTCGCTGCTGATCCAAAATCTGGTGCAGCTTCGCAGAATCGATGCAATGATTGCGTAGAAGTAAGTTCCCCAGCGCAATCCGCTTCCCGACCATGCGCAGTCGCATTTGCTCTTCGAGCACGGTTTCGAGCTGCATCGACGTGATCAGTCCCTCGACCAGAAGATACTCGCCAAGGAATCGCGGAACGGCCGCACCGCCACTGTTGATCTTCTCATGAATCTGCTCAACCAACGCATGAGCTAATGTGTTGGGAGAAACCCAGCCTTTTTGAAGCAAAAGATCGCCCAGCTGCACAAAATCACCGCGCTGCTTGAGCCAGCGCTGTTCATACAGCGCCACGTGCAACTGGTCCGCCGTGATGCATTGGCGCTCAAGCAGGTATGTACCGATCTGGCGCGGACCAGCGGGTTGCTCGCGCAACACTGGAGCTTGCACTGTCGAGAGAAGCTGCTGGAGCCGTAATCGTTCCAGGCCATCGCGCGCGGTCTTATTCTGCGGATCGAGCGATAAGACGCGCTCAAAGCACTCGCGCTGTCGTGGCGCATCATCGATCAACTTGCTCAACCACAGCCAGGCATCAACTGATCGCGGATCATGTAACAAGGCTGTACGTACCATTTGGAAGGCGACCTTACGATCGCCATGGTAAAAGGCTTGTTCTGCGGCGTTGACATGAGTCGATGCTGATGTGCCGTGTTGCATAAACGCCTCCATTGAGTTCTCAGGGTCTACCATACAATCGGTTCCACCAAGATCGATATGATCCATGGAGTACACTTTATATTAAGGCAGTAACCGAATGATAACCATCCTCAATCGCATTACGATCGTCTATCGGAAATGTTACAATAGGCGCTATGAACATTGTTTCGCTTGAATCAATTGGAAAACAATTCGCCGATCGACCGTTGTTCGAGCATGTCACACTTGGCATCGAGGCCGGCGAACACGTGGGGCTCGTCGGGGTGAACGGCAGCGGCAAGACTACGCTGATGCGGATTCTGGCTGGCGCCGAGCAGCCCGACACCGGCCGCCTGAGCATGATGCGCGGGCTGCGTGTGAGCTACCTGCCCCAAAACCCACAGCTCGACCCAGACCTAACGGTGATCGAGCAGATCTTTCGCGGCGATATGCCTGAAATCGGCCTGCTGCGCGCGTATGAGCAGGCCGCGGCCGATCTGGCCGCCACGCCTGGCAGCCAGCAGCTCCAAGACGCCGTGGCCGATCTGGTAACGCAGATGGATTTGACCGGCGCGTGGGCACTGGAAAACGACGCGCGCACGATACTCAGCAAACTGGGTATCGACGATCTTACGGCGCGAGTCGGCGATCTGTCCGGCGGCCAGCGCAAACGCGTCGCGATGGCCAGCACCTTGATCGTGCCGGCCGACCTGCTCATCCTCGACGAGCCTACCAATCATATCGATATCGAAACGGTCGCCTGGCTCGAGAGTTTTCTTACACGCTCGACTGCGGCGCTGCTGTTGGTGACGCACGACCGCTATTTCCTCGATCGGGTCGTCAACCGAATTATTGAAATCGAGCGCGGCAAGCTCTACAGCTACCCAGCCAACTACAGCACGTTTCTGGAACTGAAAGCCGAGCGCGCCGATCGCTTCACCGCCGACGAGTTGCGCCGCCAAACAATCTTGCGCAAAGAGCTGGCCTGGCTGCGCCGGGGCGCGCAGGCGCGCACCACCAAGCAGCAAGCGCGGATCGACCGCATCGCCGCGCTCCAATCCAACGCACCCGATGCGCCGCAGGGAGCGCTGCAGATCTCGGTCGAGTCGCGGCGGATCGGCAAGCGTGCGATCGAGCTCCAATCGGTCGGCAAGCGCTACGGCGAGCGAACGCTGGTGCGCAATCTCACGCTGAGCATCGCGCCGCGCGACCGGCTGGGGATCATCGGCCCGAACGGCAGCGGCAAGACCACACTGCTCAACATGATCGCCAGGCGGGTGGCCCCCGACAGCGGCAGGATCGTCGTGGGCGAGACCGTGCACCTGGCCTACTACGACCAGGAGAGCGCCGGCCTGGACGAAGCGCAGCGTGTGATCGACTATATCAAGCAAGGCGCCGAGCTGATTCGCACCGGCGAGGGCGCCACGATCACCGCCGCGCAGATGCTGGAGCGTTTTCTGTTTGCGCCAGCGGCGCACTATACGCCGATTGCCAAGCTCTCGGGCGGCGAACGGCGGCGCCTATACCTGCTGCGCAAGCTCATGGCGGCACCAAACGTGCTGCTACTCGACGAGCCGACCAACGACCTCGACATCCAAACGCTGGGGGTGCTGGAAGATTACCTGGACGACTTCGCCGGCGCGCTGCTGGTGGTATCGCACGATCGCTACTTCCTCGACCGCACGGCCGAGCGCCTGCTCGCATTTGAGGGCGATGGCCGCGTGGCCGAGTACCCCGGCAACTACAGCGCCTATGCCGAGACGCGTTTGAATGTTGAACGTTCGAACGTTGCAGGTTCGGCGGTCGCACGCGCCGAGCAAAAACGTTCCAACGTTGAACGTTCGAACGTTCCATCGCCAAAGCCGCGCAAACTGAGCTTCAAGGAGGCGCGTGAATTGCAGGAGCTTGAGAACAAGATCGCCGGGTTGGAAAGCGCGCAGGCCGAGCTGGAGGCGCAGATCAACGCCGCGGGGAGCGACTATCAGGCGTTCATCCGGCTCACCGGCGAACTGGAGCACGCCAGCGCGGCGCTGGAGGCGGCGTTCGAGCGTTGGAGTGAGCTGGCCGAGATTGCGGAGGGTGGCGGGTAGCATAACCTTCAACTATAATGATAGCGAGATTTTCCGCGTCCAGCAGCAAAAGGACGCAAAAAATGGAGGAAGCAATGGCGATTGAAATCGCGATCAAAACGACAGTTCTTCCTGGCGGTAAGATCGAAGTGAGCGTACCGGAACTTATTGCAGGACAACAAGCCACAGTCATCGTCAAAATCGACAGCGCGCAATCAGAAAAACTCACGATTGACGAGCATCTTGCTCGTGCTAATTACCATGGAGGGGCATTATTCAAAACAGCAGAAGAAGTGGATGCCTATATCCGCGAGGAGCGCGACGCTTGGGAACGCTAGTGTTGCCGAAGAGTTGTACTCTATTTGTCACTAACGATCCAGTGTTCCGCCGTATACCTACTCTAACGGTCACAATTCTGAGCGAAATTGCGGCTTCGCCCTAGCAGGCACAATGATCCTTCATTCCATAAATGTAGCGCAATGATCAAACAGGATGAACTGATTCAGAATCGTTACCGCATCGTGCGCCTGCTCGGCAGCGGCGGCTTTGGCGCGGTGTACCTGGCTGAAGATGTGCGGCTCGGGCGCGCGGTGGCGATCAAAGAAATGGATGTTGCCCGGCTAGGCCCCGACGAGCGCCCGATCGCCGAACAGCTTTTCGAGCGCGAGGCTCGCATGCTGGCATCGCTCGATCACCCCGGCTTGACGCGGGTATGGGATTATTTTCAGATCGAGCAACGCGCGTTCCTGGTGATGGAATATGTACCCGGCCAGACTCTGCGCGAGCTGCTGATCAAGCGCGGCGGACCGCTCGACGAGCCATTCGTGATCGAGTGCGCGATCCAGCTTTGCGCAGTGCTGCACTATTTGCATACGCGCCGGCCGCAAGTGATTTTCCGCGACCTCAAGCCCGCCAATGTGATGGTCGTCGAGCAGGCGCCTGAGGCGAGCCCGGCCGACCCGCCGCAGGAGCCGGCGTTCCGGCTGATTGACTTTGGGATCGCCCGGCTGTTCAAGCCCGAGCAGGCCGGCGACACGCTGATTATCGGCACACCCGGCTATGCCCCGCCCGAACAGTATGGCCATGGCCAGACCGATCAACGCAGCGATATCTATAGCCTGGGCGCAACACTGCATCAACTGCTCAGCGGGCAGGCGCCCGGCAGCGTGCCGCCACCGCCGTTGAGCAGCGTGAATCCGGCAGTCGCACCGGCGCTGGCCCGCACAATTAGCCGCGCCACCGCACTGGACCCAGCCAATCGATATCAGAACGTTGAGGAACTGCGCCAGGATTTGCTTGCGATCAAACGCACACCGCCACCGATCGGCCCAAGACCCGAGGCTGCGCGTCGGCCGAGCGCGCCAAAACCGCCATATGTCGCGGCAGCCAAAAACACCACCCAGCTGCCGGCGCCAACACGCGCGCCCGCCCCACCAAAGCAATCATCGTCGATGCCCATGATCATGATCGTATTGCTCATCCTTGCAGTTGTAGGGGTTGGCACGGTTGCTCTACGAGCATTCAGCCGGCTTGCGGGCGGCGACACGAGCGCGCCCAGCCCAGTACCGACGGTGCCGCCAGCGGCCCAAGAGTGGCTGCTGCCCGGAGCGACCGGCAAGATTGCGTTTGGTCAGCGCACGCAGGGCGGATTCGACATCTGGGTCGCGACGCTTGACGGCCAGCCGCCCAGAAAGATCACCAACGATCGGCTCAGCTATAGCCCGGCTTGGACGACCGACGGCGCGCGCATCGGCCTGACACGCGAGCGCGACATCTACATCGGCACGCCGGACAACCCGCTGGTCGAGCGGCTTGACCTGGCCGGCAGGGCGGCGCGCTATCCAGTCTGGTCGCCGGATGGTCGCAGGCTTGCCATGGCGACGAGCAACGATGGAGAGCGATCCTGGCAATTGACGATCGTCGACCTCGATAGCCGCCAGATCTCCTTCCCACCAGGACCCCAAAACATTGGCGGGATCGCGTGGGCGCCGGGGCGGCTGATCGCGTTCGCGGCCCAGCCTGCGCCCGACCAGCCGCAGGACATTTTTGTGCTCGACGAGAGCGGTATCGCACGCAACATCACCGACACGCCCGAGATCGAGGAAGATCTGCCGGGCTGGGCGCCCAATGGCCGGCAGCTGGCTTTCGCCGCCAGCCCAACCGGCACCGACAACCTGGGGCAGCGCCAGATCTATGCGATGAATGCCAACGGCAGCGGCCGGATTCAGCTGACATCGGGCCCTGGCCCACATACGAACCCGGTCTGGTCGCCGGACGGTAAATGGATCGCCTACCTCGCACAAGAGAACAGCCCGGATTGGCAGGTATGGGCGATGCGCGCCAATGGCAGCGAGCCGCGCGTGCTGACGTTCGGCGCCGCCCGCAAGTTCTATCTCTCCTGGGCAAAATAGTCTTTTATCAGCACTAGTACGTTGATGCCGCGTCGATGTGATTCATAGCCTGCGGCAGCATGGTACTTTCCTATATTATGTCGTTTCTCGTTTTTTTCGCTCTGCGAGCGAAAAAAACGAGAAACGATTAGAAAATAAAGTACCGCTCTGCCGAAGGCAAATCCGCAGCGAACGCAGGTTACGAGTAGCTTGCACGCAAGCTGAAGTTAAAGTTCCCTTAATATCTGATAAACACATGATAAAACTATGATATAATCGCGCCGTTGCCACATGAGAGCAACATTTTCGTTTGGACATGGTTTAGATGCACGTGAACGCTTGAGACTTGCCATTACCCAGTTGTAAGGCCTGCTCAAACGCCATCCGTGGTTCGCCGGCGATTGGATTGCACCTGCGCCAGCCACCTAAACGATGTCGTTAGAGGAAAAGTGTATATGAGAGGATGGGTGCACCTTGTATGTGCCGGATGGCTAGCCTGGTTGCTGGCGCTCTTTAGTCTCACCGCCCCACCGCTGACAGCTCTCGCAGGACCTGCTTCGGCACCACCGCCACCGTCGACTTTTGACGAGTACCAATACGTCGACGTTGGTGACGACGGTTCGCTGACGCTTCGATCAGATGCACCGCCGGCGCCGGCAATCTATGGAACATACAAACACTTCGGCCTCGCAATTCCCCGCAAACAACTCTTCACCACTCCCTTCCAGCGCATTCAGATCACATACAACACGCAGACGCCAACTGGCAGCGCCGTGCGGATTGATCTGCGCGCCAGCGCCGACGGCGTGCGTTGGAGCGCATGGGAGATCGACTTGGCCAGCGGGATGCATACGACCTTTACCAAGCCCATGTTCTTCGCGCAATACCGCGCGACGCTGCTGAGCAATGGGCGCCGCCAGCCGTTCGTTCGCGATCTTCAGCTGGCACCGCAGCGCGGCAAGGCAATGTTCAACATCATGAGCGACGACCAGCCGATCGCGCCGACCTGGAAACTGCGTGCAACGCGCGAGGGGCTGGTGGGCCGCCATACTGCGAACGGTCACAAGATCAAGCGACATGATCACTTTGTCTCGTTACCATCCTGGCGCGCGCTCTCGCCCGACGGCACAACCGATTACCAGGTGCGGATCACCTACAACGGCCGCAGCTCGGTCGCGCCGGTGTACGATGTCGGCCCGTGGAATATTCACGACAACTACTGGGACGAACAGCGCGAGAAGTTCGCCGATCTGCCGCGCGGCTGGCCGGAGGATCACGCGGCTTACTTCGATAAATACAACAGCGGCCGGGCCGAAAAGGGCAAGGTACGCTTCCCAACCGCGATCGATATCGGCGATGGCGTCTGGTGGGATGATCTGGGCATCAAAGGCGACCAGGCCACCGTGGAGATCACCTTCCTCTGGCTTGGCAAAGATCCACTTCAGCCAGCGCCAGCCGAGGCGCCGCCGCCCGCTCCTGTGCCACCGCCCCCTGCCGCGCCTGCGCCACCTGCACCACCTCCTGCCGAGGCACCGCCGCCCGCGCCGCCACCGCCACCGGCTGAAGCTACACCACCGCCCGCATCGCCGCCCGCGCCGCCACCTGCGGCACCAGCGCCAATTGGCGAAACCCTGGTGGACGATGGCATGCCAGCATTTAAGGGCCAAGCGGCGATCAAATGGTACGAAGGGCCACATAAATGCGGCACAAACGACCATGCGCTGTGGACGTACACGACCCCCAACCCGTCCGAGAGCGAAAATGTTGGGCGCTGGCAGCCCAAGCTGCCGAGCGAAGCTATGTACGATGTCTATGCCGCGATTCCAGCCTGCAAGGTCAAGAAGCCGAATACCAACAGCGCACACTATCTCGTGCAGCATCGCGACGGTGCGACAGAGATTGTGATCGATCAGACGGCCGCGGCAGGGAAGTGGGTGCTCCTAGGGCGCTTCCCCTTCCGCGCCGGCGACGGCGGCTTTGTCGAGCTGCGCGATATCGCGGGCGACTCGCTACGAACTATTTGGTTCGACGCAGTCAAATGGGTGCCAGCACAATAGTTAGAGACTCGCAAGAATAACGCGTCCCAATGACAAGATGACAAGATCACAGGATGAGCAGCCGCATCTTGTCATCTTGTCATCGTTCTTTCATGCTATAGTATCTTTATATCGACGCACTTGCTACGACCATATCGCGGAGCACCCGCCCAATGATCTTCGACCACCCTGCGGTTCTGGCGCAACTGATTGGCTTCGGCCTATTTTTGTGGGTCGGGCTGTACCTGCTGGTCCGCAGCAATCACCGTACCCCGCTGATGCTTGTCAGCGTCGCCGGACTATTCGCCCAGGCATGCTTCTTCGGCTTTGGCGCGCTATCCGATACCCGCACGGATCCAATGTCCTTCGTCACCATCGAGCGCTGGAGCTTATGGACCATGATCGTGCCGGCGGCGGCATGGTTTCATTTCAGCAGACTCGTCGCGCACAGCAGCGCTCCAGCCGAGCGCGCGCAGCCGATCTTCTCGCGGCTGGTGGTGGTAGCCTATACGGCCGCGGCGCTGCTGACGCTATTCGGCACCATCAGCGATTTGATCAACGACTATGCTCACCCGCTCGCAACTCCACAAGGCTATGTATTGCGCGCCGGGCCAGCATACGCGTTTTACATGCTCTACATCACGCTGGCCGCCAGCGGAGCGTTTGCCAACCTCGTTCGGGCGCGGCGGGCGCGGGCGCAGCGCCACGGCCTGCACAGCCGCGCGCTCACACAGCAGATCGGCGTGTTAGCGGCCGGCGCCATGGCTTTTCTGGCGGGCGCGCTCTGGCTGATGGTGCGAAAAAACTGGGATCTGCCGATCTCGGTCATGCCTGGCTTCCTGGGCCTGTTCGGCGGATTGGCGGCGCTGGGTTACGGCGTAGCACACTTCGGCCTGCTGCTCGACGGCCAGAACGTCCAGCGCGATTTCGTCTACAGCCTGACCGGTATCGTCATTCTGAATCTGCTGTACGGCGGCCTGCTGTCGCTTGCCGGGCCCGCCACTACCGAAAGTGCGTTGGCGTTGGTCGCGCTCGTGACCTTTACTCACACCACATTCGACGTCGGGCGCACGCTGCTCGACCAGCTGTTTTTCAGCAATGCCGAGCGCGCGGCCCGCGCCGAGGCGCGCGACTACGCTACCGCGCTTGGCACTGCGCCGATAACGGCGCCGGAGAACGCATCCGAATCACAGCCGATCGACGAGGCGCCGGCTGAGGCCGAGCCGGCGATGGAGATCTCCGAGCCAGGCGACGATCAGCGCTACAAGATCTTTCAGAACCAGGTGCGCAAAGCGCTGACCAGCCTGAAAAGCCCACCGCAGCTGGCCAAAAGCCCGCTGCTGACGCTCGATCTGATTGAGCAGCGCGTGGCACAGGCCGGCCAGGGCGACAACCGGCTCAACCGCGCCGCGGCGCTACGCGAGCTGCTGCTCGACCAGATCGAAGGGCTGCGGCCAGATGCCAACGACGACGCACCACATCATGTTGGCGAGGCATGGCGCTTCTATAATGTGTTGTACTATCCGTATGTTCGTGAACTCTCGCGCAAGGGCGCGCTGGCCGAGGCGCGACGGCTGGCCGATGAGCGCCGCCGATCTGGCCAGCGTGAGCCAAGCGAGCTGGAGCAGGTGCTAAGCTGGCTGGCCGACGTCGACGAGGACACCTTCTATAAATGGCAGCGCCGCGCCTCCGATGCGATCGCGGCAATTCTGTGGGAAGAGCAGAGCAAGATGAAGTGATTGACTATTCGTTTATATTGATATACAATTCAGATCATTCGTGATCATTAATGATCAAGCGAGCTGAACATGACATCAGAGGTATATTATACGCTTGAGGAAGCGGCCAGCATGCTCAAACTGCACCCGCAGACACTGCGGCGCTGGATACGCGAGGGCAAGCTGCCTGCCAAACGATTTGGCAAGCAATTTCGGCTGCGCCGTGAAGATTTCGAGCGAGTTGCACAACCAGAGATAGCGAAAGACTCGGATGAGTCGAGCCATTTTGACCAGATGGCTCTAACTGCGATGGCCGATCTCTGGGACAACAAGGAAGATGCGATCTATGACGACTGGCGCACGCTCTACGGTGTTGCGGAGGGGTGACGTCATTCTGATCCCCTTTCCATACGCTGAGCTGACGGCGACCAAAACACGCCCCGCAGTTATTCTCAGCAGCAGGAGATTCATGGCCGCAGAGGGGCGCATGACTGTGGCAGGGATCACAAGTAACGTGGCCGGGCATCGTAATGCAACCAGTTACGAGCTACCAGATTGGGCTGGAGCGGGATTAAAAAAACCCTCGACCGTCACATCCTGGCTGGCGACTCTTTCTGCAAGCCTTGTTCAACTTAAGGTGGGGCGTTTGACGGCTCACGACCTGCGGGAGGTCGAGAAGCGTTTGCGGGTCGCCTTGGATCTGTAACCTCTTACAATGAAAAGAGTAATAATGACGCCTCCGCCCCAAAGTAGCCTACGGCGAATATCCATATAAGTCTTCCTCAGTAAGCCTGATCTTCAAGTAAAGAGCGGACGGCATGAGTACGGCTCGCGCTTAGCAACACTACTCAATCATATTGTTCAGGCAACGCTATGAGCATCGCGGCGAGAGCTGGATCGGTGCGGATCATCCGTTGCTTGAGTTCCAGATCTGACACGTCCGCAATCTTACCAAGCACAAACATCTGCCACATTCGCACAAGCGCAGCACTCCCGAATTGGGCATAAAGGTCGTGCGCGAGCTGCATAAAGTGGCCGGAAAACCACAGGTAATTGTCGAGCGGCAATGTGTTGTAGCGTTCCTCAAACTCGGCCAGCCGGGGATAATCGACCATCTGCGCGGGCAGGTCGTGGAGAACAAGCATAAACGTTTCGGCTCGTAGCAACAGGTCGGGTTCCTGGTCGGCAATGTATGTAAACAAGCACAGGGTCGCGAAGAGCTCCATCAACCACTTGCGTGGGAACCAATAGGCGTGGTGGAGATGACAGGCATGGCCAAGGTCGTGAATCATCCACAGCTCGACGTGCGGATTGAGATCAATACTGCCGTCAGGTGTCGCATAGACCGCGCGTAAATGCTCGAGCAGCGCTGGGGCGTCGGTCTGAAGGCGCGCAAGTATTGGCTCCCAAAATGCGGTGTATTCGGCACCATTCACAATCGTGCGCCGCGGATAATCATAGATGGCTGCGCCATAGATCGGCGATTGGACGTAGAGTGGCCAATCCTGTTGCGAGAGGAGTGCAAGGCGAATATCTAAGGAGACCTGCAGCAAGCCGGTGAGTTAGGTATAGGCTCGCTCGAAGTGCTGGGCGAGCGCCCGCGCATGCGGATGCACGCTGAGGAGCACACAGGACTGAACTCGCACTTGCTTGGCATGATACCCGCAGGCACGGGAAATGTCGAATGAGGCGAGCCAACATGACGTATAATGCCCCGCTATGATCACCCTCACAGACCTGCTGGCCAGCGGCGGACAGTTATATGACGTAGCACATGCGACTGCCTTCGCCGACGTTTCCTACGACTCGCGCCTGACCAAGGCCGGCGAGCTGTTTCTCGCGCTCCGTACGCCACGCGCCGACGGCCACGACTATATCGCTGCCGCAATTGCCGCTGGCGCCGCCGGCGTGCTGTGCGCCTGGCCGCCGCCGAGTGCCGCTAATGTTACAGTTATAGTGGCCGACGACCCAGCCGCGCTCATCCGGCGCTGGGCAGCCCGCCGCCTTCGAGCGGTTGCACCAAAGGTAGTGGCCGTGACCGGGAGCGCCGGTAAGACATCGACCGTACGGGCGATCGCCACGCTGCTAGGGCAGATCGCGCCAACGTTCCGCAGCCGCCAGAGCTTCAATTCGCTGCTGGGCCTGCCGATCGCGCTGGCGCGGCTGCGCGACGATCGGCGCTTCGCGGTGCTCGAGTTTGGCGCCGACCGGTTTGGCGAGATCGCACAACTGGCCGAACTGTTCCCGCCCGAGGTCGCAGTGGTTACCAATATTGGCGCGGCGCATCTCGACGCGTTTGGCTCGCTCACAGGCGTGGCCCGCGAGAAAGCTGCCCTTGTCGCGGCGCTGCCGGCCCACGGTTGGGCGGTGCTCAACGGCGACGATCCGCTCGTCGCCGCCATGCGCCAGCGAACCAGCGCCCAGATCTTGACATTTGGAGTGGGCAGCGAAAATCATCTGCGCGCCAGTGATATCGAATATTCGCTCGATCAAACGCGCTTCCGTCTGCATTGGAACAACCGAGTGCCGAATCCACGAAGGCACACGAAGGCACACGAAGAGCATGAAAATTTTCGTGTATCCCTTCGACCACGCTCAGGACAGGCTTCGTGTACCTTCGTAGATCAAGTTGATCAGTGGATGGATGCCGAACAGACTATCGAGGCAACAATTCCACTGGTCGGCGAGCCGGCTGTGACGATCGGGCTGGCGGCAGTTGGCGCAGCACTGGCGTGTGGCATGCCGCTACCACAGGCCGCCGCCGCGCTCGAGCGGGCCGATCCGGTGGCGGGGCGGCTGCGAGCGCTACCGGGGCGCGGCGGCGCGGCGCTGCTGGACGACAGCTTTAGTGGCACGCTACCGGCCATGCTGGCCGCGCTGCGAACGCTCGGCGAGCTACCGGCGCGCCGCCGGATCGCCGTGCTCGGCGTGCCCGCAGAGCCTGGCGCCGACGCCGAGGCGGCCTACGAGCAGATTGGCGCGCTGGCTGGGGCGGTCGCCGATTGGCTGATCGCCAAAGGCGACTGGAGTGTCGCTGCAATTGAGGCCGCACGGCGGGCCAACCCCGCGATCGCGGCGCAGGTCGTCGATACCAACACCGCCGCACTCGCCGCGCTGCCGCGCGATCTCCAACCCGGCGATCTGGTGTTAGTGAAAGGCAGCGCCGAGGCGCGCATGGAGCAGATCGCCGCCGGGCTGCTCGGCGATAGCGCCAAGGCGGCCGCTGTGCTGGTGCGACAGGAGCCGGCATGGCGCACTGTCCGCAGCGGCGCGCCCGACCGCCCAACCTGGCTGCAGATCGACCTCGACGCGATCGCGCACAATATCCGGCGGCTGCGTGCGATCGCCGGCGTGCCGTTGATGGCGACACTCAAGGCCGACGCCTACGGTCACGGCGCGCTACGGGTGGCACGCACAGCTCTGGCAAGCGGCGCGAGCGCACTGGCCGTAGCGACGCTGGGCGAGGCGCGCGCGCTGCGCGCGGCCGGTATCGGCGCGCCGATACTGATTTTTGGCTACTCGCCACCCTGGCAGGCGCGCGAGGCGATTAGCCTGGATGTCACATGTACGATCTTCGACTACGACTCGGCCAGCGCGCTGGCAGATGCCGCCGCCGCCCTCGAGCGCACAACCAAAGTACATATCAAGGTCGACACCGGCATGGCCCGGCTGGGGCTCGCGCCCGAACAGGTTGGCCCATTTCTCCACAGATTGCGAGCGCACCAGGCCGAGCGCAGCGAGCTCGAAGTCGAAGGGTTATACACTCACTTCGCCAGCGCCGAGAGCGCCGACACGCGCTTCGCACGCACACAGCTGGGCCGCTTCGAGCAGCTGCTGGCCGAGCTAACCGCTGCGGGATTGAGGCCGCCGCTAGTTCACGCCGCCAACAGCGCCGCGCTGCTGCGCTTCCCGGCCGCGCGCTTCGATCTGGTGCGCCCAGGGATTGCCTGCTACGGCCTGCGCCCATCGGCCGAAACGCCGCTGCCGCCGGACTTCCGGCCCGCTCTCACGTTTCACACCGAGATTGCGCAGGTCAAAGCCGTGCCGGCCGGCACACCAATCTCGTATGGCGGCGCGTATGTGACTAACCGGCCAGCGCTGATCGCGACCATCCCGGTCGGCTATGCCGATGGCTTCCGGCGCACGCCGCCATGGCGCGAAGTGCTGGTGCGCGGCCAGCGTGCAGCGGTGGTTGGGCGGATCTGCATGGACTACGCGATGATCGATGTGACCAACATAGCTCATGTGCGGCGCGGCGACCCGGTGGTGCTGATCGGCGCCCAAGGCGACGAGGCGATTACCGCGGACGAGGTTGCCGAGTGGCTCGGAACGATCGCCTACGAGGTCGTCACCACTATTCTTCCGCGCGTGCCACGCGAAGTAGCTGGTTAAAAAATGAAACTATCAAGGTTGATTGTGTGCGCGTTCATTCTGATTACGGTGCTCAGCGGCTGCAACATCGGCGAGTCGGCGCGGGGTGGCGCCCCATCCCCAACCGGGCCGATTCAGACGATTGCGCCAGCGCCGACGCGCACCAATACGTCTCGGCCGACTGCGCTTGCGACGCGTGTCGCCACACCAACATCGACACCTGCGCCAACCAGCACCGCCACAGCAACAGCCCAGCCCACAGCACAGCCAACCGCAACTCCTGATCCAGACGCCGATTTCGCACGCGCCATGCGCCCGGCCTTTGCAAGCGATGTAAAGACATATGCCGATCTGCCGCATTACGACCTGCGCATGTGGATTGACACCGAGACAGGCGTGTTGACCGGAACTGAGCAAATCAGCTTTTCGAACCGCACGAGCGCGCCGCTTGGCGACATTGCGCTGCGCCTGTACCCAAACTTCCCGGCCGATGTTTTCGGCAAAGGCGGCGATGTACGGATGGATGTGACCGGTGCGGCGGTGGCGGGGCGACCCGCCAAGGTCGATTACGCGGCGCAACAGACGGCGGTGCTGCTGGCGCTCCCCCGACCGCTGGAACCCGGCGCCGCGACAACTCTGAGCGTCACGTATACGGCGACACTTCGGCCTTGGCGCGACGGAACCTGGCCGCTGCCATCGTACTACCCCATGCTAGCCGTGCGCGACAGCACCGGCTGGCGCTTGGATGTCACGACCTTCGCCGATCACGTGTATGCGGACAGCGCATTCTACACAGCCGAGATCACCGCCCCGGCCAATCTGAGCGTCGTCGCCTCGGGCAGCACGATTGCGACCGGAGCCTACGACAAGCGCTCGACGACATATCGTGTGCGCAGCGGACCTGTGCGCGAGTTCGCACTGACCGTCGGCGATTTCAGTACCGTTCAGGCCGTTGCCGGAGCAAACGGCGATGTCGCACTAAACGTGTATACTGCGCGCGGCACTCGGCTAGACACGCAACAGATCGCTGATCTCGCGGCCGAGGCGCTGGCGGACTTCGACCGGCGCTTTGGCCCTTACCCATACGCCGAGCTTGATATTCAGCTACTGCCCTACGACTACGACGGCGGCGACGAATATCCCGGCTTGATCTTAGTGTATAGCGACGGCCAAGTTGATGCCGAAACGCGCTATGTTGCGGCCCATGAAGTCGCGCACCAATGGTGGTATGGTGTCGTGGGCAACGATATCTACCACGCCCCCTGGCTCGATGAGGCGCTTGCACAGTACAGCGGGATCATCTACGATGAGGATATCGCGGGTGCGGCGGTCGCCGAGACCGACTGGGAGCGTGAGGTGTTGCGGCGTTATCGAGGGGCGCTCGACGATGGCGATCTGCCGATCGGCCTGGGCATCGACGACTATCCGACATTCAACGCATACTACCACACGATCTACGGCAAAGGTGCGGTGTTCCTGGGCACGCTGCGCGAAGAATTAGGCGACGAGGCCTTCTTCAAAGGGCTGCAGATCTACTACCGGAGCCAGCGCTATCAGGTAGCGACGACGCAGGATATTCAGCAGGCCTTTGAGCAGGCCAGCGGGCGCGATCTCGAGGCGATTTTTCGAAAGTGGGTTGGCGGCTCGAATTCGTAATGATCCGAACAATGAGCGAAGAGGATGCTCATCGTAGTGAGTGACTCGTATGACGATCATCACCGAGACACCGCGCCTATTGCTGCGCGAATATCAGACCGATGACTTAATGCCGCTGCATGTGATTCTCTCCGACGCAATCACCATGCAGTTCTGGCCCGCGCCGTTCACACCCGAGGCGACGAGAAACTGGATCGAGCGCCAGATCCGTAGCTATGCCGAGCGCGGCTACGGTCGCTGGGCGATAATCGCCAAAGAATCGGGCGAGCAGATCGGCGACGCCGGCTTTATCGACGCGAATGTGAACGGCCGCGATGAGGTCGACCTGGGCTACATCATCCACTATCCATACTGGCGGCAGGGTTTCGCGATCGAGGCGGCGAGCGCTTGCCTGGCATACGCCCGCGCGCAGCTATCAATCGACCGTGTCGTCGCCAACATGCCGCACGACCACCTGGCATCCAAGCGCGTAGCCGAACGGCTTGGCATGAGCTATGCGGGCGAGTTCGTCAACACGCGCAACCGCAATATTCGAACACTGCTTTATACGATTGAGCTGCGCTCACAGTGAGGTCTGTCAAGCCGAATTGGCCTTCTGAAGCACGAACCGCAGATATTCGACTGTGCCGCTGCGAAAGTTCTCGTACAGTGGCGAACCCTTGGTGGCCGCGAACATGTGAAACTGCTTGCGCAGCCATTTCGGCGCCTTTTGTTGAATGAGCGCCAGCTTGCGCTCGTGGTCGAGATCCAGCGCCTTGAGCACGCCTAGAGTGACACGTTCCTCATCCAGCAATTGCAGCTGACTACATAGCTGCCCGCGCAGCCGATTGAGTTGCCCGCTCGGCCGGTGGTCGGTGAACAAGAAGAAGCCTCCGGGGCGCAGCACGCGTGCGACCTCGCTCACGAAGCGCTCCATTGAGCCATAACAGTGCGACGACTCGACATTTACTACCACGTCGCAGCTATGATCGGCGAGCGGCAGCGCTTCGGCATCGCCCTGGCGAAACAATAGCCCTGGCACGGCATGATAATTTCGGCAAAAAGCGACCGCGTTGTCGGCAATATCCATGCCGGTCATCGACTTTGGGCGCAGATAGCGCATGATGTAGGAGCAGCCGCCGCCGCGACCGCAGCCAATCTCGAGCACATCCTTCCCCGATAGATCGATGGCGCCGGCAACGCGCTGATACAGCTGGATGCACAGCCGCCGGCTCTCGTCCGCCGGATCCAGATCCAGCGCCGCCGTCGCTGCTTTGGGGTCGGCATAGCCATAGTTCATAAACAGCATATGCGCGTCTTTATCGGCCTTAGCCAGGTACTGATACCAGGTGCGATTCAGGAAACGCTTGACCTGCGGCACTTCGTAGATTGTGTCGACGATACGTGCGAACATGCACTTTCTCCCTTTTGTACGCTCCAACGAGCATAAAGTCAGGAAAGTTATTTCGTTGAGTCGTTCTGCATTATACTGGACTTATACAGCAGACGCGAACATCGGACGACCACAGATTAAAAATCTCTCGAATCGAACGTTTTTCGTTTTGCGAACGAAAAACATTCGATTCGGTTATAAAAACTATATTGACAAGCTTCGATATATATGCTATCCTCGATCTCAAGGAGACCATATGGCAGAGATCATTGAACTCGATGAACATCAGCGCGGCGCGAGCTGCTGCGAGGGCAGCGACGATAGCACCCACTTGACGCTCGAAGATGCCCAGCGCCTAAGCGATGAGCTGAGCATCTTGGCACATCCAATTCGGCTCAAGATTCTCGATATTCTGACGCGCCACGCTGGGCAGGTGTGCGTTTGTGATCTCGAATCGGCGCTACCGGTGAAGCAGCCGACTGTCTCGCACCATCTGAAGTTGCTACGCGCGGCTGGGCTGATCGACTGCGAACGATACGGGCTATGGGCCTATTACTTTATCAATCGCGATGCGTTACGTGAACTCTACCGCCGTGTCAACGGGCAGCTTGAGACGCTCGCATAACGGATTGCAGATTATAGATTGCAAATTGCAAATTGTTTCTCGCATATATCGATGCGATCAACTTAAAAGCACGACTTACGCGCTAGCCCTGACAATCTGTTTATTGCCTGCCCTTCGACCCTTCGACAGGCTCAAGACAGGCAGGCTCAGGATAGACGGCAGCATGGTACTTCCGATTCACCCAGAGGGTACCCGGTTTTTCGTTTTTGCGCTCTGCGAGCGCAAAAACGAAAAACGATAAAAGATAAAGTACCACTCTGCCGAAGGCTATGAGGGCATTTGGGATGTCATCGGGCAAGTCCTGTTAATAATAATATGTGTAGACGCTGCGTTTGTAGGCACTATATCGAGGCATATCAATATAGGAAGCGAGCATGGATTTCGAGATCGAACCAGCACGCTCGAGCGACCTAGCCGATCTGCTGGCGCTGCTGGAGGCCAGCGGACTACCGCAGGTAGGATTGAGCGATCACATAGCGACAACCCTGGTGGCGCGCGACAATGGGCACATCGTCGGCAGCGCGGCGCTGGAGCTGTATGGCGCTGCTGCGCTGCTGCGCTCGGTCGTGGTAGTGCCGGCGCTCCACGGGCGGCGGCTGGGCGAGCGGTTGGTGCGCAGCGCGCTCGCGCTGGCGCGCCAGCGCGGCGTGGCTACCGTCTATCTGCTCACCGAGACTGCGGCCGGGTTCTTTCCCCGCTTCGGGTTCCAGCCCATCCAACGCGCCGAAGTCGCTCCGGCCGTCCAACAATCGATCGAATTTACCTCGGCCTGCCCCGCCAGCGCGCAGCCGATGAGGCTCGTGCTGGAGCCACGCGCGCGCGCAGCAACGCCGGAGGATGCCGAGGCAATCGCCCGGATCTACAACCAGGGCATTGAAGATCGAGTCGGCACATTCGAGACCCAGCCGCGATCGGCGGAGAATGTACGCGCATGGTTCGATGGACAACATCCGATCGTGGTGGTCGAGGACGCCGACGAGGTGCTGGCCTTCGCCGCGACGTCGACCTACCGGCCGCGCGACTGCTACGCCGGGGTCGCCGAATTCTCGGTATATGTAGCCCGCGAACGGCGCGGGCGCGGCGCCGGCCGGCTGGCCATGCTGGCGCTGCTCGATGCGGCTGAAGCGGCCGGCTTTTGGAAGCTGGTGTCACGGGTCTTCGTCGAAAACGCGCCCAGCCGCGCGCTGCTGGGGACGCTGGGCTTCCGCGAGGTTGGCGTGTATGAGAAGCATGGCCAACTCGACGGCATTTGGCGCGACGTCGTGATCGTCGAGCGATTGATCGAAGCTAATCTCGCACGATAACGGTAGCTAGTGGGTCGTTTGATATCCGAATCGGCATTTTGCCAGCCCGTAGTGCGTAGGAGCGCCAACTACGCACTACGCACTACCGAATGGCGACGTACGGATCAAGTGACCCACTAGCTACTCCAGGATGACATGATATGAGCCCATCAACCGAACACCTATGGGAGGCTTTCAACCGTCCGCTCCAGCAATTCATTCGGCGGCGGGTGGCCGACCAGCATAGCGCCGAGGATATCTTGCAGGAGGTCTTCCTCAAAATTCACTCGCGGATCGCGACTTTACAGGATCAGGATCGCCTGAGTAGCTGGATCTTTCAGATTGCACGAAACGCGATCGTCGATTACTATCGCACCCAACGACCCATGAGCGATATTCCCGAGACGCTCATCGCTGCGGATGAGCTATCAGCCGACGATATCGTTCAGGAGCTGGCCCCATGCGTTGCTGCAATGGTCGACCAACTGCCGGAGCTCTACCGGGAGGCATTATGCTTGACGGAATACCAGGGACTGAGCCAAAAGGAGCTGAGCGAGCGATTAGGGATCTCGCTTTCGGGCGCGAAATCGCGCGTTCAGCGGGCGCGTGCAAAGATCAAGGAACAGCTGCTGGCCTGCTGCCGCTTACAGTTCGACCACGCCGGGCGAATTATCGACTACCAGCCGCACTGTAACTGCGAGACTGTCGCCGACTGCGCCGAGTGAGCGACTTGGCATAGCGCCTGTTTAACCTGGCGCGCGTCCTTTTTTCCTGATGTCCATCTCTATAAGTAACAGACTTACACAGTGGACAGGAGCATTGGACCACTACTGATAAAAATCTCTCGTATCGAAGGTTTTTTCGTTCGTAGAACAAAAAAACCTTTGAAACCGGCCTGGTCGTTTCCGACGGGCAGCGCGATCTGCCGCCAGTCGACGAGATCATCGCGACCACCGGCTTTCGACCCGATCTGGTGCCGCTGAGCGAGCTGCGATTGTCGCTCGACCCAAGTGTAGAGAGCCCGGTTGCACTGGCGCCGCTGATCGACCCGAATGTCTATAGCTGCGGCACGGTGCCGCCACATGGCGCGGCCGAGCTGCGCCACCCTGAGCGCGATCTGTATATCGTAGGCATGAAGAGCTACGGCCGGGCGCCGACGTTCCTCATGCTCACCGGCTATGAGCAAGTGCGCTCGGTGGTCTGCGCGCTCACCGGCGACATCGCCGGCGCGCCGGCGATCGAGCTTGAACTGCCTGAGACCGGGGTCTGCTCCACCGAACGACAGATCGGCGGCGGGTGCTGCGGCACGGCCAATACGACACTCGAGCTGGTCGAGGCCGGCCCAGGCTGCGGCGTGTCTATCCCGCTGCTGGCAGCCGAGCCGGCGCCGGCCGGCCAAGGCGGGCGCTGCGGATAGCGGTACTTTTGTTCGAGCCGGGTTTCGCAAGTTCCCATAGTTCCCGTGCGAAGGAACTACAGGAACTATGGGAACTAGGAGCGCACTTGCGACAGCCTGTGCTAAGTACCATTACATGCGCTTACAGTGGCAGCAAAAACAAATCTACTACGGCTGGGCGATCGTCGGCGCGCTGGCAATGACCGAGACAATCTCGTGGGGCGTGCTGTACTACGCGTTCGCCGTGTTTTTGGTACCGATCCAGTCCGAACTGGGCTGGTCGCAGGTGGCCGTCACCGGCGCTTTCTCGCTCGCGCTGGCGCTTTCGGGCATTGCGGCGCTGCCGGTGGGGCGCTGGCTCGATCGGCGCGGCGCGCGGCTCCTGATGACGGCTGGTTCCTGCATCGCGACACTGCTGGTGCTCGCCTGGGCGTCGGTTACACAGCTCGCGGCGTTCTATGCGATCTGGGCCGGGATCGGGCTGTGTATGGCCACGCTGCTGTATGAGCCGGCCTTCGCCGTGGTAACAAAGTGGTTCGCGCGGCAACGCAGCCGCGCCCTCGCGATCGTCACCTTCGTGGCCGGGTTCGCCAGCACGATCTTTGCGCCGCTCAGCGCCTGGCTGATCGGAGCCTACGGCTGGCGGGCGGCGCTGGTGATACTCGCGATTGTGCTGGGTGTTGGCACGATCCCGCTGCATGCGCTGGTGCTGCGGCGGCGGCCCCAGGATCTTGGGCTAGCACCCGACGGCGGAGTTGATCTGACCGGGCAGGCCGTATGCACGCCGACTGAACGCAGCACGTCGCTTCACACAGCGCTGCGCGGCCGGTCGTTCTGGTGGCTGACTACCGCGTTCATGCTTACGAATCTGGCGGCGATCGCGACAACTGTCCATCTTGTCGCCTACCTAACTACGCGCGGCCATACTGCAGGCTTTGCCGCCACCGCCACTGGCCTGATCGGCGCGATGAAGCTCCCCGGCCGGCTGCTGTTCGCACCACTCGATGCGCGCTTCTCGCGCCGCACGATCACCACAACGCTGTTCGGGCTGCAAGGGCTGGCGCTGTTGGTGCTGCTGTTCGCGCCTACCGTGGCGGGTGTGCTACTGTTTGTCGCGCTGTTTGGCGGAGCAACCGGCGCGACCACCCTCGCGCGCCCGGCCTTACTGGCCGAATTCTATGGCCCAATGCACTATGCCAGCATCAGCGGCGTGCTGGCGCTCGCGCTGGCGAGCGCACAGGCGCTGGCCCCAGTGAGCGCAGGCGCACTGCGCGCCGCCCTGGGCGGCTACGAGCCGGTGTTTGGGCTGCTGGCGCTGATCTCGTTGTGTGCAGCCGGCGCGATTTTTCTAGCCGAGGCCGCGCGAAAACGAACCATCCATGATTACGACCGTCAAATAGTATAGAATGAAATCTTTGAGTGCTGGCTCGTGTGTTATCTGAAGGTATTCGCTTGATGATTCGGTTACGAGCCGCGCATAACGCGCACGAGAACCGGCTCGCTGATCCCTTTGAGCTCCAGACTACGCAACTCCAGTTCACTGCCATCTATGCCTGCTTGCTTGAGCGCTTGCTCGCTGACAATGATCTCACCTGCCGCGGCCTTCGAGGCCAGACGCGCAGCCATGTTCACCTCCTCGCCTATCGCTGCTATATCAGTCAGTCCCTCGGCCGTGCCCATCGCGCCAAAATAGGCCAGCCCTGAATGGACGCCGATGCCAACCGGGATCTCCTGCCGCGCCATGACCCGCGACAGATTCTGCGCGACTTTTATTGTTCGTCGTACATAATGCGGGCCAGCAAACCCTGCTCCCCAAAACGCCGCCACTGCATCACCGGCCAGCTTCTCCACCAGCCCATCCTCTTCAATGATCACTTTGGTTGACTGTGTATAAAATCGATTGATCAGTCGGCTGAATGCTGTGGGGCTCATTTGCTCGGAGAGCGCCGTAGAACCACGCACGTCTGCGAAAAGCATGGACATTTCGACCTCGGCTCCACCGGGGAATTGGCGTGAGGCCACCTCGCACATATTACAGAAACGAGGATTCAAAACAGACCGTTGTTTGCCAAACAGTGCCCGAACAATGCCGCCACCAACTCCCTGAAAGGGGGCATTACAGAATTTACAGCGAGGGTCGCGCGGAAGCATTCGGAATAGTCGACGCAGGCGCTTATCAGTGTCGAACGCGCTGGTTGTGAACCAAAACCACCAGACTTTGCCAACATCCACGGATGTGTTATCGGTCATCTTTACAGCCTATCGCTCCACTTAAAAAGCTGCACAGCCAGCGTGAGGGGCATGTAACCACAGATGTAACTATACTCAACGGCAAAGGGTTCGTCCGAGTCAGGCCAGCATCGGCTCGGGCCGTCGCCGAAGGAGATGGGCGAACCATTTTGCGATCAGTATACCAGTCAGTACTACCATCAAGCAAGGGTTACAGCAAGGGGAGAACAAAAACTGAGGTCGGATCAACATCAACAACCGTCATGCGGCTATAACCGGACGGTTTCAATAGATATGACAAAATAAGAGCAGAGCGCGGGAAAACCGTGCCCTGCTCCGTAATCATGCATTGATATGCTACTTGCTTGGCCTGTATGCCGTAATGTTGGTGCTGGTGAAGCGCCCGACCAGGTCATTGACAACATTGGCGGGAAGTTTGGACAGTGTATTTGGCGTCTCGGTGAGCAGATCCTCGGCGCTGTAGCGCTGCTTCACCTCAAGTGATATCTGTTCAAACCCTGCTGCGGTGAGTAATTGGCGATACTGCTCCATTGTCAAGGCACCCGCAATGCAGCCGGCCCAGCTGAGCGCTGCACGGATTTGCACTTCGCTTACCGGCAGGCCGGTCAAGTCGCCATCAACCACGATATCTGACACCGCGAGCCGCCCCTTGGGCCGCAGCACACGAAACGCTTCGTGCAACACCTGGTCTTTGTCAGGAGACAAATTTATGACACAATTTGATAGAATGACATCAATTGAGGCATCAGGAAGGGGTATATTCTCGATGTCTCCCTTGATAAACTCGACGTTGGATGCCCCAGCACGCTCAGCATTGCGTCGCGCTACCGCCAGCATCTCATCGGTCATATCCAATCCATACACGTAACCTTCGGTACCGACGCGCTTAGCTGCGAGTAGCACATCCAAACCGCCGCCTGAGCCTAGGTCGAGTACCACCTCACCGGCCTTGAGACTTGCAAGCGCGATTGGGTTGCCACAGCCAAAAGAGGTGGTGACGACGTCATCAGGGAGTGAGGCGAGCGTCGCATCACCATACAGCACCTGCTCGGCACTGGCCGAACTTCCACAGCACGAACTGGTGGCCGAACTTCCGCAGCACGAGCTTGGGCTACTTGCGCCGCAGCACGCGCTACCTTGAATCGCTTTACCATAGTGCTCACGCACGCTCGCCTTGATCGCTTCGGGATTGATCGTTGCCTGAGACATGGGATACCTCCATATATTGATACGTATCGATGCTTTCATATAACAGGACTTATGCGGTTACCCGCAAAACACGGATTTTTGTTCTTCGTATCGAACGTTTTTCGTTCTGCGAACGAAAAACGTTCGATACGAGAGATTATTCATCCGTGGTGTTGTAGGGTTCGCGTCCACTGCGTAAGTCGTGTCATATAAGGAGACGGGGTTTGCGTCAAAAGGACGCACGGCGTAAAACAATAGGCGTTGAGCCGGGTCGGGGAAGCACCAGATGACAACGATGTCATCATTCAGACGCTTGACAGGGCCCAATGACCTGCTACGATAGGTCTCGATCGCCTAGGGCATGTGCGCAGGCGATAAGATTTACGGGAGCGAGGAAAGATCGATGTTTCAGGCACTGATCGACCAAGCACACGCTATGATTCAGCGATTATACGCCTGTGCGGAAAAGGGGCGGAACGATGTTCCGCTGGCCGTCACAATCCGCTACAGCGAGTACGAGGCATGGGAGACCACCGCCTATGGCATTGTGAGGACCGTGTTTGGGCCCGACAACGCCGAGGTATCCCGTTGGCGCGCGCTGGCCGATCGCCGTGCAATGCTGCTGGGCGAGGCCCGGCGGAGCGATGTGAAGCGCGGCGAGTTTTTTGGGCTGATCGACTATTTTAATCTCGCGATTGGAGTGCTGCGCGAGTACGACGCGGCCTACCAATGCGAGCTGAACAGCACAAATCTGCCGGCGCGCGAGCCGACCGACGCGCCGGCCGATCTGGCGCCGATGCCGGCCCACGAACAACTGCAACAGCCCGCAAGCCAAGATCAGTTCGACGAACCGGAGGTGGTCAGGCGCGTCGATCAGGATCGCTGGGAGGTGGTCATCTCGGTAGACAATAACAGCTACGACTGGCTGTTCGAAATGGCCGCCGTCCGTGAACCGACGAAAACCGCCGATGGCGCGGCCGTCGCCCGCCTCGCCGCGACGATCATCGAGCGGGTTGCGGCGCAAACACAGCGCAGCCGCGAGCGCGGCGGGTCGGAGCGCCCGCAGGCGCGCTGAGTGTTGGCCAAGTATTCCAAACCATGCGCTCCATTCTCGCTAATCCACACGAATATATGCCAAGCTATTCGCTCGTAGCCGTGCAATTCGCGGATTCTTTACCGATGTTCTAGGAGCTACTCCATGCCGAGGTAGGCCTTTTGGACCGTCTCATTCTCGCTCAGGCCGCGAGCCGAGTCAGAAAGCACAATCTGGCCGGTCTGGAGGACATAGCCGCGGTGAGCGATTCCCAACGCCATCAACGCGTTCTGCTCGACCAACAGAATGGTCGTGCCCTGCGCGTTGATATCCTTGATGATGCTAAATATCTGCTCGACGAGTACTGGCGCGAGGCCCATCGAGGGTTCGTCGAGCAGCAGTACCTTTGGGCGACCCATCAGGGCGCGGCCGATCGCCAGCATCTGCTGCTCGCCACCGGAAAGCGTGCCGCCGTACTGGCCAGCACGCTCTTTCAGCCGTGGAAACAAACCGAAGACCTTCTCCATATCGGCGGCGATCTCGTCCTTATCGGTGCGGGTGAACGCGCCCATCTCCAAGTTCTCGCGCACGGTCAAGCGCGGAAAGATCCGCCGGCCCTCGGGCGACTGCAGCACCCCCATGTTAACGATTTTATGCGCCGGGACCTGGTCGATCCGCTGCCCCTCCAGCATCACCTGGCCCTGGCGGGCCGGCGTGATACCCGAGATCGTGCGCAGCGTGGTGCTCTTGCCCGCGCCGTTTGCGCCAATCAGCGTCACAATCTCGCCTTTATCGACCGTCAGCGAAATGCCCTTCAGCGCATGGATATTGCCATAGTAGGTATGGACGTCGGTGAGTTCCAAAAGTGCCATGCTATCCTCATCTATCCACAGATTGCACAGATGACACAGATGACACACATACTAATCTGCGCAATCTGTGTAATCTGTGGACGAATTACCAACTATGACCGAGCTCCGCGTTCTGTCTCAATTCATGCCCGCCGTCGCCGCCGATTTGCGACCGCCCTTGCCATGGGCCGCCGCACCCTTGCCAAGGTATGCCTCGATCACCTGCGGATCGCTCTGCACATGGGCCGGAAGCCCTTCGCTGATCTTTGCGCCGTGGTCGAGCACAGTCACTTTCTCGGAGATGCCCATCACCACACGCATATCGTGTTCGATTAGCAGCACCGTCACGCCCTTTTCTTTACGGGCCGGGCTCTCATAATCACTGCGCAGGTGGTAGATCAGGCGCGTTAGCGCATCGGTCTCGGCCGGGTTCATGCCGGCGGTCGGCTCGTCGAGCAGCAGCAACTTCGGGTCGGTGCCGAGCGCGCGAGCGACTTCCAGGCGCCGTTGATCGCCATAGGGCAGGTTCTTCGACATCTCGTCGGCACGCTTGGTGCCCAGGCCGACAAAGTCGAGCAATTCGAGGGCGCGCTTGCGGACGCGCTCTTCTTCAGTGCTGACCGCCTTGGAGTGAATCAGCGTGCCGAAGATACCCGCACGCATGCGCGGATGCTGGCCGACCAGCACATTCTCCAGCGCGGTCATATTCGCGAACAGGCGAATGTTCTGGAATGTGCGGCCGATACCCAGGGCAGTGACCTGGTGCGGCTTCAGGCCATTGATTTGTAGGCCATCGAACAGCAGCGTGCCGCTGGTTGGCGGGTACAGGCCGGTGATCATATTAAAGAACGTGGTCTTGCCAGCGCCATTCGGCCCGATCAGGCCGCTAATCGAGCCGCGCTCGATCACGAAATCGACATTGTTGACGGCGACCAAGCCGCCAAAGCGCTTGGTGATGCCGGTTGCTTCAAGAACAGGCGCCATGCTTTTACTCCGTCGTCATCTGAACGTTCTGCTCAACGTCGTAAGCGCTGATATTTTCGCGCTTGGCGGTTTCTTCGTCGGGGTGCAGCTCGGCCCTACGGCGGATGCTCGGCACCAGACCCTCGGGACGCACCAGCATCATTATCACCAGCACCATACCAAACAGCATCAGCCGATAATCGGAGGCCCTAAAATCGGCCAGCGCCGCACTGTTCGAGTTCGAAGCGATCTGCTTGAGCAGGTCGGTGAGCCGGTTCAAGAAGAAGATATCCGCCGATACGATCAGCAGGCCGCCGATGATCACACCAGGGATATTGCCCAGGCCGCCCAGGATCACCATACACAAGATCAGCACCGACTTATCGAACTGGAAGCTAGACGGCGTGATCGAGCCCAGGTACGCGCCATAGAACGCGCCGCCGAACCCCGAGAACGTCGCGCCGAGCGCGAAGGCCGAGAGCTTGGTCTTCACCAGGTCGATGCCCATCGACGAAGCGGCCAGCTCATCTTCGCGCATGGCCATCCAGGCGCGGCCGAGCCGCGAGCGGCGCAGCCGGTTGATAAAGAAGACCGAGAAGCCGAAGATGACGATAACCAGATAGTACCAGGGCGTGCGCTGGGTCGGCAGGAACTGGCCGGCACCCGAGGTACCGGGAATCGCCAGCGTGCCGCCGCCAGGCAGCTGGCTGCCATAGAAGAACGCGTACAGCAGGAACACCCCCAGCAGCGCGCCCACAATTGCCGTCAGCGTTGTCGAACGCCCGGCCACATGCTCATCGTGAAGCACGCGGCGCACCAGGTAATAGGCCGCAAACGCGACCAGCACAAACCCCAGCAGCGATATGAACATCCCCAGCGAGCCATCGAGCCTCGATACAATCGGCAGGAATGGTGGCGCGATCGCGCTGATGCCGGGGTCGCCGCCAGTCAAGTTCAGATCCCCGCCGGTCGAGGTCTTAATCCAGCTAATGTCGTCGAGGTTGGTGAGTACGATCGGCACAATCTCGCCAAAACCCAGCGTCACAATCGCCAGATAGTCGCCGCGCAGCGGCAGCGTCGGCGCGCCTAGGATAATGCCGAAGAGTGCGGCCACACCGGCAGCGATCCAGATCACCAGCCAGAACGACAACTGAAAGTTCGAGCCGAACTGCCCAGTCAGGTGCGTGGATGAGAGCATGCCGGCAGTATATGCGCCGATCGCAAAAAACGCCGCGTAGCCCAAGTCGAGCAAGCCGGCGTAGCCAACCACGATATTCAGGCCGAGCGCCAGGATGATAAAGATCATGATCGGGATGATATCGCCGAGCCAGGCCAGGCCCAGCCCACGATCGACCTGCGGCAGGAACAACAGAAACGCCCCGACAATCGCGCCCACCGCGATCGTGCGCCGCGTGCCGCTGAGATGCTGGCTGGCGCTCAGCAGCGACGCGAGGGCCGCGGCGATCACCAGGCCGATCAGCCCGGCGACAATCGCCGAGCCGGCCGCGCCCATGCCGAGGTCGAGCGGCGTCTGGCCGGCCAGCGGGTCGAGCCACAGGCTGCGCAGCAGCTGGCCGATGAGCAGCAGCACGCCGGCGATCGCGCCATTGAGCGCGCCATAGCGCGCGCCCTCCTGCGGCGTCTTAATCGACTCATTGCTGCCCGAGAGCAGGCCAATCACCAGCCCGACGATCAGCGCGACCATCCAGACGGTCTTGCCCCCGACGATCAGCGTCGTCAGCACCCCGCCGATGCCGGCCCAGAAGCCAAATCGTATGTCGTGAAAGGCGAAGCCGGCGCGGTCCGCGCGAGGCTCAACTCCTGTACTCTGCATCGCCCACACCTATGCTTTCTGTCCGACATCCTCACCGAGCAAGCCGGTGGGGCGGAAGACCAGGATGGCTACCAGGATACCGAAGATCACGGCGTTGGTCCACTGCGTCGCCAGATACTGGTCGGACATCGTCTGGATCAGGCCGATTAAGAAGCCGCCAAGCATGGCGCCGACCACATTGCCGATGCCGCCAAGCACCGCCGAGGTAAACGCCAACAGGCCGGCTTTGAAGCCCAGGTCGAACACCACTTGGGTGGTATAGATCGCGGCGATCAAGCCAGCCGCGCCGGCCAGCGCCCCGCCAAGCAAGAACGCCAGCGAGATCGTTCGGTCGACATCGATGCCCATGAGTCGTGCGGCATCGCGATCCTGCGCGGTCGCGCGCATCGCTTTCCCCGCGCTGGTGCGCTGCACAAATAGGTAGAGACCGAGCATCAGCGAAACGCTCACGACGATAACCATCACATCCTGCAGACTCAGACTGATCCGCCCGCCGCCCAGCAGGTTATCCGTCGAGATCAGGCCGGCCGGCACATCCTTCGGCGCGACATCGGTGTTACTCATAATCCGCGGATGTTTCGCGGTATCCGCGAGCTCAACCCGCGCCGGGCTGCCATCCGGCCCAAGCACCGCATCACGCGTGAGATTGAGCGCCGTCACCGAGATCGCGACCAGAATCAGCAGCGGCACAATCCAGAGCGCCAGGCGTACCAGCGCACGCTGAGTCTGGATACGTCGATTCAGTTGGAGGATCCCCCAGATACCGGCGACGAACAGCACCACGAACACTACCAACCCGGCCAACGCGCCAGTATCGCCGCGATGCCACGGCACCTTCCCCCACAACAAACCCACATTCTGCAAAATAAACGAGATGCCGATCGCCGAGATCAGCGGCGCCAGGCGCGGCGCATTGCGTAAGCGGCGATAGGCGATTCGCTCGATGCTATAGTTCAAAAATGCCGTGAAGCACATCACGACAATCAGAATAATGAAGAGCGTCACTGCCCGCTGAAGCGGCGGCGTCGTACGATTCAGGCCGGTCAAGCCAATCAGTGTCAGCGCAGCGAACGAGCCGAGCATAAACGTATCGCCATGGGCGAAGTTGATCAGCTCGATAATGCCGTAGACCAGCGTATAGCCCAGCGCGATGATTGCCAGGATCGCGCCTTTCGAAACGCCGGTGATCAGCTGCTGCGCCAGCAGGCTTGGGTTCTGTATCGCCTGGCTGATGATGCGGAACAACACCAGCGCGAGGATGAGGGCGAGCACCCCACCGACGATCCAGCGACCAATGTTGACGCTACTTGTAGGGCGGGCAGCCGGTTGCGCCGTGGTTGCCATGGAAACTCCTTACCCTAGCGTATGGGAAGCGCGGGACGAAATTCGCCCCGCGCCTTCACCTATTCAGCATTCATGCTTACTTCAGCACGGTGGTGTTATCCGTATCGAACTTGCCGCCCTTGACCTGAACGCCGCTCATGGTCGTAGTGCTGGTATCGCCGTTCGCGTCGATGCTGAACTTGCCGGTCACGCCGTCGAAGTCCTTGGTCGCGAACACGGCGTCGAGGATGGCGGCGCGGTCCTTCTTGCAGACCTTGTTGATCGCGGCCAATGCCACATTCGTCGCCTCATAGCCGTACACCGCGTACACCTCGGGCTCGCTGTTGAACTGGGCCTTGTACGCGTCGTACCACTCCTTGCCCTTGCCGGTCAGTTTGGGCCCTGGGACGCCACCGAACGTGATATAGGCGCCCTCGGCTCCATCGCCGGCAGCATCCAAGAAGGCTTGTTCATAGATGCCGTCCGGGCCCATGAACTTGCCCTTGAAACCCGCCGCGCGGATGTCCTTCAACAGCAAGCCGCCGTTATTCTGGGTGATCCCGCCGAAGTACACCAGGTCGGGGTTGGCATCGTTGATCTTGCTACCGAGCGCCTTATAGTCCTGGGCCTTCTTGTCGATGCCCTCGTAGCCCTTCTCCTCGATGCCGTTCTCCTTGGCCTTGGCGCGGAACACGTCGGCAATACCCTTGCCGTATGTCTCGGTGTCGTGCAAAATGTACACGCTCTTCACGCCCAGATCCTTGGCCCAGTTGGCGGCCGCGGCGCCCTGGAGATCGTCGGCCGGCACCACGCGGCTGTAGTTGCGCTTACCGGTCGGGTAGTACTTATCGGGCTCGCCGGCATCGCCTTTGCCAGGCTTGGTCAGGCCAGGGTAGGTGTTGGCCGGGCTGATCATCACCAGGCCAGCCTGGTTAAGGATCGGGATGGAGATCTTGGCGGCGCCCGAGTTGAACGTGCCGATGTAGACCATCACGTCGGCGTCGGCGGCGGCCTTGTTCGCATTGTTGGCCTCCTGGGTCGGATCCCACTTGCCGGCGGCGGCGGTGGCGTCGTCCATATCCTCGTAGGTGATCTTGAATTGGCCGTTGCAGGCCTGGCTGTTATCCTGCTTCAGGCGCTGGTTAATCGAGTTGACGACCGTATCGGTCTGACCCTTCGACGAGCCGGTGCGCGGGAGCGAGGAGACGATCTTGATCGTGCCGCTCTCGCCGCCGCCCGCCGCTGCGGGAGCCGCCGTCGCGGCCGTGCCGCCGGCCGCCGGTGGTGATGCGGCCGGTGTCGCGCCGCCACACGCGGCCAGCAGACCAGCCAGAATCGAGATCAGCAGGAAAAAGCTTGCATGCCGTTTCATAGGTTCTCCTTAAAATACGTGAGGGAATCTGTTGGTGCGTGGATCGAGCGTCTCAATAAGCTCGCGCAATTGAGAAAGGAGCGTGGGGGGCCAGCCGGATGCTCCACCGAAAGCGGCTACGCACTCGTCCACATAAGGTATTTGACGCATATCAAACCAGAATAAGCCGGAATACCTCCTTAAATGTCATAGGGGTTCGCGAGAACTGCCCTACGCCGTTGATGGGCGGACTCCCCATTGAGACTAACATCCAGATATTCGCGACAGGTTAGGTGTGGCGCGTAGTGTATTCGATGCGGTTTGGTTTGTCAAGCGTTATTCAAAGTATTCGTTCTAAGAAGCGCCGCGTGCGCTCATCCTGAGGATTCACCAGGCACTGCGCGGGCGGCCCTTCTTCGACAAAAACGCCGCCATCCATGAAAATGACCCGATCGGCTACGTCGCGTGCGAAGGCCATCTCGTGCGTCACCACGATCATGGTCATGCCGTCGCGGGCCAGATCGCGCATCACCTCGAGCACCTCGCCGATCAGCTCGGGATCGAGCGCCGAGGTTGGCTCGTCGAACAGCATCACCTGCGGCTGCATCGTCAGCGCGCGCGCGATCGCCACGCGCTGCTGCTGCCCGCCCGAGAGCCTGCTGGGGTAGACATCGCGCTTCTCGGCTAGGCCAACCTTGTCGAGCAGCTGCTCGGCCAGCGGAATGACCTCTTTCGGCTGCATTTTTTTGACAATCAGCGGCGCTTCGATCAGATTTTCCAGCACAGTTTTGTGTGGAAACAGGTTAAAGCTTTGAAAGACCATGCCGGCACGCTTGCGCAGTTCGATAATATGTTGGCGATGCTCGGGCGTGCGCTCGCCGGCTGGAATCGTGAGCCCGGCCACGCTGACTGAGCCCTCGTCCGGCTCTTCCAAGAAATTGATGCAGCGTAGTAATGTGCTCTTGCCCGAACCCGAGCGGCCGATCAGGCACACCACCTCGCGCGGTGCGATCTGCATGTCGATGCCTTTCAGCACCTCGAGCTGGCCGAAGCGTTTGTGCAAGTTTTCGACGTTGACGATTGGCTGCATAGGCATTGTAAATTGCAAATTGTAAATTGCATATCGAGAAGATCGCACGATTACTCAATATGCAATTTACAATTGTTAGCGGTCGCTTCGCGCCATACGGTGTTCGAGCTTGCCTTGAAAATACGACAGGACGATTGTCAGCAGCCAGTACCATACGGCGGCGACGACCAGCGCCTCGAAGAAGTGATGGCGCGGTGCGCCGGCTTGGCGCGCTCTGCCCATCAGCTCCTCCAGCGCGATCGCACTGGCGAGTGAGGTGTCCTTCTGCATGGCGATGAACTGATTGCCGATATCGGGCGTGATGATTCGAAACGCCTGCGGCAGCACGATCCGCCGCATGGTCTGCCAGGGCGTCATTCCCAGTGCCGAGGCGGCCTCGATTTGACCAAGCCCAACCGCCTGGATACCGGCGCGGAAGATTTCACTCATGTAGGCGCCGTAGTTCAGACTGAGCGCGATGACAGCCGACGGAAAGGAATCCACCACCAGCCCAAGCTGCGCCAGCCCAAAGTAGAAGAAGAAGAACTGGAGGTAGAGTGGCGTCCCACGCATCAGCGAGACATAGAGGCCAGCCAGACTGTTCAGCGGCGCGACGCGCGAGAGCCGCGCCAGCGCCGCTAGCAGCGCCAACACCATCGCGCAGAGGATCGAAATGACCGACAGCTCGAAGGTGATGATCACCCCCTGCGAGATGAACAGCCACCAGTCGGCGATGAATGCGCCGTCGAGCTGGATCGACTTGAGCTGAATCGGGCCGAGCGCCAGCTTGAGGCCGCTGAACATCAGTACCAGCAGCAGCAGCCAGACTCCCCACCAGACCACCAGCGAGAGCCGGAAGGGGATGCGGGGCCCGCGCCGCGCAACCAGCTGCGGAAGTTTCGCCGCCTCGTTTGCCATCGCTACCCCTTCGCGGAATTACCAGTTACGAGTTACGAGTTGTGAGTAAGCTACTCGTAACTCGTAACTGGTAACGCTTAACTCGATGCCTTCGTCGTCAGGTCGATCCCGTAATACTTCATCGAGAGCTTGGTGAGCGTGCCGTCCTTGTGCATTTCGTCGATGATCTTGGTCACCGCGTCGGCCAGGCTCTTCGAGTCGGTCGGGCTTTTCTGATCGAACGCCAAGGCCAGGTCTTCATAGTAGACCGGGTCGCCGAGCACCTTGAACGGCTTGCCATCCTTGATCGCATCCTGGATCGTCGGAAGCGCCGTCAGCACAGCGTCGAGTCGCGTGCCATCGCCCAACTCCAGGTCGGCCAGTGCAAGCTGGTCGGTATCGTAGATCTTGGCTTCAGTGCCCTCGGGCGCGGGCTTGAGGACCTGCTCGCCCTCCAACGTAAGCTTGCCCTGCAGGTAGTCGAGGTAGGTCGTCGCGGTGCCCACGCCGACCTTCTTGCCCTTCAGATCGTCGATCGACGCGGCTTTGCTGTCCTTATGTACGGCAAACGCCGCCGGGGTGTAGTAGTACGGGCCAGTGAAGTACAGCACCTTCTTGCGATCGGAGGTGATCGTCATCGAGCCGGCGTTCATGTCAAAGCGGCCGTTCCAACTGCCGGCGGTGATGATGTCCCAGCTAATGTCCAGAAACTCGGCTTCGACGCCCAGCCGTTTGGCAACCTCCTTGCCGACGGCGATGTCGAAGCCATCCCAGGTGCCGTCGGAATTCTTGAAGCTCTGCGGCTTGTAGTTCGCGTCGGTCGCGATCAACAGCTTGCCGCGCTTCTTTACATCGGCCAGTAGATCGTTCCCGCCCGCTGTTGTGGCCGCAGTCGCCTCGGGTGCAGCGGTCGCTTCGGCCGCCGCTGTCGGCGCGGGAGCCTGTGTCGCCTCGGGTGCAGCGGTTGCGACGGCCGCTGCCGTCGCCTCGGGTGCAGTGGTTGCCACGGCCGCAGCGGTGGCCTGGGGAGCCTGAGTTGCTTGGGGAGCCGTCGTCGCGCCGCCCTGCCCGCACGCCGCCAACGCTAAGAGCGCCAGCAGCGCACCCAGATAAGCCAAACGTCGTGTTAAGGCCATCGAATCCGCTCCTTTCAGACTATTCCAACAATAAACGATTATGATACGTATGCAATAGGTAACGCCTGAGCATCCTCGCTGTGCGGAGCGGCGCTGCGGAGCCGCGCGGATCTTGAGGCAACGGTTGTAAGTTGACCTATTATAGTCTTGAGGGGAGCGCTGTCAAGTATTATGTTTAACTATGGCATTCTTGCGCTGCGCGCCGGAAACACAAGGAAATGGTATCATGACTAGTGGCAATCGCTATTTGTGCTCAAGGCAATGAACTATGCGCGATAATCGAAATACGCTGCCGATGTGGATCGGCGGCCTGCTGCTGGCCCTGGCGCTGATCGTGATCAGCAACCGCGCTGGCGGCGGGCTCAACAGCCCGGCGCTGCTCCAGCGCTTTGCGCCCCGCCCAACCGATCCAAACGCGCCGACGGCACAGCCATACCAGCTTCCACAGGTCAGCTTGCCAAACCTGCCGCCGGCGCTGCAGCGCGCTGTCACCAGCCTGCGCGACCGCCTGGCCGGCGGCGAGGCCATCCCCGCGCTGACGCCAGTGGCCAGCGGCCCGCGCGTACGGGTCGAGGTTGGCGAAGTCAAGCGAGTCGGCGAGCGCATCCAGGTGCGCGGCAAAATTGCCAATAGTACCGATGCGCCTGTGGCCATCCCGCCTGGCGCTTTTTCCTTCCGCGACAGCCGCGGCGTGATATATGCAACGGTTGGCAGTGGCGGCACGACGTTGCGAGCCGGCCAGTCGACCTCGTTCGACCTTGGCGTGCCGCTGCCGCCCGATCTTGGACTCACGCTGATTTTGACCTTACCGCCCGACCAGCCGCTCGAGCAGATTCTGGTGGTGGAGACCAAGCCATGACGGGTAATGCGTAGTGCGTAGATCGCACTCTGTAACTACGCACTATGTCAATTCCAGATAAGGATGACGAAGGCACATGACCGACCACCCACAACCTGACTCGATTATCTATCAAACCAGCCCGGCAGTAAGCAACGATGTGCTCAACGCGTTGTTCGAGGCTGCCTGGCCGGCACATACGCCCGGCGACTTCCAGCCAATCCTCGGCCGTAGCCTGGCGTATGTCTGCGCCTACGACGGCGACCGACTGATCGGCTTTGTTAATTTAGCCTGGGATGGCGGCATCCACGCCTTTCTTCTCAACACGACCGTGCACCCTGACTGGCAGCGCCACGGCATTGGGCGCGCGCTCGTGCGCCGCGCCGCCGCGGTGGCCCGCGAGCGCAACATCCTCTGGCTACATGTCGATTACGAGCCCCACCTGGCCGGCTTCTATCGCGACTGTGGCTTTCGGCCGACCGAGGCCGGGTTGCTGTGGCTGCCAGATCGATGAGTGTCGGCGCTGTGCTAGAATAGGGCAAAGAATGATTGAGGAGCCAGCATGTCTGAACACATGTTCCTGATCAACCACGGCGGGCGACTATGCCTGCAGGTCGGCGACACAGCCTACGCGCTAGGCGACGCGATTCCTTCACTTGATTGGCTGCTGAGCGAGCTGCCGGCCGATCAGGTCGCCCAGCAACTGCTGGCCGCACGCGGCACGCCGATCGTGCTGGACCCAGCTGCGATCGGGCCAGCGATCGGCGCGCAAGAGATCTGGGCATCCGGGGTGACCTACAAACGCAGCGAGGAGGCCCGCGAGCGCGAGTCGCACAACAGCACGATCTACACCCGTGTGTATAGCGCCGCGCGGCCCGAGCTGTTTATGAAGGCGCTTGGCGAAGAGGTGGTTGGCAGCGGCGCGCCCGCCGGCATCCGCTACGACGCCACATGGTCGGTGCCCGAGCCCGAGCTGGCGATCGTGTTCAACCGCCGCATGGAGGTGGTTGGCTTCACAATCGGCAACGACATGAGCTCGCGCGATATCGAGGGCGAAAACCCGCTGTACCTGCCACAAGCGAAAGTCTACGAGCGATCGTGCGTGCTCGGGCCGCGGATCTGGCTTCAGCCTGGCCGCACCGAGTGGCCCGATGTGCAGATCACGATCGCGATTGGCCGGGGCGGCGCGACCGTGTTCGACGGCGCGACCTCAACCGCGCAGATCAACCGGCCACTAGCCGATCTATGCGACTACCTGGGGCGCTGCAAGCGCTTCCCGCGCGGCGTCGTGCTGCTCTCGGGCACGGGGATCGTGCCGCCGGATGATTTCACGCTTCAGCCCGGCGACCAAGTGCGCATCACGATCGATCCAATCGGCGAGCTGGTCAATCCGATCGCGGTGGTCGGCGGCGCGGAGCGAGGCTAGGACAGCTCGGCGGAAGTTCCCTCATTTCCTTCAGTTCCTTGCAGCAAGGAACTGAAGGAAATGAGGGAACTTCCGCCAACTCGATTACACGTTATGGGCGGATACGATGCCGATCGGGATGTCAACCGACTCATACGCCGCCAAGCAAGTCGCTGGCATACGATTCCAAATAGCCACAAACCGTGCAGCGCAGGGTGACGACTTGCCACATCTGCGCGCCGCCCAAGTCGAGCGCGCCGGTGCTGGGATGGCTCACCGGCGCGCCGCGCACCCAAACCGTGACCTCATTACGATCGCGAAACTCATCGGGAATGAACCCGCGCTCCATCAGGCCGCCGCATTTGCCGCATCTCTGGCCGGCAGCCGGATCTAAACGCTGTGTTGCGCCAGTGACCGCGCCGACCACTCGTAAGCCGCAGTTGGTGCAAAACTGTGCGTTCGCCGGCAGCGATTCCTGACACTCTGGGCAATGCATTACAATCGGATCCTATTTTGTGTATGTGGCAATTAGCACGATTCTAACACGACCTGGGAAGTTTTGTATATGGGCCACATAACCCGCGCAACCCTCGTCCAAGCCATCCTCGCCGCCGCAGGGCGCGACCCGCGTATCCTTGGCGTGCTCGACTACGGCTCAACCAGCGAACGACGCGGCGACGAGTGGTCGGATGTCGACCTGGCGCTGTTCTTGCGCGACCAAGATGTGGCCGCGTTTACGCGCGATTGGCAAGCCTGGGCCGGGCAGTTTGGTCGGCTGCTGTTGGCCTACACCAGCGGCCTCGGCAAGCCCTGGGCAGTCTATGCTGCCAGGCCGCTGCCGCTGCGGGCCGATTTCAATTTCTGGCCGATCTCAACCGCGCGGCAGATTTTGCATTGGCCCAACGCACCCGCCACTATCGAGAGCATGCTGCTCTACGACACTGCCGAAGGGCAGCTGCGCCCATATGTCGCGCAGATCGTCGGCCAGTCGCTGCGCCCGCCCGATCTGGAGCAAACATTCCAGCAGGTCTGCGGCGACTTCTGGTACTACGCGCTGCGCACCTGGGCCAAGCTGCTGCGCGGGCAGCTGTGGGCCGCGCGCCACGAGTACGACTCGATCATGCTCGGCAACCTCATGGCGCTGCTGCGGATCGAAGCCGGCGCGACCGAGCACTGGCGCGGCTCCTCGGCGGCATTGGGCATCGAGCAGGCCATCCCCGCTGCCCGGCTGGCCCAGGTCGATCGATGCATTGCCGGCCCAAGCGCTAATGATCTGCGCCAATCATTCGCCCAATCGGCCCAGCTAGCCCAGGCGGTCTGCGGCAGAATCGCCGAACAGCACGGTTGGGCCTGGCCGCAGGCGCTCGCCGAGCAGATGGTCGCGATCACCGCGCCAACAGCGCGGGTGACAGGTAAGAGGCGATAGGGGATGGGGCAATTCATAATCCTATCGCCTTTTACCTTTCGCCTATGGCTACTATTCACAACGCCGCGCCGATCGCCGCCTCAAGCTCGTCCGGCGCCAGCTCGATCGGGTTGGCGCGCGTGCTGTTAGCGCGCAGCGCCTGCGCGGCCAGCCCCGGCACGCCCGCTGCGGTCAAGCCATACGCTGCCAGGCCGGGAATCTCAAGCTCGGCGACCAGCGCATGCAGCCACTTCACCAGGTCGGCCAGCAGCGCCGCTTCGGTTGCGCCGCGCCGCCCGAGCACGATCTCGGCGACGTGAGCATAGCGGGCCAGAAAAGGCCCGCCGGGGTCGCGCTGCTGTAGAGCCTGAATATTCGCCGCCGTGATATGTGGCAGCAGCGCGGCGCAGGCGATACCATGCGGGATCGGGTATCCGCCGCCAAGCGGTGCGGCGATGCCATGCACGGCGCCCAGGCCGGCATTCGCCAGCGCCAGACCGCCCATAAGGCTGGCGGTGCTCATTGCCTCGCGCGCGGCCGCGTCGTCGGGGTGGTGGTACGCGCGCCGCAACGCCCAGGCCGCGCGCGCCAGACCCTCGGCGCACAGGCCATCGGTGATCGGCTGGGCGCGCCGCGAGACATACGGCTCGATCAGCTGGGTCAGCGCGTCGAGCCCGCTGCTGGCGGTGATGCTCGGCGGCAGATCGTGGGTGAGACGCGAGTCGACCAGCGCGAGTCGCGGCAGCAGCGACGCATGGCGAATGCTGGCTTTGGCGCGCTGCTCGGGCGCGGCCACGACGGTGTTACGGGTGACCTCGCTGCCGGTGCCGGCGGTCGTGGGCACGGCCACGATCGGCAGCGCCGCGCGCTCCAGCGGCTTACCGGCACCAACCACCTCCAGGTATTCCAGCGCGCCGCCGTGATTCGCAGCCAGTGCCGCGATCGCCTTGGCGCTGTCGAGCACGCTGCCGCCGCCAACGCCAATCACCAGATCGCAGCTGGCCGAGCGCGCCTGCCGAGCGCCCTCCTCGACATCGGCGACGCGCGGCTCGCCGGCGACGGTGTGCATCGCCGCCACTAATCCAGCCGCCTGCAGCTGCACCACTACCTGCGCCGCCGAGCCGCCCCGCGCCGACGCCCCGCGACCGAGCGCTAGCAGCGCCCGGCGCCCAAAGGCCCCGGCGAGCTTGGCCAGTTCACCCGACGTGCCCGGCCCGACCACAATCTGCCCGGCGGTCGCAAACTCATAGCGCATACGTACTCCTTGATGACGCTGGAGGCTTGAGATTTGAGGCTGGTTGTTCGGCCCCCTGCAAGCCTCCTGCCTCTAGCCTCAAATCAAACTTCCTCATCGCCATAAAAGATCGGTGTGCTGCGCACGCGCGAGCGCGGTTGGACCAGCCACGGCTCGACCGCCGCGGCCCACTTTTGATAGTGTGGCGTCTCACGATGCGCCGCCATCGCCGCACCGTCGCGGTAGACCTCGTACAGCGTGAAGTGATTCGGGTTGTCCGCCGAGCGCAGCACATCATAGCGCAGATTGCCCGGCTCGGTACGCGAGCCACGCGCGTTTGCCAGCGTCGCGGCGATAAACTCGTCGACATGCTCGCGCTTGACATCAATTGAGACTACTAGAGCGTTCATACCACCCTCCTGTCGATTGCAGATTGCAGACTGCAGATTGCAGAGACCGGAGACCAGAGACTAGAGATAGCTGTCTCGTATCTCCCGTCTCGTGTCTCCTGTCTCCTGTCTCATGCCTACTGTCTCCTCGGCCGGCAGCCCGATCATTTCCATCAGCATCAGTGCGTTGGTCGACGTGGCGATGCCGGGCCGCAACCGGTAGTCGAAGCGCATGACCAGGCCCCCGGCACCGCGCGTAAACTCTTCGGTGAAATGGACCATCTCACTCGCCGCGGCCAACTCCGGCACGTCGGCGAGCGTCAGATCGTGGGTCGAGACCGCGCCGGTTGCGCCCAAGCTCAGCAGGTAGAGGATGATCCGCCGCGCCGCGATCTGCCGCTCGCTGGTGTTCGTACCGTGCAACATCTCGTCGAGCAAAAACAGCAGCGTGCGCTGGCCGCGGGCATGCGCCTGCTCGGCTGCATCGACGACCTGTTTCAGCCGTTGGAGTTCGGCCATAAAGTACGACACGCCTTGCTCCAGCGAGTCCTGCACGCGCATGCTCGTGGCCAACGCCACTGGACGCAGCTGCAGCAGCGCGGCGCAGACAGGACCGCCGGCCTGGGCCAGCGCCACATTGAGCCCGATCGCACGCAGGAGCGTGCTTTTGCCCGACATATTCGAGCCGGTGACAAGCAAGAAGCGGCCCGGCGGCGCGATCGAAACGTCATTTCCTACACAGACATCGGGCGACAGCAGTGGGTGGCCTAAGTTGTGGGCGTCGAGGATGTGATCCACGAAGTCACTGGAAGAGGCACGAAGATTCAGGTTTATAGCGACACGGTCTGCTTGATCTTCTACTTGTACGCTTTCGTGTTCCTTCGTGTCCGTTGCTGGATCGATCAACTCGGGGAACGCCCAGCCCGGGTGATCATGGGCCAGCGTCGCCAGCGCGGCCAGCGCCTCGAGTTCGCCGAGCGCCGCGAGCCAGCGCCGGGCGCTGCTGCCGGCTGTGCTCCGCCAGCGGTCGAGCAGCCAGAGCACATGGACGTTCCACAGTGTCGCCAGCTGGATCGGGTAGAAAAACATCCAGCCGCGTAGATCGGCCAGCGCCATGAGCCGGCTCAGCCGCCGCATCTGCCGATCGGCCCGCAGCTCGGCGGCAGCCAGCTCGCCTTGCAGCCGGCGCAGCTCGAGCGCACCGAACGGCTGGCTGCCCAGCATCTGGAATAGCTCGGCATAGGTCGCGAACACCTGCTGCCGCTCGGCTACCTCGTCGATCTCACGGTCGACCGCGCGGCCGATCGTTTGGGTCAGCGCCAGGCCGGCGATGATGCCGCCCAGCCAAATCGGCAGATTCATCAATCCGGCAACCTGCGCGCCTGCGAGCAGCAGCGTCGCCAATGGTAGAACGCGCGCCAGGAGCAGCAACCAGCCGCGCGCGGGCAGCCAGGGTGCGCGCTCGGCCCAGCGCAGAAAGCGCTCGTAATCCACCTGCGCCGCGCCCATCAGCCGGCCGCGCAGCGCAAGCCGATCGCGCAGCTCGTTCAGCGGCGCCAGCTCGGCCACGGCCGCCTGGCGCGCGCGCCCTACTCTCGGTGCGGCCGGCGCGAGCAGCCAGTCGCGCAGCGTCGCCAGGCCCACCGGTGTGGCCGGAGTATTCAGCAGATGTTGCAGCGAAGCATGCCCAAGCAGATCCAGGTCGAATGCGTTGGCACGTTGCAATGTTCCAACGTTCGAAGGTTCCAACGTGTCTCGCTCGTCTTCCGGCGGTTGGCGCAGCGGCAGATTGGCCCAGTCGCGCCGCAGCCGCATCAGCCCTTCGTCGTTGATTACAAATAGCTCGGTGTAGCGTTGCAGCGCCTGATCGACGCGCCCGTGGTGGATGAACGAGACCACAAAGCCCGCGCCAAGCACAACCGCCGCAACCAGCAGCGCCGGCGTCGCGCGCCACAGCCACAGCCCGCCGCATAGCAGCGCGGCGGCGATCAGCACCACGCTGAGGTTGGCATTGCGATAGCTGTGCCGGTTGTACCAATCGCGCCGCGCGCCAAACTCGGCGCAGCGCTGCTGGTAGACCAGCTCCGGCTTACGAGCAGTTCGATTGGCCTGTTCCGATTGCGACATCACCACATTCTCCCTAACCATTGTGCTGCCGAGCCGCATGGTACGCGATTTCGCTGGCGGCGTAAAGGCGAATTGGAGATTGCAGATTGCAGATTGCAGATTGCAGATTAATCCCAGTAATTTCATCCTCTATCCTCGATCCTTATATTATCCTCTGTCTCCTATCTCCTGTCTCCTGTCTCCTGTCTCCTGTCTTCTGGCTCCTGTCTTCTGGCTCCGAAATCCGCCCGACGACCGACTTGAATCCCGTTAGCCGGCATGGTAGACTGCGGAGTAGCAACCAATCATTCGCGGCCGGAAAGGGGACGTCGCCCGTATGGCCAAGCTCTTCGTGATCACCAGCGCCGACATAGTTGTATGCGCCTGGTGACAGCAAGCTTCAACTAGCTTCGCTCTGCAATTAAGTCGCGCAGCCGTATCGGCTATTCTACTCGGCTGAGTCGTTCTACTCAGCCGGTGTGAGCCGGTATCTTGTTGGGTGGCAATAATCTGCAGACGGCCACAGGTGCAGTATGCCCTGTGGCCGTCGTTTATCGTGCGGCCATGGGATGATCCCATGGCCGTTGCCGTTGGTCTCGTTTCATCTCTGCCCAAGGCTAAATAGATCTGATGTCACACAAAAATACTATACGGCGCGATGAGCGCTCTGCATACAAGGAAAAGAACCTTATGGCATCCCAATCACGTCAACCAAATCGTCAAGTCACAGCCAGCCCGAACGCCTGGCGCGAACGCACGCACGCATGGGCGCGCTTCGGCGGCCTGTGGCGGCACTCCAACTTCAGGCGGCTGTGGGCCGGGCAGACCGTCTCGCAGCTTGGGTCGACAATTACTCGCGAGGCGCTGCCATACACCGCGATTCTGGCGCTTGGGGCCAGCCCACTGCAGATGGGGCTGCTGGGCGCGGCTGGCGCGGCGCCGCTGCTGCTGCTCGGGCTCTTCGCCGGAGTCTGGGTCGATCGGATGCCGCGCCGCCCGCTGATGATCGCCGCCGACGTCGGCCGCGCGCTGCTGCTGCTATCGATCCCGCTGGCCTATCTGCTGGGCGCGCTGCGGATCGAGCAGCTCTACCTGATCGCCGCACTGACGGGCATTCTTACGGTGTTCTTCAATGTGGCCTACCACGCGCTCCTGCCTGCGCTGGTCGAGCGCGACCAATTGGTCGAAGCCAATAGCAAGCTTAGCATAAGCGAGTCGCTGGCCGAGATCGCCGGGCCGCCGCTGGGCGGCGCGCTGGTGCAGATGATCAGCGGCCCGATCACCCTGCTGCTCGACGCGCTGTCTTTTGTCGCCTCGGCATTGTCGCTGCTGCGCATGCGCGTGGCCGAGCCGCCGGCCACACCGCCGGCCGAGCAGCCGCACATCCTGCGCGACCTCACAACCGGGCTGCAGGCGATCTGGAATAGCCCGCTACTGCGCGCGTTCGCCGGCAGCGCGATCATTCGCAACTTCTTCGGCTGGTTCTTCGGCGCGATCTACGGGCTGTACGCCATCCGCGTGCTGGGGCTGGGCACGGCCACGCTCGGGCTGGTGGTCGCATGCGGCGGCATCGGCGGATTCCTTGGCGCGGCGCTGGTTGGGCCACTCACCCGCCGCTGGGGCATCGGCCCAATCATCGTCGGCGCGCTGCTGATCGACGCGGCCGCGTCGGGGCTGACCTGGCTAGCCGGTGGGCTGCTGCCGCTCGCCGTGCCGCTGCTGATCGCCTCGCAGCTGATCGGCGACGGAGCGATGATTGTGGCACTGATCGCCGAGCGCAGCCTGCGCCAAGCGATCACGCCCGATCGGCAACTGGGGCGGGTGAACGCCAGCATGAACGTGCTCAGCGAGGGCATTGGCACGCTGGGGCTGCTCGCCGGCGGTGTGCTGGCCGAGGCGATCGGCCTGCGCCCGACCGCTGGCGTGGCCGTGCTCGGCATCATGGCCAGCGCACTGGTGGCGCTACTTTCGCCACTACGGCGCCAGCGCGCACTTCCAGATTCGGAGGAGTAATAGTAAGGATTGAGTGTCTCCAGTCGCTACATGGTGCCGACCGCGGAGCGGCTCGCGCCCTACTATCGGGTCTGCGCGCCCGATCTACCAGGCTTTGGCAAAAGCGAACACCCTTCTGGAGACCAACGATGGTGCCCGCGTGGGTCGTGTTCGGTATTGTGGCGGCATTCATAGTGCAGCTTGGGGCTCTGTTGCCAACTGCTCTGTACCCATCGCTCACCCCACCCGCCCTCCAGGCAACGCCCTACGACTTGCCCGGCGCAACTTCGGTCACTATTGGCTTTTTTCTCATCCCGCTGACGATCGGGATCGCGATCTTGCGCTACCGTCTGTGGGACATCGACATCCTGATCAATCGCACACTGGTCTACGGCGCGCTCACCGCTTGCGTCGTCAGCCTCTACGTGCTGGTCGTGGGCGTGCTCGGCGCGGTCGTCCAGGCGCAGGGGAATATCCTCATCGCGGTGCTGGCCACTGGCCTGGTGGCGATACTGTTCCAGCCGCTGCGCGACCGGCTCCAACAGGTGGTCAATCGCCTGATGTACGGCGACCGCGACGACCCGTATGCCGTGCTCTCCAGCTTGGGGCAACGCCTCGAAGCAACACTTGCTCCGGATGCTGTGCTGCCCACGATCGTCGAGACGATCAGGGAGGCGCTCAAGCTGCCATATGTTGCGATTGCGCTGACGACGAATGACCAACGACCGACAACCAACCACGAAAGACCAATGATCGAAGACGAAGCAGCTGCTTTCAGCGTTCACCGTTCGTCTTCCGCCCTGCATTCGTCTCCCAGTACCGGGGTCGAGGTCGTCGCATCCAGTGGGGAAGCGCCTGTCAGCTCGTCACTTGATCACCTCGTCATTGTATCTCTCATCCACCAGGGGGAGACGATCGGTCAATTGCTGCTCGCGCCACGAGCAGTGGACGAGGCGATCGCCCTGGCGGCAACCCTGCAGCCAGATGTGATCCTGATGGATATTAAGATGCCGGGCGTCAATGGTATCCGGGCCACACGCGAGATTCTGCACACCAGCCCGCACATCAGCATCCTGGTCGTCTCGATGCTTGAAGACAACGACTCGGTCTTTGCCGCAATGCGGGCGGGCGCGCGCGGCTATGTGCTGAAGGGTGTCAATCAAGCGGAAATCCTGCGGGCGATCCGGGCGGTCGCCAACGGCGAGGCGATCTTCGGCCCGGGGATCGCCCAGCGGTTGATCGGGTTCTTCGCCGCCGCCCGCCCGACCGTACCGCCGCGAATCTTTCCGGAGCTGACCGAGCGCGAGGGGGAGGTTCTGGCGTTGCTTGCGCAGGGCCGTAGCAACGTGGAGATCGCCGAGCAGTTGTCGCTCAGCCTGAAAACGGTGCGCAACCACGTCTCGAACATCTTCAGCAAGTTGCAGGTGGCCGATCGGGCACAGGCCGTCATCCGCGCGCGCGAAGCCGGGCTGGGGCACATGGACCGCGAGCGTGGTGCCGAATAGGCAGGAGCTTTCGACTCGGTTGGCACTTCAGAGCCTTCTACTCGCCTTCAAATAGCTACACGATCTGCAACAGGGGGTGTCCGGGTATGGGTCAAGCATCATCTGGCGAGGTCTGAACCCGACCGTCTTGACGGGTCTCGTACAATACAGACGGGCAGTTCATGAGCTTGCCGCGAGCCGCCACATGCCGATCGCCAAACCGAAGCGCCGCAGCAAACCAGGCGCACGCCGCTATTACCCGCTCTGGCGGCTGATCCGCGCGAACTTCTACGACTTCGGGTTGTTGCTGCGCGAGTCGTGGATCGCCCTGGTCGGCTTCGCGGTGCTGACGCTGGCCGGCACGCTGTATCTGCATTATGTCCACCCCAACCAGCTCGGCTTCGCAGCCGCGCTGTACGAAACGCTCAAGCTAGTATCATTTCAGAGTGGCATCGACCTGCCCGGCGACCTGCTCGGCAAAACGCTGTTCTTTCTGATCCCACTGCTCGGCCTGGCGCTGATCTTCCAGAGTGTACTGAACTTCGGACGCCTGCTGCTCGACAAGGGCAGCCGCCGTGAGGCCTGGCAGGTCGCGCTGGCATCGACCTACCACGATCATGTGATCGTCTGCGGGCTCGGCCGTGTGGGCTTCCGCGTCGTCACGCAGCTGATCGACAGCGGCTACGAGCCGGTGGTGATCGAGCGCGACTGGGCCAGCACCTTCGTCGAGCGGGCGATCAACCTCAAGGTGCCGGTGGTTGTCGGCGATGCGCGCGAGCTCACCACGCTGCGCCAGGCCGGGCTACCGCGCGCCCGCGCAATCATTGCGGCGATCCAGAGCGACCTCACTAACATCGAGATCGCGCTGACCGCGCGCGGCGCGCGGCCAGGTATGCGCGTGGTGTTGCGCGTCTTCAGCGAGGAATTGGATCAGAATCTGGAGCGTAGCTTTGGCCCGAACGCGGCGTTCAGTGCCTCGGCATTGGCCGCGCCAACCTATGTGGCGGCCAGCGTCAGCCGCGAGGTCGACTACGCCCTGAGAGTCGGCGCCCAATTGCTCGGCGTCACCACGCTGAAGGTACAACCCGGCAGCATGATCGCGGGTGACGCCCGTGCGATCGAGGAGGCGCGTAGCCTCCGCGTGCTGCGCCAGATCGACGCGCACGGGCGCATCGTGCGCTCCGCGGCGATGCGCCGGCTCGGCAACGGCGACCGCGTGACGCTGCTCGGATCGCTGGAGGCGTTGGAATCGTTACGACTGAAGAACAGGCCCGACAGCAAGCTCAATGCACCCCGGCCGCCCGCGCTCCAGCACCTTACTCCGGAGTTTGACACGGTGATCATCTGCGGGCTGGGCAAAGTCGGCTACCGCGTAGTGCACCAGCTCGACCAACTGACGCCGCGGCCGCGAATTGTCGTGGTGCGAATGAACGATGGGCGGGCCGACTTCTCGCAGCGGATCAGCCAACTGGTTGGCGTCGAAACCGTCATCGGCGATGCGCGCGACCCCGAGGTGCTGCGCCAGGCTGGGATCGAACATGCCTATACTGTGGCCGCGCTGACCTCGGACGATCTGCTGAACCTGCACATCGGCCTGGCCGCCCGCCGTGTCCGCGCCGATGTGCACGTCGTTCAGCGGGCCTTCAGCCAGGCGCTCGCCGAGAAACTTGACGACATGTTCGGCATCCGCACCGTGTACAGCACGTCGGGGCTAGCCAGCCCTACGCTAGCGGCGGCGGCGGTGCTGGGCGATATCACGCAGGCATTCGCGGCAGCCGGCGATCTGTTCTCGGCCGACGAGGTGGCCGTGCGCAGCGGCGACGCGCTGGACGGCCGCAGTGTCGAGGACATCCGCGGCCAGCACGGCGGCCTGGTGATCGCACTGCGCCGCGGAGACACAACCCAGACCCTGCCGGCGCTCGGCACGACGTTAGCTCCCGGCGACACAATCACGCTGCTCGCCCCGCTTGCGGATCTGGCGCGCCTGCGGGCGGCGCTCGGCCGGCGCGGACCGAGTAGCTAGTGCTCATAGTGAATGGTGGAGGGTTTTGAATGCTGCGATATATCGCGTTTCTGCGCGCCATCAATGTTGGTGGCCATACTGTCAAAATGGAGCATCTGCGCAGACTGTTTGAGTCGCTCGGCTTTTCTAACGTGGAGACCTTCATCGCGAGCGGGAATGTGATCTTTGAGGCATCCGACACCGACGCCCACACGCTTGAACAGCAGATCGAGCGCCACCTGCAGCACTCGCTTGGCTACGCCGTCGCCACGTTCTTACGAACCGCAGCCGAATTGGCGGCGATTGCGCACTACCAGCCGTTTCCAATATCGGAACTCGACGCCGCGAGGAACGGGCTGTATATCGCGTTTCTGCCAGCTCCGCCACCGGACGAGGCACAGCAAAAGCTGATGGCTTTCCGAACCGAGCTTGACGACTTCCACATCCATGGGCGCGAAATTTACTGGTTATGTCGTACCAAGATCAGCCTCTCGGCATTCTCGGGCGCGCTGCTTGAGAAGACGATTGGCATGCCGGCAACGATGCGAAACGCAACCACGGTCAGAAAGCTGGCCACCAAATACGGTACTCCGCACTAGAATGCGATAGAGAATCCACGAAGATACACGAATGAACACAAAAAGCATGCATTCATTCGTGTATCCCTTCGACGGAGTTTACACTGAGCGCAGTCGAAGTGCTCATGGCAGGCTTCGTGTCGCTTCGTGGATCATGATGAATAGTCTACCGACGCTCTAGTGGGTCGTTTGACATGCGAATCGGCATTGTGTCAGCCTATAATGAGGTGGTCAGTCAGCTCCTCGTTTGTGGCTGTGGGCGACCCCGTTCCTCCAGGCTCCGCAGCTGCGGCAGCGGCTTGCCCGACTCCAAAAAGGTCTTGAGCGAAGACAGGATCGGCGACCAACCCTCACGGAAGCCCTCGGCGGCCTGTTCGTTTGGCAGCTCGTCGTGAACTAATGTGAGCTTGACCATGCCCTCGTGCGGTTCGAGAGTAAAGCTCACGCGCGAATACCCCTGCTTGCGAGCGCGGATGTTTCAAAAGGGGCCGTCCTCTCGCTCGATCTGGCCCTGGGAGTGCTCGTCGACGCGGGTTTTAACTATCAGACGGCGCTGATCGGCATTATGACGGTCGTAAACTATACTCTGGGCTTCACATTCGAAGAGCAGGCCTCTATCAAGCGCGATGACGACGTGGCCTACCTGCGTGAGTTGATTACCGCCAATCACTTACGTTACCTCAGCGCAGCATTCGAGGAAAATATGACGCCGCCAGACTCCGACACTGAGTTCGAAGCTAGCCTACGGCTGATTATTGCTGGCCTGGGCTTGCAGCGCTAACGATACGATAAGGCGCCATACTAGATCTGTTCGCCAGACGGTGTGGCCTCTGGCGGCGGGGCGGAGCCCGACGCCGAGTGCGGCTGCATTGCCCGCGTCGCATGTTCCTGGCGCTGGCTCGTAATATACGCTAGCATCGCAGGATTGAAGCGTGCGATCAGGGCGCGTGCCTGGGCTTCCAGCACACCCCCATAATAGCTTTGGATGTGGCGCCGCACGTAAGGGTTGGTTGCGACGGTCTGGCGCGAATGCACAACTTCATCGTGCGCGGCAAAAATGATATGCGGAACGTCGGCCATCACGGCGGCCCCTAAGCACATCGGGCATGGTTCGCAGGTCGTGAATAGAATCGCGTTCTTGTAGTTTTCCCACAGCGCGGTTCCACCATCCAAGAGCGCGCCCAGCTCGGCATGCCTGAGCTGGCTTTGTTTGGCCTGGTGCTGCGCTCGCCCGCGCGATACAATCCGCCCCTCGATGACTACAACTGCCCCGATCGGCAGTTCGCCTGCTAACCCCGCTTGTTCCGCTTCGTAGAGCGCTTCACGCATAAACAGCGTCAGATCAAGACTGGCAATCTGTGGGGCGAGCAAATCAGTCTGCATGGCTGCTCCGTAATCAGTTCAAGGAAAAACAAGCGCAGCGCCGGGCCTGTTCGTGCCTGTCAGCATAGCACAAATGTCAAGGTCACCTCGACCAGCACGACATGAGTGCAATTCCGCGCTATTGAAAGGGATTCTTATCTCGCCTTGTCTGTCGGCGCTGCCGCCCGCTCTTCGGCCTGTGCCGCTCGCTTCTTGGCGCGTTCGGCATCCTGTTCGGCCTGCTCGACGCGCTGCTCGACGTGTTCGGCGTGCTGCTCGATCTGCTGCCGTGTGCCAGGAAACAGGTCGGCGACGAACAAGACGCCCGCAGTGGTCACGCCGACGATTGCGCCAAGCCACCAGAGCGACGTCCCAACCGCCAACCCGATCGCGCCGGTAATCCAGATCGCCGCCGCCGTCTTGATGCCGCGCACATCCGTGCCGCCCTTGAAGATCACCGCGCCGCCGAGAAAGCCGATGCCGGAGAAGAAGCCCTGGAGCAGGCGGCCGATCGCCGAAGGGTCGGTGCTTGTTAGGTGCTGAGCCAGCAGCATATAGGTCGCGCTCCCAACCGCCACCAGCACCATACCGGCGATGCCGATCGCCTTATGATGCAAGCGTCGCTCGTAGCCGATCAGCGCGCCGATCACGCCGGCGCCAAACAGTCGCAGCAACATGATCGGCACGGTCAAGATCTCGCTTTCGTTCATGGCATACCTCCGCTCGATCGACAGCAGTAACGCTGCGCACCAATCACAGAGCAGAGATTGGGCCACGAGACGAGGATATACGGCTTGGCACACGGTATCCAGGAGTAAGATAGCTTATACCTGTCCCAAGGTCCAGAGTGCTGAGGCGCCATCCAGGGCGCGCGTGGTATGATCATGCTGGCGCCGTGCGGACGGTGTGGCGCGTACTGTACGTGCGAGCATTGCACGACGCCGATGATGAAAGGAGCGATAGCAATGACGACCGGCACTCACCCTGAGAAGAGCAGCGTCTTCACGCCCGCCGAGCGTGCGTATCTCGAGAGCCAGCGACTGGGCCGCCTGGCCACCGTCGGCCCCGACGGCCAGCCGCATGTCGTGCCGGTGGCGTTCCGGTACAACCCGGAGCATGATACGATCGATGTCGGCGGCCATGGCTTTGCCGCAAGCAAGAAGTTTCGCGATGTGCTGCGCAATCCCCGCGTAGCGTTTGTGGCCGACGATGTGCCATCCATCAACCCGTGGATCGCGCGCGGAATCGAGATCCGCGGGGCGGCGGCAGTGCTAGAGACCGGTGGCGATGAGATTCTGCCGGGCTTTGCGCCGCAAATGTTCCGCATCACCCCACGGCGAATTGTGAGTTGGGGGATCGATGGGGAAGGCCGATCTGCCAATGCCCGCTCGGTCGCATAGCCGGGAAGCTGGCAGGCGCCAGGCGCAATACCAGACCGTCGAAAGGAGTGATTATGGCTGACACGATTTTTGAGCAAGCCGCACAGCAGTACGAGCAGATCGCCGCCGAATTCGACCAGGCGGCCCACCATCTGCGGACTACGACGCAGCATTTTCGCGACCGCGAGGTGCCGCGCGGCTGAACGCATGCCCTTGCCACCTATGGGCACATGTGGACGCGCCCTCGTTCTCCCGGCGCGAGGCGTTGGCTTGAAGACATAGTTGGAGCCGCACATGTAACGAATCCGCCCCGGCGTAGACTTCTCCATAGAAGCATGATCAAAAGAAGAACGTGGCGATCGAACGCTCTTCCGACAGCTTCTTATTGAAATCGCGCCCGTGCTGTCGCAAACTCTGCAGCACGCTTATATGGAGAAATAGCTATGCTTCGCTCATCCACTCGCCGGATCGTTCAGGCGTTGTTCGCCGCCGCCGTGGTGTTTTCGGCCCTTATCGGGGGTGGCGTCGCCGCCGCGGCGCCCAAACAGGTCGGGGCGGTATACGCCCTGACGAATACGACTAGCGGCAATGCTGTCGCCGTATGGAATCGATCGTCGGATGGCGCCTTGACGCCTGCCGGCACGTATCCCACCGGCGGCGCCGGCATCGCGGCCGGGCTTGGCTCGCAGGGTGCGCTGGTGCTCAGCCAGAATCACCAGTGGCTCTTCGCCGTCAACGCCGGCAGCGACGACATATCGAGCTTTCGGGTCGATCGCGATCGTCTGACGCTGGTGAGCCGCGTTGCGTCGGGCGGTGCGCGGCCGACCAGTCTGACGGTATCGGGGAACCTGTTGTATGTGCTGAACGCCGGGGGAGACGGCAACATCAGCGGCTTCACCGTGGCGAACGACGGTACGCTGGCGCCGCTGGCCGACTCGACCCGCCCGCTGAGCGGGAATGCCACCTCGCCGGCCCAGGTGCAGTTCAGCCCCGAGGGCAGTCTGCTGCTGGTCGCCGAGCGCGCCACGCAGAGCATCGACGCCTACCAGGTTGGCGCGGATGGCCGGGCCAGCTGGCCAGTCGTCAATCACTCGGCAGGTGCGGTGCCATTCGGGTTTGCGTTCGGCAAGCGCGATCAGGTGTTCTTCTCGGAGGCGGGCGGCGGGCAGAATGGTTTGAGCGCGGCTTCGTCCTACCGTGTGGGCGCGGGCGGCAGCTTGACGGTGATCACCGGCTCGGCGCCAACCTACCAGGGCGCGGCATGCTGGCTGGTCGTCACAAACGACGGCCGCTACGCCTACACCGCCAATGCCGCCAGCAACTCGATATCGGGCTTCGGCATCGGCGCCGACGGCAGCCTGAGCCTGATCACCCCCGATGGCCGCACCGGCACGACGGGCGCTGGCCCGGCCGACATGGCGCTCAGCCTCGATAGCCAGTTCCTGTATGTGCGCAATGGCCGCGCTGGTACGATCGGCGCGTTCGCGGTGCAGGCCGATGGTAGCTTGCAGGCGCTAGGCGACACGAGCGGGTTGCCGGCCGGTTCGGCCGGGCTGGCGGCATATTAATTCTACAGTGGATTAAACATCTCTCGTATCGAACGTTTTTTCGTTCTGCGAACGAAAAAACGTTCGATACGAAGAACAAAATGCGTGCTTTGTGAACGACCGCGTAACTCCTATGATTTAGAAGTGCGGAAGCACCTTGGAAGAGAATAGCTCCATGCTGCGCATGACCCGATCGTGAGGAATCGCACCAACGAAATTGAACCAGCTAATCACTCGCCCCGGATTGAACTCCTGCTGCACATACTTCAGCCGCTCCACACATGCCTCAGGTGTGTCGAAGATCGCCATGCCGTCGTTCATCATCTCGTACGTCACAGCACGGGTCCGCTCCAAGAGCGCGTCCATGTTCTTGCGTTCGGCCTCCGACATCCACTTTCCGGAACTGGAAGTCAACAACGATGTAGCCAAATCAACAAAGTTCTTGACCGCCGGCTCTACATCTTGCCTGATTTTGGGCCGGTCCTCGCCGACATACAGGGGCATAAGCAGCGTCAGATCGTCTTGGCCCATGTCGGGGTGCCCGGCTTCCTTGCGGGCATTCTGGTACATGGTAAGGAGCGCTCGCAGTTTGGGAAAAGGATTGATATGCGCCGCGACTAGAATGGGGTAGCCCAATTGGCCCGCAAACTTAAACGTGTCCGGTCCGTTGGCCGCGACCCAGATCGGCGGGTGCGGCTGCTGGAGTGGCTTAGGCACAAGGCAAATGTCGTCGGCTTGGAAGAAGCGCCCCTGGAAGGAGAACCGCTCCTGGGTCCATGCCTGGCGGATGTAGTCGAGCGCTTCGATCATCCGATCTCGGCTCTCGGACAAGGGCACGCCGAAACCGGCAAAATGCTGCGGGTTCGAGCCCCGCCCGACACCGAACTCGACCCGCCCACCGCTCAGGACATCCAGGGTCGCGATCTCCTCGGCTATCCGCAAGGGATGCCCAAGTGGCAGCTGCACGATCGCCGTGCCCAGGCGCATAGTGCGGGTTCGCTGGGCGATCGCGGCAAGCAGCAGCGCCGGGGACGGGAGGGCCGATTGCTTTTGGTTGAAGTGCTGTTCGACAGGCCAAACTGACTCAAACCCCAAGGCTTCGCCCCGCGCGGCCTGCTCGATGGTATCGCGGTAACGTTGGGCCGGTGACTGGGTATCCGAACAAGACATCAGATAGTGAAGCCCGAATTTCATCTGCGATTTCTCCTACAGAAGATAGCCTTCGATCTCTGCACGATTATCGCGATAATCTTATTGCTGGGCCTCCATCATTCGGTGGAACGCAGGCTAAGGCAAAGGCGTAGCTGCTACTCCGCGCCGGTGCGAAAGGCGCTGCATAGACGCTCCGTGCCAATCCCGCTGATCAGCAGACGTTCCTTTTGATTACTCAACAGTTGCTGAGTCCAGGTTGTGAAGCCGCCATCGATGAGCAGGTGCTCGACATCTGCGCTATCTCTGGCGGAGACGGCGAAGCAGAGTCCGGCGTAGTAGTTCCGTCCAGCACTACGGTGCGGATCGAGATCCAACTGGACATGCGGGAATTGTGCTGCCAGTGGCTCGATCACACTCGTACGCAGCGACTCATGGCGCGTTCCATCCGTCAAATCCGTAATGCCCACCCGCATACTATGGATTCGATAGTCACGTGCAGGTAAAGCCGAAAATAGGCGCAGATACAATCTCAGTTGCTCGGCAAGCGAGTCGAGCTCGAACCGGTACGATCCTTCGTCGCGCCCTGCCGTGCACAGCCCGAAGAGCCGAAAGTGCGAGAATGTCGCCGGTCCCGTGGCGCGCTGCGGCCGCAGTAAGCGATGGCTTGCACACAGCCGCACCCGCTGGTGCGCCTGACCCGCCGAGCGAAGATGCATGCGGCGCCGGGCGGCGCATTCGAGCGCGAGAACATTCGTCGAGTCCGAGACCAGTTCGGTATTGCGAATCGTTGCGATGGCCTTGTTCTGATCGACTGCCGCAACGACAGAGTTGGTGCCGAGCGGACAGACTGGTGCAAGCTCCAGCGGCTCGAACAGAGGCGCCGCGAGCGACATGGCCAGGCGATCAAATTCGATCAGCGCCTGCGCACTCGTAGCCGAAGGGCGGACAAAGCGATTGTGCTCGTAGGAGGCCATCAGCGTCGCGGGGGTGTGCTTGGCGGCACGCTGACGATAGACTTCCAGCAGTAAAGACTGCAGATCCGAGGGCGTGAGCTGTTCCACAAGAATATCAAGCAGATTGGCAACACCGCTCTCGCGCACAATCCGATCGACGATTGCGTTGGTCACGAGTTCACCTTTTGTCATCTACTGACCGCTAAAGCCGTCAGCTTGCGCCTGGCTCTTTCGACACCATGACCCAGGAGCCGACACGATAGGCCGGATGACGCTCGCTGGCTACGAGACAACGGCCCGCCAGTTCGGGATCGGCCCAAGCCAGGGTCACAGGCCGAGGGGATTGCTCCACGCCATGCCCGATCTGGCATGAGAACGTTCTTGCCGCTTTGAATAGGAGGCATACACCTGCACCCGAAGGCCAGGAAGAGGAATCCAGCCGAAGCTGGCTCCGTTGCGGGAAGTATGCCAACAAACGTTCTACAAGTAGCACTATATCGCATTGGGAAGGGAAAGTCAAACACATGTTCAAAGAAAGGAGCAACGCCGCATTCCCCGCCGCCTAAAGTCGGCGGTCCCCTGCGGCCCTGCTTATGTATGCAGCTTCTCATGTCGTTCTAACATGCGTATGAACTCCTGAATTCGTTTTGCGCGAGTCTCAGGTTTCTTGGCAGTTTCAATTCTGAAAAGAATAGCGTATCTGTTTACGCTATTGAGCGTAGCAAAAAATGCACTTGCTTCCGGATTGCCATCCAGCGCGGCTTGAAAATCGCTTGGCACCGTGGCACGGCTCTGCGAATCATACGCCCCGTCCCAGCGCCCATCGTTCTTGGCGCTTTCGATCGCCTTCAGCCCAGCTGGTTTCATTTTGCCGCTCTCGATCAGTTGCTGGGCCTTCTCACGATTGATTTTCGACCAGATGCTTCTTGCGCCGCGCGGCGTGAATTTCTGCAACCACGATGATTCGTCGTAGCTGTTCTTTTGACCGTCGATCCATCCATAGCATAATGCCACGTCGAGCGCTTCGGCATACGACAACGACTGGAGATCCGATGCCTTTTTGGCAAGCCGCAGCCAAACACCAGCCGAGCTAGCATGATGTTCATCTAACCAGGCCGCCCAGTCATCTTGCCGCTCGAACAGCAGTATCGGCAGCCCATTATGAGTGTTTTGCGAAGATTCCACTTAATCATTACTCCTGTTGTCGCAAAAATAACGTGGGAATTTTACCACCAAGACGCCGGGTACCCTCTGGGTGACACCAAGGCTTGGTGTCACCCAGAGGGTACCCGGCGTCTTGGTGGCTCAAGCCTGTGGCCATATTTGAGCCATGACGTACTAGCCCCCGTCGCCACGGGCAAAGAGATCGAACCCGCCGATACTGATCCGCAAGCGGTAGCCATAGTCGTTGGCGAAAGGGTAGAAGCCGATCGGGCGCACCGCACGGTAGGTGACGATCCACGTGGGCGGCGCCCGCCGCAAGGTCGTGAGCACGGTATCGCGCGCACCCGGCAGACGGTCGAGTGGATAGTCGTAGATGAAGCGCGTGCCGGGCCGGCGCCGCGCTAGGTAGTAGATCTCGGGCTCGGCGGCCCATACGAAGATCGGCTGATCGGGCGGGACCCGCGCATCGAGAAAGGCCGCGATCTCGGCGGCTGGCCAGAAGAACTGGTCGCCGTCGAGCCCATACAGCGCGCTGATCTGTTGATGGGGCGATAGCGTGCGCAGCGGCCAGATCTCACGCACAGGCAGGGCGAGCAACCCGCACAGTAGCGCCAGGCCCAACGCCCTGGCATGCCAGCGCCCTGGCCAGCGCAGTTGGCCAAGTGCGGCGATCAGCGCGCCCGACCACAGGCAGAGCGACGGCACCGCCGCCAGGTAGTAGTGCGGGAACGCACGCAGGCTCAGCAGCGCGGTCGCCAGGAGCGCCAAGCCCCACAGCGCCGTGATCGCATGTGCGGCCGTACGCCAGCTGCGCCGGAGCAGCATTGTGATCAGGCCAGCCAGCGCCGGCAGCCCGAGCGCGAGCATCGGCGCCCACATATGCCACAGCAAGCTAGGGTCCCAACCGCTGGCGCTCTCGGCCGCATATAGGCGATTATAGGTGATCAATGCCTCGGAGGCTGCGGGGAGCGCGCCCTGCGCCCACAGCGCGAACGCAATCGTGAGCGCCGGCAGCAACGCCGCGCCCAGCCCCAAGGCGGCCGCCGCCAGTCGGCGACGCCATGGCCAGGGCAAGAGCAGCGGCGCCAGACACAGCGGCGCCAGCAGGATGGCACCCACGGGCTTAGCGGCCGCCGCCAGCCCGACACACAGCCCTGCCAGGCCGATCAGCGCCGGCCGATCCCGCTGTATACTCCACACCAGCAGCAAGCAGCCGGCTGTGGCAGGTAACGCCATCACCGATTCGCTGTTAAACGTTAGGCCCTGGAAGCTCAGGCTGCTGCCGTAGGCCAGAAACAGCGCCAGCGCGGTCGCAGCGGCCCAGCGCCCGTAGAGCCGCCAGCCAAGCGCAAACAGCAGCAGCCCGGTCGCCAGCATGTAGAGCGTCGCCAGCGTGCGGATGGCGCCGACCGGGCCGCCGGGAAGCAGCCAGGCCAATGCGTAGATCAAATAAATCAAGGGCGGTTTGTGGTCGAAGATATCCGCATAGAGCCGGTCGCCCGCCAGCCAACGCGCAGCCATCACGGCGTAGGCGCCTTCGTCGCGCTCGAGGGGCATCCGATGCAACGGGCTGCGCAACCACCAGGCGAGCGCCAGCAGCATAGCGACCACAACAAGCAGAGCCTGCATGCCAACCGGATGCGCGGAGGCGACCGCATGAGTTGGCGCCGAATTGGTCGTTGTCCGCTGGTTGTGGGCCATACTCCTCGCATAGCTTGCCGAAAGATTGGCCGGAGATCTCAGTATAACACATAGAAGAGCGGGCTAGTGCGCTTTCAGATTTAAGCCGGCGTCTTATGCCATCCTCGAAGGTGTGTACGACAGCCATACGAAGGACGTATTCGCCGTTCAGTTGATCCGCGTTCCATACGACATTGAGCTTGCGATCAGGCAGGCCGAAGATGCGCAGATGCCCGAGTTGAAAGCATACGCGGATGAGCTGCGAACAGGCCGATACCGTGGCGCTGCGCGGCCCGCAGAGTGACGCATCAGCCGACTGGACACCGAGGAATCCAGACATTCTTCAACATAATGCGCATTGCGCACAATTGCACTGCGCACGCATTACGCATGACGCATCACGGGAATGCTGGCGAGCGCATGTTTGGCCAAGTCGCTATCAGGGTTGAGCGCGAGTGCGCGCTCAAGGCAGAAGCGTCGTTTAGCCGGATCGGTCAAAATGGCGGCGTACAAGAGCCAGTCTACCTCATCGGATGAGCTGGCGTGCACGGCGCGGCGAAGTACGTGCGCATCATCGATCGCAGCCTGGCGGCGCTGCGCGTCGCGGATGCTGTCCGACATTCGCGCGGTACCCGCAGGGAACAGATCCTCGGCGGCGACTGTGCATAGCTGTATCAATGCCGCACGCGCCCCTTGCCAAAGTTGCGCCAAGCCTCGCCGCACGCCAATTTGCTGCATCTGCACGCTAGTACTCATCGTTGCCTCCCCACAGATAGTATTACCCGCCAGTTGATAGAAGTACGATACCAGATCGAAGAACAACAGGCATCGTGAGAATTACGTAGTGGATTACGTATATTTTCTCTGGCAATATCGAGCAATATTGAAAATTACGATTCATGGCATAATAACTGCACGCATTGCATCCGGGTGTTAGCCAATGATCTGTAAGTACAGGGCTTACGCGGTCACTCATAAAACACGGATTTTTTCTTCTTCGTATCGAACGTTTTTTCGTTCTGCGAACGAAAAAACGTTCGATACGAGAGATTTTTAATCCGTGGTAGTCTAGTGGTCATGTCCACTGCATAAGTGTCTAAGTGAGAAGTATCATGCACCGACGGATTACCAACTTTGCGTATCGCCTACGACCCGACCAGCCATCTGAAGGATTGGAATATATATCGATTTCTGCCGAGGCCAAAAGATCCTTTTTTCCCAAAGGAGTGCCGCTACCGATAGCCGTTTGGAATACCTTCAAGGGAAAACGGGAACGATACTACGACTTTCTTACCGCGCGGACGGTAGGGAATGATCTTATTTTGTTACAAGAATTTCGGCATAGTCCTGTGTTAGAAGCCTCCCATCGCGATCTTTTCGCGGGACGCGATGCCGGCATGGCCGTGAGCTTTTACACACAACCGAACCAGGAGGCTCCGACTGGTGTCTGCACAATCGCATCTGCCCGCGCGATCAAGACGCTATTCTTACTCTCGCGCTATCTCGAGCCGGTGACGCGCACCCCAAAGATGGCCATGTGTACCTACTATGCGATTGAAGGTCCGGCGTGTCCTCCAGAACAGGCCTTACTTGTGTTGAACAGCCATGGTATTAATTTTCGTTTACGGCGACCGTTTCTAGATCAAATGCTGCAATTTGAGGAGCAGCTTCGCCACCATTTGGGACCAATTATTCTGGTTGGTGATTTTAATACCTGGGAGAAAGGCCGAGTCCGCATCTTAGAGGCGGTGGCGCAGAGTATCGGCCTCACCCACATCAGGTTTCCCATGGGCATTAGGACCGTACGCGGGCACGAACTGGATCGCGTCTATGTGCGAGGTGGAGAAGCGCTGCAGCAAAACGTCTTCGTCAACTCGGCGGCATCGGATCATAGTATGCTTTCTTTTCAGTTCATTATCAAATAGCGTCGGTAGAGTATTCAGCATGATCCACGAAGAGACACGAAGCCTGCCCTGAGCACTTCGACTGCGCGGCTTCTGAGCCCGTCGAAGGGCAGTGTAAACTCCGTCGAAGGGATAAACGAAATACTGCGTGCTTTTGTGTTCATTCGTGTGACTTCGTGGATTCTTTACCGGCGTTCCAGTGGTACAATGCCCGCGTTTAATTCATCTGAGAGTATACCGTGAGCAACGACCCGCGCACCCGCGACGATCTGCTGATCGCCATGCGCCAAGGCTGCCCACTCTGCGTGCTGGTCGAGCGCGCCGAGCGCAAGGCGATCGATCATTTTCTCTACGATCAGGTCAATGATATTCGCCGGCGCGACGCGTTGCGCGCTAGTCGGGGCCTGTGCCTGCCGCATACCGGCATGCTGGCCGAAGGCCGCAGCGCGCTCGGCGTGGCCATCCTCAGCCGCGACATCCTCCGAACGATCACCGCCGAGCTTGAGGCTTCCAGCGATGGCAAAGGCGGGCTCGGCGGGTTGATGAGTTTACTTGGCGGCGCGAGCGGAGCAGGTGCGCAGTTGGCCGGCAAGATCGACCCGCAGGCCGGCTGCCCGATGTGCGCCGAGCGCCCGCGCCTCGAGATGCCGCTGATCGCCGGGTTGCTGCACAACCTCCACGACGCGGACTTCGCGGCTGCTTTCGATTCGTCGGGTGGGCTGTGCCGCGTGCACTTGGCCACCGCGCTGCGCGCCGCCGACGCTGCGGCTGCGCGCGACCTGGCTGCGCGCCAGGCGGCGATCTGGCGGCGACTGGAGGCCAGCCTGGACGAGTTCATCCGCAAGCACGACTACCGCTTCCAGGGCGAGGTCTTCGAGGACGAGCGCGATGTCTGGCGGCGCGCGCTGCAGGCCAGCAGCGGTTGGTATGACTCCAGTAACCAGGAGGCAGGCGGCAGTAACCAGTAACTCACCGACCGCCTAAGAACCCAAAGAGGATGTCGACGAGCTAAGCTGGTAACTGCCTACCGCCTACTGGCGACTGCAAACTCGAACAAGCTGCCTACAATTCCGACGAGGTCCGCTATGCCCACCCTAGTAACGTCTTCCCAACCATCCTACCAGGTGCAGATCGACTTCGATCGGCGCGTGCCGATGCGCGACGGCATCATGCTCTCGGCCGATGCGTATCGCCCACGTGCCGAAGGTCGCTTCCCTGTGGTGCTGCTGCGCACCCCCTACCTGAAGAGCGGCGACGGCGCGACCGCCACCGGGCACTACTTTGCCGAGCGCGGCTATGTGCTGGTATGGATGGACGTGCGCGGGCGCGGCGACTCCGACGGCGTCTTTGTGCCGTATCGCAATGAGGGCCGCGATGGCTACGATGCGATCGAATGGTGCACAGCGCAGCCCTGGTCGAATGGTGCGGTCGGGACGATGGGCGGCTCATATCTGGCGCGCATCCAATGGCTGGCGGCACTTGAGCATCCGCCGCATCTCCGCGCAATGATCGTCTCGGTCTGCCCATCCGACCCGTTCGTCGAACTGCCGACCGGCACCAACGGACCGATGCACTTGTGCTGGCTGCATATGACCAGCGGGCGCACCATGCAAAACACCAGCGCCGTCGATTGGGACGCAGTGTATCAGCACCTGCCGCTTCAAACGATGGACGAGCGCATCCGGCGCGCGGTCCCGCATTGGCGCGAGGAGTTGGAGCACGATCGGCTCGACGACTACTGGCGCGCGATCTGCTACCAGGACAAATACGACCGGCTCGACCTGCCAGTGTTGCACATCTCGGGTTGGTACGACGACCAGCAAGTCGGAACGCCACTGAATTTTTCGGGTATGGTCGCCGGCGCCGCGACGCCGGCCGCACGGGCCAGCCAGAAGCTGCTGATCGGCCCGTGGGGCCACCGGATCGTCGGGGTCACGCGCATGGGCGAAGTGGACTTCGGGCCGAGCGCGCTGCTGAACCTTGAGGCCGCCCAGCTGCGCTGGTTCGACCGCTGGCTGAAGGGCATGCCGAATGGCATGTCGGAGGAGCCACCGGTGCGCATCTTCGTGATGGGCGAGAATACCTGGCGCGACGAGCAGACCTGGCCGCCGGCGCGCGCGCAGTTCACTCGCTTCTACCTGCACAGCGGCGGCCGCGCGAACAGCCGCTTCGGCGATGGCGCGCTCGCGACCGAGCCGCCCGGCACACAGTCGGCCGACACCTACCGCTACGACCCGGCGCGGCCGTTCCCCTTCCTGACTGAGCCGACCTCGGAGCAGATCGGTGGTGCCGACGACTACGCCGCGGTGCAGCGCCGCGATGATGTGCTGGTGTACACCACACCGCCGCTTGAGCATGATAGCGAGATCACCGGCCCAATCAAGGTTGAGCTTTACGCCGCATCGTCCGCGCCCGACACCGATTTTATGGCCATGCTGCTGGACGTGCACCCGAACGGCTTTGTGCAGCGGCTGTGCGACGGCATGGTGCGCGCGCGCTACCGTGAGGGCATGACCACACCGACTCTGATCGAGCCGGGCCGAGTCTATTGCTACATCATCGACTGCTGGAATACCTCGCAGGTGTTTAAGCGCGGCCACCGGATCTGCACGCAGATTGCGTCGAGCGCCTTTCCGAAGTACGATCGCAACCTGAACACTGGCGAACCGCTGGCGACCGCCACGCGCATGGCCGTCGCCGAGCAGACGATCTATCACGATTCTGAGCACCCGTCGTGTGTCATTTTGCCGATTATTCCGCGCTAATAATTGTAAATTGTAAATTAGGATACCAATTTGCAATTTACAATTTACAATTTGCAATTCAGGAATGTAAGAATGCTAAATGTCTTCCGCAACCGCCTGTTTCTGGCCGTCGCATCCGGCCATTTCGTCGTCGACGTGCTGAACAGCACCGGGCCGGTGCTCATGGCGGTGCTAGCGGTATCGCTGAAGCTCAGCTATAGCCAGATCGGCCTGGCGCTGACGCTGTATACCTTTGCCGGCTCGCTCTCACAGCCGGTCTTCGGCTGGCTGGCCGATCGCTTTCGCGGGCGCCCGGTGTTCCTCGCCGGCATGGGTGCACTTTGGATGATCCTATGCCTGACCATCATGGCGTTTCAAACGCGCTGGGTGCTGATTCTGCCATTCTTCTTGCTGGCGGCGCTGGGGTCGGGCCTGTTTCACCCGATTGGCACTTCGACGGCCGGCACGGTGAATAGGGCGCGCGCCGGCAGCGCGACCTCGCTGTTCTTCTTCTCGGGGCAAATCGGCCTGGCGATCGGCCCGGCGATTGGCGGGCGACTGTTCGAATCGAGCGGCAGCATCGGCATCCTGCCACTCTGCGCGCTGGCGCTGATACCGGCCGGCCTGATGATCACCGCGCCCAGGCTGCCCGCCGCGCCCAGCGAGGCTCGGCATGTGGTCAACACAGCCATGAGCACCGCCGGGATGCTGGTGGCGGCGTTCATCGCGCTGGTGGCGGTGCGCTCGTCGATCCAGGCCGCATACATCGCCTTCCTGCCAACGCTGTTCGCCGAGCGCGGCTGGGACGCAACCTGGTATGGCGCGCTCTCAGGCACCTTTATGCTCACCGCGGCGATCGGCAATGTGATCACCGGCGAGTTTGCCGATCGCTACGGCATGCGCGCCGCGACCGTCTGGCCGCTGTTATTGAGCGTACCGGCCGGGCTGGTATGCTTGTGGGCGCCCACGCCTGTAGCTGCATTCGTGGCCTGCGGCCTGGCTGGGCTGCTGATCGGCGGCCAGCACAGCGTACTGGTGGTGCATGCCCAGCGGTTGCTGCCGGCCCGGCAGGGCTTCGCGGCCGGCTTGATCCTCGGCTTCACCTTCGCGGCCGGTGGCATCGGCACCTGGCTGGGTGGGCTGGCGGCCGACTCATTTGGGCTGCTCATGGTAATGCAGGTGATCACGCTCTGCGGCATACCGATCGCGCTGCTGGCGCTAACGCTGCCCGGGCGCACTCCATCAGCGCACGCGCCGGCCGAGGCCGCGCAGCCGTCGGCTTCGTAGAGCACCGCTAGCGAATCCACGAAGCCTGCCCTGAGCTTGTCGAAGGGTCACACGAAGGGACACAAAAATGCGAATCATTTCGTGTATCTTCGTGGATCATAACGATTACTCTATCAGGGTTCTAAAGCGAATACGCTTACGAAACCATCCGACATGCCACGACAACACTGCGCTCCACTGGTCCGCAAAAAGATGGCATCAATCTTGCGGCAGAGTAAGTCCACAAACACATTCGAACACAAGAATAGATAGGTGCCCAAATGACCGAACAACAGCGTGAAGATGATCTCCTCGCCGAGTTGCTCGAGCATCCTACTCGATCGACAGCGACCGGCGACACGGCTCATTTCGATGCGATGCCAGTGCTCACCCGGCGGGATGAACTGGCGCTCTTGAACGAGGCCCACCAGGTCGGCACGCCAACGCTAACATCCACGACCGAAGCGCACGACAGCGCGCCGGCATCATTTGCCGCCGACATCGTCGGGATCATCCGGCGCTACCCGCTGCCGGCGGTGCTGGCTGGCGCCGGCCTCATGATGCTGCTCGCCCGGCGCCGCCGCTAGTGCGCTTTCAGCGCGGGCGAAATGAGCAGGAACGAGTCGTATGTCGATTTCAATTCGCCCCGCGCTGGCCAGCGACGAAGATTTTCTCTGGGTCATGCTTTACTATGCGGCCCAGATGGATAAAGATCGAGCCGCGTCGATATATGCCGCCAAAGATGATCCGTATCTTGCCCGATATGTGAGCGCGTGGGGCCAACCAACCGATCTTGGCGTCGTCGGCTGCGAAAATGAAACTCCGGTAGGCGCGGTCTGGTCGCGCCTGCTGATCGGCGAGCACAAAACATACGGCTATGTCGACGATCATACTCCTGAGCTCGCCGCCGCGGTGTTGCCCGAGTATATCGGCACAGGGATTGGCACAACATTACTCGATGCATATCTAGAGCGCGCGAGCAGGCTGTTTCCGGCGGTGACGCTCAATGTGCGTGCCGATAATCCGGCCGTTAGGCTTTATCAGCGAGTAGGATTCAATATTATCGGCGAGATCGTTAATCGCGTTGGCACCCGATCCTATACGATGTTAATCACATTCCGAAAGTAGATGGCCTTATCGGGCCGGCCTCGCTGCCGCAGCCGAAAAGCGCACCACAGCCGAACTCACATGCATCACTTATGCTTATGTTCATGCTTGGACCACACCGCGCCACACATATTTCCGGAACCTCGTGGTGGTCGTCCCTGCGGTTATCTCGATCAATTCCAGGCGAACATCGGTCCAATCCATCAGCACCTCTCGCAGATAGTCGTCGGAGAAAAAATGCATGGTTTGCCCATCCGACTCCAGAATGTAATTCGGCTCTAGTTCACACAGTGGTGGTTTCTTTTGCGCCCGCAGCGGACGATCTTCGAGCGCATTGACGTGAAACAAGAACAATCCTCGCGGCCGTAACAACCGTTTTACATTGCCGAAGATCGTCCGAGTCACAGCATCATTAAACATATGGATGGCGACGTTGGACATGACCGCATCAAAGCAGGCATCGCGAAACGGCAAGCTGGCTGCCATGTCCGCCAGCACAAAGGCGGCATTCGGTGCTGCCTTCCTTGAGGCTTGCATGAGGGCCGCGTGGGAGTAATCGAGACCAACCACCGCAAAACCGCACTGCGCTAAACGTAACACATCATTTCCCGTTCCACAGCCAAGATCAAGGATCGTCCGCACATGGCGCTCTTCCAGGATGGGACCAAATGCACCCGTCCATTGCTCGCCCCAATCCAGGTCAGTGCCGAACTGACGGTGCGTGCGAAAAAAGCGATCCCAATGGGTTGAAGGAGCATATGTCATCGGACCTCCGCTTAAGCTGCATGGTCAATGGTACAGGCAATTATGCAAACGGCACATCATGCGACATGCGGCCCCGGGCGATCGTCGATCGCGGCGCCTACCACCGCCGGCCGCTCGAGCCGCCAGAAGATCGCGACGATCGCAAGAAACAAGATCGCCGGGCTGATCATCGCCACACGAATACTGGTCTGCTGCCCGATCACACCGATCATATACGGCACAACCGTAGTGCCCAAGCCGCCGCTGCCAACTAACAGCGCAAAGACCGTTCCCGACGACGCCGTATAGCGCTCGTTGCCATATGCGACAATCAGCGGCCACTGGCTGGAATATGTCAGCCCCAACCCAACGATCACCGCCCAGACCGCAAGCTTGGGCACGACGAACCCAGAGACCAGCGTGACCAATACTGATAAGCCGGCCAGGGTAATGATGATCGAGCGCAGATCATAGCGCAGTGTGAGCCGGCCGCAAAGAAAGCGACCCACAGTCATAGCGGCCCAAAAAACCCCGACCGCCGCGCTCGACTCCACGATCGAGAAGCCGGCACTGCGGGTAAGAAAGGTCGACATCCAGCCCCAACTGCCGACCTCGGCGCCGGTATACAGCAGCACGCACAAGCAGATCAGCAGAAAGCGCCGATCGCGGATGAGCGCGGCGAACGCGCTCCAGCGAATCTGATCGGTCGCAGAGAGCAGCGGCGCGCGAATCGCCACGAACATACTGGCCAACACCAGCGTCAGCACGCCAAGGATGGCATAGCACGCGCGCCAATCGACTCCTGAGCTGAGCAGCAGGCCCGCGGCAACCGGCCCGACTAACGCGCCAATGCCGAAGAACACCTGTGAGAGGTTCAAGTAATAGCTGGGGCGCTCGGGATTCAACGCCGCGATCAGTGCGCCGAGCTGGCTTTCGAGGATGCCGCCGAATCCGCCGATAAACAGCGTGACGGCACACGCCACCGCGAATGATGGAGCCAGCGGCATCGCCAGTAATGCGACGGCGAATCCACCCAGCGCAGCTGCCAGGATGCGCTGCTTGCCCCAACGGTCTGCCAGGATGCCGCCAATCAGAATGAACGTGACGAACCCGATAAAGTTAGCAGTGAAGATCACCCCTGATTCAGCCATACTTAGTGCGAACGATGCCGCAATCGCCGGGAGCAGTGGGCTGGTGATCGTCAGCGTCATGGCGAAAACTGCCATGACGGCATAGCTGACAAATGTAAGCAGCCTGGTATGCATGGTCGTCTCCAACTGAGCAAGGTATGCGCAAAGTATACGCGACAATCGCGGCGGCGCTGCGAACACTTGGCACAGCGGCCGGTGATCTACATACTCTGCTCATTACTTCTTAACAATTTCTAAAAAAGCTTTTGGTACAATCCAGACGTAGCGCCTTAGCCTAGCCCTTGCGATCTGTCGCAGTTAGTTCGATAATACCAAGCTCAGGCCAAGAAGCGACGTGGCCCGCGGGTGGGCAACGCAGCATAGCCATGTCGCTGCGCCTCAGTTACAGGACATACATGATGAGGAATCGAGGACGGCTTCGTCCCTCCAAAACTCCCAAAAAAGACTGACTGCCTACGTCCTGTCAATCGAACGAGCGAGAACATAATGACACAGACAATTCTGATCGTGGACGACGAGAGGAAGTTACGTGATCTCATCCGAGTCTACTTGGAGCAAGAAGGGTATCGCGTGGCTGAGGCCGGCCACGGGCGCGAGGCGCTGTATGTCGCGCGCTACGAGAAGCCAGACTTGATCATTCTCGACGTGATGATGCCGGAGATGGGTGGGTACGAGTTTCTGCGCGCGTTTAGCAAAGAAGCGCAGACGCCGGTGATTATGCTGACCGCCAAAGTCGATGATTCCGACAAGATTGTCGGGCTCGAGCTTGGGGCCGACGATTATGTGACCAAACCCTTCAATGTGCGCGAGTTGATTGCGCGCGTGCGCGCCGTGCTGCGGCGTACGCAAAAGGCCGCCACCGAGGCCGATCTGCTCCGCGTGGCCGACATCGTCGTCGATCGCACCGGGTACACCGTGAAAGTCGGCGACCACTATGTCGATCTCACGCCGTCGGAGTTTGAGATCCTCGCCACGCTGATCGCCGCGCCAGGTCAGGTCTTCTCGCGCCTCGATTTGCTCGATCGCGTCTCGGGCGAGGCCTACGAAGGGTACGAGCGCACGATCGACGTGCATATTCGCAACCTACGTACCAAGATCGAACCCGACCCCAAACACCCTAAATATATCGATACCGTCTATGGCATGGGTTATCGATTTACTCCGCAAAAAAGTTCCACCCTATAGCCGGCGGCGATTTGGAGCACCTATGCGCTCGCTTACCTTAAAACTGATGCTCGCCTTTTTGCTGGTCGGAGTGATTGGTGTGGCGCTGGTGGCGCTGCTGGTCGGGCTGCGCACCCGCTCGGAATTCGATCGCTTTCTCTCAACGCGCGACCAGGCCGTTCTCGTCGACGCGTTGGAGAAATACTATGCGCTGCATGGCAGCTGGGAGGGCGCCAGCGCGATGATCGACAGCACGCCCCCACTCGACTTTTATCGTCGCAATGTCGCCTTGGCCGACGCCAACGCTGTGGTGGTGCTTGGCAACTTTGGATATACCACCGGCCAAACACTGCCGCGCGATGCGTTGAATGGTAGCACACCGGTGGTTGTAAACGGCCAGACCGCTGGGTATATGATGCTCCCGCCCACGCCCGACCTCGCTAGCGTGCCGAACAAGCCGCTGCCCCCCGAAGCCGCTTTTTTGCAACGTATCACCTGGGCGATCGCCACCAGCGCCGGCATCGCGGCGTTATTCGCGCTGCTGTTAGGCGGCATCTTGGCCCAAACGCTCACCCGCCCCATCCGCGAGCTGATTGGCGCCACTAAAACAATGGCGCGCGGCACATTCAACCAGCGAGTGAGCGTACGATCGCGCGACGAGATTGGCGAATTGGCGACATCATTTAATCAGATGAACGCCGATCTGGCGCGCGCCAGCCAGCTACGCAGGCAAATGACCGCCGACTTGGCCCATGATCTGCGTACACCACTCAGCATCTTGCGCGGCTATACCGAGGGCTTGAAAGACGTACGGCTCGCCGGATCGCCGACCTTGTATGCGATCATGCACGACGAAGTGATCCACTTGCAGCGGCTGGTCGACGATCTGCGCGTGCTCTCGCTCGCAGACGCCGGCGAGCTTACGCTCAACCGGCGCGCTGTCGACCCAACCGCCTTGATCGAGCGTACCGGCCTGGCCTATATTGTCCAGGCCGAACAGCAGGGCCTCGCGCTACGCGTCGAGGCGCCCGAGAATTTGCCGTCGATTATGGTCGATACCGACCGCATGACCCAGGTGTTGAATAATCTGGTCTCGAATGCGCTGCGCTATACGTCTCAAGGGGCGATCATGCTCTCGGCCGCATCTAATGGCGAGCAGGTCGACCTCAAAGTAAGCGACACCGGCAGCGGCATGGCAGCGGAGGATTTGCCGTTTGTCTTCGACCGCTTCTACCGCGCCGACCAATCGCGCCAGCGCAACGATGATACCTCCTCGGGCCTAGGGCTGGCGATCGCAAAAGCAATTGTAGAGTCGCACGGCGGCACCATCTCGGTAACGTCGACCCTGGGGCGTGGCAGCGAGTTCACCATCACGCTGCCCATAACGCGCAGCCATGTGCAGGGCGAAGGGCAGGACCAAGGCGCGACCAAGCGCGTCGCCGCTGAGGCACACGTCTCGTAGCGATGGCTTAGAGTTAGTCCTGTTTTTAACCATTCCAGCCAGATAGTGCGTAGTGCGTAGGGACGCGATAATCAAGAAGATGTTCTGATACCTGATAATTACGCACTACCCGCTATCTCATGGTATACTCTGGAGACGCCCGACGCGCTTATGCACCACCATCGCCACTTTGGCGCACCGTAGATGTGACATACCACAAAAGATTGATTCATGACCTTCCGTCGTTATCTATTCGGCTTGACCTTCGCGCTTGCGTTGTTGCTCGGCATGCGTCTGCCGTTGTTGCGCTGTGAGCCATTCGTCCCCGGAACCCCACTACTGTTCGACGAGAAAGATTATATCCGCGGCGCGAAGGCAATGGCGGTCGGCGACAACTCGAACGACACTAACGAAGCTTGGATGCGCGCCCCGGCGACCGCCTGGCTGCTGCTGGCCACCGCACAGACGCGCGGTGTGCCGGTTGAGTTGGCGGCATGCGATTTCCAGCGCCTGCAAATTGGGCTGTGGGCAGTGCTGCTGCCACTCGTCTCGTCGATCGCGTCCATGCTGTTCGACCGCCGCGTGGCGCTCATCAGCGCCATGCTGGTAGCATTGCAGCCGATTGGGGTCGGCGTGACCTTGATGGTCCATGCCGACACGCTCTTCGCGGTCGGTTTCGTTGGCACCCTGTGGGTGCTGCTTCGCTATGCCCGTAGCCAGCGCCTCACCTGGATCGTTGTAGCCGGTATGATGGCTGGGGTCGCCGCGCTCACGCGCTCGCCGATTCTGCCGCTGCTGCCGCTATTTACGCTATGGGTGGCCGCCGTGTACTGGAAATCGGCGCAAACCGAGGCATTGCCGGCCGGCGATCCGCAATTTGCGCCTCTTATGCGATCGCAAAAGCTCCGCGAGCTGTTGCACGAAATCGGTCGGACGCCGCGAATAACATGGCTGCGGCTGCTGATTCCCGCGCTGGTGCTATTTGGCTGCACCGCGCTCGTGCTCACTCCCTGGATCGTACGCAACTACCGGCTGTACGGCGGCTTCATTCCGAGCGACACGACCGGCGCGCTAAACCTGTTCGACAACAATGCACCAAAGGGTCATGTGAACCAGAAGGCTGTGCGCGAAAGCTCCGATAACCCAGCCGAACGGCAGCGCTTCGCGATGCGCCAGGCTTGGGCGGTGATCAGCGCCGAGCCGTGGCGGGTCGCGCGCAAAGTGATATACACCAGCTGGCTTGCCTGGAGTCCAGAGGACTTCCACCTGACGCTGAACTTCTACGATGCGATGCTTGAACGCCCTCTGCCGGCTGCTTTACTCGCCCAGTTCACCGTGCTACTGTGGCTGGCGATTCCCTTGGCGATATTGGGACTACTATACGCGCCACAGACGGCGGACGGCGCCGCCGACTACCGCCTGCTCATGGGTGGGATAGCACTTCTCTACACTGGGATGATGGGCATGACGCACTTCGAGGAACGCTTCCGGATACCGTACCTCATGCTCTGGCTTCCATACGCCGCCTGGAGTCTGGCGTATCCGCGGCTCCTCTTGGCGCGATTGCGGCGCCCGGTCGGAATGATCGCGAGTGCGCTCGTTGTCGTGCTGAGTATCTCGTATATCTCGGTGCTCCAGCCATGGCAGTGGGACAACGCGCGCGCCTTGGTATTGCACACGCGCGGGCTGCTGCGCGCCGGCTGGGATGATGTCGCTGGGGCGCTCGCCGATCAGCGGGCGGCAATGGTCTTTCAGCCACACTTCACCGAGGCGCAGGTCGCGGCCGCTCAGTTGCTAGCGCGCCAGGGCGATCTGAATGGCGCCGAGCAAACATTGCGCGCGGCGCTGGACGATGCCAAACTGGCCAAGTGGCGCCCGCCGGCCAATGCGACGGTGGCGCTCCAGCAGGTGCTGCTCGCTCAGGGGCGCTCCGACGAAAGCACCGCGCTCGACGCCCGGCTCGATCCACCGGCCCGCCGTCGCGCCGAGGAGATCGCCTGGCGCAAGGCCGCCACGCCCAAGGCAGCGCTGCAGCTCGGGCAGGACGATCTCGGCCTAGTCCGCGGCTTCTATTCCGCGAACGAGAAGGCATTTCGCTGGAGTGCGCCACAGGCGCAGGTGCTGCTGGCCGGCCAGGGTGATTATGTTTGCCTGTACATGTCGGCTGCGCGCCCGCCCGATATTGCTGCTCCAATCGTGAGCATTGCCGCGCGATCCGATCGCGGCAGCTCAGTGGCGCTTGGTCAGCTTCACCCGCCGCGCAATGGCTGGGCCTGGCTCTGCATTGCGCTGCCCAGCCAGCTGCGCGGCACACAAAACGCGCCGATCGAGATCGACCTCCAGGTGCCCAGCTACAACCCGTTCATGTATGGCCAGCGCGATGCGCGCGACCTCGGCGTGGCGTTGCAGCAAATCGTGCTCCGCTCTGGATCGCTGAATCTCGACCCTGCCACCGGTCTGTTGCTCGACCAGATCGCATCCGGCGGTGAGCCAGCCACCACGCTTCAACTGATTGGGATGAGCGGCGCGGCGCGCGGCCAGCCAGGAACAAGTGTGCCGATCACGCTCTGGTGGCGTGGCGCGCAGCCGCCGCCCGCCGGAGCCTTTACATTCCTGCATCTGCTCGACGGCAGCGGGCAGACCGTGGCAATGTACAACGCGCCGCTCGCGGGCGACCAGCGTCCATCGCCCTGGGTAGCCGACGAGCCGCTGCTCGATCCAGTGGCAATCTCGCTGCCCGCCACCCTTGCGCCAGGCCGCTATCGTGTGGTAGGCGGCGCATTCGACCCGGCCAACGGCACGCGGCTGGCGCAGGCGGACCTAGGCGAGCTGATCGTCGCACAGAAATAAGCGATCACTTGATCAAAATGTCGCCATTCTTAATAGTGCGTAGCGCGTAGTCGGCATTCCTACGCACTACGCACTATGGGATGTCAAACGGCCACTAGCGGATCACTTGCCTTGAATATCGCTCTTCGCGAAAAATCGCCCACACTCGATCGGCTCGGTAGATCGCTTCCCTACGTCATCGCGTGTCTGCCGCCGCTCTACTTGATCACTATTATTCTTACCAACACCGTCGATGTACCGTTCGCCGATCAGTGGGCGCTCGTTCCACTGCTCGAGCGATCGTATCGCGGAACCCTCTCGGTTCGCGATCTATGGGCCCAGCATAACGAGCATCGATTACTCTTTCCACGCCTGATCATGCTGGCACTCGCGCGCCTCAGCGGATGGAGCACGCACGCTGAGATGCTCGCAAATGTCGCCCTCGCCGCTGGTATCTTCGGCATCCTGGCGTATCAGCTGCGTACGACCGCACAGCGCACTCGGATGGCATGGGCATGGATGGCGCCAGTACTCTCGCTGGCGGTCTTTTCGCTCAGTCAGGCGGAGAATTGGTGGGGCGGCTGGAACATCCAAATCTTCCTGAATGTCCTTGCCGTTTGTGCCGGCATAGTGCTGCTCACTCGGCATAGAGGCCGGCTAGGCGCCTTGACGCTCGCATTAGGCTGTGGCATCGTGGCTACCTACTCGTATAGCAATGGCCTGCTGATCTGGCCGCTTGGCTTGGCGTTGCTGATGATGCGCTCGGATCGCTGGACCAAACCAAATGCAGTGCGCATTATTGCATGGGTCTGTGGCGGCATCCTGATGATGGCATCGTTCTTTTACAAGTACAGTTGGACCGTGCAGACGCCGAGACTGGCCGAAGTATTGAACAGCCCCGGCCGGTACCTGACCTATACCCTCACCTATCTTGGCGCCCCGCCAACGCGCGGGGCAGTTGAATATCTGTTTGGCGTGCTGACCGGCGATCTGGGCGCGTTCTGCAATCTTGGCGACAGCGATCTTTGCACCTATGTTAACGAGGCTGCCATCGGCGCCGGTGCGATCGGTATTATCCTGTTCCTAGCGATAGTGCGTTCACTTGGACGCCGGCTGACGCTCCAACCGCTGCTGCCGTATCTGGGGCTCGGCCTGTATGCGCTGAGCACCGGCGTTCTTACCAGCCTGGGGCGCGCCAGCTATGGCAATCACCAGGCCTTAGCGCAGCGCTACGCGACCAACGCGTCGTTATTCTGGCTCGCCCTGGTCATCCTATTCGCGCTCCACGCACATGTCTCCGCGGCACAAGCGTTCAAGCGTGCGGGCGCCGCGGCACTGATCGTGACCTTTAGCATCCTGACAACACTCTGCACGCTGCAAGGACTCGATCACTTTCGCTGGCAGTACGAATTTCTCACCCCGGCGCGCAATGAGCTCTTTACGCTTGCGAACGATGACATGCTGCGCCGGCTGTACTTCGATCCTCAGGTTGTCAGGCAAGGCGCGGCGATATTAAGGCGGCGTCACCTCTCAGTGTTTCGTTAACGCAAACCCGCCCGACCTGGACCTAGTGCGTAGTGCGTTGACCCCTCACACGTACTACGCACTACAAAGATTGGGATGTCTAAAAACAGCAAGCCCCTAAAAATGCCATCGCGGTTCCATGCTACAATACGGCGCATCCTGGCCAAACAATGATAAGGCAGGCTCAATGACCACCCAAAACGCGGGCACGTTTTTGACCCGTATCCTTGACCATAAGCGTGCCGAGGTCGAGCGCCAGTTGGCCAAGCTCCCGCTGGCGCGGCTTGAAGCCATGATTGCCGCCGCGCCAGCTGCGCGCCCGTTCGGCGCCGCGCTGCGCCACCCCGACCGTGCGACACTGATCGCCGAGGTGAAGAAGGCCTCGCCGTCGAAAGGCGTGCTGATCGAGAACTTCGACCCGATCGCGCTGGCACAGACCTACGCAGCAAATGGCGCCAGCGCGATTTCCGTACTCACCGATGCGCGCTTCTTTCAGGGCAGCCTGAAGTATCTTGAGGGCATCCGCAATTTGGGGCTAGAGACTAGAGACTTGAGGCTTGAGGCAGTTCGAACCGAAACCCAAGCCTCTAGCCTCAAGCCTCCAGTCCCTGTCCTTCGCAAGGACTTCATCATCGACCCCTACCAGGTCTACGAGGCGCGCGCCTATGGCGCCGACGCTCTGCTGCTGATCGTTGCGGCGCTGGAAGACGAGCGGCTGGCCGAGCTGCTGGCGCTCACGCATGAGCTGGGTATGCAAGCGCTGGTCGAGGTGCACGACGAAGGCGAGCTCGATCGAGCCCTGGCGGCCGGCGCGCAGATCGTCGGGGTCAACAACCGCAACCTGCACACCTTTGTCACATCGCTCGAAACCACCCGGCAGGTGGCCGCGCGGCTGCCGGCGCACAACCGCCCGATTCTGATCAGCGAAAGCGGGATCTTCACGCCGGCGCATGTGGCGCAGGTGCGCGAGTGGGGCGCCGACGCTATCCTGGTGGGCGAAGCCCTCGTGACCGCGCCGGACACCGCGGCGCGCGTGCGCGAACTAGTGGGCTTAGCGGCCTAGCGAAAGGAGCATCTTCATGCAATGCCAAACATGCTCTGCCCAGATCGAGCCCGACGCGCAGTTTTGCCCGTTCTGCGGCACGCGCGTCGCCAAACAATCCAGCGCGGGCGCACCAACCATCGCGCCGCCCACACTCCAGCAGCCCTACGCGCCGTTCGATCAGCAATGGGCCACGCCTGGCCAGCTAAGCGCCACGCCTGTGCGCGCGCCAAATAGCACCGCCGCAGTGGTAAGCCTGATCTTCGGCATTCTATGCTGGCTGCCGATTCTGCCGGTGATCGGCGCGATCGTCGCGGTGATCGCCGGGCACATGGCCCGCAACGAGATCCGCGCCGCGAATGGGCGCGTCGGCGGCGCGGGCATGGCCAAGGCCGGCCTGATCCTCGGCTACGCGCATCTGGCGCTGCTCGGCCTGATACTGTGCGGAATTGTCGCGATCGGCATGCTGACTCTGCTGGGCAGTCGCGTGCGGTAACAAAGATGTGCAGCGCTTCTTCGCACATGAACCCTTCGTCTTGCATCGTACAGCCCAGCATCGCCACGCGCATGATTGCCGAATTCACTTGCCGGCGCGATGCGCCGCAAGAGCCGGAGTACGAAAGGCTCAGCAAGCGCGAGCGCGGTGTGTTGCGCCTGCTGGCCGAGGGCCTCAGCAACAAGGAGATCGCCGCGCGTCTGGTGCTGGCCGAAGGCACCGTGAAAAATCATGTCTCGACGATCCTCGAAAAACTTCATGCCGCCAATCGCACCCAAGCGGCGCGGGTCGCGCGCGAACAAGGGCTGATTTAGCAGCAATAGTATCATCTGAATCATTCATTTCCTTGTATGCTATACTGTGCGCCGATACATGTCACACAATCTGTCTGGGAGCGCTCGTGTCTAGCAAAATTCATCCGAACGATTGGGACTACTTATTCGCGCCGAATGCGCCACGGCGCGGCGGCCCGCTCCGCGCATTGATCAATATCATCCTCACGCTGGTGCTACTCGCGCTGCTTAGCGCCGGGGCGGTCTTTCTACTGAATGTGCGGGCCGAACGCGTCGCCCAAACGATCGCAACCGCAACCTCGGCCGCCGCGACAGCGCTTCCGCAACGGACCGCGACCGCTCAGGCGAATGTGAATGCGACGGCGACAGTGATCGCCGCGCGCGCCGCCACTGCGGTCGCCCAGCCAACGCCTGCGGCGCTGACCGCCAGCGTCGCCAATGGCGGCAACGTCCGTGAAGCGCCAATCAACGGTCGGCCAGTCGACCAGGTCAAAGCCGGTGAGATCGTGCAGTTGCTGGAAAAAAATCAAGACAGCAGCTGGTTCAAGGTCACCTATGCTCGCAATGGCCAGTCGATCACCGGTTGGGTCAGCAAGACGCTGTTGACGATCGCGCCGGAAGTCGAGCAGCAGGTGCCCTAATGCAATTGCAGATTGCAGAGCTGTCCTGAGCACTTCGGCGGAGTTTACACTGAGCACTTCGACTGCGCTCAGTGTAAACTCCGCCGAAGGATTGCAGATTGAAATCTATGCTGTCTGATGCGATCGAGCATTTGCGGTAGGACGAAAAGGTCGCTTGCAATTGCATTAGAGTGGCCGCCAATCGCACATTGACGATATCACAGCGAGGATGTAAACTTACGACAAGTGGTAATCGGAATTTAACTCATGCTTATTGAAATTCAAACGCCACCGAGGGAGAAACATGATTCACAGAAGCACATCTCGATGGTCACAGTTTAGCGCAGCAGCCGTGCACCTGTACACCGCCAGCGGAGCTGTACTGGCTTTTCTTATGGTTCTGGCGGCGATCCAGGGGAACGCCGTCCAGGCATTATGGATCAGCCTGATCACGCTGATCGTGGATGGGACCGATGGCTCGTTAGCGCGCCGTTTTCGTGTCAGCGAGATGCTGCCTTCGTTCGATGGACGCCGCCTCGACGATATTGTAGACTATCTCACCTATGTCTTCGCACCAATCCTGTTGATCTGGCAGCTCAATCTGTTGCCGTCCGGCATTGGCGGCATGATCATTGCCGCGCTACCGCTGCTGGCCTCAAGCTACCAGTTCTGCCGCGTCGACGCTAAAACCGATGATAACTTTTTCCTCGGTTTCCCAAGCTACTGGAATGTGATCGCCTTTTACGCGATCGTGCTCAATCTCTCGCCAATGACAGTCGGCGCGGTTTTGATCTTCTGCTCGATCATGGTGTTTGTGCCGATCCGCTATCTCTACCCCACGCGCACGAAGGCTTTTCGTTCGATTACGCTGACGTTGAGCGCGGGTTGGCTGGTGAGCTTCGTACTTATTCTTTTGCAGATGCCCAATCCAAACCCGCTGCTGGTTAATTTCTCGCTGTTGTATATGGTCTACTATGTGGTAATGAGCCTGGTGATGACCTACACGACCATGCGCCATAAGCGCTTGTAGCTGCCCGGCGCCACTGCCTGACTCATGGGGGTATTGCTGCGCATGCCGACAATACCTCATCAGCTTCTTTTGGGCGATCATGGCCGATCCACCAGATAAGCTCTGCCAACAAGGAGTCCCGCGCGCATGTCGGAACCCAACCCCGAGCATATCTCGGCCTATGACCCTGATGTCGCCTGGCTGCAGCACGAGCTAAGCGAGGCCCACAAAACGATCCGCACGCTGCTTCGCCAACTGAGCAAGGAGCAACAACGCCACGCCGAGACGGTGCGCGCCTACGATAAGACCGTCGCCAATTTGGTCGAGGCTGGGCGCGAGAACACGTTGCTGGAGCGCGAGCGCGACATGTGGCGTTCGCGCGTCGAAGGCGCTACGATGCCCTTCAAAATCGGCGGCCTGACGCTGGAGCTGACGCCAGCCGAAGTGAGCGCGATCCGCAAGGCCATGGCACGCCTGCATCACCCCGATACCGGCGGCGATCTTGAGCGCATGAAGGCCTGGAACGCGGCGCTCGACCCCCTCGAGAGTTTATAGTTTTAAGTTCTGAGTTTTGAGTTAGACCCGCTTCGCAACTCAAAACTGACTACTCATAACTCAAAACTATCCGCCGACGTGCTTGATCTTATAGCCCATAGCTGCGAGCGCCGCGGCGACACGCTCGCGGTGATCGCCCTGAATCTCCAGCTCGCCGTCTTTGTAGCTGCCACCTGCACCACAGTGCTGCTTGAGCCGCTTGAGCAGCGCCTCGAACGTGGCCGGATCGTGCTGCAATCCGCCGATTACCGTTACGGTCTTGCCGCGACGCCGCTTGCTATCGCGCCAGATCCGCGCGGTCTGCTTCGACGCCGATGGGTAGCTGGCCGCCGATTGTGGCTGGGTTGCCTCGTCGTGCGGCACGGGATCGGTGGTGTACACCAGGCGGGAGTTTGATTTTTGTGGCATGGAGTTATCTTTCTTCGCACCCATTCTAAACCGCATCAGATTTTGAAAAACCTAGTATACTATGCGAACGATCAGTTGACCAGACACGCGAGGCCTGCGATGACCAACGTTCGAAAAAGCGGTATTTTGCTGCATCCAACCTCATTACCGGGCCGCTGGGGTATCGGCGACTTGGGCGCCGCCGCGTACGCGTTCGTCGATTTTCTGGCCGCCGCCGGCCAGCGGCTGTGGCAAGTGATGCCGCTTGGGCCCACCGGCTATGGCGACTCGCCCTACCAAGGTTTCTCGGCGTTTGCAGGCAACCCGCTGCTGATCAGCTTCGATCTGTTGCTGCAAGAGGGGCTGCTGGCGCCCGAAGATCTCGCCGACGCGGCCGACTTTGGGGATGGTAGCGTTGACTATGGCGCGGTGATTCCACTCAAGCTTGGAGTGCTGCGCCGCTCATTCGAGCGTTTCAAGGCCGTGGCTACACCCGAACAGCGCCGGGCAATCGCCGACTTCCGCACCGATCAGCGTGGCTGGCTAGCCGATTATGCCTTGTTCGCGGCAATCAAGGAATCGCACGGCGGCACGAACTGGAATGCCTGGGAGCCCGCAATCGCCCGGCGCGATCCGTCGGTGATCGGCGAGTGGGCCAGCCGATTGAGCTACCAGACCGAATTTCAGGCCTATATGCAGTTCATGTTCTTCGAGCAATGGCGCCGGCTCAAAGCCTACGCCAACGAACGTGGCATCCAGATCATCGGCGATATTCCGATCTTTGTGGCCTACGACAGCGCCGACGTGTGGGCCAATCGCAATCTGTTCGAGCTGGACGACGACGGCAATCCTACGGTCGTCGCCGGGGTGCCGCCAGATTACTTCAGTGTCACCGGCCAGCTGTGGGGCAACCCGCTCTACCACTGGAATGTGATCGCGCGGCAGGGCTATCGCTGGTGGATCGAGCGCTTCCGCGCGACGCTAACGCTGGTCGACATCGCCCGAATCGATCACTTCCGTGGTTTCGCGGCCTACTGGGAGGTGCCCGCCAGCGAGGAGACCGCGATCAATGGGCGCTGGGTGCGCGGGCCGGGCGAAGCGCTGTTCGCCGCGGTGCGTAAGGCGCTCGGGCGTTTACCGATCATTGCCGAGGATCTCGGCGTGATCACCCCCGACGTCGAGGCGCTGCGCGACAATCTTGGTTTCCCGGGCATGAAAGTGCTGCAGTTCGCGTTCGGCGGCGACTCCACCGGCCCGTATCTGCCGCACAACTACCTGCCCCACTGCATCGTGTACACCGGTACGCACGACAACGACACCACGATCGGTTGGTGGAATACGGCGATGCCGAGCGACCGCCATAACGTCAAGCTCTACCTGGGCCGCGACGGCAGCGATATCAGCTGGGATTTTATCCGCCTGGCGCTGGCATCAGTCGCGGAAATGGCGGTCGTCCCAATGCAGGATGTGCTCAATCTCGGCAGCGAGGGGCGCATGAACACTCCCGGCAGTCCCGGCGGCAACTGGGGCTGGCGCTACACCGAGGATATGCTCACCCCCGAGCTAGCCCAGCGCCTGCGCTCGCTTACCGAGATCTACGGTCGGGTAAAGAAGGCGGAGCCAAGCGATACTTCAGTTTTGAGTTCTGAGTTCTGAGTTTTGCATTGAAGAGCGATCAATTCAAAACTCATAACTCAAAGCTCATCATTCTTAACTCGTTACGCGCAGGTAGTGCGCCCAGTAGCCTTGCCATGCGCCGTAGCGGCTGGCGATCTCGCGGATCGATTCGTCGCCGAGCTTACGGCCCTGGCCGTAGAGCTTCGATGCCGCGGCGCTGAGCTTTGCTTCTGCGCTCGGCAGCTGTTCGGTTCGGCCCAGCCCGCGCAGCAGAATAAAACTGGCCGACCAATCCCCAATGCCCTTGATCCCGCGCAGCCAGCCGGCAACCTCGGCATAGGCTGCGGCGCGCAGCCACTGTTCATCTACGCCGCTGAACGCGATCGCCACGGCCTGAAGGTATTCGGCGCGGCGTAGGTTGGGCATCAGATCGTAGAGTGCGCCCGGATCGGCCTGTGCCAGCATCCAGGCCTCAGGGAACGCCGAGTAGGATCGGCCGGCGACTTCCAGACTCGCGCCATAGCGCTCGACCAGCGCCCGCTTCAGGTTGCGGGCGATCGGCATCGCGTTACGCTGCGTGAGCACCGCCCAAGCGGCGCACTCGAACGGCGTCAAAAACTTGATCTGGTGGTAGCCATAGAGGCGCCTGGCGATCGGCGCAAACACTGGGTCGTCCTCGGCCAGCGCGTAAAAGGGCGCCAGATCGTCGCATATGCTCAAGAAGAACGCGATCCGATCCTCGGCCGCACGCTGGGTCGCCGAGTCGATCGCGCGCTCGGCCTGCAGGGTATAGGCCAGCCACGACTGTTCGGCGCTGCCGGCAGGCTCAACCTGGAACACGATCACCTGGCCGCCCACGAACACCGCCTTGGTCAGCGCGCGACCGCTCATGGCCTGCTCGCCCGCCATCGGGCCAAACCGATTGATGAAATGCAGCGACTTGTCGAAATCGAACGGCGGCGTTGGAGCCAGCGTTCCGCTGGTATTATATGACATCAGCCTACTTTCTATGCCTTTCTCGGCACTTCCATGCTCGGATTTCTCTAAGCCAATCGAGCCTGCCCTTCGACAGGCTCAGGATAGACGGCAGCATGGTACTTCACGATTCCTGAGCCTGTTCAAGGGTCGCAGAGCAGCCGAAGGCAAATTAACCCTGCGCCGGCGTCATCATCGTCAGCAGGTTGCCGTCGGGCGAGTTGATCGAAAAGATCGTGCCGAACGGCCGGTGCTCGATCGGCGTCGTCTCGACATTGCGCGCGATTAAGTCGGCCCGCAGCTGCTCCAGTTCGTAGGTCTTGAAATACAGCTCGACCGTGCCGGCGGCGGGCGTGCCGGCGCGCGCCTGGAAGAGACCAAAGTCGGGCCCGCCCGCGCCGGTGGTCAGGTAGCGAAAATCGGTGCCGTCCTGATCCGTCACGCGGCTGAAACCGATCTGCTCGCCATAGAAGGCCAGCGATTGCTCCAGATCCGCGACATAGAAAAGAACGAAATCGAGTGGTGTAGCTGCCATTGGAATTCCTCCTGCTAAATCAGATTGCCATTTGAGATTAGTTTAGCAGGAGCCAGTGACAACCCTATGTCAGCAGCGAATCGGGATGTTGATGATTCCGCAGAATCTGTTCGGCCTCGGCCGCCAGCAGCGCGCGCAACGACGCGGGCTCGAGCACGCGCACCTGCGCGCCCCAGCCAAGCAGCCATGGCAGGGCATCGCGCTCGTGGCGCACCCGCAGCGTCACGAGCAGGCCATCGCGGTACGGCTCCGCAGCCTCGACAAAGAACGAGCGCGACTCGCGCACCCAATCGGCGATCGAGGCGTCGCAGAGCGCCCGCACTACCACATCGCGGCGCTCGTCGTCCGGGCGCTGCTCCAACACGAAATCGGCGGGCCGCTCGAATTCTTGCACGAGTACCGTCAGCTGGCTCATCCGCGAAACACGAAAATTGCGCCTAGCGCGGCGCGTATGATCGTAGGCTACCACATGCCAGCCGCCTGAGATAAACACCAGGCCATATGGATCGGCCTCGCGCTGGCTGCGCGCGTTAGGGCCATCCTGGCTGCTACGGGCATGATACTGAAAGCGCACGGTATGCCGCCCGACGATCGCCCGCCGCAATTGCCGCAACTGGCCATCCTCGGCGCTCTGCAGGCTGGAGGATTCTTGGATGAAGCGAATGCTCTGCTGCAGCGAATGCACCTGTGCGCGCATGGCTTCGGGCAGCACGCCTTCGATCTTGCGGCCGGCCGACTGCGCGGCGGCGGCGTACTCGGCGTCGAAGCTTTGGGCCATCACATCGCCGCCGAGCAGCAGCATCAGCGCCTCGTCGGGGGTGAAGCGCAGCGGCGGCAGAAAGTAGCCTTCGACCAGCGAGTAACCCTGCCCTGGCGTAGCGATCACCGGCACGCCGGCCTCGCACAGCGCCTGGATATCGCGGTAGATCGTGCGCTTGCCCACCTCGAAGGTCGCGGCGAGATCTTCGGCGCGGCGCTTACCGCGGGCCTGCAGCTCGAGCACAATCGCCAGTAGTCGGTCGGTGCGGTTCATAGTGTGAATCTCGCATAGATTGCTGGGTTGTTCAAACGCGCCATGCCTTCCAGCTTGACGTAGTGGGTAATTCTCAATAATCACGACATTGAGGGCGCTCTTTAAGGCATATCAACGGCTCAAATGGCGTGCGAGCTACGCGATTCTGACAGCGACGATCTCAGTCAGCGTGCCGACGAACAGCTGATCGCCGGCCAGTGTTGGCGAGGCAAAACGCGAGATCGCGCCCACCGGGATAGAGGCGCGCACCGCGCCACTGCCGCTGTCAAGCGCATACAGGGTGCCCTGCTGATCGAGGCTATATACAGTCTGCCCGCCGACGATCGGTGAGCCGCTGACCTGTGGTGGCGCATGCCAGCCGAGTGTAAGCTGGCCGGAGGGATCGATCTGTACCTGCCGCAACCCATCCGCGCATGGCACAAACACGTTGGTTCCCGACACTGCGGCGCCTCCGAAGGCAGAACACACCTGACCTTCCCATACCTGCCCACCGACTCCGCCCAGCGCATCGGCATGGAGCACATAGCCTTGGCCCGACTTGCCTGCGGCGAAGACCCACCCGTTGGGCAACACGACCGGCCCCATCGATCCTAGGTCGGCGTCCGCGGCATTATCTTGCGGCCAGGTGGTGGGTGCGAAACCGTCTTCGAGCTGCAGCGTCGGCGATAAGCGCAGCACCGAATCGCTGTGATCCCAGCTCCCACTGGTTGCTTCGCCATTCCCCACGCTGACGTAGAGCTTGCCGGCTGGATCGATCGCCGGACCAGAGGGCGCCCAGATGCCGCCCTCGCGCGCGGTCGGAACCTGGAAGGCAAGCAGCGACCCGCCTCCGTCGGTCGGCGCCGCCACAACCCAGCCATGGTAGTTCCCGCAGTCGCCGAATAGCCCACCATAGGCGATGTATATCAGCGATCCAGCCAGGGCCAGGGCCGCGCGTTGCTGGTGAGCAACTGGATCCGCTCCGGGCGGGTCGGCGCTTCGGCGCACTTTCACCGCGCCTGTCTGTAGCTCCACGCCGACCAGCACGTGCGCCGGCCCGCTAACCTCGGCCACAGCGAAGATAAGGCCGGCGCGCGGGTCGTACACCGGCGTGCCGGTGATGCCGAGCGGATCAATATTGCCGCATGGCAGATCCCTGGCACGCACTGGGGCGCCGAGGTTGGTACGCCACTGGATCTGCCCAGTGCGCGCATCGAGCGCATAGAGCGAGTTCGCCTCGGTCGCAACCACAACCCGCCCGCTTACGACCAGCGGCTCGGCATAGACGGCGCCATCAAGCGATTGGCGCCAGGCCTCCGTCAGGCGCTGGGGATTGGGCGTGCCTGCAACCTCGCCCGCGCGGGTGTTATCGCGGTGATAGGTAGGCCAATCGGAGGCGGAAAGGCCAGCTGCCGTATCCGTTGTGACGCCGTCAGCCGTCGGTGCAGCCGAGACAGGCGTCGGCGGTGCAGCGATCGTGCTGATCGGTGTTGTGGGCGGTGCGCGGCCTGATCCGGGGGCAGTGGCCGACGCGGCTGGCGCGACGAGGGTTGGAGTGGATCCGGAAGGGCTCGCCGAAGTACCACCACAGCTCGTCAGGATCACCAGTATGATCGCTGCCGTCAATGCGCGCCGCTGTGGCATGCATTCACCCATCGCAGATCTCTCTGTACAACGCCTCGAAGGACTGTAGAGCGCAGATACTGGCATACAGTTATACAGCCTATCAATATATGTGCCAGGGCTCGGCCCTGACCGTGTGACCCCAATATTTGCGGTCGGCACTGACGCCGCATGCGTAACAATCTGGGACTAACGCTGCTGCCAATTCGCGTTATCATTCAGGGCCAGCTAGGCAGCAGCCCGGGCCAGCGCGAGATAGCGTTGGTAGAGCGCCTCGGTCTCGGCCTGCCAGCCGTCCGGGCGGGCGGCCAGGCGCTGGTCGCCGCCACGTGGCACCTCGTAGAGCGTGCGCGCGAGGCGGGCGACCCACCAGACCAACATCAGCATGGCATAGACACGAATGCGCTGCTCGCCGCCTGGATCGCCACGCGCCGTGCAGTATGCGCTAATCAGCCATTCCCAGCGCTTGGGCGGCACGGCGGCGTAGGCCGGATGAGTCATCAGATCGGCAATCTCGAAGGCCGGGTCGCCCCAGCCGCTGTTCTCCCAATCGACCGACGCCCAGCCGCCAGGACGGCGAATGATGTTGCGCGTATTCGGATCGACATGACAAAGTGTGAGCGACGGTGCTGGCCAAATCGGCAGCGTGCATTGCTCCACCAAGTTCACTAGTGCGCGCAGATCCGCGGGCTGGTGAGGAGCGGGCAGCAGCGCTCGTTGCTGCCGGATAAGTTCGAGGCCGATGCCCGCATTGTGCATGTTGAGCACTGCGGGCTGAATTGGCAAGGAAGTATGTGCTGGTGTGAGCGTATGTATGCCCAGATAATGATCGAGCAGCGCCTGCCATTCGGCATCGCTCACTGGCGGCGTGGCGCCAACATCGCCGGCCAGCCACGACTGCACAACCACCGGCTGCGGGTAGCGTTCGCGCTCCAGCCACAGCGGCGCAGGCGCAAGATCCAGCCCCGCCTCGCGCAGCGCTGCCAGCGCGGCATACTCGCGCCCGGCGCGGTCACGCGCGTCGCGGATGGTCCACTTGATCGCCAGATCGTGCGCGGCGCTGGTGGCGCGATAGATCAGGTTGTTCGCGCCGCCGGCAATATGCTCGATGCGCCACTCCCGCCATTCGCGGTCGGCAGGCGCGCCAGCGGCCAGGTGGTCGAGCAGCGGCAGCAGCTCTGAAGCTGGAAGCAAGGCTCTTTTGTGTCCCCTCGTGTGACCCTTCGACAAGCTCAGGGCAGGCTTCGTGGATTCTCTACCGACATTCTAGCCAGGAGGCAGTGGGGCACTCATCCCTGCACCTCGTCGGCGCGTGGTCAAAAACGAGCTCACATCGGCCCATGCCGGAGCGCGCTCGGCCAGCAGCGTGGTGGCCAGCACGCCGCCAAGCAGCAGCATGCCATAGAACTTGTACGATACCCCGGCGATCGTCAGCACGCCCATCACCGTGCCATCGTAGAAACTCCACTGGTTGCCATAGCCAATCAGCGCGAAGCTCAGCGCTAGCGCCGCCGCCGCGGGTAGGCTGACCTCGCGATCGGCCATGTGCTGCAGCATCACCGCGAACGGCAGGAACAGCAGCGTCTCATAGTGCATCCAAGCCGCCGGCACCACCAGCACCATCAGCAGCGGAAATAGGCTATACTGCAGCGCGAAGGTCGTGTCGCGCGAGCGCGCTGGCGGCAGCACTAGCACACATCCGGCCAGTCCCACCAGCGCCGAGATACCCAGGCCCAGCAGCGCCAGCGCGCGATCCTTGAAGATCTCCGACTCGGTCGGTGGGGCAACAAATCGGGCCAGGAAGCCAGAGATGGTCTGGTTTTCGACCCAGCTGGTGGTGCCGCCGATGCTCGGAAAGACTTCGGTGAGATACACACGATGCATCTCCCAGCCCATCACCGCGACGGCGACGCCGTTGAAGAGCAGCATACCCAGCGCAAAGCCGGCCAGCCCCCACCAGCGCCGTTTGACAACCAGGAAGGCCAGCAGCAGCACCGGATAGATCTTGAACAGTGTACCGAGCGCGATCAGCACGCCCGCCAGCACATCGCGGTCGGCGCGCAGCGCCCAGAGCGCCAGCGTGAGCACCAGTAGCAGCGCCAAATCGATCTGGCCAAACGCCATTGTGTCGGTCATTGGCCGGAAGTTCAGCAGAATCAGCAGGCTAGCCGCAGCCAGCGAGAAGAAGCGCAGGCCCCACATGCGTAGCCAGACGAGCGCTGTCGTGCCGATCAGAATGCAATTCAACACACGATGGAAGAACAGAATCCGCTCGCCATCCTGGAACACCCAGGGCACGAACAGCATGCCATAGAACGGCGGCACCTTGAAGACATGGCCGAAGTGATTGGTGCGCACCGCTTCAAGGTCGTAGAGCGAGCCGCCGCGCGCCCAATCGCGCGCACCTTTGAATAAGATCCAGAAGTCGGGCCCTTGGCGCTGGAAGGCGTACCAGATCATATAGCCGAGGTGAGCGGCGGCCACTGCAGCAAAGATCGCCAGTGCGCCGCAGGCGATGGCGGCGCCCGCCTGATCGCTTGGCAGCAGCCGGCCGCGCAGCGCATACCAGGCGCCCAGGCCCGCCAACCCCAGCAGCAGCGCCGCGCCGATCCACAGCGTTGCCGGCGGCGGAATGACACTGGTCGCACCATCGGCGGTCTGCACGAGCTGGAACAGTGGTGCCAGCCACCATGCGATCGCCATGAAGATCGGCAGGTCGATCCCACGCACCGACCACCGACCACCGACCACTGACCACCGCTTGCGGCCTAGCTCGTCGGTCGTCGGTCGCCTGCCCTGCCCCTCGTCGAGCTCGGGAACCGCGTAGTCGAAGGGTCGGTCGCCTGCCCTGCCCCTCGTCGAGCTCGGGAACCGCGTAGTCGAAGGGTCGGTCGTCAAAACGGGCGGCACCAGCAGCCGCGCCAGCCAGACGCCCAGGCAGCCCAACCCCAGTAGCGCCGGCACTCGCTGCACAAACGGCAGTACTTCCAGCGGCCGGGCGGCAATACCAAGCGCGATCAGCGCCGCGAGTGCGACCGATCCCACTACGGCCATAGGTCGGCTGCGTCCAATGCTTCGCAGCAGCGCGTAGCCGAGCGCGCCCATGCCCAAGCTCCACAGCAGCAGCCAGATCGGCAGCAGCGGTACGACGCTCGGCATCACCTCCAGTCGCACCCAGTCCACGCCGCCGCCGAGCGGGCGCGGGTCATCTGGCAGGGTAATCGTATCGCTCTGCAGTACAATGCGGGTCGCCCAGTCGAGCCGGCGGCTGGGAGGAATCATCATGCGATAGACTCGCTCGTAGCTGGGTGGCAGCGTCAGCGCACCGATCGCTTCACCATTGGCGCTCAGCTGCATATGGAGGTCGGGTTGGCCGGTCGGGCGTCCGTTCAACACCCGCAGCGTCAACATTCCAGCCTGACCATCTGGCAGTTGCGGCATGGCGATCGTCGCATTCGCGGTGGTCCAGCGATACTGAATCCCTCTGATCGTTTCGACGGCGTTGAAGCCGCTCACGAAGCGCGCATCGCCCGCCCCCACGTCGAGCTTTAGGGGCCAAGCCAGGCCAAACCCGATTGCGACCAGCACGGCGGCAATCAGGGCCGACACAGCAGCGAGCAGCAGTTCGGCGGGGTAGCCTGCTATTCGGCGAAAGCGATCCATATTAAGGAACCCTTTGCATTATTGGTGTCATAAAACTTCCTCTGGCATGCCCCAACCGGTGACGCCGCTCCAAATTACCGAGTCGTCACCGGCCCCAGCATCAGCGCATTCTCGCCGTCGCTCGGCCCCTGAGCCGGCGGCTGGATGCGCAGAGGCAGGCGCGCGCCAGTGCCTGCGTCGTAGACGCCGATCGCGATCCAGTAGCTCCCGGCCGGTGCGTCCGCGCGGATTGGCACCCGAATGCCCTGGCTGACATAGCTGCCAGGCACCCACGCCGACGTCGACGTACGATCGCCGGCTGGGAGATCGGCCCGCCCGATCACGTTGCCGGCGACGTCGAGTACATGCACGAACAGCATGTAGTCGTGCAGGATCGTCGCGCGCGCTTCCCAATGGATGGTCAGCGCGAGCGCGCCGGGCGTGGTCGTGTCGGCGTCGTAGCCGCGCACATGGATGGCCGTACCAAAGTCGGCATCGATCGCGTGCGCTGCCGGTCGCGGTATCTGGTAGATCTGCGCATAATCGATCCCATTGATACGAACCGTCTGGATCGGACGGAGCCGCGAGCGCAGCCAGTCGGTTGCTTCCGGCTCGTTGCGGCGCTGCTGCTGGTCGATATACAGCACGGCGTAGCCGACCTTGCCGGGCTGCAGCGCCTCCGAAAGCCGAACGATCGGCGTGGAGACAAACGGCTTCAGCGCTGGCCCATACCAGGTCGCGACCGGCAGATCGGCGCCGTCCGGCCTGGATCGTAGATACGCGCCGGCCTGCTCAAACCCCTCGCCCCAGCCCACCGGGATCAACGTGGCCGCCACCGGCCCGCCGCCGAGCAACTGGTTGTAGTAGGCGATCTCATACGGGTGGTGCAGCGCCAGGTTGGCCGACAGCACCAAGACGACCAGCAACCAGCCGAGAACTGAGAACCGGCCATGAGCGCCCGTTCTTATCGCCGGATCGAAGAGCCGAGCCACGAGCCACGAGCGACGAACGGCTGGTGTGGCAGATCCTCGCTGGTCGGAGGCCGATCGTCCGATCGAGCGCACGTTGAGCGCTCGGTTCCAGATCTGTTCGAACAGCCAGAACAGGCCAAAGGCCGCGAAGATATCGAGTGTTGGAAAGATTGGCAAGGCGTAGCGATCGAACTTCTTCGGGCCGACGGTCATGATCATCACGAACAGCAGGCTGAAGACCGCTAAGATCAGCAGCGGCAGCCCTCTACGTACCTGGCCCTTCCGCCACGCCAGAATTGCCGCCGGTATGGCGGCGACGAGACCGATCGACGCCCAGGGCGTGAGGCGCAGCGCGATGGCGACCGGGTAGAACAGCGGCCCCGGATCGCTGACGGCGCTGCCCAAGAAGTAGTTGCCCCACCCATGCGGCGAGCCGCCGTCGTCGCGGGCCTGGCGAATAATGCTGCCGAGCGCGCCCAGGGGGTCGAACCACGCCGCCGGCCAGAATGCGTACCACACCAGCAGCGCGACGCCGCCCCAGACCAGCAGTGGCCAGATGACAAACCACGAACGACGGATGACGAACGACAACCCGCGCCGGCTCTCCATAGTCGTCGGTCGTTTGTCGTTCGCCGGCGTTCGCCACGCCCGAACCAGCACAATCAGGCCGGCGATCGGCACAAGCAGTACCGAGGGCGATTTCGTCAGCAGCGCCAGCCCGGTGGCGATCGCCGAGACGATCAACATGCCCCAGCGCAGGTTCGGCGATGGCGCGTCGGCTTCGTCCAATCGAAACGCCAGCATCGCCGCCAGGATCGCCAGGGTCATAAACGATGTCAGCAGCGCGTCGACGTGCAGGAGCTGCGAGTGCGCCACCAGGAATGGGTCGCCGGCCCATAGCAGCGCGCTCAGAAGCGCCAGACGTGCAGGCAACAGTCGGCGTAGCAGGGTGTAGCCTAGCGCGACGCACAGGGCGGTGACGATCGCGACGGGCAGGCGCAGCAGTATGCGCAGTAGGTCGGCGTCGGGGCCAGTTGCCAGCCCCCAATCGCGCAGCGCATTATGAGTCAGGTAGCCACTGGCGCCAAGCCACATGGTCGTGACGCCAGGATGCCCTACCAGGTTGGTGCCGGCCCAGTTAGCGCTGCGAATCGCCCGCAGAAACAGCGGCGCGCGATCGAACCAGTGGTAGGCCTCGTCGATCGTGAGAAAGCTGCCGATCGCGAATGCCCGTGGCGCCAGCGCGAGCAGAAAGATGATCAGCGCCACACCGACGTGACCACGCACCCCGACCAATGGCCAACCACCAACGACTACCCGACGTCGAGCAACATCGCCAATCATGCCAACGCCTCCCGTACCGCCGCCGCGACCGCATCAACTTCCGCATCGGTCAGTTCGGGGTAGATTGGCAGCGAGAGCACCTCGTGCGCCAGCCGTTCAGTCACCGGCAGGCTGCCGGGGGCAGCCAACCCCTGGTAGACCGGTTGCAGGTGCGCCGGTAATGGATAATGCACCACCGCGCCAATGCCGCGCTCGCGCAGCCCTGCCTGCAAGCGATCGCGATTCGCCGTCCGCACAACGTACAGATGATAAACATGCCGCTCGTCGATCAGATCGGGCAGCACCAGGCCGGTATCCGCCAGCAACTCGTTGTAGCGTCGCGCAATCGCGCGGCGGCGCTCATTCCACGGCGCGAGGTAGCGCAGCTTGACATGCAAAAGCGCCGCCTGGATCTCGTCGAGCCGCGAGTTGATGCCGCCAGCGTCGGTGGTGTAGTAGCGCTCTTGCCAGCCATACTCGCGCAGCCGCCGCAGCTTGGCCGCCAGATCAGAATCGTCGGTCACGATCGCGCCGCCGTCGCCCAGCGCGCCCAGGTTCTTGCTCGGGTAGAAACTGAAGCAGCCGAATGTGCCAATGCCGCCGGCCTTGCGCCCATTCAATGCCGCGCCGTGCGCCTGCGCACAATCCTCGATCACCGGCAGGCCGTGGCGCTGGGCGACATCCATGATCGCATTCATATCGGCCAGGCGGCCATACAGGTGCACTGGCATAATCGCCCTGGTGCGCGGCGTAATCGCCGCCTCCAGCAGCTCGGGCTCCATGGTATAGCTGCGCTCGTCGACATCGACAAACACCGGGCGCGCGCCGGTCTGCAGGATGGTCAGCGGCTCATAGATCGCGGCATTGGCGACGGTGATCACCTCGTCGCCAGCGCCAACGCCCAACGCCGCCAGCGCCAGGTACAGCGCCTCGGTGCCATTACCCACACCAATCGTGTGGCGCACGCCGCAAAACTCGGCGAAGGCCGCCTCAAACGCGCGCACCTCGGCCCCAAGGATATACCAGCCGCTCGCCAGCACTCGCGACGCCGCCGCGTCGAGCTCGGGCTTGATGGCCTCGTATTGGCGCTTGAGATCGCCGATCGGGATTGTTACCACAACGAAATCCTTCGGATTGTAAATTGCAAATTGTATATTGTATATTGCTAATACCGTGACACAATTTGCAATTTACAATGTACAATTTGCAATTCTTACCAGTAATGCTCTTTCTCCACCCGATAGAACTCCAGCGTGCGCCGCAGCCCATCGCGCAGCGCCACCCGCGGCCGCCAGCCGAGCCGGCCCTGGATGAGGCGATAGTCGGCGTAATAGTCGCCAATATCGATTGCCTTACGATCGGGTGGGAACGGGACGATCTCGAAGCGGCCCGCGCCGTTGATTTCGACCAGCAGTTCGGCCAGGTCGAGGAAATTGATCGTCTCATTGCTGCCAAGGTTAAAGATCTGCCCATCGGCGCTGCGCTCGACTGCAGAGATCAGCAGTGCCTCGACCACGTCGTCGACATAGTTGAAATCGCGAATCTGCGTGCCGTCGCCAAAAATCTGGATCGGCTCGCCGTCAATCAGCTGCTTGATCCAGATGCCCAGGAATGTCTGTCGTGTATCTTTCACGCGCATGCGTGGGCCATAGGTGTTGGTGAGCCGCAGCGCACAGGCGCGGATGCCATACACATTGTTGTAGAGGATATGGTACCACTCGCCGGCCATCTTGTTGACGCCGTTGACGTCGACCGGGTGAAGCAGGTGCCGCTCGTCGACTGGCAGATAGTCGGGCTTGCCATAGATCTGGCGCGTCGAGGCATACACCAGCTTGAGACCTGGGTTGTGTTTGCGGCATGCCTCTAGAATCGAGAGCTGGGCTCTACAATTTATCTCCAGGTCGGCATACGGGTCGCGCATCGAGTCGAGGTGCGACGTTTGGCCGGCCAGATTGAACAGAAAGTCCTGGCCTCGCACCAGGTAGTCCATCGAGTGTTCGTCGCGCACGTCGGCGATATTGATCTTGACACGATCCTCGATCGCGGCGACGTTGCGCAAGTTGCCGCCGTAGATCGGGATGAGCGAGTCGACGAGCGTGATCTTGGCGCCCAGATCCACCAGCCGGTGCGCTAGCGTCGAGCCGATGAAGCCGAGGCCGCCGGTGATCAGGACATGCGCGTTGTCGAAGTTACTTGTGTAATTGTTCATACGTAATAAAGCTAAAAAGTAAAAGGTAAAAGGCAAAAAGGCTTACGATACTTTTACCTTTTGCCTTTTATCTTTTACCTTCCGAAGGTGTTCGCGCCGGACGACCAGCTTCCACCACAGCCACGCTATATGCGGCAGGACGCGGCTGAGGCGCTTGAAGTTGAAAAACTGGCTCTTGCCGTAGGTACGATGGTAGTGATGCACCGGCACCTCGGCGAAGCGGAAGCCGGCATCTTGCAGTTTTTTGACCAGCTCCAGACAGATTGTACCATCGGGCGACTCCAGGTCGATCACGTCAAAGACTTCACGCCGGATCAAACGGAAGTCGCAGTCGACATCGCGCAGTTTGAAGCCAAACATGAATTTTACCAAATGGTGGTAGGTCCGCCCGATCACGATTCGATGCAACGGGTCGTGCCGCTCGATCTTCCAGCCGTTGACGATGTCGACATCATCTTTCATGGCTGGTAGCAGCAGCCTCAGCTCGCGCGGATCGTACTGGGCATCGCCGTCGGTGTAGAAGATCAAGTCTTTCCGGCATGTCGCGAAGCCGACCCGCAGCGCGCCACCATAGCCAAGCGCCTCGCGATGCGGTAAGAAGCGAAAGTGCTCGTAGCGTCTGGCCAGCTCCTCCAACACATCAACAGTATAATCGGTGCTGCCATTCTCGACCACCACCACCTCGTAATCATCGGTCAGGTCAGCAAGCGTTTGCAGCGTGGCGACGACCATGCTGCCGATTGTGCCGCCATCGTTGGAGGCAGGAAAAAACGCCGAGATGCTCGGCTGATGCTTAGGCATAGATCACCTTATCTGCGCGCTACGACACGCGGCGCGCTGCGGACCGTACGAGCCGAGATTATAGCATAGGCGCAGTACTCCGAAAAACTGCCTGGATCAATCGTGGTATTATTGACATTGGTTCAAGCCACACCCGCGACAAGCATACCATGGACGACCCAGCGGTTGTGCGCACCATTGGTCGAATAATCGGCCGAAGCCCTGGCCGCAGCTTTGAATAATCTGGAGGAATTGGCATGCCTTCAATCGACCAACTGCTCCGCTCCGATATTGCGTCGCTGGAGCCGTATGTGCCGGTCGCGCCAATCGAGGTATTGGCCGAGCGCCTGGGGTTACCTGTCGAGCGCATCGTTAAGCTCGACGCGAATGAAAGCCCATATGGCCCGTCGCCACGCGCCGCGGCGGCCCTCAATGCGCTAGGCGGCGCTACGACCGCCGCCCATTCGGAGCAATTTCTCGAGCCGTTGGCGCTGGCGATCTACCCCGACCCGAACCACACGTTTCTACGCGAAAAGCTCAGCCAGTACACCGGGCAGCCGGCCGAGCGGATCCTGTGCTCGTCGGGGTCGGGCGAGCTGATCGATTTGCTGATGCGCGTATTCATCCAGCCAGGTGATGCGATTGTCGACTGCCCGCCAACATTCGGAATGTACTCGTTTGATGGCGGTATCCACGGCGCCAGGATGGTAAATGTGCCGCGCGACGAGGCATTCAACGTCGACATCGAGGCTGTGACCGATGCGGTCCAGAAGCAGCGGGCCAAGCTGCTGTTCGTGACGCTGCCAAATAATCCGACCGGCAACCTGATGCCGCGCGCCGAGATCGAACGGCTGCTGGAGCTATCGGTGATGGTCGTCGTCGACGAGGCATATGCCGAGTTCGCCGGCGTAAGCGCGGTCGATCTGATCGGCCAGTATCCGAACCTGGCGGTGCTGCGGACCTTCAGCAAATGGGCCGGGCTGGCCGGCCTGCGGATCGGTTATGGGCTGTTCCACGAAGATTTGATCAAGCACCTGTGGAAGATCAAGCAGCCCTACAATATCAATGTCGCCGCCCAGGCCGCCGCGCTGGGCTCGCTCGAAGATATCGACTATCTGATGGAGAAGGTTGCGGAGATCGTGGCCGAGCGCGAGCGGATCTACCGGCACCTCAGCGCCATGCCCGATGTGCAGGTCTATCCTAGCCAGGCGAATTTTCTGCTCTGCCGCCTGCTGCACGGCGACGCGGCTCAGCTCAAGGCCGACCTGATGCGTCGCGGTATTCTGGTGCGCTACTTCAACAAGCCAAGATTGACCGACTGCATTCGCTTCAGCATTGGCACGCCCGCACAGAACGATGTGCTGCTGGCCGCGCTCGAAGAACTTATCGGTGCGAATGTGCGCGCCGTTTGATAAAGAACAACAGGAAAAGAACAAAGAACAAAGCGCAAAGAACAACAGGAAACGTCATATTCTTTTTTTGTTCTCTGTTCTTTGTTCTTTGCTCTGAAGGTAAGGAGAATGAAGGGTGGCATCCGAATCCCTGCGCGACCTGCGTGAGTTCGCCGCCGAGCTGGCATGGCAGGCCGGCAAGCTGACGCTACGCTACTTCCAGACCGAGTTCACCACCGAGTTCAAAGATGATCAGTCGCCGGTGACGATCGCCGATCGCCAGGCCGAACGGCTGATGCGCGAACTGATTGAGCTGCGCTACCCTGGGCACAGTATTCTGGGCGAAGAAGAGGGCGAGACGCGCGCCGGCGCGACTTACCGCTGGATCCTCGACCCAATCGACGGCACTAAGACGTTTGTGCGCGGCGTGCCGTTCTACGCCGTGCTGGTCGGGCTGGAGCGCGATGGCGAACCGGTGGTTGGTGTGATCAATATCCCGCCAACCGGCGAGTTGCTGCACGCCGCGCGCGGCGAGGGCTGTACTTACAACGGCCGGCGCGCGCGGGTCTCAACCGTACCGGCGCTCCACGACGCGCTATTGGTCTGCACCGACGTCGAGAGTATGGCCAAGCATGGGCGCGGAGCGGCCTATCGGCGTATGGTCGCGGCGACCAGGCTCCAGCGCACCTGGGGCGACGCCTATGGTTATGTGCTGGTTGCGACCGGCCGCGCCGAGGTTATGCTCGATCCAATCGTCAGTCCCTGGGACAGCGCTGCGCTGCTGCCGGTGGTCACCGAGGCCGGCGGCACGCTGACCGACTGGCGCGGCACGCCCACGATACACGGCGGTGATGCGATCGGCACCAATGGGCTGGTGTTCGAAGAGTTGATGGCGCTGGTGGGGGAGAAAGAAAAAGAATAAGCGACTCGCCTGTTCGAGTCCCTAAATCCTAAAGCCGGGTATAATATGCCGCAATATGAGACTGAGCATTCCCTACATCGATCTGCGGCCGCGAGCGGCCGGCGCGGCACGTGACACGATCAATACCGGGCTGATCCTGGCCCTGCTCTTCGCCGTGGCACTGCCGCTGCTTTGGCTCAGCCTCACCTCCGCCCCGAGGATTCATATCGACGTCGGCGAGTGGGGCGACGAGCCGTTTCTCAGCGGCGTGAACCAGCCCGAGCATAACGAGACCGGAACCTTCCGCTGGACCGGCAAGTATGCCGAGCTCGTGCTGCCGAACCTTGGCAGCCGCTACCAACTGCTGCGCATGCGTGCGCATGGCTGGCGCCCGCCCGGCAACCCTGCGCCGAAGGTACAGATCGCCGTCGCCGGCCAGACGGTGGGGATCATCCGGCCCACGCGGGATCTCTATACCTATCAGTTCCTGTTGCCGGCCGACGACACCAACCCCACACTGACGATCGAATTCACCAGCGAGCTCTACCACATTCCGAACGATCGCCGCGATCTAGGCTTTGCAATCGACTGGATCGAACTTGCGGAGCTCAATTCAAGCGCCGGGCCATCGCCGTGGCAGTTTGGTGGGCAGGCGTTGCTGCTGCTGCTGCTGCTTGGGCTGCTACACCTGCTCGCGCTGCCGCGCGCCTGGGCGATCGCGGGGGCGCTGGCGCTGGCGCTGGCGCTGCTCGGCGCGAATGCCTGGCAGCCACTGTGGGTCAGCACGGCGCTGGCTGGGTGGCTGATCATCGCCGCGCTGCTGCTGGTGGCTACGTGGCTGGCGCGGCCTTGGCTTGAGCGCCTGGTCGTGCCTTGGATGTCCGCATCGCAGGCCAAGATCGCCTGGGTCCTGTTTGTGGCGGCGCTGGCACTGCGGCTGCTGGGCGACACACATCCGCTGTTCGACCTCCACGATCTCGGCTTCCATCAAATATGGAGCACCGATGTGACCCAGGGGCAGCTATACATCTTTTCCACGCCGTCCGAGTTCCAGAATCGCGTGGCCTTCAATCCACCAGCCGGCTATCTGCTAATGCTGCCATTGCGTCTGCTGATGCTGCCAACGCGCCTCATGCTCCAGGTAGGGCTGGCACTGGTCGACGCGATCGGCGGCCTGCTGCTGCTGGGGTTAAGCCGTGAGCTTGGGCTAACGGCGCGCGCAGCGCTGCTGGCGCTGGCGCTCTACGCCGCCATGCCAATCAATATGACCATGATGTGGTGGGGCTTCATGACCAACGCGCTGGCGCAGTCGGCGGGGCTGCTGCTGTTGTGGCTGCTGCTGCGGCTCGTGCGGAATCCCGACGCAGGGAGGGGCCGGCCAACCTACGACCGGCAGGCGGCCTTTGCTGTGGCCTGCGCGGCCGGATTTCTTATACATGTCGGCGCGCTGGTATTGATCGTGGCGCTGCTTGGCGCGTGCATTGTGCTGGGTTGGTGGCAGTTGGGGCGGGCTGAACGCAACGCGGCCATCGGCATGAGCGTGTTGGCGCTGGCCTGCGCCGTGCTGTTTTACTTCTCGGCAGTCGCGCCCGCATGGCTCAGCTCATCGGCGAGCGCCTCCGGGCTGAATCTCGGCGATCTGCTGGCTACAAGTTGGGCCATCCGCGATCAGAAAGTGAGTCTGCTTTGGTTTGGCCTGATCCGCGGCTTCCTGCCGATATCATCGGCCCTGGCGCCGTTGGGATTCGTACGGATGCTGAAGATCCAGCCGCGCCACCCGATCGGCCACACGCTGATCCTTGGCTGGCTGGCCGTGACTCTGTTGTTTTTTGGCGTCTATATGGGGCTGGGGCTGGTGGTGCGCTACCTGTACTTTGCGACCCCACTGCTCTGCCTTGGGCTTGGCGCACTGCTCACCGCGCTATGGCAACGTCGCGGCCGGCTGGTAGTGATCGCGCTCATCCTGCTGGTGGCCTGGGCCGGCATGGCGCTCTGGGCCGCGGGCGTGCTGATGGGGATCAAACCATCGGGCGTGCCGTTGACCTATTAGGAACTATGGTATACTACCTACCGCATTGAAACCACGCAATCCACCGATCGCCCGCCTACCAGTGCTGGAGGTTGCTCGTGCGAATCGTCGCCATGATCATGGCCGGTGGCGAGGGGACCCGCCTAAGCGTCCTCTCCGAAAAGCGCGCCAAGCCGTCGGTGCCCTTCGCCGGCAAATTTCGGATCATTGATTTCCCCCTCTCCAACTGCGTGAACTCGGGAATCTTCGATGTTGCGGTGCTGACGCAATACCGCCCGCACTCGCTCAACGCGCATATTGGCAATGGCAAGCCCTGGGATCTCGACCGCAACCAGGGCGGCGTGCAACTGCTGCAGCCCTACCAGGGCCGCCGCGACGAGAGCTGGTACAAAGGCACCGCCGATGCGGTCTACCAGAACCTCAACTATATCCGCGAGCGCCGCGCCGATGTGGTTGTGCTGCTCTCCGGCGACCATATCTACAAGATGGATTATAGCGCGATGGTCGATTTCCATCTGCGCCGCCACGCCGACCTGACAGTTGCCGTGATGCATGTGCCGCTGGAAGAGACCGACCGCTTTGGAATCATGACCGTGGACGACAACCAGCGCGTGATTGAGTTCACCGAGAAGCCCAAGGCGCGCGACAAGGGTACGCTCGCGAACATGGGTATCTACGTCTTCTCGGCCGATGTGCTGGTCCGGCGGCTTTCCGAGGGCGGCGAGGGCAACCCGCGGATCGACTTTGGCAAGCACGTGATCCCCGCAATGATTAAAGCCGATAGCGTGTTTGCCTTCCCATTCGAGGGCTACTGGGTCGATGTCGGGACAATCCAATCATATTGGGAAACCAGCATGGATCTGCTCGACCCCGCCAATACGCTCAAGCTGTACGATCCACGCTGGGTGGTGCATACGCGCAGTGAAGAGCGACCGCCAGCCAAGTTCGGCCCACAGTCGCATGTCGGCCAGAGCATGGTGTGCAATGGCGCGATTGTGCGCGGCCGGGTCGAGCACTCGGTGCTTTCGCCGGGGGTCTACGTCTCGCCCGGCGCGATCGTGCGCGACAGCGTGGTGATGAACGATGTCTGGATCGGCCCGGGCGCCGTTCTCGACCGGGTGATCGCCGACAAGAATGTCGTGATCGGCGCGGGTGTGCGGCTCGGCCACGGCGACGACATAACCACGCCCAACAAGCTCGAGCCGGAGAAGCTCAACACCGGCGTGAGCGTGGTTGGCAAGAGCGCGCACCTGCCGGCGAATATCAAAATCGGGCGCAATGTCGTGATCAACGCCGACCGCGATGTGGAGCACTTCCCCGCCAATGAAGTCCCTTCGGGCGAAACCATTTAACGTTGAACGTTCAAACGTTCAAACGTTCGAACGTTGAGGTTGCATATGCTTCGAACACTGGCGTTGATCCTGGCCGGCGGCGAGAGCAAGGCGCTCAGCGCGCTTACCGCCGAGCGCTCCGAGGCGGCCGTACCGTTCGCCGGTAAATATCGGATTATCGACTTTCCGCTCTCGAATTGCGTGAACTCGGGCATCTATAATGTCGGCGTGCTGACACAGTATCGCCCGCGCTCGCTGCACCAGCATATCGGCGTTGGCAAGCCATGGGACCTCGATCGACGGATCGGCGGCGTGCAGCTGCTGCACCCGTTCCTGACCAGCGAGGGCGGCAGTTGGCAGCGCGGCAACGCCGATGCAGTGCGCGTGAACCTCGACGTAGTCGCCGAACAGCCGGTCGACGCGGTGCTGGTATTGGCCGGCGACCATATCTACAAAATGGACTACCGACCAATGCTGCAGATCCACCAGGACCGCGACGCCGATATGACTGTGGCGGTGCATAGCGTCAACCCGCACGAGGTGCATCGCTACGGCATCGTAACGGTCGACGCCGATGGGACGGTCAGCCGCTTCGAGGAGAAGCCGCGCCGCGCCCGCTCGAGCCTAGCCTCGATGGGCATCTATGTCTTTCGCAAGAACTTTTTGCTCGAACTGCTCAGCAGCGGCGCCGAAAACGACTTCGGGCATGATATCATGCCCAAGGTGATCGGCCAGACCAAGGTCGCCGCGTACCACTTCCAAGGCTACTGGGCCGACGTCGGCACCGTGCAAGCGTACTACGAGGCCAATATGGCGCTGCTGGTCGAGACCCCAGCGCTCGACCTGTATGACCCCGAGTGGATCGTTCACACCAAAAGTGAAGAGCGCCCGGCCGCGCTGATCGGCCCGCAGGCGCGCGTCGAGGGCAATCTGCTCTGCGACGGCTGCCAGATCTATGGCCAGGTGATCCGCTCGGTGATCGCGCCGGGGGTGGTGGTGGCGCCTGGGGCAGTCGTACGCGACTCGATCCTCCTGACCGATACGCTGGTCGAGCAGGATGCGGTCGTCGATCGCTGTATCCTCGATAAAGAGTCGTTCGTCGGGGCTGGCGCGCGCGTCGGCTACGGCGAGGATAACACCCCCAACCACGCCGCGCCCGAGCGCCTGAACACAGGCCTGACGGTGACCGGCCGGCGCGCGCGCATGCCCGCTAAAGCGACGATCGGCCGCAATGTCGTGATCATGCCGCGCACGAACGAAACAGCATTCGCGGCCTCTCAAACCGTGCCAAGCGGGCAAACCATAGGGCGTGGGTAGCTAGGAAACCTCATGGCTCTACCGAAAAATTATATCTGCGATATGGACGGGGTGTTGGTGCACGGCACGCAGGTCGTCCCCGGCGCGAACGAGTTCATCCAACGGCTTCAGCAGGCTGGGGCGAAGTTCCTGGTTCTGACCAATAACTCGCTCTACACGCCGCGCGATCTCTATGTACGATTGCAGCGCATTGGACTCGAGGTTCCGCCAAACGCCATATACACCTCGGCCCTGGCAACGGCGCAGTTTCTTGCGACACAGCACCCTGGTGGAAGCGCGTACGTGATCGGCGAGGCTGGGCTCACCACGGCGCTGCATGATGCCGGATACATCATTACCGACCAGGACCCCGAGTATGTGGTGCTCGGCGAAACGCTCTCGTATAGCTTTGAGCGCATCACGCAAGCCATGCGCTTCGTGGCCGCAGGTGCACGTTTTATCGCCACCAATCCCGACGTTTCTGGGCCGGGCGAGGGTGGCATGGTGCCGGCCACCGGCGCGGTCGCCGCGCTGATCTCGGCGGCAACCGGCGTTCAGCCGTACTACATCGGGAAGCCGAACCCGCTGATTATGCGCACCGCGTTGCGCACACTCGATGCTCACTCAGAGGATTCGGTGATGGTCGGCGACCGCATGGATACCGACATGATCATTGGCACAGAGAGTGGCCTGGAGACGATTCTCGTGCTGACAGGGGTCACGCGGCGTGAAGATGTGCCACGATATCCGTACCGTCCAACGCATATTGTCGAGTCGGTTGCCGATATTGTGGTGGAGCAAAGTGAATGATGCAACAAACAGCACTTGCCCAAGCAGTATTCGCGTTCGCCCAGGCGACCCATGGCCTCGGCGATGCCGATCTCGAGCGCGACTACACCTGGCGCTACCATGACGAGGGGCTGCGCTTCGCGCTGATCGGCACATATCACGAGCTTCGCGATCTGGCGGCGACCACCGCGGCCGAGCGCGCCGCCTACGGCCATCCGATCACCATTGCCCAGCGCGTTCTGGCGCAGTACCACCTGGCCTATCGCGATCTCCAGGCGATCCTGCTCGGCGTCGACGGCACGCTTGCTGGCTGGGCGCCCGCGCCGGGCGAGTGGCCGATCTGGATCGCGCTGTGGCATATGATTGAGGTCGAGCAGAACTTCTTTCCGCGCTGCCGCTACGCCGTGGATCAAATGCACGCCGGCGCCGAACTACAGGTGATGTCCGACGAGGAGAAATGGGCGCTGCTGGCTGAGGAGCCGGACACCGACCCAGCGCGGCTGCGGAAGATCATCTACGGCGACACCGTGCGCACTGCCGCCGACGAGGCCGCCGCGCCCGAACCAACCGCGCTGCAGGGTAGCTTCGCCGACCTGCTGGCCTACTATGATACGCTGCATTCCAGTATCATCCGCGACCTCGCGACCCTGAGCGATGCCGAAACCCTGGCGCCATCGCGCTGGTGGGAAGATCAGCCAATCCCGGTGCGCTACCGGCTGCACCGCTTCGACGCGCACCTGCGCCAACATACCATCCAGGTCGAAAAAACGCTGGCTATGCTCGGCCAGGTGCCCGCCGAGGCAAAGCGGCTGCTGCGCTTGGTCTATGCCGCACTGGCCGCAGCCGAGGGGACGGCCTTGGGCGGTCCTTTCAGCGATAGCCCTGGCTGGCACACGCTGGCCGATACGATCCAGGCACGTACCAAGCAGATCGGGGGTATCCTCGGGCAGTAGTGGATCGCTTGTTGTGTTCATAGCTATAGTGCGTAGTGCGTAGAAATGCCGACTACGCGCTACGCACTATTGGATGATATTTCCAGATCGGGATTAAACGCACTAATCCGATCCATCTACCTCAGCCACAACCACCGCAGGCAGCCGCACGGTGAAAACCGAGCCGACGCCAACCGTACTTTCGACTGCGATTGTGCCGCCCATGAGCGCGCACAGCCGCCAGCTAAGCGCCAGCCCTAGCCCCGTGCCCTCGTACTTGCGCGTCGGCGAGGTGTGCGCACGTGTGAACGCTTGAAACAGTGCTGGTAGCTGTTCCGCGTCGATCCCAATCCCAGTATCGGCGACACGAAAGCTGATCGTTTCGACATCCGCATGGAGCTCACGCCGCACGCTGAGCGTGATCGTGCCCTGTTCGGTATACTTTGCGGCGTTTGAAAGTATATTCGACAGAATCTGCCGAACTTTCATCTGATCGGCGTGCATTGTGCCAAGATCGCTGGCGAAATCGAGCACAAGGGTGTTGCGGTTTTGTTCGATTATTGAATGAAATGCCGTCACAAGATCCTGAATAACCGGGACAATTTGAAACGTTTCCAGCGTCAGATCCAGCTTGCCAGCCTCAATTTTCGAAAGATCCAGCACATCATTGATTAAATCGAGCAGATGATTGCCTGATCTCCGAATGACGGCCAGATCGTTTAGTAATTCAGTATCATGCTGTTCTTCGAACCGAAGAAGCAATAGTTCGGTATACCCAAGGATGGACGTCAGCGGCGTGCGCAGCTCGTGGCTCATATTCGCCAAAAATGAACTTTTCGCCCGGTTTGCCGACTCGGCGGCCTCCTTGGCCCACGAAAGTGCTGCTTCCACCTGCCGCCGCTCGGCGATTTCGCGCCGGAGCGCCGCGCGTTCAGCCTCGATCTCGCGCGCGCCAAGAAAGCTTACTAGCGTAATCATCAACAGCATCACACTGGCGACTATCACAACCCCCGCATCAAACTCGGTTGGTCGAACTCCACGCGCCTGGAGATACACCAGCGCCAGCGCCAGACCCAGCAAATCGGCAATCAGCACCAGCCAGATCTGCCATGGGCGCAGCAACAAGCTTGCAATGACTACTGAGAACAACAGCGCAAACGGGATTATGTTGATCGAACGACCGCCAACCAACACCAACAATGGTGCGATAATCAGGGTGCCCAACAGTAATCCAGCGCCAGCACCGATCCGCCCGCTACGCGCCAGCAGAGTCGCCACGATAAATAAGGCAGCCGCAAGCATTTCGATCGCGATACTCAGCTCTGGGCGCGATTGGAGGATGAACGCCACCGGCACAAAGATCAAGGCCACGGCAGCCATCGCCATGGCAAGCACGACAATCGCTCGACCACGCTGCTGAGCTTCCGAGGAGTCAGCGTAAATGGTCAGCAGCTTGGCCAAAGCGTGTCGCATAGGGTAACCCTTGTGAAGCAGCGTCTGAACTCAATTATAATAGCTGCCGTAATAGCTATAACTATACGCTACCGCCATGATCAAAACGCAACCACACAGCCTAGTAGAGCCGCTATTTCACATCAGCGACGATCCCAACATCACGCGCTTCGATCCGCGACCACCGCCCAGCGCTGGATCGGGTCAAACCGGGCTCATGGTCTGGGCAGTCGGCGAGCGGCTGCTGCACAACTACCTGTTGCCGCGCGACTGCCCGCGCGTTACGTTCTATGCTGCGCCCACCAGCGCGCCGGAAGATGTCGAGCGCTTGCTTGGCACCAGCAACGCAACCTATGTCGTCGCGATCGAGTCGTGCTGGCTATCAGCAGTGCGCGCCGGCCGGCTCTACAAATACGCCCTGCCGCCGGCGACGTTTGCGCCGGTCGACGAGGGCGCCGGCTACTATATCTCACGCGAGCCGGTCGTTCCGCTGGCGGTCGCGCCGATCGACGATATCCTTGGCGCGCTGCTGGCGCGCGACGTCGAGCTGCGGGTGATGCCTTCGCTCTGGAAGCTGCACGACACGATCGCCGCCTCCACGCTGCAGTTCTCGATCATTCGCATGCGCAACGCACTGCCGCGCGTTGCGCAGCCGTAAATGACACGACTTACATGGTCGCTTCCAAAATCCTGTTTTTGCCTTCCCTTCGTCAGGCTCAGGACGGGCGGCAGCCCTTCGGCAAGCTCAGGAACCGCGGTACTTCATTTTTTTATTCTTTTCCTTTTTGCGCTCTGCGAGCGCAAAAAGGAAAAGGACATAATTTGAAACAGCCACGGCGCAAGTCCTGTAAATGGTACTTTTCGTATAAACAACGCCCAGAGCATATGCCTGCATAGATCCGTGGCGTTTTGCCGGATCAAACCATCAAACTCCAGCATTTGACCGGATAGGGTATAATGGCATAGATCGTATGTGCGTATAACAGGAAGGTATTCCTATGCCAAATCAACGGCCCCTGCTCGCGTTGATCGACGGCCACGCGCTAGCCTTTCGCGCATTCCACGCGCTTGCGAAAGCGGGGCTGCGCGCCTCGACCGGCGAGGCGACCTATGCGGTGTTTGGCTTTATCTCGATTCTGCTCAACGCCATCCACGAGCATCACCCCAAGTATGTCGCGGTCTCGTTTGATGTTGGCCGCACATTCCGCGACGATCTCTACGCCGAATATAAGGCCGGCCGCGCCGAGACGCCGGATGAGTTTAACTCACAGCTCGACCGGATCATACAGCTGATTCGGGCCTTCAATATCCCAATCTATACCTTCGAAGGCTATGAGGCCGACGATGTGATTGGCACGCTGGCCTGCCAGGCGACCGCCCAGGGTGTCGACACGATGATTCTGACCGGCGACACCGACACATTGCAGCTGGTCGACGATCATGTCAGCGTGCTGCTGGCCAACCCGTACGTCCAGAAGGGTAAGAACACGCTGCTGTACGACGAGGCCCAAGTGGTCGAGCGCTACAACGGGCTGACGCCGTCGCAACTGGCCGATCTGCGCGGGCTCAAGGGCGATACCTCCGACAACATCCCCGGCGTCAAAGGCATCGGCGAGACCGGCGCGATCGCGCTGCTGAAGCAGTTCGGCACAGTCGAGAATCTGTACGACCACCTCGACGAAGCCCCCAATCGCTTCAAGAAAGCGCTCGAGGGGCAGCGCGAGGCGGCTCTGTTCAGCAAGCAGTTGGCGACGATCGTGTGCGACGTGCCGGTGTCGCTCGATCTGCGCGCCTGCGAGCTGCGCGACTATGATCGCAGCAAAGTGATCGCGCTATTCCAGGAGCTGGAATTCGGAGCAACCAATTTGATCAAGCGCCTGCCAGCCACCGGCGGCGGCATTGAGATGGCCGAGCTTCCCAACTTAGAGGCTAGAGACTTGGAGCTAGAGGCTAGTGAGACCGGGCGAGATCAAGCTAGCCTCCAGTCTCAGGCCTCCAGCCTCTCCGAAGGCCCGCAGCAACTGGCGATGTTCGATATGCCGGCGGCGCCGGCCACCCGGCCGGGCGCGCTGGTGAGCCTGCCAAACGCCGAGCAGCGGACCGCGTTCGGCGATTATCGCGCGGTTCAGACCGCCGATCAACTGAGCGACGTTGTCGCGGCGCTGAAAAGCGCGCCCGGCTTCGCCTTCGATACCGAGACCACCGGCACGCGCGCGGTTCAGGATGATCTTGTCGGCATCTCGATCTCGATCCAGCCCGGCCACGCCTGGTACATCCCGGTGGGGCATCGCGCCGACGATCAGCTGCCGCGCGCGACGGTGCTCGACACGCTGCGGCCGTTTTTCGCCGATCCCCAGCTGCCCAAATATGGCCACAACGCCAAGTTCGACATCGAGGTACTGGAACACGCCGGCCTGAACGTCGTGGGCGTGGCATTCGACACCATGTTGGCGGCGGCCCTGCTCGACAAGAACAAGGGGCTGAAGCAACTAGCGTTCTATGAGCTGAAGATACCAGAGCCAATGACCGACATCCAAGAGCTGATTGGCAAGCGCGGCAAGAATCAGCTCACGTTCGCCGAAGTGCCGATCGATCAGGCCACTCCCTACGCCGCCGCCGACGCCGACATGACCATCCGGCTGGTCGAGGCGCTCGCGCCGCAGCTGGCCGAGCAGCACAAAGTCAACGAGATCTTTCAGAAGCTGGAAATACCGTTGCTGCCGGTGCTTGTGCGCATGGAACAGGCCGGCATCGGGCTCGACGCGCCGTTCTTGCGTGAGCTGGGCCGGCGCATGGGCGACGACCTGGCCAGGCTCGAAGATCAGATTTATGCGTTCAACGATGGGCTCAAGTTCAATATCAACTCGGGCGACCAGCTGAGCGATGTGTTATTCAAGACGCTTGGCATGCCGACCGCCGGCCTGGAACGGACCAAGACCGGCCGCTACTCGCTGACCGCCGGCGTGCTGGAAAGGCTGCAGGCCCAGAACGAGCACCCGATCATCGACCTGATCCTGCGCTACCGGCAGTTGACCAAGCTCAAATCGACCTATGTAGATGCGCTGCCCGAGATGGTCAACCCCGAGACCGGGCGGGTGCATACCTCGTATAGCCAGCTGGGCGCGGCAACCGGCCGCCTGTCCTGTTTACCTGCGGGCACTCTTGTCAATACTGGGCGCGGACTGGTTGGTATCGAAACTGTGCATCCTGGTGAGATGATTCGTACAGCACATGGACCGCGTCGCATGCTGGCATGGCAGGCGACAGGTGAAAAGCCTGTGGTGGTCTTGAAGCTCTCAAACGGCATTACATTGCGTTGCAGCCCAGAGCACCGCATCCGCAGCCGAGGTGCATGGATTGAGGCGAAGGATATTACGGTCGGCGATCCGGTGTATATGAGCTTCACCGCAGGGCTGTTCGGCGATCAAACGGCGCTCAATTTGCACTACGCGAGCCACTACGACACACGGAAAACGCCAACTCTACCAACCGAATGGACTGTTGAACTTGCCGAGTTGGTAGGCTACCATATGGCGGATGGGCATATTGCGCGAAGCAATTACAATGGGAAGCCATCCAGAGTCATTCTTGCTTTTGGATGGGAAAACGAAGAATTAATCGAACATTTCTCGGGAATTATTCGTGAAGTGTTTGGAAAAGAACCTGTCAAGCGAATTACGAAAGCATGTCCGATATTGGAAGTCTCAGGCGTCGATATTGGGGGGATGCTGGAGCAGATCGGCGCGGGTGGCAAATCGAAGGAGATTCGGGTTCCTCCGAGCCTCTTTCAGGCGCCAGAGTCGATTGTGGCCGCATTCCTGCGTGGATATTTTGAAGGAGATGGATATGCTGGTCACGATGGCGGCATCGTTGCCCGTTCTGTCAGCCAGGACATGCTCGAGGATGTTCAGCAGATCTTAACACTCTTTGGTATCCCCTCAAGTATCAGGAAAGGTACACCTGATCCTCGTGGCTATGCCCCCCGTGACACACTCGCTATACTGGGCGATCGGTCCAAGCGGGTTTTCTATCAGCGTATTGGCTTCCTTTCGAAGAAAAAACAACAGGCCTGCTTGAGCGTTATCTCCAGCTCGAAGGTAAGAAGCGCGGCCGAAATCCTTACACTTCCTTCAAGCTTTGATATGAAGTCACTTAAACCAGCGATCTACGCAGCGCATCGTGGGCTAGACGGGAGAACTCCGTCAACTGTCCAGGTCTTTGCTTCCAAACTAGCAAGGGGACAGCAAACGATGACGCTTCCGCGAGCAGAATGGGTAGTCGACTCATTGCCGGACTCGATAGCCAACAAATCTGCGATCTTCTTACACGAGGCTGTCAGCGCCCAATATTATGAACTACGGGTCGTCGATATTTCGGATGAGGCGCCCACGCCTATGTATGACATCGCAGTTGATCAGATTGCGCAATATATGGCGCAGGGCATTGTAGTCCACAATTCCAACGAGCCGAATCTTCAGAATATACCGACCCGCACTGACGAGGGCCGCGAGATCCGCCGCGGCTTCGTGGCCGCGCCCGGCTGCGTGTTTATCGCCGCCGACTACTCGCAGATCGAGCTGCGCGTGCTGGCGCACATCACGCAAGATAAGAACCTGATGCAGGCGTTCAAGGAGGGGCAGGATATTCATGCGGCTACGGCATCGCAGCTATTTGGCGTGCCGATCAATAAAGTCGATAAGAACCACCGCCGTATCGCAAAGACTTCAGTATTCGGTATCATCTATGGCATTAGCGCGTTTGGCCTGGCGCCGCGGATTGGCACTAGCCGCACCGAGGCGCAGCAGCTGATCGACGCGCTGTTCGCCCGCTTCCCAGGGCTGCGCGACTACATCGACAGCACGCTGGAAGAGGGCCGGCGCGAAGGCTTCGTCCGCTCGCTGTTCGGACGCCGGCGCTACATGCCCGATCTGCGCGTGAATGGGCCGCGCCGCCAGGCAGCCGAGCGCGAAGCGATTAACGCACCGATCCAGGCCACCGCCGCCGACATCATGAAGATCGCGATGATCCGCGTGGACGAAGAGCTACGCCGCCGCGCGCTGAAGACCCGTATGCTGCTGCAGGTCCACGACGAGCTGATCTTCGAAGCGCCGCACGGCGAGGTCGACGAGGTGATCCAGCTGGTCTGCGAGCAGATGGAGGGCGCCTACCCGGATCTGCGGGTGCCGCTCAAAGTCGATGTCGAGAGAGGGCCAAATTGGGAGGAGATGAAGGAGGTCGAGACCCCGGCATAATCGAGAGCTTATGTTACAATGTACATGTATCAATATATCGTCAACAACGAGGAACTAAGTCACCTATGCAGATAGTCGATCCGATTCCGCAGCCAGCAACGCACAATGGCGTAACGCAGCAGCCGGCCAGGCCGACCTTCTCGATTGTTGGACCGGTTTATAACGAAGAGGCACTGCTGGAAGAATTCTGCCTGCGCATGATTGAGGTGCTGGAACCGCTCGGCGAGCCGTTCGAGCTGGTGCTGGTCAACGACGGATCGCGCGATCGGTCACCCGAGATCTTGCGCCGCATGAACGAGCGCGACCCGCGCATCAAGGTGATCAATTTTTCGCGTAACTTCGGCATGCAGGCCGCGCTGACCGCCGGGCTCGACTACGCCGGCGGCCAGGCGATTATCGTTATGGATACCGACTTACAGGACCCGCCCGAGGTCGTGCCGCAGCTGATCGCGAAATGGCGCGAAGGCTACCAGCTGATCTATGCGCAGCGAGCCCAGCGCGCCGGCGAGACCTGGTTCAAGAAGTTCACCGCCTCGGCATTCTACCGGCTGATCGGCAAGATCACCAGCATCCAGATCCCGGTCGACACCGGCGAGTTCCGGCTGATGGATCGCAAGGTGGTTGATGCCATTAAGCAGATGCGCGAGTATAATCGCTTTATGCGCGGATTATCGGTCTGGGTTGGTTATAAGCAGACCGGCATCACCTACGAGCGCGACGCGCGCAAGGCCGGCGAAACCAAGTTTCCGCTAAAGAAAATGTGGCGGCTGGCGCTCGACGGCATCACCAGCTTTTCGTATCTGCCGCTCCAGCTTGCGACATATATCGGCTTCTTCGTGGCGATGCTAAGTCTCGCGTTTTTGATCGTTGTCTTTCTGCTGCGCCTTTTCAGGCCCGACTTCTTCTATGGGCAAGCAAGCGCGTTGGTGAGCGTGTTGTTCCTCGGCAGCGTTCAGCTGATCTTCCTAGGGATCATCGGCGAATATCTGGGGCGCATTTACGATGAGGTCAAGCGCCGCCCGCTGTATATCGTCGCCGAAGAGCTCGGGTTTGAGGAGCATCCAAGCCCATAATCGCCGCGGCGTGTTTCACCCCCGCCAAACATCTCGTATGCGGCGGCCAGATGTTAGCTTGCCACACGCCAACTGGCATGCTACAATGGAGCTAGAACATTCTAGCGGCCAGCGACCATCCACATGATCAAGCATAATTCGACGAATTGCGCGCTCCGGCCTTTGGTCGGGGCGTTTGTGTCTACCGCGTTCGAACGTTTGAACGTTTCAACGTTTCAACGTTCAGAGGAGTAAAGCCATCGAAGAGCAGACCATCCAAACCACCGCCGACGGGAAGCGCATGCACTCGACCGCCGCGCCGCGCGAGCGGGCCTTTCTGGTCGGGGCCGAGCTCACCGGTGGGCGCAGCGCCTGGCACGCCGAGGACTCACTCCAAGAGCTCGAATTGCTGGCCGATACCGCGGGCCTCGAGGTCGTCGGCAGCATGTACCAGCGGCTCAAACAGCAATTTCCCAAATATTTTATTGGCCCTGGCAAAGTCGAAGAGATCGCCGAGCTACGCGAAGAGCTGAAGTATGACCTGGTGGTGTTCGACGACGAGCTGACGCCGGCGCAGACGCGTAACTTGGAAGACACGCTCAAAGTGCAGGTGCTCGATCGCACCGGCCTGATTCTCGATATCTTCGCCACGCATGCGCGCACCCACGAGGGCCGCATCCAGGTCGAGCTGGCGCAGTACAAGTACTTGCTGCCGCGTCTGCGCCGGCAATGGCTGCACCTCGAGCGGCAGGCCGGCGGCGGCGGCGCGGCGGCCGGCGGCGTAGTGGGCCTGCGCGGCCCCGGCGAGACGCAGCTCGAGCTCGACCGGCGGATGATTGGCCACCGGATCGCGCTGCTCGAGCGCCAGATCGACGAGGTCCATCGCCACCGCGAGCAGTATCGCGAGCGCCGCCGCAAGAGCGGCATCCCGATCGTCGCACTGGTTGGCTACACCAATGCCGGTAAATCGACCCTGCTCAACGCGCTGTCGGGCGCACATGTGCGCGCCGAGGATCGGCTGTTCGCCACGCTTGACCCGACGACGCGGCAGATCGAGTTGCCTGGCGGCCAGCAGATCTTACTCACCGATACGGTCGGTTTCATTCAGAAACTGCCGACCGAATTGGTCGCGGCGTTTCGGGCCACGCTCGAAGAGATTCGCGAGGCCGACCTGCTGCTCCATGTGCTCGATATTACCCATCACAATGCGGCGCAACAGACCGATACGGTGCTTGACACGCTGAAGGAGCTGCACGCCAGCGGGCGACCGATGATCACCGTGCTCAATAAAGTCGATCTGATGGAGGGTGTCGACGAGGCCGTAGTTGGGCGGCTGGCCAGCGAATTGGGCTTGCCGAATGACTATGTGGCCGTCTCTGCCCAACGCGGATGGGGCATGGAGGCGCTGCTCAAGCGGATCGAGGAGATGCTGGGCCAGCGCATGGCCACACTCGAGGCATTCATCCCCTACAAGCGCAACGACCTGGTGGCGCTCTGGCACCAGCGCGGCGTGATCGACAACGAGCGCTATGATGCGGAGGGCACGCATATTGTGGGCCGCGTGCCAAGCGCGATCGCCGCACAGATCGGGGCATTTCGCGTCGATGGCGAGGATGGCCGGTAGAAAGTCGCAAACAGAAATCCTGCCAATCTGTTATGTAGTGCGTAGTGCGTAGGGACGCGATATATCGCGTCCCTACGCACTACGCTCGCTATCGACGAGTTTATTTTTCGAAACACCCGTGTAGAAATTTGACTAATGGCTTCCCGCAGCACTGCGCCAACAATCGAGGCAAGCGAGCCGACCACCACAGCGCAGCACACCGAGCGCCCGCCCACGCCCGCAGTTGCTCGCCGAAACTATCGGCTCGGCGTCGTCAACGGTGTACTCTTTACGCTCGGCGAGTCGCTCAGTAGCGCGGGCCTGGTTCTGGCGCTGCTGGTACGCCAGTTGGGTGGCCCTATAAGCTGCCATTGTACCGCCGCGCCGCGGTCGCGCGCATCGCGGCCTTCATGACCGTCATCGGCGCGATCTTCGCCGTAACCAGCACATCGCCGACAATCAGCCTGTGGTTGATTGTGATCTGTTATAGTATCTATAATCTGGGTGGTGGAACCAGCACGCTTGTGTGAACTTTTTTTCGAAAGGAATTTCGAGTTCGTTGCTTCCCAAAATGCAGGAGACATGAGCGATGCGTACTTTCTCAGCTGGTGCCTCTAGCACTACCCGAAGGTGATACCGTTCAAGGTTCCTACGCTTCAAGTCATCAGAGGCATTAATAAAGTCCTCCCGTGTCTCGGCCAATCGGTGACTATCAGCGACAATGGCGGCAATTTCCTCGTCACTAAATGGCATCTCAATCCGCTCTTGAGCTTTGGCCTTTTGCAGTTCAAGTTCGGCAATATCCTTCACCAATCTACCGGCAAGTGTCTCTAACTCATCCTCGGTAATAATGCCTCGGCCTGCCATACTGATGTATCGGTTTCGCTCGCCACGCTTCTCAGTAATGAGACTTTCTATAGTGGCAATACGTTCTAGATAGGGAGCGTTAATCTCGTTCAATTCTGCTTGCCGCGCACGGAGTTTACACTCCACCAGTTCAGGATTTGTTAAGAGGCTAACCAGCCAATCCCAAACTACAGCGTCAACCCTGTATCCATTGAAGGCGGGAAGCGAACAAATCTTTGGAACGTTATCCGTGCCGCTACAGACATATGACCACTGCGCACTCGTCTCTTTGCCGTCTTTATTCTTCCTCGGCGGCTGGTAGTTCCCTCGAACGCTTAGCTCGCAATGACGACAGCGAACTAATCCCCGTAAGAGGTTGAAGTATCTGGACGGACGACCGCGCAGAATTTCCAGATTATCTTTCAGACGCTCCTGAACAAGTCCATATTGCTCAGCCGATATAATTGGTGGCACATCGACCTCAACCCACTGTTCTGGGTCGGTGCTGGCGCGTTTGCGTTCATCTCCTACGCCGCGCGTCTCGGTCTTGGCGTAATGCCATTTTCCGGCATAGGTTTCGTTCTTCAGAATGTCATGTACGGTTCGACGGTTCCATACTCCCGCAGCTTGCTTCTTGTTCGTGTGTGTTCCTTTGTCTCCGCGGGTCGGGACACCCATTTTAGATAGCTTATCGGTGATCTGCCGGATAGAGAGCGGTTTGCCGTCCTCATCACCTCGTATATACCAAATGACAATGAAGCGAACAATCCGTGCCTCGTCCTCGAAAACCTCTAGCCACTGCCGCTTGCCATCAGATTTTACGGTATAGCCATACGGAGCCTTCGACACAACAACGTATCCGCTTCGCGCTTTTCCCATTCGGCCTGATTTGGCTCGCTCGATAATCAGCTCACGTTCATATTCGGCAATGGCAAGTTCAAGAGTTTTGAGAAAGCGTCCTTGCGGCGTGTCGTCATACTTACCTTTGACGTATTCTATATGAGCGCCCATGCGCTCAATTTCCCGTTCCATCACAAGTCCAGCAACAGTCGAGCGGGCAAACCTGTTGATACTCAGAACAATGACTTTCTTAATGCTCTTCGATTTGACCACCCCCTTGAGCTGCATCCAGTTCGGTCGGTCCATGCTGGTGCCCGTATACGCATCAATAAAGGGTTCCTCAATAATGCTAATACCTCGCTCCTCGGCATACTTTAGACAATCCCGAATCTGTTCAGGGATGCTGTAGCCTTCTTCCTGGCTCTTGTCGCTAACCCGAATGTAAATAACACCAGATGTAAATTCGCTTAGCATACAAGACCTCCTTACGAAGATAGGTTTCCATTTAAATCCGACGGGACGATTGCTGAAAAGTGAGGGAGAGAAGAGGCTACAATGCAGACAGGTCAGTATACCATTACATAGAACTCATGAGGTATTACTTGCCATAGATTTTATGCATGGGTTTCGAATGAGCGATTCAGTTTGTCTATGGTATTCAAATTACACAGGTTTTATCATTTATCATGATTTTTTTGGGTCTTATGCTCACTCTATTTGCTATATTGCTCGCTGTATTACTAATCGCAGCGCTCTGGATCATAAGACGGTTTCGGAAGAATGCGCTATCTTTACGCCCATATGCAGAGTTAGAACCTCGCCAGCGTCTCATTCGACAACTGTGGCTCATGCCCTTAGTAATCGGCATAGGTATAGGTTGTTCTATACTTCTGTCTCGACGTGAGACGATTAGCGAATTTTTTTGCCAGGAGTTCAATCATCAATTCAGGCAGTGATATTCCCATTGTTTGCCGTCAGCCTGATATTCCTTCCGCCTACTGAAGATACATTCCTTGTATGGATGTCTCGTTTATATCGTTTGATTGTTTTATATCTCGTTGTGGCGCTTGTTGTATTTCTTGGCATTTTGTATTACGTGCAAGAGTTGTATCCACGACTACCACAAGAGTTCGGCGGTGTACGGCCACGATGTGTCTACTTGGATGTAACACAGGCACAACTTTCAGAAGAAATGCGCATTGCCCTTCTTACTCCTAACGCCGCACAATCGACGCAACCTGTGATTCGCTCGATAAGAGTGGATGAACTATATGTGAATGACAGTGGGGTAATTATTCGAGCAAATAACCAGGTACATGAAATAACCAAAGATGTCATTGTTTCAAAAACGACGTGTGATTAAACTGTCCAGTGAATTTAGATTGTGGGTGACTTTCTGGCCGCTCGTCACATGGTATAATAGGCTCTCTAAACGCAAGACTTGACAGATAGAGGTGACCAATGGTGAAGCTTGAACTGACACTGGAGGAGGCAGAGCAACTCCGCTTCATTCTTGAAAGTTACCGAAACGATCTCCGTGGTGAGGTTCGTGAGACGGATTCGCGCGCGTTTCGTGCCCAGCTAAAGGAACGGGAGGCCTTTATCGACCAACTGTTGCAGCGATTGCCCCCCGCCGTCGAGGAGGCATCAGCATAACAGGCCTGGGCAAAGCTTGAAGGGTTGGTCTTAAGTGGTAGAGAGCTAGAGTTGCGGTATCAGCGTAAAGCCCTGCTTGGCGTACCATTCATCAAATGAAAAGATATCAGGAGCAGCGTACTTTCGTGCAATTGTTGCAACGATTGCATCAAAGAGAGTGTTCTGTTTGGAACCGAAGGGTTGAAACAGGTTACTTGCCTGAGTCAGTATGTATCTTTTCCAGCGATCGAATTCGTCGCTTAAGTGCATCATTTGGGCGGTTGGTGCAGTGAACATGGCTCACTTTAGGCGCCGTTTACATCGTTTCAGCCTATTCAGTTCACTTCCAGAAAATACCGGTAACAGTTAGCTCAATGAGAAGCTCCCCATTGATGACTTGCTGCCGCACCGTTTCAGCAAGGGCAGCATTGTTGAGGCATCGTTGCAGTGCGGTTGCCGCTTCGACAACTGCGGTAAGAGGAAAAAGGACATCTGCCTGTTGTGCAACGAGGTGCTTTGCCGCTTGCACAGCAACGGCATGGTTTACATCGTCGGTATGGAGTAAGGCGATCAATCCATCGGCATCACCAACAATAATCGGTGATTTATTCGTCCCAGGTGTATTCATTATGTCTTGCAGACAGGTCTTTTGGTAATCCACTTCCTTTCGGGATTAATCCAACAAGAGATAGCAACGCTTTCGCGCTTCCTCCCCGCTCTTTTTGAACGACCTCGATACCTTTATCAATAATGAGACGAGTAACTTCAGCTTTCGGCGCCTGCATGGTAACGGATAACAAGTTTATTTGTTTTCGCTGCGCTTCATTGAGATACACGGTGGTAGGAGCAAGTTGGGTTCGCATATGCGATGAGCATATACGTGGTCATTGCTCATTGCAAGTAGGAAACCGTAAACTGAAGTATCGTCTCAAAAACGGTCGTAGTTAGGCGGCTTGCTCGCATTCGCAATCGCCGGGCCGCTGGTGCGCTGGCTGCTTGGTACATCCAGCCCGCTGCCCTTCCCACAGAACTTTGGCGTGCTGTGCTCGATCGCGCTGGTCGCTATCGCGATCGGTTTGATGGCGTTCACATTGATCGACGAGCCGCCGCAAGCCCACCCAGGCCCGCGTATGCGGGTGATCGAAGGATTACGCTGTGCCCCGTCGATCATGCGCACGAATGACAACTACCGCTGGTTTATTATCTCGCGCATGCTCACGCGGGCCGGGCTGATCGCCGAGCCATTCTATCTGATCTATGCGACCGAGGCGCTCGGCCTGCCCGCTGGAGTCGCCGGAATCTTTCTGGCGGTGCGCGCGATCACCGGGGCGCTGTCGAATCTCCTATGGAGCCGCATCAGCGATCGGCGCGGCAACCGGCAGCTCATTCTGTTGAGCGGCATACTGGTGATCTGTGGGCCAGCCGTAGCTTTCATCGGCCCTTTGCTCGCTTCGGTGGTCGGGCTGGGGCACGACGGGCTGCTGATAGCCATGGGATTGGTATTTTTCATCAGCGGCGCCGCAAATGATGGCAACAGCCTGGCCGGCAGCACGTACCTGCTTGAGATCGTGCCGGAAGACGAGCGACCGATCTATATCGGGCTGGCCAATACCACGCTGGGGATCGTGACCTTCTTACCGGTGCTGGGTGGCTGGCTGGTAGCCTGGCTCGGCTACCGCGGAACCTTCGTGACCAGCCTGGTGTTCGCGTTGCTTGGGCTGATCGCGTCGGCGCGGCTACGCGAGGCGCACGCCAAGCGGCAGATGTAATACCAAATTCGGCTCATCAGCTGAGTAGTTGTGGATTGTAATCGTATATGTGATCTGCTTGCCGGGCTGGGGAGTGGCATTGTCGGGCGCCTTCGTCACCGTGAGCTGGCTAATTCCGCACGACGGCAGCTTGAATGCGCCGATGCGGGTGCGCCAGCTGGCCGCAGAAGTGCTGGCGTAATACTCGCTTGTGTACCAAAAGGTACAGTCGTAGCTGGGGTCCACATTCATCGAGCTATAGTCGCCCCAGCGATTACCGCCATTGATCTGTACGCCGCCGCCTGCTTGCAGCGTTACCTCATTCTGGAGTATGCCGAGCGTCTCGGTATACAGCCTGGTGGCGTAGCGGATCGCCGGGTTGAGGCTGCTGCTCGATACGCTGTAGCCCAGGGCGATGTTGCCGCTGCGGTCCATGGCGGCACTGCCCATCCAGCGATAGTTATTGTCGGGTGAGTGTGTGCCTTGCTGAAAGATCGACCAGCCGCCGCTGCCGGTCTTACGCAGCTCGAACCAGCGGATGCCGGTGCGAACCGACCCGGTCACCTTCACGGTGAAAGTACCCACCAGCGCCTGGTGCACGCCGAAGTTCCGGTAGGCCAACCGCCACATCGGATACTCGGCTAATGCGTCGACCTTCTCACCTGGGGCCGGCTGCGGAACGCAATCGAATTGAAAAAAGTTACATATCAGGTAGTTGAACGGTGTGGGCAGCTCCTGCGCTTGTGCAAAGGTCGACTTGGCCGGCGTGGTCCAATCCACATGGAACTCCCACACCTCCAACCGGTCGACGCCAGGGAATCCCTGCGTCGGCCAGAAGACGTCGTCCATGATGGTGTAGAAGTAATTCGGCGTGCCGGCCGGCGGCGCTGTAGGGCCGTCGAGGTCGCTCGGCAGCATAAAGTTGCGCTGCACCTGGAACTTTTGAAAGGTCGCCGTCTGGCCGTTCAGCATCCTGGCCCGATCAAAGGCGAACACGCCGACCTTGGCAGTGCCCCCGCCGCTTGGGGCGCCTTCGTTAGAGGACATGTAGTAGGCGTCGGGCCAGACGCCGAACTTGAGATAGTCGGGAAAGTCGGTGACCGAAAATTCATACAGGTAGTACGCGCTGGCCGGGTTGGGAGTCTGGGAGATGGCGATACACACGGCATAAGGTGCCGAGGCCACAAACTGGCTCAACAGCCAGCGATCGGCGAGCGAATCGTACAGCACGACAGGGTCGCCATCATTCGTCACCTGGCACCGGTTGCCCGCGTTTGCGCTGACCCACAGCTGGTTGATGTCGGTAGGGGCTTTCAGCTGCGCGCCGGTCTTGTCGTAAATCGCGAACTTTGCGTTGACCATCTGGACATAGTGGTTCGGGCCTACGTCGCCGATCGTGTCTGGGGGCACAAACCCTGTCGCAGCGATGCCATCGAAGCTGCGAATCGGGTCCGGCGTTCTGCTCACCGCCGCCCTGACGCCCCGTTGCACCAGTGGGTCGCTGGTTTGCTGGCCAGTGCCATCCGCCGTTCCCAGGACGCCCCCTTGACGCGAGGGAACTTCACGCACCGGATCGCCAGGCTGCCATAGTGGCGCTGCGGGCAGCAGGCGCACCTCCTGGCTGACTTTGGGCGTGACCGGCTGGCTAACAGATGGCCGCTGCCCGGCCTGGTCTTGCGCCTTGATCGAAGGGACTCTGCCTGCGCCCGCAGACAGCACCAGCAGCAACAGGCTTACTCCAACGATCAGCGCCCTTCGCGAGGACGTCATGGTACCTCTCCTTACACTACCTGGTACAGCTCTACCTACATATGAGGATGATCAAAATCTGTAGGGCCTCCTCCTCGTGTGTCGCAGCGGCTGCGCGGCGCATAGAGAATCGAATGCCCTCTCGGCGATAGAGAATTGAGAAAAAGCATCAGGACCTTGGGAATCGGCATTTTTAGTAAACGCCTGCATGGCTTCCTAGAGCGCCAGCACAAATGCGTCCTCGCTACAAGGACTTCAATTTCATCTTGCATCTGATCACCTATGTGTCTGACACCCGTGATATTTTGGTATCCTCCGGCGTCGTACTCTTTAGCGATCCACCGCCATCAGTAGCGCGCTCGCGCAGGGAGGTGCATATGCATACTTGGTATCGGTATACTTTGCTGGCCGTTCTGGCGCTGCTGCTCTCGGCATGCGGCGTGGCGACCAGCAGCGCCGCAGTCAGCGCGCCGACGGCCATACAACCGACGGCAGCACAAGCGGCCACGAGTGGTGAATCTAGAGGAGAACGCTCCAAAGCGACCCCTAACACGAACGTCATGCCCAATACACCTCCCAAGATTTGCCCCGTCACGCGCCCGCCGGCTCAGTCGTTCAGGCCACCAGCACGCTACCCGCGCTACGCACCATCCCCCGATTCGTTTTGGTATGGCACGGCCTCGCTCTGGACCGCAGTGCCCAAAACAGGGGTGTGGTCGGGGCTGCCCGATAATCCCGAGGGCTATACCCAAAAAGTGTTTTGGTGGCGCGAGGGCTATGTATGGACTGAGGAACCCGAGCCGCAGTTGGCGGTGACCGGTCGGCGCCTCGACGCGACCGCAGTGCCCCTGAATGTGTCGCGCGCGACGAATGCCTTTGCCGAAGATATTCAGTCGGCGATATTGGTTGGGGTGGACTTTCCGACCCTGGGCTGTTGGGAAATTACCGGAGAGTACGCTGGAACGAAACTCAGCTTCGTGGTGTGGGTTGCCCCCTGAATAGTTCCTGATACAATGACGTGTATGACAGCGTACTGGACGCGCAATCTGGGATGAGGCAGGCTGTACCGCTGGTGAGACTCTATGTATGATATTCACTTTCGCCGCACTCAGAGCGTGATCGGAAACTAGGCTACAGGAGCGAGGCGTTTCATCATCAAGTGGATGGAACCAAGATTGACCCACGACTCGCTCTTTTCAGGTAAGCGTTCATAGTCTTTACTCAGTCGTCTTGACACTTTGGCTATCCAGCACAGCTTTTTGGGGTTCCCCATCGCGTTTAAGGACTTTACGAACCGCTTTGCGGGGCAGATCATTGACACGGACTAGGGTTCCGTCGGTGGTCCACAGGTCAAAATAGTAGCGCACGGTCGAGCTCTTGGGAAAGGTAGTCGGGATCATGCGCCACTGGCAGCCTGTACGATCCCTATACAGTAATGCGTTCAGCACTGCCCGACGATCCACCTTTGGCGGCCGACCGGTTGCCTTGCGTTCATTCAAGATTGGTTCAACCAGCACCCATTGTCCGTCCGTGACATCTGTTTGGTAGCTCATTGCGATCTAGCAACCTCTTCATGGAGTGTTCGTACATATGAGCGAGGAACTATACCACAAATGACGTCGAGTTTCTGATCACGCTCTAAAACCGAGCCCGCACCTGCGGTTGCACCACAAACTCACGTTTTGAAAGCGGCATGGTCAACCACCTCGTGCTCGTTTTTTCATCGATCTACCTCCTCTGCTGGCGTAAACAAACCGAAGTAGCAGTCACGGCATAGGTGGCTGCTAGGATAGAGTCGCTACTGGCCGAGTTGGGTGTTAAACGTCAAGCACTTTTCCTACCCAGTCATATACTACGAGCTTTGAGAGCTTTATGTTCAAAAAACTGTCATCTACGGGGGATGGTCGTTCTAGCTCAACCGCAGTACACTAACACCATCATTTTGTGAAATCCAGTTATCTATTACACGATCACTTGTACTACCGCTTTACGACCGCGAATTTAACCAGAATAGACTATCTGCGAAGAATTAGATGTCTATCTGACCTTGCAATAGACGCAAATGTTGGGGGTTGAGTGCCATTATTTCACAGAAAGGAGTGTTAACACCGAGTACAAAATGATTGGCAGTGTCCGACGACCACGCTAGGATCGACCTGCGTTGGTATCCCACTGAGGAGGTATACTTCATGGACGAAGAGCGTTTAGCTGAACTGAAAGCAACCGGCCAGGCTGTTGAAAAACTGGCCGCAGACGAAGCAACATTCACCCGCGTTGCTGAAGCTTTTCAAGCGCAGAACGCGGAACTCTTTCAATCGGAGCTTTCTAAACTCGGCCTGCTGTCGGACTGTCACTTCATCTGTCGGTGGTTCTGTAGCAAGCACTGCATCTTCGTGTGCAGCAAGTTATGCCGGGAACCTATCACCCCGCTCGATCCCCAGGAACGAATCAAGGAGATGCGCGAGTTCGCCCAAGTTACCGCGCACATTGCGGCGGACGACGCGTTGCTTAAAGCCTTCATCGCCGCAGTAGACACGGAGGACGAGAACGCATTCAACGCGCTGCTCGTCCGGAACAAGTGGCAGCGGTTCTGTCATCAAATCTGCCATTATATCTGTGCCGTCCGCTGCCGGCTCGTGTGCAAGCTGTTCTGCCCCCCGCCCCCGCTGATTACCGAGGTTTCGTTCATTCCGACGTCCCAGATCGACGCGGATGGCTTCGGTGCCGGGCCGAGTTTCGGCAGCGCCGCAACGTCGGCCGATAACAAGCCGGCCGGAGTGGGGGATCACCCCTTTGGTGCCTCAACCAACATTCGCGGGGTGTTCAGTATCGCGAGCCCCTTTCAATACAAGGTAGAGTTCGCAACAGCGGAGACCGGGCCGTGGACGCCCATCAAGACCCCCATGCAAGACTTCCGGCTCAACCCCGGCTTTCCCCCGCCACCGCTTTTTCTCACGTATACGCGCGCTGCCGATGTGAACGGCTGGTACAATGTCAGCGAAATCGGACTGGCGGGGTTCGACAACCTGACGAACTGGATTACCACATCTGTCGCGGACGGTCTCTACTTTTTGCGGCTGACCGTTCGCAACGCGCTTCTGGCGGAGTTTCTGAGTCCGGTGGTACCCGTTCGGATTGATAACACCGCTCCCACCAAGCCAGACATCACGCTGCAACTCCAGACGCCTGATGGCGAGCGTACCAAGCTGGGATGCTGCGAGACCGTAAAGCAGGGTGACGGGAATACGATCGTCATCACCTTGCAGGCATCTGACGACAACTTTAGCCAGATCAGTGTATCGTTATTGGGCGGATGCGGCGTTGGAATCGGTATTGTCGACATTAACGCTGTCGCGCTGTCGAAGACCTACAATGGCAACACCGCCGATACCGGGTATCCTGCGCCAACGGAGTTTGTGTGGGATCCATGGGCAACGAAGATTGACCCGTGTTGTTACCTGATCTATGTGCAGATCAATGACCGGGCAATTCTCAACGATGCCTGGTCTGGCGGCCACTCCAACGTGAATTGGCACTCGATCACGATCGCGTAGGACACGTTCAACGAAATCAAGGTTTGGAATGCATCGTCCCAGATGAGACAACCTCGATTTTTGCGCCTGGTACACCAACCGATAAGTCCTTCCCTCGCGTGGTGCGTGGACACCCCACCCGCGCACCACTGCCTCCTAGCGCTGGCAGCAACATGTCATGATTGTAGCCCTGCAACACTTGGGTGCGTTTGTTTACTTTCTACTTGATTACCGGCTACTCTCCGTCGTGCGTTTTCGCATGTCGGCGTGCTTCCAGTGCTCGGCGCAACGCCTCGGGTTGTGGTCGTATCTTTTTTCGCTGTCTGGAGCAGATAATACTACTTTGTCATTTTGGACGAATCGTAGCGAAAGCGTTCAGCCGTTACCGAACTGAGCAGGCCCTCTTATACATGGAACGTTCCTGGTGCGATGAAGTCGGAATCCTTGACCACGGGATGCCGCTGCAAGATCGTACTTATCTCACGAAGTTGCGCCTCACTCAGCCGAAGCTGGTTGCCCTCGGCAGGGTTGACCCGCGCTAAGAGCGTGCCCGCTTGAGCATCCCGCGCAAAGACCCCGAGCGTCTCCGCCACTGCCGCGGGTGGTAAGCCACAATACCTGAAGACTGCACTGAGGACGCGTTCCCGTGCGGCGGTCAGATCGGCGTAGCGCACCGCCAGGATCGGAATCCCCTGAGAATACTGCGCGAGATACCACTCCATGATGGCAAGCCACCACAGGGCCAGATGTTGCGGGAGCGATACCTTAGCCGCGCCTGCATCGAGGTACGCGCTCATGTGTGTGAAGTCTTCATTGATGAGTTGGCTAAACAGCGCGCGCCACTCGCCCATCGGCATCTGCTCCGGCATGTCCACCAGCTTGAAGAGGCGATAGAACGACGCGACAAAACCAACCGCATCCCGGTATAGGAAGAGATTCTTCGCCTGGGGAAAGGTCGTCTGAAACAGGTCCATCACCTGTAGCCCCTCGTTGCGCAGCTTCAGAGCATAGGTCGAGGGCGTTTTAAACGGGGTGGGTTTGCACAGAAAGCGCACCGTACAGTCCAGGAGGTTACGGAGCTCGGCGTCCCGCTGCTCGTCCGCACGACGCAGGTGGACAAACTGCGTGGCGACATCCGGTTCGGCCAGACTGCGAACGCTGTCCAGTGCGTTGAAGACATGACTCAACAGCGTCGAGCCACTGCGCCCCGATATATAGATGACAATGAGGTGCTGCACCTCGGGCAGAGCATGAGCGAGCTGTCTGAACGTTTCGTAGGGGACCGCGATGAGCCGCTGGGCCTGTTCGTACTGCGTCTGATAGACGAAAGGTGCCATGGCCAAGTCAACATCTGGGGGCAGTTCCACAAAGATCGCGCGTTTCTGCGCATCATCGAGGCAATACAGACTCAGGTTTGGCTGGTTGAGCACGATGTCGGCGTTGACTGCTGCACCAGTGCTGAGGCTGAAGTCGGCCAGGCTGGCCAGGTAGCCAGGCATCTGCCGATGTTTGGCCTCAATCGTGAGCGAGTGTACGGTCATGCCCTTGCCTCCTCTCGAACGCTTACTCCGCACGGGGAATCACGTTGTTTTCAATTCTATTGCCGTCTACACCCGCCGGTACTACGTGCTCAGTTCCGAAGCGGCCGATACGCTTCAATCCGGTTTGTCCGGATGAGCTCTTCAATTGCCAGACCAAAAAGCTGTAGCTCAGCATCACAGCGTCGCATGACACTGGAAACCATGCCACAGCCGGCCCTGATACTAGTCCCACCCCAACAGCTCCTTGGCGTCTTGTCTAGTATAGCACTCAGGACCTTATTGAGGGGGCGGATGGTGGCACGTAAAACAATATAGTACGGAAATGTTGTTTTAGCACGCCTCAAATTGACGCTTATGGCGTGAGTGTAAAATCTGAAACAAATGAACGAAGAAAAAGGACTGACGACTGCATGGCACAGTTGTTAGTCCTTTCATTCTGGTGATACTGTCGTTTTAGGCAGCGGTTCGGTACCGGTGCTTGGTTAGTTAGCCTCCACCGGCTTGGTTCTCCGTGCTGGTCTGCTCGTGATACGGTACGTCCCGCTTCTCGTGGGCATTGATGACGTCCCAAATTTGTGTATCGGTCGTCTGATTGGCCGGATGCGCCTGGTTTTGGTGGTCCCTGGTCCGTTGAAAGAGATCGGTGTCCGTTGTGCCTTCGATGCGGTGGCCGCAGAAACAGTAGACGACGCGCATGTGAGTGCCTCCTTCAGTGATTTCTGAAAACATCTCTCTGTGCGTGAATTGCTGTTCTCACTTCTGTCAGTTCTCAGCGTGGAGCGTTGGAAGCTTCTCGATATCCAGCGGGAGTGATTCGAGGAGCACTGCGGCGGTATGCTGAGCCTCACCCCAAATGTCAATCTCGCACTGGTTACGTGCGGCCTCCTGGCTGAGTAACACGGATGCAGATCCCTGTGTCATGACCAGTGCCCCATCCCCCTTACTGTTCTCCTGGTAGGGTATCTCGATGGTATAGCCGTTGGCGGCGAGCGCAGCTTCCAGGACGGGCGCAAGTTCAGACCGACAGGCATAACGGCGAATATGCACTATCACGTACCTCCTTGTAGTGTCGTGGGCGCCTCGGTTGGTGAGCAACTGGGAAAGAGCGTGCTGCTGGGAGTGTCGGTCAACCTGGTACCACGTGTCCTTCGGGTCGGCGCAGCTGTGTGTCCGGCTACTAGGAAGGATGGTAGCACAAAGTGAGCCATTGTTCAAATTGCTGGTTGGACGAGAGATTTCTGCACTTTGGTGGCACGGAAATTGGGTTGGGAGCGGGCTTCTTGGTAGGTGAAGGGCGAGGGTAACCCTTCACACAGGTTCTATCTTAAGCGATTTGTTTTTCAAATGTAGAATAGGGTATGACGAGAGAAAGCGAAGCTGGTGATATCTATCTTGCTGAACTGGATCGCGTTCAGTTGGTCATTGGGAATTATTTGTTAGAGGCCCAGCAGCAGACTTGCCCTTGCGGACGGCAGCGAGAGCAACGCCGAGAGTACGAGACATCTCTCTAGATGGCACAGAACCTGCTTTTACTGGAGCATTATCAATGCGCGCGCGGTGTTCGAAGGAGCCGCTTGATACGCGGGTCCGGTTGGACGGATGCTACCGCGTGGACAATTGGTTGCCCCCAGACTGAAAAGAGCTGAGCATCAGCTGCATGGTCATACCGAGTAATCTGATAGCGCTGACCGTGGTGCCAGACAACTGAGCCAATGCGATAATCGGAGGGCCAAAAAGTATCTACCATGAGTTGCTCACCATGACGCCGCCAGGAGGCGTGCCGCCATTTCATAACCATACGTTTCAGCGTTCCCACGACAGTCTCTCCCTCGCCGTGTCAGCTAGCAGCAGACGCAGCGGATAGCAGTGATCACTACCGCATAGAGCGTGCCACAACCTGGCATAAGAACCAACACCTGACGCTATCGGAACCACCCCGCGCACCGGAGAAGAGGTTCCCAATCCACAATCCGGACCGGCTGGGCTTCTGATTTGCTCATAGGGGGTGGTCTAAAGAGTGCTGAAAGCGCATCGACAAGCGCGAGCACTTCCGCTCGCGGTCGCTCACTCTCAGGGCTGCGTGCAGGTCAAGCTGTCTGGCTGCAAGCTAGCGGAGATATTGGGTGTCCACGTAGGGAGCCAAGCTTTCGTACAATCGGCGAATATTTGTCTGCTCGTCGGTCGGATCCGCCTCCTCAAAGGTAAATGCTTTTTGTATGTATTCAACTGGTTCATTCTCTTTTGGCATACAGATATAGATTTTATGGCATCGTGCCAGATAGTACTGGTTCCCAATCAACAAGCCGAACAGCAGGAGCTACTGGTGCCCTCGCCGGCGCCGTGGTGGTCAAGCCGTCCAGCGGCAATCCGTGGGTTCGCGCAAGCTCTTTTTGGATATTGTCAACCTGGGTATAGGTGACGCCGTAGGAAGGAATACGAGCGGTCTTGATGCTGAGAAATCCTGAAACTCATCAATAAACAAATAAAAGGGCTTCCGCTCCCCTACCTCATCAATCCGGCTCATTGCGGCCATTTCCATATCAGTGGTCACCAAGCTTCCCACAAGTCTTCTCGTTTCTGGGTCGCACCTAGCCAAGTCGACCACTAATACTTTCCCCTCGTTCATAATCTCTTTGAA